>Ga0209952_1000266_pt1 | contig 133340 bp, 120 predicted proteins | sample ThiBiot_750_biof_2_FD_183951 | JGI IMG/M metagenome (GOLD analysis project Ga0209952, IMG submission 183951) | Wastewater bioreactor microbial communities from Cape Town, South Africa - Thiocy_cont_750_biof (SPAdes) | ecosystem: Engineered > Bioreactor > Thiocyanate-remediating >...
TCCATCAAGCGCGTCCCGGCACGCTCTACGCGCGGAGCGGTAGGTTCGCCCGCGCGCCCATCCCGGCCAGTTTTCGAGCAGTACCTCTTTAGCCTCCCACGCGCTCGCAACCATCCTTCCGCCGGTGGCTCTGAAATAGAGATTAACTGGTTTGGTGAAAGCAGCATTGGCCATCACTTCCTCCGACTTTTGAGCAAGCAATCGGATGTCGAGTTGGCATCGACATCTGTTGCTCAATATAGGGTTCGGAACCTCCCCGTCAAAGGAGCGGACGCATGACCTACGGCCAACGTTCTGCGGTGAAAGTCGAGCACGCTTTCGGCCGAGGCGAAGGCATACTGATTAAAATCAGCCATCACTTCGCTTTAAGTTGGACGGTTAGTGTATTAAAAATGGACGTATGGTAAGTTCATTACCGCCGGGTCAGATCATTGACCGAAAAGTTCGATCGCTCATCGAGACCGCGCTCACCGACACGCGCGTCGTCCTGATTGTAGGTCCACGTCAGGCAGGGAAAACGACGCTCGTCAGGCAACTCGCCGGGGCGGATCGACCTTATATCACACTCGATGACGCCGGCGCATTGAACGCGGCCCGCGCCGATCCCGTCGGTTTTGTCAGAGGGATCGAGCGGGCTGTGATCGACGAAATCCAGCGCGCGCCGGAGTTGATGCTGGCGATCAAGGAAAGTGTCGACCGCGACGACAGGCCGGGCAGGTTCCTTCTGATCGGCTCCGCCAACATCGCCACGATGCCGATGATCGCTGATTCTCTGGCCGGCAGAATGGGGACAGTCTCCCTGCTGCCGTTCGCTCAATCCGAAATCCGCTCCACACCGGGGCGCCTTCTGGACCGTCTGTTTGCCGGTGAGGAACCTCGGGCAGATGGGAAGGTGGTATTGGGTGACGAGTTGCTCGCGATGGTCCTGCGAGGCGGCTACCCGAAGGTTTTGCGCAGACCAACCCCGGCCCGCCGCACGGCATGGCGAGAAGACTATTTGGCCCAGATTCTCGATCGGGACGTCCGCGATATCGCCAACATCGATCAGCTCGACCGGCTGCCGCGGCTGCTTGAGGTGCTCGCCGAGCACGCGGGGCAACTGGTCAACCATTCGAGCTTCGGCGCGGCTTTTGGCTTGTCGAGCGTGACAGCGCAGAAGTATGTGGCGATCCTCGAGCGGCTTTCCCTGGTCAGGACGCTGGCGCCCTGGTCGAACAATCGGTTGAGCCGTCTGATCAAGAAGCCAAAACTGCATTTTCTCGACAGCGGGCTCCTGGCAACAATGCGTGAGGATGAAGCTGACGTGCTTCGGGAGGACCGGATGCGGTTTGGCGCCTTGCTTGAGAGTTTCGTGGTGTCGGAACTCTTGAAACTGGCGTCGTGGTCGGAACGGCGCGTGTCCTTCTCGCACTATCGCACAAAGGACCAGGATGAGGTCGACGTCGTGATCGAGGATCGACGCGGCTGGGTCGTCGGAATTGAGGTAAAGGCTTCCGCGACGGTGCGCTCACGGGATTTCCGGGGGCTGCGCCAGTTGCAGGAGGCGGTAGGCGACCGGTTCGTGCGCGGCCTTGTATTGCACGACCACGATCGTGTGACGCCGTTCGGCGAAAAACTGCAGGCGGCTCCCCTTTCGGTTTTGTGGTCGATGTAAGTCGCGTAAGAAAGCTTATGGAACTTATTAACCCATTGAAATGGCATGATATTCCGTTCGGCAGCCTAAAGAAGTCGAACATCCAACTCAAAAGGTTCGATCCGCCGCCGCCGCAGGATGGCGGTGGTTGATGATCGCAACACCTCTTTCGAATCCAGTTGTGATGAAACCCGTCGCAGCCTATTCGGGAGGTCCGGTCCGGTTACCCGCGCGGCGTCGGTTGCGACGGCTGGGCGAACTGCCACGGCGCTTCCGCCGGGCAGCTCGGCGCAGTCGGGCTTGCTTGGACATGCGCCCCTGCATTGTCTCGACTTTACACCTAGTATACTGTCAACGAGTAAGTCAGGAATCGGAAAGAGCAGAGATCTTTAGGTCGGCGATGGCCGAATGATCCGAGCGGCGCGGCTGTGATGTCATGCGCGCCGCGCCGGCAATGACATCAACGCATCGCGGTGCTGTCCCATCGGCAGACATCATGCGCCATAGCGAAATGATCCTGATCGTGCCGGGCAAGACGGAAGAGGCAAATTCGGCCGATGATTAGAACGGTGATGATGGCACTTGCTATGGGCATGACATGCGCCGGCGTGGCCGCGCAGGGCGAGGAAGCCGAGAGCGCCGGCAATCCGATGTGGCCGTCCGGCCTGCGTTGGGATTGCAAGACGGGTTCCAAGATCGTGTGCGAGCGCGACGGTTCCTGCCGTACCGATAAGGGAGATGCGCCGTTCGTCCTGAATTACGGCAACAACAATGTCGAATTTCCTGACGGCAAAGTCCGGATCAAACGGCACTATCAACAGACGGTGCAGGGAAGTCCATTGCAAAGCGAAATCAAGGTGGAACTGGCTGACAACCGTGTGATCTGGCTGACAGCCGTCGATGCCAGCCGAACCTATTCCGACGCATGGGTAGGGGCGATAAGCGAACTAAAGGGCGGCGTCGTGCTGATGGAATCGCAAGGCGTGTACTGCATCCCGAAAAAATGAAGAGGCCGGTACAGAGCCCCGCCGAATCCGGCAGAACATCACCAACGCTTATCGAGACGCCCGTTCTCTTGCGAAAGCAATCCCACTGGACAATGCCCGACCGCGCATCATGGCCTGCCTTGAGCGATTCAATGCCCTCAAGAATACTGATGACTAGCAGCACCGGCGGGACGCTCGCCGCGATCTAGGAACGCGTGAACAAGAACTCGATCATTGAGAAAACCTCAAGGTCCTCGTCCTTAAGGCCGACAACACGCCTCCTCCGCCGCCACTAAGACGCTGTGGGGGCGTGTTCCGGCTCCGGCCATCTTGCACGATAATGCTCGACTGGATATTCAAAATGCGCTATTCGGAATATTCCGAAAGGATATTCCGATGGCCCTCTACATTCGTGACTCGAGCGTTGACGACCTTGCCGAACAGGTCCGTGCCCGGTTGGGTGCGCGCAACAAGACGGAAGCGGTTCGCACCGCCTTACGCAATGAACTGGCGCGCGCAGCGACCGCCACCCCGTTGCGAGAGAGGCTGGACACCGTACGTCGGCGTGCGCGCAGGGAATTGGGGCCGCCGGTTCCCGGCATCGACATGAAGAAGCTCATGGATGAGCTTTGGGAGGAAGGCGCGTGAGCCTCGTCGATGCGTCGGTGATCGTCGCCATTCTCAACGAGGAGCCCGGATTTGAGGAACTGGAAAAGCGGATAGAGGATGCCGGGCCACAGCTTTTCGTGTCGCCGCTCGTCCGCTTCGAAGCCGTCACGGCCATGATGAAAATCGAGCTGATCCGGCGGGGCTACAAGGGCGATCGGCAGGAGATCGCGTCCAAGGTGCGTGAGCTGGTTGATGCGTTCATAGAAACCATGGCCGCGCGAACGATCGTCATTGACGATACGATCGGCGAAACCGCGCTCGATGCCATGGCGACCTACGGCAAGATGGTCGCACACCCTGCGGATCTCAATTTGGGAGACTGCTTCGCCTACGCGGCCGCAAAGCGGCATCGTGTTAAGCTGCTCTACAAGGGCAATGATTTCGTACAAACCGACATGGCATGACGAAGCAGGCGACCTTGCACAGCAGGAGAGAAACGGAACCCGACAATGTTGCCGACGACCGCCGCAACCGCGGCCATGATCGGGGGCGACACTAATCTTGGGGAAACGTTGAAGGCCGAGGCGACGAGATCCTCGGCATCAATCGTCTCGCTGTCCTGTTTATAGGAAATGTTGTCGACGTGGCCTTCCATCAGGGTGACCACGCTGGCTTCGGCGTTCTCGGCCGCCCACGCCGCCTGCGTCTCGTCGGGGATTGTCACCTGAACCTAATCCGTGACTTCCTTCTTCGCCCCCTTTTGTCGGTCCATGCCCGATTTGTCGCAATGTCGAGCCTCAAGGGGGCTTTTCTTCGACGACATGGCTGGATCGACGTTTCCGTGGATTGTGATTCTGTTAACGCTTTTCATCTGGCCAACCGCCTTATTTTGTAGGATCAATACCCGATTGGGTTGGGTGGCTACTTGGTCAAGGTCTGCTTAGATTGAACCACGAGCGTTGGCGCACGCCGTTCGCATCGTCGTACTCGATGTAATAAGGCTTTGCCCGTTTTGGCCGGGAAATTTCGTAATAGGTTGTTGAGCGGTTGCCATGTCCGCCGTCGGTCACTGTTGTAACGTGAGCCTGGACGGCGTTGCCGCCGATCTTCACCGTAGCTGTTCGATAGCCATTGTAGCTGTCGTCGCCGCCGCTATACCCGGACCGGATTCCATTCGTAACGATAGCTGCCAATTTCGACCGACACATGCTGGCATCATGTCGCTGGCCATGCTCGTCGGCGACCGGCGAATAAGGCGTCCAGCCCTCGGGGCAATCCTCATACGGTTCATAGCGCGCCCTGGACGAATTCGCCTGTGGGCACGTCGGCCACTGAAAGCCCGGCTTATCCATGGCCGCGATCAATTTGTAGATCGGTGGGTGGCAGGAAGGCGTTCCCAGCCAGTCGCCGGAAAGACACAGGAGGACCCGACAGCCCCATTCAGAACCCCGTGATTCGGACGGGAGAGACATGGTGCCGGCCACGACGGCAGCACTCAAAAAGAGAAATTTCAGCACGGTCACGTTCCCTGCGAGCGACGAATTCTGACAGTTTACTATGGATTCGTGTTGCAAAAAAGGGCGGGCCGGACAGGCAAGTTCGTGCGAGCACACCGATTTGTAAAAAAGAACGAAGAGGGGAAGGTGAATAATCCGCTCCGGGCCAACATCGCCGCGTTTCTCGAAAGCGAGCGCGGACGGCGGAATCTCTTTCACCAGGACATGGCGGCATTGTTGCGATCGAGCCACGGCCAAGGTCTCTCATACCGGACCTACATCGAAACAAGCCGGCAAAACAACAACGTCACCTTGCGAACACTCGAATTCATGGCGCGCGCCTTGGACGTATCGATCGCGGCTATGCTGGCGGGCGATGCGAAAATCGAAGCTTGGGCGCACACGTTGGACGCCGATGACATTCGCCAGCGCCTCGCCGAGATCATCAACAAGGAACGCGCTGACCGCAACCTTTTGCGCAAGGAAATGGCGACGCTCCTTGGAGTCGCTCAAATGACCTATACGAAGCTTGAACGCGGGCAGGACAACATCAGCATTGACACGATCACCGGCGTTGCAGGCGCGCTCAAGCGAGATCCCGCTACCTTCCTGTTTCGCAACGTCCGAAAATAGCGCGAAGCTACTTGATTGGGCACGACCGATCCGCCAGGCGCTTTTTCAAGAGCCCTTAGCAGGCTTTTCTCGGGTTGGCGGTTTAGCGCTTGCGACCGTCATCCGGCCGGCGGTTCGCGACTGGCGAACGGCTGAAAGCCGCCCGGAAGGCCGCCGGGACGGCTGCATGTTGTGCGCTTTACTGACGGCGCTGGTGCAATTTGCAAACTTCCAAAAGCGCGGCTGCGAGTATATAAAACTCGCAACCGGAGGAATGGGGATTTGCAACCCCTGCGTATCTGGTCCGCCACGAAGCGAGCACGATCGGCGCTATCGCTACGACTGTTAACCATCTTCAAGGACCAGGGTCTGCGCTTCAGACATCCGTTCAACAATTCTTCCCTGTTTTCCGCTTGACAGTTTCAACGCCCGGCGCGCTTGTCGCGGCCGAATAGATGATCAACTTCAGGTTGCTAGGGGTTGCCTATGACGCACTTCATGAAGATGAAGAGGAGCAGGGGACGGTGACTCCGGTGCTGCGCTTGTGCGCTCGCGCCACCCCCCCGAATCTCCGTCCCGCTTATCTCCCGGTCTGACTTGCGACGCGGCGGGAGCAGGGTCGAGTGCCCTGCTCCCGCCGCGACTTATTCAGGCCCGAGCAGAACGATGCCGATTCAACTAATGTGGAGCAATGGAAATATGCAGAAGGTGGGCGGCTTGTCCAAGCTTATCGCGGCGCATCGTCGGGCGCTTAATACGGCCGAGGCTCTTGGTACCCAACTGATGGATTCCGATAGCCCGGAACCGCTTTTGATCGGACAACGTCTCGACACCGCCTTTGCTGCTGAAGCGGTCGCGAGGCGGCGGGTTGCCGCTGCCCCCGTGAAAACCATGCGCGAGGTCAAAATGAAAGCCGCCTATTTCAAGCGACTCATGAGCAAGGATTGGTGCGAACTGGAGCCGGCCGATATTCTGGCACTGTTGCGTTCCTTCGCGAATGTGTCGCCTTAGAAGAGCGACCATACCCATGCGGCGGCGCCGGCGACCTGCTGGACAATCCACAGCGCCCAAGGCGTGTCGTTGACCCAGAGAACGAGAACCCGCCACAGGATATAGAGCATCAAAAAGGCGAACGCCACCGCGATGAACTTAGCTGTCCCGTCGCCGCTGCTATGACGTTCCGGCTCTTCGAGCGGATACCAAGTCTTGCCGTCTACCGGATAATATCCCTCGGGCGTGCCTTGCCTGTGGCGGGTCATTTCTTCCGTTCCCGTGCGTGTTTCAGCAGCAGTTGCACTGGATGCTGAAAGGTCGTGGCCCAAAGACCGTCATGCTCCATTTTAGCATTGATTTCCGCGACAAGGTAGTTGGTGCTGACCGCCTCACCTTTCGTGTTCATTGCGGCGAAGGCGTAACCGGTCGAGATGAGCGCCGTGCCGACGTCGATCGTGTTGCCGTCGAGGTCGGCCGCGCACACGACGAATGTGGCCTTGTCGATGGCGTAGCCGATGGGCTGGCAGGTCACGGTGGTGGTCGAAAACAGTGCGGCTAGGTGTGCGAGCGAGAGATCGCCACAATCGTCTTTCTTGCCATTGCCGTCCGTCGCGGCCGTACCGCGCAGGCAGGCCTGAACTCCATAAAGTCGATAAAGCCTGTCTCCGTCGCGCCAAGTGTCGCCGGTCAGGAGTTGCACGCTTTTCGACACAACGATGGGAGCTGGCGCTTCTTTCGTAGCGGGAAGCGCCTGGGCGTGGGCGGCCGTTGCCGGGACAATCATGCCCGCCGCAAGAGTCGCGAGTTCAATTCGCATCATCGTTTTGGAATTGCTGGCCGAGACCGGAAGACTTTTCGAGATCCGGCCGAAGCGTCTTCCCGTCTTTGTTCTTGCCGATCGTCGCCATGTGCAGGAAAACCATGGAGTCGTCGTCATAGGAAACGGAATAGGGGTCGTTGGCATCGCCCGCTCCGACAAGGGCGAAGCATGAAACAGCGTCGGGCACGTCGGCCTTGCTTTTCAGAACAAGCGTTTTGCAAAGCACGACCGATGCGCGGCTGTTGTAGATGGCGTTGGCATAGTCCTGCGCCGCTTTGGTGCAATCCCACTCCTCCGTCTCATAGGTGATGGACTGGCTCGGGCAGGCGGTCAGGCCGCGCAACCTGTAAGAAGTACCGTTTATGACGCGCTCGGTCGCGGACGAGATGTCGACCGGCCCGGTCAGTGGACTTGTATCGCGCTGGTACAACTTCCCATTGGCGTCATAGCGCTCATAGACAAAGAGCTTCTGGCCGGGTTTGACGAACTGCTTAAGATATGCGGCTGAAGGCTGCTGGAACGGATCGGCGCTATCCACGCCGGACCCGGAAGCGTGAGCCGGGGAGCATGGCAGAAGCATAACCGCGAGGATGATTCCATACTTCATTGATGAGGGTCCTGGATCGCGCCGACGGTGGTTGACGGTGCCAGACATGGTCGTATAACACATAGTAAACTGTCAATAAGCGACCATACCATGAAAACGAAATGCGGCCTTGTGGTTTCGGTGTGTTGCGCGATTGCCCCTCTCGGAGCACACGCGCAGGATGCTGCATCGAAGCGCGTTGCGACCGCTTTTGCAACGCCCGCCGCCGTTACGATCGCACCGGATACCGGAAAAAGCATGACAGTCGGCGAGTGCCGGCCGACGGATCGGCAGCATGTCCAGGCTTTGGTTCGCGAAATTGCGATCCAGGAGGGGTTCGACGCCGATCTCGCCGAGGCAATCGCCTGGGCGGAGAGCGATATGGGCCGGAACCAGGGGCCGTCCAACGCCGGGGCCCTCGGCATCATGCAACTCATGCCGGCGACGGCATCCAGCCTCGGTGTCGCCGACAGGTGCGACGCGGAGACGAATGTCCGCGCCGGAATCCGGTATTTGAAAGCACTCTACGATGAGTTTCACGATCCGCTGTTGATGCTGGCTGCCTACAATGCTGGCGAGCAGAACGTCTATGCGGCCAACGGCATTCCGGTGAACGGGGAAACGGCGAACTACATCGTCAAGATACTGAACCGCTGGAAGTTCGGAAACGTGGTTCGGTCAAAACCCTCGGTCCATGGGGAGACACAGGCGCTGGCTGCGACCGGCGCGTCTGATGACGTTGCCTGGCAGGACGGGCACGTCATCGACTTTGGCAATTAAGAGGAGAGAGCGGCGATGGATTACAGGAAAGCAGGGGGATTTGCGCTGCGACTGACGGCGGCGGCGGCAATCGGCATGATGCTTGCTCCGGCTAGCGCCTATGCGCAGTCGGCCGAGCCGGTCGAAAGCGTGCTCGAATGGTTCGTAGGCGTCCTGCAGGGCAACATTGCCCGCTCGATCGCGATCATCGCGGTCTGCTTCCTGGGATTCCTCGCGATGACGGGGCGGCTGGTGTGGATGATGGCCTTCTCCATCATCATCGGCATCGCGCTCGTGTTCGGCGCGGCTTCTTTTGTCGATTCAGTGAGGTCGGCGGCGGGAGGCTGATCGCATGGACGATGACGAGGTCTATGTCGAACCCGTAAGCCTGCCGCTGACGCGCCCGCCCATGAAATGGGGGGTCCGATACGAGGTTTTCGCTCTGAACGGAATGCTGGCCGTGATCGCTTTCATCGCGACCAGCAGCTTCGTTCTCGGCCTCGGTGTCTTTGGTGTCATGCACCTGGTCAGCGCCTATCTCTGCCAGCGCGATCCGTACATTTTTCACATCTTTGAGCGCCGGGTGTCCAAACGCGGGGCCATCGCGAACATCGGTTTCTGGGGTGCGAGGAGCTATTCGCCGTGAGCGTCGATGCTGACCTTAAATATGGCCGCGAGCGCAAACGGGAAAAGCCCGTTGAGATGCATGTCCCGTACCTGCGCCACGTCGATGACAACCTCATCGTCACCAAGAGCGGTTTCCTGGTCGGCGTCGTGCAGCTTGGCGGCCTGCCGTTCCAGACGATGGACCAGGCCGAACTCAACAACCGTATGTTCAACCGCAACACGACGTTCCGGAACCTCTCCACGTCGCGGTTTGCGGCATATTCGACCATCATCCGCCGTCATGTGACGCCGGAGATCGAAGGCGACTTTGACCACCCCTTCGTGGCCGAACTCGACGCCCGCTACATGGATGAGCTGCGCTCCAAAAATCTCTTCGTCAATGAGGCGTATCTGACCATCATCCGCCGGCCAATGATCGGACGCGTCGGATGGGTGGACAAGGCACTCAATGCGTTCCGGGTCAACACGGCTGGCGAAGAAACCCGCGAAGAGGCGATGGCCGAACTGCATGACGTTCTCAATGGCGTCGTGAAGGATTTTTCCGCTTACGGTGCGCACCTGCTTGGTGTGATGAAACGGCGGGATAGCGTGTTTTCCGAGCCGGCCGAGTTTATCGCGAAGATCCTCGCTGGCGGGGCCGACGTGGAAATGCCGTTGCCACGGATGAGCCTCGCGACGGTCTGCCCGACGCGGCAAATTTTCTTCGGCAAGTCGGCTCTGGAAATAAAGGGACCTGATTCGAGCAAGGTCGGCGCCATGGTGTCGATCAAGGAATATCCGCCTTTCACCGCACCCGGATCGCTCGACGGGCTCTTGCGGTTGCCGCATGAATTCATCCTCACGCAATCGTTTGCGATCGAGGACCGCGTGACAGCCATGCGGCGGATCAATACGATCGCCAATCAGGTCCAGGGCTCAGACGAGGCAGGCACAACCGTCGAAGATTCGGTGCATGACGGCGCCGACAAGCTGGCCGGCGGGGAAGTTGTTTTCGGCCAGCATCACATGACCGTCCTGGCGCTCGCATCCGACATGCAGGGCCTCAACCGGGCGCTTTCCGACATAACGGCGGAACTGTCGCGCATGTCGATCGTGCCGGTGCGCGAGAGCCTCAATACCGAATTGGCGTTCTGGGCCCAGCTGCCGGGGAATTTCAGCTACATCGCGCGCCGTGCGTTGATTTCCTCGCTGAATTTCGCCGGCCTGTTCTCCGGTCATAACTTCCCGTCCGGACAACGCGATGGACTGCACTGGCAGCGGCCGATTGCACTGCTCGAAACGACAAGCCAGACAGCCTATTACTTCAATTTCCACGTCCATGACGTCGGCCATTTCACGGTCTTTGGCCCGACCGGCTCCGGCAAGACCGTGGTGTTGTCGTTCCTGATGGCGGAAGCAATGCGTGTCGCGCCGCGGCCACGCTGCATTTATTTCGATTACATGCGCGGCGCGGAAATCTTCGTTCGGGCGCTCGGCGGCCGCTACGAAGTCATGGAGCCGATGCGGCCGACCGGCTTTGCGCCTTTGCAACTGGAAGACACGCCCGAGAATCGCTCGTTCATCGAAGGTCTGTTGCGCTACATTCTGACGCCGGAGGGCGGCGCGCTCGACGTTGCCGAGTTGCGCGTCATCAACGGGGCGGTCGACAAACTCTACAAGCTGCCGCGCGAGAGCCGGACCTTCGACCTTCTGCCGGAAGTGCTGCGTGGATCGCTAGCGCCTGGCATGAACGATCTCGCGGCCCGGATCGAGCCTTGGCTTGATCCCTCCGACAAGGGCTGGCTTTTCAACAATCCCGTCGATCTGGTCGACTTCTCCAGACCGGTCGTCGGCTTCGACATGACCAAGATTCTGGCCGACAAGAAACTGCGCTCCGCGGCGCTTCTTTATATTTTCCATCGTCTCGAGGAAATCATCGACGGTTCGCCACTCATGCTCTTCCTCGATGAGGGATGGAAGCTGCTCGACGACGACGTGTTCGCAGCCTTCATCAATGAAACACTGAAGACCATACGCCGGCGCAACGGCGTGGTCGGGTTCGGCACCCAAACCGCCGAAGATGTCGTCAACTCCTCAATCTCGTCGTCGCTGATCGAACAGACCAAGACGAACGTCTTTTTCCCCAATCCGAAAGCGAGCAAGGAATCGTACATGCAGCGGTTCTCGCTGACCGCCAAGGAATTCGAGTTCGTCCGGCGGACGGCCAAGGAAAGCAGGACGTTTCTTGTCAAGCACGATAGCGACTCCATTGTCGCAAGGCTCGATCTCTCGGCCATGCCCGACCTCATCAAGGTGCTGTCCAGCACCGAAACCAACATCAAGGAATGCGAGCGGTTGCGGGAGGCCTACGGCAACGAGCCGGAAGCGTGGTTGCCATACTTGTGCGGATGGGAGAGCGAGCATGAAGAAGCTGCTTAGGAGCGCGATCACCGCCGTCGCAATCGCTCCGGTCGCGTCGGAGCCGGTCCTGGCGCAGATTGCCGTGATTGACGATGCCAATCTCGACAAGCGGCAGGAAGACAGGTCCCACAACAAGAAGTCGGACGAAACCAAGGCCGATGAGAAGGTGAAGAAAAAACGCGTCGTCTGCACATACTCCAGCACATACCGTTCGCAGATTTACCGGCGCTCGCCGAGCGAAGCTTTGAAGCGTGACGCCGCCAATGTGAAGCTGATCCGTTATTACGCGCAAAAATACGGCGTTCCGGAGGGCCTGGTTCTTTCGGTCGCCTATCAGGAATCGCGCATCGACAGCTGTGCGGGTTCTCCGACCGGCGTGAAGGGCGTCATGCAGCTCACAAAGGGAACCGGCAAGGCGATGGGCTTTGACCGGGACGTAAACGAACAGAACATCGAAGGCGGCGTGAAATATCTCGGCATGGGCGTCTCGAAGTGCGGAGCGTCGAACTATTCCTGCCTTTCGAGCTGGTACAACGGCTCCGATGCCGCCCAACAGAAACAATGGGCGGGCGGCGTCGGGCGCTGGCATTCATATTTCAACAATTACGTAGCGACCGGGCAGGCCCCGACCGCTGCGCCCCCCGCCATCAGCATCGTCACGGGCGAAGGCGTTGGCGGGAAGGCGCAAGAGGCCGCGCTCGGTACGACATCGACCGCGGCCGCCAATCTCGACGCCAGCTCGGCACGGATGCGGGGCAACGCCTCTCTGATAGACGCCTTGTTCGGGACCATCGGCCAGACGACGGCATACAAAGACGCCTGGGAAGTCAATTCTTCGGCGCGCAGCCTCAATGCCGATGTGACGAACCAGTACATCAGGCAGTCGGCGGATTTTACCGCTTTGCTCGGTCAATTCCTGCAAATGCGGAATACCGCCACCTCGCAAACGGCGAAAACGATCACGCTGCCCAGGGAAGGATCGGCAAATCCCTTCTCGTGCGATCCGGCCGTGCTGACGCGGCTGAACGTCGACAAGAAAAGCTGGTTGCCGTGTGCGATTGAAAACGCGCGCGCCGGGGGTGCAAACGGCCAGTCGATCATGCGAGCGGCCGACCCTGATGGCGCTGCGGGCGTCATCGAGGCGCTTCAGGAATAGGAGGCTGACATGAAAAAGATCGTTCTCACCCTCGCTTTCGCGCTCCTGTCGGAGAGCGCCATGGCTCAAATCGCCGTCATTGACGGCGCCAATCTCGACGTTGCCCGTCAGAACGCCAAAAACACGAACTCCATCATGGATTCAAACAAGGACATTCTGGAAAAAAGCGAGCAGATCTTGCAATCGCTCACCGGAAGCCGCGATGGTTCCCTCGGCATCGGGCAAACGGGCCTTGGCGGCAGCATGTCGATCGCGAAAGCGCCGAGCTTCGGCTCGGTCCTTAACGGCGGCGCGCTGTCCCTCGGTGGACTGTCGCCCGAGATCCAGAAAATCGCTGGCACCGTTATCAACGGCCTCCAACTGGTGAAGCAGCTCCAGCAAGTGACCGGCAACCAGAACAGCGCGATCAACAGCGCCTATACCGGCAGTGTGAATGTTGCGTCGCTCCTAAGCGCGTTGACCTCGCAGGCGTCGCAAGGCGTGACGCAACGCGAACAGTCGCTGCAATCCGCCAGCGGTCAGATCGGCCAATCCGAGGACGTAAAGGGCTCCGTCGACCAGAATACGCGCATGCAGCTCGAAAATGCGCGGGCGGTCAACGAGTTGATCGGCGTTCAAAATGGCGCCGTCGCGGCGCTCAACGAAGAGATGAAAACACGGCTTCTGCGGCAAAGTCAGGTCCAGCGGATGATGACGCCGAGTGATGTCAATCCCTTCGAGAACTTCGGCAAGGCCGAGAACTGACGGTAGATGACGGCTTCCAGGGGTAAGCGATTGTCCGTCGTCGACGCGGTCGCCATCATCGCGACAGCGGCGATGATGTCGGGGTGCGCGCGGCCCGGCCGCGAACTGAAAGCGCCGTGCGCGCCTTTGGGTTATGCTGACGACGCAACCTGCGGGCCGCTCAAGCCGGTAAACGCCACGCCTTTTGGAAGCGTTATCGAGGACGAATGAACGGCCTGGCGAGAAGCATATTGGATGGCATCGACGGCGTTGGGCGGGGTTTCGTTTCCAACGTCTACATGCAGCTCGGCAATGCCCTCGGTCCGGTCTTCACCGGAATGCTCACCATCTATGTCATCTGGTGGGGTTATTCGATCATCAGCGGCCGGGAGACGATTTCTCCGATCGAGGCGGCTTACCGTCTCGGCAGGGTGGTCATTATCTATCTACTTCTCACCCGCTGGGGGACATTCTCCAACACGATCTACAAGCTCGTACAGGCTGTGCCGGATGAAGTCGGAAAGATCATCGTCGGCGCAGTCTCGCGGGCGACCGGCAACCAGCTTTCTGACCAGCACGCCATACCGGCTTTGATCGACAATCTTTACCGTGGCGCCCAGGACGTCGCCAAGCAGGTCTATTCCGGTTCGATGTTCGATATTTTCGGGGCGATCCTCTCGACGATCGTCCTCATGGCGGCGATCATTTTCTCGGCCATCGCCATCGCGGCGATCATTGCGGCCAAGATCATGCTTTTCATTACCTTGGCCCTCGCTCCGATCTGGATCGTGCTCTGGCTCTATCGTTGGTCAAGCCGTATCTCCGAAGGCTTCATTTCGCTGACGACCTACCTGATTATTCAGCAAATCCTCATTTACGGTTTTCTCGGCTTCTATTTTTCGCTGGTCAATCTCGCGCTCAACACGGCTATGTCGGGCGGAGCCTCCGCCGACAGCAAGATGTCAATGGTCCTGCCCCTCGTTCTGGTGACAATCATCGGCATATACGTGCTCACGCAGCTTCCCGCGATTACTGCGATCCTGAATGGCGGTGGGTATATCAACACCGCAGGAACGCACCGTCCCTACATAAATACCGCCGGTCGCACCCGGCGCACCGGCCGCTACGCAGCAGGAAGGATAGCCGCGGCGGCACGCGGGATAACACGGCAAATACAAGGAATGCGCCAAACGCGGACAGCCAGTCGAGAAGCCGCGAAATCGTCGATCCAACGAGGAGCCCGTGAGAACGGGGCGCCGCTGGTATAGGGGAAATGCTGCGAACACGTTGACATGATTGCGCCCGAAGCATGGGCGAATTTTGCAAGCGAGAGCATAGTAAAGTGTCAAAACCACACGAAAGCACCGTCGAAGAGAGCGGCGATCTGGTTGATCGAACCTATTACAAGGCCGGTGCGACCTGGGAAGACGACACCCATCGCTCGCTCAGGCGCTCTCGCACTCTGGCTTGGATCGTAAGCGGCGTTTCCGTTGCTGTGGCAGTGCTGTCCCTGCTGACGCTGGTCCTGATCCTGCCGCTCAAGCAATTCGAACCCTATGTTATAGAGGTCGACAAAACGACGGGCTATCTCGAAATCGCCCGCGCGCTCAAGCCGGGCGACTTGTCGCAAAACGAGGCTGTCACGGCCGCCAATCTGGTCCGCTATATCCGTGCGCGCGAGACCTACGACGTACGTGAGATCAAGGCGAATTACGATCTGGCGCAACTCTATTCCACCGCCGCCGCGTCGAAGGACCTGACCTGGCTCTATACGCCGTCAAATCCGCAATCGCTCGACAAGCTCTATGGCCGCAATGTCTCGATATCGGCCAACGTTAAATCGGTTTCCCTCCTGAATCGAAGCACGGCCTCCGTGCGGTTTTCCACCACGACTCGACGCGACAACACGTCGACCACCGATAACTGGGTTGCCGTGGTGAAGTTCCGCTACACGTCAACGCCTGTGAAGAACGAATGGCGGTTCGACAACCCGCTTGGCTTTCAGGTCACAGACTACCGGCGCGATCAGGAATCGGCGCCGACGGCGGGGAACCTGCAATGAAGCCATTCACCGGGGCGGCTCTATCGGTCCTCATCCTGCTCGGCATGGCTGGAGCCGCCAGCGCCCGGGACACTCGCATCCGCTACGTCACCTTCGACAACAACGATGTAACGACAGTCAACGCGGCGCTCGGCGTCTCCACGATGATTGAGCTTAGCCCGACAGAAATCATCGAAACCGTCTCGGCTGGCGACACAAAGGGCTGGTCGATCGTCCCGAAGCGCGGTTCGCGCTTCCTGTTCGTCAAGCCCCTGGACCGCGACGCCTGGACCAATGTCAACATCGTCACGAACAGGCGCGTCTATTCGCTGTTGCTCAAGGCGTCGAACAGCAATCGCGACCGGGTGTCCTTCCAGGTTCGTTTCAAATATCCCGATGAAGATGTGAACGCTCGCCTGCTTTCGCAAGCAAGGCAGAGCGCAGCCGATCCCGACCTGAAGAACCTGAAAATCTCCGACCTGAACTACGACTACGCCTACAAGGGTGACGATAGCCTTAAGCCGCGTGTCGTATTTGACGATGGAACAAAAATGTTCCTCGAATTCACCGGCGACATACCTGCCATCTTCGTCGTTGACGAAAAGGGTCACGAGTCGCTGGTGAACCTGCGCACCCAGGGCAAATATACGATTATCGACAAGGTCGGGCGGCAGTTCACGCTAAGGGCCGACGGCAAGACGCTGTGCCTTTACAATCGTGCGCGCGCCTCGCGGGTCGATCCGATCGCCGACATTTACGGCCCGGCCAAGCTCGACCGGAAAAGCACTTTCTTCACGTCCACGCGAAATGGGGGACGATAGACATGAGCCAGATCGACTATAAAGAGCTGGACGGCAGCCCTGCTGTTGCTCGGCGCGGTGCCGGCGTCGGTACGAAAGTGGCCATGGTCGGGTTCGGACTTCTGGTGGCGGGCGCGCTGATCTGGATCAACTGGCCGCGCTCGCCGGCATCCAGGGACGTTGCCTCCAGTTCGGACGAGGATTTCAATCCGCCGGAATTTCGTTCGCCGGGACTATCCGAAACGCCGCAACAGGCCGACAAGCCGATCGATCAGGTCGTCGTGCCGCCTCCCGCTGAAGGCGAGGACAATACCAAACAGGCCGATGACGTCGATCAGACGGTGCAGCCGGGTCAGGATCTCGATGCTGAGCGGCGCGCGATCGAAGCCCGGATGGCTGCCGAGGCAGCGCGGCGCAAGGCCGAGGAGGAAGAGGCCCGCCGCAAGGCGGTGGCCGAAGAGGAAGCGCGGCGCAAGGCCGAAGAAGCCGAAGCCGAGAAAAGGATGTGGGAACGTCTCCGCTCGAACCAGATGGTCACGAGCGATCAAACCGGAGGCGCTGGCGCTCAGGAGACCCCCGCGCAAGTCGAAATCGCAGCTGACGGCCAGGTCATACCCGTGCCGGGGGCCGACAGCGATCCGAACAAGGCTTTCCTCGCGCAATCGGAGTCGAGTTCGCGGGGGATGGCGAAGGCTCGCGTCTTCCGGCGCACAGATGCCATGATCGCCGAAGGCACCATGATCCGCGGCTTTCTCGAAACCGCGATCAACACCGATCTGCCAGGCATGGTCCGTGCTGTCGTGCGTGAGGATGTCTATTCGCTCGACGGCCGCCGCATCCTGATCCCGAAAGGCTCTCGGCTGACCGGCGAGTACCGTTCCGGACTGACGCGGGGCCAGAAGCGCGTTTTCATCGTATGGAACCGTGTCATCCGCTCTGATGGCGTTTCGGTCGATATCGAATCGCCCGGCGCCGACAGTCTCGGTCGCGGCGGCCTCGGTGGGCGGATCGATACCCATTGGCTCGAACGCTACGGTAACGCGATTATGCTTTCCGTCGTCGGCGGCGTGTCGGAATATCTGTCCTCGCTTGCCGACGATAATGACGGTTCCCAACAACGCCAGGTTACGACCGTCGATCCGGTGACGGGCCAGACCATGACCGTTACCTATGGCGGTTCCGGCTCGCAACGCGATGCCCGCTCGATCGCCTTTGATAAATCCTCAACGGCCCTGCAGCAGCTCGCGCAGGAGGCTTTCCGCGACAGCCAGAATATTCCTCCGACCATCTATGTCGACCAAGGCACGCCGGTTGTCGTGTTCGTCCGACGCGACTTGGATTTCTCCGCTCTTTACGCGGACCCCGTGCAAGAGGAGCTGGCCCGGCTGAAACGCGGCGGCCGGCCGAAAACGGCGGTTGATCCGACGCCGCTCTTCATGACGCCGAAGGACCATTATTTTCCGGGGTATTTCCCGCCAAGGCCGGTGAAATGAACGTCGTGCAGCCCGTACCAAATCCCTGGGCGCGTGCGCCCGTCCTACGCGCCGAACTCGAACCGATCTGGCCCTATCTCGAAGAGGATTCGGTTTCTGAAATCGCCATCAACCGGCCAGGCGAGGTTTTCATTGAACGCCTCGGTGCCAAGGAAATGGAGCACGTCTTCAAGCGCGAGCTGACCCGCAACTGGATTCGCTCCGTTTCCACCGGCGTGGCTTCAGCAAGCAACCAGGTGGTCAACGAAGTCACGCCGGTCCTGTCGGCCGCTCTGCCGTCTGGCGAGCGCTTCCAGTGCGTCTTGCCGCCGGCGGCGCCGGACGGCGGCATAATCTCGATCCGCAAGCAGGTCATCATGGATATGACCCTGGACGATTATGCGCAGCGTGGCGCATTCGAGCATACGGCACTGGGAAACGGCCTGGCGCTTTCGCCGGAAGAAAAGCGGCTGGTCGACATGCTGCACGACACCTCGCCGCTCGAATTTCTTCAGTTCGCCGTCCGCAATCGGGTCTCCGTGGTCGTGTCTGGCGGCACTTCCACCGGCAAGACGACGTTCCTCAACGCGCTGCTGAAGGTCATTCCCGACCATGAGCGCGTCATCACGATAGAGGACACGCGCGAACTGCGGCCGCCTATGCTCAACAGCGCATGTCTGCTGACCTCCAGGGGCGATCAGGGCCTTGCGAAAGTCACGCCGCAACAGCTTCTCGAAGCCTCGTTGCGCATGCGGCCCGATCGTCTGCTTTTGGGTGAGTTGCGCGGCTCGGAAGCGTTTTCGTTCCTGCAGGCGATCAACACCGGGCATCCGGGATCGCTGACCACGGTGCATGCTAACTCGGCGCGATCGGCCTACGAGCGGCTTGCCCTCATGGTCATGCAGGGCAATGTCGGGCTGACGCGCGCCGAGATCCTCGACTACCTGCGCGAGGTGATCCCGGTTGTCGTGCAGATGGTCCGTTCGGAAGGCGGCCATCGCGCCATCAGCGAGATCAAATTCACCAAATCGGAGAAAATCTGACAGGAGCGGTCGCACGATGAAGAAAACAGCCGAACTGGTTTTCATGGCGCTCATAGGCGTCGCTTTGGGCGCTGTCTGCTTCATGGTCGCCTATGCCGCAACCGATTGGTATCGAACCGGCTCTGGCTTCATCTTCTCCCTGATCGACAAGGACCCTATGGCCGCGGCCCGCTATGCCTGGGCCGATCTTAGTGCGTTCAATCTCGCGAGCGTTCAATATGCCCTGATCGGCGGCGCGCTCGGACTCATCCTTCCGCTTGTCATTGCCTTTTTCATGCGGCCGCGTCGAACGAATGACGCGCGTTTCATGTCCATGTCCGACGTCGCCAGGGCTGGCCTGACGAAGCGTGGTGGGGTCTTCATCGGCCGCGCCGGCGGGAAGCTGGTCGAGACGCTGACCTTGCCATATCGCGACAAGCGCAGCGGCCGGCTGCGGCTGTCACGGCCGAAGCTGCGCGGCGGCAAATATCTCTGGGTCGACGGCGACGATGTTGGCGGCTTCGTCATCGGACCGCCCCGCTCCGGCAAGGGCGCGTCGATCATCATTCCGAACGCGCTAATGTGGCCACACTCCCTTGTGGTCCTGGATCTGCGTGGCGAAACCTACGAAGCGACCGCAGGTTATCGCTCCAGGATGAGCAAGGTGGTGCGCTTCGCGCCGGCCGACCGCGACGGCAACACCGCCTGTTACAACCCGATGGCCTTCATTTCGCTTGATTCAGCCCAACGCGACATCGACCTTCGCAACATGGCGGCGGCGCTGTTTCCACGGCCACCGGCCAGCGCTGATCCCTATTGGGTCAATGACGCTCGTCTGCTTTTTACCGGCATCGCCTCCTATGTCATGGAATCGCCGGCAATCCCGAATGAAAAGAAGACGTTCGCGACTATCTTACGGATCATGAACGGCGAGGAAGAGCCGTTGATCGACTTCATCGGCATGCTTCGCGGCGAGCGCAAGGCGCAATGCTCGTCTTTCACGCTACAAACCCTCCTGCCCTACTTCGATATGTCCGAACGGCAGTTCTCAGGCATCTATGCTGGCGTGCGAACCGGCATGGCGCCGTTCCTCAATGAACGGCTGATGAAAGCCACCTCGAAGAGCACTTTCGATATCCGGGCGCTCAAGCGCGAGAGGATCTCGCTCTATCTCGATTTTCGCCGTGAGCAGGTCAGCTCGCTCGGACCGCTGTTCAACGTTCTCATCACGCAGATGATGAACTTCATGTCCGAAACCCTGCCCCGCCCTAACGAACACCAGGTCCTCGTTCTGCTCGACGAATTTCAGAACCTGGGGAAGCTGGAGAACGTCACCGAGATGGCGTCCACGCTCGGAGGTAACGGCATTTCGATGTGGTTTTTCGTCCAGTCGCTGAAGGCCGTCGACGAAATATATCGCCAGGAAGGCCGAAAAAGCCTCATCAACGCCGCCCGCGTGCAGGTATTTTTTGGCGCCCAGGACGCAGACGACCTGCGCTATGTGTCCGAACAGCTCGGCGAGACCTCGGCCGAACAGAGGGACGTGACACGCACTCAGGCAACGTTGTTCGACACGTATTACACCCGCTCGGTTCATCGGAAGGAAGTCCGCCGCGCCCTCATGCGGCCTGACGAAATCCGGATGATGGACAAGAGCAAGGTGATCATCCTGCCTCGTGGAGAGTTACCCATTCTCGGAACTCGAAATTTCTATTTCGCGGACGACAAGCTCAGGCAGAAGGCTTTCGAACCGGTGCCTAAGGCGGCATTCGTCGGCGAGATTCCGGCAAAGCTTGCTGAGCGCAAAGAACCCTACCCTGTTCGGCCGTATCATTCCGGCATCGCGCAATCGCGATTAATCCGGGGCGCGACATTCGCCGCGAAAGCCGGGCGAACGCCGCCGCCATCAATCCGACGGCAGATCGGGGCGGGGAGGAACGTGATTTCCGCTTCGCAATCCCTGCCGTCGTCGGACGCATCCGGCATGGCTTCTGCCGTGACGACGGTTGATTTCGGAGCGCTCGCCGCCAAGGCCGCCGCCAGTCGTGTTTCGCCGCAAAAGGAAGCCCTTCTTGCTGCCTTGCTAAGCCAAGGCAAATCCTTCCGCGCCATATCGCAGGACACCGAAGCCTTCGACAACGGAATGACTGTCGTCGAAGAAACCCTGCCAGACGTCATAGACGACTAGAAGCGCTGGCGGGGAATGTGAGATTTCCGTGATAATTTTCACGGGCGTAGCAGCGTGCCATTTTGTAATGACAACGACACTACGATCTGCTATGTTGCGCACAATCGTAGGAGTCGACCATGTCCGCCGTGAGCACTACCCCCCGCAAGCGTGAGACGCTGAATCTGCGCATCAAACCAGAAGAACGCAACCTGATTGACCGCGCTGCCAAGGCGCGAGGGAAGAACCGAACTGACTTCGTGCTCGATGCAGCCCGCTCAGCGGCCGAAGAGGCATTGCTGGACCAGACCATCATCGTGGTTAGCCCGGAAGCCTATGCGGCTTTCCTGTCCCGCCTGGACATGCCGCCACAGCCTAATGAGAGACTACGCAAGACCATGCAGACACCGGCACCTTGGGAAAAGCGGTGACGGTCGCCGCGCCGGAACCCCTGGGAGCGCATCACGAGCTGGAAGCCTTCGTCTCGGGCGTGGACAGCCTGGATCAATGGCTGAAACGCCGTGCCCTGAAAAATCAAATGTCGGGCGCATCCCGCACCTTCGTTGCCTGTGACCACAGGCGGGTACTGGCATACTACGCCCTGGCATCGAGCGCAGTCGCGGTCGATGCCGCGCCGGGCCGTTTTCGGCGCAATATGCCAGACCCCGTGCCTGTTGTTGTTCTGGGTAGGCTGGCCGTGGATCAATCCCTGCAAGGCAGTGGCTTCGGCCGCGCTCTTGTGCGGGACGCAGGCAAGCGCGTCATTCAGGCCGCCGACACGATCGGGATTCGCGGCCTGGTCGTTCATGCCCTCTCGATCGAGGCTAAGACATTCTATGAACGGATTGGCCTCGAACCGTCACCGCTCGATCCCATGATGCTGATGGTTACGTTGGACGATCTAAAATCCGCTCTGTAGCCAGAAGGGCAAAAGACGGCATCACCGCGCATCGACTAAAAACAGAATTTCTGCGACGACGCCGCCGAGCGAGATAGCTGGAGAAAATCACCAACATTCACGCCGGAAACCCCGGTCTAAGTGTTGGATTCCCTATCGCTCGTAATCATTGTCGTTGGACCGTTGGGTGCGACGGTCCTGCTCCTCCGCTTGCCGGACCTTCTTCTTGTTCCGCTCCTGCTCCTGATCCCGACGGCTTCGGGCCGCCTCGGCTTCCCGGCGTGGCGTCTCCGGCTGGCGGGCATCTTCGCGCGCCGGAAGATCGCGCCCGCGCGCCTCGCGCTCAGGCGTGGGTTCACCGGCGCCGGATGCTCCTGCCCTCCGTTGCTGCTCAGCCTCGAACTGCAAGCGCGCGAGCCGGTCGTGCATCTTGTCGTTGACGGCCTCGCGATATTGCTCGAACCGGCTCCGCTCCGTCTCCGGCAGCGTCGCGCTCATCCCGTCGAGCGCCTTGTTCACGCGGTCCATCTTCTGCCGCATCTCTAAAGGTGTCTGTGCCACGTCCAGATCTCCTATCAGCGCGATTAATTCTTTCATGGCAGGGTGAGTAAGGAAAGATTTTTGGCCCGGCTCGTCCACCACACGATCCGTTGTCGCATGCGAAACTCCCTTCCCTGCTTGGCCATCGCGATACCGCAGAAGGTTCCTGCCGATCGACTCGGCCGCCGTAAGCGCCAGCCCTGTGACGCCAACGGTCCGCATCGTCGTGGCGGTCGTTTGCCAGGCAGCGGCTATTGCATCGCCGTTCGCGACAAGCGCCTGCCCGTCGATCCGGCGCTGCCGCTTGGCCTCTACACGTTCAACCGTTTTGGCGCTGACAGAATAGCGCGGATCCCGTTGCGCCCGGTTATAGGCGCCGGCATGTTCCTTCGTGAACGGCCGTGTCATCGCATGGTCCATGCGCCGCGTTGCCACCATCGCGATGCCGTTCTCGCGTGCCTTTTCAGCGAACGCCTCGCGCCAGGCGACCAAATCCGGCTTGTAGAATTTGAGACGCTCGCCGTCGGCCGAGCGCGCCTGCACCATGGCATGGATATGGACGTGCTTCGTGTCCTTGTGATGCGCCAGGACAAATTTGTATCCCGGTGCCCGTTCTTCCAGCACCGCACGGGCGGCGGCCATGACCGCGTTCGCATCGGTGCCGGCCCTTGCCGAGAAAAGCAGGTGATAGGCATTGCGCCGCTCGCGCCCCGAAAGCTGCGGCCGCCATTGTTCATAGACCGACGCCGCTGCCTTGGAAGGACTCTTCGCTCCGCGAAGGGGTTCACCATTCGCATCGCGGACGCCCGAATGCGTACGGATGAACTTCTGCAAAAAGTATTTTGCCTGACGCTCGTTCCCGACCGCCGCCGTGACCTCGACCGTCGCCGCGACTCCTGTCTGCTCCATCCCTTCGCGCAAGCGCGACTCGATCTTGTCGAGCGCCTTACTGCGCGAGTTCTCCCGCCCCCCGCCCAGCACATTGGCGAGCGGTCCTGCCCGCTCTTCGACATGGGCAAAGACCTCCACCGTCTGGCCGCCACGGGAATAGACGAAGGGCTTTGACCCGAATGCACTGTTCAGCGCATCCTTCAGTGCTTCGTCGGAGACTTCCCCTGCCAACTCAAAACGCACCTCTAGGAAATTGGTGTTTTCCAGCGGCGGTTCGAACGTCTCGCAAAATGCCTTCAGAAAGGCTTTTCGGGCAGCGCTCGTCGCGAGGACCTGACCGTCTTCGTCGAAGATGTCGATATCGTGCTTCTCGCCTTTCTCGTTCTCACGCCGGCCGAGATAATTGATCAACCGCGCCGCGGCTTCGCTGGTCGATGGCGGCTTGGGCATGACCTTGAACACGGCAGGCTGGGCGCCGGCGGCATAGCCGGCGCGCGCGGCCACCGCGCGCGCCTGATAGGCAGCCCGCACCCCACCAATATTCCTTCCTCTATACCGGCCGCTGCCCTCGCCGCTCCTGCCACGCCCGCCACCGCGCCGCCGCTTCCAGTCTTCCTCCTCCTCTGCCGGCCGGAAACCGGCGAGCGTGGCGGTATAGATCATGATCGGCGCGCTGGCGGCCTTGGGTGACGTTGTAGCGGCAGGAAGTTTCGGAGCCTTGGCGGCTGCCGACCTCGCGCCCGGCGCTCCCGTACGTCCACCGGCCACCGACGATGCAGAGCTACCACTTTCCGAGCCGGCTTTCCCTCCCCCGCTACGCACGCTCCCGCTGGTACGCCCATAAATCCCCATGGCCTGGAATTCGCCGGTCTCCCGGCGTGCGCTCGCGCCGCGTTCATCTTCCTCCGGATCGTCGCGCACGACAGGCATCCCATTCAGGTAGCGCTCAATCTCGGCGGCATAACCGGCAAGGCGACGGCTCATGGCTTGGCTCCCCTCGCCTTCCGGGACCCGATCGTCATCACCTTCAACTCTTCCCGGAACTGCCGAACCAGATCGCCGACGGCAATCAGTGCGCTTTCGAGGTCCTCGTCATGAGGAACGCGGCCCTCGTTCATGGCGCGAACAGCCTGATTGAAGTTGAGGCCGACGCGCCGCAGCTGGTCCGTCATGTCCACGACAGCCGGCAGCAGTGCCTCCGACGCCACAGGTAGGTGGCCGGTTTCGGCTCGCACAAGACGCCGAACGACCTCGCTGACGCTCACCTTCTCATGCTCTGCGATGCCTTTGAGGCCGGCCATTTCTTCGCTCGAAAAGCGGACATGCGTCACCGCGCCATAGCGGCGCGTTGCGCTCTTTGCCGGTGCCTTCTGGCCGTCTGCGTCCATCTCTCAAGCCCGCTTGCGGGCGCTAAGGCCCGACAGGGCCGCGCCACCTATTTTGTGTGTATCACAAAATAGGCTATCCTGCCAATAATAACACCAAAAGGGTGAAAGTTCTACACGAAGGTAACTCTCTCGCCAGCGGTAAGATGCGAGGGCACCGAACAGAAGGTGATGATTTGTCTCTATGTTAACATCGAAACAATGTGCGCGATGCATATGGCGGCGCGGACGAAATCGCCTGCCTCTCCACACCCGCCGCGAGGCGGCGCTGCTTCGGACAATGGACGGATGTTCTGCCATGCTTGGCGCACGCTGAGCGGATGACGCCACTCCATCACATCGCGAGTCTCTGGCCGATATGATGCGATGTATCTACGTATCTATGTGTTGTTGATGATTTGTCTCCATGTTAACATCGAAACAAATCATCAACACGGCAAAGGAGAGGGCCAGGATGATTATCTCCGCCGCCATTCCTAAGGGCGGTACTGGCAAGTCGACGATGCTACGCGCGATCGCTTCCGTCGCGCTCCATCGGGGTTACGCCGTCACATTGGTCGACGGCGATCGCCGCCAGAACATGAGCCGCTGGTTTCAGATGCTCGGCGAGGCCGGCAATTGCCCCGACAATCTCGGCCTTGTCAGCGCGAACACGCCGCAGGAGATTCTCGATGCCGTTGAGCAGCACAATGGCGAGCGGTCTCTTGTCCTGATCGACACCGAAGGCACGACCAACGACAATCTGATGGCCGGGCTGTTCGCGGCCGACATCGTCGTGGTGCCGGTCTACTTTGCGCTCGACGACGTCACCGCCGCGATCCAGATCACCGACCATTACATTCCACTGGCCGTCGAGAGCCGGGGCCGACCGTTGCCGGCGGTGTTCGTGCTGACGAAACAAACCATCATCGACGGCAGGGCGCGCGCCTTGAGCGAGCTACGTGCAATCATTCAGGCCAACGGCACGCCGATCGCCGAGCACGTCCTGAACAACCGCGTTGCCTATCGCGACCTCCAGTCCGGCCAGACTCTTTACAGTCCCGCCGAACCCGACGCGAAGGCGATTGCCGAAAGCGAAGGCGTCTTCGACGACATTCTCCGGGCCTTCGTTGAAGCCACGAGGAAGATGGCATGAGCGACAAAGCCCCACCCAAGCCGGACAACGACAAGAAAGCCCGCATGCTGAAGGCGATTTCGACGCAGCCGCCGACGCTGCCAAGCATGTTCATTGCGCCGAAGGGCGACACATCTAAAGCGGAAGCGGAAGGAGCCGAGCGACCGTCGGGCAAAAAGCCATCGAAGGCGGCGGCCCCGGCCGCCACGCCCGACTTTCGCAAGCTGCTGCGACAGGGCCAGAAGAAAGACCCGGTCGCCGGCAGGAAGATGCGTGAGGAGGAGATGGTGCGCTGCGGCTATTACCTGACGGCTTTGGAGCAGCGCCAGTTCAAACTGCTGGCCATCAGCAACGGCCACAGCATGACTGAACTGCTCCGCAAGGCGGTGCAAGACTACATCCGCGCGCACAAGCACAAATTGCCGAAGGAATGAGCGGGCTGAAAATTCATAGCGCACGGTCAATCGCCTCCTGATAAGAGGAGGCGTGTTCAACTCAATGGAGAAATCGTTTCAATGACGACAGCGACCGAGATTGCCGACAGGATCGCCGCAACACAGAACCTGACCAAGACGCAGGCCAAGACCATCGTCGACAGCGTCTTTAAAGAGATTGCCGAGGCCGCCAAGAATGGAGCCGAGACGAACATCCCCGGCTTTGGAAAGTTCAAGGTAAAGCAGTCGCCGGCGCGCGAGGGCCGCAATCCGGCGACCGGTGGAACGATCAAGATCGCGGCGTCGAAGAAGCTGGCCTTCGCGCCGGCGAAGGCCGTGAAGGACGCGCTCAACGGCTGAGGCCGCCGAGCGCGTCCGAGGCGCGACGCCGCCCTAGAAGGGCGGCTCGCCGAAGAACGGTCCGTAAGCTTCCGCCAGAAGCAGGTCGCGCTCTGCAATCGCCTTTGCGAGTTCCACCTCGATCCAGCGCCGCTCGTCGGGATAGACGGCGTTCCGCAACTCGGCGCGCAGTTCCTCGATGTGCTGATCGATAGACATTGTCGTCTCCTTGATGTTTGTGAAGGACGACGCCAGCGGTCATGGCGGGCCGGAGGGGTCAAGGAGCGCGAAGCGACCGCCGGAGGCGGCGAGTGGGGGAGCCGATTTTCTGACGGCGTCCTCTTCGGACGGCGCCTGAAAATTGGGGGCACCGCTCGTCCTTGAGGCCTCCGGAGCGCCATGGCACCATGGGACGATCTGAGCAGACAACCCCGGTCCCGGTTGTGCACCCTGAAGGCGGGAAGCAAGCCTCGCACCGTCACGTGGGAAGTTGTAGCGTTATGTCCTTACGGGCTGCTTGCGCAATAGGCTTCGGGGGTTACGACCCGAGGTCAGTGCAAAAAAAGAGCCCCACGCCGGAAGAACGTCCGGCGTGGGGCTCTTTTTACGACTGCTTCGATTGTAGGCTTCACAAGAGCTCTGCGAGCGGACCGTCATTCGGTGGGCGCTCGTCCTTGGCGAAATCATCGGCGAGCTGCAACGCGACGTCCTCGGGGAGCGGTAAGAAGTCGAAGCCTCGTGACCGCGCCGCCGCATACAGCGCGTCCACCGTTTCATATTCACGGTCGCGGGTGCCGAGCCACAGAGCGAGATCGTCGCCGCTCTCGTCGGGGAACGCCTGCAGAAAGAAGGTGCGCAGTGGCGGATCGTAGCCGATCGCGGCGTCGGGATCGGAGCGGCCGTCTCTGGTGACGGTGATGGTGTAGCGGCTCATGGAAATCTCCTGATCCTGTGGAAAGGAAGAAGAACCGGCCCCTCGCGGGGCCGGCTCTCTGCGGTTCACTGCGGGTTGTTCCACAGGATCACCTTCTTGTTCTCTTCGCCGCCGGGGGCGGGGGCGAGGTTGCCGAAGATGACGCCGATCTCGGGGGCTTCCAGCTTGACCGAGAGGTATTCCTCGCCCGAACGCTGGGAAACGCGGTTCCAGCCAGCTCCGATCTCGAAGCCCGTGCGCTTGTTGACGATACGGTAGTCGGGAGCATCCTCGCGGGACTTGTTGTTATTCGGGATGAGGGTGATCGGGGCGTTGACCCGGAGCGTGGCGAACACGCCTTCCATCGAGCCGTCGGCCTTGGCGGTGAGGTTTGCGATCGTGGTGGCCATGGTATTTCTCCTTCGCTTGCATCGGGACCATTCCCGATGGCGCCAAAGGAGAGGGCCGTCCTGCTGCGGCCAGCCCGGCCAAAAATTTCCGCAAAATTCTATTTTCCGAAACGGCGGGCCGCACTTTCAAGGGGCCCGCTTGCGGGAAGGAAAGTGCCTGGTCCGCAAACAAAAGACCGAAATCGAATTTTGCGGAAATTTTTGCCGGGTCTTACCCCTTCAGGGGTTGGCCGCGGTAAGCAGGCGGTCCTCTACAAAGGCGACATGAAACGGGATTGGTCTGGATGTGAGCGAAGGCGATCCCCGGCCGCCATCGCAGATCCCAGCGCCGCGCGGCGCTCGCGGTCAGATGTTTACCCCGCCCTCAGGCCCGGCCTCCAACGCCACGTCCGCACGCGACCGTTCCGCGGAGTGCTCACTACGCCTTCAACCGTCACCCGCCCGGGTTCCGCGGTCGCTGCCGGCAGATAATGCCCGGCTCCCAGCATTCGGGCGAAGTGCATCGCCCCAAGCTGCTGGCCACCACCCATCGGCTGCCTGATCGGCAACCGACCTGCCCGTGGCGCGACGGAGGGGCAGCGGATCCTCGCGGATTACCGGTGGATCGCGAGAGGCGGCGGCGCACGGGGTCGGCCTTCGGCCGGGTAAGAGCGGGTGGCTTCCGCCGCCCGGGCGCAGGCTCGTCAAAGCGCCTCGCCACGATCAGGCTTCCAGCAGAAGCCGCTCATCCTCCGACATACGGGCTTCGATGACGCCGCGGACCTCCGGGCCGGCATGGTGCAGCATGGCGCGCCAGTCTACGGTGTCGCGGACAGTCGCCACCGTGCCGCGCATGGTGTCATAGATGACGCAGGGACTGCCGATCGTGGCGAGACGCAGCACGTTGAGGCAGGTGCCCGGCGACGCTCCGTCCCACACCATCAGGCCGAAGTCAGCGCGCCGGGCCATCTCCCGGTCCTTTTCGGCTTGGATGGCAAAGCCTCGCGCCCCCGCCGGCGGCGGGACGGGATAGGCGGCCCAGTCACCGAGATTGTTGCGTGGTTCGGCTCCCGCATGAAAGACGCCGACATGCTCGTAATTGTAGCCGGCGAGCAGGCTTTGCATTTCGGCATCGGCTCCGGTCGCGTCGCCGATCAGAACGCCGTGCTCGGCCGCCACGATCGCGCCGATCCGTTCGATCACGGGGTGCGGCAGTTCGAAGACGCCCCGTGAGCCGCCTAAAAATATCATCGCCATGGTCGCTCTTCCTTTCTCTCAAAGCCCCCGCCTCGGCCGGGCTCTCCTCTTCCTCTCTCGCGCGAGGGATCGTCACCGAAGGCCGAGACGGCGAAGCCGGCTCGGGGAGCGGCAGCATGCCGCGAGTAGAGCCCGGCCGGCCGCCCGCCGGCGCGCCCAGTGGACGGGTTAGAGAAATTCGAGGATGAAAAGCGTCAATCCAGACGGTCGACGCGTCGTCCCGATTGCCGCGCTCTGGTAAAAGCAGTCGCGATCTTCATCACAAAGGCCTTGCTGAAGCGGCCGAGAATGTCGTTTCCCGGTTCGATGTACCAGGAGCGCTCGGCGACGTCGTAATTGTATTCGTCGACGACGATCCAGCATCGCTTGAGGTCACTCAGACCGGCGCGCCGGCGCTCGATATCGGGGATGTCGAGCGCAACGCGACCGTGTTGCGGCGGCTGAGTGGTGATGGCCAGAAGCGCGAGATGGGTCAGACCGTCATTCGCGCCTTTGACGGCTACGACAACGCAGGTCGGCCGGAGCTTGCGGCCTTCGGTTTCGCCGCGTTCCTGCTGCCATGCCCAGAGGTAGGGATAGGCGATGACCTGGCCAGGCAGGAACTCACGGCTCATCGTCATAGCCCTCGCCATTCGCCAGCCGATCGATTTCCGCGGCGAAGAGGTCCTTGTGCTCCGCCGGCATGTCGGAGACACGATAGGCGCGACGCGGATCCGTGCCGGTACGTATCCGCTCGTAATGCTCGTAGCTCATGAGGACGAAGCGGGGTTTGCGGTGTTTGGTGAGCACGATCGGTTCGCGGCTGGCGGCATCGGTGACGTCGCCAACCTGCTTGTTGAGGTCGCCTGTCGTGAACTGTCGCATGGCCAAGTCTCCGTGTAAGATTTCCATAATATCCAGATTTTCCATATTTGCAAGAGAATGGCCCCGCCACACCATTGCGGGCTGCTGGTGCGAAGATGTGCCCGCAGGACGAACCCGACCATAAAAGGTCGGGTTCGTCGATGTGGCGAGGAAAGCGCGTTCCGGAACAAGGGCGAGGAAGTGGCGCTCACGCGCCACTCTCCGTGAACCGCCAGACCGGAATGCCGAGCCGGCGGGCCTTGTCGGCGAGGTTTTCGGTGATGCCGGAACCGGGAAAGACGATCAGCCCGTAAGGCATGACCGAGAGAATCTGATCATTGCGCCGGAACGGGGCCGCCTTGGCGTGCCGGTTCCAGTCCGGCTTGAAGGCGATCTGCGTGACTTTTCGGCTTTCGGCCCAGCAGGCGGCGATGCGCTCGGCGCCGCGCGGGCTGCCGCCGTGGAGCAGCACCATGTCCGGATGCTTCTCGTGGGCTTTATCCAGCGCGTCCCAGATCCGGTCATGCTCGTTGCAGTCGAGCCCGCCGGCGAAGGCGATTTTTGTACCGGCCGGAACCAGCACCTCGGTCTCGGCGCGGCGGCGCGCGGCGAGAAAATCGCGGCTGTCGATCACCGCCGCGGTCATCGATTGGTGAGACACCTTGGAGCCGGTGCGCGGCCGCCATGCCGAGCCGGTCTGCGCCTCGTAAAGGTCGGCGGCTTCGTCGCGCATGATTTCGAGCACGTTGCGGCGCTCGATATAGGTGATGCCCTCGGCCGTGAGCCGCTCCAGCTCGACGGACTTCACTTCCGAGCCGTCCTGTTCGTTCTGGCTCGACCGCTGTGCCTCCTCGTTGCGGTCGAGGTTACGGGCGACGCGCTCGGCGGCGCGGTGGAAGACGTTGACGAAGGACCAGAGCAGGTCGTCGAGGTCGGGTTCGAGCCTGGTGTCGCCGAGCATGCCGGCAAACGTCTCGACGATGCCGGCGAGGCCCGCCCGTATTACCGCGTCATCGGGCAGCGGCCGTGGATCCGGCTCGTCCTGATGCGGACGATGGCCGTACATCTGCAGTTCGAGGATGACGCGGTCGGTCGGCGAGGAGGCGTGGTAGGGCTCGTAGGCGTCGTCGAAAGGAAGCTCGTAGGTCATGGCGTGTCTCCGTCGGTTGTGGCCGCGCGATCGCGGCCTGACAGCGCATCCCGGCCACCCCCCGGGCGCGGTCGCACCGAAGGCCGGAGCGAAGCGGAGGACGGCGCAGCCGTTGCGGCCGTGACCGGGGGGTGGCAGGGATCGCCTCTCAGGCAGGCCGCGGGCGCGGCCTCTCCCGGCGGGATCGCCGCCATGCTCGCGAGACTTCCCGTGACGCTGCCCTGCCCGCCTGCCGGCGAGCGCCATTCATCCGGACGGCAGGAAACGACGGACATCCTCCAGGGCGAGCTGATCGCCGAGCCATGTCGCGAGACGGTTTGGACCGAGATGGCGTAGATCGTCGTTGAAGTCTCCGAGCTGCGGGCGAAGCACGAAGGTTGCGATCCCGGCTTCGCCGGCGCGCTGGCTGAGGCGCTCGATGCCGTGCCGGCCTGCGGCGTCGGCATCGGCGGCGATGTAGAGATGGCGACAGCCGGGCGGGAGGATCAGACCGGCGAGGTGATTAGCCGAAGTGGCGGCGGCAACCGGCAGCGCCGACATCACGGTGCGTAGCGAGGCCATCGTCTCGAAGCCTTCGCCGGCCGCCATGACCGGGACAGGGGCACCGGGATCGAGGCCAAGCCAGATGCCGTTGCCGAGCAGATGACCGAGCGAGCGCCAGGGATCAAGGACCTGCGCCTTGCCGGCGCTAGCTGGATCCAGCCACGTGCGCTGGACGCCGGTGATGCGTCCGTCGAGGTCGGCCACAGCTGCGATCAGCGCCGGCAGCGCCTGCGTCTCGCCGGTTACGAGATCGCGATAGTAGCAGCCTGGGTGAAAGCGCAGGGCGCACTCACGCGCGGCGAAGAGGATGCCACGACCGGCAAGATAGCGTTCGGCCAAGGTGCCGGCGATCGGCTGCGACATGGCGAACAGGCGACGCGCGGCCTCAGGCGAGCTGCGAGCCGCGGCAGGTTGGTGGCTCGCGTCGGGATATTGCGCCTGTGGTCGCGGCATGGCGAGGAATCGGCGGGCCTCGTCGGCGACGTCGCGGAATTCGACGAGACCGCAGCTTTCGCGGATGACGTCGAGCAGATCGCCGAATTCAGAGGTCGCCTCGTCCACCCACTTGCCAGCCAACCCCTTCGCATTGGTCTTCAGCCGCACATGCATCGAGCGGCCCTGTGCGTTTCGGACGTCGCCGATGATCCAGTAATTGCCGACACGTCGGCCGTTCGAGAGATATTCGCGGCACACCGCCTCGGCATGATCGCCAAGGCGGCGCGCCAGCTCGGAGGCTGAGCCGGACATGACCGCCTCCAATCACGCTGCGGCCGCGCGGTCGGTGACCCCAGTCAGCGTATGGCGATCGAGAAGCGAGGCGAGGATGGCGGAGCCGTGCCCGCCCGTCGGAATGAACAGCCTGAGCTTCCAGGAGATGATTTCCGAGATCAGGCCGAGCGCCTTCAGCCGGGGCACCATCGCGTCGGTGAAACCGATCAGCTCGACGCGGTAGTCGTTCATGACGCGGCTGCGGCGCAGGATCAGCCCGTCCGCGAGCTGCAACCCGATCCGTCCCTCGACCAGCCCGGACCATACCTCGTCCGGTGCGAGCGCCGGCACATTATTGATGCCGAGATTGCGTAACATGGTGGCGACCAGCGTCGGCGCGATATGACGCCCGATGATGCGTTCGCCCGCATCTGTCTGAATGCGGTAAACCTGGCAATCATGATCGGGCAGCCGGCGCCAGATCGGCAACAGCAGGCCGGTGACCATGTGGAAGGTGCTGGTGGTGAACTCCGGGACCGCGGCGACTTCCCCCTGCCAGAGGTCACAGAACCGTTTACGGTCAGCCGGCTGCCAGAAGGTCTCCGCCAGGGCGTCGAGGCCGAAGCGCAGTTCGTCGGTCGGGCGCAACAGGCGCACGCGATGCTCGACGGTCCCGTCGTCGAGCATCAGGCTCGCCGTCGGCAGCTGGATCGCCGCGCGGTTCGAGCGCGTGTTGACCAGAAAGACCGATTGCGGCTCGACGCGGGCAATGGCCAGCACGTCGGCCAGAACGAGCGGGCGGATGCGATCCTTGCGCGCGACAGTGAGCACATGCGACTGCGCGCCGGACACCGGATGCGTGTAGATTGTCCGCCGATCGGTAACGGTGATGCTTTCCGCCGTGATCGTCTCCACACCCATATCGTAGGTGCCTGCGGCGATGGCGCCTTCGATCTTGGCCGCCAGCAGCTGCTCGAACACCTCGAAGAGAAGGTTCTGGGTTTCGATGCGTAGCGCCAGCAGCCGGTTGAGCCAGGTCGTGATCGGCGGCAACTCATCACGCAGGCCACCTTCGTCGGTGGTCAGCGACAGGCCGGTGACCGCCTCAAAGGTCGTGAGCGAGCAGCCTTCGATCTTGCCCTGGTGCAGCAGATAATAGAATTGGCGGAGCGCCGCGCGCGCATAGGGGCTTTCGAGATTGTCCTCGGAGCGGAACAGCCCTGCCCCGCCTGTCTGACGCTGGCCACGCGTAATCGCGCCGAGCGTATCGAGGCGACGCGCAATGGTCGACAGGAAGCGTTTCCCCGCTTTGACGTTGGCGGCCATCGGCCGAAACAGCGGCGGCTGCGCCTGGTTGGTGCGATGCGTTCGCCCAAGACCCTGGATGGCATTGTCGGCGCGCCAACCGGCTTCCAGTAGATAGTGCTTGCGCAGCCTCTGGTTCCTTGCGCCGAGATCGGCGTGGTAGGAGCGGCCGGTGCCGCCGGCGTCGGAAAACACCAACACGGCCTTGTCGTCATCCATGAAGCTCTGAGTCTCGGCGAGATTGGCCGAGGCCGGGCGGTTTTCGACGGCAAGCCGGTCGATGCCGTCGCGGCCGATCTTTTTAACGATGCGCCGCGAGCGGCCGGTCACCTCAGCGACCACATCGGTCCCGAAATGATGGAGGATCTGGTCAAGCGCGCTGCCCACCGGCGGCAATGAGGCCAGCTTCTCGATCATCTCGTCGCGGCGGCGAACCGCTTCGCGGCACTGGACCGGATTGCCGTCCTCGTCGTGGACGGGCCGCGAATAGATGTTTCCCTCGGCATCCGAGTATTCCTCAAACAGCTGCGTCGGGAAGGAATGCATCAGGTACCCACCGACATACTCCCTCGGGGTGACATCAACATGGAGGTCCGACCATTCTTCTGTCGGGATGTCGGCCAGCCGCCGTTCCATCAGCGCTTCCCCGGTCGAAACGATCTGCACGACCGACGCATGACCGTCGGCGCGGTCCTGCTCGATCGTGCCGATCAGGGTCGGCGTCATCATTGAGGTGATGAGATGGCTGAAGAAGCGCTGCTTGGTGCTTTCGAACGCCGAGCGAGCCGCCGCCTTGGCGTTGCGGTTCAGCGTGCCGGTTTCGCTGGTGATGTTGGCGGCCTCGAGCGCGGCGGACAGATTGTTGTGAATGACCTGGAAGGCGCCCGCATAGGCATTGTAGATGCGGATCTGCTCCCCGGTCAGTTCATGCTCGAGCAGATCGTATTCAACGCCGTCATAGGAGAGCGAACGTGACGTGTAGAGGCCGAGCGACTTGAGGTCACGGGCGAGCACCTCCATCGCAGCGACACCACCATCCTCGATGGCCGCGACGAATTCGGCGCGGTTGGCGAAGGGAAAATCTTCGCTGCCCCAGATGCCGAGGCGCTGAGCGTAGGCGAGATTCTCGACGGCAGTGGCGCCGGTTGCCGAGACATAGACGATACGGGCATCGGGCAGTGCATGCTGCAGGCGCAGGCCGGCTTTGCCCTGCTGCGAGGGCGCGACATCGCCGCGCTCGCTTTTTCCGCCGGCGGCATTGGCCATGGCATGGGCTTCGTCGAAGACGATCACTCCATCAAAGACTTTTTTCGTCCCTGTCGCGGCTTCGCCGCTCCCCGCCATATCTTCTTTGGTCCCTGTCGGGCCTTCGGCCCTCCCCGCCTCTTGTCCAACCCAGTCGAGGATCTGCGCAATACGGGATTTCTTGCCGTCGCGTTCCTGGGAGCGCAGCGTGGCATAGGTGGTGAAGAGAATGCCTTCGGCAAGGCGGATCGACGTGCCCTGGCGAAAGCGCGAGAGCGGTTGGACAAGAAGACGTTCCTGTCCGAGTGCCGACCAGTCGCGCTGGGCATCTTCCAGAAGCTTGTCCGATTTGGAAATCCAGATCGCTTTCCGGCGGCCCTGCAGCCAATTGTCGAGAATGATCCCCGCGACTTGCCTCCCCTTGCCGCAGCCGGTTCCATCACCAAGGAACCATCCCCGCCGGAAGCGGACCGCGTTCTCAGCGCCTTCGGGGGCGGCCGAGACAACATCGAAGGTCTCGTCGACCGTCCAGGCGCCGGCGAGATGGCCCGAATGCGCCTCGCCGGCATAGATCACGCTTTCGATCTGGGCGTCCGACAGCAGGCCCTTGTCGATGATTGCATCGGGCAGGAGCGGCCGATAAGACGACTTCGGCGGCGCGACGGCGGCCATCGCCGCGGACTGGACCAGCGGCGTTGGATGCGGCTTGGCGCGGGGAATGTGGATCGACTGCAGAGCATAGGGCTCATAGATCGTGTCGGTGAGCCGCCCGCCTTCTTCCGGCATCCAGTCGCGCAGCTCGTAGACGAGCGGGACGGCAGGCGTGCTGGCAGCGGCGGTCGGACGGGTGGGCTTCGCCCGGGCAAGGGAACGGACCGGCCGGTTGGATTTCGCTACGGAGGTCGCAATTGCCGTGCTCGCAATACTCCCCGGCGAACGCGCGGCCATCCGCATGGTGGCGTTGCGCAGGATGCCGTTCGACAGGCCGCCGATCGAATCCGGAAAGCCGCCTGGTGCCCTGGGCGGCAGGTCGGATATCCACGACAGCAGCGTCTCGACATCCGGAGCCTTGCCCGGCGAAGCGACGAATGCGGTCGGGTCGGCCGCATGGATTTTGTCGATGATGGTAAGGCGGGTTTCCGCTGTCGTACCGTGGTGGGCATAGACGCGGCCGTCGATCGCCGCGGTGAAGACCACCCTGCCCCGCTGTTGGAGACGCTGAAAGGCCGGCCGCCATTTTGGAGTTTCGGGAGAAAGACTGGTACCGGTGATGGCGACCAGTCGCCCTCCAGGGCGCAGACGGGCGAACGCTGAAGAAAGATGTCGCCACGCGGCATCGGCGACATGGCCGTCGACATAGGCGCCGACGCTGAAGGGCGGGTTCATCAAAACGACGGATGGTTCGATCCCGGCATCGAGATGATCGTCGATATGGGCTGCGTCGTGCCTGGAAACGGCAACGCGCGGAAACAGCAGGCCGAGCAGGTTAGCGCGTGTCGCGGCAAGTTCGTTCAGCGAGAGCGACGCCCGCGCGATCTCGGCATGGACGGCAAGCAGGCCAGTGCCGGCCGAAGGCTCGAGAACGAGATCCGACGAGGAGATCGCGGCGGCGTAAGCCGTGACGAAGGCGAGCGGCAGCGGTGTCGACAATTGCTGCAGGGCCTGGCTCTCGTCGGAGCGCCTTGTATGAGTAGGGACGAGGTCGGCGATGCGCTTCATCATCGCCAGCGTCGCCTGCGGCGACAATGACCGGGACAGGATCGCCGAGCCGAAGCGGCGGAGAAACTGGACCTGTGCGGCTTCGAGCGCCTCGTAGGCGTCCTTCCAGACCCAGAAGCCCTGCGCGTCCGTGCCGCCGAAGCTGTCGGCCATTGTCGTGCGCAATGCTATGGCGGTGATGGGCTTGCCCTGTTCAAGGAAGGGAAGAAGATTGATCGCCGCTTGATGGATCGCCTGAGCGGTTTCGACGGCATCGGATGCCGGTGTGGCAAGATGAGTGGCCGTCCGGGCGACGATCGGTGGGGGTGTGACGATGTTCATGGAAATCTCCTTCGAGCGAGAGTGTCCGCCCTGCCGGCGCGCGCTCTGCGCCCGGCAAGGCCGAACTCCTCCCGGCCCCTCTCTCCCTCCTGCGACGTGGACGAAAGGGAACCGGCGAAGGGCTCTGGGCTGTTGGCTAGCTGTCGCCTCGGACGATCTGAACCGCGGAGGGTCGTCAGGCGAGATTTCGTGGGCCTCCCCTGTTGGCGCGATGCGTGCGGATCGCCGACATGCGGATGTCGATCTCGTCGTCCAACAGATCCTCGAGCAGCCGGACTTTACCGCCCTGGTCGAGCACAAAGCGCTTGCCATGGTGCTCTGCAGGCCAGTCGCCAGGACCGGATTCGCCTGCAATCCCCTTGAACTCCGCGTGCGTCCCGTTCCAGATCGCCTCGAGCTTTTCCTCGCGAGTCATGCTGTCGGTTGCGCCAGTTTCGTGCGCTATGATGGCGGCGCGCATCCTGTCCGGCGATTGTCCGTCCGTCAGATCGCAGAAACCGTGGAACCAACGTTCGCGGCCACGAATCCTGATCGCGAAGAACACGCTCGTGACGTTCCCGGCCTTGTATTCAGATAAGCCGAACATGCCGGATCTCTGGAAGAGCGGCGGAAGCAGATCGAGCATGAAATGATAATCCGCCGCCTCGATCTCGAACCACTCCGACGCATAAGGCTTGCCGGAGAGAGGGTCGAAGTCAGGATCATCGCGGTGGCGATTGAACAGCCGGAACATCTCTTCGCGCGTGGCGACGCCGTCGAACACTTTTCTGAAGGGTGGATGCGTGGTCATGGAGTTTCTCCTAGGCGCAGATCCACGTGGCGCGGCGTGAACCACGGCGTCGGACTGCCTATCGATGCCGTGAATGCCGGGTGAGCGGGTCGGCTTGATCTGTCAGTCGAGCAAGGCTTGTGCGACGACGTCGCGTAGATATCTCGGGCGGGTGGTCACGCAGCGTGGCGATTGGAGGAACGCGCTGCGTTGCGCCCGATGCCGGTGATGGCGCGGACGGCCACGGCGAGTGCCGGAATGTCGTCGAGCATAGCGAGCGCGACGAAGTAGTTGAGCCCACCGGTATAGTCCTTGCGGCCCTTGCAGGTCCGGATCAGGATGCCGTGGCCCGAGGACATGCCGAACTGGCCGACCTGGATGTAAACGGCCGTGTGGTGCAAGGTCACTTCGCCGCTGACGGCTATGCCAGCCTTGTTGGAACGCACGTCGTATGATCCGGCTGGGAGATGAAGCTCCTTAGCCAGTCTCTTCAGCCGCGAGCGGGCCGTGGTGTGAAAACGTCTCCTCTGCTGCTCGTCGTAGGAGCAGCTCCTGGTCCAGTCGAACATGTCGATCTCCATGAAACGGAACAGGCCCGGCATCGCATGCGCGATCCCGAGCCTGTTTTGGTTGGTCTGTGGTAAGCGGCAAGGCCGATTATTCAGCGGCCTGGAGATGGTCGGTGTCCTCGCCGTCGGCAGGGGTCGCCGCTTTATCGGAGGGTGCACCGGAAGCTTCGTCAGCGAGATAGGCCGGCAGTTCTGCGGCTTCGCCTTCAGAAGCCGTCTCGTCCGTCACATCGGTGACGGCCTCATCGGGTTCGGCAGACGCGGCGTCGACTTCGAGGCGCAGCGGCTCGGGCAACCAGTTCGACCCTTCGAGCAGACGGGCCGCCTCACGTGCCATAAGGTCCTTCTTCATATGGTCGATCAGCTGCGCGGAATCCTCGCCACGTCCTTCGCGAACGGCCTGGATGATCCGTGCCTTGGTGACGCGCCCGAGATAGTTGTCCACCGTCGGCGACCAACCGGCCTCGACCATGTCGAAGCCGAGCGTGCCGGCGAGCATGTCGGCATGGGCAAGCGCGCCCGCACGCCTGTTCCAGGGTTCGACGACGGCATTGAGCGAGAGCGAGGCGCAGTGTGCGAACAGCGCCTTGTGGCTTGCTTCATCAAGACCGAGCAGGAATTCCCAGAGCTTGTCGCTGTCCGGCAACTCCCTGTCCCAGGCCTCGTGCCGCTCGGCGATCTCCTTCGCCCATTGGGTGTCGGCGAGACGCTGGACCTGGCCGAAGCTGTTGCTGACCATGCTGATCTCGAGGCAGCTGTCCTTGGCGAACCGGTAAAACACCTGCAGCACGAGCGCATGGAGGACCGCAACGAAGGCGCTATCGACGTCACTCGCGAGCGCATTGCGCAGCGCCAGCGTCTTCTGCGCGGTGAGGTCGAAGACGAGGCGGTCCGGCAGCGGCTTGATGCCTTCGTCCTCGGGCTCCTCGGCTTCGGAGGTCTGGCCCAGAGAACGGCCATTGACGACGATGGCATCCGCATCGTCATCGTCCTCGTCCCGGTTAGACGTGTCGGGATCCGCGCCGTCGGCCTCTCCGTCACCATCCGCCTCGACCCGCGGTTCGTCCTCGGGACGGACGAAGCCCGCCTCGACCTGAAGCTCACCGTTGACGCCGAGCGTGACGAACGCACCGGCGATGGCCTTCTGCGCCGGTTCGTAGACATACGGCCGATCGCTGAATGCGTCGAGTTCGGCGCCAAGCTGATCGAGCCTGTCCTCGATTTCCTGGTCAGCCTCCTCCATCTCGGCATATTTGGCGTCGAGTTTGTCATATTCGACCTTGACAGCATCGTGACGGGCGATTTCCTCCGCGCTCATCTCTTCCGGTTCGGCATAGACGCGCCGCATGCCGGAGGTGTGGCCATAGGGGAAGCTGATCGCCGCTTCGACCCATTTCCAGCCGTCGGCCCGCATGGCCTCGGCATCGACCTTCAGCTTCTCGAAGACCAACTGCTCGAGAAGGGCCGCGTCCTGGAACCAGCCGCCGGCATCCTGCTCGAAGAGATCACGCAGGATCACGCCGCCGGCAGCCTCATAGGCTTCGGCGCCGACATAGACCGTACGGCGATCGTCGGCGCGAACCGTAGTTTCCGTCAGCAGCCGTCGGATATAGTAGGGCTCCTGCATATGCGAATTATCGGAGATACGCTCCCAGACCTGTTCCTGGCGGGCATGGTCGTCCGAAATCGAGAAGGCCATGACCTGCTCGAGACGGATCTCGTCCTGTTCGTAGAGATCGAGCAGTTTTGGCGAGACGTTGGCGAGCTTCAGCCGCTGCCTGACCGTGTTCGGCGAAACAAAATAGCGGGCGGCGATCTCCTCGACGTCGAGCCCTTGCTCGCTGAGCGTCTTGAAGGCGCGGAACTGATCGAGCGGATGCAGATTCTCGCGGTGGACATTTTCGGCGAGCGAGTCGTCCTCCATGCTCGTCTGGCCGGAACGATTGACGATGCAGGGTGTCGGCGCGGTCTTCGCCATTTCCTTGCGTTTGATCAGAAGCTGGAGTGCCGAGAAACGCCGGCCACCGGCGGGCACTTCATACCTGCCGGTCTCTTCGCCGTCCTTCATCTCGGGACGGACGTTCAGGCTCTGGATGAGGCCGCGACGCGCAATATCGGTAGCGAGATCCTCGATCGAGACGCCGTTCTTGACCCGTCGCACGTTCTTCTGGGACAGGAACAGCTTGTCGAAGGGGATGTTTTCGGCCTGATTGAGGGTGATCTTCTGATTGGCGTTCTTTGCCATGGTCAAGGTCTCCATGACGGGCGGCCCGGGGCCTCTCCCCGGACCTCCAAACCCGTCGAAAACCCTCCCGCCCTCCTCTGCCTCTCTCCGGCCGGGCGCCTGCGCTGGCCGGAAGCCGCAACGCGGTGCGGGGCCGTTTAGGCTAACACGTGGAAAAGCGCCGTCCTCCGGGCCCGGAGGACGGCGCCTTGAAGTGGTGGTCATAGAAAAACCGGCAGCACGATCTGCAGATCGTCCGTTGGGGGATTGCTCAGTGAGCGAGGTCGAGGAGCTTCTTGGCCTTGCCCTCCATCTCCAACCGGACGTCCTGGTGCTGCTTGTCGCGCGCTATCCGGGTGATCCCCTGGACGAAGTCGAAGATGGATGCCGGCGGATGGCCTTCTTCATTGAGCACCGCGTCGATGATCTTCGTGGTTTCGCCCTTCGAGAAGCCGCGCTTGCGCAGGAAGGCGGTGCGGTCGTCGTCGTCGTGAGCGACAATCCGCTCGCGCGCCGCCTTGACGCCATTGATGAAGGGCATGGGCGAGGATTCGGCGAACTGGAGCAGCGCCGGCTCGGCTTCGAGCGCAAAGCGTGATGCGGCATACTTAGAGTGCCGTATGGTGATTTCCTGGAAATCCTCGACGCCCCAAATATTCCTGTTTTGGCAGACTGCACGCAGGTAAAAACTTGCAATTCCGAGCGTTTTCGAACCGACCTCGCTATTCCAAGCATAGAATCCACGAAAATAGAGATCGGGTTCGCCGTTCGGCAATCGTCCCGCTTCGATCGGATTCAGGTCATCGACCAAAAACACAAAGATATCGCGGTCCGAGGCATAGAGCGTTGTCGTATCCTTCGAGATATCGACATGAGGATTGTACACGTGTGTCGACCAGTCGAGCACGCCCGGCACCTTCCAGCGCGTGTCACCGGTGCCATTGCCGGCGATCTTCCGTACCGCCTCGACCAGTTCGTGGTCGAATATCCGGCCGTAGTCAGGGCCTGTCACCGCCCGAAGCTCGTGACGGCCGTTTTCGATCTCGAGTGTTTTGATCTGCTCGGCGCGATGGTTGAGCAATCCGTGCTGCAGGTTGATGGCGGCAAGCGGCGCTGGAAGCTGACGCAGATAAGCAGCCGGTGCACCGACCAGGCTGGCGAGCTGGCCGAAACTCCAATGGGTCGGCGTGATGGGTGCGCGGGCATCCGGCAGCATCAGCGTCAGCCTCTCGGGATTGTCACGAGACGCCTCGACACGGATAGCCTCGCTCTCGACAATGCGGGTTTTGCTGCGTTCGGACCGGCGCTTTACCGAATTGTGGAGATCGGAGAGCGACAGGTAGCGCTCGTCTGCCGGCCGGTTGAACCATTCCGACGACACGCGGCCGATACTCTGCCCTCTGCTGATATCGACCTTGTGGCCGGTGGGCGCGATGCGCGTTGGCGACTGAATTTCCATATGGGTCATGGTCCTACTCCGCGACGGACCCCGGAAGCCTTTCTCCCGGTCCTACTCCCGTCGCGGCCTGCCAGCCTCCCCTCTCCCTCTGCCTGCGTCAGCCCGCGCGAAGCGCGAAGGCACTGCCGCAGCACCCCCGCAGCGGAAATCGTATGGAAAGGAGAAAGGCCGGCACGCCGGCCTCAGCGAAACCGAAACAGCGCCTACACTCGAATATTGCGAGGGTTGCGTCGCCGGTGAAACCGTGAATCAATGAAAGGCAGGGGATGTGGCGGCGTCCGGAGCAATGGAGGCCATGCGACGGTACAAACTTGCTGACCAGGTGATCGAGGAATGGGCAGCGGATTTGCAGGACGCCCTTGCGGACGCTTACCGACAACGGATTCGACCGATTTGTCTCTGCAAGGAAGGCGGACTTCCAATGTACATCGCCCAAATTGGCGGCCAGTACATTGTCAAGCGCATGCCGCTTTCCGGCAGCGAGCACGATCCAAGTTGTCCTTCCTACGAGCCCCCTGACGAATTGTCCGGTCTCGGCGTTTTGATGGGCAGCGCAATCCACGTCGACCCGGAGAGCGGAATGTCCGCACTCAAGGTCGGATTTAGCCTGACCAAGCTTGGGAGGCGCGCCGCGCCGGTTACGGGAACGGGCGAAGCCGATACTGTCACTGGCGAGACGAAGAAACTCTCACTGCGCAGCTTGCTGCATTATCTCTGGCACCAGGCCGAGCTGACAGCGTGGACCTCGCGATGGGCGGGCAAGCGCCACTGGTGGAATATTCGCTGGCATCTGATGGAGGCTGCCGGCCAGATGATGGTCAAGGGCGGAACGCTTAGCGAAATCCTCTTTATACCGGAACCGTTTAGGGCGACGGACAAGAGCGCGATCGAGCAACGCCGGACCGCCGCGCTTGTCCCTGCCCTTCCGCCGAAGAGCGGACCGCGCAAATTGATGATCCTGCTCGGCGAGGTGAAGGATTTCGCGCCAACCCGGAACGGCCACCGACTGGTTGCAAAGCACCTGCCGGATTTTCCGCTTATGCTGGACGAGGGTTTTTATCGGCGTCTCCAGGGGCGCTTCGAGAACGAGTTGGCGTTGTGGGGAGCCGATGAAGCTTCTCATCTGATCGTGATTGCGACGTTCAGGCTCACGCCCGCCGGCCTTGCGGTCGTAGAGGAGATGGCGCTGATGGTCGTCGCCGAAAACTGGGTGCCCTACGAATCCGCCTACGAGAAGAAGCTGGTCGACGCACTGGCCAGGTTGCGTGAGCGCAGCGTCAAGGGACTGCGTTACAATTTGTCGGCGGAGAAACCGACCGCGGCCGCAATTTTGCAGCGTCCATCGCAGCCAGTTGCGCTCTATGTCGTTCCACCCTCGGCCGACGGAGCGTATCAGGAGGCGCTAGACGACCTGATCGCATCACGGCCAGAGATTGGCGTCTGGATCTGGCGCACTTCCGAGGGGGATATGCCCTCGCTCCCTCGCACCTAGATACGACGATCTAGGACGGGGTGCGCAGCCATGCTACGCAAGGTCGGCGTCAAGCCGGCCTGCTGTCGCGTACCGGGCCGGTCGCGCCGTATATCGTTCCGGCAAGAGTGGAAGAGCTCGAAGCTGCGGTGAACGAAATGACTGGCCCCAGCCTGAGATCGATTTATGACTGAATCTGAGGCGCCGGACGAAGGCGAGATGCCTCCGTCCGCGCCAAGCACGGTGTCAACCTGTGCGCAATGAGTCCTAAGCGAGACCCAGTTTGTTCTTCAGTTCGGCATTTTCTTTACGCAAGCGCTCGGCGAGCATCTTCTTGAGGCGCTTGTTCTCCTCCTCGAGTGAGAGCAGATCCTTCAAGTCGCCGCCATCTGTAGCTGAGGCTGCAGTCTTTTTCCATTGATAGTAGGTCTGTTCTGAAATCCCCGCCTGACCGACCGCATTCTTGGTCGTGGCGCCGCCGGCAATCGACTTCTCGATCTGCGACAGCTTCTGCGCTCGCTCCTTCTGGGAATAAGTCTTCCGGGAGGTTCGCGTTGCCGGGGCGGAAGCTTCAGTCGCCTTGACCGACTGCCTGGCGCTTTTCCTGACTGTCGGCTGTCTGGCCTCTGCCTTGGCCTTCCTGGGTCGTGCGGCTCTCTTTTTGGGCTCGGCTGTCATTGGCTTGGCAGGCGCTTCCGCGCCGGTCTGTGTTGATTCAGCTTCCTGAGGATCTGGCATGTGTTGCTCCGCTCGCGAGTTATGCTGGGAATTAGCATCAACAACTGTAACTTTAGAGTCAACAAGCTGGCCATCTGGCTGCTGCTCTTCATTTCTGGTCTCTGCGGCAATCGCCGACAGGTCAAAGCCGCCCCAGATCGAACGACGGGGTTTCCGGGTGCCGCGCTTGTGCTTTACCTCAACGATGAACGGCCGCGTCTGGCGCTTCATTTATCTGTCTGTCCCTGATGATAGCGGCCCGTGCAACAGGCCACTGCGTCGTACTACTGGAAATGATCGGGCTCCGACTCCACGGTTGGCACCGCGTTGCTCGCACCGGGCTTTATCGGATAGGCCTGCTCGTAGGCAAGGGCTGCTCTCAATGATCACCTGTCACTGCTATCGTACGGTCGATGAAAGGCCTTAACCCGGACCGTCAATCGGACGAGCCAGCCAAACTCACCCTGCTGATCCTGAGCGGCGATTTCAACAATGCTCTGATGAGTTGAGGAAGGTGATGAAGAAGATCGCGAATTTCATTCGCTTATCGAGGCACTCGTCGGGCGTTAGGCCTCTTGCTCTCCGCTTTGTGGGCAAACTGTCTTGAAGTCCCATCGTCAATTTATTGTCGCGACCGGCGCCAGCCCGCTGCCCTGGCTTCCTGTTCCGAGCAGAACCACCGCTCGCCTTTGCCGGCCGATATCCGCGTCTGCGCATAATATTTCTGACCTGGCACGTGGTAGATGCGCTCCCCTTTCCGGGAGATGTTGCCCTTGATGGTGCATACGCCCGACTGCTCAGACGCTGCCGCAGGCGACGCGGAAGACGGCGTCAGGGAGACAGTCGGCGAGCTATCGGACAGTTCACGCTGCGCGGCCCTCCACTCCCATGGCGGCTGGGACTCTCCCTGCCAGATACCGATCTTTTCTGCCTTGGCCGCCGATTGCTCCTTTGCGAACGCGCCGTTTGAATAGCGCGGCCAGTCCATGGCGTATCCGTTTCGGACAAGCCATCTCTGAACGCTCGCGCCGTCCGCACGAATGCAGTTGCCGACAAATCGGCCATACTGATCGCGCTCAACGAACTTGCAGGTCGTTGGCGACGCCGCCGCCAGCCATTCAGATAAAGCTTCGGCCGATCTGGCGCCGCACCGAGATGTCCGGCCGCCGGCATCTGCACAGAGCTGTGCCGATTCCGGGGCATCGATGCCGTTGAACCGGATTCGCTTGCCGTGGATTTCGATGGTATCGCCGTCGATCACCGACGCTCGGCCAACGATCGTTTCCGCACTGCTTGAGGCGACCGCCTGCGTAGCGCCTGGGATCGGTAATCCGTCCAAGAGACCCGGTCCGAAATATCCGGCCGCGCCGGCGACACCCATGGCCGCGAGGATCGCAGGGATGCCCCCTACCCTGCATGGCTTCTGCCGTTGTAAATTGACGACCTTGCTCATCGGTCGATCGGTGCCCCTGATTGCCCGATGTGTAACCTGATAGAAATGCCTGAACATGCCGTTTCGGCATCCATTCAAATGGCCACCAATTCCAGAGCCGGCAACGTGATATCAACACCGTCGAGGGCGAGCCTTTTTGCTATTGAAGGAACCGCCGATCATTTTTGGCGGAGATCATTTCAGGTACAGTCTTTCCCATGCCTCCGAGACTTGTTGACGATGGTACTCAATCCCAAACATCTGGCTCTGATCCCGCTTCTCTTATTCGTCACGTCCTTCGCGGCTGCGCAACCTGCTTCGGTCCAGCCGTGCGAAGAACTGACGTTCGACGGAGCGAAATTCATCGTGTGCACCGCAAAACCGGGGCATGACGATCTTCGGCTATTTTGGAAGGACGCCCATGGCGAGCCCTATCGCCGGTTCCCGGCCATAGCCAAGTCGGTCGCCGACGAGGGACGCACGCTGGTATTCGCGATGAACGCCGGTATGTATCTGCCCGACTTCTCGCCGATCGGACTCTATGTCGAGAACGGCAAGGAATTACGGCCCGCCAATACGAAGACAATGGATGGTCCGCCCGGAAAGGTGCCCAATTTCTACAAGAAGCCGAACGGTGTGTTCTTTGTGAATGACGCCCATGCTCGGATCCTGCCGACAGCCGACTATCTGAAGCGTCGACCAAAGACGCGGTTTGCCACCCAGTCCGGCCCGATGCTCGTCATCAAGAACAAGCTGAACCCCATCTTCATCGCTGAATCAACCGATCGAACACGCCGAAGCGGCGTGGGAGTCTGCGAGGGCGGATCCATCCGTTTCGCCATAAGCGAGGACGCCGTGAACTTTCATGATTTCGCGCGCCTGTTTCGCGACCACCTCAACTGTCCTAACGCGCTGTTCCTGGATGGCGGAAATGGCGCGGGTATCTACGAGCCCAGCATGGGCCGCAGCGACATCTCATGGCACGGCGGGTTCGGACCTGTCATCGGCGTTGTAGAATAGCTGCGGCCGGCGCAACGCCAGCGCCGCATGAAATCGACCCTCGATCACTTTCAAAGGAGCGGCAAGCCCATGTCAGCGACTGCCAGCGTGTTTTCGCGATCGTTCTTCCATGGAACCAGGGCCGATCTTGAACCCGGCGATCTGATCGCCATCGGCTACCGGTCCAACTTTCTCGAAGGCAAGTCGCTGTCCTGGGTCTATTTCGCGGACACGCTGGATGCTGCGATCTGGGGTGCTGAACTCGCAGCCGGCAATGGGCCGGGACGGATCTATGTCGTGGAGCCGACCGGCCCGATCGAGGACGATCCTAACCTGACGGACAAGAAATTTCCTGGCAACCCGACGATGTCATATCGCTCCCGCGAACCGCTGCGCGTCATTGCGGAAGTGACCAAGTGGCAAGGGCATCCGCCGGAACGGCTGCAGGAGATGAAGGACGGCCTCGCCCGTCTTAAGGCCGAGGGGGGCGCGATCATCATCGACTAGCGGCGCCGGGGAACGGGTCCTTCCGCCCTCGATGCATGAAATCCGCCGTTCTGTTCTACCCACAATCGTGAACGTCGAACAGATGATCCCGTCCAGATCAAGACGGAATCGGTTTCCAGTTTATCCGGGGCCGGACACGGACTGGTCGGTTCCCGGTGACGCCCGGCGATAGCTACCCTTTTATGGGTCTGCCGGGCGGTTATAACAACGGCTATGCTGGAACGTACGTCAACCTGATCACGCTCTCGCCAATGCGATCGCTCGCCACGAGGCGCAGTGGAGGCCGCGGCCCCGCGAAGAACGGCTTGCCGCCGCCGAGCACAACCGGATGGATGTACAATCGATATTCGTCGACAAGGCCCATATCTGTCAGACTCTCCGCCAGCTCTGGTCCGGAAACCTCGATCACCCCATCGAGTCGAGCTTTCAGTTCGCGTATCGCCGCCTCAACATCATCGTCGACAAGAGTGGCGTTCGGGCCAATGGACTTCAGCGAACGCGACACGACCCACTTCGGTTGGCTTCGCCATGCCGCCGCATAGTCCCGTTCCGCCTCGTCCCACTCGGGATGGTCTTCGTCCCAATATCGCATCACCTCGTACATGCGGCGGCCGTACACGCTGCCGGCCAGGCCGCGCACGTCCTCTATGAAATGACAAAACAACACGGGATCGGGGGCAAACGCCATGTGGTCGTGGTCGACATAGCCGTCCAGCGACTGGTTCAATGCAAAGACGAGCTTCGCCATATGGGATATTCTCCTCTGCACGATCGGCGTGCCGCAGCCGTCGGGGCACCGGGCGCATGGTCGATGCTCAAGGACGCATCACCGCCGTCGGCGCCGACATCTGCGGGCTCCTTTGTCGCTGTTTCGGACGGTTTCGCCGACACATGAACCAAAGCGTGCTGGATCAAGCGATACAGCGGCGAATGTTCTTTGCCTTCTATTCCGCCGCTATCGGAGAAATATGTCGCTCCTCCCGATATTCGCTCCACGCCTGCCGCAAGATTTGCATCGAGGACGTAAGGAAAATACCCGCCATGATCGCAGCCACGGCCAAGTCAGGCCATGCCGTCGCCGTTCCCCACACCCCCATCGCCGCAAGCATGACGGCAACATTGCCGATTGCGTCGTTACGGGAGCATAGCCAGACCGACCGTACGTTGGCGTCGCCGTCTTTGTAGGGAAGCAGGAACAACACCGACGCAACGTTTGCGGCGAGCGCCAGAAAGCCGATAGCGCCCATCACTTGGGCGCTGGGGACACCAAGGATCACGGTCTGATAAACGGTCGATCCGAAGACCCATAGCGCCATCAGAAAAAGCGACAGCCCCTTGAACAGCGCCGCCGTTGCGCGCGTCCGCAGAGACGCGCCAATGACCGCAAGGCTAAGGCCGTAGGTCACCGTATCCCCCAGGAAATCCAAGGCGTCGGCTTTCAGGGCCTGCGACCCCGCAAGCTGGCCCGCAACCATTTCCGTCAGGAACATCGCGCCGTTGATGCCGATGACCGTCCAGAGAATGCGCTTGTAACGTGGGTCCATACCGTCGAAGACCGGGACGCCGGAAGGGCAGCACCCGTCTCCGGCCTGATGCTGGACGGCCTCATTCTTAGCCGGAAACACCAGTGGCGGCGGTGCGCAGCATGCGTCCGTTTCGTTTTTGCAGCACTGATCGGCCATGGGATGCTCCTTCAATTCCAGCACCCTACTTCCTATAGTGACCAGAGGTTCAAGGGGTAATTTTATGGATTTCTCGATTGGTGAACTGTCGCGCCGCACCGCCGTCAAGGTGCCGACGATCCGCTATTATGAGCAGGTTGGGCTACTGCCCGCGCCGCCTCGCACGGAGGGGCAGCAACGGCGTTATGACAATGACGCGATGGGACGGCTTGCGTTCATCCGCCATGCCCGCGAGCTCGGCTTCGATCTGGATGCCATCCGCACTCTTCTGTCGCTCCAGGACAACCCGGACCATTCATGCGCCCAGGCCGACGAGATCGCCAAGGCCCGGCTGGTGGAAGTCGACAGGCGCATTGCGGCCCTTGGCGCGCTGCGTACGGAATTGCGCAGAATGATCGAGGAATGCGCCTGCGGCCGTGTCGCCGACTGCCGTGTCATCGAGACGCTGGCCGCCAGTTGTCATGAACACGGGCGGCTGGCCGAAAAGTGAGCTACGTCTAGTCAGAGAACAGGAGCGGCCGCCGTAATTCTGCCAAGACTACGACTTCTCCCCATTCCATCGTCATCAACCAGGGCAGTCGATCATATTTGGCTAACGGTGACCGGATCGACGGCGATCATGTTTCGACGGATTGTTGAGGGATAGAGGACGACGCCTTTAAGCGGGCCTACGCACATTCGTCATCAGCCGCAGTGCGATTGCAGCCGCGCTCAGGGTGACAACCGCGCTGACGATGAACGCAGCACTCATTCCCTCCCGGTCGGCGACCCATCCCAATACCGGGCTTCCAATCGCCATCGCTACATCCAGAAAGGCGGTGTAGATGCCCATCGCAAGCCCCCGGTTTTCAGGCGACGTACCGCCGACCGCTTCCACACCTAACCCGGGATAGACAAGCGAGTAGCCCAGCCCCGCCAGTGCGGCTCCCGACGAGGCAATCAAACTGCTTTCCGCAAAGCCCATGATGAGGAGCCCGGCCGATTGCACAAGCACGAACAAAAGAGCGGTTTTCGCGCCGCCAAATCTGTCCGGCACGTGGCCGCAAACCACCCGAGCTACGATCAGCGCAGTTCCGAACGTGGTAAACCCCAGCCAGACAGGCCGCCATTGGTGGTCAGCATAGAGAAGAGAGCTGAAGGCAAGGATTGAACAGTAGCCGATGCTCGCAAGGGCCGCGCCAAGGCCGGGCAGCCACACTGCACCAATGACCTTCCCTAATCCGGATTTTGCCTTCCGCATGCGAGGCTGAGGGCTCGGCGCGCGCAACAGCAACACCAACACGAGCAGCGGCAACAATGCGGTCAAGAGCCCGATCACGGCGAAGCCGTAGGCTGTGAACAACATGGTTCCGAACGGCCCGCTAAGGGCCAGCGCCGCGAACATGGCGGTGCCAACCCATGCGATGACCTTTCCGGAATGTCCCGGATCGACGAGAGCCAGGCCCCAGGCCACCCCGCCTGTGATGATGAAGCTCTCGGCACCGCCGAGCACCGCGCGCCCGACGATAAGGATCGAGACGGAGAGAACGGGTGAACTATCGACCGCCACGGACAGAAGATAGAGAAGCCCGGCAACCGCTGCCGTAACCAGGCCAACCAGGACGGCCTGTTTTCCTCCATTCGCGTCTGAATAGGAACCCGACCACACGCGCGAGATCAGGGAGGCGACGAACTGGGCGCCGGCGACCACGCCGACAACGACGCTACCGAAACCCAGATGATGGCTGACGTGCAACGGAAGCACGGGCAACGCCGCACCGATGACGACGAAGCCTGCCAGTACAGCTGCCATGATCGGCAGCAGGGTCACGACGACTGAATGCGATGGTGTTGTGGAGGAAGATCGTGAGAAAGACGGCATCTGTCCCTCTAGACGCGCAGCAGGGCCTTGATAGCGCGCCGTTCGTCCATGGCTCGATATCCCTCCGCGACATCGGTGAGCGGCACTTCCAGATCGAAGACTTTTCCGGGGTTGATCTTCCGCGCCATGATCAGGTCGATGAGGTGCGGAAGGAAACGGCGGACGGGTGCAGGGCCGCCCAGCAGGTTCTTCTGCTGGAAGAATAGCATCTGGCCATCGAGTTCCACACCATGGGGAACACCGACATAGCCGATCGAGCCGCCGGGCCGGGCACTGCTGATCGCTTGCATCATAGATTCCTGCGTACCGACGCATTCCAGCACGGAGTCCGCGCCGACGCCTCCAGTGAGTTCTTTGACCTTCGCGACGCCTGCGTCCCCGCGCTCGGTGACGATATCGGTCGCACCATATTCCAGGGCCAGTTCTTGCCTGGCCTTGTGGCGACTCATGGCGATGATGCGTTCGGCTCCAAGCTCTTTGGCTGAGAGAACGCCCATGAGCCCGACAGCGCCGTCTCCCACAACGACGGCGGTACAGCCTGGCTTCACCCGTGCCGCGTCGGCAGCATACCAGCCCGTGCCGAGAACGTCAGAGGCGGCCAGCAAGCTGGGGATCAGATCGTCGGACGGCATCGTTTCGGTTGCAACCAGGGTGCCGTCAGCCAGCGGAATGCGGGCGAACGGAGCCTGCGCTCCGGTCATGAACTCACGGTGCTCGCAGGAAGACTGGAAGCCAAAACGGCAATGCGGGCAGGTGTTGTCCGAGATGACGAAGGAGCCGACGACGAATTGTCCGGGACGAACCGTCTTCACCTCGCTACCAACTTCGACAACGACGCCGCAATATTCATGCCCCATGTGTTGAGGCGCATTCACGGGCTGAAGTCCGCGATATGGCCACAGGTCGGAGCCGCAAACACACGATGCCGAAAGCTTGATGATGGCATCCGTTGGCTTTTCGATCTTCGGCTCCGAAACCTCTTCGCAGATAATGTTGCCGGGTGAATGCAGGACTGTTGCGAGCATAATAGGCTCCTTTTTCAGATACGTTAGGCGCCGTATTGGGCGTCCGTCACATGCTCCATCCAGTCGACGACCTTGCCGTCCTTGACCTCCTGGAGGGCGATATGGGTCATGGCGACATTGGAGGACGCGCCGTGCCAGTGCTTTTCACCGGGCTCGAACCAGACGACGTCGCCCGGCCGGATTTCCTCGACAGGACCGCCCTCGCGCTGCACGCGGCCGAGGCCGGAAGTGACGATCAGCGTCTGGCCGAGCGGATGGGTGTGCCATGCCGTACGCGCGCCCGGTTCGAAGGTGACGTGCGCGCCCTGCACGCGGCCGGGAGCGGCCGGATTGAACAGTGGGTCAATACGGACGGCACCCGTGAACCAGTCGCCGGGACCCTTAGCGGACGACTGCGATCCTGCGCGTTGAATATTCATCGTCTTTCTCCTGTTTGTTATTCGATAATCTCCGATCCGAAGCGGGAACTTGCCGCGGACCAAAAGCGGCGCCGGGCCTTGATCGAAACGGCCGAGCCGGATCAGGCCACGTGACCAGCGATATTGGCCATAGAACATCGCCAGATTGCCCCACGGGGCGTAGTAACAGAGGTCGCCCGGTTGCTCGTTTTCAAACGGGCCGCTGCCCTCCTCGGTGAGCTTGCGCGGGAGATAGGCGATTTTCTCGTTGTCGGCGTAGTTGTCGATCTCGAGATCATCGAGCGGCAGCATCGAGAAAAGGTCCCGCGCTGCGGGATTGTCTTCCAGCGTTGCGGTGAGATCCTGATCCGCGAAGGTGAATCTGAGGCGCATGGCGGCAGTCCTTATCTTGTGCCCGGGCTGCTCCGGTCGAGCGCGGGCGGAAGCGGCAAGACTGACGGCACTTGCCACCAGCAATGTGCGGCGGGAAATCGGGGCGGAAATTGTCATGTCAGGCCGCTCCCGGCCTCAGCATACGCTGTCCGTTGCCGATCAGCACGATCGCGAGAACGGCCAGCACCACGCTGCCGATGAAGGTTGCCTGGATAGACATGCCGTCGAGCAGCAGCCCGCCGACGACCGCGCCAAGCAGGATCGAGGTCTGGATCGCCGCAACCATCAGGCTGCCGGCCGCCTCCGGCGCGTCGTCGGCGTTCTGCGACATCCATGTCATCCAGATCACCGAGAACATGGTATTCATCGCGCCCCAGATCGCCATGAACAGACCAGCGGCAACGGTCGAGAAGCCGAACAGCAAGAGTCCGAAGGTCGCTCCGCCCATCACGAGCGCCGGCAGCTTCAGGAAGGGTGCAATGCTTCCTTTCAAAAAGCGGCTGGCCACCCACGTGCCGATGAACCCTGCACAGCCGAGGAGGAGCAGGAGCACAGAAAGCGTGGTCACGTCCACGCCCGTCACCTTTTCGAGAAAGGGGCGCAGATAGGTGAACATGGTGAAGGCCGAGCCCCAGGACAGCATGCATGCCGCGAGACCGCGCAGGAAATATCGACGCTTCAGCAGCTCGAACATCGCCCGGAAATCCGGCTTTCCATGCGCGGGCAGCGACGGTAGCGCGACGACATGCCAGATGAGGTTGATGGCGACGATGGGCGTCAGCGCCCAGAACACCTCACGCCAGCCGAATATACCGCCAAGATAGCTGCCGATCGGAGCCGCGAAGGCCGCCGCAATAGCCTGACCCCCATACATCAATGCCAGCGCACGCGGTACGTCGCTTGCCGGAACGAGCCGCATGATGACAGCAGTCGCCAATGCCCAGAAGCCGCCAATGCAGATACCGAGCAGGGCGCGGCCGATCATCAGCACTGTGAAATTGGGTGCTACTGCCACCAGAACCAAGGACACCAGCATGAGTGCCGTCATCGCCACTAGAACCCATTTCCGGTTCAGCCTTCCGGCAACGGTAGTGATAAGTAGGCTCGCCACAACGGCGAACAGCCCGCTGATTGAGATCGCCTGTCCTGTCTGGCCTTCGGTCGCCCTCAGGCCTTCTGCCATCGGCGTCAGCAGACTGACTGGCATGAATTCCGAGGCGATCAGCATCGCCACACAGAGCGCCATCGAAAGCACCGCACCCCAGGCTGCCTGTGTTTTCGCTATTCCGTCGTCGTAAGTCACATCCATCGTCGTCACCGCTCATGAAATTCGCCGCCAGGATTTCTCCGGCGGCTCTATTGCGGTGCAACATATTGCTTACGCATTGCCTTGATTAGACGCGCGAATTCGCTTGAACTTATCGATGGCAGCCATAAATTATGGGCAGAACCCAAGATCGGAAAGACATGGTGCGCGAGAACTTTAATGACTTGCTGTGGTTTCTGGTCGTGGCCGAGGAGCGCAGTTTCACGAGGGCAGCCGCCAGGATCGGCATTACGCAATCGACGCTCAGCCACACCATCAAGCGCCTCGAGACCCATATGGGCCTGCGGCTCCTGGCGAGGACGACCCGCAGCGTCTCCACTACGGAAGCAGGGGAACGTCTGCGCCAGTCACTCGCGCCGCGCATGGCCGAGATCGAGGCAGACATTGCAGCGCTGACGGCATTTCGGGACAAGCCGACCGGCACTGTGCGTATCACCGTGTCTGATCATGCTCTCGAACACTTGATCTGGCCGAAGCTACGGCCCGTCCTGCTCGGCTATCCGGATATCAAGGTCGAATTCAGCCGCGACAACGGCTTACGCAACATCGTGGAGGATGGGTTCGACGCGGGTGTCCGACTCGGTGAAACCGTGGAGAAGGACATGGTGGCCGTCCGCATCGGCCCGGATTGGCGTCTCGTCGCGATAGGCTCGCCCGGCTACTTCGCGGAACACGGAGTTCCGAAGACGCCACAAGAACTGGTCAGCCACAATTGCATTGGCCTGCGTTTAACCTCAGGCGTCGGATTTTATGCTTGGGAATTCCAGAAGGGCGGCCGGGACGTCCGCATGCGCGTTGACGGTCAGCTCGCTTTCAACTCGACCTTGCCGATGGTCGACGCTGCGATCGCAGGCTACGGCATCGCATATGTCCCGGAAGATATCGTTGCCGACCACGTCGCACACGGACGATTGCAGCTCGTCCTCGATGACTGGTCACCGAGATTCGCTGGATACTACCTCTATTATCCGAGCAGCCGCCAGAATTCTCCGGCGTTCAAGGTCATTGTCGATGCACTGTGGCACCGCATCTAGTCAAAAACGTGAGATTACAGCTGTCGCTACCTTGATTAACGAACTTTGAGCCAGATGATATTTATTATGCCAATGGGCGGTAGTGCCGACGATCTTACAGGTAGTTTGATGGAGATCGAAGGTGATCTAGTCTCATCGCTCCTAGACGATTCGATCGAGGCGGACCGGCTGTCGCTGAGGCTGGTCGGCATGAAGTGGAGCGTGGTGCCAACGGCCGCAGTATCCAGCGGCGGACGTATCAGCCGATGCCCCGACCGACCCAGGCAGGCACGCTCAAGCGAAGCTCCTGTGGCGCTATGCCATGCACGTTTCGGAAGCATTTTGAGAAATGCGATGCCGACACGAAGCCGCTGGCTATCGCAATGTCAACCAAAGGCAGGCGGGTACCTTCGATCAACCGTTTCGCATGATCGATGCGCAGCTTCAGATAGTGCTTGGCTGGCGAGATGCCGACATACGTGCCGAAGAGGCGTTCAAGCTGGCGCCTTGAAACGCCCACCCGCTTGGACACCTCGGACATGGACAGCGGAAACTCGATATTCTCCTCCATAATCCGGATGGCCGCAGCGAGGCTCTCGCTTACGCCGACGAACGCCATGCCGGACGGGCCAGTCTGACGGTTAGAACCGGAGCGCTGCCCTTCCACTATCGCGTGCCGACAGACCTCCCGGGCGATGGATCCTCCGGCGTGGCTCGCGACCAGATCTACGGCCAGATCGAATGCCGCTAATTCCCCCGCGCAAGTCGAATATTGGCCGTCCTTTACGAACAGGCAGTCGCGGATATGCGGTTTGCGGAACACTTCTGAGAAGGCGGCGAGCTTCGACCAATGGATCGTACATCGGCTATCACCTAGAAGGCTTGCCTTCGCCAGTAGCCATGTCGCAGTCCCGATCGCGGATATGCCGATGCCGCACCTCGCGGCCATTCTCAGGAAGCCGTGGAGAAGCGAGCTGAATTGCGTATCGACTGGCTCACCGGCCACGATCACGAGCTGGTCGATGTTCGCGTTCCCTGTCCCCCGATTGTTCAGCGCCTCAATGGTAACGTCGACTGGAACGGGAAGACCGTTTGCTCCGACAACGGCCCTGCCGTCGATTCCAACGACCTGCCAGCGAAACAACGGCTTCTTCGACAAGGCGTTCGCGATGCGCAAGGGCTCAATGTAGGAATGCAACGCCAGATGCGAAAACCCCGGCATCACCAGCACGGCTATGTTCAATGTGTACGCAGCCTCCGCAAGGTCGTGGGGCCGTGCCAAGGCGGCCGCTGTCCGGGAACTGAAGGGCGCGTTCATCAGCTTCCGTAGTCGGCGATCGGGGCGCCAAACCTGGTTTTGTCAGGCTTTACGCCCAGACCGGGTTTTTGGGGCACGCGGATATGGCCGGCTTCGATCCTGACCGCGTTGGCCTCGTCGTAATGGCCGTCGATATATTCCTGTGCGATCCAGGCACCTTCGAAGCGGCGCGGCTCCACGGTGGACGCCAGATGGACGCAGGCCGCGGCAATCACGTCGCCTCCCCATGCATCGTCGACGCTGTGCGGCAGCGAGCGAATCGCGCACATGTCGCGCACGGTTGTCATCCTGGCGAGGCCGCCGAGACGGGTGACCTTCAGGCCGAACCCATCGGCGATGCCCGAAGAGATCGCCCGCAGGACCGCGTTCAGGTCCTCGGTGTTCTCGTCGAGATACACGGGATGGGTAACGCGGCCTCTCAGGCTCGCCACCTCCTCCATGGTGTTGCACGGCTGCTCGAAGACGAAGGGGATGTCCTGGCAAAGTCGGTCCAGATGCATAGCTTCCGCGGTCGTCAGGCCACGATTGGCGTCGACTGCCATGCCGGCCTTGAAGCCGATCGCCTCCCACACCTTGCGGACGGTAGCGATATCCTCTTCCAGTTCCCGCCCGCCGATCTTGACCTGCAGACGGGTATAGCCGGCCTTTACCTTGTCTGTGGCGATGCGGGCGGTCTCGTCGGGATCACCCACGATGGTCGAATAGTAGGAAGGCACCCGGTCGGTCAAAGCGCCGCCCAGCAGGGTCGAGACCGGAACGCCGAGCCGCTGGCCGAGGAGGTCGTGGAAAGCGATGTCGAACGCGGCTTTGGCGTAATTGTGCCCGTTCAGCCGCTCCTCCATCCGTTTCGCGAGCAACCGGATGGAGGAAACCTCCTGGCCGATCAGGCCGGGGGCGATCTCGGCGATGGCGGCGCGGGCGCCCAGCGCATGCTGGGGCTGGTAGACCGGGCCGATCGGGCAGGTCTCGCCCCATCCGGAAAGTCCGTCGTCGGTCGTCACCTCGACCAGCGTGCTGTCCAGCGACTGCACCGTGTCGCTGGACATTCGATAGGCAGCCCCCTTAACGGGAAGGAGCGCCTGATAGACGTTGATCGAACGGATACGCATCGCCACCCTCAATATTCGTCGTTCAGCGCGTCGACCGCAGGGATCTCGCGCGAACGTCGGTCTATGTATGCACGCAGTTCCTCGTCTTTCGCTATATCGAGCCTCGGCTCTTCGTAGTCGTCCAGAAGGCGGCGGGCATGCTCCAGCGCGCGCTGTTTGATGTCCTTGGAACCGTCCGCGTACCACTGCTCGATCGAGTTGTTGTCGAAGAGCTTCGGGATGAAGAAGGCGCGTTCGAAATTGGCCTGGGTATGAGGGTGACCGAGATAGTGGCCGCCCGGCCCGACGTCACGGACCGCCGCCAGCGCCTCGTCGACGTCGTCCCACTGGATGCCCTGCGCCATGCGGTACCCCATGGCGCAGACCTCGGCGTCGACGACGAACTTGGCGATCGAGCAATGCATGCCGGCCTCGTTCCAGCCCGCCGAATGCCAGATGTAATTCGCTCCGGACAGCAGCACGGCCATCATGGTCATCGCGCTCTCGTAGCCCGCTTGCGCGTCGAAGACCTTGGCGCCGCCGAGCAGGTTGGAGGTCCGCCAAGGGATGTTGTAGCGGCGCGCCAACTGGCCGATCATGAAATTCATCAGCGAAATCTCGGGCGTTCCCGCCATCGGCGCGCCGGATTGCATCGACACCGTCGAGAGGTAATGGCCGTAAATAGCCGGGCACCCCTTCCTGACGACCTGGGTATAGGCGAGCGCCGAAAGCGCCTCGGCATTGAGTTGCGCCACCGCCGCAGCCGTCGAGGCGGGGGTGTTTGCGCCGCCGAGCACGAAGGGCGAGCAAAGCACTGGCTGGTTGCGTCGGTTGAAGGCGCGCATGCCGCCGAGCATGACCTGGTCCCAAACCAGCGGCGAGTTGCCGTTGCAATTGCCCGTCGTCACCGCGTGCGTCTCGAGGAAGTCCTTGCCGAACAGGATCTCGCACATGTCGAGCACGTCCTCGGCGTTCCTCGGCGACGTCGTCATGCCCATAAAGGTCTTGTCCGAGTACTTCATGGACGAATAGGTGATGTGCAGATGTCGGTGCGCGACGACGAGGTCCATTGGCTCGACGATGTGGTGCGCCGAGGAATGCAGCGCCGGCATCATGTGCGCCAGCTTGTGGAAGGTGCCGAGATCGGCGATCGTCGGACCGCGCCGCACGTCGTCGAGGTCGCGCATATAAGGGGCGCCCGTCATCGGCACGAAGATCGACTTCGGACCGCCGAGATCCACGTTCTTGGCCGGATCGCGCGCGAAATACTCGATTTTCGGCGGTATAGTCTTGATGAGTTCCATCACCAGGCCGCGATCCAGATGAACGCGGTCGTCGGCGCGCACGTCGGCCCCTGCCCGCTTCCAGTCCTCGATCGCGACCGGATCGCGGAAGACGACGCCGACCTCTTCCAGGATCGCCACCGAGGCCTCGTGGATACGCTCCACCTGCTCGGCGTCCATCGGCTCGACCACGGGCAGCCCGCGCTTAAGCGTTGGCAGCATCTCGATCTTGGGCGCGGTCCGGATCGTGCGCCGCGCTACCCGGCCCCCTCTGCGAGAGAGTTGTAGTTGAGCAGTCATTTCGGCCTCCACGGAAAACGGTGGCCCAGTCGAGCCGCGCGCAACTATTGCCGAATCCGGGCGTCCCGACCTACTGCAAAAGTCTCACGCGCGGGTTGACTAAACCGCCGAGCGGCAGGTCGCGAATGGGCTCGGCGCCAAAGGCCGAAAACGATGGAAATAAACTCAATCGCTGGGCTAGTTTTTCGCCGGGGCATAGCCGTCGTCCGCGCTGGCCGATTATGGCCCGGTACGCGACAATGGCTCGTCTTTGGGGGAAGATGAATCCAAAAGCAGGTCATGCGGATCATGAAAGCCAGCGCGTCGAGAATTCCGCCGACAGACATTCCGGCGATCATGTCCGGCGTGCTTCTCGTCGGCCACGGCGGCTACGACAAACTTCGATACAGTGAGAACATTCCCGTGCCGCAGCCAGGACCGGGCGAGGTCCTGATTAAGGTCGCCGCCGCCGCGGTCAACAATACGGACATCAACACGCGCATTGGCTGGTATTCGAAGGGAGTCCGCGTCGGCACCGCGGAAGGCGGGTCTTCGGGCTTCGCCTCCTCGGCGAGCGACGATGCGGGTTGGACCGGCGCCGCATTGTCGTTCCCGCGGATCCAGGGGGCCGACTGCTGCGGGTACATCGTAGCGGTTGGGACCGATGTCGATCCTGGACGGCTCGGCCAACGCGTCGTCGTTCGCAACCTGCTTCGCACCTACGTCAATTATTGCCCTTGGGAATGCTGGACGTTCGGGTCGGAATGCGACGGAGCTTTCGCGCAGTACACGAAAGCTCCCTCCGCCGAGACGTTCAAAGTGGACTGCGATTGGAGCGACGTCGAACTGGCGACTCTCCCGTGCGCCTACTCCACCGCCGAAGGGATGATCCATCGAGCGGCCGTCAAACTCGGCGAAAACGTCCTGATCACCGGAGCGTCCGGAGGCGTTGGATCCGCCGCCGTCCAGCTCGTCAAACGACGCGGCGCGAAAATCGTCGCAGTAGCGAGCCCGAAGAAAGCGAACCAGGTCCTCTCGCTGGGAGCGGACCGGGTAGTTTCCCGTGACGGCAGCCTGATCGAAAGCGTGGGAAAGGAGAGCGTCGACGTCGTTATCGACGTGGCAGCGGGTCCCGCGTTCTCCGAATTGCTGGAAGTGTTGAAACGCGGCGGGAGGTATGTCGTCGCCGGCGCGATCGCTGGCCCGATCGTCGAACTGGACGTCCGCACGCTTTATCTGAAGGATCTGACTTTCTTCGGCTGCACCTTCCAGGAGGACGTCGTGTTCGACAATCTCGTTTCCTACGTGGAGCGCGGCGAAGTCCAGCCAAACGTCGGCAAGGTCTATCCGCTCGAGAATATTGTCGAGGCCCAGCGGGATTTCCTCTCGAAGAACATCGGCGGCAAGCTGGTGCTGATTCCTCCTAAATAAGGGATGGGTAACGTCTTGCGCTCGTCGGTCGACAAGGCGCTCGTCCTACAGACGGAGGCTCGCAACCGACGAGCCCCACAGCCCGCCCATTCAAGTGTACGGCCGCCGATATCGCGACGCCCGCGCCACGGACGACGCAATAAAGTCAATCGGGAGGCTACTTTTTTGCGTCGGCAGGCCCTGTCGTTTTCATGCTAGCAAGTTTCGGCTTGGTCCGGTCGAAGGATACGTCGATCAAGCGAGGGAGCAGAAACGACAATCGCGGACTCATCCAGGCATCAGGTGAGTATCGACAGGAGGACTTGAATGCCTAAGACAAATCTCGTGAACGATATATTGGGCCCGAACGCGTCCCGCAGAACCTTCCTGAAGGCAGGCGGAGCAGCAGCCTTGGCGATGAGCGGCCTGACCGTCGGCGCAAAGGCCGAGGCGTCCCGCCCGCTTGTCTACGCTTTCGCGGCCTGGTCCGACGCACTCGCCATCACTTATGTCGGCGCGAAGCTGATGGAGGACAATTTCGGCTACAAGGTTCATCCGCTGCAGGCGGAGCCAGGCGTGATCTACGCCTCCTTGCAATCAGGCAAGGCCGACCTCTTCTCTAATTCTTACATGCAGGGCAAAGGTCCCTTGAAGGGCGAATACAAGGGCGGCCAGGCGGATTACGTGAAGAAGGTCGCCGACTCGATCAAGGTCGTCGGCATCTCAGAAGGGCCGATGACGCAAGGCCTCGCCGTTCCGGATTACGTGGACATCAAGAGCATCGAGGACTTGAACGCGAATGCCGACAAGTTCCGGGGCGGCATCATCGGCATCGACGCCGGCTCCGGCCTCATGAAAGCTGCCGACGATACGGTGAAGGCTTACGGCCTGAAACTCAACCTGGTTCCCGGCAGCGAGGCGGCGATGGAAGCGGCCTTCCAGCGCGCCTACTCGAAGAACGAGCCGATCGTCGTAACCACATGGGAACCCCTACCGATGTGGAGCAAGTTCAAGATGAGGTATCTCGAAGACCCGAAGAAGACGATGATGGACGAGCCCTATTATTGCTTCCATGTCGTCAAGAAGGATTTCGAGTCCAACTTCCCGAAAGCCCAGGCTTTCCTGACGAAGTTCCATATACCGAACGACGAGGAAGCCAAGATCATGGCCATGATCGACGGCGGGATGAAGCCCGAAGATGCGGCCGCCAAGTGGATCGGGGAAGTGAAGGGCAAAGGCATTATCGAGCCCTGGCTCGCCTGATCAAGCAGGCGCATCCTCCCACGGGATGCAGAGGTCTTCGGAAGGCCCCTGCATAACCGTCTTTTCGTTGTACGGGAGCATTGCATGAGCACCCGAAAGCCAGCGATAGAGATCAAGGATCTCTACAAGATCTACGGCGGCAATCCCGAACTGAAGCTGGACAGACTGCGCTCGGGCGCGTCCGGACCCGACGAAGGCGGCGGCTTCGTCGCGCTCAACAACATCAGAATGACGATCGAGACGGGGAAGATCTTCGTCGTCATGGGCCTCTCAGGCAGCGGCAAGTCGACCCTGCTTCGCTGCATCAACCGACTTATCCGCCCGACGGCCGGACAGATCGTCGTCAATGGACAGGACGTCACGAAAGCCGACAAGAAAGAACTTCGTCAGATCCGATCGAAAATGATCGGGATGGTGTTTCAGCACTTCGCGCTGCTGCCGCATATGACCGTCATCGACAACGTGGCGTTCGGCTTGCGCGTCGCCGGGATCGGGCGCAAGGAGAGGCGGGAGCGCGCCGCCAAGGCGCTCGAGCTCGTCGGCCTCAGTGGTTGGGACAACCGGAAGCCGTCCAACCTCAGCGGCGGCATGCGGCAGCGCGTGGGCCTGGCGCGAGCCCTAGTCATGGATACGCCAGTGCTTCTCATGGACGAACCGTTCAGCGCACTCGATCCGCTCATCCGCGAAGAGATGCAGCGGGAACTGCTTCGGCTCCAGAGCGCCCTGAACAAGACGATCGTCTTCGTGACGCACGATCCGAACGAAGCGGCGACGATCGGCGACCGGATCGCCATCCTGCTCAAGGGACAGGTCGTCCAGGAGGGCCGCCCGATCGACATCGTCCTTTCCCCCGCCAGCGACTATGTCCGGGACTTCGTGCGCGGTATCGACGTCTTCAAGGTGCTGTCGGCGGGCCAGGTCATGGACACCGCCGGACCAACGGTGGAACTGGCGAACAAGCCGATCTCGCAGTGGACGAAGCATCTTTCGAAAGATTTCGTAAGGCTGGCGCCCGACGACCTGATCGCCCCCTATCTCGACGAACTGGCGAAGGAGCGGCGGCCGCTGGTCGTGATCCAGGGCGACGGAACGCCGCTCGGCGCGGTCACGACCAAGTCCGTTCTCAAGGCGCTCGCGGCGCATTCATCCTTCGCTGGTGGAACGCCCAAGATCGAGAAGCTGAAGGCCGCCGAAACGGCAAAGGCGAACGCGGCGGAGCGGGCGACATCTTAAAGGAACACCCAGACGGCTCACCAAGGGTAGAAGACGATGGATTTCTCCGGATTTGCAGGCACCGTCGCCACGTCGATCGACGATTTCACGAACTATCTCTCGGCGCACTTCGGCTTTGTCTTCGATTTCATTTCAATGGTGATCCTGGGCATCCAGCAGCCCCTCCAAACACTCCTGACGAACGCACCCGCATGGTTGATCATAGTGGTCGTCGTGGTCGGAAGCGCCTTGCTCGGCCGGCTCTCGCTGGCGATCCTCAGCGGATTGGGGCTAGCCTTCATCCTCGTCATGAATCTTTGGCCGCCCGCCATGATGACTCTGTCACTGGTCCTGACGGCGGCAGCCATCGCACTGGCCATCGGAATACCGATCGGCATGCTGATCGCGGAATCCAGGCGGCTGAACGCGGTGGCCGAGCCATTCCTCGATTTCATGCAGACGATGCCGCCGTTCGTGCTGCTCGTTCCCGCGGTGTTCTTCTTTGGCGTCGGCACGGTTCCGGGCATCGTCGCGACGATCTTCTTCGCCATGCCCTTGCCGATCCGGCTCACCGCTCACGGGCTCAAGATGGTCGAACCGGAGATGGTCGAAGCGGGCGAGGCTTTCGGTGCCGGCCGACTGACGATCCTGTTCCTGGTAAAGCTGCCGTTGGCGTTCCGCTCTATCATGGCCGGCGTGAACCAGTGCGTGATGATGTCGTTGTCGATGGTCATCATCGCATCCATGATCGGTGCCGGCGGCCTGGGCGACGAGATCATCCGGTCAATCTCTCGCCTGCAGGTGGGACGAGGGGTGGAAGCTGGCCTGGCCGTCGTTGTCCTCGCTATCCTAATCGACCGTATTACCAGGCGCATCAGCGAGAAGGTCGACCCGACCGCCTGACCGAGGCTGAGCCCTGCCTACGCGGATCATCTTGCAAGCAGCGGCTGCTTGTCGGGGGGTGACTCCGGCTAACCGCCCTAGCCCCCCGCGATCACCGCAATCCATTTTGCCGAACCGCGCAACGCGTACGGCCTTCCGCGCGTCTCACCCAGGGCAGCGTCGGGCGTCGGTTGGAAGATGTCGCACATTGCGAAGGGCGGCCCATGCGTTTTTTCTACCCTCCGTCGCTAATGGGTGGGGAATCGCGGCCAAGATAAAATAGGGCCGGGACGCATGCTATCTCGTAGCCTAGCAACGGTTGTCGGCAATGTGGGTGTATTGCCCTGGTTGTCGTACCGCGCGATCATCACCGTGCTTGGAGCTTGAGATGGTTCGCCGCTATTACGACCTTCCTTCCCTGACCGCCTTGGCCGTCTTCGAGGCGTCCGCTCGGCACTTGTCGTTCAAGCTGGCCGCCGCCGAATTGAACGTCACTCCCGGCGCCGTGAGCCGACAGATCAAGGCGATCGAGGACGAGCTCGGCGTTCCGCTGTTTACCCGGTTGGGAACCGGGGTGGCTTTGACAAGCGCCGGCGAGGATCTCTACGGCGTGCTGGCCAGCGGCTTTTCCCGAGCCGCGGATATTGTCCGCACCGTCAAGCGCGGCGATCGATCCAGGAACGTCACGCTCGCATGCACTGATGCGTTCGCCACGATGTGGCTGATCCCGCGTATGCCTGATTTCTGGACACGTTTAGCCGACATCTCGGTCGATCACCTGATATCGGACAACCCGCGCGACTATCGAAGGGCCGAGGTGGAATTGCGCATCCGTTACGGGTTCGGCTCGTGGCCGGACGAGAATGCCGAACTTCTATTCGACGAAACTATATTTCCGGTCTGCGGCGCGAGGTTTGCTGAATCGCACCGCGACGCGACGGCCGAGTCCCTGCCGGACCTGCCGCTGCTGCATGTCGACTGGGTCGATCCGGACTGGACCGGATGGGACGAGCTGTTTCGCCGTGCTTCTATCCCTCATGGCCCGACCCACGGCCGCCGCTTCGGCAAGTTCTTCGTGGCCTTGCAAGCGGCACAAGCCGATCAGGGAGTGGCCGTAGGCTGGCACCGATTGGTGAAATCGCAGATCAGCGAAGGCAAGCTGGTCAGGCTGACGGATCTCGAGCTGCCGGCCCCTGGGAGCTATTATCTCACTTGGAACAATAATAGGACGCTCTCGCCAGCAGCCGAAAGCCTGCGCACCTGGCTCCGGGAAATCGCGACCCAGGAACGGGACAGCTAGGCCGCGGCCACTAACGCGGCCAAGGCGGACGCGGGCGGACTTGGGGACAACGTTGCGGTCGCTTCAAGATCTAGCGCCTCTCTAGGAGCCCTCGCCCTTCGAAGATCGCAGGCATCGCTTTCTCGATCCGCGCGGTCCGAGTCTCAGACCGCTTCGCGTCCGTGAAGTGAAACAGATAACCCCGTTGACGACCCGGCGTCAGCGCGTAGAACGCCCGCTCGAACCGTGGATCATTGCGGAACTTCTCCTTCAACTCATCGGGTACGGAAACCTCCGGAGGCTTCGTCTCAACCTTCATTCCGGCCTTCTCGGCCGCCACGGCCTCACGCACGTAGGCCTTGACGATGGCCGCTTTGGTCACAATCTCCCTGGCGCTGGTGAACTTCATCACCCGTGCCGCCTGAACCTGCCCGAGTCGCACCAGCAGTTTCTCCGGGTCCTTCAGCAAAGCGCCCTGAAAGAAGCCCAACGCGCAATATTCCTTGAAGCCCTGGATGATAACGACGTTTTTTCCATTGATCGTGTAGCAGGGCTTTCCCCACTTGCACTCCTCTTTCAGGTCAATCCCGGACAGAATCTTTTCCAGCTCGGCAATCTCAGCCTGCCACCGCTCTCGATATGCCATCTCCATGGTCCACCTCTCTTGCCCTAGATAGGGCGCAGCCGATAGCGCGGATCAGTGATCGCTTCACCCGACGCGAGCGGCATACCATAGCCCAAAAAGCTGGACGGAGACCTGTTTTCGGCCGTTGTCAATTGCCGTGCGGCGACCGCTTTTGTGTTCCTGCCCGGCTTCAGAGCAGGTCGGATCGCTCGATTGATGAGTACGCTGCCTAAAGTTCCTTGCCCGCCCGCCTCTGCATGGCCCAAAGTCTGAGCGGCGCGCCGATCGTCATCAGAGGCTCGGGATAGAGCTTGACGGGCTGAGGCTCGTTCAGCGCGTCGGCGACCATCGGCTCTCCGGTACCGACGGCGAGTTCGGCAGCCAGCATTCCGTAGAGTGTGCCCTGAACTGTTCCCAAGCCGTTGCAGCATCCGGCCACGAACATTCTCTCCTCGAGTTCGCCGAAGGCGGGTGCGGAATTGAGGGACAGGCACAGATGCCCTCCCCACCGGAACTCCATCGGCACCTCGCCCAGCATCGGAAAGCGCGCCCGGAACGATCGATCATGCGCCGCGCCGATCCGGCCGACCTGCTTCTCGCTCGTGGACATTGCCGGATTGTAGGTAAAGGTGTTTCGGACGACGATGCGGTCACCGATGCGACGGATGGTCGACCCCATCGGGTCGGCCGGGATCAAGCCCCAATGCGGCTCGCCGCCCAAGGCCACCTGCTCGCTTTTGGAAAGCGGCCTCGTCATGCTGGCGTAGGTGAAGACGTGCAGCAGGCGCTTTTTGAAGAAGCCGAAACTTTCGAGATGGCCGTTGACGGTCAGGAGCAGCCGGGGCGCGGAGATTTCTCCTTCGGCGGTTTTGACCGTGTGTTGCTTGCCAGTCTGCACCGACATGACTGCGGACTTCTCGAATATCCGCACGCGGCTCGACAGGCCTTCGGCGAGTCCACGGATGAAGCCCGCCGGCTGCGCCATGACCGTTCCGGGGGTGAAGGTGCCGCCGATGAAGAAATTCGTTCCAGTGACGCGCTTCAGGTCGGAAGCATCGAGGCTCTGGAAGGATTCGCCGAGTCCGGCCAGATGGCCCTCGAACTCGCGCAGGGCTCCAAGGCCATGCCCGGTCGCGGCCCCATGGAACTTGCCGGCGCGAACAAAAAAGTCCTGCAGCCCGTATTCTTCGACCGCCGAGGCCGAGAACTCGATCGCGGCGCGGTTCATCCGTATGTGCTTGCGGTCGTGGTCCCGGCTCCCGCCATAATTCTCGCCGCCGAGTTCATGCGGCAGGTCTATCATGAAGCCGGAATTCCGCCCCGCCGCGCCCCAGCCGACGCGCTGGGCGTCGACGACGACGATACGGTCGCCCGGCACGAGCTGCGAGAGTCGACGAGCGGCGGCGAGCCCGGCAAAGCCGGCGCCAACGACGACCCAGTCGGCCGTGTGCTTGCCACGCAGGATTTCAGGTGCCTTGGGAGACGGCAGGAGTCCGTACCAGCCGGACATATTGATGTCGGCAGGCGTTCTTACGGCCTGGTGTACGCTCATGGCTTTCGGCTAGTCGACTGCGCGCGAGACCTTCGGGTCCGAGATATCCGCCCAGATGGTTTTGAGCTCGGTGTACTGGTCGTGAGCGTGCGGCGACTTGTCCCGCCCGCCGAAGCCGGAAAGCTTAAAGCCGCCGAACGGTGTGGACACATCCCCTTCACCGTAGCAGTTGATGGTCACCGTCCCAGCGCGGATGTCCCGCGCGATGCGATGCGCCTTGCCCAGGTTCGCGGAGAAGACCGAGGCGGCCAGCCCGTACTGCGTGTCGTTGGCTACGCGGACCGCTTCGTCAGCGCTCGCCACCTTGATAACTGAAAGCACCGGGCCGAAGATTTCCTCGCGGGCGATCGTCATTTCCGGCGTGACGTCGTCGAACACCGTCGGTTCGATGAAATAACCCTTGCCTTGCTTGTGGGCGTTGCCGCCTGTGATGACCCTGGCGCCTTCTGCCCGGCCCTTCTTGATGTAGCCCATGATCCGGTCGAACTGTTCCTTCGAGACGACGGCTCCGAGGCGATTGCCCGGGTCCAGAGGCTCTCCCAAAGGCCATTCCCTGAGCTTGTGGAGCACAGTTTCCACCAGGCGGTCCTTGATCTTCACGTGGACGATCAGGCGTGAATTGGAAGAGCAGTTCTCGCCCATGTTCCAGAACACGGCCTGGGTGACATGCTGCGCGACGACATCCAAATTCTCGGCGTCATCGAGCACGATACAGGGGTTCTTCCCGCCGCATTCCAGCACGATGCGCTTGAGGTTGGACCTGGCGGAATACCCCAGGAACTTGCGACCCACGTCGGTCGACCCGGTGAAGGCGACCATGTCGATGTCCGGATGCATGCCCAACGCCTTCCCGGTGATCTCGCCCGGACCCGTGACGATCTGCAGGACGCCTGACGGCAGCCCGGCTTCATGGGCCAGTTCCGCGATGCGCAACGTCGACATGTTCGTCTGCTCGGCCGGCTTGACGATGACGGAGTTGCCGGTCGCGAGAGCCGGGCCGATCTTCCAAGCCAGCATCAGGATAGGGAAATTCCAGGGCAGGACGCAGGCGACCACACCAAGCGGCTGGCGCACGATCAGCGACACCACGTCGTCGCCTGACGGCGATGTCTGGCCGTAGAGCTTGTCGGTGGCTTCCGCGTGCCACTCCAGACAGTGCAGGGCCTCCGGGATGTCTACCGTTTCGACATCGTAGATCGGCTTGCCGCTTTCGAGCGTCTCGAGCACCGCGAGTTCGTGGGCATTGCGCTCCATCAGCTTGACGAGGCGCCGCAGCACTCGTTTGCGCTCGCTCGGATGCGCGCGCGACCAGACACCCGATTCAAACGCCAGTCGCGCTTTCTCGACGGCTAGATCGACATCGGCCTCGCCGCAAGAAGCGATCCTGGCGATGACCTGTCCCGTCGCCGGATTGACGGTCTCAAAAGTATCTCCGGATTGGGCGGCCCGGGCCTTGCCGTCGATCACCGCGTTCGTCGGCAGCGGCAGGCTGTCCGCCAGGTGCTGGTACTCATCACGCGTTAATAGCGATGACATTCTCGGAAGCCCTCTTCTGGGATTTTGCAGCGATGGACGCGATGACAGCTTTCAGGGTACGGATCGTCGTCTCGAGTTCCAGCTTCTGCTCCTCGTCGAGCGCCCTCATCGGGCGACGCACGGGACCGGCTGGCAACCCGGCCAATTCGCACCCGAACTTGATGCTTTGCACGAACTTTCCGCCCTGCTCGAGGAGGCGCATCAGGGGGAGCAGCGCCGACATGATGCGGCGGCCTTTGATGAAATCCTTCTCGACCACGCAGGCGTTGTAGAGCGCGAGGTGTTCGTCCGGCAGGCAATTGCCTGCGCCGCAGACCCATCCCTTGGCGCCCCAGACGAAGAACTCGAGCGCCTGGTCATCCATGCCGCAGAACAGGTCGATGTGCGGGTAGTCGCGCGCCAGGGCATGCAGCTGATTCATACTGCCGCTCGATTCCTTGATGGCGCAGAAATTGGTGCTCCGGCCGACCCGGTCGAGGAACTCGAGGTCCATCATCGTGCCGGTGCGGCCGGGATAGTTATAGAGCATGACCGGAAGGTTGGCGGCCTTGTCGATCGCCAGCGCATGGTTGGCCAGTTCGAGCTGCGTCGGGACCGCGTAGTACGGCGAACCGATCAGGATGCCGTCGTATTTCAGGTCCTTGGCGACCAGCGCGTATTCGATGCAGTCCTCGGTGCGGATGGCGCCGACCCCCGCGATCAGCGGCACCTTGTTCTTGACGACAGTCTTGGCGAGCTTGAGCAGACCGACACGTTCATCCCGCGATTGCGCGTAGTATTCGCCCGTCGTGCCGGCAAGGATTATGCCGTGCACACCCGATGAAACCAGATGCTCGACCATCGCGCAGAAGCCGTCGCGATCGATTAATCCGTCCGCATGAAACGGAGTGATGACTGGGGGAATAACGCCCTTGAACGACATCTGCCAGGCTCCAATTTGGCTCGCTGTCGTTATAGGCAACGAAGGCATTCCCGGCAGTCGAAATAAAATCACTCGGCAAGCTACTTTTTTGCGCGGTTCCCGGCCCGTTCAGTCGGCACGACGCGCTATCCCGAGAGAGGAGCAGCACCACTTCAAAATGCGAAGAAGGACACCGCCGTCTGCCCCTCAACCCCCTCGAAGCGTAGGCGCGACAATCGAGGCGTGTCGCCGGCTACACTGGGAGCGGGAGTTTCTTGGTACGGCCACCGTCGATCACATATACCTGGCCCGTAACGAACGCGCTCTCTTCGGAGGCGAGCCATACAGCGAGGTTCCCGACATCCCGCGGCTGTCCGAGGCGGCCGACCGGATGCATCATCAGCAACTCGCGCCTGACACGATCGCTGTCGGGCATGTTCTCGATGTAGATTTCGCTGAGATTGGAACTGATCCAGCCCGGCGCGATCGCGTTGCATCTCACTCCGTCGCGGCCATGGTCCACCGCGACCGCCGCTGTGAATCCGTGGATGCCCGCTTTCGAAGCCGAATATGCCGGATGCCCCGGGTTGGACCCGAGGCCCTCGATCGATCCGATATTCACGATACTCCCGGCTCCGCTGCGCTTCAGATGGGGCATCGAGTGTTTCGTGACAAGAAACGGAGCTTTCAAGTTAATGTCCATCATCTGGTCCCAGTCCTCTTCGGACATTTCCTCGACCGTCTTCTCGAACATGACCCCGGCATTGTTGACCACGACATCGAGCCGATTGAACTTCTCGACGACGGCGTCGACGGCTCTAGAGATGTCGGCGGAGCGAGAGAGGTCCGCCTGAACGAACAGCACGGAGAGGTTTTCCGCGAATTCCCTGGGCGGCGCATTCCGCTGAACGATGGCGACCTTCGCTCCTTCCTCGAGAAACCTCTCGCTGATGCCTGCCCCGATCCCTCGTCCGCCGCCGGTTATGAGGGCGACCTTGCCTTCCAGCCTTTTGCTCATCTTCGAACCTCAGTAGACCGCTTTGGCGCCGTTCACTTCCACGGTGGCGCCCGCGACGTAACGCGCGGCATCCGACGAGAGGAAGTAAATGACTTCCGCAATGTCCTCCGGCTCCGCGATACGCCCGAGGGGAACGGACTTGTTCAACTCGGCGATCGCAGTGTCCGGATCGAAGCCGCGGCGGACAAAGCCGGTCCGGATCATCGGCGTGTTGACCTCGTTCGGGCAGACCGCGTTCACCCGGATGCCGTCGCCCGCGTGATCGCGTGCAAGGCATCTCGTGAACATCGCCACGGCGCCTTTCGAGGTGCAGTACGCGGGATGGCCGGGACCGGGATAGATGCCCCAGCACGAGGAAACGTTCACGATCGCGCCGCCTCCGTTGTCCTTCATGTGGGCTATCGCCTTCCGGCAGGTGAAGAACAGGGCCTTCAGGTTGATGTCGAAGGTACGGTCCCAGTCGTCGTCCGTCGTCTCCAGGATGTTTCCGCGGGTGATGATGCCGGCGTTGTTCACCAGCACGTCCAATCGTCCTGTCGACTTTACCGCGTGATCGACAAACGCTTCGCAATATTCCTTGGAACGCAGGTCTCCTTGAAGTGTTTGAACGCGCTTCTCGCCCTTGTTAAGCTCGGAGGCGAGGCGCTGAAGGCCTGCATCGTCGGCATCCCCGGCGACAATCTGGAAACCCTCGTTCAGGAAGCGCTGCACGATCGCGGCCCCAATCCCGCCAGCGGCGCCTGTGATTGCTGCTGTCTTCCTTTCTACGGTCATTCTTGGCTCGTTTCGACAGATTTCATTGATCCTGATGCGACGCGATACGCGGCGAGGTCCGCGCGACCTCAGGCTAGCTTATATGGACGGGTCGCAGGCCGCGCAGCCGAAATAAACTCACGTCGCAGGCTACTTTTTGGCCCGGACGATGGCCGAGCAAGGATGACGGAAGGCCGCGTTAGGGTTCCATCTAAATCGCAATCGGCGATAACCGGATTGTCGGTTATTCTCGCCGCCAGAAATGCCTGTCGCGACAACTACACCGCCCCCCGGTTTCCTGTCGTCACGTTGGTGGAAATCGGACAGGAAGGACGATCGTTTGGTCGTTCATACAGAACTCTTTCAATGCACGACGCTACAGTAGGGGCCGGGCCATATCTGCTCAACGCGATCTCGGAATTCAACCGCCCCGAATGATCATTGGCAAAATACTGCAACAAAACTAGAATCATGGTAGACCATAATATCGTATGAAGCGTATCAGCGCTCACGAGGAGAGTAGCAATGATAGACCATCTGTCCGAGAGCGCGATCAGGGTGGAGCGGCCCGCCAAGACCTTGCGCGAACTCGCCCTGGACAAGGTAAGAGACGCCATTATCAGCGGTTATTTCAAGCCAGGGGAGCGGCTTGTCGAGCGGGACCTGTGCGCCCAACTGGGAGTCAGCCGCACAATCGTACGGGAGGTCCTGCGCCACCTCGAATCAGAGGGACTTGTCTCCAACCTGGCCAACAAGGGTCCGATCGTTGCGTTGCTCGACAAGGAAGATGCCCGGCAGATCTACGAGATCCGTGGTGCGTTAGAAGGGATGGCCGCGAAGCTTTGCGCGGAGTGCAAGGATCCTGCGATCGTTGCCGCACTTGAGCAATCACTTCAGAAGATCCGCGACTCTTACCATAGAAACGATATGCCCGGCGTGCTCAAGAACACGACGCAATTCTACCAAACACTCTTCACTCGGATCGGCCGTACTATCGCCTGGGAGGTGGTAAAGTTGATGACGGTGCGTATCAATCATCTGCGGTCAATGACGATCAAGACTAGTGGCCGCAACGTCAGCGGACCGGCTCAAATGGAGCGGATTATCGATGCGATCCGCAGAGGCGATGGGCCCGGGGCCCTTCAGGCTGCGCAGGATCATGTCGCAAATGCTTCCGCAATCGCCGAAGCCCTCCTCGCCGCCCAGGAAGAAGAATAGGCACGGCTACTATTAGGAGTGCCTCCCGGTTCGCGGTCTCATTCCGGCAGCTGCGCAAGACACTGAAAGCGTTGGCGTTCTTCGCCGGCCAAACATTCATTTGACATTCAGGGCTGCCCGCTGATATGGTATACCATAATAGATAATATCATAGGGGATTCTGATGCTTGATCGCTGTGTTCGCAAAAACTTGACCTGGCTGGGCGCGACCTCATCCTTAGTGTTTTTCCTCTCCATCGGCGCTGCAGGTGCAGCCGATTGCACGCCAAAGGTGCCAGACAAGCTTTTGATCAAGCCCGGTCACCTGATAATGGCCACAAGCGCAACTCTTCCTCCGATGGCCTATGCCGACAAGGATGGGACGCTTGAGGGCTTGCGCATCGATATCGGAAACGAAATTGCGAAGCGCCTATGTCTCACGGCCGATTTCGTTAATACGAGCTATGCCTCGATGGTGCCGGGACTGAAGGGCGGCCGCTGGGATTTGATCGATGCCGGGCTGTTCGTCACGCCGGAACGCGTCAAGATCCTCTACATGATCCCTTACGAGACCTTGGCCATCAGCATCTCCACGCGTGCGAACGACACGTCGGGCATTACGAAGATCGACGATCTGGCAGGCAAGACCGTTTCCGTCGACATCGGCGGCTACGACGACAAGAAGCTTGTCGAGTTGAACGCTGACTTCAAGAAGCGCGGCCTTCCCGAGATGCGCTTGAACCGCTTTGACGACTACGCCACCGTCTATCAGGCTTTGCGGGCCGGTCAGGTTGATGCAGCCGCCTCGATCGACCCGGTTGCCAAGCAATACGAGGAGCGGGGCGAATTCAAACAAGCGGTCTCCGGCATGTTCGCAACACCCGGCTCGCTGTCTTTCCAAAGCAAGCCGCTCGCGGAAGCCGTTTCCGGCGTGCTGAAAGGCATGAAAAAGGACGGTTCGTTCGAGAAGCTCATGAGCCATTACGGCGTGAAGCCCGCCCCCGGCGATCTCGATGTGCTTGGCCCCAAAAGCTGACGTCTTTGCCGTCATCGGAGTGATGGCGCGATCGCCTGTCCGCCTCATCATTGATTAGGAGAGATCAGTGCAAGGTTGGAACTGGAATGGGTTCTTCGAGTACCTGACAAATTACTATCTCTTCCAGGGTGCGCTGGTGACGCTGGGATTGACGGTCTTCGCGATGACGGCCGGCCTGATTATCGGCTTCATTCTTGCCGTCATGCGCATGTCGCCCTACAGGATCCTCTCGGTTCCGGCCTACTTCTATATCTGGATTATGAGAGGCACGCCGCTTCTTGTGCAGCTCATCATCATCTACACCGGCCTGCCCCAACTCGGTATCAAGTTCACCGTCGTCGAATCGACGCTGATCGGCCTCGCTCTTTGCGAGGCAGCCTATCTTGCCGAAATCGTGCGGGCGGGCATAGCCGCGGTACCGAAGGGGCAGGTTAATGCGGCACGAGCGATCGGCATGCGCGAGAGCCAGATCCTCCGCTACATCGTCGCACCGCAAGCCTTCCGCATCATCATTCCTCCTCTCGGCAACTCGGTCAACGGCGTCCTCAAGACAACATCGATCGCCTCGGTGATCTCTATGAACGAGTTGCTGCGCCGGACACAGGTTCTCATACAGGAAAAGTTCCTCGTGCTCGAACTCTTCGTCGTCGCGGCGATCTATTATCTGGTCATGACGACGATCTGGGAGCTCATCCAGAGCAGGATCGAGAAACGTTTCGGACGAGGCTACGGCCAGATGACGCCGGATATGCATTGAGGTCGTCGTGAGCAGCAATGGACAGATGATTGCCCTCAAGGGGGTCGACAAATGGTATGGCGAACACTTCCACGTGCTGAAGGATTGTTCGCTGACCGTCGACAAGGGAGAGGTCGTCGTTATTTGCGGGCCTTCCGGGTCGGGCAAATCGACCCTCATCAAATGCATCAACGCCCTTGAGCCGATCGCCAAGGGCAGCATCACGGTCGACAGCGTCGAGGTTGCCGATCCGAAGACCGATCTGCCCAAATTGCGAGCCAAGGTGGGAATGGTCTTCCAGCATTTCGAGCTCTTCCCCCATATGACCATCCTGGAAAACCTCTGCATCGGCCAGCAGAAGGTGCTAGGCCGTTCCCATGACGAAGCGGTGCAACGGGCCGAAAAGCTTTTGCACAGGGTGGGGCTGGCCGCGCATGCGAAGAAATATCCGGGTCATCTTTCCGGCGGGCAGCAGCAACGTGTGGCGATCGCCAGGGCCCTGGCTATGGATCCGATAGCGATGCTTTTCGACGAACCCACCTCGGCACTCGATCCCGAGATGATCAACGAGGTGCTCGACGTGATGGTGTCGCTTGCCGAGGAGGGAATGACGATGATGGTCGTCACCCACGAAATGGGATTTGCCCGCAAGGTCGCCGATCGCATCGTATTCATGGATGGCGGGGAAATCGTCGAGATCGGCAAGGGCGACGAATTCTTCACCAATCCGAAGTCGGAAAGGGCGCGCACCTTTCTGTCGAAAATACTTCCGCATTGATCGCCGTGCGCCCGCAGGAACCCGCCATGATGAATCGCATTCTCACGCCCCGCGAAATTCTTGTCGGCGGCGGCAGCCGCCACCGGCTTCCCACGCTCTTAAAGGCAACGTTCGGCGTCGAGCGGCCGCTTCTTATCACGGACCCTGCCATGGTGCGGCTGGGCCATGCCGAACAGCTTCTCGCCGGATTGCGGGAAGCGGGCCTGGCTGCGGCGCTCTTTTCCGATGTAGTCGAAGATCCGACCGACGCTTCGGTGGAAGCGGCCGCCCTGCTTATACGGGAAGGGAAGCATGACGGCCTAGTGGCCCTCGGCGGAGGTAGCGCGATCGATACCGCGAAGGCCGCCGCGATCATAGCCTCAACGGGAGAAAGGCTGACGGCGCTGAAAACACCGCGCGTGATCGATCTTGACGTGATGCCGCTTGTCGCTATTCCCACGACCGCCGGAACGGGATCGGAAGTGACGCGCGCTGCGGTCATCACCGACACGGTAGCGAATGAAAAGATGCTACTACTTGGAACGGCGGCACTGCCCGCTGCGGCTATCGTCGATTACGAACTGACGTTGACCTGCCCCTATCGCGTTACGGTCGATACCGGCATCGATGCGCTCACCCACGCACTGGAAGCGCTCGTCAACCGCAACGCTAATCCGCATTCCGACGCACTCGCCTTGTCGGCGCTAAAGCTGATCGGTTCCAATCTCGAGAAGGTGGCGGAGAATCCAGAAGATCGCGAGGCACGCGCCGCGATGATGATGGGAGCGCTGCATGCGGGCCTCGCCGTCTCCAACACCTCGACCGCACTCATCCACGGGCTCAGCCGCCCGATCGGTGCTTTCTTCCATGTGCCGCACGGCATGTCCAACGCTATGGTCCTCCCGCTGGTCACGCAATTTTCCTCGGGCGCCGCACCTGCCCGCTACGCACTGGCCGCCCGCGCATTGGGCTTCGTGGCCGAAGGCGACACGGAGGCAGCGGCTTGCGGCAAGCTCGTCGATGCCTTTGTCGCCCTTAACCAGCGCTTGAAGGTGCCCACGCCGCGGGCCTTTGGGATCGACAGGGAGCGCTATTTCGGCCTGCTCGCCGAAATGGCGAGGCAGGGGCTGGCCTCCGGCACACCGGCCAACAATCCTCGGGTGCCGACCGCCGACGAGATGATCCAGCTCTATTCGCTTGCCTTTGAAGGGATGCTCGAAAAGCGCGCGGCCTGACGCGGGCTTCTGTTCATCCCGATGGGCGCTTTGCCGACTTGCAAATTGGAATACCATAATATCGTGTGAGACGAGGTCCCCTATGCCGATCACTGTTAGAAAGACTCTCCTGCAGGTGGAGGTTACCCGCATCGAGGGCGGCAAGGCTGCTGCTACGCCCCTGAAGCTCATAGCGGCAATGGCGGTTTTGCCTAACCCCTGGGCGGGGCGAGGCTTCGTCGAGGACTTGAAGCCTGAGATCCACCAGATCGCGCCGGAACTGGGGGCGCTGCTGACGGACATGATCATTGAGACGGCCGGTTCCGGCGCGGCGGTTGAGGGCTATGGCAAGGCCGCCATCGTAGGGCTGGCCGGTGAGGTCGAACACGGCTCGGCGCTGATCCACACGCTCCGCTTCGGCAACCATTATCGCGAAGCGGTCGGAGCCAAATCCTATCTGTCCTTCACCAACACGCGTGGTCCGGCCAATGCGCCGATCATGATCCCACTCATGGACAAGAACGATGCCGGCCGCCGCTCTCATTATCTGACTATCCAGACCGCCATACCGGACGCCCCCGCCGCGGACGAGATCGTCATTGCACTCGGCGCTTCGATCGGCGGGCGGCCACATCATCGGATTGGCGACCGCTATCAGGATCTGAAGGATCTCGGGCATGATTTGTCCAATCCGGCCGGCGTCTGAGTGAAGCGGAATATCGTGACCATGTCTCGACAGCCCGATGCATACGCAGAGGAGAGCTTCATGCGCCGTTTTACGGCGCAAGGTACGAGCTATTTCGAGATCGGTGAGGGCGAGCCTCTCGTCTTCGTTCATGGCGTGGGAATGCGGCTAGAAGCTTGGAAGCCCCAGATTGAAGCTTTTAGTAAGTCCCACCGCGTCATTGCCGTGGACATGCCCGGCCACGGGAAAAGTACGCCTCTCCCGAGAGGCAGCGAACTTCCAGCCTTCGTTGGATGGCTTGGCGGTTTTCTCGATGCGCTGTCGCTTGGGCACATCAACCTCGCGGGACACTCCATGGGCGCACTGGTTGCAGGCGGAGCCGTGGCGGTCTTTCCTGAGAAGATTAAGCGGGTGGCGCTTTTGAACGGCGTCCATCGACGTGATCCCATAGCCAAGGCAGCCGTGCTTGCCCGCGCCGCTTCCATCGAGGAGGCCGGCATCGACGTAGACGGCCCGATTCAGCGTTGGTTCGATAATGATCAGGTGAGTTTTGTTGCTCGGTCCCTGACGCGGACTTGGCTTGCTTCGATGGACAAGGATGCCTACGCAACCACCTATGGAGCCTTTGCAGGCGGCGACGGCACCTATGCCGATGCCTGGCCGAAGGTTCGCTGCCCCGTACTCTTTCTGACAGGCCGTGACGATCCGAACTCAACGCCCGCTATGGCGAAAAAAATGGCCGCTTTGGCGCCGCGAGGCTATGTGCGGATTATCGAGGGGCACCGTCACATGGTTAATCTGACAGCTGCGCGCGAGGTCAACCACCTGCTTGTGGAGTGGCTCGCGAAACCGGCGAGATGACGTGTGGAAGACCTTGGCAATGTCCGGAGGGTCTTCTTCCAGGAGATCGGCAATGATCAAGTTCCAACAATACGAACGGGGCACCATAGAGCAAGGAGCGACACATTCGCCAGAATCAGACCGGCTCGCGGGGAGGCTGTGCGACGCAGATATAGCCGCGCACGCAATGGTTTCACCAGGGATTGTGCGAGCCAACCTCGCGCTCGGGGCGGCTGACGAGGTGATCAGCCGGCTGAAGCGCCACGAAGCCCTCGGCTATGGCGCGAACTTGTTCTGGAGTACAGTTTCGAGAAGAAGACCGTTTTGCTCGAACACATCATCACCGAAGTCATGCTAGCGTTCGAGGAATAGGTTCATGCGGCATTTCCAAAACTATATCGATGGTTCTTTTTCGGACGGAGAGGCCCGCTTCGACAGCCTCGATCCGGCAACCGGAAAAGCCTGGGCACAGATGCCGGAAGCCCGTGAGGCCGATGTCGAACGTGCGGTGAACGCCGCCCATGCCGCCCTTTACGAGGGCTCTTGGGCGAAAACGACGGCAACCCAACGGGGCAAGCTTCTTTATCGGCTTGCCGATCTGGTCGCTAAACACGCGCAGACTCTAGCTGAACTCGAAACGCGCGACACCGGCAAGATCATCCGGGAAACCTCTGCGCAGATCGCCTATGTCGCCGACTATTATCGCTATTATGCAGGGATCGCGGATAAAATCGAAGGGTCGTACCTTCCTATCGACAAGCCGGATATGGATGTTTGGTTGCGCCGTGAGCCGATTGGTGTAGTCGCGATGGTGGTACCATGGAACAGTCAGCTCTTCCTCTCGGCTGTCAAGATCGGTCCGGCATTGGCCGCCGGATGCACAATGGTCCTCAAGGCCTCGGAGGATGGTCCCGCTCCGTTACTCGAATTTGCCCGTCTCGTGCATGAGGCAGGTTTTCCACCCGGTGTGGTCAATATCGTCACCGGCTTTGGCGCATCCTGCGGGGCAGCTCTGGCGCGGCATCCGAAAGTGGCACATATGGCGTTCACGGGCGGGCCGGAAACGGCCCGGCATATTGTTCGCCACTCTGCGGAGAACCTAGCGTCCACATCGCTGGAGCTCGGCGGCAAGTCGCCATTCGTCGTTTTTGCGGACGCTGATCTTGAGAGCGCCGCCAATGCACAGGTTGCCGGCATTTTCGCAGCGACCGGTCAATCCTGCGTTGCCGGTTCCCGCCTTATCGTAGAGCGCGCTGTCAAGGATGACCTGCTCGCTCTGCTTAAGGCGAAGGCTGAGGCCATTCGGATTGGCAGCCCGCTCGACATGGCGACCGAAGTCGGGCCATTGGCGACCGCGCGCCAACGGGGGCACATCAGCGCGCTAGTGGAAAAGTCCCTGGCCGCCGGGGCAAGGCTGGTAACCGGAGGACTGGTCCAGAACGGAGAAGGGTTCTACTATCCGCCGACCATCCTGGATTGCGACAATGTCGCTTCTCCGTCGCTTGCCGAGGAGTTCTTTGGTCCGGTACTGTCGGTCGTTTCCTTTGACAATGAAGCTGAGGCGCTCCGTCTGGCAAACGACACCGCCTATGGTCTGGCATCCGGCGTTTTCACGCAGAACCTGACGCGCGCGCACCGTATGATGAAGAGAATTCGCGCAGGTGTCGTCTGGGTGAACACCTATCGTGCTGTTTCTCCGATCGCTCCCTTCGGTGGTATCGGGCTCTCCGGTAATGGCCGGGAAGGGGGAATGGCAGCCGTCCTCGATTACACCCGGACGAAGACGATCTGGCTGCGAACCTCAGACGATCCCATCCCCGATCCATTCGTCATGCGGTGAACCACGTTCTACGAGAACTGTAGGATCATTCACCGCCATCGGGATGGTCGCTATCCTTCAAGCGGCGCGTTTGCCTGGCCGGGAGGATAATCAATCCCTTGCGTCCGGCTTACGGCAGATCGATTTACCGTTGGCTGGTACGCCCCCGCTTCCCTGTTTGGTAATGCCGTCTGCGAGTCCTTATGACGACCATCCTCACCATCTTGTGGGTCTCGGACGAGCCGTCGGCTCGTTTGCAGCAGCAGCAAGCATCCTGGTTGATCCGCTCGGCGGTATAGTTCTTCCATATTCCTTTCAACCTCAGAACAGCGGGAACTCTAACTATCAGGTCGAACCAACTTTCAGGAGGCAACAGGCTCTGTCGATGTAAGAGTTATATCTGTCGATGGCCTCTGGTGTGCCATAGGGGGAAACCAAGACGATGATAATCCGAAGTCATAGTCGCATTCCCCCTACAGCTACAACCATTGGGTAATTCGGTCCTAGTGGAACTTGAGCGTAACCTTACTTTGCGCCGTCGTCATCGGCGTTTCCAAGTGGGCGGGCCAACGTGAACGATCATACCGAGTGCCTCATCATCGGGGCGGGCCCTTATGGGCTATCGCTGGCTGCACATCTACGAGCCAGCGGCTGCCCTCATAGGATCGTAGGCCATGCAATGCACTCCTGGATTACAGGAATGCCGCCCACGATGAAGCTCAAATCCGAAGGTTTCGCCTCATCGCTATCCGAACCTACCGGCCGATTTACCCTGGGCGCATATTGCGCCTCCAACGGCATTCCCTACCAGGATACTGGTCTGCCGGTGGGAGTGAAGACCTTCATCGACTACGGCCAGGAGTTCCAGCGCAGGTTCGCCCCCAATCTCGAACAGACAAATGCCTTGTCGGTTCGGCGCTCCGCGAGAGGTTTCGATGTCGAGTTGGAACACGGACAAAAGCTATCCGTCGAACGCATCGTGGTTGCGTCGGGAATAATGGAATATGCTTCGGTTCCCGACGCACTGACCTCGCTTCCTTCTGACGTCTGTACGCATAGCGGCTTCTATGCGAACTTGAGATATCTCCCCGGCCAGCGGATCGCGATCGTCGGCGCCGGCTCGTCGGCCATGGACATGGCCGCTTTTCTGAAGCAACAGGGCCTCGATGTTATTGTCATCGCCAGGCGACCCGTCGTGCGTTTCCAGACGCCTCTCGGTTCACGCAGCGTAGTCGAAAAGCTGCGCGCCCCCATGACAACGATAGGACCGGGTTGGAAATCGGTACTGTGCACGCACGCTCCGCTGGTTTTCCATTCCATGCCGACAGCATTCAGGGTCGACGTCGTCCGGCGCTATCTCGGCCCCGCTCCCGCTTGGTTCACGAGGGAGGCGGTCGAAGGTCGTGTTCCGATCATCACCGATGCGACGGTCGGCGAAGCAGCGATGGAAAACGGGAGAGTACGCCTGAGGATAGACAAAGGCCACGCCGAGCCGCTGGTGGTTGTCGTTGATCGCGTGATAGCGGCAACCGGCTACAGGGTCGATGTGGATAGGTTGTCTTTTCTCGATCGCGAAATCCGTCTCGCCATCCGGCGCGATGATTGCGCTCCTCGCCTCTCCATGGACTTCCAGTCTTCCGTGCCGGGCCTTTACTTCGTTGGAACAGCCTCCGCCAACAGCTTCGGCCCCATGCTTCGTTTTGCCTGCGGAGCCGGCTTCGCAGCCCGCCGCGTGGCGCGATATTTGAAGGCGACGCGGATACCGAAGCCTTACATTCCGGGCGTCCCGTCGCAGCAAAATCCGCTCTACCTGAAGCCAGACAGTGCCGCAGTTGCGAGACGGCATTCGTGAGGCCGCGCATTCTTTTCCTGGCCTTGGTCAATAACGTCGGCATGGATCGCATCATCCGGGCCATGGCCTCGAACGGTTGCGAATGCAGTGTTCTTAGTCCGCCGGGATTTTATTGCGCCCAAACACGATTCGCGGAACATCGCTTCGAGTTGCCGCGCCATTTCGGCATGTGGCTGGGGATGCCGGCGGTTCAATTGATGCTGGAAGGTCTCCTCCAGGATTGGCCGCCAGATGCGATTGTTCCGTTAGATGATGTCTCGTCATGGCTCTTAAGGGGAATGGTCCTTAGCCAGGTCGCATCGGTTCAACTGACGCAGCTGATCCAGAGATCGCTCGGATCTGCAAGCGGCTATCCCGCCTGCCTCAACCGCTTCAAGCTGCTCAAACTAGCGTCCGGATTGGGGGTGAGAACCCCGCATTCCGTGCAGGCGAACGAACGTGCCACATTCTTCGAGGCGGTGGCGGCCTGGGGCTATCCGGTCGTGGTGAAATCCGAATTCACATGCGGCGGTTCCGGCGTGAGGGTGGCCAAGGATCTTAGCGAACTGGAGACTTGTGCGGCTGGATATTTTCCAACTTCGCTGAAAGGGCTTCTTTCGCTGAAGAGCTCGGCCATGGAAATGGTATGGCGCCGTGCCGGCATTCCGGAAGCGCGCAGGGGGCCGCTCGTTTTGCAGAGCCATATTTGGGGCCGCCCCGCCATGACCACGGTCGCCGTACGAGAAGGCCTTGTGCTGGAGAGTGTCAGTTTCATCGCGGAACTGGTCAATCCCCCGATTACCGGCACGAGCACCGTAGTGAGGCACATCGAGCATGAAGAGATGAATCTGGCCGCTCAACGGGTGGTAAGAGCACTTGGATGCTCGGGTTTTGTCAGCTTCGACTTCATGCTTGAATCGAAAACGCAACACGCCTTCCTAATCGAGATGAATGCGCGCCCCATCGGCACAGGCCATCTCGGGTCAATGTTCGGCCATGACATCTGCGGGGCATTGGTCGCCGAGCTGACGAACCGACCGCGTCCCGCGCCGAATCTCCTCTGGAATTCCGAAACTTTGATCGCACTGTTTCCAAAGGAACTCGAACGCGAACCGGAGAATCTCGAGCGGTTCCAATCGGGAAAGATCTATCTCGATCTGCCGGCCGATGATCCGGCTCTTGTCGAAGCGTATCTAACCTACCTGAATAAGCGTTTGCCGCGCCACCTCGGCAAGATCCGAACAGCGCTGGCGCTGCCTCCTAATATATCGAAGAATTCTGCGGCTGCCTGCCTATTGAAATGGGTGAAGTTCGTTGCGAGCCGGTTTAGACAGCCTGCAGGTCCCCGACGTCTCGCCTAGAGCCTCCAAAGCGAAGCAAGTAGAAGGTCATGGATGAACTGCATTGGCCCGGCTTTCCATCCGTCGCGACAAAGCAAAGGTTGGCCTTTCCGGGCATCGTATGCGGCGGTCTCCATAGCGCCGGCTTTCTTCTTGATGTCGTTCCATCACGGGAACCACATCGTTAGGTTCTGTCGAAAACTCACACGACGGCTCCCATAAGGGTCTTCGACCGATAGGGTCGACACGGAGATCGCCGCCAGCTTTTCGCCGAGATCACCGCTGATGGAGACACTCGCAATCGAAGTCTTCATGTCGGTTGTCCTTCAAGCATCGGACGAGATTTGCCAAAGTCCGAGGAAGCGCATCTGCAATTCCAGCTGGCTGTCGGCCATATCGTAGCCGGTGCTGAAGGTAAGCTTCGAAGCCTGCGCCGTCTGAAGGATGGGCGTCATCACCGGCTTCGTGACCACGTCGGCCACGGCTGCATCCGGCCGCAGCCTTTCGACGGGAAAAAGCAGCTGATCGTTCGGGCGCATTCCTATCGGCGTTGCGTTGATCGCCAGATCGACCCTGGAAAAGTCGGGCGACCCGATTCCGACCTTGCAGACGGGGAAGGCTTTGTGAAGCCTGTCCGCCAGCTTTTTCACCTCCTCCCGATTCAAGTCAACGAGGTGAAGCGCGCCGATACCCTCTTCGCAGAGGGCCTGTGCGATGGCGCTGCCGGCGCCGCCGGCACCGCCCACGAGCAGGATGGTCCTGCCGCGCACCGGAATTCCGCGGCTGGCCAACCCCAGGATAAAGGCCGATCCGTCCGTCATGTCGCCGTGAAGCGAGCCGTCGGCCTCGCGCCGGATAATGTTCACCGCCCCGATCAGACGGGCCCGCTCCGTCAAACATCCATGGCGCGGAACGCCGCCTGCTTGTGCGGCACCGTGACAGAGCAGCCGCGGCAGTTCTCCCAGCTCCGCATCATGCGGAAGAATGGCTCGATCGCTCGCGGTTCGATGTCGACGGGAAACATCACTCCATCGATGCCCGATTTCGCGAAATAGGCATTGATTGCAGGCGGCGTCCGCACCTGTTCGACCGGATGGCCGACCAGCGGATAGCATAGGGTCATTCCGGTAATCGCTTTCACTGCAGAAACGACATGTCTGTCGATCGCTTGTTCACCCATGCCTCAGTGCTCCGGAAGACAAACAGAATGCTCTCATTGACATTAGCTTACACGAAGCACTATCGTGCGTAAATTAACTCATTCGTGCGCTTAGCGCACATATTTTGAAGCGCAAAGCTGGGAGGAAGCAATGTCAAAGGGTTTCACGCGTAGAGAATTTACCGCATTGGCTGCTGGGGGGATCGGGTGGTCGGTTATAAATCCGGCGTCGTTTGCCCGCGCCGCCGACCAGCCCCTGGAGAAAGTATCGCTTGCCATCGTGCCCCTTGCTTCATCGGGAGCAGTCCTTATTGCGCAAGGCAAAGGCTGGTTCCGCGAGGAAGGCATCGATCTTTCGCTGAAAACGTTCAATGCCGCCGGGCCTGTGCCTGTGGCTGTCGTATCAGGCGATGCCGATCTGGGCGTCACGGGTTTGACTGCCGGTTTCTACAACATGGCGGGCCAGGGCGCGATCAAGATCATTGCCGGGCAGAGCCGGGAGGAAAAAGGGTTCGAACTGAACGGGTTCATCGCCTCTGATGCAACGTGGAAGGCAGGCGCCCGCAAATTCCCTGACCTCGTCGGCAGGCGCATAGGCATCACCACTTTCGGTTCGACCGTGCATTATTCGATCCTGCTGGCTGCCAAGAAGTACAAGATCGATCCATCGCGCTTCACGCTTGTCCCTCTTCAAAGCATTGCCAACATGGTCGCTGCGTTCAAGGGCGGCCAGGTCGATGCCATCGTGTCGCCGGTAAACACATTCCGTCAGATGCAGTCGGAAGGTTTCGGCAAGCTCATCGCCTGGGTTGGAGACATTGCTCCGTGGCAGCTCGGCGGCTTGTTCGCCTCGCCGAAGATCATCGCCAATCGCCGCCCCGCCGTGGAGAAATTCATGAAAGCCTATGTCCGGGGCTGCGCCGCTTACAATGCCGCGTTCAACCAGCGAAGCGCCGACGGAAAGCCCGTCAAGGGCAACAACTACGATGAGTATCTGCTGCTTCTGTCCAAGGTCATTGGGCAAAAGCCCGAACTCGTCGCGACCGGACTTCCATACGTGGATCCCAAGGCCGAATTCGATTCGGCCGATATCGCCCAGCAGATTGCGATCTGGAAGGCGGCCAAGCAGGTGGCTCAAAATGTTTCGGCAGACGCAGTTATCGACCGTTCCTTTTTGTGACCTGCTGCGAGAGGTTTTACGGCAGCGGTTCTGAGCAAAGAGTGGCTACATCGTATTGCGGCTTTTCTCGCGAATCTATCGAGGGCACGCGACGATCCGGGCTAACCAAAGTGCAAGAGGTGAAATGCATCCTCCCCTGAGTATCGACGTTCTGGTCTGTGGCGGCGGCATGGCGGGCAGCGTCGCTGCAATAGCCGCCGCCCGCGCAGGTGCCGATACGCTTCTCGTTGAACGTTACGGTTTTCTGGGCGGAAGCGCGACGGCCGCAGCGGTCGGCCAGTTCGTTGGCTGGCAGACCGCGGCAGGCAGGCAAGTCGTGCACGGTATCGCCGAGGAACTCGTCCAACGTCTTGTGGCTGTGGACGCCGCGATTCCCCATAGCCGTTTCACCATGTCGACAGGGCATCGGATGGATCGTGTCCAATATGATCCGGAACTGCTCAAGTGCGTTCTAGACGACATGGTAGACGAGGCCGGTGCGCGCATACTCTTTCATGCGATGCCGATCGACGTTCGTAAGGATGGCAATACGATCGGAGAGGTCGTCCTCGCAACCAAGGCGGGGGCCTTGCGCATTTTGCCAAAAGTGGTGATCGATGCCTCTGGAGATCTGGAAATCGCTGCGCTTGCAAAGGCTGACTTTCTTGGGCTTGAATCAGGAGAGGCACTGCAGCCTGCCACTATGATGTTTCGCTACGGACCCATGAACTTTGAGCGCTTCGACGCTCTGCCGGCCGATGAACTCGCCGCGCTCGCCTCGCGGGGTGTGGAGCAAAAAGCGCTCGCACGGGCTGCCTTGCATTGCAGTCGTGTGCCGGGCTCCGATGAAGGATGGTTCAATATCAGCCGGGTAACTGTCGATACGGCAGATCCCTTTTCGCTCAGCGCCGCAGAAGTGGAGGGCCGACGTCAAGCCATCGCGGCGAGCCATTTTCTTCGCGACAATGTGCCAGGTTGCGAGGTCGGACGTATACGCGCTATCGCCCCGCAATTAGGTATTCGCGAGAGCCGGCGCATCCACGGAGCCTATGTTCTGACGGTCGAGGATCTCCATAGCCAAGTCCCCTTCGCCGATACGATCGCGGTTGGTGCCTATCCCGTCGATGTCCACCCTGCCGCTGGAACGCACCTTCGCTTCGAAACGTTCGGGCCGGACCACGCCTATTCCATTCCCTATCGAAGTCTCGTTCCGTTAAGCTTGACGAATGTTCTCGTTGCTGGACGCGGGATATCAACGACGCATGATGCGCATGCGGCAACGCGGGTCATGCCCCTGGTCATGGCGGTTGGCCAAGCAGCCGGTCAGGCCGCGGCAATGAGCGCGGTAAGCAATGTGGCTGTTGCTAATGTGCCCATAGAGAAATTGCGGGACGCCCTTATCCGCGCAGACGCATATTTGGGAGCCTACGTTCCGAAACTTGTATAGCCGGCAGAGGAAATTTCGGTGGAACTTGTCATCAGTAAGATCCGGCACGTCTTCGGCGCAATGCCTGTATTGGAGGATATCGATTTCACTGTCCGAGAAGGAGAAATCGTCGCGGTCATAGGCCCGTCCGGGTGCGGAAAGTCGACACTTCTCGGAATATTAGGGGGCCTCTTGGCCCCTCAATCCGGCACCGTGGCGACGCATGGTGCCGTACCACCGGATTGCCTTAACTCCATAACCTATGTGTTTCAGGATTTTGCGCTTCTTCCCTGGCTGACCGTGTATCAGAATGTCGAAATCGTCCTCAGACATCATCGGCTGAGCGCCGGCGAAATGCGCACCAGGATCGGTGACGCTCTCGCTCGGATGGGACTATCGGATTTTGCGAATCTGTTCCCGAAACAATTGTCGGGAGGCATGCGCCAACGATGTGGCATTGCGCGCGCGCTCGTTGTCCGGCCCGCCGTTTTGCTTCTTGACGAGCCACTCTCCGCGTTGGACGCGCAAACCCGCGAACTCCTGATGGGCGATTTTCTTGACCTTTGGGGGCGGGAAAAGACCACTGCCGTCTATGTGACACACAACCTCGATGAAGCCTTGCGGCTGGCAGACAGGGTAATCGTTCTGTCGAGGCGGCCCGGCCGTGTCAAAGAGGTCGTTGCAATCACACTGCCTCGTGATGAACGCGCGACACCGGCCGGGATTTCGATCCTTGACGAACAGCGGAAGCGACTTTGGGATCTTATCCGCTCAGAGGCGATGATCGCCGACAGGGAACTGACCAATGTCTGAAACACTTCTCCTCTCCAAGCAAGACGCGGCTGGCGCAAATCGCGAGAAAACACTCACCCTGGTACGGTTCCGCGCCAGCGGTTTTGAAATAAAGCCCAATCGATGGGTCTCCGTTGGCGCGTTCGTCATCATTCTGCTGATCTGGGAGACTGTGTCGCGCCTTGGCTTCGTTAGCCCGCTTTTTCTGCCTCCACCCTCGAAGCTCTGGGCGACCTTTCTCGACCTTCTCGGCGATGGTCAGTTATGGCTCAATGTATCGGCTTCGCTGAAGCGTATCCTCATCGGGTGGCTTCTGGGAGCTTCGGCCGGCATCGCGATCGGTCTCCTTCTCGGTATCTCGTCAATCGCCCGGTCGATCGTCAGTCCGATAGTTTCCGCTATTTTCCCGATCCCCAAGATTGCCTTGCTGCCTCTTTTCATCCTCTGGCTCGGCATTGGAGAGACATCCAAGATAGCGACGATCGGCTTCGGTGTGTTCTTCCCTACCGTCATCAGCACCTACGCGAGTGTCGACCAAGTGCCGCAGAACTTGATACGTATGGCTCAAAGCTTCGGGCTTCCTCTACGTACCATCATCTTGCGGGTTCTCTTGCCCGGCGCGCTTCCCGGGATGCTGGCCGGTGCGAGGATTTCCTCTTCAATTGCACTTCTTCTCGTCGTCTCGGCCGAGATGATCGGGGCTCAGCATGGCATCGGCGCATTTGTCCTGATGGCCGGCAATCTCATGCAGACCGATCAGTTGCTTGTTGGAGTCCTGATGCTTTCGGTGCTTGGTTTGACGTTTGCTACGATACTCGGACGCCTGGAGCGCTGGCTGCTGAGATGGCGCTGAAGTACCTTCACTTCAGGACGCCGCTTATGGCAGCGGCATATTCCTTCAGGATGGGTGCCATTTTCGTTTCCATGTCCTGTGCCGTCATCCGATAGGTATGAGAACTGATATTGAGCCCCGCGATGATTTTTCCAGCTTTGTTTTGTAAGGGAACGGAGGCTGCAATGTATCCCTTGGCGAGCTCTTCCGATACGATCACGATCTCCGCTCGCCGTGCACCCCGGATAATCTGAAAAAGGGTTTCCCGATCGGTGGTCGTGTGTTCGGTGAATTTCCTGATTTCGGCACGGTTGAGTAGATCCTGGATCACCTCGTCCGGGAATTGCCCTATCAACAACCGTCCGGAAGCAGTGAACACCGCAGGAAGGCGCCCTCTCATATTTATGGAGATCCGCGGATCGTGAGTCGACGCTTCCGCTCTGGCTATGTTCACCACTTCTGGGAAATCAAGGATCGTGACGGAAGCGTTTTCTCCCACTTTGTTCGACAGCTCGCTCAGGTAGGATTGCACGGCGCTGTCAAAGCCTGCGGACGAAAGATAGGCATTCGCGAGCCGCAATGTGCGGGGCGTCAGCTCGAACTGCTTGCCATCGGTCATGGCGAGGCCGAGTTCCACCAGGGTGAGCAAAAGGCGGCGCGCAACAGAACGGTCGACGCCGGCGCGTGCCGCAACCTGCGAAAGCGTCTGCCTTGGCGCATCGGGTCCAAATGCCTCGATTACGGCCAAACCGCGCGCAAAGGCCGTTACAAAGGTGCGACTGCGCCTGGGCTCCAAAGAACACACGACATCCATTCATTAAGCCTCTTCTGAGGATGTAATTGTATTCGCCCGAGTCTATCTTATCGGATTAAAAAAATGAATGCGTACGCTGGTCTGCTTTCTCGATTAAAAGGTCGTTCTCGGCAGCCGTTCATGGTTCCCGACTGCTTTCTTATGCGACTTTTGTGGTGCTTTTGCCTTGATGATGATGCTCCACGCTGTGCCAAGCCCAGCCTGACGACGCCCTATTCCACTTCATAGGTAAAGCCATTCGGCGAGGCGCCGACGGTCACTCGGGTGATCTTCTCTCCGGCCATCATCCGCTTCAGCACGTTGCGGCTCAGTTCCGGCAGGAGCGTGTTGGTGAGGATAGCGTCGATCATCCGGCCTCCGGATTCGATCTCGGTGCAGCGCGCCTTGATCATGTCGAGCACACCTTCGCCGATGATCAGTTCCGCATCGTTGTTGTCGCGAAGCCTGTGCGCGATCTTCCTGAACTGATGATTTGCGATGACTTCGATCATCGCGTCGGAGAGCGGGTAATAGGGAATGGTCACGACCCGGCCGAGGAAGGCAGCCGGGAAGACCTTCAGGAGCGGGCCGCGCAGGGCCGTATCCAGATCCTCCATTCCGGTGCGGATACGGCCACCGTCGGTCTTCTGCATGATGACGTCGGAGCCGACATTCGAGGTCAGCAGGATCAGCGTGTTCTTGAAGTCGATACGCCGTCCCTCGCTGTCATCCATCATGCCCTTGTCGAAGACCTGAAAGAAGATCTCGTGGACGTCCGGATGCGCCTTCTCCACCTCGTCGAGCAGGATGACCGAATAGGGCTTGCGGCGCACCGCCTCGGTCAGGATGCCGCCCTTGCCGTAGCCGACATAGCCGGGTGGCGCACCCTTCAGCGTCGAGACCGTGTGCGCTTCCTGAAATTCCGACATGTTGATCGAGATGAGATTCTGCTCGCCGCCATAGAGCGTCTCGGCGAGCGCGAGCGCCGTCTCGGTCTTGCCGACACCGGACGGGCCGCAAAGCAGGAATACGCCCACCGGCTTGTCCGGCGCGCCGAGCCCCGCGCGGCTTGTCTGCACGCGCCTGGCGATCATCTCCACGGCATGGTCCTGACCGACCACGCGCTCGGCCAGCGTCGTGGCCAGCCTGAGCGCCTTTTCGGTCTGGCTTGAAAGCATGCGCCCGGTCGGGATGCCGGTCCAGTCATGGACGACGGCAGCGACGGCATTGCGGTCGACGGAGGGAAGGATCAGCGGAGTCTCGCCCTGCGCCTCTTCGAGTTCGATCATAAGTTCCTTGAGCCGCGCGAGATCGACTGCCGGATCGTATTCCGCGGCCGCTTCCCCGCCGAGGATCTCGTCGGGCGCCGACGCCGTTGCGGCACCCATCGTATCCGCCGCCGTCGCCTCCGCCGCATCGGCCGGCAGCGTCGGCTTTCCGGAACTGGCGTCGCCCCTCCTCGGCTCCGGGGCCGCGTCTTCAGCAGCAATCTCCGCACGGTCGAGCGGCACGCCTCCGTTCCGGAGCTTCGCCCTGAGGTCGAGAACCTCCTTGACCAGCTTCTTCTCGCGCTCCCAGCGTTCCTCGACCGCGACGAGCTGGGCCTCGGTCTCGGCGAGGCCAGCCTCCACCCGCGCCTTGCGCTCGGCGACGTCTATGCCGATCGCTGCCTCGCGGCCGATGATGCCGCTCTCGACTTCGAGTGCCTGCTTGTGCCGCAATATGTCTTCGACCTCCGCCGGGGTCGCGTGCTGTGAAACCGCAACCCGCGCCGAAGCCGTATCGAGCAGGCTGACCGCCTTGTCGGGCAATTGCCGCGCCGGGATATAGCGATGTGACAGCGAGACAGCAGCCTCGATCGCCTCGTCCAGTATCTGCACCTGATGATGCTTTTCCAGCATGCCCGCGACCCCGCGCAGCATCAGTACCGCCGTCTCCTCCGACGGCTCCTCGACCCGCACCACCTGAAAGCGCCGCGTCAGCGCCGGGTCCTTTTCGATATGCTGCTTGTATTCGGCCCAGGTGGTCGCGGCGATCGTGCGCAACTCGCCCCGCGCCAGTGCCGGCTTCAAGAGATTGGCGGCGTCGCCCGTTCCGGCCGCCCCACCGGCGCCGATCAGCGTGTGCGCCTCGTCGATAAACAGGATGATCGGCGTTTCGGAAGACTGCACCTCATCGATGACCGACTTCAGCCGTTTCTCGAATTCACCCTTCACGCTGGCGCCCGCCTGCATGAGGCCCACATCGAGCATGCGCAGGCTGATGCATTGCAGCGGCGGCGGTACGTCGCCCTCCGCTATCCTCAGCGCGAAGCCCTCGACGACCGCCGTTTTCCCGACGCCGGCCTCGCCTGTCAGGATCGGATTGTTCTGCCGCCGCCGCATGAGGGTATCGACGATCTGCCGGATCTCCGGATCGCGTCCGACGACTGGATCTATCTTGCCGGCACGTGCACGCTCGGTCAGGTCAGTCGCATATTTCGCCAGCGCGGAATCGCCGCCTGCCGAACGGCGCGGCGCTTCCGTCTTTTGCTCTGCAGCGGCGGCCGAAGTGCTTTCTAGCGAGCCCGCAACGATCTCGCCGAGACGGCCGAGCGCGGCATCCGCGTCGATCTTGTCGAATTCCTGGCTTATCCTGGAAACGATGCCTTCGAGGGCCGGCGTCTTGAGGCAGGCGAGGATGATATGGCCGCTCCGCACTTCCTCGGTGCCGAACTCAAGCGAGGCAAGGCTCCACGCCTCCTGTATGGCGTGGAAGATATGATCCGAGAATTCCTCTATCGAGGTTGCGCCGTAGGGCAGTTTGTCGATGGCGCGCGCCATGTCCCCGGCGAGGCGGCCCGCGTCCGCCCCCGCGTCGGCCAGGATGAGCTGAACGTCCGATCGATCCGACAGGACCAGTTGCTCGATGAAATGGACAAGCTCGACATAGGGATTTCCCCTCAGCTTGGCCGCATCGGCCGCTGCCTTGAACGCACACACACAGGTTGCATCGAGCTTTCCAACCAGCTCCTTGCGCTTGAAACCCTGTGATGGCCTGCGCTGTCGAACGCCGCTCGGTTCCATGGGACCTGCTCCAGAAGCGGGACCACTGCGCGTCCAAATTGCCACAGAATGAAGACTTACAAAAGCCGGCAGTCCATTGAGTTATAAAAGACCCTCTGCTTGGCCAGTTTTTGCTAGCCGGAGTCCTAAGCGGGCGCCTCCACTATAGTAGTACTACTTACCATTGTTTTATTATAAGTAATACCACTTTTGCGCGATATAAACGGATTTAAGTTTAGGGTTTCATCGCTAAACGGATTCACCATTTTCAGTTCAAAAAACATAATAGATTCAAGATTCTTCTCTTCTGTTTGATGAACAGCCGAAATGTGGTAGAAAAACACATGTGGTGAATTAATTCGCGCGCTCTCCAAGCGAATGCTGGCGGGAGGTTGTGTGGTTGATCTCGCTCTCTGGCTCAGCCCATTGGACGGTGAGAATCCGTCTGGGGAAGATTTGCGCAATCATCCGCGCTTTCATGAGCTGGAGCGGCTGACCGAACCGCAGGTCAAGGTCAACTATGACGACCATAACAAGCCGTCCTCCCAAAGGAGCATCCCGGTAGACTGGGCGACCGTCCTCGAAACGGCGGAAGAATTGCGCCCGCACGGCCGCGATCTCCGGTTGCTTACCATACTGGCGCGGGCACTTGCCGGCGAAAACGGACTGGCCGGCCTCGCCGAAGGGCTGACCCTGATCGGCCAAAGCCTCGAGACCCATTGGGACAGCATCCATCCCGCTCTGCGCCAAGGCGGATCGCCGGCCGATTCCGCATTGCGCAGGGTCAACGCGCTGCGGGACTTGCAGAACAGGAACGGCGGGCTGCTCGGCGACCTGCAAGGCCGGACCTTCTTCTCGGTCGCGGCAATCGGTCCGGTAATGGGACGCGATCTCGAACAATGCGCACTGGACGAGCGGACGGTCCTGCAGGAGGCGGCTCCGGGGCTCAATGCCTCGGAGAAAGCCGAACTGGCAGCCACCCATGCCAGACTGATCGGGCGCGTGCGTGGGGCATGCGCCGCGCTCGCCGACAATAATCCGGACGAACTGGCGGCGTTCAGAGAAGGCGGGCGAGCCGCGCTGTCGGCTCTCGACGCGATGGAAGCGGCGCTCAACCGGCGGCTGGGATCGTCGGGGTCCGTCCTGCCGGAGCTCAGGAAGTTCCTGGAAAGGATCGTCACGACGCTGGATCGGACCGGTCCCAAATCGGCAAGGCCGAACGGCGTTGCCAAAGCCGACGAAAAGCCGGCGGAGGCCCGGGGAGCCCCCGATCGCCACGCGCCGGCCTCCGCACCGGAGCAGGGCAACGGAGGAGGCAGGACAATGCTACCGGACCGGATCGGTTCGCGCGAGGAAGTCGTCAAATGCCTCGACCTCGTCGTGGATTTCTATGACCGCACCGAGCCCTCGAGCCCGATCCCGCATCTGGCTCGCCGTGTCCGCAAGATGGTGCACATGGACTTCGTCGAACTCATGGAAGACCTCGCGCCGTCCGGTCTCAAGGAGTTCCGGCTCGTCGCCGGTCTTACCGACAGCAAGAAAAGTGCCCAATGAGTGAGAGGTGACAAGCAATGCCCGCAGAAAGCAAAGCAAAGGTCATAGAGCGCAATCGCGCCCCGCGCGTGCAGATCGCTTATGACGTAGAGACCTACGGCAGTCCGACGACGATCGAACTCCCCTTCGTCATGGGCGTGATGGCCGACCTCGCCGGTGCCTCGCAGACGAAAGAGGCGGCGAAATCGGTCCAGGACCGTGCCTTCGTCGAAACCGATGCCAACCGTTTCCCCAAATTCATGGAGGCGCTGGCGCCGCGTGTGAAGGCGCGCGTCAGGAACACGCTTCCGCAGGCGGAGGGCAATCAGCGCGACGAAGAGCTGATGGTCGACCTGACCTTCACGAGGATGGGCGATTTCGCCCCCGACAGGATTGCTGAGCAGGTGCCGCAACTGGCGGAGATCCTCAAGATGCGGCGGCAACTCGTGGAACTGCTCGGCTTCATGGACGGCCGCGTGGATGCCGAGAAGCGCATCGCGCAATTGCTCAACAATGAGCCGCTGCTAGGGAAGATCGCGTCCCAGGCGATGTCGGACGACGACAAGGTCGAGGAGTAGACGATGGCAGAGCAACAGAAAACGGCAGCCGTTGCCGAGGCCGAAACCATCAACCTCGACGAATTCAGCGAACTTCTCGAGAAGGACTTCAAGGTCAAGAAGGACGACAGTGAAAAGCTGCAGCAACTCGTGCGCAATCTGGCACTCGCGGCGCAATCCCGATCCGACACGACCGCGATCTCGTCGAATGCGATCAAGTCGATCAAGTCGCTGATCGCCGGTATCGACAAGGTCCTCACCGAGCAGGTGAATGAGGTCCTTCATTGCCCCGAGGTTCGTGAGATGGAGGGCACGTGGCGCGGCCTCTGGTATCTCGTGAACAACACAGAGACCGACCAGAAACTCAAGATTCGGGTGATGAACATCACCAAGGATGAACTGGCTGACACGCTCGAAGACTATGAAGGCCAGATGTGGGACCAAAGCCCCGTCTTCAAGAAGGTCTACACGGACGAGTATTCGATGTTTGGCGGCGAGCCCTTCGGCTGCCTCGTCGGAGCCTACGAGTTTTCCAACCACCCGCGCGATGTCGGGCTCTTGCGCAACCTCTCCGGTATCTGCGCTTCGGCCCATACGCCCTTCATAGCTGCGGCGTCGCCCCGTCTCTTCCGCATGGATAGCTGGCAGGAACTGCCCAACCCGCAGGATCTGCAGCAGATCGTCTCGAACCCCGCCTATGCCTCATGGCAGTCGCTGCGCGAAAGCGAGGACGCCCGCTATATCGGGCTGACCATGCCGCGCGTGCTGGCGCGCCTCCCCTACGGCGCCGACACGGTTCCGGTGAAGGGCTTCGCCTTCGAGGAGGAGACCAAGCAGGACCACCACAAATACGTCTGGATGAACGCCGCCTTCCCGATGGGCGTCAACATCAACCGCAGCCACAAGCTCTTCGGCTGGGGAACCCAGATACGCGGCGTCGAGAACGGCGGAACCGTGCTCAACCTGCCCGTTCATTCCTTCCCCACCGATGACGGATCGATCGCGATGAAGTGCCCGACCGAAGTCGCCATCGACGACCGGCGCGAGGCGGAACTCGCCAAGCTCGGCCTCATGCCCATCCTGCACCGCAAGAACACCGACCTCGCCGCCTTCATCGGCGCCCATTCGCTGCAGGATGACGAAACGCGGGCCGGCCGTCTGGTCGATCCGGACGCGCAGTCCAACGAACGGCTGAGCGCCAACCTGCCCTACCTCTTCCCCGTCTCGCGCTTCGCCCACTATCTGAAGGCGATCGCCAGGGACAAGATCGGTTCGTTCAAGGAACGCTCCGACATGGAGGTCTGGCTGACCGAATGGATCAACCGCTATGTGCTGGCGAATCCCGCATTCGCCGACGACAAGGCGCGGGCAAAGCGGCCGCTGGCAGCGGCGGAAGTCCAGGTCGATAGCGTCGAAGGCCGGCCCGGCTACTACAACGCCCGCTTCTATCTCAGACCGCACTACCAACTGGAGGGGATCAACGCTTCCCTCCGGCTCGTTTCCGAACTGCCATCCGTAAAGAATTGATCAGGCCGACAAGCGAGGGAGAGCGACGATGCCTGAAGAGACGCGAATGAAAATAGACGGATTTCTGAAGGTTCCCGACATCAAAGGCCCCAGCAAACGCGATGGCCACGAGGACGAGATCGAGGTTTTCGGCGTGAACTTCGAAATGAAGGCGCCGCACGACCCGAACTCATTATCGCGACGTGGACGGGTGGCGCTTGGAACGATTGCGTTCACCAAGCACTACGATATGTCTTCCCCCTATCTGGAGAAAGCGCTCTTCGAGAACACGCTCTTGGACGAGGTAAAGTTCTCGGCACGGCGGACGATCGAGGGCGAGACGAAAGACTACCTCGTCATCACGCTGAAGGATGCTTCGGTCACCGATTACGAGATGGCCGCCAGCACCACCGACCCCGACCTGATCGAGGACAAGGTGAGCTTCGCCTACAAGTCCATCGGCTTCAATTACGATGGCGAGCACGAGATCGAAATGGACGTCCATGTCGGCAAGTGACGGGCGCTTGCGACGCAAGGAAAACGGTATTGCGCAGGGCGCCGGCAAGGCAAGGCGGGAGGCGTTCCAGCCCTCGCTCTGGGATCGTCTGGTCAACGACCTTCCGGGGCTGATGTCGGAAATCGACGCCCTGCGGCAGGGGTTGGAGCAAGAACTGGGGTCCGAGAAACTGGAGACGCTTCTGGCTGGCGGGAGGCGGGCGATCGATACGGATCCGGACCTTTCGCCCGAATGCGTCAAGCGCCTGCACCGCCTCATGATGCAGAACGAAAATCGGGGCGAACTGGAAAGGCGTGGGGTTGTCGTCTCGGCATCCGTGCTGCGCGAAGCGGTCCGGCGCGATATCGAGGCGCTTTTCAATACGGAGCGCTTCGAATCCACCCCTCTGCTCTCCGACCTCGAAGCGGAACAGGCGGAAGACGATCCACCCACGCTGGCCGACTTTCCGATGGTGCGCCGCAGCGTGGTGAATTACGGCGTCCCGTCCTTCTCCGGGCGTTCTTCCCGTGACTTCGACCGCGACAGCCTCGCCAAGGAAATCCGAGCCATCCTTGCCACGTACGAGCCACGCCTGAAGGACAGCGCCACCGCCGTGACCGTGGCGCTGGGTGACAGGAATATCGGCCTGAAGATCGACATCGACGCCGTGCTGATCATGACGCCGTCACCGGAACGGCTGCGCCTCAGGACCACCGTCAATCTCGACAACGGGATGGCCCGCACGGACGTCACGGACGGCTGAAATGGATCGCGTCTTTCTCGAATATTACGAAGAGGAACTGACGCATATCCGCGACCTTGCGGCCGAATTCGCCGACATGCACCCCGCCGTCGCGCGCAATCTTTCGCTCGATACCGTCCCCTGCCCCGACCCCTATGTCGAGCGACTCCTGGACGGCGTGGCCTTCCTCGCGGCCCGCACCCGGCTGAAGGTGGACGCCGAGCGCTCGCGTTTCGCCCGCGCCGTGGTCGACGTTCTCTATCCCGACCTGATCGCGCCGACGCCGGCGACGGCCATGGCTGTCCTCAAGCCCGGCCAGCAAGTGCAGACGATGATCGGCGGGCATGTCGTGCCACGCGGTACCCGCCTCGTCTCCGGGCTGCAGCCGGGCCTTTCCACCCGCTGCACCTATACGACCGTGCAGGACGTCCCGCTATGGCCGATCGAGATCGCATCGGCCGCCTATTTCCAAGACGGAAGCGCGCTTGCCACGGCGGGTATAACAGCCCCCGATGGCGTTTCGGGCGAGGCCGCGCTCCGTATCACGCTGCGACGCAGCGGCAAGGGATCGCTCCCCGAACTCGGTATCGACCGGCTCGATTTCCATTTTGCCGGCCGCGCCAAGGCGCCGGTGCTGTTCGATGCGATCTTCGGCGCCGGCAGCGCGCTTTGCGCCCGCCCGGCGGTGAAGACGGAACGCCTGAGGGTGCTGCCGCCACCGGAGATGGCGGGGATCGGCGACGGCGAGGCGCTGCTGCCACGCACGCGCGAGACCTTCGAGGGCTACAGGCTCCTGCGCGAATATTTCGTTATGCCCGAGCGCTTCCACTATGTTCGCGTCGAGGGCCTCCGGCCCGTCGTGAAAGCCTCAAACGACGAATTGGAAATCGTCTTTCTCCTGAGCCGCCCGGTTCCGGAACTCGCGGATGTCGCGGCGGAGCATTTCGCTCTTTTCGCCACACCGGTGATCAATCTCTTCGAGCGGGAATGCAATATCATCGAACTGGACAACCGGCGCACGCGGCAGATCCTGCATGCCGACCGTACCCGGCCAAGGGACTTCGAGATATATCGTGTCCTGCAAGTCGAGGACGCGGATAGCGAGGGACTGGACAGCGAAGTCCCGGCGCTGTTCGGCCTCGGCCAGAATCGTGGCAGCGGCTGGGTCTATTCGACCGAGCGACGGCCCCGGCGCGCTGCCGAGGACGAGCGGCGGGAAGGTATCACCCGGACATCCTATACCGGCGACGATCTGTTTCTCGCCGTCTCAAGGCCCGCCGGATCGACGCCCAGCCGTACCCTCAAGCGTCTCGACGTCGTCGCATTATGCACGAACCGCGATCTGCCTATCCTCGACGATACGCCGACACTGACGCTGGAGAGCGGCGACCCGGTCGATACGGTGAAACTCCTCGGGGCGCTTCGGCCGCCGCGATCCTCCATATCGGCTGCGCTGCCCACCGGAGCGGAGGGCGAATCGCGGACGGACGAACTCGCCTGGCGTCTCGTCTCGCAGCTCTCGCTCAATTTCCTCAGCCTCGCAGCCGAGGGTCGGGGAGCCGATCCGCTGCATGCCGTTCTCGACCTTTACGCCGATCGCGGCGATCCGGGCCTCGCGCGCCACGTGCGCTCGATCAGCCGCGTCGATTCACGTCCGGTCGTGGAGCGGCTGCCGATCGCCGGGCCGATGTGCTTCGGGCGCGGCATAGAAATTGTCTTGCATGTCGATCAGTCGGTGCTGGCCGGCCAGAGCACGCTGCTTTTGTCGGCCCTGCTGTCACGGCTGTTCGCGCGCCATGCCGGCATCAACGGATTCGTGCGCACTCGCACCCGGCTGATGCAGAAGCAGGAGGATGTGTCATGGCCGATGACGCCGGGCAATCGCTACCTCATCTAGAAGCCTCAGGGCCGCTTTCGGAAGCCTTCGATTTCTTCGAGCTGCTGCGTCGCCTGGAGCGCGACGGCCGGCTGTTCGGCCATTCGGGACGGCTGGCGCGCGAGCCGGCACGGCTCGATCAGCATGTCCGCCTCGGTTTTTCTCCTCGCGACGTAATGCATTTCACGGCCGAGGGAGAAAGCACTCCCGCCCGCATCGCGGTCGCGAATTTCGGGCTGCTCGGGCCGGAAGGGCCCATGCCGCTCCACGTGACGCGCTGGGTCATGGACCGGCTTTCACAAAGATGGTTCGCCGGCCAGGAAGCGAAGGAGACAAGTGACACCACGTTCGTCGACTTCGTCAACATCCTTCAGCATCGGCTGACCGCGCTCTTCTACCGGGCCTGGGCGGACGCCACGCCTGCTGTTCAGGTAGAACGCGCCGATGGCGATCGATTGCTGGCGATGCTGCGGTCGATGGCGGGCATCGGGCTGCCCGGAACCCGTGAAAAGGATAGCGCAGAAGACAGCGCCGGACTCGACCGCGTCAAGATCCCCCAGTCCGCCTCGCTTGCCATACAGCGCGATGGACCCGAAAAGCTCACGCAGTTTCTTGCCGAGGCGTTCGGCGTGCCGGTGCGCCTCAGGGAGTTTGTCGCAGCGTGGCTTACGGTGCCGGTTTCCCTGCAGACACGCCTTAGCGCCGCCTATGCGAGCCTCGGGAGCGCCGCAACGATCGGACCGCGCACCTTCAGCCGCCAGAGCCGCGTCGAAATCCTTGTCGGCCCGCTCGACCTCAAGACCTATATGTCGTTCCTTCCCGGCAGCGGCCGGCTCCGCCTTTTCGCGCGCGCCGTCCGCGACCTGATCGGCGAAGGCCTCGACGTCGATCTTCGTCTCGTGCTTGCCCGGCCGGAGGTGCCGCAGGCGCGCCTGGGGAAATCGCAGCTTGGGCGAACCGCCTGGCTGGCCCCGGCCAATGAGGACCCGGACGCGGATGATCTACGCCTGCGCACCATCGTCGGCTGGCGCCCCGAGGCAGCGGGAGCGGCGGCATGAGCCTTGTTCTCACGATAGAACACGGACCCTATGCGCAGGCGGTGCGCCAGGCGCGTCTCGATGAAGGCGAACTCGTCATCGGGCGCAGCACGGAAGCGGACTGGCAGATCGACGACCCCGATCAATTCGTGTCGCGCACGCATTGCCGGATCATAGCCGAGCGGGGCGGATATGTCGTCACCGACACTTCGAGCAGCGGACTCTTCATCGACGATGCCGGCAGTCCACTTGGACGTGGCAACTCGGCGCCGCTGATGAGCGGTATGCGCCTCAGGCTCGGCGACTATATCCTCAGCGTCGATCTGCAGGACGCTGACACGGGCGGGCACCGCACTGCCGATACCGGCGCCCAGTCGGGGCGCTCGTCGGTCAGCCTCGACCGCGACGATTTCTTCTCGATCCGGACCGAGGAAGAACCGGCACGGCCGCGACCGGCCGAACTTCCCGACCCGTTTGAGCGGCCAGTCGCCGGAGCGTTCCGCAACTCCGAGGAACCGCTGCGCTCGCCTGCCTTCGACGATCCGTTCAGCCTCGATCCCGTTTCCGCACCCGATCCCGTAAGCCCGCCGTCGGAATATGGACACGGACAGAGAAATAACGCTTTCTCCTTCGATCCGCATCCCGGCGAACAACCCGCACAGACGACCGAGCGCACCACGACGGAATGGGCCGGCGGTGGCGGCGATTTCGACTTCGGCCGCCCCAAAGCACCGAAGCCCGGCCGGGAAAACCCACCGGCCGCGAAAGACGCGCAGGAGCGGCAGGAAGATGCGTGGAACCTGCCTCCGGCTCGAAAGGCAGTCATGCCGGCGTCTACGGCAGGCGCCGCCCCGGCCAAGATGCCGCGCGCGGCCGCGCTCTATTCGGAGTCCGCGCTGCGCGAGGCGTTCCTGCGCGGCCTGGGGCTCGACCCGGTCGATCTTTCAGACCGCGACCAGTTGGCCGAGATGGAAAGGTTCGGGCGTCAGTACCGCCTGATGATGGAAGGGCTGATGCAGTTGCTGCGCAAGCGCGCGGAAGAGAAGGGCAACGCCCGCGTTGCCCAGACGGTCGTCGGCGCATCGGCGGTGAACCCGCTGAAATTCCTGCCCACCGTGGATGATGCGCTGGCCACCATCACCGCCAGGCGCAGCGCGGGCTTCCTGCAGGGAGACGAGGCCATCGCCGATGCGGTCCGCGATCTGGCGGAGCATCACGTGCGCGCCTGGCGCGGCGTTCAGGGAGCCTTGCGGCGCATGATCGACCGCTTCGATCCCGTGGCCTTCGAGGCAGAGCTGAAATCGACGTCGGCGCTCGACAAGGTGCTGGCCGGAGGTCGCGGGGCCAAGCTCTGGGAACTCTACAAGAAACGTCATGGCGAAATCGCCGCAAGCGCCGAACAACGTTTCCTGGGCGAGATCGGAGCCGATTTCCGCAACGCTTACGAAGAGGAGTAGTGCATGCTGGACCGTCGCGACTTTATGCTTGCTCTGTGCGCAACCGGGCTGTTGAGCGCCTGTCAGAGCGGGCCGCCCAAGCCTTCGTCCGTCGTCCTCAACTTCGCCGGCGGAAAGGGCATGAATCCCGGGCCGGACGGAAGCGACCGGCCGTTGACGGTCATGATCTATCGTCTTCGTTCCACCGGAAAATTCAATTCGGCCGATTACTTCGCGCTCGAAGGCAATGCAGCCGGCACGCTCGGCGCCGATCTCATCGGGCAGGATCAGGTTGCCGTCGCGCCGGGCCGGACGGCGTCCAAGGCGATAACGGTTGAGGCCGACGCCACCGCGATCGGGCTCGTCGCCCTGTTGCGGCAGCCCAACGGCCGCTCCTGGCGGGTCACCAGATCGGTGCCGCCGGGATCGAAGATCACGCTTAACGTCAGGCTGGGTGCCGGAGGCATCTCGGCCTAGCGCAAAAACCGACAGGGGTGTTCCAGGCGGAGACTGACGCAATGAGCGATGCCAACCGGGTGCTGTGGTCCGAAGGCCTTTTCCTGAGGACCCAGCATTTCCAGCAGCAGGATCGCTTCCTCGAAGCAACGGTGCGCGGCGCCCTGCAGGCCGGCAATTTGCACACGTTCGGCTTCCGGGCGTTGACACTCGATCCCGCGCTGCTCGAGGCGGGGCAGATCGCCGTGTCCTCGGCGCGCGGCATCTTTCCGGACGGAACACCGTTCTCCATTCCGGACACAATGGACGCGCCGCGTCCATTGGCGATCACGGCCGACACCACGGGCGGCCCAGTCCTCATCGCGCTACCGCTCGAACCGCAGGGCGGCATCGGCTTCGATCCCGCGCATGCCGAACCGGCCGGCGCGCGCTACCGGGGACGCATCGTCACCGTCCGCGACGCCGTCGCCGGCGGTGCCGACCCCGAAGAGATCGAGATCGCACGGCCGCAGGCGGTCCTGCTGCCGCCCGGCAAATCGGTGGGTGGCTACACGGCTCTTCCCGTCACGGAAATCCACGGCCTGCGCGCCGATGGCGGCGTCGCCACCGAGGAGACCTTCCTGCCGCCGGCTTTGGCGACGGCCGCCGCACCCTGGTACGCGCAATTGATGCAGGAGATCATCACGGGTCTCGATCAGATCGCGGACGCCCACGGCAAGATGGTGCTGGGCGGGCCGGGCCGCAGCGTCGAAGACCTCATGATGCTGCATCTCGCCAACACGGCGAGACCGCGCCTGGCGCACGTTCTAGCGCAGGAGGTCTATCATCCGGCCGAACTGTTCCTCGAGCTCTCGGGCCTCGCCGGCTCCATGGCGACCTTCGGCTCGAGCAACAGGCGGCTCCGCGAGCTGCCGCCCTATGACCACATGGCGCCGGGGCCGGCTTTCGCGGAACTGGCCGATACGCTGCGGTCACTCATCCTCAGCCTGCGGTATGTCGAGCCGAAATCGCGCGCGCTTCCCGTCATGCGCCACTCGACCAATGTGTGGAAGGTGCGCATCGACAATCCCAAGCTTCTGGTCCAGAGCCGTATCGTCGTCCGCGTCGGCTCTGAGCTTTCCGAAGACGCGCTTCGCAAGATTTTCGTCAACCAGGTGACGGTCGGCGCCGCCGACGAGTTCGAAAGCCTGTGGAAGTCGCGCCTCCCCGGCATTCCGCTCAAGCCGCTGCATTCGCAGCCGCGCGAAATCCCCTATGACGGCGACCGGCTCTGCCTTGAACTCGACCAGAAGAGCGAGCACTGGGCCTCCCTGCTCAACGCTCCCGGTTTCGTCATCGGCGTTTCCGGCGAGCTGCCCAGCGAGCCGCAGGTCGATTGCTTCTCGGTGAACAGGTGAGCCCATGAGCCGGGACGATCCTTTTGGGCTTTCAGAGGATCGCGAACGCACCCGCATCCGGCTGATCAACTCGCCTGTGCAGGTCCCGCGGGGAGCCATTTCGGCGGCATCGCCCATCGATCGCAGACGGGCCCATCCCAACCCGCTCGTGAACGCTTTCGCATCGCTTCTCGAATTCGCCCCCGAGCTTGAAAGCGCGCTGCCGCCCGAAAACCCCGAAGCGCTGCGGGCCCGCCTGTTCGACGAACTGATCCAGGCGCGGGATGCTACCGTGGCCGCCGGATCGCCGCTCGCGCGAGCCGACCAGGCGGCGTGGCTCGTCGGCGCGCTCCTGGACGACCTCGCTCTCAACACGCCCTGGGGCGGAGCCAGCGCCTGGCCGCGCCAGCCCCTGGTGGTGATGTTGCGTGGCGATGTCGACGCCGGCGCGCAATTCTTTGCACGGCTCGAGGAGCTTGAACGCCATCCGAACCGCGACCGGGAACTGCTCGAACTGCAATATTACTGCATGGCGCTCGGCTTCCGCGGCAAGTACCGGGTGCCGGGCCGCGCCGGCGACCGTTCGATCAACGCGGTGCGGATCGCAACCGCCCGTTTCCTGCGCGACGCCGACGCGGAAGGAGCGCCGCTGTCGCCGAACTGGAAAGGCGTGGCCGCTTTCGACGAACCGTCGCGCTTCACCGTCCCGATCTGGGTGATGGCGGCCGGCGCCGCGGTCCTGACCACCATCATCTATCTCGTCCTCTCGACCTTGCTCGGCAGCCGGACAGCGGAGCTTTCCGCCCTGGTGCGCAGCATGCCACCGACGGCGCAGTCCGAAATCGCCCGCCTGGCGGCGGAGAAGCCGGCTGCGGCCCCGCCTCCGGTCAAGGTCGATTTCGCGCTGCTGCCCGAATTCGAGGCGGCCGCGCCGGCCGGGCTGCGTCCGGCCCTAAAAGGACACGAGAGCATTTCGCTTGCCACGCTCCTCATTCAGGCCACCAACCCCGAAGTCTTCCAGTCGTCGCGGGCGGAGCTGACGGACAGTTTTCAGCCGCTCATCGCCTCGATCGCCAAGGTCATCGTCGACAACAAGGATGTGATCGGCAACATCACGGTGGTGGGACACACCGACAGCGTGCCGCTCCAGCGCTCCAACCCGCTTTCGAACAATCAGCGCCTCTCGGAGGCTCGCGCGCAGACCATCGCGGACCTGCTCGTTCAATACGGCGTCCCGCGCGAACGCATCCGTTCGGAAGGGCGGGCGGCGACCGAACCGATCGCGGACGATGGTACCCGTGAAGGACGGGCGCTGAACCGGCGCGTAGAGGTCCTGGTCGAGAAGAGGCTCTAGGCCCCGCGGACGGATTGGAGACGGATTTCGCCATGAGGATTGTCGATCAAGGCCAAGCAAAGGTGAGCCACGCGATGGTCGCCCATCGCGAGCGAGGCTTTGCACAGGATTTGATCGACAAGACCATGGCCCTCCGGGTGGCGGCGGGAGCCGTCGACCTGACGCATAAAGCCCCTTGCCAGTATCCCCGGTACGGGCCGTGGGCCTTTCCACGCCATCTCTTGGCTCGCGCCAGCCACGAAATCCATCTCCAATCCGTCCGCGGGGCCTAGCATGTTCCTGTTCCGCTTCCTCTGGTCCGTGCTGACGTCGCGCTGGCTGTGGACGCTGATCGGGATAGCGCTGCTGTCGCTGATCATCTGGATCTTCGGCCCGATTGTAAGCGTCGGACCCTATGCGCCCTTCGTCTCGCAGACGGTGCGTGTGGCGATGATCGCCGGCGTCGTCATCCTGTGGCTGATCTGGCTGATCGCGGCGCAGCGCCGGGCCATCCGCGCCAATCGCATGTTCGTCGCCGACGTCGCGCCCTCCGCCGAAGCCGCCCTCCCCAGCCCGGACGAGGAAGCGGTGGCCGCCGTCGGCGAGAAGTTCGGCGAGGTGATGGCGGAACTCCGGCGGCGCAAGTTCGGCAAGCGCAAATTCCTGCGCGAGATGCCGTGGTACGTGATCGTCGGCCCGCCGGCGACCGGCAAGACCACCGCGTTGCGCCAATCCGGACTGAATTTCCCGATCGACCTTACTGACGATCTGCACGGCGTCGGCGGTACCCGCAATTGCGACTGGTTCTTCACCGAGGATGCCGTCCTCATCGACACGGCGGGCCGCTATGTGCAGCAGGAAAGCCAGCCCGACGCCGATGCGGCGGAATGGCTCGGCTTTCTCGATCTCCTGAAGAAACACAGGGGCCGCCGTGCCCTGAACGGCGTGATCGTCGCCCTTTCCGTCGACACTTTCTCCGAAAGCGACGAGGCGATACGGACGCACGGGCGAAAGATCCGCCGGCGCCTCGCCGAATTGAACGAACGGCTTCAAATCCGACTTCCCGTCTATCTGATGCTGACCAAGGCCGACCTCATCAAGGGTTTCGAGCCGTTTTTCGCCAATCTGACGACACAGGCGCGCGAACAGGTCTGGGGGGCGACCTTTCCGCTGGACAAGCCTGCAAACGCCGAGGCGGTCGGCCGCGAGATATCGACGCTTGCCGCCCAACTCGAACAGCGGATGGTGCCGCGGCTCGAAGACGAGGACCGCCTCCCGACGCGCGCCGACATCTTCCGCTTCCCGGCGCAACTGGAGAGCCTTTCGGCGCCGATCAAGCTCCTGGTCGACACGGTCTTCGGTGAAAGCCGGTATGAGGACAATCCCTGGCTGCGCGGTGTCTATCTCACCTCCGCCACGCAGGAGGGCGCGCCGATCGATCGCCTGACTGCGGCGCTCTCTTCGTCCTTCGGCCTCCCCCCGCAAAGGCCGTCCGCCCTGCCGCGCATCGAAAGGCGCAGCTTCTTCCTCAGGAACCTGCTGACGGAGGTGATCTTCAGGGAAGCCGGGCTTGGGACGTTCGATCCTGCGGCGTTGCGCAGGCGCGCATGGATCTGGCGGGGCGCCGCCGCGATCTCCGCAGCCGCGATCATTGTCCTCGGCGGCGCTTTTCTCTTCTCCTACTACGACAACCGCGAGGCGATCGAGGCGCAGGCGCTGCAGTTCCAGAACCTGCAGGCGCCCCTGGCGGCGATTGCGGCAAGCCCTGCTTCCGTCGCCCAACCTGACATCGAAGTTCCGCTGGCGGCCGTCGGCGCCGTGGAAAGCTCGCGGGTCGCGCCGCCCGCGGGCATGCGTGAGATGCTGGGACCCTCTGCCGCGGCCGAAATCGGCTTGGCGCAGCAGACGCTCTACGACCGTTCGCTCCGCAATCTCCTCGAACCGCGTATGGTGGCACTCCTGGAGGCGACGATGTGGCGCCATATACGCGACCCGGAATTCATGTTCGGCGCGCTCAAGACCTACCGGATGATGACAGGCCTGTCGCAGATGGATCCGGATTTCGCCCAGAACTGGTGGGTGAACGCGCTGCCCGGCTACGCCCCGTTCCCGCCCTTCCCGACTCCCGATGCGGAAAGGCACGAAACCGCCGCGCTCCGTGCCATGGTGGTCGACGACAAATACATCGCTCCCGATGCCCATCTGGTGGCCGAGGCGCTCAAGACGGTCTGTGCCGTGCCGCTGCCGGTACGCGGCTACAAGGCGCTGCTAGCCGACCCGGCCGTCGCTTCGCTCAAGGAATGGATTCCTGCCAATTTCGCCGGGCCGAACGGCGCCAGGGTCCTCACCCGCCGGTCGGGCAAGACGCTGCGCGTCGGTATCGCCGGCGCCTTCACCTATGCCGGCTTCCACGGCCCTGTCCTCGACCGCCTGGAGGACGTCGCCGCACAGGCAGCCCTCGACCGCGCAGTCTATGCCGGAGGCTGCTCGGAGAATGCCGAGACGTCCGTGCCGGCGCTTTCGCGCGATATCCTCAAGCTCTACTACGACGACTATATCGCCCAGTGGGACGGCTTCCTGCACGACGTGAAGCTCGCGCCGCTGACCGACCTCAGGATCGCCAGCCAGAATCTCAAGGATCTTTCAAGCGCGGATTCATCCGTGAAGCGGCTCGTCACCGCCGTGGTCCGGGAGACGGAACTGACCCGTTCCGACGAGGCCCCTGCCGACGGCAAGGCCCAGGCGAAGGCGACCTCGACCATCCTCGCCAAACTCGGCAAGATCGGCAAGTTCGTCAAGACCGGAGCGAAGCTCCTGCCACGCGCGAGCGGTGCGGGCCAGATCGACGAAACCGGGTCGCTCGTCGCCGAACATTTCAAGCCGCTCAAGGGCGCGATCGCCGAAGTCGACGGCCAGCCGCCGGCGCTCGACGCCGCCGTCGTCGCCCTGACCGCGCTGTCGAACGTGCTGGAAACGGTGAACGCCAGCCCGAACCCGCAGGAGGCCATCAAGAAACAGGGCGGCCTCGCCGAATTGACCGGCGCGGTCGCGCGGCAGGCGCAAATCCTTCCCGATCCGATCGACGACTGGCTGGCCGGCATCGTCGGCGACACCAGCGGGTTGACGGAAAAAGCCGTGACCTCGGAACTGAATGCCATATGGCGGGCGGACGTGCTGCCGTTCTGCCAGTCGGCACTGACCAATCGCTATCCGTTCGATCCGGCGAGTACCATCGACGTGAACGTGCAGGACTTCACGCGGCTCTTCGGCCCGGGCGGCCTGATCGACGCGTTCATCAACAACAACCTGCTGACCTATATCGACACCACCAGCGAGCCATGGAAATGGCGCGCGGATTTCAATGGCGATCCTTCGACGCTGGCGGCCTTCGAAAAGGCCAGGCACATTCGCGACGGCCTTTTTCCGAGCGGCCAGGGCCCAGTCATGAATTTCACCCTGGAGCCGAAAGATCTCTCTCCGGCGATCTCGCGGGCGACCCTCAACCTCGATGGGCAGATCCTGAACTACTACAACAACGCGACGCGGCCCCAGCCGATGACCTGGCCGGGCAAGGACGGCACCGGCGTGGTGTCGCTTGCCTTCCAGCCCCTCGACGGCTCGCCGGAAGTGGTCGTCAACGAGACCGGAAGCTGGGCGTGGCTGAGGATGCTGCGCGCCGGCCATTTCGCCAAGACGGCGCTGCCCGACGCCTACGATCTGCGTCTCGGCGCCAACAACTATTATGTCGATCTCGAACTGCGCGCCTCGAGCGTCGAAAACCCCTATACGCTGGAAATGTTCAAAGGGTTCACATGCCCGCCGAACATATGATCCCCGGCTTTTTCGGCAAGATCCCGGCGACGGGCGATTTCGTCGTGCGCCGCCTCGATCGCGACTTCGTGCGCTTTTGGGACCGGTTGGCTGCGCGGCATCTTGTGAAGCTGATCGAAGTGGGCCTCTGGCCTTCCGAGCTCGGCCTCCGCTTCCTCCTCCATGCGGGGCGGCATGGGCCGATGGTCGGAGTGACCGTGCCCAGTTCAGACCGTGTCGGCCGCCCCTTCCCGCTTGCAGCGGCCGCTCCTTGCCTCGAAGCCGGACCGGACATGGCTGTCCGCACCGTCTCCTGGTTCGGCGCTGTCGAGAAGGTCCTAATCACCGCGCGCGACGAGCGCATGGGCGCCGACCGGCTGGCGGATATGCTCGCCGGCCTCCCCTTCCCGCCATTGCCGCTGTCCAAGGCCGGCGCCCTGAAGGGCCTGCTCGTTTGGATCGACGGCGCGTCTCCGGTCGCAGTCGATCCCGAAGCCCCGCAAGACGCACTGGAGGAGCTCTTCGCGACGGCAAGGGAGGCGGGCTGATGCAGATCCTGAACCAGACCGGATTCGTGCATGAGTTCACGATGGGCATGGACAAGGCCGCCCAAGAATATCTCGTGGTCGCGGTCAAGGGCACGTTCGACTTTCCGGATGCGCCTGACAGGCCGGTGCACAAGTCGGCCGGGCAGGTTCCGCTGGTCATGGCCGACACGCAGACCGGCGAGCCCGGCTACTCGGCGACGCTCTGGGAGAGCGATTTCGCCTTCCGTAAGCCGCGCTGCGACGTGATCGCGAATGGCTGCGCCCATGCGCCCGCCGGCCGGCCGGCCGAACGCGTCCCTGTCGGCATCAAGGTGGGCAACTGGTCGAAGCGTTTCGAGGTGGTGGGCAACAGGGAGTGGCGCGCTGTCGGCCCTGTCTTCGCCGCGACCGCGCCGCACCCTTTCCTCACGATGCCGATCTCCTACGACAATGCCTGGGGCGGCACCGACCGGCTCAATCCCGAGGATAGGCTGCCTGGAAGCTATCGCGGCAATCCGGTCGGCACGGGCTGGGCGCAGACCAGGAACCAGCGCTTCATCCCTGGCCTCCGCCTTCCGAATACGCAGGCTGTCGGCGAGGAAATCCGTTCTCCTTTCGGCGACTACCGCCCAATGAGCTTCGGCCCGATGGGGCGCGGCTGGCCCGGCCGCATCGAATATGGCGGCACCTACGACCAGAACTGGATCGACAATGTCTTCCCCTTCCTGCCGGAGGATTTCGACGAGCGCTATTTCCAGATGGCGCCACCCGACCAGCAGATCGACCATCCGAGGGGCGGCGAGGAAGTGCAACTGGTCAACCTCACGCCGCGCGGACGGGAAGCCTTTCGCCTGCCGAAAACGGCTTTGCCGATCAAGCTTTTCAACGACAGCGACGCGGCCTTCGAGGAAGAAGTCCTTCCCGACACTATCCTGTTCGATGCCGAGAACCGCCGCTTCTCGCTTGTCTGGCGGATCCAGCAGCGCATCCAGCGCTCCATCCTCGACTTCACGGAATGCTGGATCGGACCGCCGACGCGCGGCATGCTCCGGGCGGAGATCCGACAGAAGCAGTACATCCGCTTGGCCGACCAAGGGGTGCAGAAAGACATGCAACTGTCATGAGCACCCTCCATATCGTATCCGTGGGGATGGTGACGGCAGTCGGCCTGGACGCGCCGTCGTCCTGCGCGGCGATGCGTGCGCGGCTCGACGGTTTCCGCGAAACGCGATTTTACGCGGAAGACGGACAGTGGATGATCGGCGCGCCGGTGCCCATTCCCCGGAATTGGGTTGGACAGCAACGGATGGCGCATCTATGCGCCGGGGCCATCTGCGAGGCGTTCGCGCACCGACCCGACGCACGCGGGTATACCCCGATCATTCTGTGCCTGGCCGAGGAGGAGCGCACAGGCAAGCCCGTCGGCAATGGGCCGGCCTTGCTCCGGGCGATTGGCGAGATCGCCGAGATCGAGCCGCATCCGCATTCTCGCGTCATCGGCCACGGACGACCCTCCGGCCATGTCGCGCTCGATCTGGCGCGCAAGCTTTTTGCTTCCGAGCGAGTGAGTTATGTCATGATCGCCGGTGCAGACAGCTATCTGACCTCGGCCTCCATCTCCTACTACATCGCCGCCAGCCGCATTCTCGGCCCCGATCAGCCCAACGGATTCATTCCCGGCGAGGCTGCCGCGGCTGTTCTGTGCTCGCGGCAGGGCCCCGGCGGCCTTCGCCTCCACGGATTAGGGCTCGCGCGGGAACCGGCCTACATCTACAATCCCGACCGGTCGGCGCTGCGCGGTACCGGCATGACGTCGGCATATCGCGCGGCGCTCGATGAAACAGGCATCGCCATGAACCGGCTCGGCTACCGCATCGCCGATCTTATCGGCGAGCAGTACTGGTTTAAGCAAACGGAGCTTGCGTCGCTGAAGCTGGTTCGCGGCGCGCACGGTTTCCAGGACCTGTGGTCGCCTGGCGAGTCTCTCGGAAATATCGGTGCGGCGGTTGTTCCGGTGATGATCGGCATGGCATATATGGCAGCCGCGAAAGGCTACGCCGCCGGCAATCCTGTCCTGATCGAGGCATCGGGCGATACCGGCGCGTGTGGCGCTGCCGTCTTTGCTGGTGCGGCATGAGCAACGTTTTCGCCAACGGCCTTGAAATCTCGGGCAAAGCGGTAAATGCCCAGACGATCGCGGCGTTTCCCGATGTGTGCTTCACGCCACCGGAGAACCCGGCCACTCCGCCCGGAGTGCCCGTTCCCTACCCGAGCTTCGGCATGGCCTCCGACACGGAGAACGGCACCGGCACCGTCTTCATCGGCGGCAAGACTGTAAACATCAAGAACAAATCCGACGAATCCCGCACCTCCGGCACCGAGGCAGGCTGCGCGACCAAGAAAGGCATCATCACTTCCAAGAACACAGGCAAGAAATATTTCAATTCCTGGTCAAACGACGTGAAGTTCGACGGCGAACCGGTCATCCGCTTCACAGATCTGGCGACCCACAACCATGCTTCGCCGCAAGGAAACGTCGTCCCATGGCCGGAGGTCTGCGCGGCCAATTTCAGCCGGGTGAAGTGCGTGACCGTCCTGGCCAATCTCGGCATCAACGTGCACGCACACGAGGATTCGCAATGCGAGCATCCCGAAGAATCGGAGCACGTATTCGAGAACCAGATGTTCCAACGCAGCCGTGACGGCCAGAATTATGTCGGCTGGGGCAACTATGACGTCAACACTGCCCCCTGCATCTGCATGCAGGCCTACAAGGAGACGGCCCGAGGCTTCAGGAAATCGGGATCGGGCGCCAAGCGCGGCTCTCCTCACAATCTCAAGACCAAGGCCGTCCGCCAATTTCTGAAGAAGAAGCGCAGCCCCACTTTGGGCAAGGCAATCGAGGCAACCCAAAAGGCGGTGGGCGATCACCATGAGAAGCTGCAGGATTTGCCGGACAGCAGCAAGAAGAAACAGCACGCCCTCGAATGCCTGAAACTTATCCTTCTTGCTTATCTCCAAACTGTGGCGAGGGAGCCGAAACCGACGCGTGCCGAACTCCTCGAAAAGCCGATAAGGAAAAAATGATGGATGAGCCAGAATCCATATCCGATTTCGATCCTGAGGAGATCGACGTGCAGGCCATCGACGGATTCCACCTCGGCGGTGACCGGTTCAGCGCCAGCTTCGAACTGAGCGATCCGGACGACGAATTCAGCCGTTCCTATCTGTTGGAAGTCGAATTCGGACGGAGCATCCAGTTCGATGTCCGCCTTCAGGTTGAAGACGCGATCCGTTCACATGTGAGCTTTGGTTCGAACGATCATGTCGCGCTGGAGTTGGGTAACATTATCCACGACCTGCGATCGGGCCGGCATTCACAGGTCGAACTCTCCGAAGGGATATTGACCCGCCTGTGGTCGCCTTCGCCGGACCGGCTGTTCGCCTTCGGCGAGGAAGGGGTGAGCTATCGGCGGGAAAATTCGCGCTGGACCCAACTCGAAACGGTGGGGAGAGCCATCCTAAACGATATGGACGGCCAGCCGGGTGGTCCGATCTATTGTGCCGGGAAAAAGGGTGTGCTCCTGCGGCTCGAAGGAACCCGGTGGAGAAGGATCGAGATCGGCGTCGAAGACCATTTCAACACCGTGCTGGCCGGGGCTCAGGGCGAGATTTACCTGGGCGGGCAGCGTGGTGCGGCCTACGAGTTGCGCGACGGCGAACTGATCGCGCTGAAAGGCATGGATGTCGACTATTTCGACATCTGCGAGTTTCGCGGCAAACGCTACTGGTCCGATATGAGCTACGGCATCTCCGTCCAGAAGGGGCGCGAGATCGTGCCGCTGCTCGAGACCGAGCAAGGCTTCACCATGAACGCCTCGCCGGACTTCCTGGTGGTCGCCGGCTGGCATGAGTTCTTTCTCTACGATGGCAACGAATGGAGCGGCTTCGAGATGGGCTACGACGGCACCATCTTCGTCAGGCGCGTGGACATGAGCGACTATGGTTAGGACATATCTCCCGAAATCGGGCATCGGCTTCGGGACAAAGACATGCTTTAAGCTTTCCCGTCCTTACGCGTGAGCGTGACGGACAGGTACGTCCTCACCTGCTTCAGGTCGAGGTTCCGTATCGGGATTGGCTTGGGCGCTGCCAACATCCGCACAACGAACAATTCCCCCGCTTCCGGAAATTCCTCGTAGCATCTCGTGGCGATCTTGCGCCCCTCGTCTGCGGCCACACGCAGCCCGTCGAGATGCGCTTCGAGACGCTCGACGAGCCGCGCCACGCGGATTTCGTCCAGTTCGGGATTTTCCTCCGGAAAAAGCAGATGGCGGTCATAGACTGTCCACAGGAACGCGGCCATTTCGGCGTGCTGCCGCACGATCTCGGGGAGAACGGGGGCCGGCATCAGTTCAGGTTCACCGAGCCGCCGCGGATGCGGTTCGCCGCGCTCGCGTGGCTGACGAGATAGGTGCCGCGGATGGTGATGTGGCCATCTTTCTCCATGATGATGGTCGCCTTGCCGCAGCGAAGTTCAATCCGTTCCCTGCCCGTTATGACGACACGCTCCCCGTCGCGCCGGATCTCGGCCCGAGGCCCCCTGCCCGGCGGCTCGATCACCCTTCCGACAATGAGCGGGCGCGCCGGGTCGCCCTCCTCGAACAGGAGGGCGACGTCACAGCCGGCCATGTCGGGCGTCAGTTCGGCAAGCGACCGCGCGGTGACCGCCCGTCCTTCCGGCGCGCCATCGTGGGAAACCAGCGGCCCGCCTTCCCCGAGGCCGAGAAACCGGCCAATGACGACATCATGTATCCGCCGCGCGTTCGCCTTCACGTCGATACCTCAGTTCTGGTTGATCTTCGAACCCTTCATGGTGATGTCGCCCGACGCCTTGACATTGATCTTGCCCGAGCCGTTGACGGTTATGTTCTTGCCCTCGATGCTGATGGTTCCGTCCTTCTTCATCGAGATCGCCGCCGAGCCGCATTTGATAACGATCGAATCGCCGGCGTCGATCAATAGGTCCTTCCCGATCTTCATGGCGCCGTCTTCGCCGACTTCGACAAGGCTGCCCTTGGCGACCTTCAGGCTGCGCGCGCCCCCGACCTCGGTCGAATCGTCCGCCGCGACCCTGACGCTTCGCTCCGCTCCGATCTCCGTTGATTGTGCCGCGCCGATCTTCACTCCCTGATCGGCGGCGATGGTCCATGAATCCGATGCGCCGATCGCGTGGGTCTGGTCGGCTCCGACCGTGACGGAGCGGGTCGCGCCGATCGTGTTCGATTGAGGCCCGCCGACGCTGCGCGTCTCCGAGGTGCCCACCGTATCGACACGCGCCGCGCCAACGCTGATTGTCTGCACGATCGCCACCGTCTGGCTGTGGTTGGCGCCGATCGTCTCCGTCGAATTGGCGCCGATGCCGATCGTCTCGTTCGAACCGACGGTGAGTGAGCGGTTGGCCCCCACGGTCTCGGTGTCGTTGGAGCCGATATTGGTGGTCTGGTCGACGCCGACCTTCACCGTCTTGTCGTTGCCGACATCCTCATCGAGGTTATGCCCCACCGAGTGGTTGGCGTCATGGTCGACGCGGTCCGACTGATCATGCTGCACATGCTTGGCACGGTCGTGCTTGACTAGGAGATTATGATCCTTCTGAGCCTGGAAATAGACCTCCTCCGACCCGGCCTTGTCCTCGAAGCGGAATTCGTTCCAGCCCCCTCCACCCTTGGATGAATTGCTCTTCACCCCCGATTGCGTGGCGCTCGCCGGCAGCCCGTAGGGCGGCATCTGTGCGCCGTTATAGACCCTGCCGGTGACGATCGGGCGATCCGGGTCGCCTTCCACGAAGTCGACGATCACCTCCTGGCCGATGCGCGGGATCTGGATGAAACCCCAATTGCTGCCCGCCCAGGCCTGCGAGACGCGCACGAAACAGGAGCTGTTCTGATCCTTCTTGCCGAGCCGGTCCCAATGGAACTGCACCTTCACGCGCGCATATTCGTCGGTGAATATCTCCTCGCCCGAGGGGCCGACCACCGTCGCCGTCTGCGGCCCGCGCATGATCGGGCGCGGCGTGACGCGTGGCGGACGGAAGGGGACACTCGTCGGGGCCAATTCGAGCACGACCTGAAAATTCTCGCCCTCGGCCTCCGCCCCGCTGCGATATTCCGGGTCGTAGAGCGTGTATTCAGCGCCGACGACGAGATATTCCTGGTTCTGATCCTCGCGCGGAAAGCCTTCGAGATTGAACGTGCAACCAGGGAAGAGACCACGCACGGTGCCGGCGGCCGCGATCCGGCGATGCGGTGCCTGCAATTCCTCCCGCCGAACGGTGGCGATCGTGTCGCCGCGCCCGACATCGAGATGCGCGCCAGGCTGGCGATAGTTCTCGCCGGAAGCCTCCTTGTGACCGAAGGCCTGGGATGATTTCGCCATCAGGTCGGCGCCGGGCTTCTTGAAGTCGAAATCGGTATGCGCATAGGCGCCGGGCCGGACCGAACTCGACGGGATCCACTCGGTGATGTACTCTATGTCCCGGCGCGCCGCCTCTCCCTCGAAATGATAGTGGACTGTCTCGTAGCCGGGCGCAGGCTTCAGCTTGTTCATGGCGTCGGCGAGGATCAGCGTATGCTCGCCCTCGCGATGCTCGAAAAAATACATGATGCCTTCATGCTCGAGCAGCCGCTGCACGAAATCGAGATCGCTCTCGTCATACTGGACGCAATATTCGCGCGGCGGATAGGAGCCCTGCAGCCGCTTCTCGAATTTCGCGGCGCCGTATTTGGAGAAAATCTTCTCGACGATCTCGACGACGCTCATCTGTTGGAAAATCCGGCAGTCCGTCGTGTTCCCCAGGAGCCAGATCCAGGGTCGGACCACGGCCTCGTAATGCGTCAGCCGGTCTTCGATCCGCGTCAGACGAAATTCGGAAACGATGCCGGAGAACCAGCGTTTGGGTCCGCCGGACTCGCCTTCGATAGAGACGAGGCCGCCCAGCATGGAAAGGGGATCGATCTCGGAATTCTTCGAGACGAAGCCGACCGTGTAGCTGAAACAACGGCTGATCCCTTCCCGTCCGCTCATACGGGCAAAGGTCAATTCCTGCGAACCGATCGGCGTTTCAATGACGGCGGCACGGTCGTCGGACATGTCGGGCTTTGCCTCTCAAGCAACGCAGCCGAGCTTGCGTGGCGAGATTAGCACATGTTGCTTGCCTGTCCATCGCGGCGATGCGGACCGCCCCACGGCGCGACAGCAGATTTGCCGTTGTGCGCGAGGTCCCTGAAACTGCTAAAATGTCTTTCCGACGAGGCTTCTGCCTCGCGTACGAGCGGAACGGCGCATGTTCATCAGCTTGAAGGTCGAGAATGCGGAAATGCTGCCGGGCGGCGCACCCCTCGACTATAGGTCGGCGGACCGCGGCGCCTTCGAAATCGGGCGGCAGGGCAGCGACTGGACCTTGCCCGATCCAGAGAGGATCGTCTCGTCCAGGCATTGCAGCATAGCGTACCGGGACGGCGGCTACTGGCTCCGCGACTTGTCGCGCAACGGAACCTTCGTCAACGGCTCAAGAGAACGGGTCGGAGCGCCCTACCGACTGCGGCACGGCGACCGGCTGCGCATCGGACGCTACATCGTCCGCGTTGCGCTGGAGGAAGCCGCGCCGGCCGGCCGCGACGCCAACAAAGACGTTCTCCGCGAGGCCGAGCGCGCGGCTCCGTTTTCCTTTGCCGACGATCCTTTTCTCGCGCGACACGGCAAGGGCGACGCCGGGGTATTCCCCCGACAGGAGGAGGTCCGAGGCACAGCTGCGCGCGCCGTCTCTTCCTCTCTCTCGTCTTCCGGGCAGCCATCCGACGATCTTCTGCGCCACATCGCCGACGCCGCGGGTATCCCGCGCGAGGCCCTCGCGCAGCGCGATCCTCGGGAAGTGGCGACCGAAATCGGCGTCGTCCTGCGTCTGGTGGCAGAAGAACTCTCAACGCTCCTCAAGGCGCGCGCGGCCGCAAAGAGCATGGTCAAGAGCAGCCACCGGACGATGATCGGGGGAGCCGAAAACAACCCGCTGAAATTCGTGCCGTCGACCGGGGAAATGCTGGAGATCATGTTCTCCCGGCGCAGGCCGGGCTATATGGATGCGGCACGGAGCGTCGAAGACGCATTTCGCGATCTCAAGACCCACGAGATGGCGACCTATGCCGCCATGCAGACCGCGCTGGCGCGGCTGATCGAGGACATCTCGCCTACCACCATCGAGAAGAAGCTGGCCCCCTCCTCCTTCATGTCGAAGAAGGCGCGTGCGTGGGACGCGCTGCTGGCCGCCTGGGCGGCACGCGAGGAGGTCCACGAAAACGGCATGCTCGACGTGTTCCTCGCCTATTTCAGCGAAGCCTACGCCGACGCGTCCAAGGAACGGTAAGCCGTCGGGCCACGCCGACCGCTATTGGCGACCCCCCGTCTTCGCCTGTATAGTGTTGGGGTTGAATTCCTGCGACCGGACGTTCTTCGCCGCGATGGCATGAAGCGGGGGTTGATGGCACGATTCGGCGTAGCATCGGCGGCAGAAGCCTCGCCATGACCGGAAGGGTCGGATCCTTCGGTTCCAAGCGCCCTGCACCGCCAGGGCAGAGCGTCCGCCTTGACGATGCGAGCCCGGAAAGCGATGACGCCACCCGCATCAGCCACACACCCCAGAATGAAGGAACGGTTTTCGGCGCCTCTTTCGCGGACCGGTTGCTGGAACCGCCAGGTACCGTTTTTCTTTCGGACGGGCAGCCGGACGCACAACCGCCAGAGGCGCGTGGCAACGCTTCGATCCGCGAGGAGGCGTTGCTCGGCGCCTTCGCCCAGGTCCCATATGAAGCCGGCAACCCGCTGCTCGCCGCGGCCGCGCCTCTTCTCATGCTTTTCGGCGATCTGCGCCTGCTTCCCTCGAACCCACAGCCGCAAGCGCTGCGGCAGCATCTTTCGGACGCCATCCGCGAATTCGAGCGCAAGGTGTCCGACGGCGGAACTGAGGAAGACGATGCCCGCATCGCAACATATATGCTTTGCGAGACGACCGACGACATGGTCGGCGGCTTGCCGGGCATCGACCGGACCGCCTGGCTCCAGGACGGCATGCTGATGCGGTTCTTCCGTGCCGAGACGGCCGGTACCGGGTTCTACGAGGCGCTCAACGCCGTGCTCGCCGACCCCGAACCGCATTGCGACCTCCTGGAACTCATGCATGCCTGCCTGTCACTCGGCTTCGAGGGGCAATACCGCGCCAGACCCGACGGCAGGCAAGCGCTGGAGCGCATCCGCCGGGATATCTACGAGACGCTCCGCTATTTCCGGCCACGAGCGGCCCGGCATATCTCGCCGCAATGGGAGGGCCTCGGCTCGACCTTGCCACGAGAGCGCCGCATCCCGCTATGGGTGATCGCAGCGGCGCTGCCGGCGCTCGTCGCGGGCGCGTTCTTCACCGCGCGGACGCTCATTGCCGATCGCGCCGCCATCGTCGCCGACGAATTGGCCAATCTCACTCCGCGCGACGCCGCAATCATCCGCCACGCCGCCTTCGTCACCCACGGCCAACCGGCCATCGCCGCAGCGCCGGTGCCCCAACCGCTATCGTCGCCACCGCCGTCGCGCTCCTCGCCATCGCCTGCCGTACGGCCCGACGCTCAGATAGACCGTCTCCGCAACGGGCTTTCTGCCGGGATGGCGGACGGGACGCTGACCGTCGCGGCGAAGGGAGAATTCGTCGCCATCGAGATCGCCAGCGCCGCGCTTTTCGATCCGGGCTCGGCGCGGATCAAGCGGACTTTCGATACGATCGCAAGAAGCATCGTCGCCGCGCTCGACAGGGAGCGGGGACCCCTCATCATAGTGGGCTACACGGACAGCCGGAAGCCGGGTGCGGCGAGCGTCTTCAGGTCGAACTACGATCTCTCGCTCGCCAGGGCGAAGGCGGTCAAGGATATGCTGATCCGGACGATCGGCGATCCATCGCGCCTCCATATCGAAGGCAAGGGCGACCAGGATCCGATCGCCGACAACGCGACGGCCGAGGGCCGCGTCCGCAACCGGCGCATGGATATCCTGATCCGCAGGGAGCAGGCCCCGTGAGCTCTCCCCGGCCGCGCGTGGAAATCATGCTGGCCTGGCTGCTGCGGCTGGTGGCTCTGTCGGCTCTCGCCGGCTTCGCCCTCGCGATCTGGTTCGGCGGCCCGATGATCCGCTATGGGGATAGAGCTCCATTCGAGACGGCATGGGTCCGGGCTGCGATCATAGCCGCCGCCATTTTGCTTGTCCTCTGCAACCATCTCTTGCGCCGATGGCAGGCTCGCCGCGCCGAACGCCAGATGGAGGAAGCGGTCGCGCGATCCGAGACGACGGGCAGCGACGCCGATATTCTCGAAACGCGCATGCGCGAGGCGATCGCGACGCTGAAGCGCGAAGGCGCCGGCCGCAATTTCCTTTACGAATTGCCCTGGTACGTCATCATCGGCCCGCCGGGTGCCGGCAAGACGACGGCGCTTGCGAACTCGGGGCTGCGCTTTCCATTGGCAGGACAGGAAGGGGCGCAGGCCCTCGGCGGCGTCGGCGGAACCCGCAACTGCGACTGGTGGTTCACGGACGAAGCCATCCTGATCGACACGGCCGGCCGCTACACGACGCAGGATTCGGACGCCGAGACCGACAGGAGAAGCTGGCTGGCCTTCCTCGCGATCCTGAAGCGGCACCGGCCGCGAAGGCCCGTCAACGGAACGATAGTCGCCATCAGCCTTTCGGACCTGATGACACTGGACGGCAACGAACTCGGCGCGCACGTATCCGCCATAAGGGAGCGGCTCAAGGAAATACACGACGCCCTGAAGATCGAGTGCCCCGTCTATGTGCTCTTCACCAAGGCCGATCTCGTTGCCGGCTTCCGGGAATATTTCGCCGGTTTCGACGAGAATCGGAGGCGAATGGTCTGGGGCGCCACTTTCCCTCCGTCACGGCGCGCCGACGACCTGCGCGGCGAGGTCACCGACGGCTTCAAGGCGCTTACCGCGCGGCTTTCCGAAGAGGCCACCGATCGCCTGCAGGAAGAAGTCGACCCCTTTGCCCGGACAGCGATCTTCGGTTTCCCGGCACAATTCGGCTTGTTGAAGGAGCGGGTCGCCGATTTCTTGTCGGCCGTCTTCGAGGCTCCCGGCACGGCGGGCCGGGAAAATCTGCGCGGCTTCTACTTCTCTTCCGGCACGCAGGAAGGCACCCCGATCGACCAGTTCCTGGGCGCGATCGGCCACAGCTTCGGCCGCGACGCACGACCGCGCCTGTCGGGCACCGGCAGGAGCTTTTTCCTGCACGATCTGCTTTCCCGCGTCGTCTTCGCCGAGGCGCCGCTGGTCTCCTACGATCCGGCCGCATCGCGCCGCGCGGCGCTTGGCCGTATCGCCTTCGTCGGCATCGCCGGGCTGCTGCTCCTGACCGCCATCGGGGGGATCGGGTTGAGTTTCGTTTCGAACAAATCAATGATCGTTGCCACCAGGTTGGCGATGGACCGCTATAGGGCGGCCGCCACGCCGGTTCTTGCGAAGCCGGTCCTGGAGCCCGACCTCGAGAACGTAGCCGAGCCACTTGAGATGCTGCGGGACTTGCCGGTTGGATATTCCAGCGCCGGCACTCCCGCACCATGGCAGGCTGGCTTCGGGATCGGCCAGCATGACGCACTTCTGTCGGCGTCGGAAGATGCCTACCGGCTCGGATTGGAACGCATGCTGCGCCCTCGCCTCCTGTTGGAGGCCGAAGAAGCGGTACGAAAGAACCTGGCGAGCCCGGTCAGCCTCTACGAGCCCCTGAAGATCTACCTCATGCTCGACGGCCAGGCCCCCGGGATCGACGACGACCTGATCGTGTCATGGATGACCCGGGACTGGGAGCAGGGCCGTTTTCCCGGCCCTACCAACCGCCAGGGGAGGCTCGGATTGGCGCGGCACCTTCGCGCCATGCTGACGCTGGACGATGCCTACGATCCGCTCTACGAGCCGGATACCTCCCTGATCGCCGCCGCCCGCCGCTCCCTCGACCGCATGCCGCTTGCCGAGCGGGCCGAGGCGGTGCTTGCGGCGGCATTGAACCGGCAATCGCCTGGAGACTTTTCGCTAGGTGCCCAAGCCGGCCCGCAGGGAAAGCTCGTTTTCGACACGACGGACGGAGCAGATATTTCCGAGCTGACCGTCCCTGCCCTCTATACGAGCGACGGCTTCAATCGCTTCTACCTCCCGCGGCTTGCCACCGTCGCGCAGTCGCTTACCGGCGACCAATGGGTCTTCGGCGACAAGCTCGGGGCGGCCGATCTCGACGCCCGCCTTTCGCAACTCGGCCCGAACCTCCTCGACCGATACGCCGTCGATTTCGCCGCTTCATGGAATGCGGCGCTCGCCCGGCTGCGATTCAAGCCGCTTGCCACCGGCAAGCCGCAATATCTTTCGCTTGCCGCGGCGGCATCGCCAGGCTCGCCCATTCGGCTGCTTTTCCAGGCGATAGCGGCAGAGACATCACCCACGCCGCGGGACGCAGCCGCCCTTCCATCCGGCGATCCCCAGCTTGGAAAAGAGGGCATGTCGTCGGCCGATCTGGAGCGTGGGCTGTCCCGCATCGGCATCGACCTTGTGGGCCGCAAATCGCAGAACCGAGCCGGCGACGCATCTGCCTCGGCCGGGGCTTCAGGAGGCGGCGTCGTACCGGGCGCGAATATCGACGCGCGGTTCCGGCCCTACCACATGCTGGTGGAGGGACTTCCTGGCCAGAGGCCGATAGACGCCCTGGTCCAGAATTTCCACGACATCTACCAGAGCCTGCTGGTAGCCGCCTCCGGCTCGGGCCAGGGGGGAAATGCCAGCCTGCAACTGAAGCTGCAATCGCTGCGCCTCAACGCCACGCGCCTCCCGAAGGAACTGGCCGGGCTCGTCCTCGCCGCCGCCGACGAATTCGAAGGAAACGCCGCCGAAACATCGCTGGAACGATTGAACAGGAGCCTCGCCCAGACGGTAACGGCGCCGTGCCGAGAGGCTCTCGACAACCGCTATCCATTCGCGGCCGGCGGCGCCACCGAGGTGCTGCTTGCGGATTTCGCGCGTCTTTTCGCTCCCGGCGGCATCATCGACAAATATTTCGCCCAATATCTCGCGCCGCTGGTCGACATGAGCGGTCAGGATTGGCAATGGCGCCATGAAACGCAGCTCGGACAACAGCTCTCGGCCGCGACGCTCAAGCAATTCCAGACGGCGGCGGAAATCCGCGACGCCTTCTTCCGGCAGGGTGAGACAACGCCGGCCATAAGGATCACCATCGCCCCCGCATCGCTCAACGCGGATATCGACATGGCGCTCCTCAGCGTCGACGGACAGATCGTGCAGAGCTACCAGACCGGCAGTACCGCGAGCACAGTGAACTGGCCCGGCGACGCTACGGGCTCGGCCAATCTCAGCTTCACCCCGGCCTTGCCGGGCAGGCAATCGGTGCTTGGCTTCCAGGGCCAGTGGGCGATCCGCCGCCTGCTCCAGGCTGGCACCGTCACGCCGAACGGCGACGCCATCGACGTCCGTTTCGTGATCGGCGGCCGCGACGCTTCCTATACGATCCGGGCAGATCCCGGCCCCAACCCGTTCCTGCTTCCGGCGCTGGCCTCCTTCACCTGCCCATCCGGTTTCTGACGAAGACGGTTTCCGGCAGGACGGCCGCGAAACCGCTCCGCGACGGAAGAGCCGGGCATATGGCCTAACATCGGCCCTTGTGGCAGAATGTCTGCGCTACTTGGGAAACGCAATTTGCCGGCGCCGCTCAGGCGCCAGGAGGCAATTTGAGCGATACCGCCCTTCCCTTCGAAAGCTACGGCGTCAGCCATCGCGGCTGCGTCCGCCTCCTCAACGAGGACAGCTTTCTCATGGAGCCGAGGAGCGGGCTCTGGCTTGTCGCCGACGGCATGGGCGGACACGAGGCCGGCGAGGTCGCCTCATCGACCATCGTGGAACATCTGGCGACCATCGGCATCGCCAGCTCCGCTCCGGAACTGCTTGCCCGGTTCGAAGACCGCCTTGGCCGTGCCCATGAGCAAATCCGAGACATCGCCCGGGCGCGGGGTGTCACCATCGGTTCGACGGTCGCCGCACTGCTGGCGATCAACGGCAGCTTCGCCTGTTTCTGGTCGGGCGACAGCCGCGTCTATCTGGTCCGCGACGGCACGATTTCACAGATTTCGCGCGACCACACGGAAGTGCAGGAACTCCTCGACAAGGGCATGATCAGCCCGTCCGAGGCGCGCAGTTGGCCGAGGCGTAACGTCATCACCCGCGCCGTCGGCGTCAGCGAGGAGATCGTGGTCGATTTCCATCAGGGCCAGACGCTGCCGGGCGACGTGTTCGTGCTCAGCACAGATGGGCTGACTGCGCATGTGGAGGACGCCGAAATCCTCGAAGCCGTCGCCGCCTATCCGCCGCAGACGGCGTGCGAGAAATTGCTCGACACGGTGCTCGGCCGCGGCGGAACCGACAACGTCACCATCGTGCTGGTGCGCATCCGCGGCGAGCTGCAATCCGATTTTGCCGATAGAACCGCCGCGCCGGCGGAGCGGGTCCGGCCATGAGCACGGACGACAGGACCCGCATCCTGCCTGGCCGGGCGGAGACCGGCGTCGGTACCCAGCTCAGCGGAATCTACGAGCTCGACGAGCGCATTGCGTCGGGCGGCATGGGCGAGGTCTATCGCGGCCACAATATCCAGACAGGCGACTTCGTCGCGATCAAGATCGTTCTTCCCGAATTCGCCCGCGACCAGACCATCCTTTCGCTGTTTCGCAAGGAGGCCTCGATCCTCAACCATCTGTCGCACGAGGCCGTCGTCCGCTACCACGTCTTCACGGTCGATCCGGTGATCGGCCGGCCCTACCTGGCTATGGAATTTGTCGACGGGCAGTCGCTTTTCGACGTGATGCGCAAGGGACCGATGGCGCCCGGCGACGTATGCCGGCTCAGTCACCGTCTCGCTTCCGGCCTGAGCGCGGTGCATCGCGCCGGCGCCATCCACCGCGATCTTTCACCCGACAACGTCATCCTGCCCGACGGCCGCGTCGAGCGGGCGAAGATCATCGACTTCGGCATCGCCCGTTCCGCCCATGTCGGCGGCGAAACACTGATCGGCGGCAGGTTCGCGGGGAAGTACAACTACGTCTCGCCCGAACAGCTCGGCCTCTACGGCGGCGAGGTTAGCGAGCGTTCCGACATCTACAGTCTCGGCCTGATCCTCGCCGCAGCGTTGCGCGGGCGACCGCTCGACATGACGGGCTCACAGGTCGATGTCGTCGAGAAGCGGCGCGTGGTGCCGAACCTTACCGGCATCGACGGCAAGATGCGTCCTATCGTGGAGGCAATGCTGCAGCCGGACCCCGGCAGGCGGCCGGCAAGCATGGCGGAAATCGTCCGGATGTCGCGTCTGGCCGCCGATACCGAGGAAGAATGGGACGAGGAAACCCTCGCCGCCAAACCCTGGACCGGGCTCGGGCGGCGCAACGCCGCCGCTGGCGATAATGCCGGCGGAGACGATAAGGCGCCTTTCGTCGAGCATGTCCGACCGGCCTACCTCTCCAAACCGAAACCTGCGCCGCCGAAGCCGCCGGCGCAACGGACGGCTCGACGAGGAACGTCCGGCGTCGCTATCGCCGGGCTCGCCCTGATGCTTGCGGCGGCCGCGGGAACCGGCGCGTATTTCATCGGGTATCTCCCGTGGGGCACTGCTCCCGATACCGCTGGCCGGAAACAGGCAGCGCTCGTTCCGGAGCGCGTTCCCCAGCCGAAGGAAACGGTATCCACGGAATCGGCCGTCAAGCCGGGTCCCGAACCGACACCGGCAGCGCAGCCACCGGCACAGCCGGCAACATCGCAGCCTCTGCCGCAGGCTGCGGCCGAAACCAAGACGGGTCAGCCATCGGCGATGCCCGGCCTTCCTACATCGGAAATCATCAAGCGGTTCGTTGAGGAGGCCAAAAAGAATTCGGCCAAGTCCGGGACCGCGAAGGGCGAAGCAGGCGCCAGCGCGCCGGCACAAGCCGACACGCGGCCGCCGACGCAACCTCCGGAAGATGTAGCTTCAGCGCCGCTCCAGGCCGGAGTGGTGTCGTCGGCGCCACAAGCCACGGCCCTCACGCAATCCACTGGTTCGGCAACGCCGCGACCGGACGTCCAGGCGGCGATCGACAGCCAGCTTCCCGGCTGGACGAAGCTGCAACCTCCATCGGGCAAGGAAGTCAACGCCGAAGGACCGTCGGCCGAAACGGGGAAGAACCAAGCCGGCAAGGAAAGCGGCTCTTCGGCCGGCGTCCCTGAGGGCGCTCCTGCCTCGGCGTCCGCCGGCAAAGCGCCGATATCGGAACGTCGACAAGCGGAACTGAACAGGATGTCGGATGCGGCCGCGCGGCATAAGGCGCAGACTGCGCAAAACACGAGCCCGGCAAACGCATCAGAGCCTTCCGAGGCAGCGCCGGAGGCCAAGGCGCCGCCGCCCACTCTCGCCCCCGCGCCTGCGGCCGGGCCCAAGCCGGCAACGCCCAGCCAGGCCGAGCCACCGAAGCCTGCCGCCGATGCCGCGCAGGCCCCCGCCCAGACCGCCGCCGAGGAACCGAACGAGGCGACGGCCGCGCCAGCTTCGCCGTCCGGCGCTTCAGGACACCAGGCCGGGGAAACGGATACGGGCGGGAGCGCCAATGAAACCGTCGCCATGAACGTGCCACGACCCAACGTTCCGCCTTCACCGGCCGCGACATTCGAGAAGGCCGCCTTGTGGCTGCGCGATTTTTCGGGCGGCGACTGTTTCTATGCGGCTCCGGACGGTTCGGATGGAACGGCCTTCGGGATCGTCGGCTTCGGCACGGCGCCGGACCCGTTCGTGAAATTGATGAAGGCGTTCGATGCGCAATTCGGGACCGAGCCCGACATCCAGGTCCGCCTGATCTCGCCGGCGCAATGCGAGGTCACCCGGTTCATGCGCGGCTTCGATACGCCAGCCGGAAACGCCCAGGCCCTGACCCTCGACAGGACCTCGGTTTCCAACGGAGCGCCCATCAGCGGTGTCCTTGCAACCCGGGGCGGCCTTCGCTCGAACCTGCTCCTCATCGACCATGACGGCATGACCTACAATATCAACAGGCTGCTCATCGTCGACGGCGACAAGGCGAAGTTTAGCGCCAGGATCTCGCTCGACCCCGCCTCGCGTGCGAAGGGCAAGCCGATGCCGGAAATCGTGCTGGCGATCACCGGCGCCGTCGACATCCCATCGGCGAGCACGCTGCAGGCGGCGCCGGCTTCCGAGATGCTGCCGAAAATCCGCGACGAGATCCGGCGATCAGGTACGCCATTCTCCGCGACGGCGAAGTATTTCCAGCTCGGCGGCTAGAAATGGTCGGCCGCGGCATCCGCACATCCGTCCGTTACCGAACAGGCTGGATTGCGGCAATGGCATTCGGCGCGCTTCTTCTTCCGGCGGCGCCTGCCAGGGCGGAATTCACCGTCTGCAACCAGACGCTCGATGTCGTCAATGTCGCCCTCGGCCAGGAGGTCGACGGGCTGTTCCAGACGGACGGCTGGTGGACGGTAGGCGCAAATCGCTGCGTCAACGTCATCCGCGACGAACTGGCCAACCGCTACATCTACGTCTACGCCACGGACGTCTTCGGCAACGCCATTCTCGAGGGCGGGACCGAGATGTGCATCGACCGCCGCCGCTTCACCATCCGCGGCATCGAGGATTGCTGGCAGCGCGGCCACATCGCCGCGCGTTTCCGGGAGGTGGACACGCTCCAGCAGGCGCGGTGGACGATGTTCCTCACCGGCAGCGGCCCCTGATGCACACCATCAACCCGATCTTCCGGCGCAGAAGGCAGGCCGCGGTCGAACGCCGGCGGCGCGCGCGCCGCGAGCGCATCGTCCTCGGGCTCGCATGCCTCGTCTTTGCCGCGATCGCGGGCGGCGGCTACTACGCCTTCCAGGAATGGCGAGGCAACGATATCGACGAGAATCTGGTGCCGGTCGATACCGGCGGCGACCTGCCGGCAGACGCCTCGGTCTACGTACCGACCATCGTCGACCTGCCAGGCGATCCCATGTGGATCACGCTGGCGAAGGGGAATTCGGAGGAGACGAAAAAGGTCGCCGTCGCCAAGCCGGCCGGCCTTGCCGACCCCGCCGTCTCATCCAGGATCGAAATGCTTTCCGACACGATGCTCAATTCGAGCGAGCATTTCATGACGACGATCCCTTCCACGCAACAGGATTTCGCCTTCTTTCAGGCACAGCGCAACGTGCCCTCTCCCCCCGCCGGCGGCAGCATTGCCGAGAAGCCCGCTCCCGCCGCCCTGCCGCAATCCGAGGCCGTGCCGCAAGGCGGCGGCGCAACCGATGCGGAAGGCGGCTGGGGGCAAACGATCGGCGCCGGCGAAAAAGCCCTGCCGGTATTCAAGAAGACCGAGATCGAAAACAACACCACGGTTGCGGCCGTGGTACCGGAAGCGGATCGGTTCGAAGCGACCGAGGACTTCTTCGTGAAGGTCCTTGTCGACAGGAGCCTGGCGAGCGTCGTCACCGAAAACCACTTTCCGGACAAAGATGCCGCCAGCGCCCAGGAATCGATGAAGCTGCTCTTCGATCGCGACGGCCTCGTCCACGGCGACGTCGTCGCGATGCGCGGTTTCAGGACGATCCGCAACGGACCGCTTTCGCTGCGCCAGGTGTCGCTCTATTCCGGCAACAGCTTCATCGGCACGCTGGCGCGCGAGGCGGACGGGCCATTCGTCTCCGCGGCCGATCCCTGGGTCCGCAACGATCTTTTCCACTATTCCGGCCCTGAGGAGGAAGACGGCCACAAGCGTCAGTACCGGCTGCTCGACGCCATCTACTCGACGGCAGCCCGCAACGACGTACCGAGCGGGGTCATCGGCGAGGCGATCATGTACCTGTCGCGCGGGCACGACCTCAACGCTTTCGCCAGCAGCGACCAGCGCCTCGATCTCGTCTATTCCGACACCGCGCGCGGCAAGGACGGCATGAGCGGGCGCGTCCTGTATGCGGCGGTCCGCGGGGCCGGCACGGATCTGGAATGTTTCGTCTACCAGCAGCAGGGCGGCGACTTTGCCTGCGTCTCGCAGGATAACCGGATCCAGGTCGTGACGACCGCAAGCGGCATGGTGACGCCTGTCAACGGCGTGCTCGCTTCCACGTTCGGTCCGAGCAAGCATCCGATCCTCGACACGGTACGCGTCAACAAGGGCGTCGACTGGGTGGCGCCCGTCGGAACGCCGGTCGTGGCCGCCTTCGACGGGCAGATCACCTTTCAGGGCGACAGCGGCGGATATGGCAATACGATCCGCATCGCCCATCCCGACGGCAGGGAAACCCTCTACGCCCACCTGCAGCGGTTTGCGCTGGCCGAGGGCGTCGGCAAGAGCGTCAAGGCGGGCGACGTGATCGGCTATGTCGGAACCTCCGGCGTTGTGACCGGCCCCTCGCTTCACTTCGAACTTTACCGGAACGGAGTGGCAGTCGATCCCCTCGGTGACGCATCGGCATCGGCTTCGGACGATTCCGCGGTAGCGACGCTCGTCGACAGGATCATCCATGTCGAAAGCGGCGGCAGCGCGCGAGCGAAGAATCCGCTCTCCTCGGCGACCGGCCTTGGCCAGTTCATCGACAGTACCTGGCTCAGGATGATGCGGACCTACCGGCCCGACCTTGCAGGCTCGCTTTCGAAAGCCGATCTGCTGGCGCTTCGCTTCGACCCGACGATCTCGCGCGAGATGGTGCGCAATCTGGCTCGCGAGGGAGAAGCCTATCTGCGCGCCCGTGGCGATGCCATCAGCGCGGGCCGGCTTTATCTCTGCCATTTCCTCGGCATGGAAGGCGCACACCAAATCCTCGCCGCGTCCGAAAATGCGCCGCTTGCCAGCGTTCTTGGAGCCTCCGTCATCCGTGCCAACCCGTTTCTCGCCGGGAAGGACGCCGCCTACGTCATAAGCTGGGCGGAACGGAAAATGGGGGCGCGGGGCGAACAGACCGTATCCGCAACTGCTTCGGCGATCACCACGGTCGAGGAACCGCCCCCGCCAGGTTTTGAAATCTACAGGAGCGCGATTGCGGAACTGGTCGCCTCGATCGACAAGCCGGCGGACAATTCGGCGCCCGATGCCACGCAATCAAGCGTGCAATGAAGATTTCGCTACCGCCGGTTTCACTTGTCCGGATTGAGCCGCATCTCGACCCGCCGGTTGATCGGGTCGTAGGGGTCGGCGCTGCGCGGGTGGCTTTCGCCGAGCCCGACCGCGCTGATGCGGGCGGCGTCGATGCCGTTCGAAGTAAGGAATTGCGTCACCGATTCTGCGCGCCGCTCCGACAGTTTCTCGTTATAGAGTTCCGATCCCGAGGCATCTGTATATCCCTCCACCCGAAAGTGGAGGTTACGCAGCTTCTCATCCTTCAGGGCCTTGGCGAATTCCTCGAGCTTCGCCTTGGCGTCGGCTGTCAGTTCGGCGGAATCGAGGTTGAAGTTGACCAGCATGTCCAGCCCCTTCGGCTGGGCTGCCTCGGTCTTGCCGCGGCACTCGTCTTCCGTGCCGATGCAGATGCCGCGGGATACGCCCAGGCCGGCCTCGCCGGCAAAGAATTTCACGATGTCCTCGGACGACTGAATCTGGCCGCAGAACGCGCTGGCCGGAAAGACCGCCAAGGCGAGCGCGATAATCGAAGCCTTCACCCGCATGCCGCCATCTCCAGTCGGACAAACCGGATGGATGAAACCCAGGAGCAAAAACTGTAGGAGCGCCGCCACGCATAGTCAATTGGAAGCAATGGTTGCGCTGGTTGGCGGCTGGCGACAATCCTGCCTTCCCGATGCGCCCGTCCGCTTCGCTCCGGCACCGGCATGACGCCCGATCGCCCAGGCGAATGAAAACGTCGACAGGATCGCGGGCGGTTATCTCTAGGAGCCGCTGATCTCCGCGCTTCCCACATTTTCTTCTCTCGTTTTCTCCCCGCCTTCCGCGCTTGATCCATAATCCCCGTCGGTTCCTCCCATCGGGAGCACCGATCATGACGGTGATTGCGTGGGGAGGAGCTGGCGCCTCCGCCGTGATGCTGACGTGGCATCAGAAGCCCCCTCTCCGACCCTCTGCGCGGGCCACCTCTCACCCACTCCGCGAGGGAGAGGACACTGCGAACGGCGTAGAGGCGGCAGTCATGCAATCGAATACGGAAAATTACCCGCACCCGGTCTCGCAGCCTCCATTTTGTTGCTGCTGCTCACCGGCCCTCCCCCCAAGGAGGGGCGGGTACCCACCTTGACAGATTGTCGCAGGCAGGGGAGTATTTCCGCATGTCATGTGAGTAGACGTTCGTGCCCATCGCGACAGCGGGGAGCGTCTGATGACGCAGGCATACGGACCTTCTCATTCAGATGCGCGCGGCAGGCTCGGACTTGCAGCGATGCTGCTTGCGGCATGCATCGCCTTGCTGGCGGCGGCGATGAGCATTCTTCCCGCTCATGCCGACACCGTTACCGGACGGCGCACCGCACTCGTCATCGGCAATTCACACTACAGGAGCTTCCCTGAACTGCCGAATGCCGTCAACGACGCGGATCACGTCCGCGATGTCCTCGAACAGGCCAATTTCGAGGTCGTGCTCGGTACGGATCTCGACGGAAAGGCGCTCGAGCGGACCATCCGCGACTTCCTGCGCAGCCTGAACAACGGCGACATCGCCCTCTTCTATTACAGCGGCCATGCCGTCCAGGTCGCTGGACAGAACTACATATTGCCGGTCGACGCCTCCCTCGCCTCGCCTTACGACCTAGAGGCCCAAGCCTATAATTTCAGCAACCTGCTGCAATATATGGGCCAGTCTTCCAATCTGCAGATCGCCATACTGGACGCCTGCCGGGACAACCCCTTCAAGAGCGGTTTCTACTATGTCGGCAACAAGAAGGTCGATGTCGAAGGCAACAGGGGGTTGGCTGCCACCGCGCCGGGGCTCGGCACGCTCATCGTCTATTCCACCGCGCCCGACAAGGTCGCCTATGACGGCTCGGGCAAGCTCAGTCCCTTTTCCAGAGCGTTCGCGGACCAGGCGCTGACGCCCGATGTCGAGGTGCGCGAAGTCGTCACGCGCATCCGCAACGAGGTGATCAAGACGACCAGCGGAAAGCAGGTTCCGTGGGACACGTCCAGCCTGACCGCCTCCTTCTATTTCGTGCCGCGGCAGAACCTCCTCATCATGCCCGACACGGCCGAAATCCACATACCGATGGCGGCAGTGCGTGTGCCGCTCAATCTGCCCTCGCCGATCGGCAGCGGGCAGCAGCCCCTGATGGTCACGCTGACGAAAACGCCGGCCGACGGAGCGCTCTGGCTCGGCGGATCGAAGGTCGGCACGGGAACGGCCATTCCCGCCGACCAGTTGGCCGAACTTGCCTATGATCGCGGAAGCGGCACCGGAGCGGAGACAATCGAATATCAGGTGCGCACCGCCGACGGCCGCACCGCGACCACCTCGGTCAATATCGTGGCGGATGCCGCCGCTCCCCCACCGAAAGAGCCCGTCGTTGCGGCTGCCGAGGAAAGCACGAAGCCCGCCTCGACCAAGGAGAAACCCGTCTCCGACCAAAAGAAGCCTGCCTCCGACCAGCAAAACAAGCCGCAGCTGATCGCCATGGCGGCCGATGTCGGAACCGGCTTCATCGGTGTCGCCAATGACTGGCAGACGGCGCGCGATGTCGGCAATGGCTGGCTCAGGCTCGCCAAGCGCACGGCTGGCGCCCAGGTGGCGCTCGACAACAAGGTGCTGGCGCCTGGCGACCTGGTGCAGGAGGCGGATGTCCAGCATCTCTCCGTGCGGCCGCCGATCGCCGACGCCGGCGAAAACGTGGAGATCGCGCTGGTGCCCGCGGCGCCCGGCGGAAAGGCGAAGGCGCCGGTGGACATCAAGGTTGCGGTGTCGGTCAATGATTGCGACCGGCTCGCCGCCGAACCGCTCGATATCCAGGCCGTCACGGAGGGTGTCCTGCCCAATGAGATCGATGTGCCCGCGGCTCTGACGGCCTGTCAGAAAGCCGTCTCCGACTATCCGGACGTCGGGCGCTTCAAGTACCAATATGCGCGGGCCCTTTACGCCGATGGCCATTTCGACCAGGCCATCGACAATTTGCGTGGCGCCTACGAGCAAGGCCATGTCCGCGCTGGCGAGTTGCTCGGGCGCATCTACCAACTCGGGCTGCTGGGTGCGCGCGACCCCGTGAAGGCGGTTCCCCTGTTCGAGGCCGGCGCCAAAAAAGGGGATCCCTACGCGCAATACTCGCTCGCCAAGGCGCTGATCTACGGCAACGGGACAAAGCCCGATGTCGAGCGCGGCATGAAGCTGCTCGTCAGCGCCGCGGAGTCCGGCCACACCTACGCCATGAACCAGCTCGGCTACGAATACCGTTATGGAACGCACACCAAGGCGGATCCGAAACGGGCGCTCACCTTTTTCGAGAAGTCGGTCGCCCGCAAGGACGTCTGGGGCATGCTCAATCTCGGGCTCCTTTATCGCGACGGCATCGGCGTCAAGAAAGATCCCGAGCGCGCGATGCAGCTCTTCCAGGACGCCGACAAGGGTGGGCAGCCCGCCGCCGCAACCTTGATCGCCCTGATGATGCAGGAAGAGGGCAAGGGCACGCCGGCGGAGTTACTCGCGCTTTATCGCCGATCCGCTGAACGCGGCGACGCCTGGGGAGCGTTCGACGCGGCATTGATGATCAGCGGCAACCCTTCTCTGGCCGACAGCCCGGACGAGGCGGTCCATCTCTACGCGCTTGCCGCCGCCCAGCAGACACAGGATGTTTCCGACCGCGCGACAGCGGCGTTGAAGAAGATCGATGCCGCGGCGGTAGGTCGCCAAGTGCAACAGACATTGATCCGCATGGGTCAGGATATCGGCGAAGTCGACGGCGTCCTGGGCCAGAAGAGCCACGAGGCCGCGACTGGCGCGCTCGGCCGCGAGGCGCCGAAAGATGCCAGACAATTGTTGATCGAACTCACGCGCAAGGAATGGATTTCGTCACGTCCGCGTCTCGACATGCTTTGAGGGAGGAAGCCCGAATGCGGAAAATTGCTGCTCTCACGACAAGCACTTTGCTGGTCGCGCTGATACAGAGCTGCGCGCCACCCCTCGAGCCGAGACAAAGTTTGGATAATCCTCGGCCAACGGCTCACACGGCCAGGCCGACACACAAGATTGCCAGGAAGAGACCGGCAACCCGCATCGCAACAAGCAAGACGGCGGCCCCGGCCAGCAACCTTCAGCAAACTCTGGACAACCGCGGCGGTGGGGGAGGCGGCGGTGGTGGGGGAGGAGGAGGAGGAGGTGGCGGCTCCGGCGGAGGGGGATGGTAGGACCAGGACGGAGTGCTCTAGGAAAGAAGCTGTGGTGATTGCCCCTGCGCCGAAAGCAGTTTGATTGCCTTGCGGTCGAAGGAGACGAAAATCTCTCCCCCAAGCCAGCCGCCGTCGGAGGCGATGACGCCGTCGGCAAAATCACCGCCAGCTTCAAGCACCGCCAATCCTGCCTCGACGGCCGGCCGATTGACGACGGCTGAGCTGTTGATCGAGGATGATAAAGGATATTGGCCGACGGCAAGGCTGGATTCAGCTACTCAATGATCGATGCTTCTGTTCTAGGCTGTGTGGACGAATTGACTCAGGTATAGGTTTTGGGGTTTCGCAGAAGAATCTGGTCTGATTCATAAGTTGCCGACTGATTTGGAGGTCGGCGATGTCCACGAAGATGACGGAAACGGATTGG
>Ga0209952_1000281_pt1 | contig 122236 bp, 126 predicted proteins | sample ThiBiot_750_biof_2_FD_183951 | JGI IMG/M metagenome (GOLD analysis project Ga0209952, IMG submission 183951) | Wastewater bioreactor microbial communities from Cape Town, South Africa - Thiocy_cont_750_biof (SPAdes) | ecosystem: Engineered > Bioreactor > Thiocyanate-remediating >...
CAAGTTATGCCTGATGACCATAGCGAGTTGGAACCACCCCTTCCCATCCCGAACAGGACCGTGAAACAACTCCACGCCGATGATAGTGCGGATACCCGTGTGAAAGTAGGTAATCGTCAGGCTCCCCCTAAAAACCCCTTGCTAACTCGTGTAGCAAGGGGTTTTTGCTTTTCCGCAGCGATAATGCCCAGCTCTGGCGCGGCTGCGCGGCTCGATGCCAAGGGCGTGTCCACGGCGATAATGCCCAGCGCCGGCGCGCCTGCATGGCTGCGTCGGCTCGATGCCAAGGTCGTGCCCACGGCGATAATGCGCAGCCCCGGCGCGGCCGCACGGTTCAATGCCAAGATCGTGTTGCGTTACCCTGACCCATAGGGCGAATCGAGGCCAGGATTTCCGTGTCGTTCGCGGCCCCCATCGCTCTACGCCGTAGCGGGTGAAGGCTTGGAGGCGACAGGGCAGCGTGGGAAAGTCCTCGAAATATCGTCAAAATCTCGTAGTTTGGCCTTTTGTTCGCTATCGTGCGGCGATTCCAATTTGCAGGATAGGCGCCGCGCCGTCGCGGCGCGAGCGCGCGGCGATGTTCCAGAATCCTATTTCACCCCCCAAGTTTCCCCCGGTTGTCGTCATCTCTCTCGTGGACAGCGATGTTCGTCGCGCACACATGATCGAGCAGTTGGCGGCAGCCGACGTTCCCTTTCAATTCTTCGATGCCAAACGTATCAGCGACTATCCGTCGACATATGACGCTTCCGAACGCCTTCGGATATACGGCAATCATCTGACGCTCGGAGAGGTCGGCTGCTATGACAGTCATTACCGGGTCTGGGAGGCGCTGGCGAACTCCAACGACGATATCTGGTGCGTCCTGGAAGACGATATCGAACTGACTCCCGGATTCTCGCAATGTCTCGCGTCGACACTGAGTGTGACGGTCCCCTGGGGCATCATGCGATTGAAGGAAGGGGGCGCCGCAGGGGCATGGCGCGTTGGCCAACTGCCTGGTGGTGGGATTCTGCGCGACCATAGGAAGCAGCCGGGCGGCGCGCATGCCTACCTCATCCGGCGCGCGGCAGCGCTTGTGCTTCTGGCCTACGCCAGGCGCACCATTCACCCCGTCGACGACATGCTCAACCGGAACTGGGAGCATGGCATCGACATGATCTCGATGACGCCGGATATCGTGCTGGATCGAGGCGATGATTTCGGTACCACCATCGTCGGCCGTCATAAGGTCAGGCGCAATCCATGGCAGAAACTCAAACGAGAATTCCACCGGGGGAGGGATAGTCTGCGTCGCTATGCCGCCGCCTGGCGTCGGCGTTGGTTTGCCCCGGTGCGTCATTGGCATTGAGCCAACGCTTGGGTGAATCGATATCATCAAGTAAATCAACGGCTTGCTGCGAATAGTGAAAATCCGCAGAGCAGCAGGCACAAAAACTGCGTATTTAACGCTTGGCAGGTGTTGACAAGGCGGGGCGACATCTCCATAATTGCAAATTCTCTGCGGAGGGGTGCCCGAGTGGCTAAAGGGGGCAGACTGTAAATCTGTTGGCTTACGCCTACGTTGGTTCGAATCCAACCTCCTCCACCAGAATGCGGAAGTAATGAGCGCCGGAAACTAAAATTTCCGGCGCTTGTTGCCTGAGGCGAGAGTCGGAATCCAAGCGGGTGTAGCTCAATGGTAGAGCAGAAGCCTTCCAAGCTTACGACGAGGGTTCGATTCCCTTCACCCGCTCCAGGTGACGCGCAGATGCAGCAGTAGTAATGGATTCGCCCATGTGGCTCAGTGGTAGAGCACTCCCTTGGTAAGGGAGAGGTCGGCAGTTCGATCCTGCCCATGGGCACCAAAGATAGTGTGAAGCGCGGCAATCATCATGCCGAGCAACCTCGGCAAAAGATAACCTCGTTAGGAGTCGGAAATGGCAAAGGAAAAGTTTCAGCGGACCAAGCCGCACGTCAACGTCGGCACCATCGGTCACGTCGACCACGGCAAGACGACCCTGACGGCCGCTATCGCAACGGTGCTTTCGTCGAAGTTCGGCGGTGAAGCCAAGAACTACGCGGACATCGACGCGGCACCGGAAGAAAAGGCACGCGGCATTACCATCAACACCGCGCACATCGAGTACGAAACGGCTAACCGCCACTACGCACACGTTGATTGCCCGGGCCACGCCGACTACGTCAAGAACATGATTACCGGTGCTGCCCAGATGGACGGCGCCATTCTGGTTTGCTCGGCTGCCGACGGCCCGATGCCGCAAACGCGCGAGCACATCCTGCTGGCCCGTCAGGTTGGCGTTCCGTATATCATCGTGTTCCTGAACAAGTGCGACATGGTCGACGACGCCGAGCTGCTCGAGCTGGTCGAAATGGAAGTGCGCGAGCTCCTGTCGAAGTATGACTTCCCGGGCGACGATGTGCCGATCATCAAGGGTTCCGCCAAGCTGGCGCTGGAAGGCGACAAGGGTCCCCTGGGCGAAGAAGCCATCATGCAACTGGCTGAAGCCCTCGATACGTACATCCCGACGCCGGAACGCGCCATCGACAAGGCATTCCTGATGCCGGTGGAAGACGTGTTCTCGATCTCGGGTCGCGGTACCGTGGTGACCGGTCGTGTTGAGTCGGGTGTCGTCAAAGTCGGCGAAGAAATCGAAATCGTCGGTATTACCCCGACGGTCAAGACGATTTGCACGGGCGTCGAAATGTTCCGCAAGCTGCTCGACCAAGGTCAGGCAGGCGATAACGTCGGTATTCTGCTGCGCGGCACGAAGCGTGAAGACGTCCAGCGTGGTCAGGTTCTGGCCAAGCCGGGCTCGATCACGCCGCACACGGAATTCACCGGCGAAGTGTACGTGCTGTCGAAGGACGAAGGTGGTCGTCACACCCCGTTCTTCAACAACTACCGTCCGCAGTTCTACTTCCGTACGACGGACGTGACGGGCTCGATCACCCTGCCGGAAGGCAAGGAAATGGTCATGCCTGGCGACAACGTGTCGATCACCGTCAAGTTGATCGCTCCGATCGCCATGACTGAAGGCCTGCGTTTCGCAATTCGCGAAGGTGGCCGTACTGTCGGCGCCGGCGTGGTTGCAAAGATCGTAGCGTAAGCCGGTACCTTAACGGTCCGCGCTTACGGGGTCAGCTTTTGGCGGCTGGCCCCACTGCTGTTTTAGGGGTATAGCTCAACTGGCAGAGCGTCGGTCTCCAAAACCGAAGGTTGGGGGTTCGATTCCCTCTGCCCCTGCCAAACAACTGTCTGCAAGCTGGAAATGGCGAATTCTCCCGTAGAAACTGTACGTACGACTGGCGACAAGCTGCTGCTGGCACTGGCCGGGCTGCTCGTGATTGCTGGTGTCGTGGCCTTCTACGCGCTGGGGCAACAGGCACTGTATGTGCGCGTTGCTGCCATCGTCGTCGTTCTCGCCATCGCAGCAGGTGTTGCATTGGCATCGCAAACCGGCAAAAGCTTCCTGGCTTTTGCCAAGGATGCGTATCGGGAAGTGGGTAAGGTCGTTTGGCCGACCCGTAAAGAGGCCGCTCAAACGACTGCGATTGTCTTCGCGTTCGTCATCGTGATGGCGCTGTATCTCTGGATCAGCGACAAGACGATTGAATGGGCGGTGTTCTCTTTGATTCTTGGCTGGAAGTGATATGTCTGATACCGGGGCTGCACCGAGTAAGAAGCGCTGGTACGTCGTTCATGCGTATTCCGGCATGGAAAAGAGCGTAGCCAAGGCGCTGCGTGAGCGTATTGCGCGTGCCGGCATGGAAGACTTGTTCGGTGAGATTCTTGTCCCGACCGAAGAAGTCGTTGAAATCAAAGGTGGCCACAAGTCGGTCACCGAGCGTCGTTTCTTCCCCGGCTATGTGCTGTGCGAGATGGAAATGACGGATGACACGTGGCACCTGGTGAAGAATACCGCCAAGGTCACCGGTTTTGTCGGCGGTACGGGCAATCGCCCGATTCCGATTCGACAGGCCGAGGTCGACAAGATCATGTCGCAAATCAAGGACGGGGTGGAAAAGCCGCGTCCGAAGACGTTGTTCGAGGTGGGCGAGCTGGTTCGAGTCAAGGAAGGTCCTTTCACGGACTTCAACGGCTCGGTGGAAGAAGTGAACTACGAAAAATCTCGCCTCCGTGTTTCCGTCACCATTTTCGGACGGGCAACTCCGGTAGAACTGGAGTTCGGGCAAGTCGAAAAGATCTAAGAATAAAATGCGCCGGCGCGACGTCCGGCGCGTTTTTGCGTTGGTGACAGCCGTCGCCGAGGAGCGTCAGTAGCCCGTTTTGGTGAACGCGCGCTATGACTCAACCCCGAATATGCGCCACATATTCGTTCCGGAGTAAACCATGGCAAAGAAAATCATCGGCTTTATCAAGCTGCAGATTCCTGCAGGTAAAGCCAACCCGTCGCCCCCCGTGGGCCCGGCCCTGGGTCAACGTGGCCTGAACATCATGGAGTTCTGCAAGGCGTTCAACGCGCAAACGCAGAGCCTCGAGCCGGGTCTTCCGACCCCGGTGGTGATCACCGCATTTGCGGACAAGAGCTTCACGTTCGTCCTGAAGACCCCGCCGGCAACGGTGCTGATCAAGAAGGCTGCCAACCTGCAAAAGGGTTCGAGCAAGCCGCACACCGACAAGGTGGGCAAGATCACCCGCGCACAAGCGGAAGAAATCGCGAAGACCAAGATGCCTGACCTTACCGCCGCCGATCTGGACGCCGCGGTTCGCACCATCGCTGGCAGCGCACGTTCGATGGGCATCACGGTGGAGGGTCTGTAATGGCTAAGATCTCTAAGCGTCAACAAGCACTGGCCGCCAAGGTCGACCGCAACAAGCTGTACCCGGTCGGCGATGCTCTGGCCCTGGTCAAGGAATGCGCAAGCGCCAAGTTCGACGAGTCGATCGACGTCGCCGTGCAACTGGGCGTGGATGCGAAGAAGTCGGACCAAGTGGTTCGCGGCTCGGTCGTTCTGCCGGCCGGTACCGGTAAGTCGGTTCGCGTGGCTGTGTTCGCTCAAGGCGAAAAGGCCGAGCAAGCCAAGGCTGCCGGCGCTGAAATCGTGGGTATGGAAGACCTCGCCGAGCAAATCAAGGCTGGCAAGATGGACTTCGATATCGTGATCGCTTCGCCGGACACGATGCGCGTCGTCGGTACGCTGGGTCAGATTCTCGGCCCGCGCGGCCTGATGCCGAACCCGAAGGTTGGCACGGTGACCCCGGACGTCGCTACGGCAGTGAAGAACGCCAAGGCCGGTCAGGTGCAGTTCCGCGTTGACAAGGGCGGCATTATTCACGCGACCATCGGTCGTGCGTCGTTCGACCCGGCAGCACTGCGTCAGAACCTGTCGGCCCTGCTGGAAGCCCTGACGAAGTCGAAGCCGGCTTCGAGCAAGGGTGTCTACCTGCGCAAGATCGCCCTCTCGAGCACGATGGGCGTTGGCGTGCGTGTGGATCAGGCCAGCCTGGCTGCCTAAGCCAGACCGTATCGCAATCGCAGGGTGATGGCGTCCCCTGCGACGACTGCGATCCTCAGGATCGACAGTCAGCAGCAAAAGACTTTGGGCGGAAGCGGATTCTTCGGAAATCGCTTCCGGTTATCAAAGACCGTTGGCGGGAATGGGCATGTGTTGACGCTCCCTTAATACGCCAGCCAACGCAGATGGCGAACCCGAACAAGTTATGCAGTCACATCGCCTCACCTGGGCAACCGGGCGTGGCGGTTGAAACTCCAGACATGTCGGTAAGCCGTTAGTGGAACGGCATCACCATGAGGTGATGTCAATTTTGGAGGTTAACCGTGGCACTTAATCTTGATGATAAGAAAGCCGTCGTGGCAGAAGTTTCGGCGCAAGTCGCCGGCGCTTCGACCATCGTTGTGGCTGAATATCGCGGAATCACGGTTGGCGATCTGACGAAGCTTCGCGCCAATGCGCGTCAGCAAGGCGTCTACCTGCGCGTTCTGAAGAACACGCTGGCTCGCCGCGCGGTGGAAAACACCCCGTTTGCTGACCTGGCTGAGCAGATGACCGGTCCTCTGATCTACGGTATCTCGACGGATCCCGTAGCCGCTGCGAAAGTCTTGAACGACTTTTCGAAGGGCAACGACAAGTTGATCTTGAAGGCCGGCTCGTACGACGGCAAGGTGATGGACAAGGCAGGCGTGCAAGCGCTCGCCTCGATCCCGAGCCGCGACGAACTGCTCGCGAAGTTGCTGGGTGTCATGCAAGCGCCGGTTTCCGGCTTTGCTCGCGTCCTGGCTGCCGTGGCCGAGAAGAAGCAAGCAGAAGCTGCTTAATTCTCGTCCCGGTTACACGATCGCTGACTTCGGTCCGAACACAATCTAGGAGTTTTACAAATGGCAATCACGAAAGAAGACATCATCGACGCCGTTGGCGCAATGTCGGTTATGGAACTGAACGACCTGGTCAAGGCGTTCGAAGAGAAGTTTGGCGTGTCGGCTGCTGCCCTGTCGGTGGCTGGCCCCGCGGGTGCTGGTGCTGCTGCTGCAGCCGAAGAGCAAACCGAATTCAACGTCATCCTGGCGGAAGTCGGTGCGAACAAGGTCGGCGTGATCAAGGCCGTCCGCGAAATCACGGGCCTGGGCTTGAAGGAAGCCAAGGACGTGGTTGATGGCGCTCCGAAGGCTGTCAAGGAAGGCGTCGACAAGGCTGCTGCTGACGAAGCCAAGAAGAAGCTGGAAGAAGCCGGCGCCAAGGTCGAAATCAAGTAATTCGGCTCTGCGCGTAGGGAAGGCTGGCGACGAAACGTCGTCAGCCTTTTTGTGCTTTCAGGAGAGCCAAATCCCGAAAGGGGCGCGCGCAACTCGAAAGCCAGCGCGAAAGTGTGCCAAGAGGTTGAAAGCAAAATGATTTCGCCGATGCATCCGTGATTTTTGCCGTTTCAAGCGCACGCATCATCGAGGGTACTGGCGATACACAGCAACAGAGAGGAAGCGAGGGTAGTACCGAAGAAATACCGAAGAGGCCAAAGAAAAGATCGCGCCGGGATTCGACCCGTGGCGGTTTTCTCTTTGTCTTCTGAAGCGACTGCAGAAGGCAAGTTTGGTCGGGCGACGGGCAACACAGGCATCCGTCGCCGTCAGCCAGCGGTTGGTAGCGGCCAACCACCAAGCTCGTTGCTCCACGGCAAGCCCGCCGCGGGGGACGTCTGGTCTCAGTCGATGAACACCCGTTGACGATGCCTGCCGTCGTCGCCAGCGTAGTGATTCGGAGATCGTAATGCACTATTCCTTCACCGAGAAGAAACGCATTCGCAAGAGTTTTGCGAAGCGTCCGACCGTGCACAAGGTGCCGTTTTTGCTGGCCACCCAGCTCGCCTCGTACACATCGTTCTTGCAAGCCGAAGCGCTTGCATCGGAGCGGAAGCCGGAGGGTCTGCAAGCAGCCTTTTCCTCCATTTTCCCGATCGTTTCTCACAACGGGTTCGCACGCCTGGAGTTTGTCAGCTATCTGCTCGGCACGCCCGCGTTCGATGTCAAGGAATGTCAACAGCGCGGCCTGACTTTTTGCTCGGCCCTGCGCGCCAAGGTTCGTCTGGTGATTCTCGACCGTGAATCGCCGAACAAGCCCGTCGTCAAGGAAGTCAAGGAACAGGAAGTGTACATGGGCGAAATTCCGCTCATGACCTCGACGGGTTCCTTCGTCATCAATGGCACGGAGCGTGTCATCGTCTCGCAGCTGCACCGCTCGCCGGGCGTGTTCTTCGAACACGACAAGGGCAAGACGCACAGCTCGGGCAAACTGCTGTTCTCCGCGCGTATCATCCCCTACCGCGGCTCGTGGCTGGACTTCGAATTCGATCCGAAGGACATCCTGTACTTCCGCGTCGACCGCCGTCGCAAGATGCCGGTCACGATCCTGCTCAAGGCGATCGGCCTGACGCCGGAACAGATCCTCGCGAACTTCTTCGTGTTCGATAACTTCAAGCTGATGCCGGAAGGCGCACAGATGGAGTTCGTGCCGGAGCGTCTGCGCGGTGAAGTAGCGCGCTTCGACATCACGGATCGCGAAGGCAAGGTCATCGTCCAGAAGGACAAGCGCGTCAACGCCAAGCATATCCGCGACCTGGAGAACGCCAACACCAAGTTCATCTCGGTGCCGGAAGACTACCTGCTCGGCCGAGTGCTCGCGAAGAACGTGATCGATGGCGATACCGGCGAAGTGATCGCCAACGCCAACGAAGAAATCACCGAAAGCGTGCTGGTCAAGCTGCGCGAGTCGGACGTGTCGGACATCCAGACGCTGTTCACGAACGATCTGGACCAGGGGTCGTACATCTCGGCCACGCTGCGCATCGACGAAACCGCCGACCGCACGGCCGCGCGTATTGCGATCTACCGCATGATGCGCCCGGGCGAGCCGCCGACCGAAGATGCGGTCGAGGCCCTGTTCAACCGTCTGTTCTACAGCGAAGAAGCGTACGACCTGTCGAAGGTGGGTCGTATGAAGTTCAACCGTCGTGTCGGCCGTGACGAAGTGCTCGGACCGATGACGCTGGGCGACGACGACATTCTCTCGACCATCAAGATCCTCGTGGATCTGCGTAATGGCCGCGGCGAAGTCGACGACATCGACCACTTGGGCAACCGTCGTGTGCGTTGCGTGGGTGAGCTGGCCGAGAACCAGTTCCGCGCCGGTCTGGTGCGTGTCGAGCGTGCTGTGAAGGAACGTCTGGGTCAGGCCGAGTCGGAAAACCTGATGCCGCACGACCTGATCAACAGCAAGCCGATCTCGTCGGCCATCCGCGAGTTCTTCGGTTCGTCGCAGCTCTCGCAGTTCATGGACCAGACCAACCCGCTGTCGGAAATCACGCACAAGCGTCGCGTGTCCGCACTGGGCCCGGGCGGTTTGACGCGCGAGCGTGCCGGCTTCGAAGTGCGCGACGTGCACCCGACCCACTACGGCCGCGTGTGCCCGATCGAAACGCCGGAAGGTCCGAACATTGGTCTGATCAACTCGCTGGCACTGTACGCCCGCCTGAACGAGTATGGCTTCCTCGAGACGCCTTACCGCAAGGTGGAAGACGGCAAGGTCACCGACCAGATCGACTACCTGTCGGCCATTGAGGAAGGTCGCTACGTGATCGCTCAGGCGAACGCGTCGATTGGCGAAAACGGTGAACTGACCGACGAACTGGTGTCGTCGCGTGAAGCCGGCGAAACGCTGATGGTCACGCCGGACCGCATCCAGTACATGGACGTGGCACCGTCGCAGATCGTCTCCGTCGCCGCGTCGCTGATTCCGTTCCTCGAGCACGACGACGCGAACCGCGCGTTGATGGGTTCGAACATGCAGCGCCAGGCCGTGCCTTGCCTGCGTCCGGAAAAAGCGGTGGTCGGTACGGGTATCGAACGTACGGTGGCTGTCGACTCGGGTACGACCGTGCAGGCGTTCCGTGGCGGCGTGGTCGACTACGTCGACGCAGGCCGTGTGGTGATTCGCGTGAACGACGATGAAGCCGTCGCCGGTGAAGTCGGCGTGGACATCTACAACCTGATCAAGTACACGCGTTCGAACCAGAACACCAACATCAACCAGCGCCCGATCGTGGAAGAAGGCGACAAGGTGGCGCGCGGCGATGTGATCGCCGACGGCGCGTCGACCGATCTGGGTGAGTTGGCGCTGGGTCAGAACATGCTGATCGCGTTCATGCCGTGGAACGGCTACAACTTCGAGGATTCGATCCTGATCTCGGAGCGTGTCGTTGCGGAAGACCGTTATACGTCGATCCACATCGAAGAGCTGAACGTGGTCGCTCGCGACACCAAGCTCGGACCTGAGGAAATCACGCGCGATATTTCGAACCTGGCGGAAGTCCAACTCGGCCGTCTGGACGAGTCGGGCATCGTGTACATCGGCGCGGAAGTCGAAGCCGGCGATGTGCTGGTGGGCAAGGTCACGCCGAAGGGCGAAACTCAGCTCACGCCGGAAGAAAAGCTGCTGCGCGCGATCTTCGGCGAGAAGGCATCGGACGTGAAGGACACCTCGCTGCGCGTGCCGTCGGGCATGAGCGGCACCGTCATCGACGTGCAGGTGTTCACGCGTGAAGGCATTCAGCGCGACAAGCGCGCCCAGCAGATCATCGACGATGAACTCAAGGGCTACCGCCTCGACCTGAACGACCAGCTGCGTATCGTGGAAGGCGATGCGTTCCAGCGTCTGGAGCGCTTCCTGGTGGGCAAGACGGCCAATGGCGGTCCGAAGAAGCTCGCCAAGGGCACCAAGCTCACGAAGGAATACCTGGCGGATCTGGACCGTTACCACTGGTTCGACATCCGTCTGGCGGAAGACGAAGGTGCGCAACAGCTCGAGCAGATCAAGGAATCGATCGAGCAGAAGCGTCACTCGTTCGATCTGGCCTTCGAAGAGAAGCGCAAGAAGCTCACGCAAGGCGACGAACTGCCGCCGGGCGTGCTGAAGATGGTCAAGGTGTACCTGGCGGTCAAGCGTCGTCTGCAGCCTGGCGACAAGATGGCAGGCCGTCACGGTAACAAGGGCGTGGTCTCGAAGATCGTGCCGATCGAGGATATGCCGTACATGGCCGATGGCCGTCCGGCAGACATCGTGCTCAACCCGCTCGGCGTGCCGTCGCGGATGAACGTGGGTCAGATTCTCGAGTCGCACCTCGGCTGGGCAGCGAAGGGTCTGGGCTGGCGTATCGGCGAAATGCTGCAGGCGCACACCAAGGTCCAGGAAGTTCGCAAGTTCCTGACGAAGATCTACAACGAGAGCGGTCAACAAGAAGATATCGACAGCCTGTCGGACGACGAGATCATGTCGCTGGCGCGCAACCTGCAGAACGGCGTGCCGTTCGCAACGCCGGTGTTCGATGGTGCCCATGAAGACGAAATCCGTCGCATGCTGGATCTGGCGTTCCCGGATCACGTCGCGAAGGAACTCGGCATGACGCCGTCGAAGAACCAGGTCACGCTGTTCGACGGCCGTACCGGCGAAGCCTTCGAGCGTCCGGTCACGTGCGGCTTCATGCACATGCTCAAGCTGCACCACTTGGTCGACGACAAGATGCACGCGCGTTCGACCGGTCCGTACTCGCTGGTGACGCAACAGCCGTTGGGCGGTAAGGCCCAGTTCGGTGGTCAGCGCTTCGGTGAAATGGAAGTGTGGGCACTGGAAGCATACGGCGCATCGTATGTGCTGCAGGAAATGCTGACCGTGAAGTCGGATGACGTGACGGGGCGTACGAAGGTGTACGAGAACCTCGTCAAGGGCGATCACGTAATCGATGCCGGCATGCCGGAGTCGTTCAACGTGCTGGTCAAGGAAATCCGTTCGCTCGGTATCGATATCGACCTGGAGCGCAGTTAATTGCGTTCAGGCAACAGGAGAAAGCAATGAAAGCTTTGCTCGATCTATTCAAGCAAGTTCAGCAGGTCGAACAGTTCGACGCGATCAAGATCGGTCTGGCTTCGCCGGACAAGATCCGCTCGTGGTCGTTCGGCGAAGTGAAGAAGCCGGAAACGATCAACTATCGGACGTTCAAGCCCGAGCGTGACGGCCTGTTCTGCGCAAAGATCTTCGGTCCGATCAAGGATTACGAGTGCCTTTGCGGCAAGTACAAGCGCCTGAAGCACCGTGGCGTGATCTGCGAGAAGTGCGGCGTGGAAGTCACGCTGGCGAAGGTGCGTCGCGAGCGCATGGGCCACATTGAGCTGGCCTCGCCGGTCGCGCACATCTGGTTCCTGAAGTCGCTCCCGTCGCGTCTGGGCATGGTGCTCGACATGACGCTGCGCGACATTGAACGCGTGCTGTACTTCGAAGCGTATGTGGTTCTCGAACCGGGCATGACGCCGCTCAAGCGGTGCCAGATCATGACCGAAGAGGATTACTACAACAAGGTCGAGGAATACGGCGACGAATTCCGTGCCGAGATGGGCGCGGAAGGCGTGCGCGAGCTGCTGCGCTCGATCGACATCGACCAGCAGGTCGAGCATCTGCGCGCCGAGCTGCAAGCCACGGGCTCGGAAGCGAAGATCAAGAAGTACGCCAAGCGCCTGAAGGTGCTCGAGGCTTTCCAGCGTTCGGGCATTAAGCCCGAGTGGATGGTGCTCGAAGTGCTGCCGGTGCTCCCGCCCGAGCTGCGCCCGTTGGTGCCGCTCGACGGTGGCCGCTTCGCGACCTCGGATCTGAACGATCTGTATCGCCGCGTCATCAACCGTAACAACCGTCTGAAGCGTCTGCTCGAGCTGAAGGCCCCGGACATCATCGTGCGCAACGAAAAGCGCATGCTGCAGGAATCCGTGGACTCGCTGCTCGACAACGGCCGTCGCGGCAAGGCGATGACCGGTGCGAACAAGCGCCCGCTCAAGTCGCTGGCCGACATGATCAAGGGCAAGAGCGGTCGTTTCCGTCAGAATCTGCTCGGTAAGCGCGTGGACTACTCGGGCCGTTCGGTGATTACCGTGGGCCCGACGCTCAAGCTGCATCAGTGCGGTCTGCCGAAGCTGATGGCGCTCGAACTCTTCAAGCCGTTCATCTTCCACAAGCTGGAAGTGTTGGGCGTGGCCACGACCATCAAGGCCGCGAAGAAGGAAGTCGAGAACCAGACGGCGGTGGTGTGGGACATCCTCGAAGATGTGATCCGCGAACACCCGATCATGCTGAACCGCGCACCGACGCTGCACCGCCTGGGGATTCAGGCGTTCGAGCCGGTGCTGATCGAAGGCAAGGCGATCCAGCTTCACCCGCTGGTTTGCGCGGCGTTCAACGCCGACTTCGACGGTGACCAGATGGCCGTTCACGTGCCGCTGTCGCTCGAAGCGCAGATGGAAGCGCGTACCCTGATGCTGGCCTCGAACAACGTGTTGTTCCCGGCCAACGGCGATCCGTCGATCGTGCCGTCGCAGGATATCGTGCTGGGTCTGTATTACGCGACCCGCGACAAGATCAACGGCCGCGGCGAAGGCCTGTCGTTCATCGACGTCTCGGAAGTGCTGCGCGCGTACGACAACAAGGAAGTCGAACTGGCTTCGCGCGTGAACGTGCGTATCACGGAGTACACGGTCGATCCGGAAACGGGCGAGAAGACGCCGAAGATCACGCTGTACCCGACCACGGTCGGCCGCGCGATCCTGTCGGAAATTCTGCCGCCGGGCCTGCCGTTCTCGGTGCTGAACAAGTCGCTCAAGAAGAAGGAAATCTCGAAGCTGATCAACACGGCGTTCCGCCGCTGCGGTCTGCGCGAGACGGTGATCTTCGTCGATAAGCTGATGCAGTCGGGCTTCCGCCTGGCAACGCGCGCCGGTATCTCGATCTGCGTCGACGACATGCTCGTGCCGACGAAGAAGGAAGAGCTGATCGGCGAAGCGTCGAAGAAGGTCAAGGAATACGACCGTCAGTACATGTCGGGTCTGGTCACGGCGCAAGAGCGTTACAACAACGTCGTGGACATCTGGGGTGCGACCGGCGACGCCGTGGGCAAGGCGATGATGGAGCAGCTCTCGAAAGAGAAGACGACCGATCGCGACGGCAATATCGTCGACCAGGAGTCGTTCAACTCGATTTACATGATGGCCGACTCCGGTGCTCGCGGTTCGAGCGCCCAGATTCGCCAGCTCGCGGGGATGCGTGGCCTGATGGCCAAGCCGGACGGCTCGATTATCGAGACGCCGATTACCGCGAACTTCCGCGAAGGCCTGAACGTGTTGCAGTACTTCATCTCGACCCACGGTGCACGTAAGGGTCTGGCCGATACGGCACTGAAGACGGCAAACTCGGGTTACCTGACGCGTCGTCTGGTCGACGTGACGCAGGATCTGGTCGTGGTCGAAGACGATTGCGGCACGAGCAACGGCGTTGCGATGAAGGCACTGGTCGAGGGCGGTGAAGTGGTCGAAGCCCTGCGTGACCGTATCCTCGGTCGCGTGGCCGTGGCCGACGTCGTGAATCCGGAAACGCAAGAGACGGTGTACGAATCGGGCACGCTGCTCGACGAGGACGCCGTCGAGATGATCGAAGCGCTGGGTGTCGACGAAGTGCGCGTGCGCACGCCGCTGACCTGCGATACGCGCTTCGGTCTGTGTGCCGCCTGTTACGGCCGTGACCTTGGCCGCGGCTCGCGTGTGAACGTGGGCGAAGCGGTCGGTGTGATCGCTGCGCAGTCGATCGGTGAACCGGGCACGCAGCTCACGATGCGTACGTTCCACATCGGTGGTGCGGCATCGCGTGCGGCCGTGGCCTCGTCGATCGAAGCCAAGTCGAACGGTACGGTTCGCTTCTCGGCGACCATGCGTTACGTGACGAACGGTCGCGGCGAACAGATCGCCATCTCGCGTTCGGGCGAAATCCTGATCACGGACGATCATGGCCGTGAGCGCGAGCGCCACAAGGTGCCGTACGGCGCCACGCTGCTGCATCTGGACGGCGCACAGGTCAAGGCCGGTGCCCAACTGGGTACGTGGGATCCGCTGACGCGCCCGATCATTACCGAACACGGCGGTTACGCCCGGTTCGAGAACGTCGAGGAAGGTGTCACGGTGGCCAAGCAGATCGACGATGTGACGGGTCTGTCCACGCTAGTCGTGATCGATCCGAAGCGTCGTGGTCCGGCGTCGAAGAACGTGCGTCCGCAGGTCAAGCTGCTCGACGAACATGGTGTGGAAGTGAAGATCCCGGGGACCGATCACGCAGTGACGATCGGCTTCCAGGTGGGCGCACTGATCACCATCAAGGACGGTCAGCAAGTGCCGGTGGGTGAAGTGCTCGCACGTATCCCGACCGAAGCGCAGAAGACGCGCGATATTACCGGGGGTCTGCCGCGTGTGGCCGAGCTGTTCGAAGCGCGCGCACCGAAGGACGCCGGCATTCTGGCCGAAGTCACCGGTACCACGTCGTTCGGCAAGGACACGAAGGGCAAGCAGCGTCTGGTCATTACCGATCTCGACGGCAACCAGCACGAGTTCCTGATTCCGAAGGAAAAGCAGGTGCTGGTGCACGACGGCCAGGTGGTGAACAAGGGCGAAATGATCGTGGACGGTCCGGCCGACCCGCACGACATCCTGCGTCTGCAGGGTATCGAAGCGCTGGCGCGTTACATCGTCGACGAAGTGCAGGACGTGTACCGCTTGCAGGGTGTGAAGATCAACGACAAGCACATCGAGGTGATCGTTCGCCAGATGCTGCGTCGTGTGCAGATCACCGACAACGGCGATACGCGCTTCATCATCGGCGAACAGGTCGAGCGCTCGGACATGCTGTACGAGAACGACGCCATGAACGCCGCGGACAAGCGTCCGGCGCAGTACGAGAACGTGCTGCTGGGGATTACGAAGGCGTCGCTGTCGACGGATTCGTTCATCTCGGCAGCCTCGTTCCAGGAAACGACGCGCGTGTTGACCGAAGCCGCGATCATGGGCAAGAAGGACGACCTGCGTGGCCTGAAGGAAAACGTCATCGTTGGCCGTCTCATCCCGGCAGGTACGGGTCTGGCGTATCACAAGGCCCGCAAGGCCCGCGAGACGTCGGATCGCGAGCGTCACGACCAGATCGCTCTGGAAGAAGCGTTTGCACCGATGCCAAGCTCGGTGGAAGAGCCTACGGCGGAGTAATCGGGCGGGCGGCGCTGGCGAGAGCGGGCGCTGCCAACCTGAGAGAGCGGGCGCTGCCAACCTGATACCCGCGTCGTAACGAAAACGGCACCCTAGCGGGTGCCGTTTTTTTTCGTTTACCGATCCTGCGGCGATCAGAACCCGAAGTGGCCCTGCACGTAGATCATGCGCGGCGCGCCGACCATGCGGCCGGCGTTGCCGTCGACGTTGCGCGTATAGAAGCGTTTATCGAAGACGTTGTTCAGACCCACCGTGACGTCGGCGTTCTTGTAGCCGGGGACCTTGTACATCGCCTGCAGGTTCCACAGACGGAAGCCGGGCACCTTGCCATTGCTGCCGTCGGCCGATTCCGCTTCCGTGTTGGCCAGATCCGAATACTGCGCGCTCTGGCGCGTGGTGGAGACGTTGAATGTCCACGCGCCGATGTCGTAACGGGCGCCGAGTGTATCCGTGAAGCGCGAGTAGAACGGCACGTCGAGACCGGCGGTCGCGCCCGATTTCTGGATCGCACGCGTGTAAGTGAAGTTCGCGTACACGTTCAAGCCGCGCAGCACGCTGTCGCGGTCGAAGGTGTAATCGACGGCGGTTTCGATGCCGTCGTGGTTCGTCGCGCCAATGTTCTGGAAGACGGGCGGGGTCGAGCCGGGCACTTGCAGAATCTGGTTGTCGAACTTCATCTTGAACGCCGTGAGCTCGGCCTTCCAACGCGAGTCCGACCAGCGGGTGCCGATTTCATAGGTGCGCGCGAGCTCCGGCGTCAGCGGGTTCGTGGCCGACATCGAATTCAACTGCGTGTTCTGCACCGGTCCGAACGACGTGCTGTAGTCCGCATAGACCGTCCACGCGCTGTTCACCAGGTACGACAGGTTCACCGAGGGCAGCGGCTTGCTGTTGTCCGAGCGGAAGGTGTTGCCCGTCGACTTGTCGACGCGCTGCGAGTTGATGATCTCGTAACGCACGCCCGGCGTGAGTCGCCAGTTGCCCCAGGCCATGCGGTCGTCGAGGTAGAACGCGTTCGCGCTGGTGTAGTTGTAGAACGTCTGCGTGGCGGAGTTGCGCCCGGTGGCCAGGGTCGTGGTCCAGTTGTTGTCGTCGCCACGCTCGTGCACGTAGCGATAGCCAACGGTCACGTCGTGCGCGGTCGGACCGACGAACAGGCGCTGCGTGAAGCGTGGCTCGATACCGAACGTCTCGTAGTTGCGAGGCTGGTGTGTGGTCTGCGTGCCGGCGGCGTTGATCAGCGTGCTCTGACGATAGCTCTCGTTGTAGAACGTGCGGATCTCAAATTCCTGCGTCTCGGAGATCGTGTTCAGATAGCCGACGTCGAGGCCGGTGCGGTTGCCGCTCCAGTAGTCGTTCGGCCGCGTGTTCTGGAAAGGATCGGCATTGAATTGCGCGACGCTCAGGCCGCCGGGCGTCTTCGACTTCACGTCGTAATACGAGACCTTGCCGTACACCTGCTGGCTCGACGAGATGTCGTACCGCCATTTCAGCGCGAGGTCGTTCACGCGCTCGTCGCTGCCCTTGCGCCAGTCGCGTCCGACCATGCCGGAATACAGCAGCGCGAGTCCCAAACCGTTATCCATCTGCGTGCCGAGGAACGCGCCGTATTGGGTGTTGGCGCCGCCACCGATCGTGTAGACGTTCTCGCGCACGGTGGCGTCGGCCGTAAGGCCCGGCGTGCTGGGGATCGCACGCGTCTTGAAGTTGATCACGCCGCCGACGTTCTGCGGCCCGTAGCGCACGGCACCGCCGCTGCGCACGACGTCGATGGTCTCGATGTTGAAGAGGCTGACCGGCGCAAAGGACAACTGCGGCTGACCGTAAGGTGCGACGGCCATCGGAATGCCGTCGAGCAACACGGTCGAGCGCGGCGAGTAACGGCCGGTGAGGCCGCGCACGCCGATGTTCAGGGAGATGGCGCTGCCCGCGGTACCCGAGTTGTCGCTCGCCTGCACACCGGGGATGCGGCGCATGACATCACCAATGTTCGTCGCACCCGATGCCTCGATCTGCGCCTTCTTCACGACCGTACGCGCACCGGGGAAGGTCTTCGCGCTGCTGTCGAGACCGGTCCCGAGCCAGTCGCCGGAAACGTTGACTGCGTCGAGTTGGACTTCGGCCCGGGATTCTGCCGCCGTCGCACCTGTGGCCTGCTGCGCATAGGCGGTGCCGAGCGTTGTCACGAGCAGCGCGGCGGCGCTGGCGATGGCGTGCGGCAGACGAGGACGGGAGGGGAGGCGGGCGGCGCAGGGGCGGACGCGGGGGGTGTCGGCGGCCACATGTGCGCGGCGACGCGGAGACATCTTCATCTTGGCTGACCTTCTTGACGGCGAGAGTGTGGCGAACCCGAGCGTTGACCGGAACGGCAGCCGACAGCATTCAGTTCGGTTTGCGTAATGCCTTGTAATAAAGCGTTGCGAATTATAAATGCAAATCACTCTCATTTCTAAATTGTATTGACGATACCTGACTGGCGGAAGGTATCCGGCGGCGTTCGATTATCCAGTTTTGCTTATCAATGTCCCTGAATCGATTGATTGTTCCTGGCGCCGGGGGCCGCAAGAATAGGCGTTATTGACCGACAAGAGTGCGTTGCCCGTAGCGGGTGGCGCCATGGAGACCCCCCGATGCCGACGCTCGACGCCGCGACCTGCCAGGCCCTTGCCCGCGAGCTGCACGACGCCGAACGCTGTCGCACGCCGGTCATGCAGTTCTCCCGCCGGTATCCCGAGATGACGACGGCCGACAGCTACGCGATCGCACAGGCGTGGCTGGCGTTGAAGTTCGCCGAAGGGCGTCGCGTGATCGGTCACAAGATCGGGCTGACGTCGCGCGCCATGCAAGTCGCCGCCCAGATCACGGAACCCGATCACGGCACGTTACTCGACGACATGCTTGTGACCGATGGCGCGACCCTCGATGCCTCGCGGTTCATCGTGCCGCGTCTCGAAGTGGAGTTGGCATTCATTCTGGCCAAGCCGCTCAAGGGCCCCGGGGTTACCTTGTTCGACGTGCTCGACGCCACCGCCTGGGTGACGCCGGCGCTCGAATTGATCGATGGCCGCATCGAGCTTTTCGACCGCGACACGAAAGCGCCGCGCAAGGTCGTCGACACGATTGCCGACAACGCGGCGAATGCGGCCGTGATTCTCGGTGGACGTCCCGTGAAGCCGGACGCTGTCGATCTGCGCTGGACGGGCGCGCTGCTCTATCGCAATGGCGCGATCGAAGAATCGGGCCTGAGTGCGGCGGTGCTTAACCATCCCGGCAATGGCATTGCGTGGCTGGCGAACAAGCTGGGCGCCTTCGACGAAGGGCTGCAAGCGGGCGAGATCGTGCTGGCCGGGTCGTTCACGCGACCCGTGGCCTGTGCGGCGGGCGACGTGTTTCACGCCGACTACGGCCCGCTCGGCGCGATCGGCGTGCGCTTCGTCTGACGGCGCCGAACGTCCCCGATGGTTCGCACCTCACTGGAGAGGTTGATATGAAAACACCCCCGAATGCCTTCAAGCAGGCGTTGGCCCGTGGCGAGCGCCAGATCGGCCTGTGGCTGGGACTCGCCACGCCGTACGCCGCCGAGTTGTGCGCCGGCAGCGGCTTCGACTGGCTGGTGATCGACGGCGAGCATGCCCCCAACGATCTGCGCACGATGCTGGCGACGTTGCAGGCGGTGGCCCCATATCCGACACACCCTGTGGTGCGGTTGCCGCATGGCGACGCTGCGCTCATCAAGCAGGTGCTGGACATCGGGGCGACGACGCTGCTGGTGCCGATGGTCGAGTCCGCCGGGATGGCGCGCGCGCTCGCGAGCGCCACGCGGTATCCGCCGCAAGGCACGCGCGGCGTCGGCAGCGGATTGGCGCGGTCTTCGCGGTGGAACGGCTACGACGACTATCTGCACGCGGCGAACACAACGACCTGCCTGCTCGTGCAGGTAGAGACGGCCGACGCGCTAGCGCAGGTCGACGACATTGCCGCCGTCGATGGCGTCGACGGCGTGTTCATCGGCCCGGCCGATCTCGCGGCATCGATGGGGCATCTCGGACACGCGACGCATCACGACGTGCGTCTGGCGATCGGCGACGGCATCGCCCGGATCCGTCGAGCGGGCAAGGCGGCAGGGATCCTGTGCGCCGACGAGGCGCTTGCCCGTCACTACCTCGACCTTGGCGTGACGTTCATGGCGGTGGGCATCGACACCACGCTGCTCGCGAACGCGAGCCGTGCGCTGGCCGCGAAATTCGCTGCCGTCGATGACGAAAAGCGCTGAACGATTCGCAAGGCCTCGGACGCGTTCCTCAACGGTTCCCCCAACCGCTCCGCCAAACACTTCCAACGAGACATCGAATGAGTGCTCCCCGTTTTGACGTCGCCGGCGTATCCGTTTCGCCGGATCACTATATCGACGGCCGCCGCGTGGCGTCCGGCGACACGTTCGCGTGCGTCTCGCCTATCGACCAGACACATCTGGGGGAGATCGCCAGCGGCAATGCGGCGCACGTCGATGCCGCGGTGTCGTCGGCGGCGCAGGCCTTCCCCGCGTGGGCGGCGCTTGGTGCGTCGGGACGCCTGCCGTATCTCCAGCGATTTGCCGACGAAGTCGGGCGTCGTGCCGAGGCGTTCGCCACGTTGGAGAGCGTCGATGCCGGGGTGCTGCGCTCACGCATGGCGCATGGCGTGGTGCCGCGCGCCATGCAGAACATCACGTGGTTCGCCGAGCATGCCATGACGTTGCAGGACCGTGTGATCGAGACGCCGCAGGCGCGTCATCTCGTGCGTCACGATCCTGCGGGTGTCGTGGCGGTCATCACGCCGTGGAACTCGCCGCTGATGCTCGCGACTTGGAAGATCGGCCCGGCATTGGCGTGCGGGAATACGGTAGTGCTCAAGGCGCCGGAGTGGGCGCCGCTCACGTCCTCGTTACTCGCGGACTGCGCGCACGAGGCAGGGCTGCCGCCGGGCGTGTTGCAAGTGTTGCAAGGCCCGGGAGCCGTGACGGGGGCGGCGCTCGTGAGCGACGCGCGGCTTGCGCGCATCTCGTTCACCGGCTCGGTCGCGACCGCCAAGTGGATCGCCACGGCGGCGGCGGCCAATCTCGTGCCGTGCAGTCTGGAACTGGGCGGCAAGTCGGCCTTCATCGTGCTGGCGGATGCCGATCTCGACGCTGCTGCCGCCACCGCCGCGCTGATGTATCGCAACGCCGGGCAGGTATGCCTGGCGGGCACGCGTTTGCTCGTTCATGCGGACGTGGCGCCGGCGTTCACCGACAAGCTGCGCGTGCTGGTCGAGCGCCTCGTCGTGGGGGACCCGCGCGATGGGCAGACCGAGATCGGTCCCATCATCCACCAGCGGCAGCTCGAACGCGTACAGGGCTTCGTCGAACGGGCCGTGACAGCGGGCGCGCGCGTGCTGTGGGGAGGCACACGGCATACATTCGGCGAGCAGTACTTCGCGCCGACGCTGCTTACCGATCTGCGTCAGCACGATGAGATCGTGCAACAGGAGGTCTTCGGCCCAGTGCTTACGCTGCAAACGTTCGCAAGCGATGACGAGGTCGTCGACATGGCTAACGGCACCGACTATGGGCTGGGCGGCGTTTGTTATGGCGACGAGGCGCACGCCATTGCCGTCGCGCAGCGCGTTCGCACGGGCTTTCTCTGGATCAACAGCTTCGGCATTCGTGATCTGGCGGCGCCGTTCGGCGGCACCAAGCGCTCCGGCATTGGCCGCGAAGGCGGCGACTGGAGCTTCGATTTCTTTTGCGACGTGAAGGATGTCGTCGTGCCGAAACAGCCGTTCAAGGCCAGCTTCAGCCATCGCTGATGCGCCCGCGGCATCACATCACAACGAGAAAAGAGGAGGGCCCCATGGGACAGATCGTCGGCGCGGCGCTGGTCTCGCATCACCCAGGACTGATGCAGTGTGAGGAATTCCGCGTGCTGCAGGGCGCGGGCACCGATTCGGACTTGATCGCCGGTTATGCGCGGGTGCGTGAGCGCGTCGTGGCGGCGCGTCCGGACGTCATCGTGATTTTCGACTCGCATTGGTTCACCACCGGTTATCACCTGATCGACGGCGGGGCGCACTATTCGGGCATGTACATCTCCGACGAGATGCCCTGGTATCTGCATGGCGTGCCTTACGATTATCGTGGGCATCCCGAGCTGGCGCTGAGCGTCGAAGCCGTGGCACGCGAGCGCGGCGTGCGCGCCCGCGCGGTGTTGCATCCCGACTTGCCGCGCCATTACCCGACGATCAACGTCATCAAACAGATGCGGCTCGACGCGTGGCCGGTCGTGACCGTGAGTTCGTGTCAGAACTGCGAGACGAAGCATTTTCTGCAATCGGGTGACGCGATCGGCGAGGCGATTCGCCGCAGTCCTCTGCGCGTGGTGATGCTGGCATCGGGTTCGTTGAGTCACCGGTTCAACGGCATCGACTGGCAGCCCCATCATCCGCGCATCTTCCACGAGAGCAATGTGTCGCGCCCCGAGAACATCGAGAGCGACAAGCGTGCCATCGAGGCTTTTCGGGAAGGGCGTCACGACCGGATTCTGGCGAACTGGGACGAGGACTACCGCAAGCGCCCGTGGGAGGCGCACGGCGCGCATTACCTGCAGATGATCGGGGCGCTGGGCGGTGCGGCGAGCCGTCACCCGGGCACGGTGCTGTCTGAATACGAGAACGCACGCGGCACCGGCAATGTGCATGTCTGGTTCGATACGATTTGACGGGGCGCGACCATGGACTTCGAATTTCCGCTGCGAGAATTGCCTGCCGTGATGCGCGGCCCGCGCGTCGAGCGTCGTCGCGTAATGTTGGGCGGCAGTGCGTTCTGGGGCACGATCGTCGAGGACGGGCACGAGCGCGGGTTGTTGCGGCTCGACGATGGACGTACGGTGGACCCGCAGGCGGTGGCGCATCTGCCGCCGGTGGATCCGTCAAAGATCATCGCCGTGCATATCTCGTATCGCTCGCGTAGCATGGAGACGCGCAACCGGCCCAAGCCGACCGACACGCCGACGTACTTCACGAAGCCACCGACCTCGTTGAATGGGCATAACGGCCAGATCCTCAAGCCGGCGGATTGTCGGTATCTGAACTACGAGGGCGAGTACGCGGTGGTGATCGGGCGTACGTGCCGCAATGTGCTTCCCGATGAGGCGTGGGATTACATCGAGGGGTTCTGCCCGGCGCTGGACATGGGTTTGCAGGACTTTCGCGACACCGATCAAGGGTCGATGTTGCGCGTGAAGGGGGCCGACACCCTGTTGCCGATCGGCCCGGGCATCGTGCGCGGCGTGAACCTGTTCGAGCAGACGTTGCGCACTTATCGCAATGGACGCGTCGTGCAGGAGGCGCACATCGGTGACGAGACGATCTGGGGCCCGCACTACGTGATCGCAGACATTGCGCGACATATCACGCTGCTGCCGGGCGACGTGATCCTGATGGGCACGCCCTGTCATTCCCGCTCGGTGGACGCGGGGGATCGGGTGGCGTGCGAGATCACCGGACTCGGTTGCCTTGTGGGGCAGGTCGTGGGGATCGATGCACCACGCGCGGCGGCGCTCGGTGTGGGGCACCCGCCGGGCGACAGTCCTGAAGTGCGCCGTGTGGCGCTGGGGTTTGACGAACGTGTGCCGGAGCGATTCAAGGAAAACTATCGACTCGCGGCGCAACGACAGGAGTGAAGGGATGAAGGTGACGATCATTGGCGCGGGCGCCATCGGCGGCTTGCTCGGCGCGCGACTGGCGGCGGCGGGGGAAGCGCGCGTGAGCGCGTTGGCGCGCGGTGCGACGCTGGCGGCGTTGCGCGAGCATGGCTGGCGCGTGAAGCAGGGCGAGACGGTGACGATCGCGCCCGTGGACGCGGCGCTTCCGCTGGAAGACGCCGGCAAGCTCGGCGTGCAGGACCTGATCGTTATTGCGGTGAAGGGGCCCGCGCTTGCGCAGGTTGCGAGCGCCGTGGCGCCCCTGCTCGGCCCGCAAACACTGGTGTTGCCCGCGATGAACGGCGTGCCGTGGTGGTTCTGCAAGGGGGTGGCGCCCTTTGGCGACGATCCGCTGACGAGCGTCGATCCGGACGGGGCGATTGGCGCGGCGATCCCGCTGGCCAATGTGATCGGGTGCGTGGTGCATGCGAGTGCGGCGACATCGGCGCCGGGGGTGGTCGATCACAGGATGGGGCGTGGGCTCATCGTCGGCGAGCCGGGCGGCGGGCAGAGCGAGCGCGTGCAGCGGCTCGCGGGGTTGCTGACGCGGGCGGGTTTTGAAGTCAAGGCGTCGGAGCACGTGCGTCTCGACATCTGGTACAAGCTGTGGGGTAACCTGACGATGAACCCCGTGTCGGCGATCACGGGCGCGACGATCGACCGGTTACTGGACGACCCGCTCGTGCGCGCGTTCTGCTCGGCGGCGATGGCGGAGGCGGCGGCGATTGGGGCCAAGATCGGCTGCGCGATCGAACAGTCGCCCGATGACCGGCATGCCGTGACGGCGAAGCTGGGGGCGTTCAAGACGTCGATGCTGCAGGACGTGGAGGCGCACCGTCCCATCGAACTCGACGCGCTGGTGAGCGTGGTGCGCGAGATCGGTCAGCGCGTGTCGGTTCCTGCGCCCAACATCGACGCATTGCTCGGCCTGACGCGCCTGTTCGGGCGGATACATGGCCTGTACCCGCAGTGACGGATTCCTTGGCGAGGACAATGACGTTCGGCAGGGCGGTCCTCGCTTCAATGGGAAGTGCGCAAGCCGCTGGTGAGCGCCACGCGTCTTCGGGACAATCCATCGATGCCGGTATATTCGTAGGCGAGACTTGATCATCGACACGACATGCCCCTGACCCGCATCACACTCCGCCAGTTCGAGGCGCTGGTGGCCATTGCCGAATTGCACAGCTTCGCCGAGGCGGGCAATCGCCTGGGGCTTACCTCGTCGGCCGTGAGCCAACTCGTTGCCGAACTCGAATCGGTCCTCGGCTTTCGGCTCTTCGACCGCACCACCCGGCGTGTGGCGCTCTCCAGTGCTGGGCGTGATTTTCTTGCGTCGGCGGAGTCGGTGATTCGGCATGTGCAGGCGGCTGAGAAAACGGCTGACGACGTGCGCAACCGTGCTGCCGGCATCGTGCGCGTGGGCGCGCCGCTGGTGCTCGCGAGCATGGCGCTGCCCGCCGCGATTCGCGCTTACGCCGACCTACGGCCCAAGGTCGTGGTGCGCGTGGTCGATACGCCGGTCGATGCGCTCGTCGATCACGTGGCCAACGGCGACCTCGATCTGGCGATCGGCCCCAATCGCGCAACGGGCGCGCATGTCGCCGGGGCGCCAGCATTCGACAGCCCGTGGGTGTTGTGGTGTGCGCCGGGCCACGCACTCGCGCGACGCCGGCGCGTGCGCTGGGCGGATCTGCGCGATACGCCGCTCGTTGCCGCGGGACGCGATCACGAACGCAGCGTTGCGCAGATGCGCTTGTCTGCGCCGCCCGATGCGCGCATTACACCTATCGACGTGGTCGATAACGTGACGACCGCGCTCGGCGTCGCGTCGCAAGGGCTGGCCGCCACCCTGACACCCGGCTACGTGGCGGCGCTCGCGCCACCGTTCGGTCTGGTGATGCGCCGCGTTGTCTCGCCCGAGACGATTCGTCAGGTCTGTGTGTACCGATCGCTCTCGCGTGCAGCGTCGCCGGCGGCTGAGGGATTCGCGCAGTTCTTGCTGACGTGGCTGCCGCAATGGAACGCGCAAATCATGGCGGTGTCACGGGATTGACGTGTTCGTTATCGCGCGACTCCATCAGCGGCGCCTGGCGTCAAGTGACGGTGACGGTGACGGCGGCAATGCGGCGAGATCCTCGCGCAATTGCGCGCGCAATGTCGCGATGGCTGCCGTGGTGTCGGCCGGTTTCAACGTCTCGCGCGCGATGGCGTCGCGCAGATGACGGCGCAGCATCGGGTCGCGCGTTTGCGTGAGCGTCTCGCGATAGAACGGCAAGACATCTTCGGGATGACCGCCAACGCGGTACCAGTGCGCAATTTCGTCGATGGTGCGAATGGCTGCGAAGACAGGCGCGGCCCCACCCTGCGGACCCGGTCCGCCGACGAGCCGACCCATGCGCGGCGGTGGGGGCGGGATGTCGATGGCGTCGTGCATGTCGTGCTTGTTGTCGGCGTCGGCGGCCGGCGGCGCGCTCTGCGCTCGCGCTGTGCTCGATAATGTGTCGGCCGTGGCAATGCCGGTGGCTGTCAATGCCAGCGACATTGCAATGGTGCTGATGGCATGGCGCGTTGCTATCTTCATGATATGGATTCCGTATTAAATTGGCTCGCGGCAGTATCGAACGCCTGTGGCAAGCGTAACGCGCATCCGTCCACCGGCCCGGGGGCGGTAACGACATGTAAGGGGCATCACGGGGGATGGCGAGAGAGCTAAGGGACGAAGCGACGAAACGACGAAACGATGAAACGATGAAACGATGAAACGATGAAGCGATGAAGCGACGGTGCCCGCTCAGCGTGATCGGAAGGTTTGGGTTCGGTCGTCGAAACGGCGCACCTCACCGCATCTGCGATACGAGCAGAGTGAGCCGAGAGATGCGAAAGTGGGCACGCGTCGTGCCCCCTGCAGGGCCTTGTGCGGCGGGCTTGGCCGAGCGCTGTGCGCGAGCGCGAAAGTGCCTATACTGATTCGGCCTGACTGCGCGCGGTCGCGCCCGATCCCTGCAGTGGCTCGGTGGTTGTCGCGCGCGGGCAATTCCCCTTTTTTTGATGGAGCAACTTCCGTGTCGAACAGTCAATGGATCCGTGTCGAAACCGTGGACGGCGCCTTCGATGCCTATCTGGCATTGCCGCCGTCGGGGCCGGTCGCAAAGGCACCGGGTATCGTGCTGGTGCAGGAAATCTTCGGCGTGAACGAACACATTCGCGGCGTTGCCGATCAATACGCGATGGACGGCTATGTGGTGCTCGCGCCGGATATCTTCTGGCGTGCCGCCCCGCGCGTCGAACTTGGCTACTCGGGCGACGACTGGGCGCGCGCGATGGAACTGCGCCAATCGATCGACATCGAGAAGGCCGTGACCGATATCGAAGCGACGGCCAAGGCGCTGCGCGGCAAGCTCGATGCCCATGCAAAGATTGCCGCGGTCGGCTATTGCTTCGGCGGACTGCTGTCCTACCTGAGCGCCGCACGCGGGCTGGTCGACGCCGCCGTGCCGTACTACGGTGGCGGCATTCACAACTATCTGGGCGAAGCCGCCCGGCTGAATGTGCCGGTGCAGTTCCACTACGGGGCGCTCGATAGCCATATCACGCCGGATATCGTGACGTCGGTGAGCGAAGCGGTGAAGTCGCGTCCGAACACGGAAGTGTTCGTGTATCCCAACGCCGACCACGGTTTCAACTGCTGGGCGCGCGCGTCTTACCATCAGCCGTCGGCGGCGCTCGCCCACGGGCGCGCGCTCGAGTTTCTCGCGACGTCGCTGTCGAAGTAAGCGTTGTCCGTCGTCCCATCAACGACCAGAAGCCCGCTTAGGCGGGCTTCGTCGTTTCCTGTCACGGGATCGCGGGCCTCCTGAAGGCTGCCAGGTCCGCTAAAAAAGCCCGTCGCCGGAGCGACGGGCAAAGTCCTGTGCGTTGAACCACTACGCACAGCGACAGGAGTCTTGGGTCGGGGGCCGACCGGAGATCACAGTGAACGCCAGCAATCGCCGGCGCGTCGTTATGCGCAGAACGCGCGCCGCGCCGCGGCCCCTTTGGAGAGGCCCGCGGCGCGGCGAGTTACATTAGGAGCCGAAATAAGTCGAGCCGGCGCTTTGCTGGCCACCCACCGAACCCATCGTGATCGAGGTGCTGGCGGCCGTCGGTTGCGCGCTGGGCGCAGCCTTCGGGTACACGGCATCGTGTTGAACCACCAGTCCTGCTTGTTGCGCCTGGACCAGTTCCTGGCGGACTTGGACACGACTCAGGACGCTGGTTTGCGGCACCCACGAGAATTCCGAGGGACCGTCGAACGCGTCGCTGGCGAAAGCCGAGCCGGCCGAGAGGGTCAGCATTGCGGAAACCAGAGCAGAGGTAATGAGGGTGCGTTGCATGATGTTTTCTCCTGTCTTTTGAAAGAGGCGATGTGTTATTCATCGTCGACAGTTGAAGTGTATTGCTGTGTCATTTGGCGATAAAGATGAGTTATGGCAAGCAACTGTTGCTGAATTTGAAATAATAAATCGAAGCCCTGAGGAGACCGCAATGCTCTATCTATGGATCAAGGCCATCCATCTGATTGCAGTGATCGCGTTTATCGCCGGCCTGGTGGCGATGGCGTTGGGCGGGCGTTTGACGCAGCCCGAGTGGCGGCGCATCGCGCGGCGGGCGGATTACGGACTGGCGTCGCCCGCGTTGATCGTGGTGTGGATAACCGGCCCCGCGATGGCCGTCATGGCGAACTGGTGGAGTGCGCCATGGCTGATGGTCAAGCTGGTTTTGGTGGTGATCGTCTCGGGATTGCATGGACGCCTGTCCGCCACGCTCAGGCGGCTGGAGCGCGATGGCGTGACGACGTCCCCGGCGCTCTTTCGGCGAGCGCTCCCCATTACGCTGGTCTCGATGGCAGCGATCGTCTCGCTCGTGATCGTCAAGCCGTTTTGAGCCGTGTTGGCTTTGCGCCGACGCGGCAAGGGATTCGGTTTGGTGGGCGGCGCTACCCGGTGTTACGCTGGCGCAATCGCCAAAAACGACCCAAAAATTACGCCTTTGAAAGGCCTGGTGCCGATGCCGATCACAACTGGGGTACCCCTGGGATTTCAGGGTCAAGACCGCCCCGTGGGCGCGTTGGCGAAAGATTACCCGGATGGCTTCGTCGTGCACCCGCACAGCCACGGGCGCGCGCAACTGATGTACGCGAGTGCCGGCATTCTCGAAGTGCGCACCGAGACGTCGCTCTGGGTCATACCGCCGCAACGCGCGCTGTGGATGCCGGGGGAAGTCACGCATGAAGTGCGCATGCGGGGCCGAGTCGAAATGCGCACGATCTACGTCGACGTGGCGCGATGCGGGATGTCGGCACCCAGCGCGCCGGTGGTCATCGGCGTGTCCGCGCTGTTGCGCGAGTTGATCCTGCGCGCGATGGCGCTTCCTGCCGATTGGTCGCCCGACGGCAAGGACGCCCTCGTCATGGCGCTGTTGCTCGAGGAAGTGGAATGGAAGAGCGAGTCGCCGCTGCACTTGCAGGTGCCGCGCGACGCCCGTCTGCGCAAGATCTTCGATATCTACCTGAACACGCCTTCGGATCCCCGCAGCCTGCAGGATTGGGCGCTGGATGTCGGCGCATCGAGCCGCACGTTGGAGCGGCGCTTTACGACAGAGTTCGGCCTGCCGTTCCGGGAATGGCGTCAGCACATGCGCCTGCTGGGTGCGCTGCCAATGTTGGGCGCTGGGCGGCCCATCACGCAGGTGGCGCTCGAGGTCGGTTATGACACCCCGAGCGCGTTTTCCACCATGTTCCGCCGCTTCATGGGCGTGACGCCAAGCGAATACCTGATGCGCGTCCGCGGCCCGGCGTGAGCCAGTGCATGGCATCCCACATATCGTCGTAGACGGGCACCCCTTCGGCGCATAGCGGCGAGCGCGAGCGGCGTGAGCCGATCCCAACGAAATCAATGCCGAGACGGCGCGCGACTTTCAGGTCCCACATCCCGTCGCCGATCGAGACGACCGCACGCGGATGTGTAATGCCGTAGCCGGCTTGTGCCCGCTTGATCGCCTCCGCGACGAGTTGTTCGCGTGAACTGTATTCGGAGGAGGTGATGAGCATCGCGTCGGTGTATTCGATAGCGACGGAACGCAGCTTCCGATGGCTGACCTGCCGGATGCCCCCTGTGGCGAACACGACCCCCCAGCGCGATCGGTGTGCCGCGTCGACGAAGGCACGAGCGCCCGGGATTTCGGCCAGACCGTGCGCGTTGAGCAGCGCGGTGAAGCGCTCGTCGATCTCGTGCTCGAAGCGCGCCAGATCGTGCGGCTGCGGCAGCGCGCGTCCGTGCTCCGCGTGGGCATGAATCAGAATGCCGGTGTCGGTGTGATGCGGGTAGCTGCCCCAGTCGGTGTTCAGGTCTTCGAATTCCAGCGACGTCATGGCGCCGAGCAGCGCGCGCTGATGAATTCGCTCCGAATCGGTCAGAGTGCCGTCGACATCGAGCACCAGAATGCTGTCTTTTTCGAAACTCGCCTGCATGGCTGATAGTGGGCTCGCGTCAGGGCAGGAGGACTCGCCGCCTAAACCTTCGAGTGTACGAATTCGCGCCTCCGTGAAAAACGCGCGAGATGACACCCGTTACGCCGGACACGACAGGCGAGGCTGCGAGATTTGATAGGGCGTGCATATCATTCCATGGTGACGGACCGGAGACGTGACTCCCGGCGGTCGTTCCTGGGGGAGGGCGCCGGGCGAAGCATTGTGCCGGTCACCCGAAGCGAGGGCGTCCCAGCGAACGGTAACGCTTGTCCAGACGCTCTAGCATCGCGATGGCTTCTGCGATTTCGGCGACCGAGGGCTGTCGAGCGCGCGGCGAACGGGCGAAGGTCGGGGCGGTGCCAGTCGGCGGCGGCGTCTGCGCTGCGGTGGGTGCTCGTGGCGGGGCGGCCGACGGGCATGTTTGCTGTACGACGTGGCGATGCGATTCCGGTGCGAGACGCTCGCGCGTTTCGCCGCGGGCGAAGTCGCGATAGCGTTGATGACCGTCATGGAGCCACTCCGCGAGTGTTCGCACGATGTCGTCGCCCTGCCCTACCGTGCGCATCTGCAAACGAGTGGCCTGAAAGTATTCCGGGACGTCGCCGAAGAGGGCTGGCAGGTGCTGATCGGCGTGGGTGCGCGAATCCTGGCGAATCACCTCAACGGTATTCGGCGTGGCGAGCGAGACGAGGAACGTGTGGACGGCACCCCCGATCGGGAGTCGGATGTAGGCGCCAAGCATGGCGTCGCGCACGTCCGGGGCGCCGGTGACGTGACGAATGGGCGGGTCGGTGAAGGCGGCTGTGACGTGATGGCGTCGGGCTTCCTGCTGGCTGGTCAGCACGCGCAGGAACGTGACCCGCGGCATCTCGAGGTAGACGTCGGCCCGGCGCAGCAGGTGATGCATGCCCGGCGACATTTCGCGAAGGCGCTGGGTGATCCGCCGCTCGATCGCCGCTACGGAGAATTTCCCATGCGACTCCGCAGCGAACGTTGCGGAAAATGCACGCTCGAGAGCGCTGGCATCGCGTCCGTCGCGCGAGAGCGCATCGTGGATCGTCGCCGGGAGCGACGCTTCGCAGCCCGCCAGCATCAGACGGCTTGCGCTGACGTTGACGTTCAGGCCCGGTGTGAGGTCGAGCAGACAATTTTCGCGGTCGTTACCGCTGCCGACCACGCAAACTGGCCGTACGTCCTTCAACCGCTCGGCGAATACCCGTGCGCGGGTCGCCGGGGGCTGCGACCAGTCGAACGACGTGCCGTTGGCGGCAGCGTCCGCATGGCGAGGTGTGGCACGTTGGGCGCTGGCTGAGACTGGCGCCGACGTAATTTGTCTGAGGTCGGTCGTCATGCTATGGGTGTACGCGACAAGGTCCGGATACGGCATTGCGTTCGACACTGCCAGCGCAGTCGTGAGCCATTCTCCAATCGCAAAATACATCGCGGTCACTCCAGTTGATGTCACAGGACGCTTCCCGTGGTGGCCCGGAGTATTCCTGTTGCAACGATTTCGGTTGTCGCGTCGGAACGCCAACGTTTGCGGTTTGGCACCCGCGAGGACATTCGCTCAACCCATACCGCCGCGTGACGACCCAAGGCGGCGCTCGGCAACGCGTTAACAATCAACGACTTACGGGGTGAATTTGCGTGCAAGTGCATTGACACTTGCGCTGACCAGAGGTATAGTCGCAGGCTCCGGTTTTTCCGGCGGTATGCGCGTGTCCAATGCAAAATGCTTATGCATCAAGCGTTTAGGTGCGGGCAATCCGCAAGAATAGCCGGGTGAATGCGCAGTAAATCTGCATGACGGCCCGCCTTGGTTTTCATGCTTTTGACACATTTAGGAAATCACAATGCCAACGATTAACCAATTGGTCCGCAAGCCGCGCACCTCTGCTCAAATCAAGAGCAAGAGCCCGGCCCTGCAGGACTGCCCGCAGCGTCGCGGCGTGTGCACCCGTGTGTACACGACGACGCCGAAGAAGCCGAACTCCGCACTGCGTAAGGTTGCCAAGGTGCGCCTGACCAACGGTTTCGAAGTCATTTCGTACATTGGCGGTGAAGGCCACAACCTGCAGGAACACTCGGTCGTGCTGATTCGCGGCGGTCGTGTGAAGGACTTGCCGGGTGTGCGTTACCACATGGTGCGCGGTAGCCTCGACACGCAAGGCGTCAAGGACCGTAAGCAGTCCCGTTCGAAGTACGGCGCGAAGCGTCCGAAGGCCTAAGCGGCTCAGCGGACATACGTTCGGTGATGGTGGTACATCGTCACTGAGTAAGTGGTCACTCGGCCAGGAAGTGGCTAGTAGGTGACTTGGAGCGAAGCTCCAACTGAATTTATTAAGGAAGAAATCATGCCGCGTCGTCGCGAAGTCCCCAAGCGCGAAGTGTTGCCCGATCCGAAGTTCGGCAACGTTGATGTCGCTAAATTCATGAACGTGCTCATGCTTGCCGGCAAGAAGTCGGTTGCAGAGCGCATCGTTTATGGTGCTTTCGAGCAGATCCAAACCAAGGCGGGCAAGGATCCGCTGGAAATCTTCAACACGGCGCTCGGTAACGTGAAGCCGGTGGTTGAAGTCAAGAGCCGCCGCGTTGGCGGTGCAAACTATCAGGTTCCGGTCGAAGTGCGTCCGTCGCGTCGTATGGCATTGGCGATGCGTTGGTTGCGTGAGGCCGCGAAAAAGCGTAGCGAGAAGTCGATGGCCCTGCGTCTGGCAGGTGAGCTGATCGAAGCCTCGGAAGGCCGTGGCGGCGCCATGAAGAAGCGTGACGAAGTTCACCGCATGGCCGAAGCCAACAAGGCATTCTCGCACTTCCGCTTCTGACGCTGGCAAGCAGTACCTAGAGCAGAAACCGGGGCGGGTGCGCATGAGAAATTGCGCCTCGCCCGTTTGTGTTAGTAGCCCCCTCAAAAATGGCGGCTACATTGAAAGAGGCTTAAAGTGGCTCGTACAACCCCTATCGAGCGCTACCGCAACATCGGTATTAGCGCTCACATCGACGCAGGCAAGACCACGACGACCGAGCGCATTTTGTTCTACACCGGTGTGAACCACAAAATCGGTGAAGTGCACGATGGCGCCGCGACGATGGACTGGATGGAGCAGGAACAAGAGCGTGGCATCACGATTACGTCGGCTGCCACGACCTGCTTCTGGTCCGGCATGGCGAACAATTACCAGAAGCACCGCATCAACATCATCGACACCCCGGGTCACGTCGACTTCACGATTGAAGTCGAGCGCTCGATGCGTGTTCTCGATGGCGCGTGCATGGTCTACTGTGCCGTGGGTGGCGTGCAGCCCCAGTCGGAAACCGTTTGGCGTCAGGCCAACAAGTACGGCGTGCCGCGTCTGGCGTTCGTCAACAAGATGGACCGTACCGGCGCGAACTTCTTCAAGGTCTACGACCAGTTGAAGACTCGCCTGAAGGCCAACCCGGTGCCGGTGGTGGTGCCGATCGGCGCGGAAGAAAGCTTCACGGGCGTGGTCGACCTCATCAAGATGAAGGCGATCATTTGGGACGAAGCGTCGCAAGGCATGAAGTTCGACTACGTCGAAATTCCGGCCGAACTGCTGGCGGAAGCCCAGAAGTGGCGCGAAGGCATGGTCGAGGCCGCTGCCGAGTCGAGCGAAGAGATGATGAACAAGTACCTGGAAGAGGGTGACCTCTCCGAGGCTGACATCATCGAAGGTCTTCGTCTGCGTACCATCGCCTGCGAAATCCAGCCGATGCTGTGCGGCACTGCGTTCAAGAACAAGGGTGTGCAGCGTATGCTGGACGCCGTGATCGACTTCCTGCCGTCGCCGGTCGACATTCCGCCGGTCAAGGGTACGGACGAGAAGGAGCAGCCGATCGAACGTCGCGCTGCGGACGACGAGAAGTTCTCGTCGCTGGCCTTCAAGATCATGACGGACCCGTTCGTCGGCCAGCTGATCTTCTTCCGCGTCTATTCGGGCGTGGTGAACAAGGGCGACACGCTGCTGAACTCGGTCAAGGGCAAGAAGGAACGCCTCGGCCGTATCGTGCAGATGCACGCGAACCAGCGCGAAGAAATCGACGAAGTGCGCGCAGGCGACATCGCCGCAGCCGTCGGTTTGAAGGATGCGACCACGGGTGACACGCTGTGCGACCCGACCGCCCCGATCGTGCTCGAGCGCATGGTGTTCCCGGAGCCGGTGATTTCGCAGGCTGTCGAGCCGAAGACCAAGGTCGACCAGGAAAAGATGGGCCTCGCCCTGAACCGCCTGGCGCAGGAAGACCCGTCGTTCCGCGTGCAGACCGATGAAGAATCGGGTCAGACCATCATTTCGGGCATGGGCGAGCTCCACCTCGAAATTCTGGTTGACCGCATGAAGCGCGAATTCGGCGTGGAAGCCAACATCGGCGCGCCGCAGGTTGCCTACCGCGAAACCATTCGCAAGTCGGCCGCGGACGTTGAAGGCAAGTTCGTCAAGCAGTCGGGCGGTCGCGGCCAGTTCGGTCACGCTGTCATCACGCTGGAGCCGAACGAGCAAGGCAAGGGCTACGAATTCTTCGACGAGATCAAGGGTGGTGTCATTCCTCGCGAATACATCCCGGCGGTCGACAAGGGGATTCAGGACACGCTCAAGAGCGGTGTTCTGGCCGGCTTCCCGGTGGTGGACGTCAAGGTTCGCCTGACGTTCGGTTCGTACCACGATGTGGACTCGAACGAAAACGCGTTCCGCATGGCCGGTTCGATGGCTTTCAAGGAAGCCATGCGCCGCGCCAGCCCGGTCATTCTCGAGCCGATGATGGCCGTGGAAGTGGAAACGCCGGAAGACTACATGGGTAACGTGATGGGCGACTTGTCGTCGCGTCGCGGCATTATCCAGGGCATGGACGACATGGTCGGCGGCGGCAAGATCGTGCGCGCCGAAGTTCCGCTGTCGGAAATGTTCGGCTATTCGACGTCGCTGCGTTCGGCCACGCAAGGCCGCGCCACGTACACGATGGAGTTCAAGCACTACGCTGAAGCTCCGAAGAACGTGAGCGAAGCCATCATCAGCAACAAGAACAAGTAATTGAATTGTCGGGCGTCTGCACCACGAGGTGCAGCGCCCGGCGCACTGTTTAATCGTCTATTCAGTATCTGAGGATTCGGAAATGGCAAAGGAAAAGTTTCAGCGGACCAAGCCGCACGTCAACGTTGGCACCATCGGTCACGTCGACCACGGCAAGACGACCCTGACGGCCGCTATCGCAACGGTGCTTTCGTCGAAGTTCGGCGGTGAAGCCAAGAACTACGCGGACATCGACGCGGCACCGGAAGAAAAGGCACGCGGTATTACCATCAACACCGCACACATCGAGTACGAAACGGCTAACCGCCACTACGCACACGTTGACTGCCCGGGCCACGCCGACTACGTCAAGAACATGATTACCGGTGCTGCCCAGATGGACGGCGCCATTCTGGTTTGCTCGGCTGCCGACGGCCCGATGCCGCAAACGCGCGAGCACATCCTGCTGGCTCGTCAGGTTGGCGTGCCGTACATCATCGTGTTCCTGAACAAGTGCGACATGGTCGACGACGCCGAGCTGCTCGAGCTGGTCGAAATGGAAGTGCGCGAGCTTCTGTCGAAGTACGACTTCCCGGGCGACGATGTGCCGATCATTCACGGTTCGGCCAAGCTGGCGCTGGAAGGCGACAAGGGTGCCCTGGGCGAAGAAGCCATCATGAAGCTGGCTGAAGCCCTTGACACGTACATCCCGACGCCGGAACGCGCTGTGGATGGCACGTTCCTGATGCCGGTGGAAGACGTGTTCTCGATCTCGGGTCGCGGTACCGTGGTGACCGGTCGTATCGAGCGCGGCATCATCAAGGTCGGCGAAGAAATCGAAATCGTCGGTATCGCCATGGACGGCGACAAGCCGAAGATCGACAAGACGACCTGCACGGGCGTCGAAATGTTCCGCAAGCTGCTCGACCAAGGTCAGGCAGGCGATAACGTCGGTATTCTGCTGCGCGGCACGAAGCGTGAAGACGTCCAGCGTGGTCAGGTTCTGGCCAAGCCGGGTTCGATCAAGCCGCACCGCAAGTTCTCGGGCGAGGTCTACATCCTGTCGAAGGACGAAGGTGGTCGTCACACCCCGTTCTTCAACAACTACCGTCCGCAGTTCTACTTCCGTACGACGGACGTGACGGGCTCGATCTCCCTGCCGGAAGGCAAGGAAATGGTGATGCCGGGCGACAACGTGTCGATCAAGGTTGACCTGATCCAGCCGATCGCCATGGAAGAAGGTCTGCGTTTTGCAATTCGCGAAGGTGGCCGTACTGTCGGCGCCGGCGTGGTTGCGAAGATCGAAGACTAATGACGGATTGACGGATGACGGGGGCCTTGGCGCTCCCGTCACCGAAGCTGTGTTTGCTCTTTGTGATTTACCCGGCACCCGAACGAGGGCTGCCATGCTCTTTGGAGAATTGACATGCCGAACCAAAAAATCCGCATCCGCCTGAAGGCTTTCGATTACCGCCTGATCGACCAGTCGGCCGCCGAGATCGTTGAAACCGCCAAGCGCACCGGCGCGATCGTCAAGGGCCCGGTGCCCCTGCCGACGCGCATCGAGCGTTTCGACATCCTGCGTTCGCCGCACGTCAACAAGACCTCGCGCGACCAGCTCGAAATCCGCACGCACCAGCGCCTGATGGACATCGTCGATCCGACGGACAAGACCGTTGACGCACTGATGAAGCTGGACCTGCCGGCTGGCGTCGACGTCGAGATCAAGCTGCAGTAAGGCTTGAGCGCGACTTTGCGCTGGAAAGCCCCGCCAATATTGACTCGGCGGGGCTTTTGTTATGCGAATTAGCAACACTTGTCAAGCGATAAAAGCTCGTCTATAATGGCGGGCTCAAGTGTAGTTTTTAAAAGATGGCCCACGTCCGTGGACCATCCTTTTATCATTTAGCCCCGGCCAATCGCAGTCGGGAATGGAGAAAATCATGAGCCTTGGCCTTGTCGGTCGCAAGGTTGGCATGACGCGTATTTTCACGGACGACGGCGATTCGATTCCCGTCACCGTGCTCGACGTGTCTAACAACCGTGTGACGCAAATCAAGACGGATGAAACGGACGGCTACACGGCCGTTCAAGTCACTTTCGGTAACCGTCGCGCCACGCGCGTGACCAAAGCCGCCGCCGGCCACTACGCGAAAGCGGGTGTCGAAGCCGGTGAAATCCTCAAGGAATTCCGCGTCGAAGCTGCCAAAGCTGCTGAACTGCAGCCGGGCGCAGCCGTTGGCGTCGATCTCTTCCAAGTGGGCCAGAAGGTCGACGTGCAAGGCGTGTCGATCGGTAAGGGCTACGCCGGTACCATCAAGCGCTACAACTTCGCTTCGGGCCGCGCTTCGCACGGTAACTCGCGTTCGCACAACGTGCCGGGTTCGATCGGTATGGCGCAGGATCCGGGCCGTGTGTTCCCGGGTAAGCGCATGACGGGTCATCTGGGCGATGTCACCACGACGGTGCAGAATCTCGAAATCGCGCGCATTGACGCTGAACGTGGCCTGATCTTCGTGAAGGGTGCCGTTCCGGGCGCCAACGAAGGCAAGGTTTTCGTGACCACGGCTGTCAAGGCCAAACTCGCGAAGGGAGCGTAACAATGGAACTGAAGCTCCTGAATGAGCAAGGTCAGGAAGGCGCAGCGGTCAACGCGTCGGACGTCGTGTTCGGCCGTGACTACAACGAAGCGCTGATCCATCAGGTTGTGGTGGCTTACCAAGCCAACGCCCGCAGCGGCAATCGTGCGCAGAAAGACCGTGAACAGGTCAAGCACACGACCAAGAAGCCGTGGCGTCAGAAGGGTACGGGTCGTGCTCGTGCCGGTATGTCGTCGAGCCCGTTGTGGCGCGGCGGTGGCCGTATCTTCCCGAATTCGCCGGAAGAGAACTTCACCCACAAGGTCAACAAGAAGATGTACCGCGCGGGTGTGTGCTCGATTCTGTCGCAGCTCGCCCGTGAAGGTCGTCTGTCGGTGGTCGAGGACATCAAGCTGGATGCGCCGAAGACCAAACTGCTCGCTGAAAAGATCAAGGCCATGGGTCTTGAGTCGGTGCTGCTGATCACGGATAGCGTGGACGAGAACCTGTTCCTGGCCTCGCGCAATCTGGCTCACGTTGCCGTCACCGAGCCGCGTTTCGCCGACCCGCTGTCGCTCATCTACTTCAAGACGGTGCTGGTGACGAAGGGCGCGATCGCCAAGATTGAGGAGATGCTGTCATGAGCGACGTGCGTAAAAATGACCATCGTCTGTACCAGGTCCTGCTCTCGCCGGTGATCTCCGAAAAGGCGACGCTGGTGGCTGACAAGAACGAACAAGTGGTGTTCCAAGTCGCACGCGACGCGAACAAGCAAGAAGTGAAGGCTGCGGTTGAGCTTCTCTTCAAGGTGGAAGTCGAGTCGGTGCAGATTCTGAACCGCAAGGGCAAGCAAAAGCGCTTTGGCCGCTTCATGGGTCGTCGCGACCATGAAAAGAAGGCCTACGTGAGCCTGAAGCCGGGTCAGGAAATCAATTTTGAAGCGGAGGCCAAGTAATCATGGCACTCGTCAAAACGAAACCGACGTCGCCGGGCCGCCGTTCGCTGGTCAAGGTCGTCAACAAGGATCTGCACAAGGGCAAGCCGTTCGCCCCGCTGCTCGATACCAAGAGCAAGACCGCTGGCCGTAACAACAACGGTCACATCACCACCCGTCATATGGGTGGCGGTCACAAGCAACACTACCGTATCGTCGATTTCCGTCGCAACAAGGACGGCATCACGGCGAAGGTTGAGCGTCTGGAATACGATCCGAACCGCAGCGCGAACATTGCTCTGCTGTGCTACGCCGACGGCGAGCGTCGTTACATCCTTGCACCGAAGGGCATGACCGTCGGCCAGCAAGTGGTGAGCGGCTCGGAAGCCCCGATCAAATCGGGTAACACCCTGCCGATCCGTAACATCCCGGTCGGTACGACGATTCACGGCATCGAACTTCTGCCGGGCAAGGGTGCGCAAATCGCCCGTGCCGCCGGCACGTCGGCCATGCTGCTGGCTCGCGAAGGCACGTACGCTCAAGTGCGTCTGCGTTCGGGTGAAGTGCGTCGCGTGCACATCGAGTGCCGCGCGACCATCGGTGAAGTCGGTAACGAAGAGCATAGCCTGCGCCAATTGGGCAAGGCCGGTGCAAAGCGTTGGCGCGGTATTCGCCCGACCGTTCGCGGTGTGGCGATGAACCCGGTGGATCACCCGCACGGTGGTGGTGAAGGTCGTACGGCGGCGGGTCGTCATCCGGTCAGCCCGTGGGGTCAGCATACCAAGGGTAAGCGTACCCGTTCGACCAAGCGCACCGACAGCATGATCGTTCAGCGTCGCAAGAAGCGTTAATTGGAGCTAGCAAATGACTCGTTCTGTTAAAAAAGGTCCGTTTTGCGACGCTCACCTGCTGAAAAAAGTGGAAGCGGCGGCTGCATCGCGTGACAAAAAGCCGATCAAGACCTGGTCGCGTCGTTCGACCGTCCTGCCCGATTTCATCGGCCTGACGATCGCTGTGCATAACGGCCGTCAACACGTGCCGGTGTACGTGACGGAAAACATGGTCGGCCACAAGCTGGGTGAGTTCGCTCTCACCCGTACCTTCAAGGGCCATGCGGCCGACAAGAAGGCGAAGAAATAAGGGGCCGACCATGGAAGTTAAAGCAATTCATCGCGATGCTCGTATCTCAGCGCAAAAAACGCGTCTGGTCGCTGACCAGATCCGTGGATTGCCGCTGGAGCGCGCACTCAATGTCCTGACCTTCTCGCCGAAGAAGGCCGCGGTCATCATCAAGAAGGTGCTCGAGTCGGCTATCGCCAACGCCGAGCACAATGAAGGTGCTGACATCGACGAACTGCGCGTCAAGGGCATTTTCGTCGACAAGGCGACCTCGCTCAAGCGTTTCACCGCGCGTGCTAAGGGCCGTGGTAACCGCATCGAGAAGCAAACCTGTCACATCACTGTGACGCTGGGCAACTAAGGGGTCACGATGGGACAGAAAATTCATCCGACTGGCTTCCGTCTGGCGGTCAGTCGTAACTGGGCTTCGCGTTGGTACGCCAACAACCAGAACTTCGCGCAGATGTTGAAGGAAGACATCGGCGTTCGCGAATATCTGAAGAAGAAGCTGAAGAACGCTTCGGTCGGCCGCGTCATCATCGAGCGCCCGGCACGTAATGCTCGCATTACGATTTTCAGCTCGCGTCCGGGTGTTGTGATCGGCAAGAAGGGCGAGGACATCGAAATCCTCAAGGCCGAGCTGCAGAAGCGCATGGGCGTGCCCGTGCACGTGAACATCGAGGAAATCCGCAAGCCGGAAACCGATGCGCAGCTCATCGCCGATTCGATCGCTCAGCAGCTCGAGCGCCGTATCATGTTCCGTCGCGCCATGAAGCGTGCGATGCAGAACGCGATGCGTCTGGGTGCCCAAGGCATCAAGATCATGAGCGCGGGCCGTTTGAACGGTATCGAAATCGCCCGTACCGAGTGGTATCGCGAAGGCCGTGTGCCCCTGCACACGCTGCGTGCCGACATCGACTACGCAACTTCGGAAGCGAAGACGACGTACGGCATCATCGGTATCAAGGTGTGGGTGTACAAGGGTGACACGCTGGGCCGCAACGACGCTCCGGTGGCTGAAGAGCCGGCCGAAGACAAGCGTCCGCGCCGCAACGCGCGTCCGGGCGGCGACCGTCGCCCCCGTCGTGACGATGCTGGCGATAAGGCCGGCGCGAAGCGCGGTGGTGCACGACGCCCGGCTGGCAAGCCTGAAGGCGACGCCAAGACTGGAGAATAATCATGCTGCAACCGAAACGCAGAAAGTATCGCAAAGAGCAGAAGGGCCGTAACACTGGCGTTGCCACGCGTGGTAACGAAGTGTCGTTCGGCGAATTCGGTCTGAAGGCGGTCGGTCGTGGACGTCTGACGGCTCGTCAAATCGAAGCCGCGCGTCGTGCCATGACTCGCCACATCAAGCGCGGTGGTCGTATCTGGATCCGTATCTTCCCGGACAAGCCGATCTCGCAAAAGCCGGCAGAAGTGCGTATGGGTAACGGTAAGGGTAACCCGGAGTACTACGTCGCCGAGATTCAACCGGGCAAGATGCTGTACGAAATGGACGGTGTGGATGAAGCGTTGGCGCGCGAGGCGTTCCGCCTGGCTGCTGCCAAGCTGCCGATTCAGACGACGTTCTTCGTACGTCGCCTTGGCGCCTGAGGGGAGAATTTGAAATGAAAGCATCCGAACTTCGTGCCAAGGATCTCGACGGCCTGAACAAGGAACTGTCGGATCTGCTGAAGGCCCAATTCGGTCTTCGCATGCAAGCGGGCACCCAACAGCTGAGCAACACCAGCCAGCTGAAGAAGGTGCGCAAGGACATCGCGCGTGTGCGTACCGTGTTGACTGAGAAGGCGAGCCAGAAATGAACGATACCGCTAAGACCGCGCTGAAGCGTACCCTCGTGGGTAAGGTTGTCAGCGACAAGATGGACAAGACGGTTACCGTGCTGGTCGAGCGTCAAATGAAGCACCCGCTCTACGGCAAGTACATCGTGCGCTCGAAGAAGTACCACGCGCACGATGAGACCAACCAGTACAAGGAAGGCGATACGGTCGAGATTCAAGAATCCCGCCCGCTGTCGAAGACCAAGGCCTGGACGGTCTCCCGTCTCGTGGAAGCCGCTCGCATCATCTAAAGCGCGCTGAAGCGAAGGCTTGACTTGCAAGTCCGGAATTATCGATGTATAATTCCGGACTTTCCGCTTCTTTCGCTAAAACCGGTCTTTGGTTTCGCAAGGGAGTGGATGGCTTCCGAAGCCGATTCGTATCCTCTACGAGTCTGGTCGAGGTAGCAAAGTTGTCCACTTTTGAACGACTCAACCCAAACGGCACCCTTTGGTGCTGACGGGGACCAAGACTGACCGATGCGTATGTGTCGGATTAAGTTGGGAAGATAACACCATGATTCAAACTGAAACCCGGCTCGAAGTAGCCGACAACACCGGTGCGCGCGAAGTGATGTGCATCAAGGTGCTGGGCGGCTCCAAGCGTCGCTACGCCGGCATTGGCGACATCATCAAGGTCAGCGTGAAGGATGCTGCCCCGCGTGGTCGTGTCAAGAAGGGCGAAATCTATAACGCAGTGGTCGTGCGCACCGCCAAGGGCGTGCGTCGCCAGGACGGCTCGCTGGTCAAATTCGACGGCAACGCCGCCGTGCTGCTTAACACCAAGCTTGAGCCGATCGGCACCCGTATCTTCGGGCCGGTTACGCGTGAACTGCGTACCGAACGCTTCATGAAGATCGTGTCGCTGGCCCCGGAAGTGCTGTAAGGAGCCGACACATGAACAAGATTCGCAAGGGTGACCAGGTCATCGTGCTGACGGGTAAGGACAAGGCCAAGCGTGGCACGGTCCTGGCCATTGATGGCGACAAGTTGGTCGTCGAGGGCGTGAACGTTGCCAAAAAGCACGTCAAGCCGAACCCGATGAAGGGTACGCAAGGTGGCGTGGTCGACAAGACGATGCCGATCCACGTGTCGAACGTGGCGCTGGTGGATGCCAATGGCAAGCCGTCGCGCGTGGGCATCAAGGTCGAAGACGGCAAGAAGGTCCGCTTCCTCAAGACGACCGGTACGGTCGTCGGTGCCTAAGTCGCAGGGAGTATAGATAATGGCCCGTTTGCAAGAATTCTATAAAGACAAGGTTGTCGCCGAGCTGACAAAGCAGTTCGGTTACAAGTCTGTCATGGAAGTGCCGCGCATCACCAAGATCACCCTGAACATGGGCCTTGGTCAAGCCGTTGCTGACAAGAAGATCATTGAGCACGCCGTTGGCGACCTGACGAAAATCGCCGGCCAAAAGCCGGTGGTGACGAAGGCTCGCAAGGCAATTGCCGGTTTCAAGATCCGCGAAGGTTACCCGATCGGTACGATGGTGACGCTGCGCGGCGAGCGTATGTTCGAATTCCTGGATCGTTTCATCACCGTGGCTCTGCCGCGCGTGCGTGACTTCCGTGGTATTTCGGGTCGTGCGTTCGATGGTCGTGGCAACTACAACATCGGTGTGAAGGAACAGATCATCTTCCCCGAAATCGAGTACGACAAAATCGACGCGCTGCGTGGTCTGAATATCAGCATCACCACGACCGCGAAGACTGACGAAGAAGCGAAGGCTCTTCTGTCGGCGTTCAAATTCCCGTTCCGTAACTGAGGTAATCGTGGCTAAACTGGCACTTATCGAACGCGAAAAGAAACGCGCCCGTCTGGCGCAGAAGTTTTCTGCCAAGCGCGCCGCCCTCAAAGCGACCATCGAAGACACCAGCAAGTCGGAAGACGAGCGTTATGAAGCACGTCTGGCGCTGCAACAGCTGCCGCGTAACGCCAATCCGACGCGTCAACGCAATCGTTGCGACCTGACTGGCCGTCCGCGCGGTACCTTCCGCAAATTCGGCCTGGCCCGTAACAAGATCCGTGAAATCGCCTTCCGTGGCGAAATCCCGGGCGTGACCAAAGCAAGCTGGTAATAGGAGAAGCACCATGAGCATGAGCGATCCTATCGCCGATATGCTGACTCGCATCCGCAACGCTCAGATGGTTGAGAAAGCATCGGTGAAGATGCCCTCTTCCAAGCTGAAGGTCTCGATCGCCAAAGTCCTGAAGGACGAAGGCTACATCGAAGACTTCGCGGTTGAAGCAGAAGAAACGAAGGCAGTGTTGAACATCGCACTGAAGTACTACGCTGGCCGTCCGGTGATCGAGCGCCTCGAGCGCGTGTCCCGCCCCGGTCTTCGTGTGTACAAGAGCCGCAACGACATCCCGCAGGTCATGAATGGCCTCGGCGTTGCAATCGTCTCGACCCCGAAGGGCGTGATGACTGATCGCAAGGCACGCGCCACCGGCGTGGGCGGCGAAGTCATCTGCTACGTCGCCTAACCGAGGAGCGTTGAAATGTCTCGAGTAGGTAAGAGTCCCATTGCATTGCCGAAGGGCGTAGAAGCAACGCTGGCAGGCAATGTGCTGACGATCAAGGGTGCCCTGGGTTCGCTGACCCGCGGTGTGAATGCCCTCGTGAACGTCAAGATCGAAGACGGCACCATCACCTTCGCCCCGGCCGACGAAAGCCGCGAAGCGAATGCGCTGTATGGCACCGAACGTGCACTGGTCAACAATATGGTGACCGGTGTGAGCAAGGGTTTCGAAAAGAAACTGCAACTCGTTGGCGTGGGTTACCGCGCCAAGGCTGAAGGTGCAAACCTGAAGCTCGAGCTGGGTTTCTCGCACGATGTCGTGCATGCCATGCCGGAAGGCGTGAAGGCCGAGACCCCGACGCAGACGGAGATCATCATCAAAGGCGTTGATAAGCAACGCATCGGACAAGTGGCTGCGGAAGTTCGCGGTTACCGTCCGCCCGAACCCTACAAGGGCAAGGGCGTCCGCTATGCGGACGAGGTGGTGATCCTCAAGGAAACCAAGAAGAAGTAAGGGTGCGAAACATGGACAAGAAACAATCTCGTGTGCGCCGTGCTCGCCAGACTCGTATCAAGCTGGCAGCTCAAAAGGTGCATCGCCTTTCCGTGCATCGCACCAACGTGCACATCTACGCGCAAGTTTTTTCGGAAGACGGCACGCAAGTGCTGGCCAGCGCTTCGACGCTGGAAGCCGAAGTGCGCAAGGAACTGGGCGACAAGGAAGGCAAGGGTGGCAACGCTGCGGCCGCTGCACTGATCGGCCGTCGTATCGCCGAGAAGGCGAAGGCTGCCGGCATCGAAAGCGTGGCTTTCGACCGCTCGGGCTTCCGCTATCACGGTCGCGTCAAGGCTCTGGCCGACGCTGCCCGTGAAGCCGGCCTCAAGTTCTAAGTAAGGATCCGTCATGGCAAAGATGCAAGCGAAAGTTCAGGCTGACGAACGCGACGACGGCCTTCGCGAGAAGATGATCGCGGTCAACCGTGTCACGAAGGTTGTGAAGGGTGGCCGTATTCTCGGTTTTGCCGCGTTGACCGTGGTTGGTGACGGCGATGGCCGCATCGGCATGGGCAAGGGCAAGGCGAAGGAAGTGCCGGTTGCCGTTCAAAAGGCAATGGAACAAGCCCGCCGCAATATGTTCAAGGTGCCCCTGAAGAACGGCACCCTGCAACACAACGTTCTCGGCCAGCATGGCGCCTCGCGCGTCCTGATGTCGCCGGCGAAGGACGGTACCGGTGTTATCGCCGGTGGCCCGATGCGTGCGGTGTTCGAGGTGATGGGCGTGACCAACGTGGTGACGAAGAGCCTTGGCTCGACGAACCCGTACAACCTGGTCCGCGCCACGCTCGACGGCCTGAAGAAACAATCGACTCCTGCTGACATCGCCGCCAAGCGTGGCAAGTCGGTGGAAGAGATCCTCGGCTAAGGGTGATCAATATGTCGCAGCAAACTGTGAAAGTTAAGCTGGTCAAGAGCCTGATCGGTACGCGTGAAGAACATCGCGCGACCGTGAGGGGCCTGGGCCTGCGTCGAATCAATTCGGTCAGCGAGTTGCAGGATACGCCCGCTGTGCGGGGCATGATCAACAAGGTCTCGTACCTTGTGGCGATCGTCGACTGAGCGAGGGCAAAATGGAATTGAATTCGATTAAGCCGGCAGAAGGCGCCAAGCACGCCAAGCGCCGCGTTGGCCGTGGCATCGGTTCGGGTCTGGGTAAAACCGCCGGCCGTGGTCACAAGGGTCAAAAGTCGCGTTCGGGCGGCTTCCACAAGGTTGGCTTCGAAGGCGGTCAAATGCCGCTGCAACGTCGCCTGCCGAAGCGTGGTTTCAAGTCGCTGACGCGTCGTTTCGTGGGCGAAGTTCGCCTGTCGGACCTGAACAACCTGCCGGTCGACGAGATCGATCTGCTGGTTCTGAAGCAGGCCGGCCTGGTGAGCGAGCTGTCGCTGTCGGCCAAGGTCATCGCCTCGGGCGAGATCACCCGCAAGGTCGTTGTGAAGGGTCTGGGCGTCACCAAAGGTGCGCTCACGGCAATTCAAGCGGCTGGCGGTTCGGTTGCAGAGTAAGTTAGGTCACCCCGGAGCCAGCATTGGCCAAGTCTCCTAATCTCGCTAAGCCTGGTACGCAGGGCCCGAAGTATGCGGATCTGCGCCGGCGGCTGGTTTTCCTGCTGCTGGCGTTGATCGTCTACCGTATTGGTGCGCATATCCCGGTGCCGGGCATCGACCCCGATCAGCTGGCGCAGTTGTTCCAGCGCCAGTCGGGCGGGATCCTGGGCATGTTCAACATGTTCTCGGGTGGCGCGTTGTCGCGTTTCACGATCTTCGCGCTGGGGATCATGCCGTACATTTCGGCGTCGATCATCATGCAGCTGTTGGCGATGGTTTCGCCGCAGTTGGAAGCGTTGCGCAAGGAAGGTCAGTCCGGACAGCGCAAGATCACGCAGTACACCCGGTATTTCACGGTGCTACTCGCGCTCTTTCAGGCCGCAGCGATCGCAGTGACGTTGGAGAGCGAGCCTGGGCTCGTCGTCGATCCGGGCATGCTGTTCCGCCTGACGACGGTGATCACGCTTGTGACCGGCACGATGTTCCTGATGTGGCTTGGTGAGCAGATCACCGAACGCGGCCTGGGTAACGGTATCTCGATCATCATCTTTGGTGGTATCGCGGCCGGTCTCCCGAACGCTGTGGGCGGTTTGTTCGAGCTTGTCAGCACGGGTTCGATTGGTCCGTTCTCGGCCATCGTGATCTGCGCCCTCGTGGTACTCGTGACGTTCTTCGTCGTGTTTGTCGAACGAGGTCAGCGCAAGATCCTCGTGAACTACGCCAAGCGTCAGGTGGGCAACAAGGTGTACGGCGGCCAGGCTTCGCACCTGCCGCTCAAGCTGAACATGGCAGGCGTGATTCCGCCGATCTTCGCATCGTCGATCATCCTGTTCCCGGCAACGATCGCGAATTGGTTCGGCGCAGGCGAAAGCACGCGCTGGCTCAAGGATTTCGCCGCGAAGTTGTCGCCGGGTCAGCCGATCTACGTGATGCTCTACGCTTTGGCGATCGTGTTCTTTTGCTTCTTCTACACCGCACTGGTGTTCAACAGCAAAGAGACCGCGGACAACCTGAAGAAGAGCGGCGCGTTTGTACCGGGCATCCGTCCGGGCGATCAGACGGCGCGTTACATCGACAAGATCCTGACGCGTCTGACACTGGCCGGTGCGGCTTACGTCACGCTGGTGTGTTTGCTGCCTGAGTTTCTGGTGTTGCGTTGGAACGTCCCGTTCTACTTCGGTGGAACCTCACTGCTGATTATCGTGGTGGTGACGATGGATTTCATGGCTCAAGTGCAGTCGTATGTGATGTCGCAACAGTATGAATCGCTGCTCAAAAAGGCGAATTTCAAGGGCGGCAATAACATGACGCTTCGCTGACCTTGGGTCATGTCGAAAGACGACGTTATTCAAATGCAGGGCGAGGTCGTTGAAAACCTCCCCAATGCCACCTTCCGGGTAAAGCTGGAAAATGGCCATGTAGTACTCGGACATATTTCCGGCAAGATGCGGATGCACTACATCCGAATCTTGCCTGGAGATAAGGTGACGGTAGAGTTGACGCCCTACGATCTGTCGCGTGCGCGGATCGTCTTCCGGGCGAAGTGATTAGAGAGAGGGAATTGTCATGAAAGTTTTGGCATCTGTTAAGTGCATCTGCCGCAATTGCAAGTTTGTGAAGCGCAAAGGCGTGCTGCGCGTGATCTGCAGTTCGGATCCGCGCCACAAGCAACGTCAGGGCTAATCGGCCTTTAACGCTATTTAGTTGGGGAATTACGAATGGCTCGTATCGCAGGGGTTAACATCCCGAACCACCAGCACACCGCAATCGGCTTGACGGCCATTTACGGTGTCGGCCGCACGCGCGCTCGCCAGATTTGCGACGCCGCCGGTGTGCCGTTTTCGAAGAAGGTCAAAGACCTCGACGACGCTGATCTCGAAAAGCTGCGTGATCAAGTCGGTCAACTGACGGTCGAGGGCGACCTGCGCCGTGAAGTGACCATGAACATCAAGCGCCTGATGGACCTGGGCTGCTATCGTGGTATGCGTCACCGCAAGGGCTTGCCGCTTCGCGGTCAGCGCACCCGTACCAATGCGCGTACCCGCAAGGGCCCGCGTAAGGCCGGCGTCTCGCTGAAGAAGTAACCAGAGGATAGGAACTCATGGCTAAGCAACAGAACAACGCCGCTTCGCAGCGCGTTCGCAAGAAGGTCAAGAAGAGCGTTGCCGAGGGCGTCGTGCACGTCCACGCTTCGTTCAACAACACCATCATCACGATCACCGATCGTCAGGGCAACGCACTGGCATGGGCGACCTCGGGTGGCCAGGGCTTCAAGGGTTCGCGCAAGTCGACCCCGTTCGCTGCCCAGGTTGCTGCCGAGTCGGCTGGCCGCGTGGCACTGGAATACGGTGTGAAGAACCTGGAAGTTCGCATCAAGGGCCCGGGCCCGGGTCGCGAATCCGCGGTTCGTGCGCTGAACGCGCTGGGTATCAAGATCACGGCCATCTCGGACGTGACGCCGGTCCCGCACAACGGCTGTCGTCCGCCGAAGCGTCGTCGCATCTAAGACGCAGAAGCAAATCCTGCTATAATCGCGGGTTCGCGCACGGTCTCGGCCGTGCGCGTAGCAATTTCTAAGACCACCGTCCGGTACACAGGTACCGGACTTGCGTAGTGGACAAAGTTCGCTGCGTCAGATTTTGAGATAAAGGAACAACCGTGGCACGTTATATCGGCCCGAAGGCCAAACTCTCCCGCCGTGAAGGTACTGACCTCTTCCTGAAGAGCGCACGCCGCTCGCTCGCCGACAAGTGCAAGCTGGATAGCAAGCCGGGTCAGCATGGTCGCACCTCGGGTGCTCGCACGTCGGATTACGGCAACCAGCTGCGCGAAAAGCAGAAGGTCAAGCGTATCTACGGCGTGCTTGAGCGCCAGTTCCGTCGCTATTTCGCGGAAGCCGATCGCGTCAAGGGCAACACGGGTGAAAACCTGCTGCAACTGCTCGAGTCGCGCCTCGACAACGTCGTGTACCGTATGGGCTTTGGCTCGACGCGTGCTGAAGCGCGCCAGCTGGTCGGCCACAAGGCGATCTCGCTGAATGGTGTTGTTTCCAACATCCCGTCGATCAAGGTCAAGGCCGGCGACGTGATCACTGTGCGCGACGCTGCCAAGAAGCAAGTGCGTATTCAAGAAGCACTGTCGCTGGCGGAGCAAGTCGGTTTCCCGATCTGGGTTTCGGTTGACGCCAAGAAGATGGAAGGCACTTTCAAGGCACTGCCGGAACGTAGCGATATCGCAGGCGACATCAACGAAAGCCTGATCGTTGAATTGTATTCGCGTTAATATCCGTATGCTGACGCGCCTCACGGCGCGTTTTTGCGTTCCGTGCAGGTTGTCACGCATCAGCCTTATCGGTGTAACGAGCCGAGGGTATTGAAAAGGAAACCTATGCAAACCAGTTTGTTGAAGCCCAAGATCATCGCGGTTGAGCCGGTCGGTGAGCATCACGCCAAAGTCGTGATGGAGCCGTTCGAACGTGGCTACGGCCACACCTTGGGTAACGCGCTTCGCCGCGTGCTGTTGTCGTCGATGGTCGGTTATGCCCCGACCGAAGTGACGATCGCCGGCGTTGTGCACGAATATTCCACCATCGACGGTGTCCAGGAAGATGTCGTTAACTTCCTGTTGAACCTGAAGGGTGTGGTGTTCAAGCTGCATAACCGTGACGAAGTCACCGTTACGCTGCGCAAGGATGGTGAAGGTGTGGTGCGCGCTTCGGACATCGAAGTGCCGCATGATGTAGAACTGATCAATCCCGACCACGTGATCGCGCATCTGGCCAAGGGCGGCAAGCTCGACGTACAGATCAAGATCGAAAAGGGTCGTGGTTATGTCCCGGGTAACGTGCGCCGTTACGGCGACGAATCGGCCAAGGTGATTGGCCGCATCGTTCTGGATGCGTCGTTCTCGCCGGTCAAGCGTGTGAGCTACGCGGTCGAATCGGCCCGCGTGGAGCAGCGTACGGACCTGGACAAGCTCGTGATGAACATCGAAACCAACGGTGTGGTGTCGCCGGAAGAAGCGATCCGTCTGTCGGCTCGCATCCTCGTCGACCAACTGTCGGTGTTCGCTGCGCTGGAAGGCACGGAAGCCGCCAGCGAAGCACCGTCGCGTGCGCCGCAGATCGATCCGATCCTGCTGCGCCCGGTGGACGATCTCGAGTTGACGGTGCGTTCGGCCAATTGCTTGAAGGCTGAAAACATCTACTACATCGGCGACCTGATCCAGCGTACCGAGAACGAATTGCTCAAGACCCCGAATTTGGGTCGCAAATCGCTCAACGAGATCAAGGAAGTGCTTGCCTCGCGTGGCCTCACGCTGGGCATGAAGCTCGAAAACTGGCCGCCGGCCGGTCTCGAGAAGTAAAGGTGTAACGACATGGCCGCCTTGGGGCGGCCGTGTCGCTACGTAAGTGCGGCGCGTCGGAATGTCCTTGATGTTCCGATACGGCCGATAGCGAAGGTACCGGCCCGCGGTGGTTGTCACCGATAGAAGAGCTAGGTCGAAAACTCTGTTTAAAGGAAAGTTGAAATGCGTCACCGTCATGGTCTTCGTAAGCTGAACCGTACCAGCAGCCACCGTCTGGCAATGCTGCGCAATATGTCGAACTCGTTGATCCAACACGAAGCGATCAAGACCACGCTGCCGAAGGCGAAGGAACTGCGCAAGGTCGTCGAGCCCCTCATCACGCTGGGTAAGAAGGATTCGCTGGCCAACCGTCGTCTGGCGTTCAACCGCCTGCGCGATCGTGACATGGTCACCAAGCTGTTCAACGAACTGGGCCCGCGCTTTGCCAACCGTCCGGGCGGCTACCTGCGCATCCTGAAGATGGGTTTCCGCGTGGGCGATAATGCACCGATGGCGTTCGTCGAACTGCTGGACCGTCCGGAAGTCGACACGGAAGCGCCGGAAGTGGCTGAGTAAGCGACACGCGCAACGGTCTTTTCAAGGCCGTGAGTCGTAAAAAGAAGCCAGGTCGACGACCTGGCTTTTTTCATTTTAAGGCGTCGTCTGAACCCGTCTGCTCGGCAGTCTGGAAATCGCTGGCTGATTGGGCACATTTCGCGGCGTCGGTGTACAGTGAACGATCCTCACGCTCGAATGGTCTACGCCACATCATGGACGCCCTTCTTATCGTCACGACGACGTTTCCCGACGAGGCCAGCGCCAACGCCGCCATCGACGGTATGCTGGCCGAGCGGCTGGCGGCGTGCGTGCAGCAAATGGCACCGGTGCGTTCGAGCTATCGATGGCAAGGCAAGCGCGAGACGAGCGTGGAAGTGCCGCTCATGATCAAGACGACGGCGGCGCGTTACAGCGCGCTGGAGCAATACATTAAAGAACATCATCCCTACGACGTGCCGGAGATTGTGGCGTGGCCCGCCACGGCAGCGCTGCCTGCCTACGCGCGGTGGGTTGAAGATGAAACGCGGGGGGCGTTGCATGTCTGACGTGCAGACAATGGTGGGACGGGGGATCCCGCGAGGCAGTCGCAATGGGCACGGCCCGATGCGACATCGGGTCATGTGGCTATGGTCGGTCGCATTACTGCTGGTGGCGGCGGTTCTGTTGCTCGGGGCCGGGTGCGCCCGCGCCGCTGACGATTTTCTCGACCCGGATGTCGCCTTCAAGGTATCGAAGACAGAGCAGCCCGGTGCGGTGCTGCTGCATTTCGAAGTGGCCAAGGGCTACTACCTCTATCGAGAACGGTTTGCCTTCGCAGCCGACAATCCTGCCGTCACGCTCGGCGTACCGGTGTTTCCGAAGGGTGAAGTCAAGCGCGACGAGACTTTCGGCAAGGACATGGAGGTGTATCACGAGCCCATCGACGTTCGCATCCCGGTGAGTCGGGCGGGGGCCCCGTTTACGCTGAACGTCACCATGCAGGGCTGCGCCGAGAAGGGGCTGTGCTATCCCCCGATGGACAAGCCGTTGAAGATTTCCGCTGCCGCGATTGGCGGCGCGAATAGCGGGAGTTCAACGGCCGCATCAACGCCGGTCCCCGCAACGCCGGCCTTGCTCGGCGGCATGGCGCAAGCGTCGAGCGGTGGGAAGATCGTCACGTCGCCGGAATCCGTGTCGGCAGCCCCCAACGCTGACACGGCCAGCGGCTGGTTGTCCGCGCGAGACGACTATAGCGAGGCCGAGCGGATCCTCTCCGGAGGCAGCTTCGTGCTGGCATTGGCGATCTTCTTCGCGCTGGGTGTCGGGTTGGCGTTCACGCCGTGTGTGTTGCCGATGGTCCCGATTCTCCTGTCGATTGTCGCAGGGCAGGGAGCCAGTCGAGGCAAGGCCGTGCGTCTGGCCATTGCCTATGTGCTCGGCATGTCCGTGGTGAACACCGTCATTGGTGTGGCCGCCGGATTGTTGGGGCAAGGTCTGATCGCGTTCCTGCAGGCGCCGTGGGTGCTGGTCTCGTTCGCGCTGCTCATGATCGTCCTGTCGTTGTCGATGTTCGGCATGTACGAGATTCAGGTGCCGTTGGCGTTGCGCGCTCGAATCGATGACGCCGCTCGCAAGCAGGCGTCGGGTCAATGGGTCGGCGCGGCGATGATGGGCGTGCTATCGGGACTGATCGTGAGCCCATGTGTGACCGCCCCGCTGGCGGCCGCGCTCGCCTTTATCGCGAAGACGGGAGATTCGGTCTTCGGTGGCGCAACGCTCTTCGCATTGTCGCTTGGGATGGGATTACCGCTTGTGCTTCTCGCGGGCGGCGGCGGCGCGTTGCTGCCGCGTGCGGGGGCATGGATGGGCGGCGTGAAACGCTTCTTCGGCTTCCTGCTTCTCGGTGTTGCGCTCTGGATTGTGCGGCCATTGCTGACCACGCCCGTTCTGTTGTTGGGATGGGGCGCCTTGCTGTTGGTGGCCGCCGCGTTCATGCACGTTTTCGATAGACTGCCCGATGGTGTCAGCGCTGCACGGCGCGTGCTCAAGGGGTTAGGCGTTGTCGTCGCCCTTCTTGGCGCCGTGGCTTTGGTGGGGGCGGCAACGGGGGCGCGTGATGCGCTTGCGCCACTCGCGGGGTTGACAGTGGCCACCTCGGGGAGCGCCAGCGCACCCGTGGACAAGGGAGCCAAGTTCCGGCGCGTACGCAGCGTTGCAGAGCTCGATCAGGTTATCGCGACGGCAGGGCGTCCGGTGATGTTCGACTTCTATGCGGACTGGTGTATTAGCTGCAAGGAAATGGAGCGCTCCGTTTTCACGGATCCGCGTGTCAAAGCCCGTCTCGATCAGGTGGTGCTCGTGCAGGCTGACGTCACGGCCAACAACGCCGACGATCAGGCGTTGCTCAAGCGCTTCGGACTGTTCGGCCCGCCAGGCATCATCTTCTTCGATGGCGGCGGTAACGAGAGGACGGGGATGCGCGTGATCGGCGCACAGTCGGCGGATCAGTTCCTGCGCAGCCTGGACAAGGCCCTCGGGCCGGCCACCTGAGCGCTGCGGCCGGAATCCGAGCGCTGCGGCCCGAACCCGGGCGCGGATCGTCGCGAACGGATTCGGTGGCGCGCCCACACACGGCTTAGGCTTGCGCGCGAATCAGCCTTGCTGCGTCGAGCGCGAAATACGTCAGGATGCCATCGGCGCCAGCACGTTTGAAGGCGAGCAGCGACTCCATCATGACCTTGTCGTGATCGAGCCAACCATTTTGCGCAGCGGCCTTGAGCATCGCGTACTCGCCGCTGACCTGGTAAGCGTACGTGGGGAAGCGGAACTCGTCCTTCACGCGGCGTACGATGTCCAGGTACGGCATGCCGGGCTTGACCATCACCATGTCCGCACCTTCCTCGATGTCGAGCGCGACTTCGCGCAACGCTTCGTCGGAGTTGGCGGGATCCATCTGGTACGTCATCTTGTTGCCCTTGCCCAGATTCGATGCCGACCCGACGGCGTCGCGGAACGGCCCGTAAAAGGCCGATGCGTACTTGGCCGCATACGCCATGATCCGTGTGTGGATGTGCCCGCCGGCTTCGAGTGCTTCACGAATGGCGCCGATGCGTCCGTCCATCATGTCGGATGGCGCGACGATGTCCACGCCCGCTTCCGCCTGAGTGAGGGCTTGCTTTACGAGAATGCCGGTCGTCACATCGTTGATGACGTAACCGTTTTCGTCGAGCACGCCATCCTGACCATGGCTCGTGTACGGGTCGAGGGCGACGTCCGTCAACACACCCAGATCCGGGAAGTGGCGCTTGAGCTCGCGCACGGCGCGCGGGACCAGACCGTCCGGGTTGGCGGCTTCGATGCCGTCGGGTGTTTTGAGCGTTGCTTCGATATTCGGGAACAGCGAGATCACGGGGACGCCGAGCGTGACACAGGTGTCGGCCACGCGCAGCAGTTCGTCGACCGAGACGCGTTCGACGCCGGGCATAGAGGCGACGGCCTCGCGGCGGTTCTCGCCTTCAAGGATGAACACGGGATAAATCAGGTCGTCGCACGTCAGGTGGTTTTCGCGCATCAGACGACGCGAGAAGTCATCGCGTCGCATGCGGCGCGGGCGAAGCAGGGGGTAGGAACTCATGCGATCGGTCCTTTGGACGGAGATTGGCGTGTCGAAGATTCCGGTGAAATCGGTCGCGCGGACCGCCCTAAAACGGCCAGTCGTCGCCGTTGCTGCAACGATCCCATTCGCGGGAAGGCGCGCAAAAAAGGGCGCTCGGCGGGAAACTTTCGAACGCATGGTATATCATACCAACCGGATGTTCGCACTGCGTGTGACGTCCCCCGCTTCTCCTCCCTGAGCGGGCGCCTGTCGTTCTACGATAAGGCTCATTTAAACCCGCCGTGCCTACACGGCGGTTTTTTTATGGGCGCGCGAATCGTCTTGTCGGATCCCCCGACAGCCCTGCTTTCCAACGAATTCGAGGAAACTCATCCGTTCGGCCTAGGGCACGTTGCGCTGTCCGTTGCGCGCATCTCTATCACGCCCAATCCATCGGCAGCCACGCGGCTCGCCGCGACAATCTGTCGCGCTGGCTTCCCGTTTCCCCCGCCGCTTGATGCCAACTTACTTCTTGGCGGCGTCGCGCGGCGGAATGGCGAGCCAGTCTTCGAGCACGCGCTGCGCAGCGTCGACGCCGGTGCGCTTGAGCGACGAGAACAGTTGCGCCGTGAACTGCGGCGGCGTTGCCGGATCGTCGGACGGCAGGCCATCCGTACGCGGTAGCGCGGCCAGTCGCTTTTGCGTGTCACGCAGCACGACCGTCGCTTCCTGACGCGTCAGCTTGTCTGCCTTGGTCAGCAGGACATGGATGGCGCGCCCGGTCGGCATGAACCAGTCGATCAGCTCGCAATCGAGTTCCGTGAACGGCCGGCGCGAGTCCATCACTAAGACGAGGCCGCGCAATTGCGGACGCTGCACCAGGTAGTCTCCGAGGAGTTGCTGCCAGTGCACCTTCACGCCACCGCCGACCTCGGCGTAGCCATAGCCGGGCAAATCGACGAGATAGCCGTACAGATGCTCGAGGTGCGCGATCTCGAAGTAGTTGATGTGCTGCGTACGGCCTGGCGTCTTGCTCGAGAAGGCCAGCCGCTTCTGGTTGCACAGGATGTTGAGCGCGCTGGACTTGCCCGCGTTCGAGCGGCCCGCGAAGGCGACCTCGGGCACGGCCGTGGGCGGCAGGTCGCGCAGATGATTGACGGTCGTGAAGAAGCGGGCTTGATGAAGTAGGGACATGACGGAGACCGAGGAGCGCCACAGCCACGGGAGTCGGGCTGCAACGCGGACGCAGGGCACGCAAGACGGTGGGTCTGATGCCCCCCGGCGATGGCTCGGGAAGCCCCGTTCTGCGGCCTTCTACATGGAAATCCCCTAAAGTCGGGGAAAGACTTTATTGTACAATATGAAAGTTAACCTTGGCCTGGCCAAGGCTTGTCCGAACGTCTCGCGCGCCGTGAGGTTGGAGGAGAAACGCGGCGCCGGACGGTGAGTTCGAACGACCGATTTCCCGACAAAACAGATATAAGGTGTGCGAATGAACCGAGGAGTGTGGAAGTCTCTCGCTGCAACACCGTTGGCACTGGCGTGCTTTCTTCTGAGCGGTGCTGGACAAGCCGCCGAGGCGCAGGCGCCCGCCAAACCCGACCTGAACCGGGGACAGGCCATTGCCAGTCAGGTTTGTGCCGCCTGCCATGCAGCAGACGGCAACAGCGCCGGCGGCGCGTATCCGAAGCTCGCCGGTCAGCACGCCGAATATCTCTACAAGCAACTCACCGAATTCAAGGCCCAGCCCGGCAAAACGCCGGTGCGTAATAACGCCATCATGGCCGGCATGGTCGCCGCACTGTCCGATCAGGACATGCGCAATGTCTCCGCTTATTTCGCCTCGCAGACCATGAAACCGGGTGCCGCGCGCGACAAGGACACCGTGCCGCTGGGCCAGAAGATCTACCGCGGCGGGCTGGCCGAAAAGGGCGTTCCCGCCTGCGCCTCATGCCACGGCCCAACAGGCGCCGGCATGCCGTCGCAATACCCTCGACTGTCAGGCCAGTGGGCGGAATACACCGCCGCCCAGTTGGTGGCGTTCCGCGACGAGGTTCGCAAAAACAACGCGCCGATGCATACGGTCGCGTCGCGGTTGTCGGACAAGGAAATCAAGGCAGTCGCGGATTACATCGCCGGTTTGCGCTGATCGGCAGGCCCGGCCCTGACATCATGTGAACGTCGGGGTATATTCGCTGACTTATAGCGAAACCAGCCGCGGCGCCGCAGGGCGATCGGGTCGAACTGGTTTAGCATACACAGGGTGGCGGGCGCGTAAGACACGCGTCCCCGCCTTTTTTGTTGTCGGAAACAGGATGAGCCTCAGTACCTCCGGAATGCAGATCAAGGGCGCGCAGCGATGGGTGCGCGACGGCGTCGAGCTGGTCAGCTCGATGCGTTTCGCCATCAGCCTGCTGAGCGTGCTTGCGATTGCCAGCATCGTTGGCACCGTGCTCAAGCAGGGCGACCCGTACCCCAACTACGTCAATCAGTTCGGTCCGTTCTGGGCCGGTATCTTCCGCTCGCTCGGTCTGTACACCGTGTACAGCGCGTGGTGGTTCCTGCTGATCCTTTTCTTCCTCATGGCGTCGACGACGCTGTGTATCGTGCGCAATGCGCCGAAGATGATCGCGGACATCCGGAGCTGGCGAGATCACGTGCGCGAGGGCAGTCTGCGGGCCTTCGGCCATAAGGCCGAATACACCGGCCCGGCGTCGCGCACCGAACTCGTGTCGCGTCTCACGGGCTATCTCGGACGTCGTAGTTATCGTTTCGTCGTGCGCGAGCGCGATGGCGCGACGCTTGTTGCGGCCAAGACCGGCGCGATCAACAAAGTCGGCTACATCTTCGCGCACAGTGCGATCGTGATCATTTGCCTGGGCGGGCTGGTCGACAGCGATCTGCTCATTCGTCTCCAGATGGTGCTGTTCGGCAAGTCGCCGCTGCAGGGCAACGCTGTAATTGCCCAGATTCCCGAGACACACCGTCTCTCGCCGAACAACCCGGCGTTTCGCGGCTACGCGTTCGTGCCGGAGGGCGGCAAATCTAACACGGCGATTCTGAATTTCCAGGACGGCTCGGTCGTGCAGGACCTGCCATTCTCTGTCGAACTGAAGAAATTTCACGTCGATTACTACTCGACCGGCATGCCCAAGTTGTTCGCGAGCGATATCGTGGTCACCGACCCGGAGACCGGCAAGTCGATGAACGCGACAGTGAAGGTCAACGAGCCGTTCATCTACAAGGGCGTCGCGATCTACCAGTCGAGCTTTGAGGACGGTGGCAGCAAGCTGAAGTTGACCGGGTATCCCATGCACGGCGTGTCCGACCGGACGTTCGCATTTTCGGGGAACGTGGGCGGCTCGACGCAACTGCGCAGCGGCGTCGCGGGCCAGGATGAATACACCGTCGAGTTCAGCGATTTCCGCGCGATCAACGTCGAGAACATCAGCAATGGCGCGGGCGAGCGCGACGTGCGCGGCGTGGCGCGCAAAACGTTGCGCGACGATCTGAACGCGCGACTGGGCTCGGGGGCTCGCCCCGACGTGGGCAAGGATCTGCGCAACGTCGGGCCGTCGGTACAGTACAAGGTGCGCGACCGCAGCGGGCAGGCGAAGGAGTACCGCAACTATATGCTGCCGATTCTGGTGGACGATGGCGAGCGGGTCTTCATGACCGGTGTACGCGACACGCCAGACGGCCCGTTCCAGTATCTGCGCATCCCGGCGGACGCTGACGGCTCCGTCAAGCAGTGGATGCTGCTGCGCGCCGCGCTTCAGGACGATGGGGCGCGGGCCGAAGCCGCCCGGCGGTTTGCTGCTCAATCACTGCCGTCGCAAACGTCGGCGGCATTGCGAGCGCAATTGCAGGAAAGCGCCAAACGCGAGCTGGATCTGTTTGCCGGCGCCATTCCAGCAAGCAAAACCAGCCAGACGAAGGGCGGCCTGCAGGCGATTGCGGAGTTCGTCAACGAGAAGGTTCCTCAGGATCAGCAATCGAGCGCGGCCGACATGTTCCGTCGTATTCTCGACGGTACCGTCTGGCAACTGTGGCAGGTCGCGCGAGAACAGGCCGGGCAGCCGGCCATGACGCCCACGCCCGAGAACGAGCGCTTCGTGCATACGGCAACCAATGCACTGTCCGACAATTTTCTGTACGACGCCCCGGTTTTCCTGCAGCTCGATTCGTTCGATCAGATTCAGGCGAGCGTCTTCCAGCTCACGCGCTCGCCGGGTAAGAAGATCGTGTATCTTGGCAGCTTGCTGCTGGTACTCGGCATCTTCTCAATGTTTTACGTGCGCGAGCGGCGTCTGTGGCTGTGGCTGAAAGACACGCCGGACGGCGGCAGTTCGGTATTGATGGCGGTGTCGACCACGCGCCGCACACTGGATTTCGAAAAGGAATTCGCCCGTACGAAGGCGGAGATCGACGAGATCGTCACAAAACGATAAGGGTGAGACAGATGGAGTTATCGCAAAACTATTCGGAAGTCTCGTGGCTGCGCCGCCGCAGCGTTGGCGACTGGCTGTTCGCGCTGGCGCTGGCGATCGGGGCGGGCTTTGCTCTGAATCGCTACGGCCATTACATGGATTACTACGAGCACACGATTCTGGTGCTCTGCGTGCCGGCTTTTGCGCTGTTGGGCTGGCATTGGCGGTCCGTGCGGTGGCTGATGGCCGGAATCGCGATTCTCGCCCTTTCGGGCATCGGGTTGTATCACCACGATCTGGCGCGCGCCGATCAGGCCTTCCTGCTCAAGTATTTCCTTTCGAGTCAGTCGGCCATCCTGTGGATGAGTGCGTTGTTCTTCCTGGCGACGACCTTCTACTGGGGAGGCTTGATCGCACGCTCGCCGTTCGGTGCGAGCGTCGGCTCGACGCTGTGCTGGGCCGCCGTGCTGCTTGGCTTCACCGGCATGATGGTGCGTTGGTACGAATCGTATCTCGTGGGCGCCGACGTCGGCCATATCCCGATTTCGAACCTGTACGAAGTGTTCGTGCTCTTCTGCATGATCACGGCGCTGTTCTACCTTTACTACGAACATCACTACGAGACGCGCGCGCTCGGGCCGTTCGTGCTGCTCGTGATCAGCGCGGCGGTCGGTTTCAATCTCTGGTACAGCGTGGCGCGTAGTGCCTATGAGATCCAGCCGCTGGTGCCGGCGTTGCAGAGCTGGTGGATGAAGATCCACGTGCCCGCGAATTTCATCGGTTACGGCACGTTCTCGCTTGCGGCGATGGTCTCGGTGGCGTATCTGCTCAAGTCGAGCGAAAACAAGCGTCTGGCCCTGGCCGGCAAGCCGCTCGACAGCGGATTCTTCTCGTCGCGCCTGCCGTCGCTCGAACTGCTCGATGACCTGATGTACAAGGCGATCGCCGTCGGTTTCGCGTTCTTCACGATCGCGACGATTCTCGGCGCGCTGTGGGCGGCCGACGCATGGGGCGGTTACTGGAGCTGGGATCCGAAGGAGACCTGGGCGCTGATCGTGTGGCTGAACTACGCGGCGTGGCTGCACATGCGGCTGATGAAGGGATTGCGGGGTGTGGTGGCGGCCTGGTGGTCGTTGACGGGCCTGCTGATCACGACGTTCGCATTCCTCGGCGTGAACATGTTCCTCTCGGGGCTGCACAGCTACGGTCAACTCTGACGGGCGTCGTCGCCTCGGGCGCGACTCGAAAGCCGCCGCACGCGGGTGCCGGCGGCTTTTTTTGTCATGTCGTATGATTTTTCGCACCGGGAGGGAGGGAACGACGCTGTCTCGGTGCCAGTCTCAACGTTGACATGGACAGGTGAGTCCGCAAATTTGCGGAATCGGCAACGGTGCCGGAAAGGCCAGGCAGAAGGGGGCATCATGAGTCAAGATCAGTCGCGGCTGCGCGGGGCGGATATTCCCGCGAGCGACATTACGCCTCGCGAGGTGGTGACCGCGCGCCGGCGCTTTCTGCGCGCGTCGGGTGCCGGGTTGACGGGGTTGGGCGGCGCTGCCCTCGGCGTGCTGCCGCAGCAGTCGGCCTTCGCGGTTGACAGTCCTGGCGTCGGACTGGCGAAACTGACGGCTGCGCGCAACGCGCGTTACGTCATCACCGACAAGACGACCGATATCAACGACGTCACCACCTACAACAACTTCTACGAGTTCGGCACCGACAAGTCCGATCCGTCGCGCCGCGCCAGCACGCTCAAGCCGCACCCGTGGCAGGTCGCGATCGAGGGCGAGGTCCGGCAGCCGAAGGTCTTCGACATCGATGCGCTGCTCAAGCTCGCGCCGCTCGAGGAGCGTGTCTATCGCCACCGCTGCGTTGAGGGGTGGTCGATGGTGATCCCCTGGGTCGGCTACTCGCTGTCCGAACTCATCCGCCGAGTGCAGCCGACGGGCAACGCGAGGTATGTGGAATTTGTGACGCTTGCCGATCCGAAGCAGATGCCGGGGCTGTCGTATCCGGTGTTGAGTTGGCCGTATGTGGAGGGACTGCGGATGGACGAAGCGATGCATCCGCTGTCACTGCTGACTTTCGGATTGTACGGTGAGGTGCTGCCAAACCAGAATGGCGCGCCGGTGCGCATGGTGGTGCCATGGAAGTACGGGTTCAAGAGCGCCAAATCGATCGTCGCGATTCGTTTCGTCGAGAAAATGCCACTGACGAGTTGGAATCGCGCGGCGCCGGACGAGTATGGCTTCTACTCGAACGTGAATCCCAACGTCAATCATCCGCGCTGGAGTCAGGCGACCGAGCGTCGCATTGGCGACGGCGGTATTTTCACGCCCAAGCGCAAGACGCTGATGTTCAATGGTTACGGCGATCAGGTGGCCAGCCTGTACCAGGGCATGGATCTGCGAAAATTCTTTTGAACGGACGCGCCGCGTCGATTTGCCGATATGTCCATCACGCCACGTCATCCGGGCGAGGGTTCTGGCGCCACCGTCGAGGCGGCGGCGCCCACCCCCGGTAGCGGTTTGCCGTCAGCCGGTGCCGATGCGCGCGCGGCTAATCATTCGGTGCAAGACCGGCAACTATGGCTGCCCTGGGTGAAAGCGGTCGTGTTCCTGTTCGCGCTGTCGCCGGGGCTGCGACTGATTGCGTATGGCATGACGGATCGGTTGGGCGCCAATCCGGTCGAGTTCATCACTCGTTCGACCGGCACCTGGACGCTGGTCATGCTTTGCGCCACGCTCGCGATCACGCCGATGCGACGCTTGTCGGGCATGGTTTGGCTGCTGAGGTTACGTCGCATGCTTGGACTGTTCGCGTGCTTCTACGGCGCGCTGCATTTCGCCACGTATGTCTGGCTGGATCAGTGGTTCGATTGGTCGAGCATCCTGCGCGACGTGTCGGGCAAGCGACCCTTCATCACCGTGGGGTTCGCGGCATTCGTGCTGATGGTGGCGTTGGCGCTGACGTCGCCGCACGCGGTGGTTCGGCGCATGGGCGGGCGGCGCTGGCAGCGGTTGCATCGCTTGATCTATGCGATTGCCGTGCTGGCGATCCTGCACTACTGGTGGATGAAAGCGGGCAAGAACGATCTGGCCCAGCCGGCGGTCTACGCGACCGTGGTCGCGAGCCTGCTCGGCGCCCGTGTGTGGTGGGCGCTTCGCAGACGGCGGACTCAGGCGTGGTCGGGCAGCAGTCGTTCGCCCGCGAAGAGCGACTCGACCGTTTCACGTTCGCGAACGAGGTAGGCTTCGTTGCCGTCGACCATGACTTCGGCGGCGCGCGGGCGCGTATTGTAGTTGGAACTCATCGTGAAGCCGTAGGCGCCTGCCGAGCGAATGGCGAGTAGATCGCCGGGCGCAATCGCCAAGGCGCGGTCTCGACCCAGCCAGTCGCCGCTTTCGCACACGGGGCCCACGACGTCGTAAATCACCGCGTCGACGGCACGTCGCTCGACCGGATCGATGCCGTGATAGGCCTCATACATCGCAGGACGCGCCAGATCGTTCATCGCCGCATCGACGATGGCGAAGTTCTTCGTCTCACCATGCTTGAGGAACTCCACGCGCGTGAGCAGGACGCCGGCATTGCCGACGAGCGAGCGACCAGGCTCGAACAGCACTTGACGGTGCCCGTGGCCGCGCTGGGCGATGTGATCGAGCAGCGTGGTGGCGAACGCGGTGATATCGGGGGGCGTTTCGTCCGTATAAGTGATGCCCAGGCCGCCGCCCACGTCGATGTGGTGCAGCGAGATGCCTGCCGCTTCGAGCTTTTCGACCAGATCGAGCACCTTGTCGGTGGCGTCGAGATACGGCGAAATTTCCGTGATCTGCGAGCCGATATGGCAGTCGATGCCGACGACTTCGAGGTTCGGCATGGCGGCGGCAGCGCGATAGGCGTCGAAGGCTTCTTCGTAGGCTACGCCGAACTTGTTGCCGCGCAGGCCGGTGGAAATGTACGGATGCGTCTTGGCGTCGACGTTCGGGTTCACGCGCAGCGAAACGCGAGCGCGCTTGCCCGCTTGCCCGGCCACATCATTGAGTCTGTCCAGTTCGGGACGCGATTCGACGTTGAAGCAGAAAACGTTCTTTTCCAATGCGTAGCGCATTTCGTCGGCGTGCTTGCCGACGCCCGAGAACACGGCGCGCTTCGGATCGCCGCCCGCCGCGATCACGCGAGCGAGTTCACCGGCGGACACGATGTCGAAACCCGCACCGAGCTTGGCGAACACGCCCAGCACGGCGAGGTTCGAGTTCGCCTTGGCCGCGTAGTGCACGGCGGCGTTGCGGCCTTCGCAGGCCTTGGCATAAGCCTGATAGGCGCTTGTCAGGGCCGCCTTCGAATAGACATACAGCGGCGTGCCGAAACGCTCGGCGAGGGCCGGCAGTGCAACGCCCTCGGCATGGAGTACGTCGTTGCGGTAGGAAAAGATGGCGTCGGACATCGCGAAAACTCGGTAATCAACTAGGGCACGCCGCGCAGGCGGATGGCTTCCGGCCGGCTGAATTCGGCTTGTTCCGGATGGTCGTGGCTTATTCCGGCTTCGCCGCCGGAAGCGACGCGGCCGGCGGTACGTCCACCGACGGGCCTCGCTGTGGTTCGGGCACGAGCGGTGGCGGGGGCAGCGGGGCCCCCGGCGGCGGCGTCGGTTTCACCGGGCGGGCGGGAATGTACAGTGGCCCGGCCTGACCGCAACCGGCCAATACGCTCAACAGGGCAATCGACGCTACAATCGCGCAGGTTCGAATAGGTGCAGTCATGGGGGTATCGCCGCGTGGTGCGGCATGCAAACGATGACGCAAACCGTGGAGTTTAGCATGACGGAAAGTGAATTCCTGGCGCTGGCCGAAGCTGTGTTGGCGCAGGTCGAGGCGACTGTCGAGGACAGCGACGTGGATATCGACTGCGAACGAACGGGCAACGTCCTGACGCTCGAATTCGAAGACGGCAGCAAGATCATCGTCAACCTGCAAACGCCGATGAGCGAAATCTGGGTGGCCGCGCGTTCGGGCGGCTACCACTACCGTCTCAAGGGCGACGAATGGCGCGATACGCGCGACGGTACCGAACTGTTTGAGGCCCTGTCGCGCTTCGCGTCACAACAGGCGGGCGAAACGGTAACGTTGCAGGCCGAATGACAGCGAAACTGCAGCGCGGCGGGCGCACCGAAATCGACGCCGCCGTGCGGACTGGGCGGTCCGGGAGATTGCCGCGCCGCCGCCCATTCACCCTTCAGGGCTTGTTGTTGAACATGTCCAGGATACGCTGACGCTCCTGACGGTCCACCGGCGCGGGACTCGGCTGGGCGGGCATATGACCGGGCAGCGGTCCCGCCGACGGCCCCAAACCCGCCGAGCCGTCCGGCACGGTATCGGCGCTCAGGCCGACGGTACTCACCGCGCGTCCCGGCGGATAGTCGTCAAAGTAGTAATCGCCATTCGCCTGAATGATCCCCGGTGGTACCGCACGCGTCGATTCCGGCACGCCACGCAAGGCTTTGGCCATGTAGTCGATCCAGATCGGCAGCGCCAGACCGCCCCCGGTTTCGCGGTCCCCCAGATTGCGTGGCTGGTCGAAGCCGATCCAGGCAACGCCAACCAACTGCGACTGAAAGCCGGCAAACCAGGCGTCGTGCGAGTCGTTTGTCGTTCCCGTCTTGCCTGCCAGATCACTGCGTTTGAGCACATTGGTCTTGGCGGCCGTGCCGCGCGTAGCAACGTCGTGCAACATCGAATCCATAATGAACGCGTTGCGCGCCGAAATGGCCCGGATCGATTCGTCGCCCGCAGTGGACGGCTTTTCCTCCATGATCACATTGCCCTTCGAATCGGTGATGCGCGCCACAATGAACGGATTTACGCGGAAGCCGCCATTGGCAAACACGGCGTAGGCGCTCGCCATTTGCAGTGGTGTGACCATCCCCGCGCCCAGCGCCATCGGCAGATAGGCAGGGTGCTTGTCCGCCTCGAAGCCGAAGCGTCCAATGAATTTTTGTGCGTAGCCCGGGGTAATGCTCTGCAGGATACGAATCGACACGAGGTTGCGCGAGCGCATCAGCGCGACGCGCATCGGCATCGGCCCATCGAAGCCGCCGCCGTAGTTCTTCGGCTCCCACGGCTGCCCGCCTGTCTGCGCCGCCGAGAAGTACAACGGTGCGTCGTTGATGATCGTTGCCGGTGCGAAGCCCTTTTCGAGCGCCGCCGAGTAAATGAACGGCTTGAAGCTGGAGCCCGGCTGACGCCAGGCCTGCGTGACGTGGTTGAACTTGTTTCGGCTGAAGTCGAAGCCGCCGACGAGCGAGCGAATCGCGCCATTCTGCGGGTCGAGCGACACGAATGCCGCTTCGATGTCCGGCATCTGCACAATCCGCCAGTTGTGCTTCGCATCCTGGGTCACACGGATCACCGAGCCCGGGCGAATCTTCTGCTTCGGCTGGGCCTTCGCGCTCAATCCCGCCGCCGCAAAGCGCAGGCCCTCGCCGGTCACGGTCACGTCGTCACCGTTCAGGAGCACGGCTTTGACCTGCTGCGGCGATGACGAGAGCACGACGGCGGCGACCATATCGCCGCTGTCCGGATGCTCGACCAGCGTGTCGTCGATCAGTTGTTCGCGCTCGTCCTGGTCGTTTGGAAGGTCGATATTGGCTTCGGGCCCGCGATAGCCATGACGTAACTCGTAGGCCATGACGCCGGCGCGCAGCGCTTCGTAGGCAGCTTCCTGATCGGCCGAATTGATCGTTGTGTAGACGTTCAAGCCGCGCGTGTAGATCTCGTCCTTGAACTGCGCGTAGAGCAGTTGGCGAACCATTTCGGCCACGTACCCGGCATGAACGCTGAACTCGCTGCCCAGCCCGCGTACCACCAGTTCCTGCGCGATGGCCTGGTCGTATTCGGACTTCGAGACGTACCCAAGGTCGTACATTCGCTTGAGGATGTACTCCTGGCGGATGCGGGCGCGCTTGTAATTGACGATCGGGTTATAGGCCGAAGGGGCCTTGGGCAGGCCGGCGAGCATGGCGGCCTCGGCGAGCGTGATGTCCTTCAGATCCTTGCCGAAATAAACCCGCGCAGCGCTGGCGAACCCATAGGCGCGTTCGCCGAGATAGATCTGATTCATATACAGCTCGAGAATCTGATCCTTCGTGAGGCGCGACTCGATCTTGTAGGCGAGAAGCGCTTCATAGATCTTGCGCGTGTAGGTCTTCTCGCTTGAGAGGAAGAAGTTGCGCGCGACTTGCATCGTGATCGTGCTGGCGCCTTGCGCGGATCCACCACGCGCGAAGTTGGCGATGCCCGCGCGGAAGATGCCGATGAAGTCGACCCCGCCGTGCTGATAGAAGCGGTCGTCCTCGATGGCGAGGACGGCCTTCTTCATCACGTCGGGAATATCGGAGAAGCGCACCAGATTACGGCGCTCTTCACCGAACTCGCCGATCTGGATGTCGTCGGCGGTGTAGATGCGCAGCGGAATCTTCGGCCGGTAGTCCACGATCGTGTCGAGCGACGGCAATTGCGGCGTCATCACCACCAGGATGTACCCCGCGAGCAGCGCGCCACACACGACCATCGCGGCGAACAGGCCAGCGAACCACAGCGTAATGCGCAGCCAGAGAGAGCGGCGCGGCGTGGGTGGGCGCTTGTCGCGGGGTGTCTCGGTTTGGGGTGTGCTTGCCATGGGGGAACCGGAAAAATCAGTGAACCGATTATAACGAACGACTCGACGCCTCTCGCCGCAGCCCCCCGAAATCGGAGTTCTGGCCTATGGGGTATAGGAGTCGGACGAGAAAGGACCGGCGCGGATTCCTAAACCGCGTCGCGTTGGCCCGGCGGCCGTGAGGATTCGGACTGGTCCGATTGGGCTGCTGCGTCGCGCTGGATAGCATCGATGACATCGACTGGGTGAGAGACGGGAGGATGTCATGATCGAAGCAGTTCTGCGCGGTGTGCGCCACATGGGCAGCCAACTGGCGGCGGCGTTGCCGCGTGCCGGGGGCGGCGGTTGCGGTATTCATTTCGACGCTGGCGGCATGCATTTCGTTCGCCTGACCCGGGTGGCCGGACCCGCGCAGTTGCGTCTGGACGCCTGCGGGACTGCCGTGCTCGAGGACGACATATTGCGCGGCGCATTGATCGTCAAACCGGAGGCCGCCGCGCGTCGGCTGGAGGAGCTGTTGGAGCGACTCGGCACCCATGCGCAGGATCTGCGCGACGACACCCTCGTACTGGCACTGCCCGCCCACGGACTGAAAACGCAGGTCATCGAGTGTCCGGAGGATTTGCCGCCGCGTGCGTTGCGAGCGTGGTGCGAGCGCCGTGCCGCCTTGCTGCTGCCCGGTGACGGCGATCCCGCCTTGCGCCATCGCGTGGGCGTGACGTGGGCCGACCCGGGCAACTATCGGCTGCGTTTGTACGCCTGTGAGGCGGAACTGGTCGATAGCCGCGTCGCGGTGCTCGAAATGTCGGGACTTCGGGTGCATGCGACCGATGCGGCGCACGAGGCCGGGCGACGGGCCTTCCGATGGGCATGGCCGGTCGGTGGCGAAGCCATCGCGCAGGCGTCGCCGCGGGCACCGATGGGGTTGCTGCAAATCGACGCGCATCACCTCGATCTATCGGTCTTCGATGGACACACCTGCGTGGCCGACGTCAGAGAACGTTTCGACGGTATCGGCGGCCATCCAGACGCGTTGGCAAGCGTGGTGCGCGAGTTGTCGGGCAAGCTGCCCGTCGCCGTAGGCGTCATGCATATCGCGACGCAAGGCGCGAGTCCTGGGGAACTCGTGGCGATCTGCGACGCGCTCGGCGCGGCCTGCGGTATCCCTGTGCGGCCATTCGATCCGCTGAGACGATTCGAATCGTCGCGTCCGTCCGGGCCACGACGCCAGACTTTCGCGCAGCGGACTGCGCTTGCCGTGCCATGCGGACTGGCGTTGCGTGCCATGTCGATGAGGGGCGTGACATGCGAATGAAGGTGCAATTTCCTCCACTCGATTTCCTCCCCACGCTCGCCCAGCGCCGGCAGCGCGAGTTTGCGCGGCAATGGCGAATATGGGGGTGCGTGGCCGCGTGTGGTGGGCTCGCGTCGCTCGCGCCGATGGCTCGCGACATCTCCCTGCGCCAGCAAACGCAGGCGCAAGTGACGGCGCTACGTGCGGCGAGCGAGAAACTCGGCGGGCAGATCGCTGCGTTCGAGACGGCCGGGCGTGAGTTGGCGGCCATGGATGCCCATCGCCGGGCGGCCGCGGCGTTGATCGAGCGTCGGCAGCCCGTCGCAAACCGATTGCTCGACATCATGCGCGCGTGCGCCGACGGCGTGCGATTGACATCCGTAAAAATCGGCGAGGATCAAGCGCGCGTCGAGGGCTATGCAACGACGCAATCACGCGTGCGCGAAACGCAGAAGCGATTGCGGACGCTGCCATGGGTGCGCAAAGTCGCGGAAGTCGAATCGAGCGTGGTCCCGGAGGCCGTCAAGCGTCAGTGGGCCGGCGGAGCGACTCAGGCCTCTGTGCCGACCCTTCGCCGCTTCACATTGCGTATCGAACTCAAGCGTGCACCGAGGCCCGTTGCGCTTTCGGTCACCGCGGAGGTCGATGGGCTGCCGAGTGAGGAGGTGCCCGATGTACGGTGAACGCCCTCCGCCGGATGATGTCCGCGACATTTTTCGTGATGCAGCAGACCGCTGGCGTGCGCGATGGACGGCGTGGACGTCAGTCTCGCCGGCCGAGTGGGCGCCGCTGGTGCGCTGGGGACTGGTCATCCTTGCCTGGCTGTTGGGGCTGCTGATGGCGTGGTCGGTCTGGTGGCTGGTCGGCCTGCCCGTAAGGGCAACCTTGCAGAAGGATCTTGGCGCCGAGCAGCAGAGGTGGGATCGGGCGAACGACGCCGCGCGTCGCTTACCCGCATTGATGGCAACGCTGCGTGATGCCGAGGCCGAGACGATGGCTTGGCATCGCCGGCTTCCGCTCGCTGCACAGAGGGTGGGGGAAGCGGCAGCCGAGGCGAGCGAAGGCGTGGGCGCGTCGGCACGGCACTCGGCGGCATCCTCGCTACCGGACCTCGCTGACGACACGCGCTCGGCGTGGCGTGCCGATCTCGAGCGCCTTGCTGCACGTTCGGGCCTGACGCTGGAGGCAGCGCGGCCGGGGCCCGCCGCGTCGAGCGGGGACCTCGAAATCGAGCGTGCCGAAATGCGTGTCGGGGGGCGCGTCGCGAATCTGCTCGATTGGCTCGCCGAGGTCGACCGGATGCCTCGGCATCTATCGATCGAGCGCCTGTCGCTTCAGGGGCCGGCGTTGGGAACTTCCGGTGCGACGGTAGTGGCGGAGGCCGAGGCGGGGGTCACGGCCATGGTGGCCGCCTACGCCTGGCGACGTCCCGCAGACCTTCCCGGCATGCCTGCCGGGCGTTCCTTGCCGGCGTTACCGCCGCCAGCCCCGCCTTGGCAGATGCCGGCGGACACGATCGACGTGTTTCGTACGCCACTGACGCGCCGCTCAGCTCAGGACGCCGTGACGATGGCGGCGTCCGGCCCGCAGTCGTCGGTCGACGACGGCACGCCTGTCGGATCGATGCGTGCGGGATCGCGGCGGGTCGTGCTTCACCGGACGTCGGCTGCCGAATTGGCGGCGACCTGGAGCGAAGGTCCACCGCGACAGGGGCCGGCGGCGGAAGACTCCGACGCGTTGAGCGTCGACGTGACGCTCCATGGCGTGGAGGCCGCCGATGCGTTACGGGCGTTCGCCCGTCTGACCGGGCGCAGCGTGGTGATTGGCGAGCGCGTCGTCGGGCGTCTCGACATGGAAGTGCAGCGCGTCTCGGCGGCTGTGGCGTTTGACGTCATGGTCCGGAGTGCCGGTCTCGGCGTTCAATCGTTGAACGGCGTCGACTGGATTGCCCCGCGTGCCGACCTGCTGGCTGACGAGCAGACGCAACTCGAAGCGGCCGCGAAGCGCGAGGCGTTGCTGCCGCTGGCCAGCCGTCGCTTCACGCTGAACTATCCGCGTGCATTGGCGCTGCGGGAGATCATCATGGGCGAAAAGGACCGCAAGGGGCAACGATTGTTGTCCGTGCGAGGCAGCCTGATTGCCGATCCGCGCACGAACCAATTGTTCGTGACCGATTTGCCGGAAAAGCTCGATGCGCTGGCTAAATTCATCGCACGAATCGACGTTCCGGTCCGTCAAGTGCTGATTGAGGCCCGCATTGTCGAGGCCGACGACCGCTTCAGCGAGTCGCTCGGTGTCCGGCTCACGGGACACCACGGTCGCGGCGAAGGCCAGCAGAAGCGCGGCGAGCGGCCGGCCGCGGAGGGGGCGCGGGGTGTCGGGGGCACGAATAGCGGAGGGGGAACGCCATCGGGCAGTGCGCTCGACATTGGCTTGCCCGCGGCGGCGCTGGCCGGCGTGGTGCCGCCGAGCTTGGCGATCACGCTTTTTGGCCGCTCCGCCACGCGCTTGCTGCAACTGGAACTCTCGGCATTGGAGACAAGTGGGCGAGGTCGTGTCGTCTCCCGGCCTCGCGTGGTCACGGCGGACAAGGTTCAGGCACTCATTGAACAGGGCACGGAGCTGCCTTACCAGACGCAAAGTGGCCGCCGCAATGCAACGTCGATTCAATTCCGAAAGGCCACGTTGAGGCTCGAAGTGACGCCGCTCATTACCCCGGACGGTCAGGTGATTCTGGATGTCGACGTGCGCAAGGACAGTGTCGGGCAGGCGGTGGCACAGGGATTCGCCGTGGATACCCGACATGTCAAGACGCAGGTGCAGGTCGAGGACGGAGGGACGGTGGCCATCGGCGGGATCTACCAGGAAGAACGGCGCGACAGTCGAGCCGGCGTGCCGTGGTTGAGCGATGTGCCGTTGCTGGGCGCGCTGTTTCGCAACCGCGCCAACGAAGACCGCCGTACGGAGCTGCTGGTGTTTCTGACGCCCAGTGTGGTGCCCGAGGGTCGGAAGGGCGGCGAGGCCGAGGATAATGCGGCCTCCTCGGGCGCCTCGCCCAAGCCCTCGAAAAACGACCTGCCTTCCGGTCATCCCCGGCTCACCGGAGTGCGCTCCGAGTTGACGCGTTCCGCACGCCCGACGCATATCCCGGTATCATCGGGGGCTGGAACCCAAATATCAGCGATTTATGCTGGAAAACGTAATACTTGTCGGACTGATGGGGGCGGGCAAGACCACGGTTGGGCGCGCAGTGGCGCGACGTCTTGGGCGGCAGTTCTATGACTCCGATCATGAGATTGAAGCGCGCACGGGTGTGCGCATTCCGATCATCTTCGAGCACGAAGGCGAGGACGGCTTCCGTCAGCGCGAAGCCCAGACCATCGACGAACTCACCCAACGCAGCGGAATCGTACTCGCCACCGGCGGGGGCGCGGTGCTGCGCGCGGAAAATCGCGAACACATCAAGTCGCGCGGCACGGTGGTCTATTTGCGCGCCAATCCGCATGACCTCTGGCTGCGCACACGTCGTGACAAGAACCGCCCGTTGCTGCAAACGGCCGATCCACGCGCGCGTCTCGAGCAGTTGTTCAAAGAGCGCGACGCGCTATATCGCGAGTGCGCGACCTTCGTCATCGAAACGGGTCGGCCGAGCGTGAATGCGCTCGTCAACATGGTGTTGATGCAACTGGAGGTCGTGGGAATCGTTCCCAGCAGCGCCGGCCTGCCATCCGATTCGCCTGACGATCGGCATGACGGCGTGCATGGCGACGAGCCGGACGGTGCGCACGGTGACGGTGAAGCCGCTCGGGCGGCCGGGGGCGACGCGAAGCTGGCGCAGGCCGAGCGCGATGATGCATCGCAGACAACGTCCGTATCGCCTGCGCCCGACACCTTTCCTCGCTGATATCGCCGATATCGCTGACCATGACAACAAGCGGCATGAAGACCCTCAAACTCGATCTGGGCGAGCGCGCCTATCCGATCCACATCGGCACCGATCTGCTCACGCAGGAGGCCTTGTTCGCGCCGCACGTGCGCGGCACGCACGCCGTGATCGTGACGAACACGACCGTCGCCCCGCTTTACGCCGAGCGCGTCGCGGCAACGCTGCAACGGCTCGGAAAGCGTGTGGTCACCGCTGTGCTGCCCGACGGCGAGGCGCACAAGAACTGGCAAACGCTCAACCTGATTTTCGACGAACTGCTTGGCGCTCAGGCGGACCGCAAGGCGACATTGATCGCGCTGGGCGGCGGAGTCGTCGGCGACATGACCGGGTTTGCCGCCGCCTGCTACATGCGCGGTGTCCCGTTCGTGCAGGTGCCAACGACACTGCTTGCACAAGTGGATTCGTCGGTCGGTGGCAAGACGGGGATCAACCACCCACTCGGCAAGAATATGATCGGAGCGTTCTGGCAGCCGAGCGCCGTGCTGGCCGACATCGGCACGTTGTCCACGTTGCCGGATCGTGAGCTGGCCGCCGGTCTGGCGGAAGTGATCAAGCATGGCGCGATCGCCGATGAACAGTACTTTGACTGGATCGAGGCGAATATCGAAGCGTTGAATGCCCGCGATACGGCGGCACTGACCTACGCCGTGCAGCGCTCGTGCGAGATCAAGGCGCAGGTCGTCGCCAGCGACGAACGCGAACAGGGCCTGCGTGCCACGCTGAACTTCGGTCATACGTTCGGCCATGCCATTGAAGCGGGCCTCGGGTATGGCGAATGGCTGCATGGCGAGGCGGTCGGGTGCGGCATGGTCATGGCGTCCGATCTGTCGGCGCGTCTGGGCTTTATCGACACGGCGTTTGTCCCGCGAATCAAGGCGCTGATCGTGGCGGCCAAGCTGCCGGTCACGGGGCCGGATCTGGGTGAGGATCGCTACATCGATCTGATGCGCGTCGACAAGAAGGCGGAAGGCGGGGACATCCGCTTCGTACTACTCAACCGGCTGGGGCAGGCGTTCATGACGGGCGTTCCCGAGGCCGAGCTTCGCGCGACGTTGCGCGCCAACATCTAGTAAAGGAGGGCTGGCGATGATCGATTACGAAGCGTCGCTTGCCTCCTACGCGGCGCGCTCGAGCGCGTCACGCGGACGGCGGTTTGCGGAACCTGCGCCTACGACGCGGACCGAATTTCAGCGCGACCGCGACCGCATCATTCATTCGACGGCGTTCCGCCGGCTCGAATACAAGACGCAAGTGTTCGTGAATCACGAGGGCGACCTGTTTCGCACGCGCCTGACACACAGTCTGGAAGTGGCGCAGATCGGCCGGTCGATCGCGCGAAATCTGCGCGTCAGCGAGGATCTCGTCGAGGCGATCGCACTGGCGCACGACCTCGGTCACACGCCCTTCGGTCACGCCGGGCAGGACGCACTCAACGCCTGCATGCAAGATTACGGCGGGTTTGAGCACAATCTGCAGAGCCTTGTCGTTGTCGACGAACTCGAAGAGCATTACGGCGGCTTCGACGGGTTGAACCTCTGTTTCGAGACGCGCGAGGGCATTCTCAAGCACTGTTCGCGCGCGAATGCGAGAGGGCTGGGTGAGCTTGGCGAGCGATTTCTGAAGGGGCGGCAGCCTGGGATGGAAGCGCAGATCGCCAATCTTGCGGACGAGATCGCTTACAACAATCACGATATCGACGATGGTGTGCGCTCCGGCCTGTTGTCGCTCGATCAACTCGACGACGTGCCGCTCTGGAAACGCTATTGCGCCGAGGCGAGGCTTGCATGGCCGGAAATTTCCGGCCGGCGGCTGGTGCACGAAACGACGCGACGGATTATCAATGCGCTGATCGTCGACCTGATCACGACCACGCGTCAACGCGTGGCCGACGCTTCGCCGTTCTCCATTGACGATGTGCGTGGCGCGGGACCGTTGGTGGCCTTTAGCGGCGAGATGCGCGAGCAGGCCGGGCGACTCAAGCGGTTTCTGTTCGAGAATCTCTACCGGCACTATCTGGTGATGCGCATGGCAGCGAAAGCGCAGCGCATCGTTCAGGAGTTGTTCAACGCGTTTCTTGCCGATCCCCGCTTGCTGCCACCCAACTACCGCACCGAGCACGCAGCGGATCAGCCACGCTGGATCGCGCACTACATTGCCGGAATGACGGATCGCTACGCAATCAAGGAATACAGCCGTCTCTTTACCATCGAGCCGACGCTCTGACGCGTGCCTCGGGAGACGATGCGAAACAGCCGGCTTTCGCCGGCTGTTTCGCTATTGCCACCTCGCGTGTGACGATGAGGGCCGGTATCCCGACGCATCACGTTCGATGTCTGCCGGTGCACAACGGCACCGCCGGCGAGTGAGTTAGCTGCGTCCCGCAATGAATCCGAGCACGAGCGCAACAGCCGCTACCGTGCCAACGGTCTGCCATGGGCGCTCGTGGACATAGCCGTCGGCTTCTTCCCAGACCTCGTTGGCGCGACGGCGCAGGTTGGCGCGGGCATCGCCAAACTCGCTGCGCGCTTCACGAAGCTTGTCGCCGATCTCGGCGCGCAGCGCCTCAATATCCGATGCCGACTTCGCGTTGGACAGCGCGTGGTCCAGATCGTCGAGCAGATCGCGCACGCGTGAAGAGACGTCCTGACTCGCCAGACGTGCCGCGCGTGCGGTACGTCGGCCGGCAAAGCGCGCATCGTCGAGGCTGCTGTTGAGTACCGTTTCCGCTTTCGAGGCAATTCCCATTTTCAGACTCCCAAGAGGTGGTATTGAAATGCGGCGTCCGTCAGACTCGGGGAACGACGGCGCCGGTGGAACCCTGAGGCGAACGGCCATTATGGCGCGACCGTTCGCGTGCGTACACCTTCAGAGACTTTCGGGAAACGAAGAAAGTTGCGTCGCGTTGGCTGAAGATCGTGTGAGAATGGGCTGACATCGCGGCCGGAAATACGAAAACGCCGCACGGGGCGGCGTTTTCTAGACGGCTTGAATCGATTTCGTTGCGCCAAGTCAGACCGAATGCAAGCGCTGGCGTGAGCCGGAAAGCTGGCTTGGCGCGGAACTTAGAAGCGGTAACCCAGCGACAGGAACGTGACCACCGGGTTCAGCTTGACCTTGGCTTCGCTGGTCGTGGTGATCGGGCCGCGGGTGGTCGTCAGCTTGGCGGTGGTGCTGACCGGGATGTACGACACGGAGAATGCGAGCGTCCAGTGCTTGTCCATGTTGTAGTTGATACCCGCGTTGAACACTGGCGCCCACGAATTGGTGAGCTTGGCCGTTGTGTTGCCGCCTGGGCCGCCCGTCAATGCATTGCTGGCCAGCGATTGGAAGCCCGGCGTCAGTTCAATGTTCGTATACCAGAAGTAGCTGACCCCAAGGCCGACGAAGGGACGCCATGTATCGTTTGCCTGTCCGAAGTAATACTTCAGCAACAAGGCCGGGCTCCACTGCTTGGCCGATGCCAGCGAACCGCCACCTGGCAGCGCGAGGTTGCCCTGTCCGTAGAGGCGGAACTTCGGCGCGAAGCCGGTGACGGCTTCCACGGCGATGTTGTCGGTAAAGAAGTGGGCAAACGTGAGGCCCGCGGTGTCGGCGTCATCGACTTGGGCACCCGTATTGCCCAGTCGGCTATTCACTGCCGCGGCCAGACCCGGAACGTTCGATCCGGTCACATTCAGTGGATCGCTGGAAACCTGGGGCGAGAGGTGGAACCAGCCAAGGTTGACAACGTTATCGCCGGCTTGCTGTGCAAACGCGGCCCCGGACACCGTGAGCGTGGCCACGGCAGCCATCGTCAAATGCTTCAACTTCATCGATTCGTCTCCTGCTCAAGATTCTTTATTGTCGAGAATTTCGGTAAATGAAATTCAGGGCCATTATGCCGACGGGGCATAGCAGCGGAAAGCAAGAGTCTGGAGTGCGCGCTCTAAAGGTGTTGTTTCCATGCATCGACTCATGGAATGCCCCTAGAAAAATGCGCTGGACGGGCGAAAAGCGCGCCCTGACGCCCAGGGCACGCCTTTAGGATTTCACTGCGGAGTCCGATATGTCGAACGCATTCTGCGTCCCGCACGCTGAGTCTAGAACTTGTAGCCGAGCGAGACGAAGGTGACAATCGGGTTCAGTTTGATCTCGGCGTCGGAGGAGGAGAGGACCGTTCCGTCCTGCGCCTTGATCTTGATGTTCGCGGTGGTCTTGAGGGGAACGTAAGAAACCGAGGCGCTGGCGACCCAGTGTTTGTCGAAGGCATAGGACACGCCGGCATTGAAAACGGGTTGCCACGACGCCGACGATTTCGCTTCGACGGTGGTCGGCCCGTTATGCCCGGAAGTGAACGCGAGCACGCTGCCGAAATTCTGATTCAGCGCCGCTTCGAAATTCGGGTTGAGATTGACGTTCGTGAAGAACGTATAACTCACACCGACCCCCAGAAACGGGCGCCAGGTGGAATTGGCCTGGCCGAAGTAATACTGGAACACAAGCGCCGGACTCCATTGACGAACGCTCTGCACAATCGGATTGTTTTGTGGCGCGCCAAGGTCGATACTCGTGAGCGCGCCGGCCAGTCCCGGCGGTGCGATCACGCCTTGTCCGGTAAGCTTGAACTTGGCGGGAATGCCGGCAACCGTCTGTACGGCAATGTTGTCGGTGACAAAGTGGGTGATGACGAGGCCGAGCGTGTCGGCGTTACTGACCTTCGCTCCGCTTCCGGGGGACGTGAAGTTCGACGGCACCAGGCTTGGAGTGAGCCCTTCCTGGGTGACACTTGTGGTCATCGGCTTGCTGGAGTCTTGCGGCGCGATGTGAAACCATCCGAGATTGACGACGTTGTCGCCGGCTTGTTGTGCACTGGCGCGGGTGGGCGCCAGGGAAACGAAGAGTCCGAGCGCGCACAAGCACGCCGCGGACCGATAGGCCCGAGTTGTCATTTGTCTATCCTCCCAAGATTATTTATTTATTTTTCGATGCATTATGCGCTTGGGATTTCACGGCGCAATCGCCGTATCTAGAGCTTTTGTACGAATCAACGGGGTTTGGCTAGATATCAGTATTTAAAGGGGTTTTTATGATGAAACTCCCTCGACGATCGTGATATCGAGCTTTAAAGAATTACATTTGAATCCGCATGGCCCGATTACCGCGACTTTTCATTCCACGCCAACCGCAGCATGTGATTCTGCGCGGCAATAACCGGCAGGCGATCTTCGTCGACGACGAGGACCGGCGTGTATTTCACGACCGGTTGCGCGACGCCGCGCGCGCCAACGGACTGGCGATTCACGCCTGGTGCATGATGCCGAACCACCTGCATCTGGTTGCCACGCCCGCAGACGAGCGCAGCCTTCCGGCCACGCTTCAGGCCGTTGGTCGCTACTACGTGTTGTATTTCAACCGGCGTCACCAGCGCACCGGCACGCTTTGGGAGGGCCGGTATCGCGCCACGGTCATCGAAGCGGAACACTATCTGCTGCTTGCCAGCCGGTACGTCGAGCTCAACCCGGTGCGCGCGGGGCTGGCAGATGCCCCCGGGAATTACCGATGGTCGAGTTACCTCCATCACGTCGGCCTCACGGTCGATAGTCTGGTCACGGACCACGCGCTGTATTGGGCGCTCGGCAATACACCGTTCGAACGTCAACGTGCCTACGCCGAGGGGTTTTCGATCCCGCTGCCGGCACCTGAGATTGACGCATTGCGTACGGCAACGCAGAAAGGATGGCTGCTCGGCGGGCCCGATTATCAGGCTCGCATGTCACTTGCCGCCAACCGGCGCGTGAGTCCTCTCACGCGCGGTCGTCCACGCAAAGCGATCTCGGACGCGCTCTGACACTGGCTGGCCGCAGGCCGGTTCCGGTCTGCCTCGCTTTCTCCAGCTATTTGAAATCACAGAATTTTTTGACGAGCACAGATCGGATCGAATTAATATGACCCTAATAAAAAGGGGCCTTCGATCAGCGTGGTTTTAAATGCGAATCTGACCCCATTAAATTGTTTTGTCTTTGTGAATTCCTTGGCGTATATTCCAACTTCGGCCGATTGGTGCGATGCGCAAAAGCGTGCGCGCTGAGTCGGCTCCCTGTGGCGACGCCCAAGAACGACCTTCGACGCGCGCGAATCCGCAGTCCTGGCCCACCCGGCCACCCCCACTTAACCCGGTCGAGCGCGACGAGCATGCGCGCGGCGACCTCGCCAAGAGACGGTGTAACTCGTGGAAAAGAAACAGCAACCGATTGCAGCGGCCGTAGCGATGCCGGGTGAGGCGTACGTGGCGCCGGACGCTCAGGGCATGTACGACCCGGCCAACGAACATGACGCCTGCGGCGTCGGCTTCGTGGCGCACATCAAGGGCGTGAAGAGTCATGCCATCGTCGAGCAGGGCCTGAAGATTCTCGAAAACCTCGATCACCGGGGCGCCGTGGGCGCCGACCCGTTGATGGGTGACGGGGCCGGCATCCTGCTCCAGATTCCCGATCAGTTCTACCGCGAAGAGATGGCCCGGCAAGGCGTGACCCTGCCGCCGGCCGGCGAATACGGTGTCGGCATGATCTTTCTGCCGAAGGAACACGCGTCGCGTCTGGCCTGCGAACAGGAACTCGAGCGGACCGTGAAGGCCGAGGGGCAAGTCGTGCTGGGTTGGCGCGACGTCGCGATCGATCGCGACATGCCGATGTCGCCCAACGTGAAGGCGACCGAGCCGGTGATCCGTCAGATCTTCATCGGCCGTGGGCAGGACATCATGGTGACGGACGCCCTCGAGCGTAAGCTGTACGTCATCCGCAAGACGGCAAGCCATCGCATTCAGGCGCTCAAGCTCAAGCACGGCAAGGAATACTTCGTGCCGTCGATGTCGGCGCGCACGATCGTCTACAAGGGGCTGCTGCTGTGCGACCAGGTCGGCCGCTACTACCGCGACCTGGCCGATCCGCGCACCGTCTCGGCGCTCGCCCTCGTTCACCAGCGTTTCTCGACGAACACGTTCCCGGCATGGGAGCTGGCGCACCCGTACCGAATGGTCGCGCACAACGGTGAAATCAACACCGTCAAGGGCAACGTCAACTGGATCAACGCCCGCACGGGCGCGATCTCGTCGGCCGTGCTCGGCGACGATCTGCAGAAGCTGTGGCCGCTGATCTACCCGGGCCAGTCGGACACCGCATCGTTCGACAACTGCCTCGAAATGCTCACGATGGCCGGCTATCCGCTCGCCCACGCCGTGATGATGATGATCCCGGAAGCCTGGGAGCAGCACACACTGATGGACGACAACCGCCGCGCGTTCTACGAATATCACGCCGCGATGATGGAGCCGTGGGACGGCCCCGCCGCCATCGCCTTCACCGACGGTCGTCAGATCGGCGCGACGCTCGACCGTAACGGTCTGCGTCCGGCGCGCTTCGTGATTACCGACGACGACATGGTCATCCTGGCCTCGGAATCGGGCGTGCTGCCGATTCCCGAGTCGAAGATCGTCAAGAAGTGGCGCCTGCAGCCGGGCAAGATGTTCCTGATCGACATGGAGCAGGGCCGCATCATCGACGACAAGGAACTCAAGGACAACCTCGCCAACGCGAAGCCGTACAAGAGCTGGATCGACGCCGTGCGCATCAAGCTCGACGAGATCGAGCCGAAGGTCGAAGAGGCCGGTGTGCATCACGATTCGGCCACGCCGCTGCTCGATTTGCAGCAGGCCTTCGGCTACACGCAGGAAGAAGTGAAGCTGCTGATGACGCCGATGGCGATCAACGGCGAAGAAGCCGTGGGCTCGATGGGCAACGACAGCCCGCTCGCGGTCATGAGCAACAAGAACAAGACGCTCTATCATTACTTCCGCCAGTTGTTCGCCCAGGTGACGAACCCGCCGATCGATCCGATCCGCGAGAACATGGTGATGTCGCTGGTGTCGTTCATCGGCCCGAAGCCGAACCTGCTCGACACGAACAACATCAACCCGCCGATGCGTCTCGAAGTGTCGCAGCCGGTGCTGGACTTCAAGGAAATCGCGAAGATCCGTCACATCGACAAGTACACCGGGGGCAAATTCCGCTCGTACGAGCTGAACATCTGCTATCCGGTCGCGTGGGGCAAGGAAGGCATTGAAGCGCGCCTCGCGTCGCTGTGCGCCGAAGCCATCGACGCGGTGAAGTCGGGCTACAACATCCTCATCGTGTCGGACCGCCTGACGAATCGCGAACAAGTCGCCATCCCGGCGCTGCTCGCGACCTCGGCCGTGCACCAGCATCTGGTCGCGCAAGGTCTGCGCACGAGCACCGGCCTCGTGGTCGAAACCGGTTCGGCGCGCGAAGTGCACCACTTCGCATTGCTCGCGGGCTACGGCGCGGAAGCCGTTCACCCGTACCTCGCGATGGAGACGCTCGCACAGATCGCCCGCAAGCAGGGTGGCGACCTCACGCCCGAGAAGGCGGTCAAGCACTTCGTCAAGGCGGTCGGCAAGGGCCTGCACAAGGTCATGTCGAAGATGGGCATCTCGACGTACATGTCGTACACCGGCGCGCAAATCTTCGAAGCCATCGGCTTGTCGCAGGAACTGGTCAAGAAGTACTTCCAGGGCACGGCGTCGAACGTCGGCGGTATCGGCATTTTCGAAGTGGCCGAGGAAGCGGTGCGTCTGCATCGCGACGCCTTCAGCGACAACCCGGTGCTCGCAAACATGCTCGACGCCGGTGGCGAGTACGCGTTCCGCATTCGTGGCGAAGACCATATGTGGACGCCGGATGCCATCGCCAAGCTCCAGCACTCGACCCGTTCGAACTCGTACCAGACGTACAAGGAATACGCGAACCTCATCAACGACCAGAGCAAGCGTCACATGACGTTGCGCGGTCTGTTCGAGTTCCGCGTCGATCCGCAGCGCGCGATTCCGCTCGATCAGGTTGAATCGGCCAAGGACATCGTGAAGCGTTTCGCCACCGGTGCCATGTCGCTCGGCTCGATCTCGACCGAAGCGCACGCCACGCTGGCCGTTGCCATGAACCGTATCGGCGGCAAGTCGAACACGGGCGAAGGCGGCGAAGATGCGCGCCGTTATCGCAACGAGCTGAAGGGAATTCCGATCAAGAAGGGCGAATCGCTCGCATCGATCGTGGGGCACGACGTCATCGAGGCCGATATCGAACTTCAGGATGGCGATTCGCTGCGCTCGAAGATCAAGCAGGTGGCCTCGGGCCGCTTTGGCGTGACGGCTGACTATCTGGTCTCGGCCGATCAGATCCAGATCAAGATGGCGCAGGGCGCCAAGCCGGGCGAAGGCGGTCAGCTGCCGGGTCACAAGGTGACCGAATACATCGGCAAGCTGCGTTACTCGGTGCCGGGCGTCGGCCTGATTTCGCCGCCCCCGCACCACGACATCTACTCGATCGAAGATCTGGCGCAGCTCATCCACGATCTGAAGAACGTGAATGCCTCGTCGTCGATTTCGGTGAAGCTCGTGTCCGAGGTGGGCGTGGGGACGGTCGCCGCCGGTGTCGCGAAGGCCAAGGCCGATCACGTGGTGATCGCCGGTCACGACGGTGGCACGGGCGCTTCGCCCCTGTCGTCGGTGAAGTACGCCGGCACGCCGTGGGAGCTGGGCCTGGCCGAGACGCAACAGACGCTGGTGCTCAATCGCTTGCGCGGTCGTATCCGTGTGCAAGCCGACGGTCAGATGAAGACCGGTCGCGACGTGGTGATCGGCGCACTGCTGGGTGCCGACGAATTCGGCTTCGCGACGGCGCCGCTCGTCGTCGAGGGCTGCATCATGATGCGCAAGTGCCACCTGAACACCTGCCCGGTGGGCGTGGCGACGCAAGACCCGGTGTTGCGCAAGAAATTCCAGGGCAAGCCGGAGCACGTGGTCAATTACTTCTTCTTCGTGGCCGAAGAAGTGCGCGAAATCATGGCGCAACTGGGCATCTCGAAGTTCGACGATCTGATCGGCCGCGCTGACCTGCTCAACACCCGCGCGGGCGTGGAGCACTGGAAGGCGAAGGGCCTGGACTTCGCGCGCATCTTCCATCTGCCGGAAATGGAAGCGGACGTACCGCGTCTGCATGTCGAAACGCAAGATCACGGTCTGGCCGCCGCACTCGATCACGCGCTCATCGAAAAGGCGCTGCCGGCGCTCGAGAAGGGCGAGCATGTCTCGTTCATTCAGCCGGTGCGCAACCGTAACCGTACGGTCGGCGCAATGCTTTCGGGCGAAGTGGCCAGGCGTTACGGCCATGACGGTCTGCCGGACGACACGATCCACGTGCAGCTCAAGGGCACGGCCGGCCAGAGCTTCGGGGCGTTCCTCGCACGCGGCATCACGCTCGATCTGGTAGGCGACGGCAACGACTATGTGGGTAAGGGCCTGTCGGGCGGGCGCATCATCGTGCGTCCGACCAACGACTTCCGCGGCAACGCCGAAGACAACATCATCGTGGGCAACACCGTGATGATTGGCGCCATCGAAGGCGAAGCCTTCTTCAATGGCGTGGCCGGCGAACGCTTCTGCGTGCGGAACTCGGGCGCCACCGCCGTGGTGGAAGGCTCAGGCGATCACGGTTGCGAATACATGACCGGCGGTACGGTGGTCGTGTTGGGCGAGACCGGGCGTAACTTCGCGGCGGGGATGTCGGGCGGTGTGGCCTACGTGTACGACGCTGACGGCACGTTCGCCGCCAAGTGCAACACCGCGATGGTCGCTCTCGACCCGGTGCTGCCGCACGGCGAGCAGGAGCGCACGGTGAGCCAGGGATTGTGGCATCGCGGCCAGACCGACGAGGCGCAACTGCGCGAGCTGATCGAGCGTCACTTCCAGTTCACGGGCTCGACACGCGCCAAGGCGCTGCTCGAAGACTGGGACGGCGCGCGCCGCAAGTTCGTGAAGGTGTTCCCGAGCGAATACAAGCGGGCCCTCGGCGATATGGCCAAGGCCAACGAAAAACAAGCACTGGCGGCCTGAAGCCGCTAGCGCGGCGGCGCCACGGGGTGAGGGCCCCGATGGCGTGCCGCGCGCGGGTGAGGCACGGTAACCACAAAACTTTCCGACTGAAGAAACATGGGCAAGGTCACAGGTTTTCTCGAATTCGAGCGCCAGGGCGAGTCTTACGAAGCACCGCTGGCACGCGTAAAGCATTACAAGGAGTTCGTGCTCGCGCTCTCCGACGAGCAGGCAAAGGTGCAGGGCGCGCGCTGCATGGACTGCGGCATTCCGTTCTGCACCAACGGTTGCCCGGTCAACAACATCATTCCCGACTTCAACGACCTGGTGTATCGCCAGGACTGGAAGTCGGCCATCGCGGTACTGCACTCGACGAACAACTTCCCCGAGTTCACGGGCCGTATCTGCCCGGCGCCGTGTGAAGCCGCCTGTACGCTGAACATCAACAGCGACGCGGTGGGCATCAAGTCGATCGAACACGCGATCATCGACAAGGCGTGGAGCGAAGGTTGGGTCGAGCCGCAGCCCGCGAAGCACAAGACCGGCAAGACGGTCGCCGTCGTCGGCTCGGGCCCGGCGGGCATGGCCGTGGCGCAGCAACTTGCGCGCGCCGGTCACGACGTCACCGTGTTCGAAAAGAACGACCGTGTGGGCGGACTGCTGCGCTACGGCATTCCCGACTTCAAACTGGAGAAGTGGCTGATCGATCGCCGCATGCGCCAGATGGAAGCCGAGGGCGTGACGTTCCGCACGGGTGTCTACGTCGGCAAGGACGCGCCGGAAGCCCACGTCAACAACTTCTCCAAAGAGACGATCTCGCCGGAGCAGTTGCAGGCGCAATTCGACGCCGTGGTGATCGCGGGCGGTGCAGAACAGCCGCGCGATCTGCCGGTGCCGGGGCGCGAGCTGGAAGGCATCCATTACGCGATGGAATTCCTGCCCCAGCAGAACAAGGTCAATGCGGGCGACAAGCTGGCCAACCAGTTGTTGGCCACGGGCAAGCAGGTGATCGTGATCGGGGGCGGTGATACCGGTTCCGACTGCGTGGGCACGTCGAACCGTCACGGCGCAAAGAGCGTGACGCAGTTCGAACTGCTGCCGCAGCCGCCCGAGCAGGAAAACAAGCCGATGGTGTGGCCGTACTGGCCGACCAAGCTGCGTACATCGTCGAGCCACGAAGAGGGTTGCGAGCGTGACTGGTCGGTGGCAACGAAGCGCTTCGAAGGCAAAAACGGCAAGGTCGAGAAGCTGATTGCCGTGCGTCTCGAATGGAAGGACGGCAAAATGCAGGAAGTGCCGGGCTCGGAATTCGAACTCAAGGCCGACCTGGTGCTGCTCGCGATGGGCTTCGTGTCGCCGTTGCAGACCGTGCTCGACGCGTTCGGCGTGGACAAGGACGCGCGCGGCAACGTGCGTGCCTCGACCGAAGGCGAGCGCGCCTACACGACGAACCTGCCGAAGGTGTTCGCGGCCGGTGACGTGCGTCGCGGTCAGTCGCTGGTGGTGTGGGCGATTCGCGAAGGCCGTCAGTGCGCCCGTGCGGTGGACGAGTTCCTGATGGGCTACTCGGAACTGCCGCGCTGAGCGCGTGAAAGAGTAATGCCTGCCAAAACCACAAATACGGGGTTGAGAGGAGGGGCGCGGAGGTAGGTCTCTGCGTTGCCGTGAAGAAACCGTCCGGGCGACAACGTCCGGGCGGTTTTTTCTTGCCCGATCGCTTTGCGTGTCTTTGTTTGCACGGTATTCGGGCGACCGGAACATGCACAAGATCGATAAATATAAGATGTCATATGACATGGCCGATCTTGCGTCATCGGCCTTCAGGGAAACACCCCTGGTATAGGTGGACGCCAATGAATATAAGGCTTGTCGCGTCGATGCAAGGCATCGAGTGAAATACTAGGGATTCTCCGTAAACCGACCAATTGGCCATTGTCATCGTACATCGTCTGACGTAGGATGCCTCTCCATGCGACCCCCACGTTTTCGATGAGCGTCGGGCGCGCCGACGCGGCGCCGGGTTTGTTGTGGCAAGGCGTCGTCGCATGCACTGCGATCTACCGACGAACAAGGACTGATATGAGCCAGACATCCGGCAAACCCTTCCGCCGTCTGCTGCTGACCGGCGCAGCGGGCAATCTTGGCAAACAACTGCGCGGCAAGCTCGCCGAGTGGGCGGATATCGTGCGCGTGAGCGACATCGTGCCGCTCACGGCTGATGCGCCGCACGAAGAAGCCATGCAGGTCGACCTCGCGGATCGCGCCGCCGTGCACGCGCTGCTCGAAGGCGTCGACGCGCTGGTGCATCTGGGCGGCATCTCCGTCGAGGCGCCGTTCGACGACATCATGCAAGCCAATATTCTCGGCATGTACAACGTCTATAGCGCAGCGCAGAAGCAGGGGGTGAAGCGCATCGTCTACGCCAGCTCGAATCATGCGGTGGGTTTCCATCCCGTGACGGAAGTGCTAGATGTCGACGCGCCGCACCGTCCGGACAGCATGTACGGTATCTCGAAATGTTTCGGTGAAGACCTGTCCCGCTACTACTTCGATCGCTTCGGTCTGGAGACCGTGTGCCTGCGCATCGGCTCGTCGTTCGAGCAGCCCAAGAATCCGCGCATGATGGTGACATACCTGAGCTATCGCGATTTCGTCGAACTCGTGCGCTGCTCGTTGTTCACGAATCGCGTGGGCCATGCCATCGTCTACGGCGTGTCGAACAACCCGACGCTGTGGGTCAACAATACGAAGGCCGCGTTTCTTGGCTTCCGTGCGCAAGACAGCTCGGCGCAATTCGCCGGCCTGTTTCCGGCGCAGGCGCCCGATCCGCGCATGGACGATGTGACGCAGCGCTACCAAGGCGGACCGTTCGTGCTGCTGGGGCCGATGGAACCCAAGGCATGAAGGTGTCGATCGAACGGCTCGAACCGTCGCGACAGACGCCTCACGCCGTTGGCGAGAGCCCGTTGTGGCGTGCCGACGAGCAGGCGCTCTACTGGGTGGACATCCCCGCGAAGCAACTGCATCGCGTAACGCCCGCCGACGGCGATCATCGTCAATGGACATTCCCCGAGCAGATCGCGTGCTTTACCTTCGACGCCTCGGGCATGCTGCTGGCGGGCTGCGAGACCGGGCTGTTCGCGGTGCGCCTGGGGCCGCCGGGCACGCTTGCGGCGTCTGATTGGCAGCGACTGGCCGCGCCGGTGTTCCCGTTGCCGGGCATGCGCTTCAACGACGGACGCTGCGATCGGCAGGGCCGCTTCTGGGCGGGCACGATGGTGCAGGATATGTCGCTCGCGAGCGACGCAGGCGTGCTCTTCTGTTTCGACACGCACGGCCGTCTGTCGGCGCCGCTCGTCGAGGGCCTGGTGACGCAGAACGGTTTGGGCTTCTCGCCGGACAGCCGCACGATGTACCTGAGCGATTCGCATCCGACGCGCCGCCGCGTGTGGGCGTTCGACTTCGATGCCGAGTGCGGTGCGATCAGCGGGCAGCGGCTGTTCGTCGACATGAATGACTATCCGGGCCGTCCGGACGGCGCGGCCGTCGATGCCGACGGCGCTTACTGGACGTGCGCCAACGACGGTAGCCGCTTGCTTCGCTTCACGCCCGCAGGCGTGCTGGACCGCGAGATCGTGCTGCCGGTGTCGAAGCCGTCGATGTGCGCGTTCGGCGGGCGCGACTTCGACACGTTGTTTGTTACGTCGATTCGTCCGGCAACCGGCGCGACCGAACACGACGGCCATGTGTTGGCAGTGCGTTGCGGCGCGCAGGGATTGCCGGAGGTGCCTTACGCCGGCTAGGCCGCGTCGACCACCCGTGGCGGCGCGACGTCGCCCGCGGCATGCAGCGTCATGGTGTGTTGATGGAAGCGGCCGAGCGTTTCCCTATGGGCCACGCTGACCATCGTGGTGCCCGGTAGGCGCGCATGCAGCGCTTCATACACCGCCTCCTCGGTTTCTACGTCGAGCGCACTGGTCGCTTCGTCGAGGAACAGATAATCCGGCTTTTGCAGCAAGGCGCGCGCGGTGGCGAGCCGTTGTTGCTCGCCGCCGGACAAGCGGCGGGCCCAGTGAGCGACGGTCAGTAACTCGTCACGATACTGCTCGAGGTTGACGGCGCTGAGCACGTCTCGGCATTCGTCGTCGGTAAAAGTATCGGCATGCGAAGGAAAGGCCAGGGCCGCCTTCAGTGTGTCGATCGGCAAATAGCTTTGTTGTGACAGGAACAGCACGCGGGCGTCGGCGGGAACTTCGATGCGTCCGCTGCCGAACGGCCACAGGCCGGCGAACGCGCGCAGCATGGTGCTCTTGCCGCAGCCCGAGCGGCCACGGATGAGCCATCGCGAGCCAGGCGCAAAGGCAAACGACCCGGCGACCGCGAGCGGTGCACCGTCGGGTAGCGCCAGGCGAAGATCGGTGGCCGTGAAGGCTGCCGAGGGCGAATGGGCGGTCGTCACGAGCGCAATGCCACCGGTGCTCGGTGCTTGCGGCGGTGCGTCGATTACGCGGGTGAATTCGCGCAGCCGGTTGATCGTCGCTTTCCAGTCGGCCAACGTCGAGAAGCTGTTCACGAACCACGAAAAACCGTCGCTCACTTGCCCGAACGCACCGATGATCTGCATGAGCACGCCGAGCGTGAACGCGCCGGCGAAGTAGCGCGGTGCGGCCGCCATGATCGGGAACACGATGGCGATCTGCCCGTAGATCGAATTCGCGAAGATCAGCCGTTTCGTCACGACCATGATCTGCCACCAGTTGTCGCGCACGGCCCCGAAGGCCGACGTCAGGCGCGACAATTCAGCGCCTTCGCCGCGATAGAGCGCGACCTGCTCCGCCGACTCGCGCAGACGCACCAGCAGAAAGCGGAAATCCGCTTCCACCTGCTGCTGACGGTAGCTCAGCCCCACGAGTGGCCGACCGACCTTGAAGATGAAGAACGATCCCACCAGGGCGTAGAGCGCCGCGACCCAGACCATGTAGCCGGGAATCGTCACGTTCATGCCGCCCAGCACAAATGACACGGCGCCTGAGATCGTCCAGAGAATGGTGATGAACGAAAACAGCGAGACCAGCGTCGTGAGCAAATCGAGCGACAGCGCCAGCGATGCGCTGATCAGCGTGCGGATGTCTTCCGAAATACGTTGGTCCGGGTTGTCCGCCAGATGGTCGCGCTCGATGCGGTAATAGGCTTGATGCGAGAACCACTTCGACAGGTTGGCATCGGTGACCCACTGCCGCCAGCGAATTTCGAGCATCTGGCGGAAGTAGGTGCGGAACGTCGCAATGACGATGAAGCTGAATGCGAGTACCGCGAATTCGATCAGCGACGACTTGAAGATGGGCCAATCGCGCTTGTCGAGCGCGTCATAGAAGCCGGCGTTCCACGCATTCAGTCGTACGTTGATAAACACGACGGCAAGATTGAGCGCCACGACGAGTGCGAGCAACCGACGGCCCTCCCAGCGCTTCTCCGAGGCCCAGTAGGGCCGGATCAACTGCCACGCAGTGGGGTGCTTCGGTGGCTTGGGGGCAGGGACGGCCGGGTTGCCGGCGGGCGGCGCCTCGGGAGGCGGGGAAGACATCGGCGTGTGGGCCATGATCGTCTGGCGGGGTTGCCGCGGAAATGCAACGTGTTATTAGGGTCGACGGCCCATTTGACCGCAGTTCCGGCGGGTGCGTTGCACAATTTCCGGATTGGGGGCGCTTGTCACGTCGGTTTTCAGTTTACGTGGGGTTACACGGCCCGGGGGATTCGTCAAAAAACGAGACGCATCGCGCGTGCAATCGCCCGATGCCCCGGCTTGCACGGGCATCGGCATCTATGTTGTAATGGCTGCGGGCGAAACAGGGGTGCTCCGTGTCGAACGCAGGGTTGACCATGCGTAACCATACGACGCGGGGCTGAGAGAGACCCTTTGCACCCGACCCGGGTAATACCGGCGTGGGAAGTTTCCGACTACTCCAGTGGGGTAAGGTGTTCAACACCGTTTCGTCCTTTTGCTTTCATGAGGAAAGGACCCCATGCGCTGCCTTCCGCAGATTCCTGCGCTTATCCCTGCGGTTTTCGCCGCAACGACTTCCGAGATTCCGCTCGCGAGTCATCCTTTGCCTGCTTTCGAGTGCCTGCGCGCCGTCCCGGCTTGCGCGGCAGAACGCGTATGAGCGCTTCCACTTCGCGTCCCGACGTCGCCGTGCTCGGCGGCGGCCTGTCCGGGCGTCTGCTGGCGTGGCAACTGATTCGTGCCGGCGCACGCGTGGCGCTCTACGAGCGTGGCGATGCCGACGGGGCGTCGGCTGCCGGCTGGGTGGCAGCGGCCATGCTCGCGCCCTTGGCCGAAGCGGCCGTGGCCGAGCCGAGCATCGTCGAGATGGGCGCCGTCGGCCTGGAACGTTGGCCGGCATTGATCGACGGCCTGCCCGAACACGTCTTCTTCCAACGCAACGGCACGCTGGTCGTGTGGCACCAGCCCGATCGCGCCGAGGCGGTGATGTTCGACCGACGCATGCGCGCCAATGCCCCACCGGCCTTGCTGCGTGACGGTGTGCGACGCGTGTCGGGCGCGCAATTGGCCGAGGTCGAGCCGGCGCTGGCCGGACGGTTTCAGGAAGGCTGGTGGCTGCCGAACGAGGGCCAGCTCGACAACCGGCAACTGTTGCGCGCGCTGGCGGCAGGTCTTGCTAAGGCGGGGGCGGCGCTGCATTGGCATACCGAGATCGCCGAGGGCGCGTATCCGGACGCCGGTCTGGTCGTCGATTGCCGCGGGCTGGGCGCGCGTGCCGCGCTCACGCAATTGCGCGGTGTGCGGGGTGAGGTGGTGCGAATTCACGCGCCGGGCATTGGGCTGCGCCGGCCGGTGCGGTTGCTGCATCCGCGCTATCCGATCTATATCGCGCCCAAGGAAAACGATCTGTATGTGATCGGCGCGACCGAACTCGAGTCGGAAGATATGTCGCCGATGACCGTGCGCTCCGCGCTCGAACTGCTCTCGGCGGCCCATTCGCTGAACCCGGCGTTCGGCGAGGCGCGCATTGTCGAGCTGAATGTCAACTGCCGTCCGGCATTGCCCGACCATCTGCCGCGGGTGCAGTGGGACGGTGCGCGGGTGCTGCGCGTGAACGGTTTGTACCGGCACGGTTATTTGCTCGCGCCGGCGGTCACGGGAGAGGCGTGCGCGCTGGCGCAGGCATTGATGCAAGCGACGAGCGCGCGAGTGGGCCTTGGGCACGCGTTCGACTGGGAGATGTGGCGAGCCAGCCGGCCGTGGCCGGACCTGTTCCGTCGGGCATGAGAGGGGAGGGACACCATGGATATTCATATCAATCAACAGACACTGAGCGTGGCCGAGGCGGCGACGCTGGCCGAGGCGCTCGCCGCCTACGGCGCCAAGCCGCCGTTCGCCGCGGCGATCAACGGGCAGTTCGTGCCCAAGACACAATATGCCGCCCGCGCGCTCGCGCATGGCGACAAAATCGATGTAGTGCAACCGGTGGCCGGAGGCTGACATGAACGCATTCACCGAATCGGCCAACGTGGCCGCAGGCAGCGTGCGCGATGCGCTCACGCTGTATGACACGCGCTTCGGCAGTCGCTTCCTGCTCGGCACGGCGCGCTACCCGTCGCTGCAGGCGCTCAATGATTCCATCGACGCCGCCCGCCCGGGCATGGTGACGGTGGCGTTGCGCCGACAACTCTCGGGCACCGGGGCGCAGGCGTCGGAAGGCCATTTCTGGGAAACGCTGCGCCGCCTCGCGGTGCCGGTGCTGCCCAATACAGCCGGTTGCCACTCGGTGCAGGAAGCGGTGACGACGGCGCAAATGGCGCGCGAAGTCTTCGAGACCGACTGGATCAAGCTCGAACTGATTGGCGACGACTACACGCTCCAGCCCGACCCGTTCGGTCTGGTGACGGCCGCCGAACAACTGATTCGCGACGGCTTCAAGGTGCTGCCGTATTGCACGGAAGACCTGGTGCTGTGCCGTCGCTTGCTCGACGTGGGCTGTCAGGCGCTGATGCCCTGGGGTGCGCCGATCGGCACTGGCAAGGGCGTGATCAATCCGTACGGCCTGCGACTGCTGCGCGACCGTCTGCCGGATACGCCGCTTATCGTCGATGCCGGGCTCGGTCTGCCGTCGCACGCGTGTCAGGTGATGGAGTGGGGCTTCGACGGCGTGTTGCTCAACACGGCCGTGGCGCTTGCCGCCCAGCCGGTGGAGATGGCCGGCGCGTTCGCCGCCGCGATCAAGGCGGGCCGCGCGGCGTGGCTCGCCGGACCGATGGCCGAGCGCGAGAGCGCCGAAGCCAGCACGCCGGTCGTCGGGGTGCCGTTCTGGCATCAGTCGGGCGCGTGATCCCCGAGGAGACGCGCTTGAATTCCACCGCAACCTCGCACCGCCTGACCCACCGGGAAGCTTCATGACGACGCATAGCGGCGGCGCCACCCTGTCTCACGTGCAATGCCTGCCGGCTAACGCACCCCTCGCCACAGCATGGCAACAGGCCGCCGCCGGCATCCGCGCGCGCCTCGCGCCGTGGCCGGACGACCCCGCTACGCCAAGTTGGCGTGTGCACGCGCAGACGCCGGACCGCGCGGGGGCTGGGGACGTGGTCTGGTGGCCGCTCTCGCCGCAGGGCGCTCCCGGAACCGAAGCCACCGTGCAGATCGACGCATGGCGGGCGGCGCACGCCGTTGTCCTTTGCTCGCGGGCGCTGGCGGCGGGACAGGTGGAAGACACCTTGTACACGCACGACACCGTTTATCGCGTTGCGGGCGCGGACGATCCGGCCTTCTTCCCCGCGTTCGCTGCGTTCCTCGACTGCGGATTCGCCCCACACGACGCGCTCGTGCTCGCGCGCGCATGGCGCACCGACGGCAGCCACGCGCGCGCGGCCGATGCCGACACGCTCGGGGCATGGCCGACGGTGCTCGAAACCTTCCCGGTCGTGCTCGGCCAAGTGCCGTCACCCGGCCGGTTCCCGGCCTGCCCGTCACGCCTCGGTCTGTATCCGGTGCTGCCAGATGCCGGTGCTTGCGAGCGCATGGCCGATCTTCAGGTCGGCACCGTGCAGTTGCGGATCAAGGATCCCGCGGATCCGACGCTGCGCTCTGAGATCGAACGGACGGTGGCGGCCGGGCGGCGCGTGATGCACGACAGTGCCTGGTTCATCAACGACCATTGGCGCGAAGCCGCGCAAGCGGGTGCCTACGGCGTGCACCTCGGACAGGAAGATATGGCGGCACTTTCCGCCGACGAGGTCGCGGCGCTGTTTGCGACCGGCATGCGCCTGGGCATCAGCACGCACGGCTATTACGAGATGCTGGCGGCGCATCACTTCCGGCCCAGCTATCTGGCCGTGGGCGCCGTGTTTCCGACAACCACCAAAGTGATCGCGACCGCCCCGCAGGGACTCGCGAAGTTGGCGCGGTACGTGAAGCTCATCGCGCCGCACTATCCGCTTGTCGCCATTGGCGGCATCGATGCGGACAACCTCGGGCAAGTGCTCGACACCGGGGTGACCAGCGCGGCCGTGGTGCGAGCCGTCACGCAGGCCGTCGATGTGGCGGCGGCGGTGAAGGGAATGCAGCAGGCGTTCGCGCAACGCGCGTGATGTTTGCCGCGCGCAGCCCGTTATAGCGTGCGCGTCATGAACATGGCGCCGTCGCCGTATCCGGCCAACTTCGCGGCCAACTTCGCGGCCATCTGCGGCGAGGCATCGCTCGTTGCGGCATAACCGAAGCGCGCCCAGAACCCCTGCGATTGCTGCACCGCCACGAGGGCCGACGCGCGCAATCCTGACGACCGTGCCACCGCCAGAGCCGCCGCGTAGAGTTGGCAAGCCACGCCCGCGCCGCGCGTGCGAGGGAGCAGCGCCATGTCGTGCACGTACCAGCAGTCGGCCGCGTCAGGCAGGGCCTTGAGGATGGTGTCCAGTGGCGGCGGGGCGGCCATGCGCCACGGGTGTGTCAGTAGATAGCCGACCACGGACGTATCCGTTGGGCCTGTTCCCTCCGCAACCCAACACGTTGACGGCGACAGCGCATGACGTGAGGCCAATGTCGCTTCCGACTCACGCATCGGACCGACATACGCTGCTGCCTGTACCGTCAGGACTTGGGGAATATCGCAGGATTGCATCGGACGAATCCGAAATTCGATCGTCTCCGTATCTTGCGGCAGAAGGGGATGGAAAGGCGTTTGGGGGGCGCGGGGCATCGGGGTCAACGATTTATTGCGTGAAACGGCGTATTGTAGCAACGGCGCAACACCCGACACCCCCGAGGTCTCGATAAGTCCTTGCTGGCGTTACGTTTTTTGTTCGTTGTGCCGGTCGGCGCGCGACAAGGCGAATGGACGCCGGCCCTGTAGAATGCCGCGGGGCAGCGCCAATCCTCGATTTCGTCCATCGCCGTTGGGCGGCATCAATCGGCATTCCCCCCTATAATTGGCGTTTTGCGCCGCACTATAAGACCCGAAACGTGCCTATCCCGAATCCGGAAAATTTGCTCGAATTGCGCGACGTCAGCTTTGGTTATGGCGAACGATTGGTGCTTTCCGGGTTGAATATGCGGTTCCCCCGCGGCAAAGTCGTTGGGGTGATGGGGGGGTCCGGCTGCGGCAAGACGACCGTGCTGCGCCTGATCGGCGGGCTCGTCCATGCCAGCCGCGGCACCGTCGAATTCGACGGTGCCGATGTCGCATCGCTCGACCACGCTGGCTGGTACCGCTTGCGGCGTCGCATGGGCATGTTGTTCCAGTTCGGTGCGCTCTTTACCGACATGACGGTGTTCGACAACGTGGCGTTTCCGCTGCGCGAACACACCCGGCTCGACGATGCGCTCATTCGCGACCTCGTGCTGATGAAGCTCAACGCCGTGGGCCTGCGCGGCGCACGCGACATGAAGCCGGCCGAGATTTCGGGCGGCATGGCGCGACGTGTGGCACTGGCACGCACGATGGCGCTGGACCCGGACCTCATCATGTACGACGAGCCGTTCACTGGGCTCGACCCGATCTCGTTGGGTATCACCGCGAATCTGATCCGCAAGCTCAACGACGCGCTGGGCGCCACGTCCATTATTGTTTCGCATGATGTGACGGAGACCTTTGCCATCGCCGACTACATCTATTTCATTAGCGAAGGGCGCATCGGTGCCGAGGGGACGCCGGAGGCGCTGCGAGCCTCGAATGACCCGACGGTGCGCCAGTTCATCGATGCGCAACCGGACGGGCCCGTAAAATTTCAGTATCCCGCGCCGTCGCTTGCGGACGATTTTGGGATGGGAGCGCGTGCATGATCACGACCCTCGGTAGTTTTGTTCGCGGTCACGTAGAGCGCCTGGGGTACGGTGCGCGAATGTTTTGGCGCGTGCTCGCGTCGAGCGGGGCGATGCTGCGCCGGCCGCGTCTGGTGACCGACCAGATTCATTTCGTCGGCAACTATTCGTTCGTCATTATTGCGGTCTCGGGCCTGTTCGTCGGCTTCGTGCTGGGCCTGCAAGGCTATTACACGCTTAACCGGTACGGCTCGGAACAGGCGCTGGGTCTGCTTGTGGCGCTGTCGCTGGTGCGTGAGTTGGGGCCGGTGGTCACCGCACTGCTGTTCGCGGGACGCGCTGGAACCTCGCTCACCGCCGAAATCGGTTTGATGAAGGCGGGGGAGCAATTGACCGCCATGGAGATGATGGCGATCGATCCGATCGCGCGCGTGGTGGCCCCCCGCTTCTGGGCAGGCGTGATCGCCATGCCGATTCTCGCGGCCATCTTCTCGGCGGTGGGTGTGTTTGGCGGTTACCTGGTCGGCGTGAAGTTGATCGGCGTGGACCCCGGCGCGTTCTGGTCGCAGATGCAAGGCGGCGTAGACGTGTGGTCGGACGTCGCCAACGGCGTCATCAAAAGCGTAGTGTTCGGGATTGCCGTCACCTTTATCGCCCTGTACCAGGGATTCGAGGCGCAGCCGACGCCAGAGGGCGTGTCGCGTGCGACCACCCGTACGGTGGTGCAGGCGTCCCTCGCGGTACTCGGTCTCGACTTCCTGCTCACGGCCCTCATGTTCAGCTAACGGGCCTGCGTGCCCGCCAAGACATAGATAGATTGCGCACACTGACACAATGAAAAAACACCCCCTCGACTTCTGGGTTGGCCTGTTCGTCGTTCTCGGCTTCGCAGCGCTGCTGTTCCTCGCGCTCAAGGTGGGCAACATGAGTTCGCTGTCGTTCTCGAGTTCGTATCCGGTGACGGTGCGCTTCGACAACATCGGCGGCCTCAAGCCGCGGGCGCCTGTCAAGAGCGCGGGCGTCGTGGTCGGACGCGTGGCGTCGATCAACTTCGACGACAAGCGGTACGTGGCCGACGTGACGCTCAACATCGATTCGCAATATCACTTCCCGAAGGACTCGTCGGCGAAGATCCTGACGTCGGGGCTGCTCGGCGAGCAATACATCGGGCTCGAGGCGGGCGGCGACGATCAAATGCTCAAGGCCGGTGATACGATCACGCTCACGCAATCCGCAATCGTGCTGGAAAATCTGATCGGCCAGTTCCTGTACAACAAGGCGGCAGATGCCGGGGGCGCCCAACCGGGCGGGGCATCGACCGCACCGGCATCGACCGCACCCGCTGCTTTGCCGGCGTCAGGGGCGGCCACGGCAACCCAAGGAAAATAAAAAAGATGACCCGCTTCCGTACTTCGGCAGTGCTGGCCGCCGGCGCGATGGCGCTGGCAGGGTGCGCGACTGTCACGAATCCGAGTCCCGCCGACCCCATCGAAGGGTTCAACCGTTCGATGTACACGTTCAATGACACGCTCGACAAGACGGTCATGACGCCCGTGGCCAAGGGCTACCGCTTCGCCGTGCCGCAACCGGCGCGCGACATGGTCACGAACTTCTTCTCGAACGTGGGCGATGTGTACAACTTCGCCAACAACCTGCTGCAACTGGAAGTCACGGCTGCCGTGCAGGATCTGATGCGCCTGACGATCAACACCTTCCTCGGTGTGGGCGGTCTGGTCGACTTCGCCACGCCGGCCGGCTTGCCCAAGCACAGCCAGGACTTCGGTGTGACGCTCGGCAAGTGGGGCCTGCCCGACGGCCCGTACCTCGTGCTGCCGGTGCTCGGCCCGAGCACGGTGCGCGACAGCGTCGGCATGGCTGGCAACATGTTCATCGACCCGACGTCGTATATCAATCCGACTTGGGTCAGCTACTCGATCTTCGGCGTTCGCATCGTGAATACGCGAGCGAACCTGCTCGACGCATCGAACCTTCTCGAAGCCGCCGCCCTCGATCCATACTCGTTCACGCGCGATGCTTATCTCGCACGACGCAAGTATTTGATCAATGGCGGGGCCGCGGGCAACGCGGCGTTGCCGAATTACGAAGAGGAAGACGGCGCCGGCGGCACGAACGCGCAGCCGATGCCTGCCTCAGGCGTTCAAGCCGAACCTGCCTCGGGCGTGAAAGCCGAACCGGACGCGCCGCAAGGTTCGCCCGTACCGGGCAAGATCGTGCCGGGCGGATTGCCGTTCCGCCGGTGATCGGCGCGAGTCGCCTGCCGCCAGGCATCGATGCCTCCTGATGACAGGGCGCCCCGCCTTACGGGGCGCCGTTGGCAGGCCTGTCGGGCAACAGTTTGTTACACGACACTGCCGGTATTTCGCGAACTCCAGACACAACACGGGTATCCAATCCCGCAACACCTGTCACTCGAAAGAGGAAGTCCACAATGAAGAAGTTTTGGCTCATTCCCGTCATGGCTTTGATGACGTACACCGCCGCCGGCGCCGCCGTGGCCCAGGCGCAAGCGCCTGACGTTCTGGTCAAGCAGACCGTGAACGAAGTGATGGCCGCCGCCAAGTCCGATCCGAACATCCAGAAGGGTGATCTGAACAGCATCACCAAGCTGGTCGAGCAGAAGATCTTGCCGCACGCCGACTTCGCGAAGACGACGCAGTTGGCGACTGGCGCCGCATGGCGCACCGCTACGCCGCAGCAACGGCAGCAACTGACCGAGCAGTTCAAGACGCTGCTGCTGCGTACGTACGCGGGCGCCATCGCGCAGATTCGCGACCAGCAGGTCAACTACAAGCCGTTCCGTGGTCAGCCGGGCGACACCGACGCCGTGGTCTATACCGATGTCCTCAACAACGGTCAGCAGATCGAGCTCGACTATCGTCTGTACAAGTCGGCCAGCGGCGAATGGAAACTGTATGACCTGAACGTGCTGGGCGCCTGGCTCATCCAGACGTACCGCAATCAGTTTGCCGAGCAGGTGAACAAGTCGGGCGTCGACGGTCTGATTCAGTTCCTGACCCAGCGCAACCAGCAACTGGCCGGCGGCAAGTAAGCGCATGCTCGCGTTGCAGACCGATCTCACGCACGACACCGCCGGCGACGTCCTCGCGCAGGCCATCGATCGCATCGACGCGGGCGAGACCCAGATCGATTGCGCCGGGCTGAAGCAGTTCGATTCGTCGGCGCTCGCCGTGTTGCTGGCCCTGCGCCGCCACGCGGTTCGGCGTGGTGCGACGTTGGCGTTCACTAACCTGCCAGCGGGGCTGGCCAGCCTTGCGCTGGTGTACGGCGTCGACCAGTTGCTCTCGATCTGATTCGCCTGGCCGGATCGCCGTCCCGCAGGAAAGCGCCGTCTCGCAACGGCGCTTTTTTTATGGGCAATGCGGTGATGCCGGCCGAGCGCGACGCATACCCGGCCCGAAGGGCCTTGCGGGCGTCGCGCCCGTGATCGACGTTTCCCTTGGGGGGGCACTGGACAGGGCGTGAGCACGGCCGCCACCGGCTTCCTTTATAATCAGGGGTTTTCTGCCGACTTTTGGGCAGTTACCCTCATCCGGGCACCCACGCCGCCGATATGGCTGCTGCCGCGATCCCAGCGGTTGCGCCCACGCGCGGGCGTGGCCGGAGAATCTATATGGCGCGCTCGCCAATGCGGGTGCGTGCAGTCCATGGCCGCCATCGAAATCCGTAACGTCAAGAAACGCTATCAGGCACTGCAGGCGCTCAAAGGCGTCAGCTTTTCGATCGAAGAAGGGGAATTCTTCGGTCTGCTCGGTCCCAACGGTGCCGGCAAAACCACGCTGATCAGTATTCTCGCCGGCCTCGCGCGCGCGGATGCGGGCAGCGTCAGTGTGCTCGGCCACGACGTGGTGCGCGACTACCGCAATGCCCGCCGCAAGCTCGGCGTGGTGCCGCAGGAACTCGTCTTCGATCCGTTCTTCTCCGTTCGCGAAACGCTGCGTATCCAGTCCGGCTACTTCGGTCTGACGCGCAACGACGACTGGATCGACGAAGTCATGGCGAACCTCGACCTGACCGACAAGGCCGACGCGAACATGCGCCAGCTCTCGGGCGGCATGAAGCGGCGCGTGCTCGTTGCGCAGGCGCTCGTGCATCGCCCGCCGGTGATCGTGCTCGACGAGCCGACCGCCGGGGTCGACGTCGAACTGCGCCAGACGCTCTGGAAATTCATCTCGCGCCTGAACCGCGAAGGCCACACCATCGTGCTGACCACGCACTATCTCGAAGAAGCGGAAGCGCTGTGCGACCGCATTGCCATGCTCAAGCGCGGCGAAGTCGTGGCGCTCGAGCGCACCGCCTCGCTGCTGCAGCGTTTCGCGGGCACGCGTCTCGTGCTGCGCTTCAAGCACGGCACGCTGCCCGACGCACTACGCCCGTTGCTGGTCGACCCGCAAAATACGAGTGGACCTCAGTTCGCGCTGCGTCTGGCGGGCTGCGACGAAGTCGAATCGATTCTCGCCACCTGCCGGGCGGCGGGCTGCATCGTTGAGGACATCGACATCCAGAAGGCCGATCTCGAGGACGTGTTCGTGCAGATCATGTCCGGTTCGCGCGCGCAGGAGGTGGCAGCATGATCGGGGCATGGGTCGGATTCCGCACGCTGTTCTACAAGGAAGTGTTGCGTTTCTGGAAGGTCAGCTTCCAGACCGTGGCCGCGCCGGTGCTCACCGCGCTGCTGTACCTGATGATCTTCGGCCACGTGCTCGAAGACCGCGTGAAGGTCTATGACCAGATCACGTACACATCTTTCCTCGTGCCGGGCCTGGTGATGATGAGCGTGTTGCAGAACGCGTTCGCAAACAGCTCGTCGTCGCTGATCCAGTCCAAGATCACGGGCAACCTCGTGTTCGTGCTGTTGCCGCCGCTGTCGCATTGGGAGATGTACGGCGCGTACGTGCTCGCCGCGGTCGTGCGTGGGTTGTGCGTGGGCGCAGGCGTCTTCGCGGTGACGGTCACGTTCACGCATCTAACGTTCGCCGCGCCGCTGTGGATCATCGGCTTCGCGTTCCTTGGGGCGGCGATTCTCGGCACGTTGGGTCTGATCGCGGGCATTTGGGCGGAGAAGTTCGACCAGCTCGCGGCGTTCCAGAACTTCCTGATCATGCCGGCAACGTTCCTGGCGGGCGTGTTTTACTCGATTCACTCGCTGCCGCCGCTGTGGCAGGCTGTCTCGCACTTCAACCCGTTCTTCTACATGATCGACGGGTTCCGTTACGGCTTCTTCGGTGTGTCCGACGTTGCCCCGCAGACCAGCCTTGCCGTTGTGGGTGCGACTTTTCTGATACTCGCAACCGTCGCGCTGACTTTGCTGCGCCGTGGTTATAAATTGCGTCACTGAACTTCTCTAGGATCGGCCATGCTGCCTACCCCCGAACAAATCAAACAGTACATCGAAGCCGGTCTGGCTTGCGAGCACGTGGCCGTCGAAGGCGATGGTCAGCACTTCTACGCGACCATCGTGAGCGAGCAGTTCGACGGCAAGCGTCTCATCGCCCGCCATCAACTCGTGTACGCCGCGCTGGGCGATCGCATGAAGGCGGAAATTCACGCGTTGTCCATGAAGACCCTCACGCCTGCGGAGTATCGGGCGCAATGAGGATTACGCAAGAAAGCGCCGGCGTCGCCGCCACCGGCGAGCGCATGGCCGCGGACCACCTGGTGATCGAGGGCGGCGAGCGGCTGGCGGGAGAGATTACCGTATCGGGCGCCAAGAACGCGGCGCTGCCGATCCTGTGTGCGTGCCTGCTGACGGCCGAGCCGGTGGTGCTCGGCAACGTGCCCGATCTGCACGACGTGCGCACCATGCTGACGCTGCTCGCACGCATGGGCGTGAAGGTCGAGCGTCACGGCGAATCAGTGACGCTCGATGCGTCGCAGATCACCGAGCCGGCGGCCCCCTATGAGCTCGTAAAGACCATGCGCGCGTCGATTCTCGTGCTCGGCCCCCTGCTGGCGCGTTGCGGCGAGGCGCGCGTGTCGCTGCCGGGCGGGTGTGCGATCGGGGCGCGACCTGTCGATCAGCACATCAAGGGCCTGCAGAAGATGGGCGCCGAAATCACGCTGACGCACGGCGACATCGTCGCCAAAGCAACGCGTCTGCGTGGTGAGACGCTCGTGACCGACATGATCACCGTCACGGGCACCGAAAACCTGCTCATGGCGGCCACGCTGGCCGACGGCGTTACGGTGCTGGCCAATGCCGCCCGCGAACCCGAAGTGACGGACCTGGCCGAGCTGCTCGTGAAGATGGGTGCGAAGATCGACGGCATCGGCACTGATCGTCTGGTCGTGACGGGCGTGCCGCGCCTGTCCGGCGCGACACACGATGTTGTGCCCGATCGGATCGAAGCCGGCACGTTCCTGTGCGCGGCGGTGGCGACGCGTGGCGATATCACGCTGCATCGCGTTGTGCCGGGTACCCTCGACGCGGTGATCGAGAAGTTGCGCGAAACCGGCGCGAACGTGACGGCCGGCGCGGATTGGCTGCGCGTGACGATGGATCGGCGCGCGCGGGCGGTCAGTTTCCGAACGTCGGAATATCCGGCGTTCCCGACCGATATGCAGGCCCAGTTCATGGCGTTGAATTGCGTTGCCGAAGGGGCATCGCAGGTCGTCGAAACGATCTTCGAGAACCGGTTCATGCACGTGCAGGAGTTGACGCGTCTGGGCGCGAACATCGGCATCGACGGCAACACGGCGCGGATTTCCGGCGTGAATCGCCTGTCGGGTGCGCATGTGATGGCGACCGACCTGCGCGCTTCCGCCAGCCTGATCGTCGCGGGTCTGACGGCCGAGGGCCGCACGCTCGTCGACCGTATTCACCACCTCGATCGCGGCTATCATCGCATCGAGGCCAAGTTGTGCGCCGTGGGTGCGCAAATCCGGCGCGTCGAAGCGCGCCAGGGAGACATTGCATGAATTCCGCCAAGCCCGCCCAGCCGCTTGCTCAACCGCTGACGCTGGCGCTCTCGAAAGGGCGTATCTTTACGGAGACGCTGCCGTTGCTGGCGGCCGCCGGTATCGAAGTCACGGAAGACCCCGAGACCTCCCGCAAGCTGATTCTGCCGACGACGGATCCGAACCTGCAGGTCATCATCGTGCGCGCGACCGACGTGCCGACCTATGTGCAATATGGTGCCGCCGACTTCGGCGTGGCCGGCAAGGACGTGCTCATCGAACACGGCGGCGGCGGTCTGTATCAGCCAATCGATTTGAACATTGCGCGTTGCCGCATGTCTGTTGCTGTACCGAAGGGCTTCGATTACGCGAATGCCGTACGTCAAGGGGCACGTTTGCGCGTGGCGACCAAGTACGTGCAAACGGCGCGCGAGCACTTCGCGGCCAAGGGCGTGCACGTCGACCTGATCAAGCTGTACGGCTCGATGGAGCTGGGCCCGCTCGTGGGTCTGGCCGACGCGATTGTCGATCTGGTGAGCACCGGCGGCACGCTGCGGGCCAACAATCTGGTGGAAGTGGAAGAGATCATGGAGATCTCCTCCCGCCTCGTGATCAATCAGGCTGCACTCAAGTTGAAGCGCGAGTCGTTGCAGCCTATTCTGGATGCCTTCGAGCGGGCGTCCCGGCAAACAGCATGAAACTCGATATTCGCAAACTCGATTCCTCCGCCGAAGGCTTCGCGGCGCAGCTTCGCGATGTCCTGGCGTTCGAGGCGAGCGAAGACGCCGCCATCGATCGTGCGGCGGCCGATATTCTCGCCGACGTGAAGGCGCGCGGCGATGTGGCCGTCATCGAATACACCAACAAGTTCGACCGCTTGAGCGCGACGGACATGACGGCGCTGGAGCTGCCCGCCGAAGCGCTGGCGGCTGCGCTCGAGAGCCTTGAGCCGAAGCGTCGCGCGGCGCTCGAGGCCGCAGCGGCCCGCGTGCGCGCCTATCACGAGAAGCAGCGCATCGAGTGCGGCAGTCATAGCTGGCAATACACCGAGCCGGACGGCACGATGCTGGGCCAGAAGGTCACGCCGCTCGATCGGGTGGGCATCTATGTGCCGGGCGGCAAGGCGGCTTATCCGTCGTCGGTGCTGATGAACGCCATTCCGGCGCGTGTGGCGGGGGTGAAAGAGATCGTCATGGTGGTGCCCACGCCGGATGGCGTGCAGAACCCACTGGTGCTCGCCGCCGCGCAAATCGCCGGGGTGGACCGCGTGTTCACCATCGGTGGCGCACAGGCGGTCGCCGCGCTGGCCTATGGCACCGCAACGGTGCCGGCCGTCGACAAGATCGTCGGGCCGGGCAACGCGTTCGTGGCTGCCGCCAAGCGCCGCGTGTTCGGCACGGTCGGGATCGACATGATTGCCGGGCCGTCAGAGATTCTTGTCATTTGCGACGGCACGACCGATCCCGACTGGGTCGCGATGGACTTGTTCTCGCAGGCGGAACACGACGAACTCGCGCAGTCGATCCTGTTGTGCCCGGACGCCGCGTATCTCGCGCGCGTGCACGCTTCGCTGGAGCGCCAGATCGACGAGATGCCGCGCCGCGAAGTGATTGCCGCCTCGTTGCGAGGCCGCGGCGCGCTGATCAAGGTGCGCGACATGGCCGAAGCGTGCGAGATCGTCAACGTGATCGCGCCGGAGCACCTCGAAATCTCCACCGAAACCCCGCAGCAGTGGGGCGACAAGATTCGCCACGCCGGCGCGATCTTCCTCGGCAAGTTCACGAGCGAGAGCCTGGGCGATTACTGCGCCGGTCCCAACCATGTGCTGCCGACGTCGCGCACGGCGCGGTTCTCGTCGCCGCTGGGCGTGTACGACTTCATCAAGCGTTCGAGCCTGATCGAAGTGAGCGAGGGTGGTGCCCGCATGCTTGGCGAGATCGCCGCGGAATTGGCTTACGGCGAAGGCCTGCAGGCGCACGCGCGCAGCGCCGAATACCGTCTGCATCGCGAGTCCTGAGATGCGCGACGACGCCCTGCGGCCCGCGTATTGTCCAACGACGTCGGCCACCGCTCGGCGTCGGCCCCGTGCCATCGCGCTGTCCCCGGGGTCGTTGTCGTGGCCGCTGCCGGCCCGCCTCGCGCGCGCTGTGCGCAGAGTGGCTGTCGTGTGCGCCCTCGCGGCTGCCGGCAGTCCCTCGGCCTACGCCGCCGGTCAGTATTGCCAGCACGCCACCTTCGAAGGCACGTCGGTCGAGCGTATGACCGTGTGCGTGAGCCGTCAGGCGTTCGACAACGATATTTACGTGTTGCGACTCGGCGGCAAGACTGCGCTGCGCGGCACGGACGACGAAGTGGCCCACGGCGTGTTCGGCCGCGTTGGCAACCGCCTGGTCGCCATGCGTTGCGAGGCCGATGCCGCGCACGCGCGCGTGAGCCCGGCGGTGGCGCAGGCGCTGTCCTGGCAGACCGGCGTGCGGCTGCAGCGCATTACCGATGCGCTCGGCAGTGTGGAAACCGGTCGACGCTGCGTCGTCAAAATCGACGGCGCCGACGCCGGACGGCTGACGTTCGCCTTCAACTGATCCTTTATCAATGATTCCGCGCGATGTCGCGCAACCCGCCTCTACTGCCATGTCCGTCGACTCAGTGATCCGCTCCGATGTGCTCGCCATGAGTTCCTACGCCGTGCCTGACGCGAGCGGTTTCCTCAAGCTCGACGCGATGGAGAATCCGTATGGCCTGCCGCCGGCGTTGCGCAGTGCGCTGGGGCAGCGACTGGCCGACGTGGCGCTCAATCGTTACCCGGCACCGCGTCCTCATGTGCTGCTCGAGACGCTCGCCCGCACGATGGGCGTGCCGGCCGGGGCCAAGCTGCTGCTGGGCAACGGCTCGGACGAGATCATCAGCATGATCGCGATGGCCACCGCTCGGCCGGGGGCCACGGTGATTGCGCCGATGCCGGGCTTCGTCATGTACGAGATGTCGGCGCGCTTGGCGGGCATCGAGTTCGTCGGTGTGCCGCTGCGCGCCGATTTTTCGCTCGACATGCCGGCCATGCTAGGCGCCATTGCGGCGCATCCGGGCGCGGTCGTATACCTGGCCTATCCGAACAATCCGACGGGCAATCTGTTCGCCGACGACGACATCGAGACGCTGGTGCGTGCCGCCAGCCGCGGCCTCGTGGTGATCGACGAGGCGTACCAGCCGTTTGCCGGGAAGACGTGGATGCCGCGTCTGCCGGAGTTCCCTCAACTGCTGGTCATGCGCACCGTCTCGAAGCTCGGGCTGGCGGGCATCCGGCTGGGCTACGTGGCGGGCAGCGCACAATGGCTCGACCAGATCGACAAGGTGCGTCCGCCCTATAACATCAATGTGCTCACGCAGGCATGCGCCGAATTCATGCTCGATCACCTTGGCGTGCTCGACGCCCAGGCGGCCGAATTGCGCGCCGAACGCACGCGGCTGGCCGCCGCCGTGGCGGCGCTGCCCGGGGTGAGTGTGTTCCCGAGCGATGCGAATTTCCTGCTCGTTCGCGTGCCGGATGCCGACAAAACCCACGCGGGTCTGCTCGCACACAAGGTGTTGATCAAAAACGTGGGTAAAATGCACGTATTGCTGGCCAATTGCCTGAGATTGACGGTCGGCACCCCCACGGAGAATGCGGCAATGGTGAAAGCCCTGGCCGCATCACTCTAACAAGCCATACGACGAGAACTCACCACCATGCGCATTGCGGAAGTCGTTCGCGATACCAGCGAAACGCAAATACGCGTCAAGATCGACCTGGACGGCACTGGCCGCAAGGCCCTCGATACCGGCGTGCCGTTCCTGGACCACATGCTCGACCAGATCGCGCGCCATGGCCTTATCGACATGGATGTCGAAGCCCGCGGCGATACCTTCATCGACGATCACCACACGGTGGAAGACGTCGGCATCACGCTGGGCATGGCGGTGGCCAAGGCGATCGGCGATCGTAAGGGCATCGTGCGCTACGGCCACAGCTACGTGCCGCTCGATGAGGCGCTGTCGCGCGTCGTGATCGATTTCTCGGGTCGTCCCGGTCTCGAATTCCATGTGCCGTTCACGCGGGCGCGTGTCGGCAATTTCGACGTGGATCTGACCATCGAGTTTTTCCGTGGCTTCGTCAATCATGCGGGCGTCACGCTGCATATCGACAATCTGCGCGGCATCAACGCCCACCACCAGTGCGAAACGGTGTTCAAGGCGTTCGGTCGCGCGCTGCGCATGGCGGTCGAGATCGATCCGCGCGCAGCGGGTGTCGTGCCGTCCACGAAGGGAAGCCTGTAACGCGAGACGGGTCGGCGCAGCCGGCCCGGTAGCCCGATAGCCCGCCGGCCCGCAAGGCCGGCGCCCCTGCGACGATTCACCGACCGGCCGGCCGCCGGCGCCGCGTGCCCCTATGACGCTCGACGCCTTCAAGTTCTTCATCTCGCTGCTGGCCCTGATCAATCCGCTCGGGGCGATCCCGCTTTTCATCAGCTTGACGTCCTCGCAGACGCGCGAGGAGAAGCGCCGTACGATCAATGTCGCGGCGATTGCGGTCGCCCTGGTGGTCGCGGGCTCGGGGTTGTTCGGTGAAGCCATCATCCGCTTCTTCGGTATTTCGATCGCATCGCTTGAAGTGGGCGGCGGCGTCATCATGTTGCTCATGGCGGTGAACATGATCAACGCACAGACCGGGAACACGCGCTCGACGGCGGAAGAGCGCGACGAAGCGGAGGAGCGGCCGAACATCGCCGTGGTGCCGCTCGCGATTCCGCTGCTCACCGGCCCGGGCACGATCAGTACCGTGATCATCTACTCGGGGCGTGCGCACGGCTGGGCCCAGATTCTGATGCTCCTGGCGATCGGCGTGGGCCTGGGCGCGGTGTGCTGGGTGGCACTGAGCAGCGCCGGGCGCCTCGAAGGCTGGCTCGGGCGTACGGGCATCAATATCGGCACGCGTCTGATGGGGTTGATCCTCTCGGCGCTGGCCGTGGAATTCATTATCGATGGTTTGAAAATACTGCTGCCGGGTTTGAGATGAATAAGATTGCGATTGTCGACTACGGAATGGGCAACCTGCGCTCGGTCTATCAGGCGCTGCGTGCCGCCGCGCCGGAGGCCGATGTGAGCATCAGCAGCGACGCCGCCGAGATTCGCGCCGCCGACCGGGTGGTGCTGCCGGGGCAAGGCGCGATGCGCGACTGCATGGGCTGCCTGAACGAGTCGGGCCTGCGCGACGCGGTCGTCGAGGCCGCCGCGACCAAGCCGATGTTCGGCGTGTGCGTGGGCGAGCAGATGCTGTTCGACATGTCCGACGAGGGCAACACGCCCGCGCTCGGCCTGCTGCCGGGCCGCGTGGTGCGCTTCGACCTCGAGGGCCAGTTGCAGGACGACGGCTCGCGCTTCAAGGTGCCGCAGATGGGTTGGAACCGCGTGCGTGAGACGCGGCCTCACCCGATCTGGGCCGGCGTGCCCGACGACAGCTATTTTTACTTCGTGCACAGCTACTACGTTGTGCCCGCAAGGCCCGAGTTGACCGTCGGCGAGACCGTCTACGGGGTGCCCTTTACCTGTGCGGTGGCCCAAGATAATATCTTTGCCACCCAGTTCCACCCGGAAAAGAGCGCTCAGGCGGGCCTTACCCTTTATCGCAATTTTGCGCAGTGGAAGCCTTGAGCGTGACCCGTCTCGCGTATTCGCGCCCGGATGTCACTCGGAGCATGCCCTGCGTCACGGCTTATACTGTGTGTCATGTTGATGAATCCGATCCCGACGTGCCGATGCCCGGCAAGGCAGGGGTCGGTTTTGTATTGTCCGCGTAATTTGCGAATTTCTTTTACCTCCCTCTAGCGACGTTTCACGATTGCCTATGCTGCTCATTCCGGCCATCGACCTTAAAGACGGTCAGTGTGTTCGCCTCAAACAAGGCGACATGGATCAAGCCACCGTATTCTCGGAGGACCCCGCGGCCATGGCTCGACATTGGGTCGAGCAAGGCGCTCGCCGCCTCCATCTGGTGGACTTGAACGGCGCATTCGTCGGCAAGCCGCGCAACGAAGCGGCCATTCGCGCCATCATTCAGGAAGTCGGGGCCGATATCCCCGTGCAACTGGGCGGCGGCATTCGCGACCTGGCCACCATCGAGCGCTATCTCGACGACGGTTTGTCGTACGTCATCATCGGGACGGCGGCGGTGAAGAATCCCGGGTTCCTCCGGGACGCATGCACCGCATTCGGCGGGCACATCATCGTTGGTCTCGACGCCAAGGATGGCAAGGTCGCCACCGACGGCTGGAGCAAGCTCACCGGCCACGAAGTCGTGGATCTGGCGCGCAAGTTCGAGGACTACGGCGTCGAATCGATCATCTACACCGATATCGGCCGCGACGGCATGCTCCAGGGCATCAATATCGACGCGACCGTGCGCCTCGCGCAGGCCGTGACCGTGCCGGTGATTGCCAGCGGCGGCCTGTCGAACCTGGGCGATATCGACGCGCTGTGCCAGGTTGAGCGGGAAGGCGTCGAAGGCGTCATCTGCGGCCGCGCGATCTACTCGGGCGACTTGAATTTCTCGGCGGCGCAAACGCGTGCGGACGAGCTTTCCGGAGGAGCGGCATAAGCGAGACCACGGCTGCGGCCGCCTCGCCTGCCAACATCATGGCTCTCGCTAAACGCATCATCCCGTGTCTGGACGTAACGGCCGGCCGCGTGGTCAAGGGTGTCAATTTCGTCGAACTTCGCGACGCGGGCGACCCCGTCGAGATCGCCCGCCGCTATGACGAGCAGGGCGCCGACGAATTGACGTTCCTCGACATCACGGCGACCTCCGACGGGCGCGACCTCATTCTGCCGATCATCGAGGCGGTGGCCGCGCAAGTCTTCATTCCGCTGACCGTGGGCGGTGGCGTGCGCGAAGTGGCCGACGTGCGCCGCCTGCTCAACGCCGGTGCCGACAAGGTCAGCATGAACTCGTCGGCCGTGGCCAATCCGCAGTTGGTGGCCGACGCGGCCGCCAAGTACGGCGCGCAGTGCATCGTCGTGGCGATCGACGCCAAGCGCGTCTCCGCCGAAGGCGAAACGCCGCGCTGGGAAGTCTTCACGCACGGTGGTCGCAAAGCCACGGGCCTCGACGCCGTGGCCTGGGCCAAGCGGATCGAGGCCTTGGGCGCGGGCGAAATCCTGCTCACCAGCATGGACCGCGACGGCACCAAGAGCGGCTTCGACCTCGCGCTCACGCGCGCAGTGTCCGATGCCGTGAGCATCCCGGTGATCGCCTCGGGCGGCGTGGGGTCGTTGGCCGATCTGGCCAACGGCGTGACTGAAGGCCATGCGGATGCCGTGCTCGCCGCGAGTATCTTCCACTACGGCGAGCACACGGTCGGTGAAGCGAAGCGCTTCATGGCCGACAAGGGCATTTCGGTGCGGCTCTGAACGGAATTCCACGGATCATGACGCAAGATTGGCTGGACAAGGTAGCTTGGGACGGGCAGGGCCTCGTGCCCGTGATTGCGCAGGAACTCGGCAGCAACGATGTGCTGATGTTCGCGTGGATGAACCGCGAGGCGCTCGCGCGTACGGTCGAGACCGGCGAGGCTGTCTATTATTCGCGCTCGCGCAAGCGTCTGTGGCACAAGGGCGAGGAGTCGGGCCACGTGCAGAAGGTGCATGAGATTCGTCTCGATTGCGACGAAGACGTGGTGCTGATCAAGGTCGAGCAGATCGATGGCATTGCCTGCCACACCGGTCGCCATTCCTGTTTCTTCCAGAAGTTCGAGGGCAGCGTCGAGGATGGCCATTGGGCATCCGTCGAACCGGTGCTCAAGGACCCGCACAAGATCTACAAGTGAGCACCATGAACGATACGCTGGAGCGTGTGGCCGAGGTCATCGCCTCGCGCAAGGGAGCCGACCCCGACAAGTCGTACGTTGCCCGTCTGTTCCACAAGGGTGACGACGCCATCTGCAAGAAGATCGGCGAGGAAGCCACCGAAGTGGTGCTCGCGGCGAAGGACATTCGCATTGGCGGGGCCGACAACCTGCGCCAGAAGCTCGTCAACGAGACGGCCGACCTGTGGTTTCATTGCATGGTACTGCTCGCGCATCACGACCTGAGCCCGAACGAAGTGCTCGCCGAACTGGCGCGCCGCGAAGGGTTGTCGGGGCTCGTCGAAAAGGCGCAGCGCGGCATCCGTGGCGAACACGCGGACTGATTTCCTTTGGCCACGATGGCCGTGATCATCGATATGCCGCGCTGGCTCACGCGAGGAGACGCTTCATGAACGATTCGCAGCCCCCGGGCGCGACCGGATCGCCCGGCAGCCCCGGCAATCCTTACCTCGCGACACCCCCGAATGCGCCGAGCGCCGAGCAGGAGCGCGCGTTGCGCAAGCTCACGCACGTGCTTTATGCGCTCTATGCGCTGTTCTGGCTCACGGGCGGCGTGACCGCCATCGTCGCGATCATCATCAACTACATCAAGCGCGATGACGCCGCCGGCACGCTCTACGCCTCGCATTTCACGTGGCAGATCCGCACGTTCTGGTGGTCGGTGGTCTGGGGGGTACTCGGCGTGGCGCTTGCCATCGTGATGGTCGGCTTCGCGATTCTCTGGGTGCTGGGCATTTGGGCGCTGTATCGGATCGTCAAGGGCTGGCTCTACCTGAACGACAACAAGCCCATGTACGCCGCGCGCGCCTGAACGATACCGAGCGGCACCTAAGCTCCCTACAAGCATTCGAGAGGAAGACACACGCATGACGCACGACAACTGTATCTTCTGCAAGATTATTGCCGGGCAGATCCCGAGCGCGCAGGTCCATGCCGACGACGATGTCGTGGTGTTCAAAGACATCAATCCGGCGGCCGACCTGCACCTGCTCATGGTGCCGCGCAAGCACATCGCCACATTGCAGGACTGCCAGCCGGAAGATCAGGCGCTGTTGGGCAAGATGATGCTGCTCGCGCCGAAGCTGGCCGCCGAGCAAGGCTATCGTTTCGACGGCGATGCGTCGAACATCGAAGGCAACGGATTCCGCGTTGTGATGAACACCGGACCGGGTGGCGGCCAGGAGGTTTATCATCTTCATATGCACATTCTGGCCGGACCGCGGCCGTGGAAGCGCATGTGAGTGTCGCCGGCGGCATGACGCGACGCGTTGCCGCATAGTGCTGTCGGAGCGTGCAAGTGTTCCGCATCGACGACGGTTTCACGAAACATTTATTTCTACCCGGTGTCCGACCCGGTTACGATGCAGGACGTGCCGCGCAATGTGCCACAATGGGGCACGTTGCTGCGGGCACGGCGGCAAACATGGAGCGCTTGTTCCTGGCTGTCACGCCGGGGCAACCGTGCACGACAAGATCCCGTCGCGACGCGGCAGGGGTGGGGAAACGCAAGGAGAGTGGTCATGGGTTCGTTGAGTATTTGGCACTGGCTGATCGTGCTGGTGATCGTGATGATGGTTTTCGGTACCAAGAAGTTGCGCAACATCGGCACCGATCTGGGAGGCGCCGTCAAGGGGTTCAAGGACGGCATGAAGGAGGGCGAAGGTGCCCCGGCCGCCAAGGATGACCCGGCGACTGCCAAGGAACTGCGCGACTCGACCACGATCGACGTGCAGGCCAAGGACACGAGCGATCGCAAGCAAGGCTAAGCCGGCGTCGACATGATCGATCTCGGTCTTTCCAAACTGATGTTGATCGGCGTTGTTGCGCTGGTCGTAATCGGGCCCGAGCGCTTGCCTAAAGTGGCGCGCACGGCGGGCGCGCTCTTTGGCCGCGCACAGCGCTATATCAACGATGTGAAGGCTGAGGTGAGCCGCGAAATGGAACTCGACGAGTTGCGCAATATGCGCACGCAGTTCGAGGACGCGGCCCGCAGCGCACAGAACACCATTCAGAAGCAACTGCACGAGCAGGAGGCGTCGCTCAACGACGCCTGGGCGAGTGCCACGGGCACGTCGTCCGGCGAGATCGCCGGCGGCGGTACGGATGCGGCGACCGGGTATTCCGACAGCTACCTTTCCGAACCCGTCGTGACGTCCGGTATCCGCGCGTCGACCAAGCGCCGCAACTGGCGCGTACGCCGGACTGCTACGCCGATCTGGTTCAAGCAGGCCAGCGCCACGCGCACGCAGGTGCAGTCGGGGGCGGCGCGTGTGGCGCGTCACACACCGGCCAAGTTGCGCCGGCCCGTCAAGTTCTTCTGAGGCGCTTGCGCACCGAACTTCCCGCCATCTGGCACTGTGCCGGCTTCATTCCTGGATAAGTCGACGTGAGCGACGACAAGCAAATCCCCGACGGGGGCTCCGAAGAGACCTTCATCTCGCATCTGATCGAGCTGCGCAATCGCATCATTCGCGCGGGCGCGGCGGTGATCGTGGCGTTCCTCTCGCTGGTCTACTGGGCACCGGACATCTTCCGCCTGCTCTCTCGCCCGCTGATGCAATCGCTGCCCGCGGGCGGCAAGATGATCGTCACCGATATTACCGGCTCGTTCTTCGTGCCGATGAAGGTCACGATGATGGTGGCGTTCGTCATTGCGCTGCCCGTGGTGTTGTACCAGGCCTGGGCGTTCGTGGCGCCAGGGTTGTATCAGCACGAGAAGAAGCTGGTGATGCCGTTGGTCGTGAGCAGCTACACGCTGTTCCTGCTGGGCATGTCGTTCGCCTACTTCCTGGTGTTCCCGACCGTGTTCCACTTCATGGCGCATTACAACGCGCCATTGGGTGCGGAGATGAACACCGATATCGACAATTACCTGAGTTTTGTGCTCACGATGTTCCTATGCTTCGGGGTGACCTTCGAAGTGCCGGTGGTCGTCGTGGTGCTCGCGCGCATGGGCGTGGTGAGCATCGAGAAGCTCAAGCAGATTCGGCCGTACGTGGTGGTGGGTGCCTTTGTGCTGGCTGCCGTCGTGACGCCGCCGGACATGCTCTCGCAACTGATGTTGGCGATCCCGCTCTGTATCCTTTATGAGTTGGGCTTGATCGCGGCGCGGCTGTTCGTCAAACAGGGCCATCGGCAAGACGAAGGCAGCGAGGGGAACGGCGAAGCGACGCCGTAACCTTGGCGTGGCTTGCCGCGGCACAGTCGGCTCGCGACATCGATAATGCAGATACAGAAAAGCACGGGTCTCATGGCCCGTGCTTTTTTTGTAGGCGATCGCCGCAGGCGAGGGCCGAAGATGCACGAGGGCAGGCGTGACAATGGGCGAAGCCCGTCGCGGCGACGCAAATGAAAACGGCCGCGCCCAGGCGCAGCCGTTGTGTCCTTCCGGGCGGTCCGATGCCCTCAGTCGGCGCTGTTCCCGTCGGTGCCATCGCCGCCGTCGGTACCGTCTCCACCGTCCGCACCGTCCTGCGCCGGTCGCTTGGGCGGCGGCGGGCGCTTGCCGATCGTCACGGTAAGATCCATCGCTTTCTTCTTGCGCGTGACGTTCAGCTTGGCCTGCGTGCCCGGCTTGATCTGGGCGATGACGTTGAGCAGTTCGGTGGTGTCGCGAATCGATGCGTCGTTCACCTTTGTCAGGATGTCGCCCGGCTGGACGCCGGCCTTGTCGGCGGGGCCACCCTGCACGACGCCGGCGATGATGACGCCCGAATCCTGCTGCAGGCCAAACGACTCGGCGATATCCGAGGTGATGTCCTGCGGCTCGACCCCGACCCAGCCGCGCGTGACTGAACCGGTGGTGATGATGCTCTCGAGCACCGAGCGCGCCGTCGACACGGGAATCGCGAAGCCGATGCCCATGTTGCCGCCGCTACGCGAGTAGATCGCCGTGTTGATGCCGAGCAGGTTGCCGTTGACGTCGACCAGCGCGCCGCCCGAATTGCCGGGGTTGATGGCGGCGTCCGTCTGGATGAAGTTCTCGAACGTGCTGATATCGAGGTGATTGCGCCCCAGCGCGCTGATGATGCCCATCGTAACCGTCTGGCCGACGCCGAACGGGTTGCCGATGGCGAGGACCACGTCACCCACGCGCACCTGTTCCATGCGGCCCAGCGTGATGGCGGGGAGGTTGTCGAGCGTGATCTTGAGCACCGCGAGGTCGGTTTCGGGGTCGCTGCCGACCAGCTTGGCGCGGGCCTTGCGGCCGTCGGCAAGGGCGACTTCGATCTCGTCGGCCCCGTCCACCACGTGATGATTCGTGAGAATATAGCCTTCGCTGCTCACAATCACGCCCGAGCCGAGGCTCGAGACCGGGTCTTGCCGCATTGTGCCGCCGCCGTCGCCAAAGAAATACCGGAACAACGGATCATCGAGGCGCGGATCGCGATTCTGCTTTTGTTCCTTGCTGGAAAAAATGCTGACGACCGCAGGCATCGCCTTTTGTGCGCCATCGGCGTACGAGCCGGTCGACGGCTTCTCGGACAGACTCGGCGCGACTTCCTGCAGGGCGATGATGGGATTGGCCAGTTGCTTGCCGAACGAACCCTGGCGTTGCAGCCACTGAGGCTTGAGGGTGGCGACGATGAAGAGCAACGCAAGCAGCACGGTGACCGCTTGCGCGAACAGTAGCCAGAAGCGTCTGAGCATGAAAGAGCGAGACCTTATATGAATCGTGTTGAACTCGAATTGTATCTGAACGATACCCTGCAAATCGCGCAATTTCGCGATTACTGCCCGAATGGCCTACAGGTCGAAGGGCGCGGCGAGATTCAGAAAATCGCCAGCGGCGTGACCGCCAGCCTGGCTTTTCTCGAAGCCGCCCGCGACTGGGGCGCCGATGCCGTCCTCGTTCACCATGGTTACTTCTGGAAGAGCGAAGATGCCCGAATTACCGGGATGAAGCGACGTCGTTTGGGGGTGTTGATCGGTCACGACATCAACCTGTTCGCCTACCACCTGCCCCTCGATGCCCATCCCGAACTGGGCAACAACGCGCAACTCGGCAAGTTGCTGGGCTTCTCCGACGACGGCGGCCGTTTTGGCCCGGATCAGCTTGGATGGCTTGGCGCACCCGCCGCGCCGACGACATTGGCGGCGCTTGCGGCCCACGTTGAAGCAAGGCTGGGGCGCGCGCCGCTGTTGTTGGGCGACCCGAATCGCGAGGTGCGCCGTGTTGCGTGGTGCACCGGCGGCGCGCAGGGCTTCTTCGAGGCTGCCATCGGGGCGGGCGCGGATGTGTATATCAGCGGCGAAGTCTCCGAGCCTACCCAGCATCTCGCGCTCGAGAGCGGCGTGGGTTATCTGGCGGCGGGCCATCATGCGACCGAGCGTGGCGGCGCGAAGGCCATTGGCGAGCATGTCGCAGCCCGGTTCGGGCTCACGCATCGATTCTTCGATATGCCGAACCCGGCTTGACCTGAGGCGCCTTTCGGGGGCGGCACGAGGCCGCCCTGCGCAGCTTTACCCGTTCTGCTTCTTGAGGCTGTCGCGGATTTCGCGCAGCAGAACGATGTCTTCCGGCGTGGGCGCGGGGGCTGCCGGGGCTTCCGCCTCCGGACGCTTGAGCCGGTTGATCTGCTTGACCATCAGGAAAATGATCACGGCCAGGATCAGGAAGTTCAGGGCGACGGTGATGAAGTTGCCGTAACCGAAGACGGCCACACCGGCTTTGGTCAGATCGGCGTAGGACGTCGGGTTGCCCTTGAAGTCGGGCGGGATGGTGCCAAGCAGAATGAACTTGCTCGAGAAATCTAGGCCACCGAAGATTGCACCCACGATCGGCATGATCAAGTCTTTGACGACCGAATCAACGATCTTGCCGAAGGCCCCGCCGATGATCACGCCGACGGCCAGATCGATCACATTGCCCTTGACGGCAAATTCCTTGAATTCCGACATGAAGCTCATGCCATTTCTCCCTGTTATGTTGCGTGACCCGGAGGAGCATCGCGCTACACCGGGACTCATGAACTGGCATTGATTGACCGGTAATTCCATGCGGGCCGCACGGCTGCGGCGGGGGTCGCGTCAAATAATGTCACGCGAATGCCACAGGCCGCGCACGATGTCACCGGGACGAGACAGGGAAAATGATGACTAAATGTCGTGCACGCGTCAACGAAAGCGGCGATCATGACGGTTCTCGTGCAGCATCCCAGAAGCGAAACCCCGGGTGAGCGCTGGCCACCCGCAGGGTACGTTAATCCTTTGAAAATACGCGAAAACCACTAGGAGGCTGGGGCGTTTTGCCGTTGTTTCAGGCATTCACGCTCGCGTATGATTTAAGGTTGACGGAAATACCAATTCAACCGTGTGGGGCTTGTGATGAGTGACAATCAAGAAAAGGCCGTCGACAGTAGCCGTCGGAATCTGTTGATTGCAACGTCCGTAGCGGGAGGCGTGGGCGGCGTTGCAACGTTGGTTCCCTTTGTCAGTTCGCTCGAACCCTCGGAGCGCGCCAAGGCAGGCGGGGCGCCCGTCGAGGCAGACATCAGCAATCTCAAGCCAGGCGACAAGATGACCGTGTCCTGGCGCGGCTTGCCCGTGTGGATCGTGCGTCGCACGCCTGACGAGATGGCTTCGCTGTCCAAAGTGACGGCGGAGTTGGCCGATCCGGACTCCAAGGAAACGTTTTCCTACCCGATGCCCGACTATTGCAAGAACGCGTTCCGCGCGCGTGTCGAGCACAAGGATCTGCTCGTGGTCGTCGGCATCTGCACTCACCTCGGTTGCATCCCTTCCGGCCCTTACCAGGCGAACGCCAACGCCGCGCTGGGCCCCGATCCGGGTTTCCTGTGCCCGTGCCACGGGTCGACCTACGATATGTCTGGCCGTGTCTTCAAGAACAAGCCGGCGCCAAAGAATCTCGACGTTCCCCGGTTCATGTTCGTGAACGACACCAAGCTCGTGATCGGTAAAGACGAAAAAGGAGAAGCGTAATCATGGCCGCCGACAAACAGGTCGACACGACGGGCTTGCTGGGCTGGATCGATCGCCGGTTTCCGCTCAGCCAGCTCTGGAGGGAGCACGCGTCCGAGTATTACGCGCCCAAGAATTTCAACTTCTGGTATTTCTTCGGATCGCTGGCCATGCTGGTGCTGGTGATTCAGATCCTCACCGGTATTTTCCTGGTGATGAACTACAAGCCCGACGCCAATCTCGCGTTCGCGTCGGTCGAGTACATCATGCGCGAAGTGCCGTGGGGCTGGCTCATTCGCTATATGCACTCGACGGGCGCATCGATGTTCTTCGTCGTGGTGTATCTGCACATGTTCCGCGGGCTGTTGTACGGTTCCTACCGCAAGCCGCGTGAGCTGGTGTGGGTGTTCGGATGCTTGATCTTTCTGTGCCTGATGGCTGAAGCGTTCATGGGCTATCTGCTGCCGTGGGGGCAGATGTCATACTGGGGCGCGCAGGTGATCGTGAACCTGTTCTCGGCGATTCCGTTCATCGGTCCGGACCTGTCGCTGTGGATTCGCGGCGACTACGTGGTGTCGGATGCCACGCTCAACCGCTTCTTTGCGTTCCACGTGATCGCCGTTCCGCTGGTGCTCATCGGGTTGATCGTCGCGCACATCATCGCGTTGCACGAAGTCGGGTCCAACAACCCTGACGGCATCGAGATCAAGGACAAAAAAGACGCCAACGGCCGGCCGCTCGATGGCATTCCGTTCCATCCGTATTACACGGTGCACGACATCATGGGGGTGGGCGTGTTCCTGATGGTGTTCTCGGCGATCGTGTTCTTTGCGCCGACGATGGGCGGTTACTTCCTGGAAGCGAACAACTTCATTCCGTCCGACTCGCTCAAAACGCCGCCGCACATTGCGCCGGTGTGGTATTTCACGCCCTTCTACTCGATGCTGCGCGCCACGACCGACGACTTCAAGCATTTGTTGATGGGGCTGGCGGTGATCGTTACGGCGATCTGGTGGGTCAAGGGCAAAGCGGCCGCGACCACGAAGGTGGCGGCGTCTGGCGGTGTCGTGTTGCTGCTGCTGGCGATGTATCTGACTGAGGCCAAGTTCTGGGGCGTGGTGGTGATGGGCGGCGCGGTGGTCACGCTGTTCTTCCTGCCGTGGCTGGACCATAGCCCGGTGAAGTCGATTCGTTACCGTCCGGGATTCCACAAAGTGTTGTTGGGTATTCTCGTCGTTGTTTTTGCGGTGCTGGGGTATCTGGGCATTCAGGAACCGACGCCCATGAAGACCGCGATTTCGCAGGTCGGCGCGCTGTACTACTTCGGATTCTTCTGGCTGATGCCGCTGTGGAGCAAACGCGGCACGTTCAAGCCGGTGCCGGATCGCGTGACCTTCGCGGCGCATTGAGCGCACGCCAACGACGACTAGGGATATCACGATGAGAAAACTGTTGCTTGTCCTGGCGCTCCTGAGTGGTTTCGCGGCGCCGGTCTTGGCTGAAGAAAGTATGGCGCTGGATACGGCGCCCAATCGGATCGACGACCTGGCCTCGCTGCAGCGAGGCGCGAAGCTGTTCGTGAACTACTGCCTGAATTGCCATTCGGCGGCGTCGATGCGGTATTCGCGCCTGAAGGATCTGGGATTGTCGGATGCAGAGATCAAGAACAATCTGCTTTTCACGACGGACAAGATTGGCGACACGATGACCGTGGCCATGCGTGCGGCGGATGCCAAGGAGTGGTTTGGTGCACCGCCGCCGGATCTGTCGGTCGAGGCCCGGGCGCGGGGGACGGACTGGCTGTATACCTACTTGCGTACGTTCTATCGAGACGATGCGCGGCCGACGGGGTGGAACAACCTGGTGTTCCCGAATGTGGGCATGCCAAACCCGCTTTGGCAGTTGCAGGGACAGCGGGGATTGAAGCATGGGGAGGGGGCGGAGCATGGTCCGGCCCAGTTCGTGCAGATTACGCAGGGGACGATGAAACCGGTGGAATTCGATGCTGCCGTGGCTGATCTGGTATCTTATCTGGATTGGATGTCGGAACCGGCGCAACGCACACGCCGGCAGTTGGGTGTCTGGGTTTTGTTGTTCTTGGGACTCTTTACGGTACTTGCCTGGCGCCTGAATGCGGCCTATTGGAAGGACGTGAAGTAAAATAACGTCTGTACGACGGGGCCAGGGTTTGGGGAGCGTCGATTTCCCGCCCCGGCCCCGTTGGTTTTTAAGGAAGACGCGCTATGATGGTTTTGTACTCGGGCACTACGTGCCCCTTCTCCCAGCGTTGCCGGCTGGTTCTGTTCGAAAAAGGCATGGATTTCGAAATCCGTGACGTCGACCTGTTCAACAAGCCGGAAGACATTGCGGTGATGAATCCGTACGGTCAGGTGCCGATTCTTGTTGAACGCGACTTGATTCTGTACGAATCGAACATCATCAATGAGTACATTGACGAACGATTCCCGCATCCGCAGTTGATGCCGGCCGATCCGGTGCAGCGTGCGCGTGCGCGTTTGTTCCTGTTCAATTTCGAGAAAGAGCTGTTCGTGCATGTGAGCGCGCTCGAGAACGAAAAGGGCAAGGCGGCGGAGAAGACGCATGAGAAGGCGCGTGCGTCGATTCGCGATCGTTTGACGCAGCTTGCGCCGATTTTCGTGAAGAACAAGTACATGTTGGGCGAGGAGTTCTCGATGCTCGACGTGGCGATTGCGCCGTTGTTGTGGCGTCTGGATCACTATGGCATCGAGTTGTCGAAGAATGCCGCGCCGTTGATGAAGTATGCCGAGCGGATTTTCAGCCGTCCGGCCTACATTGAAGCGCTGACGCCGTCCGAAAAGGTCATGCGTCGCTGATGCGTTGATTGAACCGCTGGCGAGGCTGGCCTGCCGAGTGCGGTGGGCGGGTTTCGCGGCGGGATAAGTTGGTCATATGCCTGAAACGTCTACCAAGCCTTACCTTTTGCGCGCGCTGTACGAGTGGTGTACCGACAACGGGTACACACCGTATTTGGCCGTGCATGTCGATGCCAGGACGCGAGTACCGCGCGAGTTTGTGAAAGATGGCGAGATCGTGCTGAACATCAGCTTCGATGCCACGAGCGGATTGCAGATGGGCAACGACTGGATTGAATTCAGCGCCCGCTTCGGCGGCATTTCACAGAAAGTGGAAGTGCAGGTGCCGAACGTGCTGGCGATATATGCTCGCGAGAATGGCCAGGGGATGGCATTCCCGGTCGACAAGCAGGCGTCGGCGGAGGAGGGTGCCGAGTTGGAAGCGGTGCCGTCGGTGCAGGCCGCGAGCGACGACGATTCGGATCCGACGCGCCCAGGTGGCAATGGCGCGGCGGGTGGCAGCACCGGACGGGCTCGCCTGAAGGTGGTGAAGTAATTCGAGAGCGCGGGTGAGCGGGGTGGGCGCTTTGTGCGTGTTTCCCCAAAGGCCTCCGTCGCCGGATGATTTCGCCCTGACAGGGGGTCGTCAGTAACCGATGAATCGGTTACAATACGCGACTTCGCCGGCTTAGCTCATCTGGTAGAGCAGTTGATTTGTAATCATCAGGTGGCGGGTTCGAGTCCTGCAGCCGGCACCAAATAAAACAACGGGTTACGTGATTTTCACGTAACCCGTTTGTCTTTCTGGTCGGCCAAAGGTACATTTTCGGTACGGTGCGCTATCGAGAACGGTACATGGCAACCATCGTCAAGACTCCCTCAGGTACTTGGAAGGCCGTAATCCGAACGATCGGATGGCCGACTACGGCAAAGACATTTCGCACAAAGCGTGATGCCGAAGATTGGGCTCGCCGAACCGAAGATGAGATGGTCCGGGGCGTTTACCTTTCGCGTGCGCCATCCGAAAAATTGACCGTGGCCGGCGCGCTGAAACGCTATATGGAAGAGGTGTCGGTCACCAAGAAGCCAACGACGCAGCGGAGCGAGCGGTTTTCTGCGCAGCGCTTGGGCGCATTCTTTGGCAAGTACTCGATGGCAGCCGTCAGCGCCGAATTGGTGGCCAAGTACAGGGATGAGAGGCTTGCCGAGGGAAAATCGAACAACACGGTCCGAATCGAGTTGGCGATGCTTGGGCACTTGTTTCGAATCGCCATTCAAGAGTGGGGAATCGGCCTGACGTTCAACCCGGTTGCTAACATCCGCAAGCCGAGTCCAGGCGCCGGTCGTGATCGGCGATTGAGTGTGCCTGAGCAAAAGCTGTTATTTGATGCCGTGAATGCGCACAGTAACCCCATGCTCGGCTGGATTGTCAGGCTCGCGGTAGAGACTGGCATGCGCTCATCAGAGATCGCGGGACTACGTCGCTCGCAGATCGATTTGGAGCGACGAATCGTTCGATTGACGGATACGAAAAACGGTTCTGCACGCTTGGTTCCGCTAACGCGGGCCGCGACTGTGGTTCTGCAGTCGGCGTTGGATAATCCGCTGCGTCCGAATGATACGGATCTCGTGTTTTTCGGTGAGCCGGGAAGGGACAAGCGAAGAAAGCCCTACGTCTTTCAGAAGCTGTGGGCGGGCATCGTCCACGAATTGGGCTTCGACGATCTTCACTTTCACGACCTGCGACACGAAGCCGTTAGCCGTTTAGTCGAGGCTGGCATGAGTGACCAGGAGGTCGCTGCGATTAGCGGGCACAAATCGATGCAGATGCTGAAGCGCTATACGCACCTTCGCGCAGAGGATTTGGTGAGCAAGCTTGATCGTCTTGATGCTGTCGAATGAATCGGTCGAGGTTTCTGCGGTGGCGGCGACAGTGCCGCCGGCAGCAGATCATTTTCGAGGCACGCTGAAACGATCAAGACGATAAACGTCGGGGATCGAGTTCAAAGCTTTCCAAACGGCTTGGCGACTAATGCCTAGGCGCAGAGCGATCTCTTGCTGTGTCAAACCGGCTGCCGAGAGCATGACAATTTGTTTCTTCCGGTCGCTCAGCCTCGCGTCTACCAGGCTCCGCGCTATGGTGCGTATCTCAGATTCTTCATCGAAGTAAAGCGCTTGGTTAACAGCAACGTTGGAGAGAAACAATTCGGTGGCTGTGCCTTCAGTGCGGGTGCGGATTGCCGACATCCCGGTAGTCTGAAACGCGAGCCGCGTGGCTTCCTCTTCAAACTTGTGTCGGCTTCTCATCGCGCGCCGATAGAATGGGTTTAGCGCGCCGTCCAGACTCTTAGGTCGATGGTGTGCGCAATATCGCCTACTTAGTCGCATCTTTAGGTCGGAATCGCGCAGCGACCAATCCGCTCCTCGACGGTATGCTTCGAACTCCGTATGAAGGCCGCATAGCTCGCAGATCGATGAAAAGGAGCTTGCGGTTAGATCGCTAACTCGTTCCTTTGCTGGTCGCTTCAGGCGGCAACGCAGGATGAGTTCGCGCAGCGTGTCTATCGTCGAGTCAAACTCTATCTCATCGACCAGCGTGGCCGTTCTGTATGAGCAATCGTCGGCCCGTTCGGACGCAGATCCTCGGCCAATCATGTCGCTATCTTGGCCCTGCATATGGGGTGACGAGCCAAGCGAAATTATCCGATCTTCCAAAGCGCGAAAACCTATCGACCGGGCCGTTTCGCTGATCGAATGGGACGTGCATAGGTCTCTTGCCCTATGCGTGCTCGGAAGGAGCGTTAGGTAAGTCTGCCAGGCCGGATCGATCAATTCCCGTAGAAGGCGATAAATGGAGTATCGGCGCGACTTGAATGAGTACGGCCCCCAATCGTCAGAAAAACGTTCGACAGCGGATGCGATGACAGGTGCGCAGTGCTTCCACACACGGACTCTGCGGTGTTTCAAAGTGTCAACCTTGTTGGTAACCCAATAGGCTGAACCTTATCGGAACGATCGCTATCGTTCAACCATTGATTACGAAAACGATAGGTTGACTACGAAATGACGATCGAAGAAACCCTGATCAAGCATTACGGCCCCCTTTTGAGTATCGCCCAATTGGCGCAGATATTGGACCGCTCACCTGAGGGGTTGCGTATTAGCCTGCGATCCTCCGGCGCATGGGTAGGGCGAGTGAATTCGGCAAGGCTGCGTCTCGGGCGTAGGGTCTATTTCAGAACGTCCCAAATTGCGCAAATTCTGAGCGACGACCAATGACGGTGAGCACGCCATCACTTTCCGGTAGCGGTATTGGTGGGCGAGAGAATGACCTGGTATCGCTCGTGGAGCGTATTCGTCTCCGAGCGCTGGCTGCTCCAAGAAATAGCGCGCCGGTTGTTTTACCAGCATGCGATTCTCTGGCGCGGTTACCGGATTGGCCAGATCCGGTTCGCGGCATCCCCAATGATGTTCTCCGATCAGCCCTTTTCAATGCCCGCAACCGAAAGCAACCTCGACGGTATTTCAGAAACGAGTTGGTGGGAACCATGGATGCGTCAATCGAGATCCGCCACACGGGCGAAGAACTCCGGCAGTCGGATGATGACCTGTCCGGGAAATTTCGTACCAAAGGAATCTAGAGATAATGGCTCCTCAGCTCAGACGAGGAGTTGGTATGAAGAAGAGCCGGTACAGTGACGAGCAGATCGTGCGAATTCTGCGTGAAGCGG
>Ga0209952_1000283_pt1 | contig 121458 bp, 106 predicted proteins | sample ThiBiot_750_biof_2_FD_183951 | JGI IMG/M metagenome (GOLD analysis project Ga0209952, IMG submission 183951) | Wastewater bioreactor microbial communities from Cape Town, South Africa - Thiocy_cont_750_biof (SPAdes) | ecosystem: Engineered > Bioreactor > Thiocyanate-remediating >...
GCCATTGCAGCGCCAGCGCATCGAAGGTCTGCTCGTGCTGGCGCCAGCCGCTGTTGCCGACCCAGCGCTGGTTGTCCAGCAGCAGTCGCTGGCGCCCCAGCGTGGCGCCGAACACGTCGCCTTGCCAGGCCAGCCAGGCCTGGTCGAGTTCGCTGCCACGCGGGTCGGTGATCGCCGGATACTGCGTGCGGCCGTTCGCGCCGCTGTTGTAGTGCTCGTTGGCCGCGGCCACGCCGGCACCTTCAAGCAGCGCACTCCAGCCTTCCCCGAAGCTGGCGCGCAGGCCCAGCCGCAGGCGCAGCGTGGTGGCGCTGGCGTCGCGGCTGAAGGCGTCGTCGTCGACCTGTTCGTGGCGCAGTCGCGCATCCCATTCCAGCTGCAGCGGGGCCGCCGTCGGCAGCGTCGGGGGGATGGCGGCCCCGACCGCGGATGCGGCCATCGCGGCCGCCAGCAGACCGCTGGCACAAAGCATTCGGCTCGTCGTTCTCATGGTGTTTCCCCTTGGTGGATGCGCGCAGTCTGCAGGCCGCGACGCGGCGATCCGTTGACCGCGGTCAGGTCCGCATCCGGAAAGCGGCGACTGTGACAACACGCCGCGGAACCATGCGAAAACGCCGCCATGGCGGCGGCGTTTCACGGAACGATGGACGTCTGGACGTCCACCGATGACCGTCACCTCAGGGTTTGTTCACCGTCTCCCCGATCGCCTTCACGAAGGCCGGATCGAGCCGGCCGATCAGCGTGGTGCGGGCCGCGATGCGGCCCTCGGCGTCGAGCAGGATCAGCTCGCTGGAGTGGTTGAACTCGCCGTCGGGCAGCTGCCGGTACTGCAACCCCAGCACGCCGGACAACTGCCGCACCTGCGCCGGCTCGGCGCGGGCCAGGGTCCAGATGCGCGGGTCCAGTTTGCGCTTCTCGGCATAGCTCTTGAGCGTGGCCACGTCGTCCTTCGCCGGGTCAAAGCTCACCGCGAGCAGGTCGATCTTCGCGCGCGTGGCCGGATCGAGCGCATTGCGGGTCAGGCGCAGGCTGTCGATGATCATCGGGCAGACCATCTGGCACGAGGTGTAGAACATGGTGACCAGTTGCGGCCGGCCGCGGCGCTCGGCCAGCATCTGCTGCTGGCCGTCCTGCGTGGTCAGTTGCACCGGCAGGTTGTAGACCGAATCGCCGGGCAGCGGCGGCGCGGCCGCGGCGCGGCCGCCGAACAACACGGCCAGCAGGGCCAGTACGGGCAGAAGATGTTTCATCAGCGCTCCTTCAGTTCGACTTCGCGCAGCGGAAGCCCAGGTTGTTGGTGGTGTCGGCGGCCTTCAGCGCGGACAGCATCGCAATGCGCATCAGCACCGCGTAGTTCTCCTTCTCCTGCAGGCTGATCGCACCGGCGCCGCAGAACTTGAGCAGGTCCGGATCGCCCTGCTGGCGGCTGTCGCTGGCCACCATCAGCGCGTTGAAATCGTCGACCCACTCCCACACCAGGCCGTTCATGTCGCGCACGCCGTAGACGTTGGCCGCGCCGCCGACAGCAGGCAATGCGGCGTTGGACGGCCGCGAGTACCAGCCCAGGATGTTCTCACGCCAGGCCGGGTCGGCCCGCGCGTCGCGACGGCTGGCGTCCGCCGCCGCGGCAAACTCCCACTCGTACCAGCTCGGCAGCCGCGCGCCTTCGCTTGCGCAATAGGCCTGCGCGGCGAACCAGCTCACCCGCGTCACCGGCTGGCGCGGCAGGGCCTGCTCGCCGAGGTCGTCGGCGCCGGCCCACTGGGTGAGGTAGCGCGCGTCGGCGAGGATGCCGGCGACCTTGTCGCGCCGCCATTGCGGGTGCTCGCGCACGAACGCCAGGTACTCGCCGTTGGTGACCAGCTCGGTGCGCAGGCGGAACGGCGCGACCTGCGCCGCGGCCGCCTTGCCGTCGGCCGGCAGCACGCTGGCGAAGGTGCCTCCCGGCAGCGCGGCGTATTCCGCCGCCGCTGCCGGGAGTGCCAGCACCAGGCCGAACCATGCCAGGGCCAGCCGCAGGCGCATGCTCAGTGCCCCGGGTCCGCGTGCGGGCCGGCTTCGGCACGCGCCTTGGCCACGTCTTCCTTGCTGTACTGGCCGCCCGGGTTGTCCCAGCTGTTGATGACGTAGGTGAGGATGTTGGCCACCTCGTCGTCATTGAGCTGGCTCATCGGCGGCATCACCGAGTCGTACTCGTGGCCGTTGACGGTGATCTTGCCGGTCAGGCCGTGCGTCACGATCGTCATGGCGCGTTTCGGATCGGCGGCCAGGAAGTCCGATTTCGCCAGCGGCGGGAACACGTTGGCCAAGCCTTCGCCGTTCGCCTGGTGGCAAACCGAGCAGGTGCCGGTGAACAGCTGCTTGCCGGCGGCGATCTGCTCGTCCTTGGTCAGCGTGCCGGCCGCATGTGCCTTGGCCGCGGTGGCCACTGCCTTGAGGTTCGGCTCCGAGCGGTCGCCCAGGTAGACGTAGTCCACCTCCTTGCCCGAGTAGACCAGCTTGTTCTCCGGCCCGTCGACCTTGAGGATGCCCAGCGCGCCCTTGTTGAACGCGCGGAAGATCGAGTGGTCGACCAGCACGTAGCTGCCCGGCACGTCGGTGTGGAACTCCACCGTGGCCGCGCCGCCGGCGGGGATCAGCGTGGTCTGCACGTTGTGCTGCGCCACCGTGCCGCCTTCGGGCTGCACCTTGTCGAAGATCTCGCCGATCACGTGGAAGCTGGAGACCAGGTTGGGGCCGCCGTTGCCGATGAACAGGCGCACCGTCTCGTTGGTCTTGGCGGTCAGGGCGTTGTCGCCGGTGAGTGCGCCTTCCTTGCCGTTGAACAGCACGTAGGTCGGGTGCTCGTCGATCGCCTTTTCCATGTCGAACGGCTGATGGCCCTTTTCGCGATATTTGCCGGTGGTGTAGAAGTCGCCCTGCATCACGTAGTACTCGTGGTCGACCGGGCTCAGGCCTTCCGGTGGCTCGACCAGGATCAGGCCGTACATGCCGTTGGCGATGTGCATGCCCACCGGCGCGGTGGCGCAGTGGTAGACGTAGATGCCCTGGTTGAGCGCCTTGAAGGTGAACTGCGAGGCATGCCCCGGCGCGGTGAAGCTGGACGCCGCGCCGCCGCCCGGCCCGGTCACGCCGTGCAGGTCGATGTTGTGCGGCATCTTGCTGTCCGGCGCGTTCTTCAGGTGGAACTCCACCGTGTCGCCCTGGCGCACGCGGATGAAGCTGCCCGGCACGGTGCCGCCGAAGGTCCAGAAGGTGTAGCTGACGCCTTCGGAGATCGGCATCTCCTTCTCGATCACCTCCAGCTCGACGATGACTTTCGCCGGGTAGTTGCGATGGATCGGTGGCGGCACGTGCGGCGGGCTGGTCAGCACCGCCTTGATCGGCTCGCCCTGCGGCGGACCGAAGTCGCCGCGCTCGGAAGCCACCGAGGTGCTGGCCGGTGGAGTGGCCGCGGCGGGGGATGCCGGGGGCTTGTCGGAGCAGGCCGCCAGTGCGAACACGGCGAGGGCGGCAAGGACGGTGGACAGCGGACGCGACATGGGGATCTTCCCGTTGGTTGTGCCTGGCTGGAAGCATGCCCGGCAAACCTCCCCGTCAATTGACCGGAGTCAAAAAACACCGCGAAACACGCCCGCTGCGTCACCGCGCCACAGCGGCGGCAAGCCCGCGATCGAAACCCTCTTCCGCGAAAGCCCCTGCCGTCAGCCCGGCTTGCCGTCCGCGCGCGGGGTCAGGTAGATCCACGCCGAGCGCAGCACCCACGGCAGGAAGGCGAGCAGCCAGCCGTAGGCGGCGACCACCAGCCACAGGTACATGTCGCCGCCCAGTTCGGCGCGGATGCGCAGCAAGGCCACCACCTGCAGCAGCACGAAGCACAGCCACGGCACCGCACCCATCTGCATCGGCCGGCCGGAGTGGCCCTGGGTCACCCGGGTCACCATCGCCACCAGCATCGAACCGAAGAAGCCGATGCCCAGCGCGTGCAGCGGCGCGCGACCCAGGATGAACTGGCCACTGGTGGCGTACACCACGTCCTGGATCGCGAACAGCACGAAGGCCACCGGCAGCCACGCGAACGCCAGGTGCAGCACCGCCAGGATGCCGGGGTGCATCGCCCGCCATGGCCGCCAGGTCAGCGCATGCCAGGCGAACACCAGTGCCAGCGGCAGGTCGACCATGTACAGCCAGCCCAGCTCCCCGCGCCAGGACAGCACCAGGTGCGCCAGCAGCAGCACCCATACCACCGGCATGCTCCAGTCCGGCCGCACCACGGGATAGCCCTTGACCATGTTGCCGGTGAAGAACGGCAGCATGCGGTGCATTACCGAAAAGTAGATCGGCAGCAGCAGGCCGAAGGTGCCGATCCTGACCGCCAGCAGCGCGCAATCCGCCGGCGCGCCGAACAGATAGGCGAGGAAGATCGCCAGCCCCAGCGTGCCAAGCGACAGCGCCGCCAGGCACGAGCGTGCATGCCCCTTGCGTTCGGCCACCGACGCGCGCAGCACGCCGGCCAGCGTCCACACGCCGATCGCGTAACCGGCCAGCATCAGGACCACGCCCAGCTTCAGCAGCGCGGGCAGCGCCAGCAGGCCGACGTGGGCCAGCACGTAACCGGCGAACAGGCAGCCGGCCACCGGCATGAAACGCGTGCGCGGCAGGTCCGGGCGACCCAGCCAGCGCGGGAAGGTGGTCATCAGGAAGCCGAACATGAACAGCGGAAACAGGCCGTACTGGATCAGCACGCCATGCGCATACAGCGGCGGAATCGACGGCTGCGGCCAGCCGGCCAGGCCGAATCGTATCGAGGTCAGCTCCAGCGCCCACCACGCCATGCTCAGCATCACCGCGACGGTGCCGGCGAGGAACAGCGGCCGGTGCGGCGCCGCCGCCAGCAGCCGCGGGATGTCGGCAAGCGGCGACGAGCTGGAGGGTTGGTCGGACATGGCGTGATCCCGCGAATGCGAATGACTTCCCATCGTGCCACAGCCGTGCACGCGGCCCCATGACCTGCATCAGCCCCGGCCCGACGCCGTCACCCGCGCTGGAACAGCGCCAGCTCCGGCCGGTGCAGGCCGAAGCCCTGCACGCGGTTCACGCCGAGCGCGGTCAGCGCCTGCACGGTCGGCGTGTCGGTCACCCACTCGGCGACCACCTCCAGCCCCAGCCGGTGGCCGATGTCGGTGACCGCCTTGACCATCAGGTGGCTGACCGGATCGGTCAGCATGTCGCGCACGAAACTGCCGTCGATCTTGATGATGTCCAACGGCAGGTTCTTCAAATAGGTGAACGAGGACATGCCGGCGCCGAAGTCGTCCAGCGCGATGCGGCAGCCGGCGGCGCGCAGTTGCGCCATGCAGCGCGCCACCGCCGAGAGGCTGCGCGCGGCCACCGTCTCGGTGATCTCGAAGCACACCCGCGAGGGCTCCACGCGGTAGCGGTGCAGCCACTCGATGATGTCCTCGACCAGGGCGGAGTCCTCGATGCTGGCGCCGGAAAGGTTGATCGCCACCATCTCCATCGCGCCGCCGGCCGGATGCAGCCGGTCGAAATTCGCCAGCGTGGTCTCGATCACCCAGCGGTCGACCAGCGGCATCAGGCCGTAGCGTTCGGCCGCCGGCACGAACACGCCGGGCAACACCAGCTCGCCGGATTCCTCGCGGAAACGCAGCAGCATCTCGATGCCCGGCTGGCCGCTGCCCGGCGGCAGCGGCCATACCTCCTGGTAGGCCAGGTGCAGGCGGCGTTCGTCGATCGCCCAGCGCAGGCGGTTGGCCCAGTCCATCTCGCTGCGCCGACGCACGGTCTGGTCGTCGCGCCCGGAATAGAAATGCGCGCGGTTGCGGCCCATCTCCTTGGCCATGTAGCAGGCGGTGTCGGCCTGGGCCAGCAGGTCGCGCGCCGACACGCCCGAGTGATCGATGAGCACGCCGCCGATGCTGGCGCTGACCATGTAGCTGGTCTGCTCCCAGATGAACACGTAACCGTCGATGCAGCGACGGATGCGCTCGGCGCTGCGTTCGGCTTCGTCGCGGCTGGCCAGGTCGGTCAGCAGCACGCCGAATTCATCGCCGCCGAGCCGGGCCAGCACGTCGCCCGCACCCAGCTCCCGGCGCATCACGATCGCCAGCTGGGTCAGCAACTGGTCGCCGGCCGGGTGGCCGGAGGTGTCGTTGACCAGCTTGAACTGGTCCAGGTCCACGTACAGCAGGGCGGCGAGCGGCGACGCGGGCGAACCGGCCGCCAGCAGCGCCTGCAACTGGCGCTCGAACTCGCGGCGGTTGTACAGGTCGGTCAGCACGTCGTGGCTGGCCTGGTAGCTCAGCAACTGGTTGAGCTGGCGCTCCTCGCTGATGTCGCTGGCCACCAGCAGCAGCTTGCCGTGGCCGCCCAGTTCCACCCGCGAGATCGCCACGCTGGCCCAGAAGCGTTCGCCGCGGGCATCCTGCAACTGCGCTTCCATGCGACCGCAGCCGCTGGTGTCGTGCGCGCGCAGTTGCCGGTGCAGGTCGTCGTCATCGAACAGCTCGGGCAGGCGCTGATCGGTGATGCGGTCGCCCAGGCGATTGCGCGAGGCCTGGTTGGCGTAGGTGATGCGCCCGCCGTCGGCATCGGCCAGTACCACCAGCGCCGGCAGCAGCTCGTTCAGCGCGCGGAAGCGCTCCTCGCTCTCGCGGAAGCGCCGGCTCATCCGCCAGCCCAGTTCCAGCGCGCGCTGCCGCGTGCCGACGATGGAGTACACCAGCATGGCCAGCAACACGCTGGCCAGCACGCCCACCGGCAAGGCCGACTGGCTCCAGTCGAACCCGGTCGGGCGCGTCGGACGCGAGCGCATCACCACCTCCAGCACGCGCCCGCCGTAGGCCAGCTGCTGTTCGAAGCGAAAACCGTCGCCGGCTTCCGCCACCGCGGGCGCCGAGTCGTACATCGCCATCGGGTGCGCCGGGTCGGTGACATCGCGCAAGGTCAGGCGCAACTGCCGCGCCACGTCCGCCGACACCACGTTGCCGAGCAGCTTGCTGATGCGGAACGAGACCGCGATCGAACCGCGCGTGCGCTCGCGCCGCTCCGCCAGGGTGCGCGGCGGCTCACCCGGGCTGAACACCGGCAAGCGCATGGTGAACCCGTCCGGCGTACCGGCACCGCCCTGCTGCACCGGGCGGAACGGCGCGGACAGGGCCACTTCGCCGCTGTCGCGCGAGGCCAGCAGCCCGGCCAGATTGTTCGGCTGCGCCGCCACGTCGAGGTCGACCACTGCCTCGTTGCCCTTGCGCGGCTGCACCCAGCGGGTGATGAAATGCTCGCCCCGCGGGCCGCTCTCACGGTGCGCGTAGGCCAGCGCCAGCAGGCCGGGGAACTGCGCGCGCGGACGCATGTTGTCGTAGAAACTGGTGAACTCGGTCTCGGTGACCTCGTCCGAGGAGAGGAACAGCGTCTGCACCGCACGCAGCAGGGATTCGGCCGCCTGCAGCCGGCTCAGCAGGGCCGCATAGGTCTTGCCCGCCATCTCGCCGCGCACCAGCGACTGCTCGGTGCGATGCCGCTGCTGCTGTTGCAGGTGGGCGGCAAACGCCAGCGCCAGGCCCGCCAGCAAGGCCAGCACGCTCCACCACAGCGCACTGCGGCGCCAACCCGGAGGCGCCACGGCGACGGGCTCGGGCGCACCGTCCGTCCGGCGATCCGCTCGCGTTGGATGGCGCTCGTGCAGATCCATAAGCTGGGGCAATTCCGCTGCCATGGGGTCCGGTGTTCGATGGTACTGGAGCGAGATGCGCGCGCCAGATGAAAGGTGCGCGGCCGTGGGGCCACCGCTTGCGTGCCATGGCGGAATCTCCCCTTCCCGGCTATCGGCCGCCGGGGCGGATGGTTGAGTGGCGGGCGCGGCAGGCATGGGGTTCCCGATCGACGCCGGCGCCATGCGACGATCGCTGGCGCGCGGGTACAGGCCCCACTCACCGCCTTTCACGGCCACAACCGCGCGGGGGCCTGAGTCCGAGCGCGCCCGCACCCCTGCCTGTCAACGGGAGGACCCTGTCCCGAGGCATGGACATTGATGGATAAGGCCGCCAAATCAGGCCGCTCCAAAAGGAGCAAGCTGTTGATTTGTCGGGAACGACTGCGTGCTTCCAGCTCGGGATGCAGGGATTAGGTCGCTGAACTAGACTGCACTTTGAAATCTACTTAGCGTTAGGCCTCCTCATGAAGTTCTCAGATCCCATCACTCATTTCAGGAGTCATCTTCTCAAAGAGCAACTTGAGCAGATGCGCAATACAGCGCTTTCGGCTGCCGGCTTTTCTGCCGGAATTATCATCCTGCTTGCCCAAACACAAGGTCAGCCCTCTTATAGCGTTGTATCGCTGTGGGCGGCAATTGTTTCGCTGCTAGTTTGGCTGTTCGGAGCCTTGTACGTGAGCGCGTACCTTTTTCACGGGGAGAGAACTTATGGCCACCTCAACGTATTCTTAGCTTCCGCAGTCAGTTTTCTTGGCTATCCAGCATTGTTTGTCTCGGTAGTGGCTACCGTATGGCGCCTTTCCGAATGCGCAGGCATAGTTCTTACTGTGCTTGGCATCGTCCTCGCGGCTTGCATCTTCATACATTTCCAAAACGTAGACCGGCACTGCAACGAGGCAGATGCCTAACATTTCATCCAAGCGGACGGCTGCGCCGCCGCTTAATTCAAGCGTTAGGCCCTTAGAGAGTGATCGTGAAGTCGTCGAAAATCCAAACGCACCCGCACTGGACTTACTTTCTCTGCCTAGAGGAAGACGTCATCAGACTCTCGCGCTGGATCGAGTTCGCTGAAAGCAACTTTCATTGTTACTCCATCGAAATTGCCCGTCTGTTGATGGCGGCTTCCTCAGAGGTCGACGTTCTTGCGAAAATTGTTTGTAGAAGCATTTCAGATTCGTCGAAAGCAGCGAGCATCGGAAAATATCAAACAGAACTTACGGCTACGTATCCGACCATTCATAAAGCTCTTACCACCATCCCCAGGTTCGGGATAGAGCTTCACCCGTGGTCTAGCTGGGAAAGCGCTCAGAATCCACCTTCTTGGTGGACCGCAACGAATAAGGTGAAGCACCATCGTTCTGAGCACTTCGAAGAAGCCACGTTGATAAATTTGCTCAACGCAATGGCAGGACTGATCGTACTTATAACTTTGCTCTACAAAAACCGGATGAATGAACTCCAACCTCTAAGTCAGCTATTCATTCCAAAAGCCTTCCTTCTAAACATGGGCGACGGCCGTGTACTCTTCCGAGATCGGGCCTAATCAATCATTCGAGGCGGACGGCTACGCCGCCGCTCAATTCCAGCGTTAGTGTCCATGAAAGCACTCTTGCTCGCTACTGCTGCAGCAATCGCTATCCAACCCTTCGTTCTGTTTGCGTGGTTCCTTTTGCCAGCACTTATAGCTGGCGGCCGTGTCTCTCCGGGCGATCTCTTTGGTCTTCCTCTGTTTGCTGCGGTCCTCGCGGCGCCAGTCGTCGTCGTCGTTGGCATTCCTTCGCTTCTGCTCCTTCGGCACTTCAAGTACTTGTCTTGGTGGTCCCTCGGTACAATCGGTTTGGTCGTTGCGACGCTTCCGGTAGCGGTCTACGGTTGGTCCGAGTACGCTGGATTTTCGTCGGCAGGTAACTGGTACGGCACACCAGTAGACTTTGTTATCAACGGCCAAAAGACTTTCTATGGCTGGCTCAATTACGCACAAAGTGTTGTGTGCTTCGGGCTACATGGCTTCGCTGGCGCGCTGGTGTTCTTCTTCGTTTGGCGTCGCGCGTCGGGCCCTAACCACTCGTTCGAGGCGGACGGGATAGTTCCTACGCTTTAGTGGACACCCTGAACTAACATCTCAGGAGCGTCCCATGCCCAAGCCAGGACCACGAACTATCACTCGCTACAACGACGAATTCAAAGCCACGGCGGTGCGTTTGAGCACGCTTCCCGGCGCGCTCGTGCAGGAGGTTGCCGCATCGCTTTACATCCACCCTTTCATGCTGTCTCGTTGGCGCAAACAGGCACGCGAGGGCGAGATCATGACGAAGGGTGTGACGGTCGATCCAGGGGTGGCCGCCGAGCTGAAGGAGTTGCGGCGGGTCAAGAAGGCCTACGAGCAACTGAAGCTCGAGCATGCCGTTTTAAAAAAGCGATCGCGTTCACTTCCGCTCGAAAAGCGAACGCTTTGCCTTCATCGAGCAGCAGCAACAAGGCTAACCGGTGAGGATCCTTCCAGCGCCTTAGTGGAGACCCTGAGATGGCCTGGGAAAACCGCCGTTTCGTCAGATGCGCAATCAGCCACGTTCCCTTTTTGCCGTTTTGCTTGAAGGAGTTCGCGCATGGAAGTTTCGGCCCGTGTCCGCAATCGCCCCGACGCACACGAAGTGCGGCTGTCCACGGCCGGCGCCGAGCACTGCCTTGCCGTCTCCGCGAAGGCCACCGGTGCGGGTAGCGCGGTAAACGGTGGCGAACTCCTCATGGCCGCGCTGGCAACGTGCTACTGCAATGACCTCTATCGCGAGGCCGCCCGCCTTGGCATCACGATCCACGGCTGCGAGGTTGTCGCCACCGCACAGTTCAAAGGTATCGGTTTGGCCGCGGAGTCAGTCGTCTACTCCGCCAGGGTGGACTCATCCGCCGCTCCGCAGCAGATCGAATTGCTTCTCGCGGAAACCGATCGGTTGGCGGAAGTACACAACACGCTCAGATCCGGTTGCCCCGTCGAGCGGGCCGCGTGGCATGAACCTGTCGCCTGACTTCCCCCGGGCCGACGATGATTCCTGCGCTAGTGGACACCCCGACCTGATCCAAGCCAGGTCCATGGAAAACAGGGCCAGTGCGCCCTATGTCCCCCGCGGCTTGGCCCGATGCGTGGCCTGCGCCGTCCACGGATCGTCGGGCCAGGGGTGGCGGGGGTAGCGGCCCTTGAGTTCCTTTTTCACCTCGGGGTAGGTGCGTTCCCAGAAGCCGCGCAGGTCCTGGGTGACCTGGATCGGGCGGCCGGCGGGCGAGAGCAGGTGCAGGGTGACGGGGATGCGGCCACCACCGACGCGCGGGGTGTCGGCCAGGCCGAACAGTTCCTGCAGTTTCACCGCCAGCACCGGCGAGTCGGCATCGGCATATTCCAGCCGGCGCGACTGGCCGCTGGGCACCACGACTTGTTCCGGCGCCTGGGCGTCGAGCAGCTGACGCTGCGAGTGGTCGAACAGCGACGCCAACGCCTGCGACAACTCCTCCGCGCCAAGGGCATCGAGCCGGTGTTTGCCGTGCAGGTACGGCGCCAGCCACTGCTCCAGCGTGCCCAGCAGATGCGCGTCCGAAACGTCGGGCAGGCCCCGCTCGGGCAGCCACGCGCGCAGGGCTTGCATGCGCGCGCGCAGGCGGCGGGCGTGGTCGCTCCACGGCAGCGCGTCCAGTCCGCGCGCGCGGATCGCCGCCAGCATCGCCGGCAAGGCATCGGCCGGGCGCACCGGCACGCTGTGGCGGCTCAGCACGATGGCGCCGAAGCGGTGTTCCTCGAACGCCTCGGCGGCGCCGCGCTGCTCGTTCCAGCGCAGCGTGCGTTCGCGCATGAAGTGCGCGGGGAAATCGCGCTCCAGCGTGCGCGGGTCCAGCGGCGCGGCGCTGAACACCAGGCTGTCGCGCGACTCCAGGCGCAGGTCGGTCACCACCAGCCAGGGTTCGCCGAGCAGCGCCGTGTGTTCGTGCAGGCGGGCGCCGCGGCCGTTGGCCAGCACGTAGCGGCGCGGATCGTCGCCGTCGCGATGGGCGATGCGGTCGGGGAAGGCATGCGCCAGCAGGTCGCCCACGGCGTGGCTGTCGGGCACGCCGGTGGCTGCGGTTCGGACGTCCAGACGTCTACGCCAGCCCTTGCTGGCCTGTTCGATCGCAGCCAGCGCGCCGGTATCGACGTCGCCGCGCGGGGCGCCACCGCGGCGGTCGCGCCAGGCGTGCAAGGCGGCCAGGCGCACGCGCAGATCGTCGTTGCGCGCCTGCGCGCCGCGCAACGGCGAGCGCGCTTCCAGCAGGGCCAGCAGGTCGGCGACCACGGCGCGCTGCTCGTGCGGCGCGCGCAGCGCGGCGGCGGCCAGCCGCGGGCTGGTGCCCAGTTCCAGCATGCGGCGGCCCAGCGCGGTGATGCGCGCGTCGCGATCCAGCGCATCGAGCGCCTGCAGCAATTCACGCCCCTGGGCCAGCGCGCCGGGCGGTGGCGGGTCGAGCCAGGCCAGGCCGCCGTCCGCCGCCGTGATGCCCCAGGCCGCCAGTTCGAGCGCCAGACCGGACAGCTCCGCCTGGGCGATCTCGGCGCCGCGGCTGCGCTCCAGCCGGCGGCTCTGCGGCCACAGCCGGTACGCCACGCCCGGCGCCACGCGACCGGCGCGGCCGGCGCGCTGGTCGGCCGAGGCCTGCGAGATGGTGACCGTCTCCAGCCGGGTGAAGCCGGAGTTCGGATCGAAGCGCGGCTCGCTCGCCAGGCCGCTGTCGATCACGGCGCGGATGCAGGGCAAGGTGATGCTCGATTCGGCCACGTTGGTGGCCAGCACGATGCGGCGCGTGCCGGGTTCGGCCGGGGCCAGGGCGTGTTGCTGCTCGGTGAGGGACAGCTCGCCGTGCAGGGGAAGGATGTCGAGGCTTTCTTCCCTCTCCCTTCGGGAGAGGGATTCATTCAGCAGCGCCTGCGCCCGCGCGATCTCGCGCCGGCCGGGCAGGAACACCAGCACGTCGCCGTCGGTTTCCTTCAGCGCCTGGCGCACGGTGCGGGCGAGGTGCTGTTCGGCGCTTTCCTGCGCGCGCTGCGGCGGATGCTCGATGCGCACCGGGAAGCTGCGGCCGGGGCTGGCGAGGCGCGGTGCGTCGAACCAGGCGGCGATGCGCTCGCCATCCAGCGTGGCCGACATCAGCAGCAGGCGCAGGTCCGGTCGCAGGGTGGCCTGCACGTCGAGCGCAAGCGCGACACCGAGGTCGCCGGCCAGGTGACGCTCGTGGAACTCGTCGAAGATGATCGCGCCGATGCCGGCCAGTTCGGGGTCGGCCTGGATCCGCCGGGTGAGGATGCCTTCGGTGACCACCTCGACGCGGGTCGCGTCACTCACCCTGGATTCGAAGCGGATGCGGTAGCCGACGGTCTGCCCGACCGGCTCGCCGAGCTGCGCCGCCATGAATTGCGCCGCGGCGCGCGCGGCGAGACGACGCGGTTCCAGCATCACGATCCTGCGGCCGGCCAGCCACGGCGCATCGAGCAGGGCCAGCGGCACCTGGGTGGTCTTGCCGGCGCCGGGCGGCGCTTCCAGCACCAGCCGCGGCTGCGCCGCGAGCGCGGCGCAGATCTCGGGCAGCAGCGGAGTGATCGGAAACGAAGGCGGCACGCTCATCGTGCCGATGATAGCGGGCGGCCCTTGCGCCGCCGCCCCGGCATGGCGCCGGGGCGGCGGTCGCTCAGGGTTTGCCTTCGGCCGGGGCCGGCGCACGCAGCGGCGCCAGCGACTCGAACTTCTCCTGATATTCGTCGGTGACCTGCTTGGCCTCGTCGCTGTTGCGGATGATGCGCGGGGTGATCAGCACGATCAGTTCGGTGCGGTCGCGGTTGCGGTTGGTGCTGCCGAACAGGCGGCCGATGACGGGGATGCGGTTGAGGCCGGGGATGCCGGTGTCGCTGACGCCCTCGTCCTGCTGGATCAGGCCGCCGAGCAGCACGGTCTGGCCGCTCTGCACCGCCACCTGGGTGGACAGTGCGCGCTGCGAGATCGACGGGTTGCCGTTGACCAGCGGCTGCGCAGCATCGCGCTGGCTCACCTGCTGGCTGACGTCCATGTAGACCAGGCCGCCGGGATTGATCCGCGGGCGCACCTTGAGGATGACGCCGGTGTTGAGGTAATCCACCGAACTCAGGCTGGTCGCCGTGCCGATGCCGGTGTTCACCGTGGTCTGGTTGATCGGGATGCTGTCGCCGACCTGGATCGCGCCGACCTGGTTGTTCATCACCACCATCGAGGGTGCCGACAGCGTCTTGGTGTTGCCGCTGGTCTCCATCGCGCGCACGGCGACCTGCAGGTTGTGGTTGAGGAAGGAGTAGAAGAACGGCTCGCCGCCGTATGCCGGCCCGCCCTTGCCCAGCGCGCCGTACTGGCTGGCGGTGGTGGAGCCGGGGATGAAGTTGCCGTTGCTGTCCACCGTGCTGCCGACGAAGCCCTTCAGATACCACTGCACGCCGAACTGGAACGCGCCGGTGAGCTTGACCTCCAGGATGCGCGTCTCGATCTGCACCTGCATCGGCACGTTGTCGAGCTTGTCGATCGCGCGCTTGATCTCCTCCCACTGCGAGGGACGCGCGCGGATCAGCAGCTGGTTGTTGCTGTCCACCGAGCTGATCCGCACGCTGCCGTCGCTGGAGGCGTATTGCTGGCTGGTTTCCGCATTGCCGCCGCTGGTGCCGAAGCCGGTCGTCATGGCGCCGGACATCGCGCCGGGCTGGCTGCTGCTGCCGCTGCCGTCGCGACTCTCGCCGCCGCTGCCGAAGCCGCTGCCGACGGCGCCATTCATGCCGCCGCCCATCGCGCCGGTGCCGGTGTTGCCGAAACTGCCGGCGGTGCTGCCCAGCGGATTGGCGTTGGCGTTGTCGGCGCTGCCCAGGGTGCCGCTGCTCAGGCCCGGCCCGACCTGGCCGCCGCTGTCGCCGCCGCTGCCCGCGCCGTTGGTGTAGATCTGCGCCAGGTAACGGGCCAGGTCGGACGCTTTCAGGTTGCGCACGTCGTAGACGAACAGCTGCGGCTGGTTGCCGCCGCCGGCGTCGATCTTGCCGATCCATTCGCCCACTTCGCGCAGGTAGTCGGGCTGGGTGCTGATCACCACCAGCGCATTGGTGCGCTCGATCGGAATGAAGCGCAGCATGCCGGCCAGCGGCGTGCTGCCGTGCTCGCCGAACAGGCTGTCGAGCTTGGGCATCAGCTCGGCGACGCGGGCGTACTGCAGGTTGAACACGCCCACCGAGGTGCCGCGCAGCCAGTCCACGTCGAAGGTGCGGATCATGCGTTCGTCGTCGGCCAGCTCCTGCGGCGTGCCGGCCAGCACGATCAGGTTGCGCGAGGGATCGACCAGCAGCACCGCGTCCTTGCCCACGAACGGCTTGATCAGCTTCTGCATCTCGGTGGCGGAGATGTAGCGCAACGGGAACAGCCGCGCCTGCAGGCCGCCGCCGGGCGCGGCCGCGCCGAGGCTGGGCACCAGGTTGCCGGCCACCGCATCCTTCGCCGGCAGCACCACGTAACCGCCCGCGCGCTTGACCAGCGCGTTGTGGGTCCAGCCCAGCAGGGTTTCCAGGATCGGCAGCGCCTGCTCCTGCTCGACCGGCTCGGCGGTGGAGAAGGAGATGTTGCCCTCCACGCCCGGCACGATGGTGTAGTTCTGCTTGAGCAGGTCGCCGAGGATGGCCTTGACCACCGCCTGCACCGGCTGGTTCTCGAAATTGAAGGTGACCGCATCCTTGCCGGCGGCGGTCTTGCGCGGCGTGACCAGCGCGGTGGGCCGCACGAACTGGCCGCTGCCGGCACTGATGGTGGCCGCCGGTGGCGCGGCGGCGGGCGCGGCCAGGTCGCGGTTGAGCGGCAGCGGCGCGGGCACCGGATCGGTCGTGCCGGCCATCGCTTCGCGTTGCAGCGCGCCGTCGTCGCGCGGCTGCGGCAGGCTGGCGCAGCCGGCGAGCGCGACCACGGCGGCCAGGGTGGCGGTGCGCACGGTGCGCATGAGGTATCGGCGAGGCATGGTTCAGTGCTCTCCTTCGTGGGACGCGGCGGCGCGTTCCGCACGACGTTTTTCGATGGTGCGACGCAGTTGTTCCAGCGTCGACCGGGATGGGTTGTTCGACGCGGCCGGCGCCATGGACGAGCGGGCAGGCCCGGGGCCGGATTCGAATTGCGGCCGCGCCGGGGTAGCGGGCTGCGGATGCAGCATCGAGGCGCCCGCCGGCGGCCGATCGCGGCTCTCGCCGGCGTCGCCGCGGACCGGGTCGATCGGCGCGCCGGCCGGCAGTTTCAGTTCGGTGCGACCGGCGGCCGAATCGAACACCGCCGAACGCTGCTGCACCTCGACCAGGGTCACGCTGCCGTCAGGCAGGCTGTCGCCCTGGCGCAGGCGGATCTCGCGGTTGCCGTTCTTGTCGTGCAGCAGTGCCATGCGCAGGCTCGGGGTAATGATGATGCCGGTCAGCTCCAGGTCGCCCAGGTTGCTGCCGCCCTCGCTGGCGTGCGCCACCGGCTTGCGGTCGGGATTGAACAGCGGCTTGCTCCACACCACGCTGAACTGCTGCAGCGGCGCGGCTTGCGGCAGGTCGGCGCGGCCGGCCGGCGGCAGCGGCGACAGCGTGCGCGGCGCCGTCCAGCGAATGGCACGCCCGAACCCGCCGAGCAGCACCAGCAGCAGCACCCCGAGCAGCACGGCCACGCCGGCCAGCACGGGGGTGAGTCGACGTTGCTGCGCGGCGTTCATGGCGCGGCTCCGGCATCGGTCTCGGCTGGCGTCGGCGTGCCGGCCGACGGGCGCACGTAACCGGAGAGCGTGAACTGCACCTCCAGCGGCGCGCCCTGCTCGCGCTGTGCGGCGACCGGGTTGCGATAGATGCTGAGGTCGTCGACGAACAGGTACGGCCGGCCCTGCTCCAGCGCCTGCAGCACCGCCGCCAGCGGTTCGATGTCGCAACTCAGGCTGATGCTGACGGCGGCCTTGCGATACGGCTCGCCGGCCGACGTCGGTGGCGTCGGCAGCGGCATCTTCTGGCTCACCACGCAGCGCCCGCGCCCGGTGTTGCGACCGACCACGTCGACCACCTGCTGCATCAGGTCGGCGGCGGCGTTGTTCGGATCGCTGGCGGCAAGGAACGCGTCGCTGGCGGCCTGACCCGCGCCCATCTCGTCCAGCCGCCGCTGCAGCGCCGGCTTCTCCGCGATCGCGGCGGCATAGCGGCTGTGCGTATCGCGCAGGTGCGCCATTTCCTCATGGATCTGCTGCAGCGGCGCGACGAACCACCAGTGCAGCAGCACCAGATAGGCCAGCGCGGCCGCCAGCAGCAGCAACGCCACCGCAACGATGCGGCGTTCTCGCGGCGCCAGGGCGAGACGCTTCATGGCGAGTCCCCGCTGCCGGCAGTCGGTGCAGGCGTGGCTGCGACGGCTCGCCTGACGCGCGCGGTGAGGTAGAAGCGCTCCTTGCCGGTGGCGGCATCGGGCTGGATGCTGCCCTGGAAACCGGCATCGGTGATCACGCTGGAATCCTTCAGTGCATCGAGCAGCTTGGCCGCCTGCTGGCTTTGCCCCTGCATGCCGATCTGGCCGGTGGCGTCGACACTGAGACGCTCCAGCCAGGTGCCGTCGGGCAAGCGCGCGGTGGCATCGCGCAGCAGCTCCAGCATGCCGACGGTGTTCTTCTTGCGCTGGGCGAGGAAGCCGGCGGCGCCGGCGTTGTCCTGCAATTGCTGGCGCAGCGAAGCCACCTGCGCCGCCTCGCCACGCATCGCGGCGACTTTGTCCTGCATGGTGGCCAGCGCGACCTCGCGGTTGTGCCGCCATTCGAGGCCGGCCAGCAGCAACAGCAGCACCACGCCCGCGGCAAGGATCAGGTTGAGCCGCCGCCGCGGATGCGCGCGGCGCGGGCGCTGCTCCGGCGGCAGCAGGTTTACGCCAAGGCGGTCGTCGGCCGCGGCCACGTCCACCGCGTCGACCGCGATGCCCTGCGCGCGCAGACGCGCCAGCAATGGATCGACACCCGTACGCACGGCGGCGACCAGCTCCGCCTGGCAGCGCCCGGCGGGGGTACCCGAGTTCAGCTCGCGCACGGCGTAGTACACCTGCGCCACGCCGAACGGGGTCTGCCGATCCATCTCGAAGCCGACCACCTGGTGCAGGTTGTCGCGCGCGGCCAGCGGCAACGACAGGCTGCGGCGCAGCACCTGGGCGGACGGCAGCAACAGGGCGACGCGCAGATCCTCGCGGTCGACCCGGGCCAGCGCCGCGCCGAAGCTGCGCGCGGGCAGGTCCTCGACCGCCTCGTTCCACTGCGCCAGCGTCTGGGCATGGCCGTGCCGGCGCAGCGACCAGGTGTCGCCCTCGACCTGCAGCAGGTACCAGTCCGCGCCGCTGCCGAACCAGCTGCGCCAGCGCGGCGGCAGCAACGCGCGCAGTTCGCCGCCCCACCAGGCCAGAAAGCCCGGCAGCGGCGAGGCGCGCCACCGGCGGCGAACGCGCTCCCAACCCGGCTGCAGCGACGGCATTGCCGTACTCATTCGGACTTTCCCTCCTGCCAGCGCAACACGGCGTAAGGCTTCTCGCCCGCCTGCCCCGGCTGCATGCGGATCGTCGCGCGCAACACCGCACTCGTCCCGTCGGCCAGGGTGGCGACGGACTCGATACTATGCGTGGTTCCGTTGTTGAGAACCAGACTCGGATCGCTGGCGTTTTTCGCCCGGGTGGCGCGGATCGCGGCCAGTTGCTGCGGCGTCATCCCGGGAATCGCCTGCAGCGCCAAGGGCGGCGCGGTGTTCGGGTTGGGGCTGGGGCTGCCGGACCAGATCGTCAGCACCGGCGCCAGCTGGTGGTACAGCGCCGGCGTCATGCCCAGCACCAGTTGCAGCTCCTCCACGGTAGCGAACGGGCCGTGGCGCGGACCGTAGTCGCGACCGGCGGAAGCATAGGCGGCGCGCTGGCTGTCCGCTTCATCGGCGAGGCTGGGCGGGCTGCGCCAGTCGACGATGTGACGGACCAGTTCGCCGGCCTCGCGCGGTCGCAAGCCGGCGGCCTCCAGCAGGCCTTGCAACACCTCCGGCGTGGCGCTGTTGAGATCGACCTTGCCGTCCTCGTCGATCGCACGCACCACCACGCTGGCGTGGCCGTAGGTGAACGGGTACGGCCGGCCGTCACCGATCCAGCGCTGCTTGATGCGCGGGTCCTGCAGACCGTAGATCGCGCGCATCAGGCCGGCCTCCGCGGCGTAGTGCGCCTGCGTGCCGGCGAACTGGTAACGCGCCTGCAAACCTTCGGTGCGCGCCAGCGCGGCGTAACCGCCGAGCAGGATCGCCAGCAGGGTGCACGCCCACAGCACCAGCAGCAGGGCGACCCCCCGCTGGCCGGACGCCTTCGTCATGCGACGGCTCATGGCGGGGTGCGCCGCAGCACGTGGATGCGCAACGGCCCGCCGGCGTCGAGTGGCTCGATGCGCAGCGGAATGTCCAGCCGCGGCCAACTGGCGTGATCGAGCGGCTGCAGCTCGATGCGCACCACTTGCGGCAGCGAGCGGTCGGCCGTCCACTCGCTCGCCCACGGCAAGGCGCTGCCGTCGGCATCGGCACCCAGGTAGTGGAAACCGCCCGCGCGGACATGGTCGAACAGCACCTGCGGCTCGCCCAGCGCCTGCGGCGGGCTGCCGTCGGGCGGCAGCAGGGCCAGGCGCAGTTCCAGGCGCAGGCCCCCAGCGCCGTCGTCGACCAGTTGCAACTGCTGCAACTGCGGCCCGAGCTTGCCCAGGTAACCCGGCAACGGCGCGACATAGCGCATCTCGTGCGCGCTGCCCTGGAAATAGACCGGCTCGCCGCGGTCGGTACGGCTGATCGGCGCGGCCAGGCTTTGCGCCAGTTCGCGACGCAGGAACTGCTGCGCCGCGCGCAGCTGGTCCATCCGCTCGATCGCGGCGGTGCCCGAGCGCACGCTGCGGCTGGCGCTGGCGATGCCCGAGTACACGCCCAGCAGCAACAGCGCCAGCAGCACCAGCGCGGCGAGGATCTCCAGCAACGTGAAGCCGGCGGCGCGCCTGGTCATGGCAACGTCTGCCCCGATTCCGCCGCGGCCAACCGCAAGGTGCGGAAATGGGCCGATTGCGGGTGGCTTGCCGGCCCCCAGCTGACTTCCAGGTCGAGCTGATAGAGCTGCAGCGGCGCTTGCGCCGGGGTCGTGCCCGGGCGCCACGGCGCCACATTCAATTGCCAGCGAAAGCGCTGGTCGAAGCGGCCGGACGTGCTGCCCGGCCGCACCGGTTCGCTGGTGAACGCCGTGTCGAGCAGGCTGCGCGCCCACAGTGCCGCCTCGCTGTGATCGGCGGCATTCTCGCTCAGGCGGATCGAGCCGCCCGCCACCCGCATCAGCACGGTGAAGGCGATCGCCAGCAACGCGATCGCGGCGATCACCTCGAGGAGGGTAAAGGCGCGCTGCGCGCGCCGGGAATGGGGAATCCCGCAAGGGGACTTCCTGGCGGTCGTCGGGAATAGGGAATCGGCAAAGCAAGTTGCCGCGGAGCCGTGGCCGTTGCTCTTCCTATTCCCCATTCCCCATTCCCGATTCCCGGCTTTCATGGCTGATCCACCACACGCACCTCGCCCGTCAGCCAGGAAACATTGACATGCCACTCGCGCTGGCCGGCTTTCAGGGTGATGCGGCCGCCGGTGGAGCTGCCGTCCGGGAAGAAGCGGATGCGCCCGACATGGTCGCTGGGCTGGTCTTCCTTCGCGCTGGTGATGCTGACCTTGAGTCCCTTGGGCAGGGCGACGTCGCGGTGGCTGGCGCCCTGGTAGCTGTTGGCGCGGGTATCGACGTCGAAGACCTGCTCGTTCGCGTGCACGATCGCCTGCGCCCGCGTCGCCCGCAACGCGCCAGCCAGTTCGCTGCTGGCCGCACGCACCCGCGCCCCGGCCAGCCCCCGCGTCACCGACACCGACACCGCCACCGCCGCCAGCCCGATCAGCACGATGACGACGAGCATTTCGAGGAGGGTGAAGGCGCGTTGCGCGCGCCGGGAATCGGGAATAGGGAATAGGAAATGGGAAACGGCAAGAGCGCGCGACTCCGCCGCTCTTCCTATTCCCGATTCCCGACGACCGCCAGGAAGTCCCCTTGCGGGATTCCCTATTCCCGGTTTCATTGCCAGTTGCCGGCATCCGCATTCAACCCGTCGCCGCCCGGCTTGCCGTCTTCGCCGTAGAAGACGAGGTCGTATTTGCCGTGCTGGCCGGGGTACTGGTAGCCGTAGTCGTGGCCGTAGGGGTCCTTCAGCTGCGACTCCTTGGCGTACGGACCCTGCCAGTTCGGCGCGTTGCCGGGCTTCTTCACCAGGTCGACCAGCTGCTGCGGCGGCGTGCCGTTGTCGAGCATGTAGTTGTCGATGTCCTGCGCCAGCGTGCTCAGCTGGATCTTGCCGGTCTTGTACTTGCCCTTGTCGAAACTCGGGATGACCTTGGTGATCACCGCCACCGCGACGATGCCGATCAGCGCGATCACCGCCAGCATCTCGAGCAGGGTGAAGCCGCCGGCGCGCTGCGCGCGCCCGGGAATAGGGAATCGGGAATAGGGAATCGGAAAAGTGCGCGCGCGCCGACCGCCCGCTTTTGCTTCTGTTTTTTGTTCCCGGTCCCGTGTCCCGAATCCTGTCATCTTCATCACACTTTCTCCGTCATGAATTCATCTGCATGTTGCTCACGACCCGCCGGACGCCGCCTTTCCGATTCCCTATTCCCCATTCCCTATTCCCTGCTCTCAATCATTGAATACTGCTGGTCATGCTCAGCAGCGGCAGCAGGATCGCGGCCATGATGATGCCGACCAGCACGGTCATCACGATGGTCAGCGCGGGCACCAGCGCGGCGAGCAGGCGGTCGATCGAGCGGCGCGATTCCAGTTCGAAGGTGTCGGCCACTTTCAGCAGCATGCCGTCGAGCTGGCCGGCCTCCTCGCCCACCTGCACCATCTGCAGCGCGAGGCGCGGGAACAGTTTCGACTGGCCCAGCGCCAGGCTCAGCCCCGCGCCGCCCTTGACCTGTTCGTGCGCCGCGCCGAGCGCCGCGTCCAGCGCGAGGTTGCCGGTGACCTGGCGCGCGATGGTCAGCGCGCCGAGCAGCGGCACGCCGTTGCGCAGCAAGGTGCCCAGCGTACGGGCGATGCGCGCGGTCTCGATCTTCAGCAGCAGCGGCCCGAGCACGCGCAGCCCCAGCACCCGCGTGTGCCAGGCCAGGCGCGCCGCCGGATCGCGCAGGCGCGCGCGCCACACCAGCGCGCCGCCGATCAGCAGCACCGCGATCAGCCACCACCAGTCCGCCAGCAGGTTGCCTAGCGCCAGCACCGCCGCGGTGATCCACGGAATCGGCACCTGCATGTCCTGGAAGATCGGCACGAACTGCGGCACCACGTAAGCCAGCAACAGCACCAGCGAACCGAGCACGCCGACCATCAGGAATGCCGGATAGATCAGCGCATTGGTGATGCTGCCGCGCAAGGCCTGCGCGCGTTCCAGGTAATCGGCCAGCCGGCGCAGGGTCTCCTCCAGCGACCCGCCCGCCTCGCCCGCGCGCACCAGGCTGATGTACAGGCGCGGGAATACGCCGTGCTCCTCGTCCAGCGCCGCGGACAGGGTGGTGCCGCCGCGCACGCGGTCGCGCACGCGCTCGATCAGCTTCTTCGCCGACTCGCCTTCGGGCAGGTCGAGCAGGATGGTCAGCGCACGGTCCAGTGGCTGGCCCGCACCGAGCAGGGTCGCCAGCTGATGGGTGAACAGCGCCAGCTGGTCGCCGCTGAACGGGCCGCGCTTGAACATCCCGGCCAGCGTGCCGCCGGTCGCCGCGCCATCCGCCGAGCGCGCCTCCAGCGGCGTGTGCCCCTGGTCCTGCAGCCGCGCGATCACCTCCTCGACGCTGGCCGCCTCCATCTGGCCCTGCAGCGTTTCGCCGGCGTCGTTGACGGCCTTGTAGCGGTATTGGCTCACGGGGCGCGCCTCGCGAGCCGGGACTCAGCCTTCCTGCGTGACACGCATCACCTCCTCCAGCGTGGTGATGCCGGCGACGGCCTTGGCGATGCCGTCTTCGTACATGGTGCGCATGCCTTCGGCGCGAGCCTGTTTCTCGATCTCGCCTTCGCTGGCACGCTGCATCACCAGGCGGCGCAGCGGGTCGCTCATGGTGAGGAACTCCATGATCGCGCGGCGGCCGCGGTAGCCGCTGGGGTTGGCCGCGCTGGAGCCCGGCTTCCAGAGGCGGATCGGGCGCTCGTCGGTATATTTCTCCAACTCGAACTGCTTGATGACTTCGGGCAGCGCCTCGTAGGGAATCGCCGTTTCCGGGTCGAGCCGGCGCACGAGGCGCTGCGCCAGGATGCCGTTGATGGTGGAGCCGAGCAGGTAATCCTCCACGCCCATGTCGAGCAGGCGCGTGATGCCGCCGGCGGCGGAGTTGGTGTGCAGCGTGGACAGCACCAGGTGGCCGGTGAGCGCGGACTGGATCGCGATGCGGCAGGTTTCCAGATCACGCATCTCGCCGATCATGATCACGTCCGGGTCCTGACGCATGATCGAACGCAGCGCGCCGGAGAAATCCAGCCCGATCTGCGGCTTCACCTGGATCTGGTTGATGCCTTCGAGCTGGTATTCGACCGGGTCCTCGACGGTGATGATCTTCACGTCGTTGGTGTTGATCCGGCTGAGCGCGGTGTACAGCGTGGTGGTCTTGCCCGAGCCGGTGGGGCCGGTGACCAGCAGAATGCCGTGCGGCTTTTCCAGCACGTCGACGAAACGTTGCTGGAAGCTGTCGGTGAAGCCGAGCGAGGCGAAGTCGAACACCACCGACTCGCGGTCGAGGATGCGCATCACCACCGACTCGCCGAAGCTGGTCGGCACGGTCGACACGCGCAGGTCCAGCTCCTTGCCCTGCACGCGCAACTGGATGCGGCCGTCCTGCGGCAGCCGGCGTTCGGCGATGTTCAGCCGCGCCATGATCTTCACCCGCGAGATCACCGCCGCGGTGCTCGACGCCGGCGGCGCCTCGACCTCGTGCAGCACGCCGTCGATGCGGTAGCGCACCTTCAGGCGGTTCTCGAACGGCTCGATGTGCACGTCCGAAGCGCGCTGCTCCACCGCACGCTGCAGGATCAGGTTGACCAGCCGGATCACCGGCGCCTCGGAGGCGAGGTCGCGCAGGTGCTCGACGTCGTCCTCCTCGGCCGCGCTGCCGTCGAGGTTTTCCACGATGGTGCCCATCGCCGAGCGGCCGGAGCCGTAGTAGCGCTCGATCAGCCCATCGATTTCCGAACGCAGGCCCACGCGCAAGGCGACTGGACGACCAGCGGCCAGCTCGACCGCCTGCAGCGGATACGGATCCGCCGGGTCGGCTACCAGCAAGGCCAGCCCGTTGCGGCCTTCCTGCACGGGCACCACATGCTGTTGCTTGAGAAAGCGCAGCGACAGGTCGATGTCGGCCGGCGGCAATTCCGGCGCGTCGCGCGCCGCCAGCAACGGAACCTGCAGCAGCTCGGCCCAAGCCTCGGCCAGGTCGCGTTCGGAAACCAGGCCCAGCCGCGCCATCAGCGTGGTGAGCGTGCCTTCGGTGGATTCCTCGTGCAGGCGCCGGGCGCGGCCCAGGTCGGCATCCTTCAACCGCCCGCGCGCGACCAGCCAGGCGCAGACAGCGGCCTCGCGGTCATCGCCCACGCCTGCCCCGCCACCCGCCGGCTCGATGGCTGCCGACATCTGTCACCTCACCTTCGATGCATGTCGCGTGGCGCCCCCCGACACCGCGCGGAAAGCGTCATTCGTATCACAACGGCGGCTGCAGGGCATTACCCGCCGTGAAACGGAGGCGGCGGGCATCCAGCAGCCCGCCGCCTCCAGCGTCTTACCAGCCGAAGCCGACGCCCACGCCGCCGGATGCCTCGTTGCCGCTGACCGCTGCACCGAAGGTCAGGTTGGCGCGCGGCGACAGCTGCCGCGAGTAGCCGACCGACAGGGCCGCTTCACCGCGATAGCCGCCCACGCCCACGCCCAGCCGGTTGGGCGTGTTGATGCCCTGCGTGCTGAACGCCATCTGCGACATCGCCGCACCCATCGCGCCGACCTGGTCCATGCGCTTGTCGACGCCGTGGAAGCGCTCGTTCATCTGGTCGCGCAGGCCGTTCACGTCGGCGGTGGAGGCGATGTTGGCGAACTTGGCGTCGGTATAGGCGTTGGCGCTGTGCAGGGTCTGCTGCGCGTTGGCGTCGGTGTAGCTCTTGGCCGTCACCAGCGCCTGCTCGACCTGCCCCACGTTGGCCGCATCGGTAGCCTGGCTGCCGGCCGCCACGTTGGTGACCTGGCGGTTGTTCGCGGCGGTACCCACCGACACCGTGTTGGCGCGATCGGCGAGCGAGCCCTGGCCCAGCGCGACAGCGCCGGATGCCGTCACGGAAGCACCCTCGCCCAGCGCCACCGCGTTGGTGGCGGTGGCGGCGACCGTGCTGTTGGCGCCCACCGCGGTGCTGCCGTCGGCATCCACCCTGGCGTTGCCGCCGATGGCGGTGTCGTTGGCGCCGGCGGCATGGCTGTCGCCGCCAAGCGCGGTGGCATGATCGCCGCCGGCGGAGGCCGCCGCACCGATCGCCAACCCCTTGGACCCGGCCAGCACGCTGGCATCGTCGCTGCCGTCGCCGACGGTGTCGATCGCCATCGCACCCAGTTCCACCGTGCTCTGCTGCAGGTCGCCGATCTGCCCCTCGATGGTGGTGACGCGGCCGTCCAGCGCGCCGATCGCTGCGGTGTTGGTACTGATCGCGGCGGCGTTGTCGCCCAGCGCGGTGCCGGTCAGGTCGAGCTGTGCCTGCAGCGCGTTGAGCTGGTCGAGATTCACCGCGTCGGTGCCCTGGGTACCAGCGGCCACATTGGTGATCTGGCGCTCGAAGCCGGCGCTGCCCACCGACACCGTGTCGGCGCGATCGGCCAGCGACTGCGCGCCCAGCGCCACCGCGTTGTCGGCGGTGGACTGCACCCACGCGCCCGAACCCAGCGCGGTGCCATTGACGGCGTCGGCCCCGGCCAGCCAGCCGAACGCCGCGGCGTAGTCGCCGGTGGCGTAACTGCCGGCGCCCAGCGCGGTCGCGCCGATGCCCGACGCCTCGGTGACGAACTGCCCGCCGGCGGCGCTGCCACCCACGGCCACGCTCTCGTCGCCGCTGGCGGCCGAGTTCTCGCCCACCGCCACGCTGCTGGCGCCACGGGCCGCTGCGCCCGCGCCGCTGGCCAGGGAGTAGTCACCGACCGCCATCGAGTTGTAGCCCAGCGCCGTGCCCAGGAAGCCCGGCGCGACGCTGTAGCCGCCTAGCGCGACCGTGCCGGCGTTCAGCGCGCCGCTGTCGAAGCCCAGCGCCAGCGACTGTGCGCCGATGGCGCCGCCATAGCCGTTGCTGTCCTGCGAGCCCATGCCGATCGAGAACACGCCTTCGGCATGGCTGTCTGCGCCCAGCGCCAGCGCGCCCTGTGCCAGCGCGGTAGCGTTGTTGCCCACCGCGGTGGCCGCATCGGCGCCGGTGTAGGCCGCGCCGCCGACCGAGGTGGCGCCGGCGCCCTGCGCCCAGGCACCGTTGCCGGTGGCGGTGGCGTTGTCGCCAATGCCGACGGTCTGGTAACCCAGCGCGATCGCGCCGCGCCCTTCGGCAGCGGCCAGCGAACCCATGGCGATGGAACCTTCACCCTGGGCTTCGGTGGCGAGGAAGCCATTGGCCGGGTCCGGATCGCCGCCGCCGATCGCGATGCTGCCGCGGTCCGATGCTTGCGCGTTGGCGCCGAGCGCCACGCTGTTGTAGCCATCCGCACCGGCGTTGGTGCCGCCGGCGAACGCGCCCTGGCCGGTGGCGTACGCCAGCGAGCCGACCGCCGTGCTGTCGAAGCCGTCTGCGCCGGCGCCGGCGCCCAGCGCGGTGGCGCCGAACGCGCTTGCTTCGGTGCCGTACACGGTGCCGTCGGTGTCGACGTAGTTGCCGCCCACCGCCGTGGTGGAACCGTCGGTGGCGCTGGCGTTGGAGCCGAATGCGCTGGCATTGTCGCCGCTGGCGACCGCATCCACGCCGCAGACGAAGGCGCCGTCGCCGGTGGGCGTGGCCGGGACCGTGGTGGTGACGCCGTCGACGGTGTAGGTGCAGCTCGCGGCCGCGGTCTGCGCGTGGATCGTCAGCGGCGCCAGCGCCAGCGCCAGCACGCCGGCGGCGACCAGGCGCAGGCGCGAGCCGCCGCGACGGCCGCGCCGCGCGGCCAGCTCCGAGGCCACCACCACCGCGCCCAGCGCGGCATTCCAGATCCTGCTGTAAATCGTGTTCATGATTTGGAAGATCTCCTGTGCGGCAGCGCCCGCGCGCCGATGGCGCGTGGCGATGCCTGGCATGTGATGTGTCGCCACCGGCGCGCGGCTCGTCGCCGCTCACGCCCGGTGGCGGATTCGATCCGGACGGGCCGGTTCAGCGTGCGGTGCAGGCCACGTCGACCGCGTCGAAGGCAGCAGCCACGTCGGCCTCGGCATAGCCGCGATCGATGGCGGCCTGCTCCACGCCGCAGGCACCGCCGTCGAAGGTTTCGGCCGGCCCCCAGTACAGCGCGTTGGCGTCGTGGAACACCTCGAACGCCTTGCGCGTGTTCCAGCCGCCGGTCCTGGCCAGCAGGCAGAACGCGCGGTTGTACACGCCGCTGGTGTAGTGAACGTCCAGCGCGTCGTTGTAATCGCGCGCGCTGTCGATGGACGCGCCATCGTTGCTCGGCGTGCACATGTCGCGCAGCGCCGCCATGCCCAGCAACGGCACCGTGGCCGGCTTGACCATGTCCGCGCCGACCATGAAGTCGTTGCTGCCGCGGTCGAAGTACTTCACCGCCTCGCCGGCCATGTCGGAGAACGCCTCGTTCATGCCGCCGGACTGGCCGGTGTATTCCAGCCCCGAATGCTGCTCGGTGAAACCGTGGCTGATCTCGTGCCCGGTCACGTCCAGCACCACGAAGGGGAAGAAATACTGGTCGCCGTCGCCGAAGACCATCTCGTGGCCGTCCCAGAACGCGTTCTCGTAGTTGGTGCCGTAGTGCACCCACATCGACAGCTGCATCGCCGAGCCATCGGCGTTCTTCAACGGCGGTTCGCCGAACCAGGTCGAGTACATGTCGTGCACCACGCCGCCGAAATGATGGGCGTCGTTGATCGGCGAATAGGCGCCGTTGATCGCATCGCCTTGGCTCAGCCACAGCGCCGGATTGCTGCCGGGGCAGCCGAACGACCACTGCGTGACGCGCTGGCCGCCGCCCAGGTTGTAGGTGGCGACGCTGGCGTCCTGCAAGTAGCACACGCTGCCGATGCGCACCGCGTCGAGGCGCTCGCGACCGGGGCCGGAGTTGTCGTAGTTGTACAAGCCGGTCAGTTCATTGCCGCCCGGGCCGGTCGCGGTGACCGCGGTGGGCGCGCTGCCGCCGCCCGGCGGGCGCCGGCCGTAGGCGAGCCCGTCCCACTGTTTCAGCACGGTGCCGGTGCCGGCGTCGACGATCGCCGTCGGACGGGATGGCTGGCCATGGTTGTCCAGGACGTAGGAGACCCGATAGGCCAGCCGCGGCGCGGCACCGGCCTGCGGATAGACGAACAGCTTGCTGGAGATGTTGCGTGCAGCGAGCGCGGTATCGCCGCGATGCCGCCGCAGCGCCGCTTCGGCCGCGGCCGCCGTCAGCCGCGGTTGCGCCGAGGCCAGCTGGGCGCCGATGTCCCGCTCGGCCGAGCCGCTCACCGAGAGCACCGCGCCGCGCGCGTCGCGTTCCACCACCACGCTGCGGCCGTACACCGGCACGCCGCGCCAGGTCTGTCGCTCGCGCGATTTCAGCGTGCCGTGCGCGGTACGCAGCTGGCGATCGGCCTGGAATGAGGCGTCCGTCCCCAAGCCCAGCCGGCTGGCCAGCGTCGCGGGCGCGATCCGCCCCATGGCACCGGCGTGGATGTGCAACGGCGTCGCGGCCATGCACGACGCCGCGGTGACGCCGCCCAGGGCCAGGACCAGGGCAGCGACGAGTTTCTTGTTGAGCATTGCATCCCCCAAAACAGTCAGACGATCTGCCGCTTCGACACGCAGGTGCCGGCATCGACAGCTGGATTCCGCTGCCCTCCCCGGGACAGCGAATCGGCGAACGTAGAAGAGCGGTGCGCGATCTGTCTATTGGAAAAATTCCGAGAACCTGTCCACACTCGCGTCTTTTCATCGCCCGTTTCCCGTTCCGCACAGGTCCTTCATGCAGCTCATCGACATCGGCGCCAATCTCGGCCACGAATCGTTCCGGCACGACTTCGACGCCATGCTGGCGCGTGCGCAGCAGCACGGCGTGAGCCGGATGATCGTGACCGGCGCCTCTGCCGACGGCAGCCGCCACGCACTGGCCCTGGCGCATGACCACGCCGGCCGCCTGTTCGCCACCGCCGGCGTGCACCCGCACCACGCGATCGACTTCGACGACGCCACCGAGGCGTTGCTGCGCGAGCTGGCGCGCGACCCGGCGGTGCGTGCGATCGGTGAAACCGGGCTGGACTACAACCGCAACTACTCGCCGCGCGAGGTACAGCTGGCCGTGTTCGAACGCCAGCTGCAGATCGCGGTCGATCTGCACAAGCCGTTGTTCCTGCATCAGCGCGATGCGCACGACGATTTCGTCGCGCTGCTGCGGCGCTACCGCGACAAGGTGCCGGGCGCGGTGGTGCACTGCTTCACCGACACCGGCGCGGCGCTGCGCGATTACCTGGCGCTGGATTGCCACATCGGCATCACCGGCTGGATCTGCGACGAACGCCGCGGCACCCACCTGCGCGAGCTGGTGCGCGAGATCCCTGCGAACCGCCTGATGATCGAGACCGACGCGCCCTACCTGCTGCCGCGCACGGTGCGCCCGCCGCCGGCGCACCGGCGCAACGAGCCGATGTACCTCAAGCACATCTGTGAGGAGATCGCCCGCGATCGCGGCGAGAGCGCGGAAGTCACCGCGGCGAACAGCACGGCGACGGCCGAGGCGTTCTTCGGATTGCCGCCGCTGGCGTAGGGCGGGCACCGCCCGCCGGATACCGCTTCCCGCAGGGTGAAGAGCGGCGGGCAGTGTCCGCCCTACGCCCCCAGCACGCGCGACTCGCCGGGGGCCAGGCCATCCAGCGCGTGGTCGCCGACGCGCACGCGGATCAGCCGCAAGGTCGGAAAGCCGACGGCGGCGGTCATGCGACGCACCTGGCGATTGCGGCCTTCGCGCAGGGTCAGGCTGAGCCAGCTGGTGGGGATGGACTGGCGGAAGCGCACCGGCGGATCGCGCGGCCACAGCCAGTCCGGTTCGGCGGCGAGGGCGGCCTCGGCCGGCAGGGTCGGGCCGTCGTTCAACGTCACGCCGCGGCGCAGCGCGGCCAGCGCCGCTTCGTCGATGCGACCCTCGACCTGGGCGAGATAGGTCTTGGCCTGCTTGTGGCGCGGGTCGGTGAGGCGGTGCGCGAGCGGGCCGTCGTCGGTCAGCAGCAGCAGGCCTTCGCTGTCGCGGTCCAGCCGTCCAGCCGCATAGACGTCCGTTTGCGCGACGTAATCGGCCAGCGTGGCGCGGCCCTCGCGGTCGGTGAACTGGCAGAGCACGCCATACGGCTTGTTGAACGCCAGCAACATGCGGGTGCCGCGACCGCCGGGCTACCGGGCGGTCGCGGCGGCAGTGGCGGCACTCGCCGGCGCAGCCGGCTTGACGAAGCGCAGCGTCATGCGATCCGACTCGCCGATCGCCTGGTACTTCGCCCGGTCCTGCTCGCCCAGGGTCAGCGTGGGCGGCAGCGTCCACACGCCCTTGGGGTGGTCGTGCGTGTCCTGCGGGTTGGCGTTGATCTCGCTGCTGCCGTCGAGCACGAAACCGGCGTCGACGGCCAGCTTCACCACGTAGTCGGTGGGCAGGTAGCCGCTCCCCTTCACCGCCTCCAGGGTAGCTCCTGGGGTTGCGCGATGATCGACGACGCCGAGCACGCCGCCCGGCCGCAGCACCGCGAAAAAGGCCTTGAACATGGCCGGCGAGGTGCCTGCCTGGACCCAGTTGTGCACGTTGCGGAAGGTCAGCACCGTGTCGGCCGAGGCGGCCGGCCCGAACACCGGCGCACGTGGATTGAACTCGATGATTTTCGCGTTGCCGTAATGCGCCGGATCGGCAGCGAACAGGCGATGCAGTGCGCTGTCGTCGCGGCGTGCCTCGGTACCGTCGCGCGGCGCCGCGACTGCGGCGATGTAGTGGCCATTGTCGTTGAGCAGCGGCGCCAGAATCTCGCTGTACCAGCCGCCGCCGGGGGTGATCTCGATCACCGTCTGGTCCGGCTGCACGCCGAAGAACTGCAAGGTTGCCTTGGGATGGCGATAAACGTCGCGCGCACGGTTGGCCGGCGAACGCCAGCTGCCCGCCAGCACCTGGTCCAGTTGCGAGGCAGTGAAATCGCTGGCGCTGGTCGGCGGCACCAGCGCATCGGTCGGCTGATCCGCTTCGCTGGAAGCGCCCGGCGCCACCTGTTGCGCACACGCCGGCAACGCCAGCGCGGCGATCAGCAGCCAGGCGAAGCGCGGCCGCGACCGCCCGCGCGATGAAAAGTGGGCGGGATTCGCTGGGTTCATGGTTGACTCCCTGGCCCGCAGGCCGTCCGGACGCGATGGAAGTGGTGGTTCGAATGCGCTGCGCCACTGCCCGCGCCCGGCCGCGGCCGTCGCGGGGCAGGTGGAGCACCAGCAGTTGATGGCGGCCAAGATGGCTGAAAGACCGTGAAGACCAGATGGACAGGTGGAAGCGAGCCGTGCGCCCGCCCCTCTCACGCGCCCATTCTACGGCATCCCGCAGCCCGCAAGCATGGCTCAGTAATGGATCACCGAGCGAATCGCCTTGCCGTCATGCATCAGGTCGAACGCCTCGTTGATGCGCTCCAGCGGCAGCACCTGGCTGATCATCTCGTCGATGTGGATCTCGCCGGCCAGGTAGCGCTCGACATAGCCGGGCAACTGCGAGCGCCCCTTGACGCCGCCGAACGCCGAGCCGCGCCACACGCGGCCGGTGACCAGCTGGAACGGCCGCGTACTGATTTCCTGGCCCGCGCCGGCCACGCCGATGATGATCGACTCGCCCCAGCCCTTGTGGCAGCACTCCAGCGCCGAGCGCATCACGTGGACGTTGCCGATGCACTCGAACGAGTAGTCCACGCCACCGTCGGTGAGCTCCACGATCACCTGCTGGATCGGCGTGTCCGGGTAGTCCTTCGGATTGATGCAGTCGGTGGCGCCGAGCACCTTCGCCATCTCGAACTTGGCCGGGTTGGTGTCGACCACCACGATGCGGCCAGCCTTCGCCATCACCGCGCCCTGCACCACCGACAGGCCAATGCCGCCGAGCCCGAACACCGCCACGCTGGCACCCGGCTCCACCTTCGCCGTGTTGAGCACCGCGCCGATGCCGGTGGTGATGCCGCAACCGAGCAGGCAGACCTTTTCCAGCGGCGCGGCCTTGTTGATCTTCGCCACCGAGATCTCCGGCAGCACGGTGTATTCGCTGAAGGTGCTGGTGCCCATGTAGTGCAGCAGCGGCTTGCCATCCAGCGAGAAGCGGCTGGTGCCGTCGGGCATCAGGCCACGGCCCTGGGTCACGCGGATCTTCTGGCACAGGTTGGTCTTGCCTGAGCGGCAGAACTTGCACTCGCCGCATTCGGGCGTGTACAGCGGGATGACGTGGTCGCCGACCTCGAGCGAGGTCACGCCCTCGCCGACCTCCTCGACGATGCCGCCGCCCTCGTGGCCGAGGATCACCGGGAACTGCCCCTCCGGATCGTCGCCGGAGAGGGTAAACGCGTCGGTGTGGCAGACGCCGGTGGCGACGATGCGCACCAGCACCTCGCCGGCCTTCGGGCCGGCCACGTCGACCTGTTCGATGGAGAGCGGCTGGCCTGCGGCCCAGGCGACGGCGGCGCGTGATTTCATGGTTCGACTCCTCGCAATGATCGACAACGACCCTTGATGATGGCCTGTTTGGCGGCTCCGCGTCACTGCGTCAATCGACCGCCTTGTCGTACGGCCGGAACGCGGACATCTGCCGCCGGTAGTCGTCCGCCTCGGCCAGCAACCATTCGCGGAACCGTTGCAGGCCGCGATGCTCCAGCGAGCGCGGCGGATACACCAGCCAGTAGGCCTCCTTCACCGCCAGGTAGCGGTCGCCCAGCACCTGCAGTCGCCCCGCGTCGATCAGCGACTTGGAGGTGACCATCCGCCCCAGCGCCACGCCGAGGCCTTCCAGGGCCGCGTGACGCAGCGCATCGAGGCTGTCGAACTGCGCCACGTAGCGCGCCGGCGGGATACTCCCGGTGCGCTCGAACCAGTCGCGCCAGCGCGTGGACGGGACGGGTTCGCCAAGCAGCGGCCAGCGCGACAGCTCGCGCGGATCGGTGCCGGCCATCCGCGCCACCAGTTCGGGCGCGGCCACCGGCGCGATCCATTCGCCGAACAGCCGTTCGCAGTGCAGACCGGGCCACTCGCCGGCACCGTAACGCAGGGCCACGTCGACCGGGTCGCGCGCGAAGTTCACCAGGGTCGAACCGGATTGCAGGCTGAGCTCCAGCTCCGGGTGCGCAGCAACCAGTTTCGGCAGCCGCGGCACCAGCCAGCTCGACATGATGCCGGGGCTGGCGCTGAGCGCGAGCGCATCGTGGTGACGCGTGCGATAGGCGCCGAGCGCATGTTCGATGCCGTCGACATGTTCGCCCACCGCTTCCAGCAGACAGTTGCCGTCGACGGTCAGCGTCACCCCGCGCGGCCCGCGCTCGAACAGGCGCCGATCCAGCCGCTCCTCCAGTTGCTTCATCTGGTGACTGAGCGCACTGACGGTGAGGTTCGCCTCGCGTGCCGCGCGTGACAGATTGCCCTGCCGGGCGATCAGCACGAACTGTTGCAGGAGCCCCAACGGCAGCTTGCTCATCTTGAATATCTCTCAAGTCTGGCTTGCGAATATATCGCTTTCTGGCGCATTCGCGCACGCGTATCTTGAGCACACCCCAAGCCTGACACCCTCCCGAGGAGGCCCCCATGAGCTCGATATGGAAAGACCTGCTGTTCCTGCACGGCCACCTGCTGCACAAGGACGACCTCGAATGGCGCACGGAAACGCCGGCCGCCGACACGGCCGACCCCGCAGTCGCCGAAGCATCCGCCAGTCGCGACGCCAAAGCCGCGGCGCTGGCCTGCTGTGCTGCCGTGTGGCCGCGCATCGTGGTGCCGCACTGACCGTCCGCGGCTTGAATGCGGCACGGAATGCACCATGTGGATGAAGGCGCGCGACGGCCGTCACGCGCCTTTTCCATGCTCGTTCCCGACGGAGGCGTTCCATGCAGCGACGGTCACTCGGCGGCACATCCCTTTCGATCGCGCCGCTCGCCTTCGGCGGCAATGTCTTCGGCTGGACGGTGGACGAACCGCGCGCGTTCGAGCTGCTGGACGCCTTCGTCGACGGCGGCGGCAACCTGATCGACACCGCCGACGTCTACCCCGCATGGGTGCCGGGCAACCGCGGCGGCGAATCGGAGGCCATCATCGGCAAGTGGCTCAAGCGCAGCGGCAAGCGCGACCAGGTGGTGATCGCCAGCAAGGTGGGCAAATGGGCGCAGCACAAGGGACTGGCCCCGGTGAACCTGCAGCTGGCCGTGGAAGACTCGTTGCGACGCCTGCAGACCGACCGCATCGACCTCTACTTCGCCCACGAGGACGACGCCAGCGTGCTGCTGGCCGACACCCTGGGCGGCTTTGCGCGACTGATCGAGCAAGGCAAGGTACGCACGATCGGCGCGTCCAACTACAGCGCCGAACGCTTCGCCGACGCGCTGGCCGTGTCGAAGCAGCACAACCTGCCGCGCTACGAAGTGCTGCAGCCGGAATACAACCTGGTCAGCCGCCGCGGCTATGAGGCCGAACTGGAGCCGCTGATCCGTCGCGAGAACATCGGCGTGATCTGCTACTACGCGCTGGCCAGCGGCTTCCTCAGCGGGAAGTACCGCAAGGCGGCCGACCTCGCCGGCCACCCGGCGCGCAGCGGTGGCGTGCGCGCCTACCTCAACCCGCATGGGCTCGGTGTGCTGGCCGCGCTGGACGCGGTGGCCGCTGCCCATCACGCCAGGCCCGCGCAGGTGGCCCTGGCCTGGTTGATGGCGCGCCCCGGCATCGGCGCGCCGATCGCCAGCGCCACCAGCGTGGCGCAATTGAACGAGCTGCTCGGCGCCTTGCAGCTTTCGCTGCGCGCCGACGAGATCGCGGCGCTGGATCAGGCCAGCGCCTGATCCGCCGCCGCAATCACTCCCTCACGCGGACAGCAACCCCAGCGCCGTATTGAGCGTGGCGCTGGGCCGCATCGCCGCGCCGGCTTTCATCCGGTCAGGGTGGTAATAGCCGCCGATGTCGACCGGCTTGCCCTGCACGCGGGCGAGCTCGTCGACGATGGTCGCCTCGTGCTCGGTCAGCGCCTTGGCCAGCGGCGCGAACCTCGCCTTCAACGCGGCGTTCATGTCCTGCGCAGCCAGCGCCTGCGCCCAGTACAGCGCCAGATAGAAGTGGCTGCCGCGGTTGTCGATGCCGCCGACCTTGCGCGAGGGCGACTTGTCGGTGTCGAGGAACTTGCCGTTGGCCTGGTCCAGCGTCTTCGCCAGCACCTCCACCTCGGCGCTGCCGTAGCGGTTGCCCAGGTGCTCCAGCGACGCGGCCAGCGCGAGGAACTCGCCGAGCGAATCCCAGCGCAGGTAGTTCTCTTCCAGGAACTGCTGCACGTGCTTCGGCGCGCTGCCGCCGGCGCCGGTCTCAAACAGGCCGCCGCCGGCCATCAGCGGCACGATGGACAGCATCTTCGCGCTGGTGCCCAGCTCCATGATCGGGAACAGGTCGGTGAGGTAGTCGCGCAGCACGTTGCCGGTGACCGAGATGGTGTCCAGGCCCTGGCGGATGCGCTCGAGCGAGAACTTCGTGGCGGCCACCGGATCCATGATGCGGATGTCCAGGCCGCTGGTGTCGTGGTCCTTCAGGCAGCGCTCGACCTTGGCGATCACCTGGCGGTCATGCGCACGCTGCGGGTCCAGCCAGAACACCGCCGGCGTGTGCCGCGCGCGGCTCACCGCCAGCTTCACCCAATCCTGGATCGGCGCATCCTTGGTCTGGCACATGCGCCAGATGTCGCCGGCTTCCACGTCGTGCTGCAGCAGCACCTTGCCGGCCTCGTCGATCACCTTGACCACGCCGTCGCCGGCGATCTGGAAGGTCTTGTCGTGCGAGCCGTATTCCTCGGCCGCCTGCGCCATCAGGCCCACGTTGGGCACGCTGCCCATGCTGGCCGGGTCGAACGCGCCGTGCGCCTTGCAGTCCTCGATCGTGGCCTGGTAGACGCCGGCGTAGCTGCGGTCGGGGATCACCGCCACGATGTCCTGCAGTTCGCCCTTCGCGTTCCACATCTTGCCGGAGTCGCGGATCATCGCCGGCATCGAGGCGTCGATGATCACGTCGCTGGGCACGTGCAGGTTGGTGATGCCCTTGTCCGAGTTGACCATTGCCAGCGCGGGGCGCCGTGCGTACTCGGCGTCCAGGTCGGCCTTGATCGCCACCTGGGCCGCCTCGGGCATAGTGCCGAGGCGCGCATAGAGATCGCCGATGCCGTTGTTCGGATTGAAGCCCGCCTGCTTCAGCACGTCGGCATGTTTCGCCAGCACGTCCTTGTAGAACTCGCCCACCGCCACGCCGAACATGATCGGGTCGGAGACCTTCATCATGGTGGCCTTCAAATGCAGCGAGAACAGCACGCCGCGCTGCTTCGCGTCCTCGATCTGCGCGTCGATGAAGGTGGCCAGCGCCTTGCGGCTCATCACCGCCGCATCGATGATCTCGCCGGCGAGCAGGGCTGTCTTCGGCTTCAGCACGACCTGGCTGCCATCCTTGCCGAACCACTCGATGCGCACGCTGCCGGCGTGATCCACCGTCACCGATTTCTCGCTGCCGTAGAAATCGCCGCCGTCCATGTGCGCCACGTGGGTCTGCGAATCGCCGCTCCACGCGCCCATCCGGTGCGGGTGCTTGCGCGCATAGTTCTTCACCGACACCGGCGCGCGGCGGTCGGAATTGCCCTCGCGCAGCACCGGGTTCACCGCGCTGCCCTTGACCCGGTCGTAGCGCGCCTTGATGTCCTTCTCGTCGGCATCCTTCGGCTCGTCCGGATAATCCGGCAGCGCATAGCCCTGGCCCTGCAACTCCCTGATCGCCGCCTTCAGCTGCGGCATCGAAGCGCTGATGTTGGGCAACTTGATGATGTTCGCCTCCGGCGTGGTAGCGAGGCGGCCCAGCTCGGCAAGATCGTCGGCGATGCGCTGGTCCTCGCGCAGGCGTTCGGGGAACAACGCGATGATGCGCCCGGCCAGCGAGATGTCGCGCGTCTCCACCGCGATGCCGGCGGTGCCGGCGAAGGCGGCGACGATCGGCAACAGCGACTGCGTGGCGAGGAATGGCGCTTCGTCGGTCAGCGTGTAGATGATCCTGGGCGTCTGGGACATGGCGTGCGGGGATTCCCTGGCAAGGGCGGCTAAACCGCGGAGGACAATGTTCCATTGTCGCGCGAATGCCGCCTGCGGGCCACCAATGGCAGCGCCACGACGCAGGACTCCGCGTTTGCTGCACGCCCGGGGCACGAGCAGGCGCACCGGCGCCCGACGTCAGACGAAACCCCAGCCTCGGGAGAGCGTCATGCCCACGAAAGCGGACATCCATGGCAGCGCGCCATGGATGCCTGTTTCGCACATTCGGCGCTGCCCGCTACTTCTTCACCGAGAAATCCTTGCTCGCTACCGCGCGCCCGTCCAGCGAGATGTCGATCTTGTAATTGCCTTCGGGGAAACCGTCCGGCTGGCTGATCATGAAGGCGGTCGTTGCCGGACCCATGGCATCGAGTTCCTTGCTGTCCTCGTGCACGGTCCGGCCCGCGGGGTCGAGCCAGCGGGCGGTGAGCGTGGCGTGGCCGGGACCCATGGTTTCCACCGAGGCGTAGATGGTGTCCTTCGGCGCGAAGCTGGTGCCGGCGGCCACGATCTTGTGGTTGGCGTCGACGCTCGAACCCACTTCGAGCGAGCTGAAGCTCACCGTGCCGGCGGTATCGCCACCGGTCACGCCGGTGCTGGCGGCAGGCGGCGGATACGCCGGCGGCGCCAACGGCGGCGCATCGGTGGTTCCGCTCGGCGGCGGGTTGGACGGTACCGGCGAAGTCGACTCGTTACCCTTGCCGCACGCCGAGAGCGCCAACACGGCAGCCAGCGGAACGGCAAGCATCAATGGGGGGCGGGTGTTTTTCATGGAAGCACCTCTCTTTCTTCGCGATGAACCCGGACATGCGCGAAACCGTTCGCTCCGGGTGGGCGTTCGTCGCCATGTGCGTCGAACATGAACTTCGCCGACATCGCCGGGAAGCTGGCAACCAGAGGTAACGGCGCCGTGGTAAACAGCTTGTGAGCATCCGCACGCAACGTTCAGTTTGCGGCCGCACCATGAACGCGCGATGTCTCGCCGCGCAGGGTTTCAGCGACGCGCGGGAATCTTCAGCATCTGGCCGACCGTGAGCCGGGCCGGATCGGCAATGAGATCGCGGTTCGCGTCGAAGATCCGCTGCCAGGCGTCGCCATCGCCGTAGCAGCGTCGCGCGATCGACTGCAGGTCGTCGCCGGCGGCGACCTCGTAGATGCGCGTCCCGTCCACCGCATCGCTCACGTGTGATGCGGTGTCGGTGAAATCCGCCTTGGTCGCCGGCGACATCCGCGCCGCCTGGCGGCGCACTTCTTCGCGCGGGTCGGTCCGCTCGCTCATGCCGATCTCCGATTCGATGCCAGGCGCCATGGGTAACGGCTGCGCGATCAACGACCCGTGAGTGCAGGTGTCCCTGCGTTCATGCTCCCGCCGCGATCCGAGTGGTTCACACCTCGGCCAGGCGCCGCCGCGTCAACCTGCGCTCGCGCCGGCGCGCGCGCCACGCCTTGCGCCGTTCGGCCAGGCAGGAGAACACCACGTACAGCGCCGGGGTGCTCAGCAGGGTGAGGCTTTGCGAGATCAGCAGGCCGCCGATCAGGGCGATGCCGAGCGGGCGGCGCAGTTCGCTGCCTTCGCCCAGGCCGATGGCGATGGGGAGAGCGGCGAGAATGGCGACCATGGTGGTCATCATGATCGGGCGGAAACGCACCAGGCAGGCTTCGCGCACGGCTTCCAGCGGCGGCTTGTGGTGTTCACGCTGGGCGACCAGGGCGAAGTCGATCATCATGATCGCGTTCTTCTTGACGATGCCGATCAACAGTACCAACGCGATCTGCGCCACCACCGACAACTCGGTGCCGGTCAGCCACAGCGCCAGCAGCGCACCGACGCCCGCCGCCGGCAGCGTGGACAGGATGGTGACGGGGTGGATCAGGCTTTCGTACAGCATGCCGAGCACGATGTAGACGGTGACGATCGCGGCCAGCACCAGCCACAGCATGCCGCTCTGCGACTCCTGGAAGCGGCGGAAGTCTCCGCCCATGTTGAGCTTGATGTCGCCGGGCATGCGCATGTTGCCCACGGTGGACTGGATCACCTGCATCGCCTGGCCCATGCTCACCCCGGGCGCGAGGTTGAAGCTCAGGTCCATCGTGGTGAACTGGTTCTGGTGGGTGATCTGCGAAGGCGCCAGGCCGGATTCCTGGCGGGCAAAGGCGCTGATCGGCACCATCCGGCCCTGGTTCGATTTCACGTAGACGCGATTGAGCGCGTCCGGCGTGGCGGTCTGCGCGGGCAACGCGTTGACCACCACGTTGTACTGGTTGATGTCCGAGTAGATGGTCGACACCTGGCGCTGGCCGAAGGCGTCGTACAGCGCGCCATCGATGGCGCCGATGGACACGCCCAGCCGCGCGGCGGCATCGCGGTCGATCACGATGTTCTGGCGCAGACCGCCCTCCTCCACGTCGCTGCCCACATCGCGCAGCAGCGGGCTTTTCTTCAGCTCGGTCACCAGCCGCGGCAGCCACAGTTGCAGCGTGGCGAGGTCGTTGCCCTGCAGCGAGACCTGGTACTGCGCGCCCTGGCTGGTACCGCCGCCACCGCCGCTGGGCAGGTCCTGCACGGCGCGCAGGCGCAGGTGCAGGTCGGGATACTTGGCGGCCTTGGCGCTCAACCGGGCCAGCACGGTAAAGGTGTCGTCGGTGCGGCCTTCGTCGTGCGTCTTGAGATCGATGTTGAACGAGCCACTGGCGCCCTGGCGGCTGCTGCCCAGCCGCGTGCCGACGGTGGCGACGTCCGGGTCGGCCAGCAGCATCGCGGTGAGCCGCTCCAGCCGCTGCCGGCTCTCGTCGAACGACACCGTGGCGCTGGACGTGGCGCGGCCCCAGATCAGGCCGGTGTCCTGCTGCGGAAACAGCCCGGTCTTGACCACGGTGAACAGGTAGAACGTGGCGGCGATCAGCGCCAGCGGCGTCAGCGCAAAGGCCAGCACGTGGCGCAGCGAGAAATCCAGCGCCCGGCGATACGCGGCCAGCATGGCGGCGTGGAAGCGGTCCAGCACGTGGCTGCGCGCGGGTCCGGCGCTGGCCGCGCGTGCGCGATGGCCGCCCAGGAAGCGCCCGCACAGCGCCGGGGTGAGCGTCAGGGAGACTGCCGCCGACACCACGATCGCCGCCACCAGGGTCACCGCGAACTCGTGCATGAACATGCCGGTGATGCCGCCGGCGAACAGCAGCGGGATGAATACCGCCACCAGCGAGGCGGTGATCGAGACGATGGTGAAGCCGATCTCGCGTGCGCCGGCCAGGGTGGCCTGCATGCGCGTCATGCCGTCGTCGATGTGGCGGATGATGTTCTCGATCACCACGATCGCATCGTCCACCACGAAGCCGATCGCGATCACCAGCGCCAGCAGGGTGAGGTTGTTGAGCGTGTAGTCGAGGATGTACATCGCCACGAACGCGCCGGCCAGCGACAGCGGCACCGCCACCGCGGCAATCAGCGTGGGCGCGAGGCGGCGCAGGAACAGCGCCATGGTCAGCACCACCATCGCCAGCGAGATCAGCAAGGTGGCCTGCACCTCGTGCAGCGAGGCGCGGATGGTCGGCGTGCCGTCGAAGAAGGGTGTGAGCCGGGTGCCCGGCTGCAGGAACGCGCGCAGCGCGGGCAGTTGCGCCTTGACCAGGTCCACCGTGGAAATGACGTTGGCGTCGGCCTTCTTGTACACGTACATCAGCACCGCGGGCCGGCCGCCGAACCAGGCAGCCTGATAGGCGTCCTCGGTGCCGGGATAGACCTCCGCCACGTCGGCGAGGCGCACCGGCGTGCCGTCGTGACTGGCCACCACCAGTTTCGCGAAATCCGCGGCGCTGTGCAGCGAGGTGGTCGCGGCCACCGCCATGCGTGTCCTGCCGTCGCTGAGGAAACCTTCCGGCGAAGTGACGTTGGCCGCACGCAAGGCGTTGCGCAGCTGGTCCGGCGACAGGCCCATCGCGTTGAGTGCGCGCAGATTCACGTCGACGCGGATCGCCGGGGTCGAGGCGCCGGCGATCTCCACCGACGAGACGCCCGGCAACTGGCGCAGGCGCTGCGCCAGCAAGGTGTCGGCGACGTTGTAGAGGTCGCCCGCGGCCTGCGTATCGGAGGTCAGCGCGAAGGCGATCACCGGATCGTCGTTGGGGTTGGCCTTCTGGTAACTGGGCGCACCGTTGAGGCCACTGGGCAAGTCGGGCGCCGCCGCATTGATCGCCGCCTGCACGTCGCGCGCCGCCGAATCGAGGTCGGTACCGTTGCGGAACATCATGAAGACGAAGGTGCGCCCTTCGGAGCTGGACGAGCGCATCGTCTCGATGCCGGGCACCTGGCCCAGGTGCCGCTCCAGCGGTGCGGCTACGGTGGAGGCCATGGTGCTGGCGTCGGCGCCGGCCTGGCTGGCCTGCACGAAGATCGCCGGGAACTGCATGTTCGGCAACGCCGACACGCCGAGCAGGAAGTAGCAGATCATGCCGCCGACGAACAGGCCGATCGCGAGCAGGCTGGTGCCGATCGGACGGCGGATGAAGGAGCCGGAGACATTCATGCGGGGAACACGACCGTGATGCGGGCGGCACGATGCCGGGCGGGAGGCAAGTGGATCATCCCACCCTCAACGCGCCAGCGGCAAAACGGTTGATCCGGACGCCGAAAGAAAAGCCCCTGCCGGCGTCGCGCGGGCAGGGGCAAGAGGCAAGCCGTCGGATCACGCCGCGCGGTCGGCCCGCGCGTGTTCCAGCGCACGTCGCTCGCGACGCGCGGCCAGCCAGTCGGAGAAGCGTTCCATGTACAGGTAGATCACCGGCGTGGTGTACAGCGTGACCAGCTGCGACAGCAGCAGGCCGCCGACGATCGCCACGCCGAGCGGCCGACGCAGCTCCGAGCCGATGCCGGTGCCCAGCGCCAGCGGCAGCGCGCCGAGCATCGCCGCGGCGGTGGTCATCATGATCGGGCGGAAGCGCAGCAGGCAGGCGCGGCGGATCGCGTCATGCGCGTTGAGGCCGGTGCGGCGCGCCTCGATGGCGAAGTCGATCATCATGATCGCGTTCTTCTTGACGATGCCGATCAGCAGCACGATGCCCACGATGCCGTCCACCGACAGGCTCATGCCGAACATCATCAGCGCCAGCAGCGCGCCCACGCCGGCCGGCGGCAGCGTGGAGATGATCGTCAGCGGGTGGATGTAGCTCTCGTACAGCACGCCCAGCACGATGTAGATCACCACGATCGCGGCCAGCAGCAACAGCACTTCGTCGCCAAGCGAGGAGTTGAACTCGGCAGCCTTGCCGATGAACTGGCCGCGCACCTGCGGCGGGAAGTTCAGCTCCGCGTTGATCTGGTGGATCGCCGACACCGCGTCGGACAGCGAGTAGCCCGGCGCCACGTTGAACGACAGCGTCACCGCCGGCAATTGCTGCTGGTGGCTGACCACCAGCGGCGCGCTGGTGACCTCGGCACTGGCCAGCGAGGACAGCGGAATGGTGCCGCCGCCGCCCAGCGCGATGCCGATGTTGCCGGTGTTGCCGATGCCGCTGGGCGTGGCCGAGTTGCTCGACTTCACCTGGCCGAAGCTGGTGGCGTTGCTGCCGGTCAGCGCGCCGGAGCCGTTGCCGCGCACGGTGAGCTTGTTGAGCAGGTCGGTGCTGTTGCGGAACTCCGGCGCCACCTCCAGCACCACGCGGTACTGGTTCAACTGGGTGAAGATGGTGGAGATCTGGCGCTGGCCGAAAGCGTCGTACAGGGTGTCGTCGATGGTCTGCACCGGCACGCCCATGCGGCTGGCCTTCTCGCGGTCGATGGTCAGCTTGAGCGCGTTGCCGCGATCGGCCAGGTTGTTGCTGACGTCGGCCAGCTCCGGTCGCTGGCGCATCGCGCGGGTCATCTGGTCGGCGTACTTGGCCAGCTCGGTCGAGTTCACCTCGGACAGCGCGTACTGGTATTCGGTGGCCGACACGGTGCTGTCCAGGGTCACGTCCTGCACCGGTTTCAGGTACAGCGCCACGCCCGGGATGTTGGCCACGCTCTGCTGCAGCCGCGGCAGCAGTTCATCCAGGCCACCGCGGTCGCCGCGGTCCTTCAGCACGATGCTGAGCTGACCCTGGTTCAAGGTCGGGTTGATCGTGCCGGCGCCGATGAAGGCGGCCACGCCGGCCACCGCCGGGTCCTTGCGCAAGGCTTCGGCCACGGCCCGCGTGCGCTGCTCCATCGCGGGGAAGGCGATGTTGTCGTCGGCCTGCACCACGCCGGTGATCAGGCCGGTGTCCTGCTCGGGCAGGAGGCCCTTCGGGATCGCGATGTAGAGGAACACGGTCAGCACCACCGCGGCACCGGCCACCAGCATGGTCAGGCGCTGGTGATCCAGCACCCAGTCCAGCGAGTTCTCGTACACGTGCACGGTGCGCGCCCACACGGTGCGCATGCCGGCGGCGGCATGGCGCTCGTGCGCGTCGTCGCCTTCCGGCAACTGGTCGGGCTTGAGCAGGTAGGCACACATCATCGGCGTCAGCGTCAACGACACCAGCATCGAGATGCTCACCGCGATGGTCAGCACCCAGGCGAACTCGTGGAACAGCCGGCCGGTGACGCCGGGCATCAGCAGCAGCGGCAGGAACACCGCCACCAGCGACACGGTCAGCGACAGCACGGTGAAGCCGATCTCCTTCGCACCGATCTCGGCGGCTTCCTTGCCGCTCTTGCCCTGCTCGATGTAGCGCACGATGTTCTCGATCATCACGATCGCATCGTCGACCACGAAGCCGGTGGCCACCGTCAATGCCATCAGCGAGAGGTTGTCCAGCGACATGCCGGTGAAACTCATCACCCCGAACGTGCCCAGCAGCGACAGCGGCACTGCGGTGGCCGGGATGATGGTGGCCCACAGCCGGCGCAGGAACACGAAGATCACGCCCACCACCAGGAACACGGTGAGGATCAGGGTGAACTCCACGTCGTGCACCGAGGCGCGGATGGTCACCGTGCGGTCGGCGAACACGTCCAGATGCACGTCGGCCGGCAGCGCGTTGCGCAGCTCGGGCAGGATGCGGCGGATCTGCTCCACCGTCTGCACGATGTTGGCGCCGGGCTGGCGGCGCACGTCCAGCAGCACCGCCGGCTTGCCGTTGGCCCACGCGGCGAGCTGGTCGTTCTCCACGCCGTCGACCACCCTGGCCACGTCGGACAGACGCACCGGCGAGTTGTTCTTGTAGCTGATGATGGTGTTCTTGTACTGCTCGGCATCGGCCAGCTGGTCGTTGGTGCCGATCGAGTAGCTCTGCGTCTTGCCGTTCAGCGTGCCCTTGGGCGCATTGACGTTGGCCTGGGTCAGTGCGCTGCGCACGTCCTCCATGGTCAGGCCGAGGTTGGCCAGCTGCGCCGGGTTGACCTGGATGCGCACGGCCGGGCGCACGTTGCCGGCGATCGAGACCAGGCCCACGCCCTGCACCTGCGACAGCTTCTGCGCCAGGATCGAGTCGGCCAGGTCATTGACGTCGCGCAGCGGGCGGCTGTCCGACTGCAGCGCCAGGGTGAGGATCGGCGCGTCGGCCGGGTTGACCCGGTTGTACACCGGCGGATACGGCAGGTTGCCCGGCAGCGTGCCCTTGGCCTGGTTGATCGCCGCCTGCACGTCCTGCGCGGCGATGTCGATGTCGCGGCCCATGTTGAACTGCAGCACGATGGTGGACAGGCCCGCGGACGAATCCGAGCTCATCATGCTGAGGCCGGAAATCTGCCCCAGGTTGCGCTCCAGCGGCGTGGTGATCAGCGTCGCCATGGTGGTGGCGCTGGCGCCCGGATACTGCGTGGTCACCACCAGGCTGGGCGCCTCGATCTCCGGCAGCGCCGACACCGGCAGCTGGCGGAAGCCCAGGATGCCGAGCAGCAGCACCGCCACCATCAGCAGCGAGGTGGCGATCGGGCGGCGAATGAAGAGGGTGGAGAAGCCCATGACTATCCGTGACGAAGTGGAGCGGCAGCTGCCGCGTTCGAGACGCGCGCCAGCCCGCGGCAGTGCCGCGGGATCACGCCGACATCAGTGGCGACCGCGGCCACCCTTGTTGTCCTGCTTGGACTTCTGCAATTCCGCCGCGGTGGGCGCGGCCGGCACTTCGCCCGGCTTGAGCGGATTGACCTTGCTGCCGGGCTTGAGCCGGAACTGGCCTTCGGTCACCACCTTGTCGCCGACCTTGAGTCCGCTGCCGACCATCACGTGGCTGTCGCCCACTTCGCCGGCCACCACGATGGTCTGCATCTTGACCGTGTTGTCGCCCTGCACCAGGTAGACGTAGTCGCCGTCCGGCCCGCGCTGCACGCCCTGCGAGGGGATCACCAGGCCGCCGTCGACGGTGTTCACCAGCAGCCGCACGTTGACGAACTGGCCCGGCCACAACTCGTCGTGCTCGTTGCCGAACTCCGACTTCAGGCGGAACGTGCCGGTGCTGGTGTCGATCTGGTTGTCGATCACCTTGAGCACGCCGCCGCTCGCGATCGGATGGGCATCGACGCGATCGAGCGCGGTGACCTCCAGCGGCTTGCCGCCCTGCGCCGCGCTGCGCACCATGTCCAGGTTCTGCTCGGGCAGGGTGAACATGACGTTGATCGGGTGCAGCTGGGTCAGCGTGACGATCGCGCTGGAGGTGGTCACCACGTTGCCCGGGTCGACCGCGCGGATGCCGGCCAGGCCGTCAATCGGCGAGCGGATCTCGGTGTAATCGAGCTGGACCTTGGCATCGCGCACCGCGGCCTCGTCGGCCGCCACCGCCGCCTCGTACTGGGCCACGGTGTTCTTCTGGGTGACCTGGTCGATCTTGGCCACGTACTGGCTGTACTTCGGATCCTGCGTGCGCTGGTAGTTGCTGCGCGCGGTGGCAAGCAGCGACTGGTCCTGCTTGCGCCGGGCAACCGCCTGGTCATAGTTGGCCTGGAAGGTGCGCGGGTCGATGCGCGCCAGCACCTGGCCCTTCTTCACCGGCTGCCCCTCGGTGAACTCGATGCTGAGCAGCCGCCCCGAGACCTGCGGCAGCACCGTCACCGTGTTGAGCGCCTGCACCGTGCCCAGCGCAGTCAGGTACACCGGCACGTTCTGCTTGACCACCGGCACCACGGTCACCGGCACCGGCGGCGTGTCGCCGCCCTTGCCATTGGCGCCCTTGGCCGCGCCATCGGCGGGTTTGTGCAACACGCGGATGCCGATCACGGCGATCACGACCACCGCCAGCACGATCAACGCGATCTTCCAAAAACGCGACATGTGGAACTCCTGGATTGAACCGGGGGCAAGCAGCCGGGAAAGGCCGTCACCGCAGGCACCTCGTGGGCAAACGTGCCCGCATGGACAGAGCATAGGTGTACGGCAACCGCTTTGAACAATGCCGGTCGGCAGGGGTGGGACATGACCGATGGCAGGGTTTTGCGGCCCGCTGCAGGGAACCGCAGCCCGACCGACCAAAGCCCGAAGACTCTCGGCAGACCGGACCGAGTGCAGAACGTTCCGGGCACCGCATCGGCATACAGGCGATCCGGTCACCCTGAAACTTGTCGGGCGCTTCGTTTATAATACCGGACTGGTCGCCAGCGCGCCCCCGAGGGTGCGATCCGGACACCGACAGCAGGGGTTGGGGTGCATCGAGGCTTTCGACCCTGGCGGCTGCAACGGTTTCGCGATTCCGGCGTGACGGTAAGGCAACAAGGCGGTCCAAGCCCGCCCATTGACAGGAGTACGTGCGTGAGCGGTCCCCTTAGCAAATCCGACCAGGGCTTCCTGCGTCAGTTCTCGCTGACCATCGGCGCACTGATGGTCCTTACCGTGGTCCTCGTGTTGTCCGCTCTGGCGATCAACAACAGCGAACCCAAGGAAACCAATCCGAACCATCCGGCCACGGTCGCCGCGCGGATCGCTCCGGCTGGCGCTGTCTACGCCGGCGACACCGGTCGCGCCGCCATGCAGGCTGCCGCGGACGAGGCCGCCAAGGCCGCCGCCTCCCAGGTGGCCTACGGCGGCACCACCGACGGCAAGCAAATCTACGATCACCTGTGCACCAGCTGCCACACCGCCGGCATCGCTGGTGCGCCGAAGCTGGGCGATAAGTCCATGTGGGGCCCGCGCATCAAGCAGGGCATCGACGTGCTGGTCAAGCACGCGATCGAGGGCTACCACGGTCCCGACGGCAACTTCATGCCGCCGAAGGGCGGCAACCCCGCGCTCACCGACGAGCAGGTCGCCAACGCCGTGCACTGGATCGTCGATCAGGCAAAGTAGTCGCCTGATCCAACAAGCTTTCTCCGAGCGCCGCCCATGGGCGGCGTTTTCGTTCGCCCCTTCCCCCTCCGGGGGAAGGTTGGGAAGGGGAAGCCACAACCCTGAGCGCAGCTTCCCGATCAGGCAACGGCTTCGCCGTTCGCTTCGGCCTCCTGCCGTCGCAGTCGGCACCCTCCTCCCGCTCCGCGAAGGAAGGCATCCCGGGTCCGCCCCGGCGGCAGGCTCTTCACCCCTGTCCCTCGATCCACTCCCGCACAAACCCACGCAACTCCGGAAAAAACACTTCGAACCGACGCTGCAACTCCTCCTCCCGCGCCACCAGCACCGGCAAGGCAGTATCCAGTGGATGGGCGCGCGTGAGCCGCTCGCCGATCCCGGCCAGCGCCCTTCCCAGCACGGCACGGTCGGCGTAGCCACCGGGCAGGTCGTTGACCTCCATGTAGCCGCGGAACCGCCGCAGCGCAGGCGTGAGCAAGGCATCGCGCCGCTGCAGCAAATCCTGCAGCGCCGCCGAATACTCTGCCAGCGGCTGGGCGCCCCAGCGCGAAAAATCCCGCGCAAGCAAGTGGTCGAACCACATGTCGAGCAGAATCCCGCCATAACGCCGATACGGCGGCGGCAGACTGGCCTTGGCGGCCAGCACCTCAGGGTGGGCGTCGGTGTAGACGTCGATGGCGCGATGCAGGCGGATGCCGCGGATCACTCGTGGCGGGAATCGCGCCGGGTCGGGTTGGCCGTGCACGAAGTCGCCGAGCATGCCGCCCAGTTGCAGCGCCTCGTCATCGCCGGCCAGCAGGGCATGCGCCAGGTGGTTCATCCGCGCGGGCAGCAGCGCGGCGTCGCGGTTATCATCATGGGCATGAAACCCGCCTCGTTCCCTGCCGACCCTGCCGGCTTTCCGGATGTCGCCGCCAGTTTCGTGCTGACCGGTCCGGTCGGCAAGCTGGAAACCGCCACCGATCTCGCCGAGCCTGATGGCGCGCGCCGTGGCGTGGCGGTGATCTGCCACCCGCTGACCAGCGAGGGCGGCAGCATGCACAACAAGGTGGTGACCATGGTCGAGCGCGCGTTGCGCGAATCGGGGCTGGACACCGTGCGGTTCAATTTTCGCGGGGCGGGCAGTTCGGAAGGCAGTTTCGACAAGGGCCGCGGGGAGCGCGAGGATCTCGCCGCCGTGGTCGCCTGGGTGCGTCGCGTGCGGCCCGACGATGCGCTGTGGCTGGCCGGTTTCTCGTTCGGCAGCGGCGTGAGCATCGCCCAGGCGACGCCGCTGCATGCCGACGCGCTGATCAGCATTGCGCCGCCGGCGGGCCGCTACGGGCTGGACGCGATCGTGCCGCCGACCTGCCCCTGGCTGATCGTGCAGGGCGAGGCCGACGAGGTGGTCGAGCCGCAGGCCGTGTTCGACTGGATCGCCAGTCTGGAGCACCCGCCCGAACTGGTGCGCATGCCCGACACCAGCCACTTCTTCCATCGCCGCCTGATGGATCTGCGCGGCGCGATCAAGCACGCCGTGCGCGACTGGCTGCCGCCGACACGCCAGGCCTGACGCCTCCATGACCGAAACGTTGCTGCTCGCGCCCAGCGCGCGTTATGCCGAAGGCGTGGCTGCCCACCGCTGGGAGTCCGATCCCGCCCAGCTGGCGCTGCTGGCCGAGCTCGACCGCATGCATGCGGCGCTTTGTGCGGAACCTGTCGGCGACGGCGGCCTGTTCGGCCGGCTGAAATCGCTGCTGGGCAACGAGTTGCCGCCGGGCGTGCCCGGACTGTACCTGTGGGGCAGCGTGGGTCGCGGCAAGACCTTCCTGATGGATCTGTTCGCCGCCAGCCTGCCGCACGGCGTGGTGCTGCGGCGGCACTTCCACCGCTTCATGGGCGAGGTGCACGACCGCCTGCGCGCGCTGGGCGAACGGCAGAGCCCGCTGGTGGAGGTCGCCGCCGGCATCGCCGAACGCTGCCGCGTGCTGTGCCTGGACGAGTTTCTGGTCAACGACATCGGTGACGCGATGATCCTGGCCAACCTGCTCGATGCGCTGTTCGAGCGCGGCGTGAGCCTGGTGACCACCTCCAATACCGCGCCATCGAACCTGTACCGCGACGGCCTGCAGCGTGCGCGGTTCCTGCCCGCCATCGCGCTGATCGAGCAGCACTGCCACGTGGTCGAAATGGTTTCCGCGCACGACTGGCGCCTGCGCGCGCTGACCCAGGCGCCGGTCTACCTTACCCCGCCCGGCGCCGAATCGCATCGTGCACTGGAGCGCATCTTCGCCAGCCAGGCCAATGGCGCGATCGAACCCGACGGCTTGCTGCACATCAACGGCCGCGACATCCCGTTCCACAAGCGCGCCGAAAACATCCTGTGGTTCCAGTTCGCCGCGCTGTGCGAAGGCCCGCGCGCCGTGGCCGACTACATCGCGCTGGCCAAGGCCGGCCCGGCGGTGATCGTCGCCAACGTGCCGCAGTTCACCGTCTACAGCGAAGACGCGGCAAGACGCTTCGTGCAACTGGTCGACGAGTTCTACGACCGGCGCGTGAAGCTGGTGCTCTCCGCCGCCGCTCCGATCACCGAGCTCTACGACGGCGAACGCCTGCGCGCCGAATTCGGCCGCACCGAATCGCGCCTGATCGAGATGCAGAGCGAGGAGTACCTGGCGCTGCCGCATCGGCCCGAGTGAGTCGGCGACGCACCACGTAGGCACCGGGCCGCCCAGGCGCTAGCATCGAGCGATCCCCGCCATGGAGACCGCCATGCATCGCACCGCCTTCGCCCTGGCGCTTGCCGCCCTCGTCGCCTCGCCACTGCACGCGGCCGACACCCGCCAGGCACGGACCAGTCAGGTCGAGGCCATGGTGCAGCGGGAGCTGCCGCAGGTCACCGCGTGGCGTCGCGATATCCACCAGCACCCGGAACTGAGCAATCGCGAGGTGCGCACCTCGGCGCTCGTGGCCAGGGAGTTGAAGAAGCTGGGACTCGAGGTGCACGCCGGGATCGCCCATACCGGGGTGGTCGCGCTGCTGCAGGGCGATCTGCCCGGACCGCGCCTGGCGCTGCGCGCGGACATGGATGCGCTGCCGGTGACCGAGGAGGTCGACCTGCCCTTCGCCTCGAAGGCGAAGGGCGAGTACCGCGGCAAGGAAACCGGCGTGATGCACGCCTGCGGCCATGACGCGCACACGGCGATGCTGCTGGGCATCGCGCAGGCGCTCGCCGGCATGAAGAAGCAATTGCACGGCTCGGTGTTGTTCGTGTTCCAGCCCGCGGAAGAAGGCGCGCCGGCCGGCGAGGAAGGCGGTGCCGAGCTGATGCTGAAGGAAGGCGTGTTCCGCAAGTACAAGCCGGATGCGATGTTCGGCATGCATGTGGTCAGCTCGCTCAACGTGGGCACCGTCTCGGTGCGGCCGGGGCCGGCCATGGCCGGCTCGGACTGGTTCAAGCTGGTAGTGCACGGGCGCCAGACCCACGGTGCGATGCCGTGGAACGGCATCGATCCGATCGTCACCGCGGCGGAGATCATCAGCGCGTCGCAGACCATCGTCAGCCGCCAGCTCGACATCAGCAAGCTGCCGGCGGTGCTCAGCTTCGGCATCGTCGATGGCGGCGCGCGCTACAACATCATCCCCGACCAGGTGGAGCTGCAGGGCACGCTGCGCAGCTTCGATCCCGCCATGCGCAAGCAGGCGTTGGACGGCCTCAAGCGCATCGCCGAAAACGTCGCTGCCGCGCATGGTGCCACGGTGGACGAACAGATTCCCGTGCTCAGCAACCCGGTGCTGGTGAACGACGCCGAGCTGACGGCAGGCGTGCGCGCCAGCCTGGCGCGCATCAACGGCGCAGCGCAGGTGCGCGAGGCGAAACCGTGGATGGCGTCGGAGGATTTCGCGCTGTTCGCGGAGGCGGTCCCCAGCGTCTATTTCTTCGTCGGTGCCACGCCGAAAGGCCAGGATGCCGCGACCGCGCCGGCCAACCACTCGCCGAAGTTCTTCCTTGACGAAGGTGCCCTGAAGGTCGGCATGCAGTCGATGCTGCAGGCAAGCCTGGACTATCTGGGAGCCGCGGGGTCGTGAAGCGCCGGGCCGCTTCGCATCACTCGGCGTGAGTGGCTGCCGCGGGATGCGTGCGCAGGAAGCGCCGATGGTGGACCAGCACGCCGCTGTAATAGGCGATGTAGTAGCCGACCAGCAGGCCGATCACCAGCATGGTCAACGGGCTGGACGCGTAGCCCATCGGCTGCATCGAGGTGCCCGCGTCTGCCGCCGCCTGCGCGTGCCGCAGCTGCGGCCATACCACCATCAAACGCCAGGCCAGGCGCCCGAGCAGCAACACGGTGAGCAGGGCGCCGATCCACGGGTTGGGCACGTAGCAGTCGCCCTTGACCGGATCGACCTCGAAGCGGGTCAACCGCAGGCCGAACAGGCCGATCGCGGCGCCGATCAGCACCCCGCCGAGCAGCCCTTCGGCCAGCGCCGGATGATGGAAACCGCTCAGCGCCAGCAGGCCGCCGATGATCGCGAAGATCACGATGCGGGCGATCATCCGCTTGCGCCGGATCGGCTGGCGACCGAACTGGCGGCTGACGCGCCGCCACACGATCAGCGCCAGCAACGGCAGCATGATCAGGTAACTGCTCAGGTGGACAGGCATGCGTGCGTCCCGGACGATGAACCCGCGAGCAGCTTAGGTCGGGCGCGAGCCCTGGGCGACTGACATTCGTCACCCATCGTCGTCGCTTCGTTCGCGGAACGAAGCTCGCGCGTCCTACTTCGCCTTGCCCTGATTCGCCACCGCGGCCATCTTCGCCGCGATCGCCTCGGCGTCGCCGAGGTAGTAATGGCGCAACGGCTTCAGCTCGTCGTCGAATTCGTACACCAGCGGTACGCCATTGGGAATGTTGAGCTCGACGATCGCCTCGTCGGAGATGCCGTCCAGATACTTCACCAGCGCGCGCAGCGAATTGCCGTGCGCGGCCACCAGCACGCGCTGGCCGGCCTTGATCGCCGGCGCCAGCACCTGGTGCCAGTACGGCAGCACGCGGGCCACGGTGTCCTTCAGGCATTCGGTGTCGGGGATGTCCTTCGGGTCGAGCTTCGCGTAGCGCGGGTCGTGCACCGACTCGTTGGCGGCGCGCTCCAGCGGCGGCGGCGGCACGTCGTAGCTGCGCCGCCAGATCTTCACCTGCTCCTCGCCGTACTTCGCCGCGGTCTCGGCCTTGTTCAGGCCGGTGAGGCCGCCGTAGTGGCGCTCGTTGAGGCGCCAGTCGGTGACCACCGGCAGCCACATCAGGCCCATTTCGTCCTGCACGCCCCACAGCGTGCGCACGGCTCGCTTGAGCACCGAGGTGTGCGCCACGTCGAAGCTGTAGCCGCTTTCGGTCAGCAGGCGGCCCGCCTCGCGCGCCTCGGCCCTGCCCTGCTCGGTGAGGTCGACGTCGGCCCAGCCGCTGAAACGGTTGTCGAGGTTCCACTGCGATTGACCGTGGCGGATCAGGACGAGCTTGTGCATGGCTGCGCTCAGCAAAAACGGGATGAACCGTGAATGGTGCAGTGCAGCCCCGGCAGCGTCAAATCCGCACCCTGCCACAGGTCATGGCAAACCTTTGCCGCTGGGGCGGCATCCTAGGAGTGTGCGCGGCAGAAACCGCCCACGCTCCCAGAGACTCCCACCGACCACGGAGGCTGCCATGCGCCGCATTTCGACCCTTCTTCTCCTGTGCACGTTTGCCTTGCTGCCCGCGCTGGCGGCGGCCCGCGACGGCGACATCGACAAGGTCAACGGCGCGGTACGCGTCGAGGCTGGCCAGCAGGCCGGCAACGTCAGCTCGGTCAACGGCGCGGTCTATGTGGGCGACGGCGCCACCGTGCGCGAGGCCAGCACGGTCAATGGCGCAGTGGAGCTGGGCGACCGCACCCAGGCCACCGCGGTGGACACCGTCAACGGCTCGATCACGCTGGGCGAGGCCAGCAAGGTCAGCGGCGAGGTGAGCGCGGTCAACGGCAGCATCCGCCTGGCGCGCGGCGCCGAGGTCGGCGGCAAGCTGGGCAACGTCAACGGTGCGATCGTGCTGCACGCCGCCCACGTCGCCGGCGGGCTCTCCACGGTAAGCGGCGACATCACCGTGGGTGAGAACTCGCGCGTCGAAGGCGGCATCCTGGTCGACAAGCAGCACGGCTGGTTCAACTTCAACAGCCGCAAGCCGGTGGTGGTGATCGGTCCGCATGCGGTGGTGCAGGGCACGCTGGAGTTCCGCCGCGAGGTGGAACTGAAAGTCAGCGACAGCGCGCAGATCGGCCCGGTAAAGGGCGCCACGGTGGAGAAGTTCAGCGGCGCCACGCCGTAAGGCCGCAGGGCGGGCAGTGCCCGCCCTGCGTACGGGATTGCGTCAGAGCCAGTTGCGCGGCTTCAGGTAGTCGGCCAGTTTCGCCTCGGCGGAGCCGGCTTCCGGCTGGTATGCATACTCGAAGCGCACCCGCGGCGGCAGGCTCATCAGGATCGATTCGGTGCGACCGCCGGACTGCAGGCCGAACAAGGTGCCGCGGTCGTAGACCAGGTTGAACTCCACGTAGCGGCCGCGCCGGTACAACTGGAACTCGCGCTCGCGCTCGCCGTACGGCGTGGCCTTGCGACGTTCGACGATCGGCAGGTAGGCATCGAGGAAACCCTGGCCCACATCGCGGGTGAAGGAGAAGCAGCGCTCGAAGCCGCCCTCGTTCATGTCGTCGTAGAACAATCCGCCCACGCCGCGCGTCTCGTCGCGATGCTTCAGGTAGAAGTACTCGTCGCACCACTGCTTGTAGCGCGGGTAGACGTCGTCGCCGTACGGCGTGCACAGGTCACGCGCCACCGTGTGCCAGTGGCGCACGTCCTCGTCGACCGGATAAAACGGGGTGAGGTCGAAGCCGCCGCCGAACCACCACACCGGCTCCACGCCCTCCTTGCTCGCCTCGAAATAACGCACGTTGGCGTGCGTGGTCGGTACGTGCGGATTCTTCGGGTGCAGCACCAGCGACACGCCGGTGGCGATGAAGCTGCCGCCGGCCAGCTCCGGCCGGTGCGCGGTGGCGCTGGGCGGCAGCTGGTGCCCGTGCACGCGCGAGAAGTTCACCCCGGCCTGCTCGAACACCGCGCCATCGCGCAGTACGCGAGTGCGCCCGCCGCCGCCCGCCGTGCGCGTCCACGCATCCTCGACGAAGCGCGCGCCGCCATCGGCCTGCTCGATCGCGGCGCAGATGCGGTCCTGCAGTTCGCGCAGGAAGGTTTCGGCAAGGTCGGCTTGTGCACTCATCGTCTGGCCCGAAAGATTCGATGGAGCCAAGCTTAGCAAGCAGCCGTGCGCGACCGGCTGCGGTGCAGCGCCGCGCCGCCCTGATCCGGCGCAGCTCAACTGATGCGTGCGGCCATGCGCGCGTGGCCGATCAACCGCGCCCAGCGCATGCCGATGTCGATCCACATCAGGTAGCCCGCCTCCAGCACCAGCCGGCCGAGGTAACGCGCATGCCGCGGCAGCGACGGCTCCGCCGCCACGGCCATGCTGTCGAAGCCGAGCCGCCGCGCCAGCAGCAGGCAGCGCGCGAGGTGGTAGCGGCTGGTCACCAGGGCCACCGGCGGCAGGCTTCCCTGTTCCAGCAGCAGCCGGCGCGCATGGCGCAGGTTCTCCAGCGAGTCGATCGAATCCTGTTCGAGCTCCACGCGCACGTCGCCGGTCAGCTCGTGCTGGCGCAACCAGGCCTCGCCGGCAGCGGCCTCGCTCAGCTCGCTGCCGCTGCAACCGCCGAGCAGCAGCAGATGATCGGTCTGTTGCTGCCGTGCCAGGACCAGCGCGCGCTGCAGGCGCTGCCGGTAATCATGGCCGGGCGCGTCATGTTCCAGCCGGCGGCCGAACACCAGCACGGTCATCCGTCGCGGCGGCGACAGCGGGCTGCGCGTGGCGATGCGCCATACATGGACCAGATAGCCGAGCCAGACCAGGCCGGCACTGAGCACCACGACCAGCCCGGTGACCACTGCCGCATGCAGCACGTCGGCGTCGCGCAAGTATTTCGAGGGTTTTCGCGGGGCGGACACGCCAAGGCATCGTCGGTGCGGGAGACGCGACAGCTTAACGGTGTACGACGTTCGCGGCATCTTCATGCCGTGCTGGCGACGATCGGACTCCGCCAATGGTCGCAGGCTAGGCAAGCTGCAGGGCGACCGCTAGGCTTTCGCGATGCCTCATGTGATGACACCTCTCGCGGTCACCGCGCACACCGCCACGTCGGCACTCGGCCACGGGCTCGACGCCCAGCTCGACGCGTTGCGCGGCGAGCGCAGCGGCCTGCGTCCGAACGATTTCAGCAGTGCGCCGCTGGCATGCTGGATCGGCCGCGTCGATGGCCTGGAAACCGCCGCGCTGCCCGCCGCGCTCGCGTCATGGGATTGCCGCAACAACCGGCTGGCCTGGCTCGGCCTGAACCAGGACGGTTTCCTTGATCGCGTGCATGCCGCGCGCGCGCGTTACGGCGCCAGCCGCGTCGCCCTGCTGCTGGGTACCTCGACCGCCAGCATCGGCGCCACCGAGGAGGCGTATCGGCGGCTCGACGCGGATGGCGGTTTCCCCGACGACATGCTGCGCGCGGCGATCCACACGCCACATTCGCTGGCTGCCTTCGTGGCCGCGGCACTGGCACTGGAAGGGCCGTGCCTGACCGTCTCCACCGCCTGCTCGTCCAGTGCCAAGGTGTTCGCCAGCGCCGAGCGGATGCTGCGGCTGGGTCTGATCGACGCGGCCGTGGTCGGCGGCGTGGATACCCTGTGCGACAGCGTGCTGTTCGGCTTCAATGCGCTGGAACTGGTCTCGCCCGGGCCGTGCCGGCCGTTCGACGCGGCGCGCAACGGCATCTCGATCGGCGAGGCGGCCGGCTTCGCCCTGCTGGAGCGGATCGACGCCGCGCCCGACGCGACGCGGCTGCTCGGCTACGGCGAAGCCAGCGACGCGCACCACATGTCCACGCCGCATCCGCAAGGACTCGGTGCGGAGTTGGCATTGAACGATGCGCTGGCGCGTGCCGGGCTCGATCCCGCGCAAGTCGGCTACATCAACCTGCACGGCACCGCCAGCCAGAAGAACGACGAAGTGGAAGCGGCGCTGGTCGGCCGTGCCTTCCCCGCCACCACCCGGGCCAGTTCGACCAAGGGCTTCACCGGCCACACGCTGGGCGCGGCGGGCATCGTCGAAGCCACCGTGGCGCTGCAGGCGATCGAGCACGATCTGGTGCCCGGGAATCTCGGCGTCGACACGCCCGACCCGATCTGCGGCGCGCAGTTCGCGTGGCGCAACGAGCAGCGGCACATCGACGTGGCGCTCAGCAACTCGTTCGGCTTCGGCGGCAACAACGCCTGCCTGGCCTTCGCCCGCGCGGGATTCGCCGCATGAGCGACCTGCGCGTCCATGTCGAGGGCGTCGGCCTGTGGTCGCCGCAGCTGGCCGACTTCGCGGCGTTGCGCAGCGTGCTCGCGGGCGAAACGCCTGCGCCTGCGCCGGTGCGGCCGGCCGCGGCCACGCTGCCGGCGAACGAACGCCGCCGTGCCCCGGCCAGCGTGCTGCTGGCGATCGAGGTGGCGGGCCAGGCGGTGGCGATGAGCGGCCGCGACGCCGCCACGCTGGCCTGCGTGTTCGCCTCCGCCCATGGCGACCAGCCGATCACCGACTACATGTGCGCCACCTTGGCGCGCGCGCCGGCCGAGTTGTCGCCGATCCGCTTCCACAACTCGGTGCACAACGCCGCCGTCGGCTACTGGACCATCGCCACCGGCTGCCACGCGCCATCCACCGCGATAGCCGCGCAGGCGGCCAGTTTCGGTGCCGGCCTGCTCGAGGCGGCCAGCCAGGTGCTGGCCGATGAGCGCCCGGTGCTGCTGGTGTGCAGCGACAGCGAAGGCAGCGGCCCGCTGACGGAAGTCACCGGCAGCAACCAACCGTTCGGCTGTGCACTGGTGCTGGCGCCCGCCGCAAGCGCGGCCACGCTGGCCCGGCTCGACCTGCGACTGGTCCCGCCGCAGCCCGACGATGCCTTGCCGGAGCCTCTGGCCGCTTGGCGCAGAACCAATCCGTCGGCCAGCAGCCTGGCCCTGCTCGCCTTGCTGGCCGGCAATGCGGGATCATGCCGGCTGGCCGCCGCCCCCGCGCTGGGATTGCAGATCGCCATGGAGAAGGTCGCGTGAATACATCCGCCGCACGCTGGTGCGTATTGATTCCCTGCCTCAACGAAGAGGCGGCGATCCGCGCCGTGATCGAATCCGTACTCGCGTTGAACGTGCCGGTGATCGTGATCGACGACGGCTCGGACGACCGCACGCCGGAAATCGTCGCCAGCCTGCCGGTGACGCTGCTGCGCCACGAGCGACGCTGCGGCAAGGGCGAGGCGCTGCGCCAGGGCTTTCGCGAGGCGCTGCGCCGCGGCTACGACGCCGTGCTGACGATGGACGGCGACGGCCAGCATCTGGCCAGCGACATCCCGCGCATCGTCGCCGCCGCCGTGCGCTACCCGCAACACATCGTGATCGGCGCGCGGCTGCTGGACAAGGCGCAACAACCGAAAGGCCGTCGCCGCGCCAACGCGGTCGCCGACTGGGGCATCTCGTGGGCCTGTGCCCAGCCGGTGGCGGACACCCAGAGCGGCCAGCGCTGGTATCCGCGCGAAGCACTGGAACTGGTCGACCTGACCGCGGAAAACTTCGTGTTCGAGGCCGCCATCCTGATCGCCGCCTCGCGCGAAAAGAACCTCGGCATCGTCTCGGTGCCGATCGCCTCGCGCTACCACGGCGCGTTCCGCCCCAGCCACCTGAAACCGGTGCGCGACGTCACCCGCATCACCACCTACACCATCGGCCGGGTGATCCATTACGGCGACATCATTGCGAGCTATCGCCGCTCGCGGGCGCGGCCGCAGGTGGTCGAGGAAGCCGTGCCGGCAGCCTAGGGCTCAGTCCGGCAGCAGCGCCTGGCCGAGCTGGCGCAAGGCATCGGGATCGAGCAGTTCCAGTTCGCGACCCTCGATGCGGATCAGCTTCTGGCTGCGGAAGCGGCTCAGCACGCGGCTCACCGTTTCGGCGGCCAGCCGCAGGTAGTTGGCGATGTCGCCGCGCGACATGCTGAGGTGGAAGCGGGTGGCGGAGAAGCCGCGTGCGGCATAGCGCCCGGCCAGGTCCATCAGGAACGCCGCCATGCGCTCGTCCGCGCTGTGGTCGCCGGCCAGCAGGCTGGCGCTGCCCAGTTCCTTGCTCAACAGGCGGAACAGGTGCTTCTGCACCGCCGGGATGCGCGAGGCCAGCGCGCTCATCGCGGGGAAGGAGAAGCGGCAGAAGAACGAGGTATCCAGCGCCACCGCGTCGCACGGGAAATGCTCGGGGTAGATCGCGTTGAGGCCGATCACCTCGCCGGGCAGGTAGAAACCCAGCACCTGCTCGCGGCCCTCCTTGTCCACCATGCGGGTTTTGACGGTGCCGCTGCGCACGGCGAAGATCGCGCGGAACGGATCGCCGGTGCGGAAGATGTGTTCGCTGGCACGGAACGGCCCGACGTGCTCGACCAGGCATTGCAACTGCGCCAGCTCGGGCTTGTTGTAGCCGGCGGCGATGCAGGCACTGGAAAACGCGCAGGTGCCGCAGAAGTGCGCCTCGTCGCCGTCGTCGGCAATCGGGTTGGGCGGCTCGGGCAGGCGCCCTGCCGGGTGCTTGGAATCCATGATGCGATCGGGTTGCCTGGTCGGAGCTGCGTGGATCAGATCACGCGCGAATAGCGCGCCGCCTGTGCCTTGTCGTCGAGATAGGCGTCGAAGCACATAGCGATGATACGCAACAGCAGACGGCCCCGCGAGGTCACCCGCACCTCGCGCGCGTCGTCCTCCACCAAACCGTCGGCCACCAGCGGCGCGAGGCGTTCGCGCGCGCGCGCGAAATATTCGTCGAACAGCAGCCGATGGCGCGCGCCGAACTGCTGCTTGTCGACCACCCCGTGGCACATCAGCTCGCCGATCAGCTCGCGCCGGATCAGGTCGTCCTCGTCCAGTTCCAGCCCGCGTGCCACCGGCAGGCGGCCGGCATCCAGCGCCCCGTAATAGCCCATCAGGTCGCGCGCGTTCTGGCTGTAGCTGTCGCCGATGCGGCCGATCGCGCTGACGCCCAGCCCCACGATGTCGCAATGGCCGTGGGTCGAATAACCCTGGAAATTGCGTTGCAGCGTGCCGGCGCGCTGCGCCAGCACCAGTTCGTCGGTGGCCTTGGCGAAGTGGTCCATGCCGACATAGACGTAACCCGCCGCCGACAGCTGCGCCACCGCGCGACCGAACAGCGCCAGTCGCGTGGCAGCATCGGGCAGGTCGGCGGCGGCGATCTGCCGCTGCGCCTTGAACATCTCCGGCAGGTGCGCGTAGCCGTAGACGGCCACCCGATCCGGGTCGAGCGAGACCACCTGCTCCAGCGTGCGGCTGAAGCCGTCGACGGTCTGCAGCGGCAGGCCGTAGATCAGGTCCACGCTGGTCGAGCGGAACCACGACTTGCGCGCCGCGTCGAGCACCTCGCGGGTCTGCTCGAAACTCTGGATGCGGTTGACCGCTTCCTGCACCGCCGGATCGAAATCCTGGATGCCCACCGAAATGCGGTTGAAACCCAGCTCGCCCAGACCGTGCACGTAGGCACCGTCGGCGAAGCGCGGGTCGATCTCGATGCCGAACTCGCGATCCGCCGCCCGGCTGAAGCTGAAATGCCGCGCCAGCGATTCCAGCAGTTCGCCCATCTGGCGGATATCGAGGAAGTTGGGCGTGCCGCCGCCGAAGTGCAGCTGGCGCACCGGGCGGTCGCGGTCGAACAGCGGCGCGATCAGCTCGATCTCGCGGTACAGCCGTTCGAGGTAGCGGTCGGCCTGGCTGCGGTCGCGCGTGATGATGCGGTTGCAGCCGCAGTAGAAGCACGGGCTCATGCAGAACGGCACGTGCACGTACAGCGACAGCGGACGCGGGATCGGCTCCTCGTTGGAAGCCCGGATCACTCCGCGCAACACCGCTTCGTCGAAGTCGCTCTTGAACTGCGGCGCCGTCGGATAGCTGGTGTAGCGCGGGCCGGCCACGTCGTAACGGGCGATCAGCGCGGGGTCGAAGTCGGGAGGTTCGATGGGAGTGGTCATGGAGCGAGTCTGTCCACCGCCATGTCCGCCCGCCTTGATCCGCGTCAACCCGGCGGGACTCGCGTCAACCTGCCGCAGCGTTTTTGATGCAGGGAATGGAGAATAGGGAATCGAGAATCGGGGAAACACGCACGCCGAGGGGCTCCCGCTGGCGAAAGGCTTCACACGCAGGCATCGCCCCTTCTCGGTGAAGCGCTTGGCTCGCGCGGCGTGTCGACGGGCATGATGCCCTATTCCCTATTCCCTATTCCCTATCCCCCATTCCCGGCCTTTCAGCGCTTGGGCGGCTCCACCTGCTGCTCGATGGATCCGAAGATCGAGGCGCCGGCGGCGTCGGTGACATCGATCTTCAGGCGGTCGCCATACTTCAGGAAGGGCGTCGACGGCTTGCCGTCGCGCAGGGTTTCCACGGTGCGCTGCTCGGCCAGGCAAGAGGCGCCCTTGCCGGTGTCCTGGTTGGCGATGGTGCCGGAGCCGACGATGGTGCCGGCGGTCAGCGGCCGCGTCCTGGCCACGTGCGCCACCAGTTGGGCAAACGAGAACTGCATGTCCACGCCGCACTCGGCCTCGCCGAACCACTTGCCGTTCAGCCAGGTGCGCATCGGCAAGTGCAGCTTGTCGCCGGCCCAGGCCTCGCCCAGTTCGTCAGGGGTCACCAGCACCGGCGACAGCGCCGAACGCGGTTTGCTCTGCAGGAAGCCGAAGCCCTTGGCCAGCTCGCCGGGGATCAGCCCGCGCAGGCTGACGTCATTGACCAGGCCGATCAGCTGGATGTGTGCGGAGGCCTGCACCGGCGTGACCGCCATCGGCACGTCGTCAGTGACCACCACCACTTCCGCTTCCAGGTCGATGCCGAAATCCTCGCTGGGCACCACCACCGGATCGCGCGGGCCGAGGAAGCCCGCGCTGGTGGCCTGGTACATCAGCGGGTCGGTGTAGAACGAAGCCGGCACCTCGGCGCCACGCGCCTTGCGCACGCGCTCCACGTGCGGCAGGTAGGCGCTGCCGTCGACGAACTCGTAGGCGCGCGGCAGCGGCGAAGCCAGCGTGCGGACATCCAGCGCGAACGCGCCGGCGGCGGCGCCCGCGTTCAACTCGTCCGACAACGCATTCAGCCGCGGCGCCGCGTTCGACCAGTCGTCCAGCGCCGCCTGCAGCGTCGGCGCGATGCCGTCCGCCTTCACTGCGCGGGAGAGATCGCGGCTGACCACCACCAGCGTGCCGTCGCGGCCGCCTTCCTTGAGAGATCCGAGTTTCATCGTGCTGCCTTGTATGTGCTTCGTGGATGGACGGCCGTCACGGCGCGAAATGCTTGGCGATGCCCTGCCAGCATTCGTAGTAGTTCTGCTGCAACTGCGGCGCGTCCAGCGCCTGCTGCGTGGGCCGGATCACCTTGCGCGTCTCGAACATGAAGGCCATGGTGGCGGTGATCACGTCCGGCTTGGACAGGTCGGCGTTGGACGCCTTCTCGAACGTCGCCGCATCCGGCCCGTGGCCGCTCATGCAATTGTGCAGCGAGGCGCCGCCGGGCACGAAGCCCTCGGCCTTGGCATCGTACACGCCGGCGATCAGGCCCATGAACTCGCTGGCCACGTTGCGGTGGAACCACGGCGGGCGGAAGGTGTGCTGCGCCACCAGCCAGCGCGGCGGGAAGATCGCGAAGTCGACGTTGGCGGTGCCGGCGGTGTCGCTGGGCGAGGTCAGCACGGTGAAGATCGACGGATCGGGATGGTCGACGCTGATCGAACCGATCGTGTTGAAGCGGCGCAGGTCGTACTTGTACGGCGCGTAGTTGCCGTGCCAGCCGACCACGTCCAGCGGCGAATGACCGATCTTCGCGCTCCACAACGCACCCTGGAACTTGGCCACCAGCTCGAACGCGCCCTCGACGTCCTCGTATGCCGCCACCGGCGTCAGGAAGTCGCGCGCATTGGCCAGGCAGTTCGAGCCGATCGGGCCGAGATCCGGCAGCCGCAACAGCGCGCCGAAGTTCTCGCAGACGTAGCCACGCGCCTCGCCGTCGAGCAGGTCGACGCGGAACCGCACCCCGCGCGGAATCACCGCGATCTCCTGCGGCTCGATCTCGATCACGCCCAGCTCGGTGGCCAGCCGCAGCCGACCCTGCTGCGGCACGATCAACAACTCGCCGTCGGCGTCGTGGAAGAAGCGCCCCTGCATCGAACGATTGGCCGCGTACAGGTGAATGCCGATGCCGGCCTGCTCCGCCGGCCCGCCGTTGCCGGCCAGGGTGACCAGACCGTCGATGAAATCCGTCGGCTGTGTCGGCAGCGGCAGCGGATCCCAGCGCAACTGGTTCGGCGTCGCCGGCGCCTCGTCGAAACGGTTGTGGAAGCGCGCGTGCGCCAGCGGCTGGAACGGCTCGTGCACCGCCGCCGGGCGGATCCGGTACAGCCAGCTGCGCCGGTTCAGGTGCCGCGGCGCGGTGAACGCGGTGCCGGACAGCTGCTCGGCGTAGAGCCCGTGCGCCACGCGCTGCGGCGAGTTCTGGCCGACCGGCAGCACGTCGGGGATCGCTTCACTGGCGAATTCGTTGCCGAAGCCGGATTGGTAACCCTTGCCCACGATCGTTGCCATGCACCGCTCCTTCAGAGGAAACCGCGCTTCATCTGGTCGCGCTCGATCGACTCGAACAGCGCCTGGAAATTGCCCTCGCCGAAACCCTCGTTGCCCTTGCGCTGGATGATCTCGAAGAAGATCGGGCCGATGCAGTTCTGGGTGAAGATCTGCAGCAGCAGGCGCTTCTTCGTCTCCATGTCGGCGTCGATCAGGATCTTGTTCCTGGCCAGCCGCGGCACGTCTTCGCCGTGGTTCGGGATGCGCTCGTCGATCACCTCGAAATAGGTGTCGGGCGTATCGAGGAATTCCACGCCCGCCTCGCGCATCTTTTCCACCGTGGCATAGATGTCGTCGGTGAAGCAGGCAATGTGCTGGATGCCTTCGCCGTGGTAGGCGTCGAGGTATTCGTTGATCTGGCTCTTGGGGTCGTTCGATTCGTTCAGCGGGATGCGCACGATGCCGTCCGGCGCGGTCATCGCCTTGGACACCAGGCCAGTCTTGGCGCCCTTGATGTCGAAGTAGCGGATCTCGCGGAAGTTGAACAGCTTCTCGTAGTAGTCCGACCACTTCTGCATGTTGCCGAAATGCAGGTTGTGGGTGAGATGGTCGATGAAGGTGAGGCCGAACCCGGTCGGGTTCTGTTCCGCGCCTGCGATCGCCTCGTAGTCGGCGTCGTAGATGCTGCCGACGTCGCCGTAGCGGTCGACCAGGTACAACATGCAGTCGCCGATGCCCTTGATGACCGCCGCGTTGACCGCCTTGCTCGCTTCCTTGTGGCCGACCTGCTCGCCGCCGTTGTCCAGCACCGCCTGCAGCACCTGCGCGCCGGGCTTGCGGAAGCGGATGGCGAAGCCGCAGGCGCAGGGGCCATGGGCCTTGGCGAAATCCGCGGCGAAGGAATCGGGATCCTCGTTCACCAGGAAGTTCACGCCGTTCTGCCGATACACGGTGATCGGCCGCGACCTGTGCTTCAGCACCGCCGTGAAGCCCATCCGCCTGAACAGTTGGTGCAGCTCCCCGGCGCGGCCGACGGGCGCGGCGAACTCGACGAATTCGAAGCCGTCGATTCCCATCGGGTTGTCGAACGTGCTGACCTGCATGCCAAGGTTGGGCTGGGCGTTCATGGCGCTCTCCTGATTGTCGGTGCACGATGGCCGCTCACAAGCATGCCATCACCGCTGGTAGTCCTTCGTTATAGTTACAATTGAAACCAATTGCAAGGAACCCGCCCCATGTCCCTACGCCACAAGAGCGCCCCGGCCAGCGCCGAGCACGCACCGTTGCAACTGGAGCATTTCCTGCCGTATCGACTGTCGATCCTGTCCAACACGATCAGTCAGACGATCGCCGACGACTACCAGAGCCGCCATGATCTCTCGGTGACGGAGTGGCGGGTGATGGCAGTGCTGGCGCGCTTCGAGGGGCTGTCCGCGCGCGAGGTGGCCGAGCGCACGGCGATGGACAAGGTGGCGGTGAGCCGCGCGCTGGCGCGCCTGGTTGCCGCGGGCCGGGTGGATCGCGCGGTACACGACAACGACAAGCGCCGCTCCGTGCTCAAGCTCAGCGCTGCCGGCTGGACCATCCACGACGACGTCGCCCCGATGGCCCGCGCGCGCGAACGCGAGGTGCTGGCCAAGCTCGATCCCGAGGAGCGCCAGTGGCTGGAGCGGATCCTGGACAAGTTGCTTGCTTGAGGGCCGGGAATAGGGAATAGGGAATAGGGAATAGAGAATCGTCAAAGCTGGCACCGTGGCGCTCTTCCCATTCCCTATTCCCTACTCCCAGCCTCACCTCACCCCGTGCATCAACCGGTTCACCAGCGGCGCGATGGCCAGCAGCAGCACGCCGGCGCCGAGCAGCAGCCAGAAACTGAAGGTGAAACCATCGAGCGCGGCGCTGGCAGTGAGGCCGTGGGTGCCGGTGATGCGGCTGGCGAACAGGCCGGACAGGTTGCCGCCCACCGCCAGCGACAGAAACCAGCCGCCCATCGCAAAGCCCACCAGCTTCGGCGGCGCCAGCTTGGTCACCATCGACAGGCCGATCGGCGACAGGCACAGCTCGCCCAGGGTCTGCATCACGTAGCACAGCACCAGCGGCCAGAACGGGATCAGCCCGTCGGTGCCGAGCAGCCGGCCCAGCGCGTACACCAGCACCAGGAACCCCAGCGCATTGAAGACCAGGCCTAGGCCGAACTTGCGCGGGATCGAGGGTTCGCGCCGGCGCCTGTCCAGCCATGCCCACACCAGCGCCACCAGCGGCGCGAACACGATGATGGCCAGCGGGCTCACCGACTGGAACCAGCCCACCGGAAACGCCCAGCCGCCGAACATCCGGCGGTCCACCAGGTTCTCGGCGAGGAAATTGAAGGTGGTGCCGAGCTGGTAGTAGAACATCCAGAACAGCACGTTGAAGGCGAAGATGATCAGCATCGCGACCACCCGTTGCGTCTGCACCCTGCCGTGCCGCGCCGCTTCCGTCAGCAGCATCGCCGCCACCACCACGAACAGCGCGCCGAGCACCCATTGCAGGCCCCGCGCGCCAATGCCCGAGAGCAGCCAGTACACCAGCGGCACCGCGGCCAGCGCGCCGGCCACCACCCACAGCACGCGCAGTCGGCTTTCCGCGCCGGGCGCGGGCCGGCCCACGCCCTTGAGCTGGCGCCGGCCGGACCAGAACCACAGCAGGCTGAGCAGCATGCCCACGCCGGCGGTGACGAACACCAGCCGGTAATTCTGCTCCAGCGGCGTGTCGGTGAACTGCGCGGCCATCCAGCCGGTGAGCAGCGGCGCGATCAGCGCGCCGGCATTGATGCCCATGTAGAACAGGGTGAAGCCGCGGTCGCGGCGCGGATCGTCGCGGCCGTAGAGCTGGCCCACCATCGAGGAAATATTCGGCTTGAACAGGCCGTCACCGACGATCACCAGCGCCAGTCCGAGCAGCAACATGACGCGATCGGGCAGCGCCAGCACGAACAGTCCCGCCGCCATCACCGCCGCACCGAGCAGGATCGTGCGCTGGTAGCCGATCAGCTTGTCCGCCACCCAGCCACCGAAGATGCCGGTGCCGTAGATCAGCGCGGTGTACGAACCGAAGATCGCGCTGGCCCAGGCCTGGCCCGAGCTGTCGCCGTGGTAGAACTCGGCCACGATGTACAGCGCCAGCGCCCAGCTCACGCTGTAGAACGCGAAGCGCTCCCAGAACTCGGTCATGAACAGCATCCACAGCGGACGCGGATGGCCGAGCAGTTGCGGGTAATCGGGTGTCGAGACGACGTCGGCGCTGCAGGTCTGGCTCATGCAAGTCCTTCATCGGCATGCGTGAGGCTGCCGCAAGCGGCCAGATGTAACCGGGCGCCTGGCATGGCGTCAATGGCTGGGAAGCGGGGAATAGGGAATGGGGAATAGGGAATCGGAAGAGCGGCGCGACGCTGTCGCTTTGCCTATTCCCCATTCCCTACTCCCTATTCCCGGCCCTCAGCGCACCCCATGCATCAGCTTGTTGATCAACGGCGCGATCAGGAACAGCAGCACGCCACCACCGAGCAGGATCCAGAAGCCGGAGGTGTAGCCGGACAACGCCGAGTCCACCGTCATGCCGGTGTCGCCGCTGACGTGGGCGGCGAACAGGCCGGCCAGGTTGTTGCCGATCGCGGTGGACAGGAACCAGCCGCCCATGCCCAGCCCGACCAGCCGCACCGGCGCCAGCTTGGTCACCATCGACAGGCCGATCGGCGACAGGCACAGCTCGCCGGCGGTCTGCAGCACGTAGCACAGCACCAGCGTCCACAGCGGGATCATGCCGTTGTCGCCGACCAGGCTGGACAGCGCATACATGAGCACCGCGAAACCCAGCGCGTTGCCGATCAGGCCCAGGCCGAACTTGCGCGGGATCGAGGGCTCGATGCGCCGCTTGTCCAGCCAGCCCCAGGCCAGCGCGATCAGCGGCGCCAGCAGCACGATCGCCACGGGGTTGACCGACTGGAACCAGCCGATCGGGAACATCCAGCCGCCCAGGTCGCGGTCGACGATGTGCTGGGCCAGGAAGTTGAACGAGCTGCCGGCCTGCTCGAAGAACATCCAGAACAGCACGTTGAAGGTGAAGATGATCAGCATCGCGATCACCCGCTGGATCTGCACGCGTCCGGTGCGGATCGCCTCGATCACCAGCATCACGCCCACGCCCAGGAACAGCGCGGTAAGCAGCCACTGCAGCACCACCGCGCCGGCGCGATCCATCAGCAGGTACACCAGCGGGATCGCCACCAGCACGCCGATCGCCACGTACACCACGCGCATCGGGTTGGCCATCTCCGGCGAGGGCCGGCCGATCGGGCCGAGCTGGCGCCGGCCGAACCAGAACCACACCAGGCTGATCAGCATGCCCACGCCGGAAGCGGCGAACACCACGTGGTAGTTGTGGTGGCCGGGCGTGCCAAACACCTTGTTGGCGAGGACGCTGGTGAGGATCGGGGCGATCAGCGCGCCGGCGTTGATGCCCATGTAGAACAGGGTGAAGCCGCGGTCGCGGCGTGAATCACCGGGCGCGTAGAGCTGGCCCACCATCGAGGAGATGTTCGGCTTGAACAGGCCGTTACCGACGATGACGGTGGCCAGTCCGAGCATGAACACCACATGGTTCGGCACCATCACCATGAACAGGCCGGCCGCCATCACCACCGCGCCGAGCAGGATCGAGCGCTGGTAGCCGAGGATCTTGTCGGCCACGTAGCCGCCGAACACCGCGGTGGCGTAGACCAGCGCGAGATACGCGCCGTAGGTGCGGCTGGCGTCCGCCTGGCCGGCGTCGTTGCCGTCGTAGAACTGCGCCACGATGTACAGCGTGAGCGCCCAGCGCATGCCGTAGAACGCGAAGCGCTCCCAGAACTCCGACATGAACAGCATCCACAGCGGGCGCGGATGGCCAAGCAGTTGCGGGTATTCCGGCAGCGGCGCGGCCGTGGAGTTGCTGGTCGTCATGGAGTTCCCGTGAGGTGATGCGCCGGCTGCGGCCGGCGTGATCGCAAGATATTGCGTCGAAGATGTAACCGGCCCACGCCGCGCCGTCAACCCGCGGCACATCGACGCGTCATCGCCATCACCACGCTTCGTCGCACAACGAAACCTCGCTGCGGCCGCCGACTTACACTGCGCGCATGCGCAAGACCGTCTGGCCCGAGCACCTGTTCAAACCCGCCGCGGCACTGGCCGAACCCAGCCGCGCCGCGATGCTCGCGGCCCTGCTGGATGGCGTCGCCCTGCCCGCCGGCGAGCTGGCCGAATTGGCCGGCATCAGTGCCGCCACCGCCAGCGCGCACCTGGCCCGACTGGTCGCCGAGGGCTTCGTCGCGGTCGAGCCGCAAGGCCGCCACCGCTACTACCGGCTGGCCAACGCCGAGGTGGCCGCCGCACTGGAAGCGATGGCCTGCCTGATGCCGCGGCCGCCGCCGCGCCAGCGGCCGGGCGATCCCGCGCTGTGGCGTGCGCGTTTGTGTTACCACCATCTGGCCGGCCAGCTCGGCGTGCGGTTGCGCGAGTCGCTGCTGCAACGCGGTTGGCTGCAGCTCGACGGCGACGGTTGCGGCCTCAGCCGGGCGGGACGCGACGCCCTGCAGCGACTCGACCTGCTGGCCGCCGACAGCCCGGAAATCCCGAGCGGCCGGCTATGCCTGGACTGGACCGAGCGTCGCCACCACGTCGGCGGCACGCTGGGCCGCGACCTGGCGCACGGCATGATCGAGCGGGTCGGCTGGCTGCGCCGGCATCCGCGCAGTCGCGTGCTGACCCCCACGCCGCTCGGTCTGGCGGCGCTGGCGCGCGAGTTCGGCATCGAGGCTGATGCGCTCAACGCCGGTGTTTCCGGCTGAGCGAGTCGCTGCGGTCAAACGCCGAGTTCGGTGCGCACGTCCAGCAGCTCGGGGAAGAACTCCAGGTCCAGCGCCTTCTTCAGGAAACTCACCCCCGACGAACCGCCGGTACCGCGGCGATGGCCGATGATGCGCTCCACCGTCTTCATGTGGCGGAAGCGCCACAGCTGGAAGCTCTCCTCCACGTCCACCAGCTGCTCGCACAGGTGGTACTCCGGCCAGAACTGCGCGCGGCCCTCGTAGATGCGCTTGAGTACCGGCAGCAGGCCCGCGTTGCGCCGGTAGGGCTGCGTCCAGTCGCGCTCGAGCAGCTCGGCCGGCACCGCATGGCCGCGGCGCGACAGGTAGCGCAGGAACTCGTCGTACAGGCTGGGCGCCTCCAGCACCGCGCGCAGTTCGGCCTGCGCGGCCGGGTCATGCGCGAACACCTTGAGCATGCCGGCATTCTTGTTGCCGAGGGTGAACTCGATCTTGCGGTACTGCAGCGACTGGAAGCCCGAGGACGGCCCCAGCACGCCGCGGAACTCCAGGTACTCCGACGGCGTGAGCGTCTCCAGCACCGCCCATTGCTCGAACAGCTGGCGCTGCACCTGCTTCACCCGCGCCAGGATCTTCAGGCAGGCATCGACGTCGTCGCGCTTCAGATGCGCCACCGCGGCGGTGAGCTCGTGCAGCATCAGCTTCATCCACAGCTCGGCCACGTGGTGCTGCACGATGAACAGCATCTCGTCGTGATGCGGCGGCTGGCTCAACGGCTGCTGCGCCGACAGCAGAGTGCCCAGCTGCAGATAGCCGCCGTAGGTGATCTGGCCGTTGAGGTCGGTCTGGATGCCCGCTTCGAGATCGCGCTGGTTGTCGCTCATGGCCTGCGTCACGGCTGTGGAAAAAACCATGGTAACGGTTGCGGCCGCGATCGCACCTGATCCAGGACAGGGCGCAGCGCCGATCCAGCGACCAGGATCCGGCCCGCGACACCATTCCGTACGCCGACGCATGCTGCACCGTACCTTGCAGCGCAACATGCCCGCCTGTTATCAAGCGCGGTCTTGTCCGACCGTTTTCGCGTTCATCGCGGGACGATCGCCGGCCAGCCCCCTTTCCTCACTCCGGAGCGAGTCGTGACCATCGCCGCCAAGTTTGAAATCGAATACCTGCAGTACCTCGATGCTGATGGCAAGCAGGTACGCAAGGACCTGCCCGAGTTCGCCAAGGATCTCGACCACATGGTCGAGCTGTACAAGCTGATGCTGTCCACCCGCGTGTTCGACGCCAAGTCGATCGCGCTGCAGCGCACCGGCAAGCTCGGTACCTATGCCAGCTGCCTCGGCCACGAGGCGGCCCATGTCGGCATCGGCAGCGCGATGAAGCCCGAGGACGTCTACGCGCCCAGCTACCGCGAATACGGCGCGCAGTTGTACCGCGGCGTGCAGCCGCGCGAGGTGTACATGTACTGGGGCGGCGACGAACGCGGCAACGACTACCAGAAGGAGCCCGCGCGCCACGACTTCGCGTGGAGCGTGCCGATTGCCACGCAGTGCCTGCATGCGGCCGGCAGCGCGCTCGCGTTCAAGATCCGCGGCGAGAAGCGCGTGGCGGTGTGCACCATCGGCGACGGCGGCTCGTCCAAGGGCGACTTCTACGGAGCCATCAACATGGCCGGCGCACGCGACCTGCCGCTGGTGGCGGTGATCGTCAACAACCAGTGGGCCATCTCGGTGCCGCGCAAGATCCAGTCCGGTGCAAAGACACTGGCGCAGAAGGGCATCGCGGCGGGCCTTTATTCGATCCAGGTGGACGGCAACGACATCATCGCCGTGCGCAAGGCGATGGAGGATGCACTCGAGCGCGCACGCAACGGCGAAGGCGGCAGCGTGCTGGAGCTGGTCACCTACCGTCTGGGCGACCACACCACGGCCGACGACGCGCGCCGCTACCGCGGCAAGGACGAGGTCGACGAAGCCTGGGCCAAGGAGCCGATGAAGCGCCTGCGCAACTGGCTGGTCGCGAAGAAAGTGTGGGACGACGCGAGGGAAGAGGCCTGGAAGGCCGAATGCGACGAGTGGATGGACAACGAGGTCAATGCGTATCTGGAGACCAGGACCCAGCCGGTATCGGCGATGTTCGACTACATCTTCGCCGAGATCCCCGCCGACCTCGCCAAACAGCGCGACGCCGTCGTCGCACGCGAAAACAAGGATCACTGAGTCATGGCACAGATCACTCTCATCGAAGCAGTCACCCAGGCGCTCGCCTACGAAATGAGGCACGACGACTCGGTCGTGGTGCTGGGCGAGGACGTCGGCGTCAACGGCGGCGTGTTCCGCGCCACCCAGGGCCTGCAGGAAAAGTTCGGCGAGTGGCGCGTGATCGACACGCCGCTGGACGAAATGACCATCGCCGGCGTCACCGTCGGCATGGCCGTGCAGGGCATGAAGCCGGTGGCCGAAGCGCAGTTCGAGGGCTTCATCTACCCGATGATGGAGCACATCGCCTGCCACGCGGCGCGCATGCGCAACCGCACCCGCGGCCGCCTGACCGTGCCGGCCGTGTGGCGCGCGCCGTGGGGCGGCGGCATCCGCGCACCGGAACATCATTCGGAAGCGAACGAGCACCTGTTCACCAACATCCCCGGCCTGCGCGTGGTGCTGCCCTCCTCGCCGGCGCGTGCCTACGGCCTGCTGCTGGCCGCGATCCGCGACCCCGATCCGGTGATCTTCTTCGAGCCCAAGCGGATCTACCGCCAGTACAAGGAAGAGGTGCCCGACGACGGCGAGGCGCTGCCGCTGGATGTGTGCTTCGTGCTGCGCGACGGCACCGACGTGACCATCGTCAGCTGGGGCGCGCAGGTGAAGGAAGCGCTGGAGGCGGCCGATGCGCTGGCCGAGGAAGGCATCAGCGCCGAGGTGATCGACGTGGCCACGCTGACCCCGCTGGACTTCGACACCATCGCCGAGTCGGTACAGAAGACCGGCCGCTGCGTGATCGTGCACGAAGCGCCGAAGACGGCCGGCTTCGGCGCCGAGATCGCCGCGCGCGTGGCCGAGGAATGCCTGTACGACCTGCTCGCCCCGGTCGAGCGCGTCACCGGCCCGGACACCCACATCCCGCTGTTCCGCCTGGAAATGAAATACCTGCCGAGCGCGGAACGCGTGGTCGACGCGGCCAAGCGTACGTTGGCGGTCAGCTGAGCTGATCGCCGGGAATCGGGAATAGAGAACAGGCAAAGCCAAAGCGCCATGCCGGCCCGCTCTTCCGATTCCCCATTCCCAATTCCCTATTCCCGGACAAAAAAATGGCTGACATCAAGACGTTCTATCTCCCCGACCTCGGCGAAGGCCTGCCCGACGCGACCGTGGTCGAGTGGCACGTGAAGGTGGGCGACAACATCAAGCTCGACGCCCCGCTGTGCTCGATGGAAACCGCCAAGGCGGTGGTCGACGTGCCCTCGCCGTACACCGGCAAGGTGGTCAAGCTGCATGGCGCACCCGGCGACGTCATCGAGACCGGCGCCGCGCTGGCCGATTTCGAGCCCGACCCGAACGCCAAGCAGCGCGCCGAGGCCGAGGCCACCGGCCATCACCACGGCCCGAAGAAAGGTGTCGGCAGCCCCGCACCGGAGGATGGCCACAAGGTGGTGGCCTCCGACGAAGGCGGCGAGGTCGAGACCGGCGGCAAGGACCGCGAGGACGAAGGCACCGTGGTCGGCGCCATGGTCAGCGGCAACACCGTGCACGTCGAGCAGGCTGCCAGCATCGGCGGCGTCAAGGCGGTGCCGGCGGTGCGCGCACTGGCCAGGAAGCTCAAGGTCGACCTGACCCGCGTGCGTCCCAGCGGCGCCGACGGCGTGGTGACGATGAAGGACGTCAAGGACGCCGCCGCGAACGGTTCGGCCGCGCTCGGTGCCACGCCGGCACGCGCGGTCCCTGCCTCGGCCGGCCGTCACCTGGCGCCGGAACTGCCGCAGCCGGAGCCGCAGCGCAGTCCCGTTTCGCTGGCCGGCAAGCCGGTGCGCACCGCGCCGCCGAGCGTCAGCGCCAGCGGCCAGCCCGAGCAGCTGAAGGGCGTGCGTCGCAACATGGCCCGCGTGATGGCCGACGCGCACGCCCAGGTGGTACCCACCACGCTGGTCGACGACGCCGACCTGCATGCCTGGATCGGCAAGCAGGACATCACCGCGCGCCTGATCCGCGCCATCGTGGCCGCGTGCAAGGCGGTGCCGGCGCTGAACGCCTGGTTCGACGGCAAGAACCTCTCGCGCACGCTGCATCCGCAGGTCGACATCGGCATCGCGGTGGACACCGACGACGGCCTGTTCGTGCCGGCGCTGCGCAATGCCGACGTGCTCGACGCCGCCGGCATCCGCGCCGCGATCAAGCGCCTGCGCACGCAGGTCGAGGATCGCACCATCCCGGCTTCGGAACTGTCCGGCTACACAATCAGCCTGTCCAACTTCGGCATGTTCGCCGGCCGCTACGCTACCCCCGTGGTGGTACCGCCGACCGTCGCCATCATCGGCGCCGGCAAGCTCAGCCACGACGTGGTGGCGGTGATGGGCGGTATCGAGGTGCACCGGCGCATGCCGATCAGCCTCACCTTCGACCACCGCGCCGCTACCGGCGGCGAAGCGGCGCGTTTCCTCAAGGCGCTGCTGGACGATCTGTCGCTGCCGAACTGAGCAAGCGGCTATAGGCAAGGAACAGGGCGCCCGTTGGCGCCCTGTTTTTTTGCGTTCGCAGACCGGGCACGGTCCGCCGGCTCCTTTACCACGCCTCGCGATACACGGCCCGGGCCGTGCCGCCCCGCAACGGCTGCAGATCGCCTGCGACTGAGGGATGTGGAAACCGGCTTTCCCTGCGCAGTCCATCCCCCGCCTCCGTGCTTCGTCGCCCCCAAACCGTCGTCCGTCGCCTGACGCATTCCCGGTGATTCCGCCGCTGGCGACACTGTGGTGAACGCACTCCGGAACCGGCCCGATGACTCCTTTGCCCGACGCGACGACGCTTGCCAGCAACAGCCTTCCCGCCTCCGTCCCGCCGGCGCGCAATCAATCCGCGGCGACCTCCGCTCGCCCCGACACCCGGCAACCCGCCCGCGCGACGTCCGTACTGCAGGTCGCGGCGACATGCTGGTTCGTGACTGCCGGGCTTGGCCAGCTGATCTTCGTGGCCTACCTGCTCGGCTTTTACGGGCGCACGGCGCTGCTCGGCCAGTTCGCCACCTGGAACCGGATCTTCCCGCGTGCCCACGTGGCGGGCGATACCGGGCACAACGCGATGGTGGCCGCGCATCTGGTTTTCGCGACATTGATCACGCTGGGCGGACTGCTCCAGTTGATGACCGGGGTGCGCCGCCGGTTTCCGCGGTTCCATCGCTGGAACGGACGCCTCTATCTCGCCGCGGCCTTCGTGATGGGCCTGGGCGGCCTGGCGATGGTGTGGACGGGGACCAACGTGGGCGGTCCGTGGCAGCACGTCGCGATCAGCCTCAACGCGATCCTGATCATGCTGTGCGCAATGATGGTGTTGCGCCACGCACTGGCGCGTCGCTTCGCGCTGCACCGCCGCTGGGCGCTGCGCCTGTTCCTGGTGGTGAGCGGCGTGTGGTTCTTCCGCATCGGGCTGACGTTCTGGATCCTGCTGAACCAGGGTCCGGTGGGCTTCGATCCGGACACCTTCACCGGGCCGGCGCTCACCACCATCGCGTTCGCCCAATACCTGCTGCCGCTGGCGGTGCTCCAGCTCTACTTCCATGCGCAGGACCATGGCGGAGCGCGCGCACGTGCGGCCATGGCCGCCGGGCTGTTCGCCTCGACGCTGGCAACGGCGGCCGGCATCTTCGCCGCGTCGATGATGCTGTGGCTGCCGCATCTGCGCTAGCGAACGCGACCAACCCGCGCAGCGACGCCCTCACTCCTCTCCGAACGCGACAGGCAAGCCCATGCATCCACTCGACAAGACGGCGCGGCTCGCCGGATTGCTCTACCTGCTGGTCGTGATCACCGGCCTTTTCACCCTGGTGTACGCGCCGGGTCAGCTGTTCGTGGCGGGGGACGCCACGGCGGTGGCGCGAAACATCCTCGCCCACCAGTCGCTGTTCCGCGCCAACATCGCTGTCAGCCTGTGCTCCGAGCTGTGCTTCATCGCCACGGCGCTGGCGCTTTATCGGCTGCTCAAGGAGACCGGCCCGCGGCTGGCGGCGGCGATGGTCTTGCTGGTCCTGCTCGGTGCGCCGCTGGCGTTCGCGGGCATCGCCAACGCATGGGCCACGCTGACCTTCCTGCGCGGCGCCGATTTCCTGGCGGCATTCGACGAGCCGCAACGGAACGCCCTGGCCATGATGCTCATCCACCTGAACGACCAGGCCGACAGCGTGTCCCAGGTCTTCTGGGGGCTGTGGCTGCTGCCGCTGGGCCGGCTGGTATACCGCTCGGGCTTTCTGCCGCGTTTCCTCGGTGGCTGGCTGATCGTCAACGGCCTGGTCTACGTGGGCTTGAGCGTCACGGAGCTGTTCGCGCCGGACATCCTCAAGACGGTTTCCAGGCTTGCGTTCCCCGCCCTCTTCGGCGAAGTGGCCTTCACGCTGTGGCTGTTGCTGGTCGGCGTGCGCTCGAGGTCGTCAGCCATCGCCGCGACCTGACGGGGACGCTCGCCGGCTTGCTATCGTTGCGCCATGACTGCCACGGATCCACCATCCATGCCGACGGGCTTCGCGCGTGTGCTCGGCTGGCGCCGCGTGCGCTATCCGCTCGGCGTGGCGGCGGTGCTCGGCCTGCTGCTGATGCCGGGCTGGAAGGACCATTACTGGATCCTGTTCGCGCGCCTGTTCTTCATCGCGCTGACCGCCACGCTGGCCTTCGGCCTGTTCGAAACATGGCCGGCGCGCACGCCGCGCTGGATCGCGCGCTGGGTGTTGCAGGTGCTCGCGGTGGCGATCGCGATTCCGCTCGCGGCATGGACAGCCTACCTCGCCACCACCCAGGGCGATCCCGTGCCGTTCTGGCAGAACAGCGATCGGCTCACGGGTTTCGGCTTCATGACCTTCATGGGCGTGTTGCTGGCTCCGTGGATGGCGGTGTCGGCGCTGATCGGCCAGATCAATGGCGAGGCGCAGCGGCAGGCGCTGGCCTTCGAGCTGGAACGCAGCGAGCTGGAGCGCCAGGCGCTGGATGCGCGCATGCGCTTGCTGCAGGCGCAGGTCGAGCCGCATTTCCTGTTCAACACGCTGGCCAACGTGCGCGAGCTGGTGGATTCCGGGTCGGCGCAGGCATCGGCGGTGCTCGGCAGCCTGATCGCCTACCTGCGCGCGGCCGTACCGCGACTGCATCACCCCGCCACCACTTTCGGGCAGGAACTCGAACTGGTTCGCGCGTACCTCGACGTGATGCACATGCGCATCCCCGATCGGCTTCAGTATGTGCTGCATGTCGACGAGGCCGTCCGCAGCATGCTCTGTCCGCCGATGACGCTGTTGACCCTGGTCGAAAATGCAGTGCGCCACGGCATCGACCCCGCCGAGGATGGTGGCAGGATCGAGGTACGCGTGACGCTGCGCCAGGGCCGCTGTTTCGCGCAGGTCATCGATACCGGGGTGGGCCTGCGGCCCACCGGCGACAGCCTGGGCACCGGGCTCCCGACGCTGCGCGAACGCCTGCAGCTGATCTTCGGCCCCGAGGCGCAGCTGCGCCTCGCCGAACTGGTGCCGCATGGCGTCTGCGCCGAACTAGAGTTCCCCGCACGCCAGGAGGCCGCATGATCGCGCGCGCCCCGACCGCCCTGATCGCCGATGACGAGCCGCTGTTGCGCCAGGCTCTCGCGCGGCTGCTGGCGCAGGCGTGGCCGGAACTGGAGATCGTGGCGCAGGCGCGCAACGGCCGCGAAGCGGTCGAGCAGTTCGAAGCGCTGCGGCCGGACATCTGCTTCCTCGACGTGCAGATGCCGGGCCTGTCCGGCGTGGAAGCGGCACGGCATGTCGGCCGGCGCGCCCATGTGGTGTTCGTCACGGCGTTCGACCAGTACGCCGTGCAGGCTTTCGAACACGGCGCGCTGGACTATCTGGTCAAGCCGGTGGAGCCGGCGCGGTTGGCCGACACCGTCGCGCGCCTGCGCGACCGGTGGCGGACCGCGCAACCCTCGCTGGATGCAGAGGCACTGATCGAACAGCTTGCCGCACACCTGCGCCAGGCGCATGCGCCCGCGGCGCTGCGCTGGATCCGGGCCTCGGTGGGGCAGACCGTGCGGATGATCGCGGTCGATGACATCGACTTCCTGCGTTCGGACGAGAAGTACACGCGCATCGCCTGGCGCGAGCAGGGCACTCCCGCCGAGGCACTCATCCGCACGCCGTTGAAGGAGCTGGTGGCCCAGCTCGACGCCAACCAGTTCGCCCAGGTGCACCGGGCGGTGGTGGTGAATCTCCGCGCCGTCGCCCAGGTGACGCGGGGCGACAACGAAACCGCTCAGATCCACCTCAAGGGACGCGACGACGTGCTCCCGGTAAGCCGCCACTACCTGCATCTCTTCCGCCAGATGTGACCTCGGCGCCGCTGCCGCGCGTGGCGCCCGGCCTCAGTAGTCGCGCACGTCCAGCAGCATGAAACAGCGCGCGCTGTAGTCGCCGCCGCGCGGCCAGGCGACCTGGTTCAAGGCTAGCGTGCCGGCCGTCCACAGCGCATTGTCCAGCAACGCCTCGCAGCGCGAGTCGCCGCGTTCGGCGTGGCTGTGCACAAGGCGCAACCAGTGCAGCTCGGGTGTCAGCGATTCGCGCTTCAGCGCAGCCTCGATGGCCGCCAGCGCATCGCCGGGCATCTCCGGAACATCCGCGCCGCGCACGCTGAACGGCCCGATGAAAACGTCCCACGTGCGCACGCCGATGTCCCACGCGGCGATCCGCATGCGGCGCTCGTCGGTGACATACCAGCATGCCGCCAGCACCACATGGAACACGCCGTGCTCGAACGCGCGCAGCGCATCGCGGCAGCCGGCTTCGCCGCCGCCGACGCCGGCGAAGCTCTCCTCGATGTAGCGCTCCTCGCTCAGCACCACGTCGACGTCGAGCCGCCCGGGTTCGCCGGCCGCGCCCGCGTGCCAGGCGGCGCGGATCGCGGGAAAGTCGCCGTCGGTGACCAGCCAGCCGTCCTCGTCCGCTTCCAGTTCGACGTCGTGGCGCTCGAACAAATGCAACAGGTACTTCTGCAACGCCACGCTTTCCATCGTCATGCCCGCAAGTGTGTGGTGTCGTTCGACGGCAGCTCGCGCCAGGTCAGGTACACGCGCAGGTCGAATTCCAGCTGGTGATAGTCCGGCAGCATGCGGGTACACAACTGGTAGAACGCCTTGTTGTGGTCCATCTCTTTCAGGTGCGCCAGTTCGTGCACCACGATCATCTGCAGGAACTCCGGCGCGGCGCCCTTGAACAGGCTGGCCACGCGGATTTCCTTTTTCGCCTTGAGCCTGCCGCCCTGCACGCGCGAGATCGCGGTATGCAGGCCCAGCGCGTTGCGCAGCACGTCGAGCCTGGCGTCGTACAGCACCTTGTCGATGCCGGGCGCGTTCTTCATGTGCTGCCGCTTCAACGCGGCCACGTAGGTGTAGAGCGCCTTGTCGCTCTGCACGTCGTGGCGCGCCGGGTAACGCCGGGCCAGATGCTCGCCCAGGCGCTCCTGCGCGATCAGCGCGCGCACCTTGTCCTGCAGCGGAGCGGGGTAAGCCTGGAGATACTTGAGCGCAACCATGCCACCATTCTCGCACCGCACCGCCTCGACCCGGGCACCTGACCCAAAGCTTCACACCGCGTCTCGGCCCAGCCACCAGCCCAGCCAGGTGGTCGCCAGTACCAGCGTCAGGCCCAACAGCACGGGTCGCGCGAAGTCGCGATCGCCGTTCAACCGGGCGATCACCGCCTTGGACACGGTGTTGGTGCTCAACGCGATCAGGATCGGCAGCGCCGTGGCCGCAGACTCGATCCTGCCCGCGGCGGCCAGCGTCGCCACCGATACCGCCGCGGCATGCGTGTCGGCGAGGCCGGCGATGGCCGTGGCAAGGTCCAGCCCGCGATCGCCCAGCCAGGCGCGCATCGCGGCGGAGACCAGCAACACCCCCGCAATCATCAGGCCCAGCCCGAGCGACGCCTTGACGCTGAACACCACGCTGCCCTGCACCGGGTCCGGCGTGCTCAGGCGCAGGCCCTTCCACGTCCACAATGCGCCGTAGAGCGCTGCGGTCATGCCGCCGCAGGCGAGCGGCACGGCCAGCACGCGCAACGTCGCCAGATCGGTGGCGGCGAGCACCGCCGCCATCTGCACGAAGGTAGCCACGCTCGACAGCACCGCCGCCGCCACCGCCGGGCGCCGCCGTACCGGCTGGTTGCGCGCCTGCGTGCCCATCACGCCGATGGTGGCCACGCTGGACACGAAGCCGGAGAGGAAGCCGGCCAGCGGCAGGCCGACGCGGCTTCCCGCCAGCCGCAGCAACGCGTGGGCGGCGGCACCGATCGACATGATCAGGATCACGATCAGCCACAGCGCGCGCGGGTTGATCGCGTCGAACGGGCCGAGTTGCCGATCCGGCAGCAGCGGCAGCACCAGCAGCGTGGCGGCGGCCAGCACCAGCAGGTTGTTCAGTTCCTCCGCGCTCAGCACGCGGCGCACGAAGTGATGCATGGGCTCGCGCGCCGCCAGCAGGATGGTCAGCGCCACCGCCAGAGCGGCCGCCAGCGGCGGCTGCCGGATGGCCATGGCACCCAGCAGCAGGCAGAGCAGCAGGCTGACCTCGGTGGTCAGGCCGCGGTCGCTGCCGGGATCGCGCGCATAGGCAATCGCCAGCAGTCCCGCCACCGCAGCCAGCGCCAGCAGCAGTATCGGGGTTCCGAAGCTCGCGCCGACCGCCCCCAGCAGCGCGACCACGGCGAAAGTGCGGATACCGGCGACCGCGTCACCGTCGCCGCCCTTGCGCCGCTCGCGCTCGGCGCCGATCAGCAGGCCGATGCCCAGCGCCACCGCCAAACCCGTCGGGGAAAGATCGACGCCCATGCTGCCGCACCCAAGACGCGTCACGGCCGCATTCCGGCCACGACGCGATCATGCCGGAGCACCCGCGGAAAGTCGCGCGGATGCGACAACCCGCACCGCTACATGTCGAAGCGGTAGCTCAGCTTGACCAGCAACTGCTCGTCGTCGCGCAACGCAAGGCTGTTGCCGAAGACATCGCCGGTGCGGCGCGCCAGGCCATCCATCGCATAACCGCCGCGGCCGTAAACCACGTACAGGTACGACAGCGGCGCCAGTTCGTAGCGGTAGCGGATCTGCAGGCCGAGGTTGCGCACGTTGAAATCGTCGACCGGCTCGTCGCTGGCCACCGCGCGGCCGTTGGCGCCGACCCGGTAGCCGCCGCGCAGGCGCGCGTCCAGGCCGATCGCCTGCAGCTTCACGCGCAGTTCCTGGCGCGGGTCGATGGCCCAGTCGAAACCGGCATCGAGTTGCAGCGTATGCTGGTCGAAGCGGCCGATCAGGTTGTCGTGCTGCCAGACCAGCCAGTCCGGAATGCGCTGCCAGGACGGCCCGGCGTACACGCTGAAGGCGTCGTTGATGAAGTAGGTGGGCACGAACTGGAGGTCGTAGGCAACCTGCCGGTTGCCGCCGAGGCCGCCGGTGAAGACTTCCGCATCCAGCTTGAACGCCCAGTCGCCGTGGCGCGGGCTGATGCGCTCGTAGAAGAGGTCCAGCGACGGCGGCAGGAACAGCGCGCCATGGCCGCGCGTCAGCAGGTCGTCCCAGCCGGCCGTGTTGACGTTGAGCTGCGCATCCTCGGTGGTGCCATCGCGCAAGGTGCTGGTGCGGCGGATGCGCAATTGCCGGCGCAGGCGCAGGCCGTGGTCGTTGTCCAGGGCGTCGATGCGGACGTGCCAGTCGTGCGAGCTGTACGCCGAGTCCGCCGGCAGCGAGGCATAGCGCTTGCGCACCTCCCAGTGGGCGTAGTTGAAGTCGTTGCGCTCGAGGTAGCCGAAATCGTTGACCTGCAGCTGGTCGCCGAAGTGCATGCCCAGCCACTGCTGGCGCCAGCCGTCACCCATCTCCAGGTCGGCGATGACGGTGCCGCCGCTGTCTCGCGCATGCGTGCCCGACTGCAGGATGTCGCTGGCCACCACGTTGGTGGCGATGGTCAGCTGCGCGGTGGGTTGCCAATGGTGATCGACGCCGAGCACGGTCGCCTCGCGATCCAGCCACGGCCGGTCGACGCGGGTCAGCAACATGCCCAGGCTCTGCTCGCCGAAATCGTGGGTCACCCGCGCGGCACCGAAGAAGCGCCCGGCCGCCCCGCCCTCGTCGGCGGCCAGCACGCCGTAGCTGGTGGTGCCGACGCTGCCGTTGAGCTTCACCGCGGCGTCGATATCCGCCGCGCCCATGCCATCGTCCGCCGGGCCGCCGACGCGGCGCGTGTAGACCAGCTGGCTGTTGTCGTCGAGCAGGCTGAAATCGAAGATGCCCTGGTTCTCGGTGAAGAACGGCCGCTTGTCGCTGACGTAGGTCTCGGTGGCGCCGAAGTTGACCACCAGGTCGTCACTCTCGACCTGGCCGAAATCCGGGTTCAGCGCCGCGGTCAGCTGGAACTGTCCGTTCGGTTTCCACAGGATGTCGGCGCCCTGCTGGAAATGGCTGCGCCCGCGCACGTTGTCGTACAGGCCGGACGCATACGGCGTGATCGCGAACAGGGACTGGTGATATTGCGGCACCTCGATCCGCTCGAACTCGGACAGGAAGCGCGGCCGCATGAAGCTGGCCACCGGCCATGCGTCGCGTTCGCCGGAGGAGCCGGTGACGCGATCGAGATAGATCCCGAGCGTGCGCTGGCCGTCCTTCGCCGCATGCATCGGCGCGGTGTACCAGGGGATCAGGATCTCCACGCTCCAGCCGGCCGCATCCTCGCTCACCGCGTGCTGCCAGCTGCCGTCCCAGTCCTTGTTGAACTGGTTCTCGTTGGTGATCACCGCATCGTTGATGCCGTTGGTCGAGCTGACCACGAAGTCGTAGCCGGTACGCCCGTCGCCGTTGAAATCGACCATCACGTTGACGCGGTCCACCTGGTCGTCGAAATCGCGCTGCACGCGCTGGCGCGTGCGCGGCACCTCCGGTGGCTGGTCGCAGCGGAACGCCACCGCCAATCCTTGCGGCGTGGCCAGCACCCAGGCTTCGGTACGCAGCGTGCCGGGCTGGCCATTGAGCGGCTGGGTCTGGCGGAAATCGGTGATGTGCCGCGCGCCGGACCATTCCGCCGGCTGGATGTGGCCATCAATCTCGACGGCGAGCGCCGGCGCCGAGACCAGGCTCAAGAACAACAGGCATGCAAAGCGCATGTCGGGAAATCCACGGGGAGGGGATGCCGTACGGTGCGATGCAACCGGCGCGCGCGGCATGGGGTAGATGCACAGCTTGCCGCGAAGGTTTGAATTCCTCGACGGCCATTGGTCATGCCGGGGGCATGACGCGGGCGCGACCCCGGCCGCGCCGGGACGCGCTCAGCGCTGGCGCCCCCACCACCACTGGCGCAGCAGCAGCGCCGGCACGATCACCGCGGCGAACGCACCGTAGCCCCACAACGCGGGCAGCACCTGCTGCCAGATCGACCCGCTGACCTTGCCGAATTCGCCCGGCTCCGGCAGCACGGCCGAATCGAAACCGGCCAGAGCGGCGAGCGCGGTGGCGATGCCGGCCAGCAGCAGCGCCAGCACGTCGAACGCGCGCCGGCCCGCCGTACGCGGCAGGCTGCGCGGCCAGATCCAGTAAATCACGCACAGCACGAGCAGCCAGGGTGCCAGCAACAGGATGGACAGGTAACGCACGAGAATCTCCTTTCAGATCGCGGCGGCGAATCGGAATGGCGACAGCACCACGACCATTCAGTCCTGCGTCGCGAGCTGATCCAGCGCGACCCGCAAGCGAGCCAGCGCCTGCTCGCGCGCGGCTTCGTCCGGATAATCCGGCGTGCTCGCCACCGCCTCGCCATCGATCTCCAGCGCCAGGTTTGCGCCTTGCACCTGCACCACGGCCGCGGTGGCGCCCAGTTGTCTCAGGCGCTTCTGGCTCGCGCCCGCCGCCTTGGGATCGGCGAACGGCACCGACAGCAGCAACTCCTCGCCCTCGGCCGAGAACAGGCGGAAGCGGAAGCAGCCGTCGCCATCACGAAAACTGGCCAGTCGCGCGAGACGCTGCACCTTCGCCGGCCGCGCCGGACCCGCCGATGCGCCGGCCGTGCGCATCGCCCGCAGGCCCAGCACCTCGCGCAAGGCGGCGAGCTTGGGCGTAGCGATCGCCCGCGCCTTGCGCGCACCTTCCTGCAGGATCACCTCGATCGCGGCCGGGTCGGCCATCAGCGCATCGTAGCGCTCGCGCAGCGGCGCCACGTCCGCCTCGATGCGCTCGTACAGCACCTGCTTGGCTTCGCCCCAGCCCAGCCCCTCCAGCAGCGCCCGGCGAAACGCCGCGGTTTCGGTCTCGCTGGCAAAGGCACGGAAGATGGTGAACAACGCACAGTCGTCCGGGTCCTTCGGCTCGCCCGGCGCGCGCGAGTCGGTGACGATGCGCATGATCGCCTCGCGCAACTGCTTCTTGCCGCCGGCGAACAGCGGGATCGTGTTGTCGTAGCTCTTGGACATCTTGCGCCCGTCCAGCCCCGGCAGCGTGGCCACCTGTTCCTCGATCAGCGCCTCGGGCAACACGAAGAACTCGCGCCCGTGCAGATGGTTGAAGCGCTGGCCGAGGTCGCGCGCCATCTCGATGTGCTGGATCTGGTCGCGCCCCACCGGCACCTGATGCGCATCGAAGGCGAGGATGTCGGCCGCCATCAGCACCGGATACATGTACAGGCCGGCGGTAATGCCGGCGTCAGGGTCCTCGCCCGCTGCGGCGTTCTTGTCCACCGCCGCCTTGTACGCGTGCGCGCGATTGAGCATGCCCTTGGACGCGATGCAGGTCAGGTACCAGGTCAGCTCGGGAATCTCCGGGATGTCCGACTGCCGGTAGAACGTGGCGCGCGCCGGATCGAGTCCAGCCGCCAGCCAGCTCGCCGCAATCTCCAGCCGCGAACGTTCGATCCGCGCCGCGTCGTCGCTCTTGATCAGGGCGTGGTAATCGGCCATGAAGAAGAACGCATCCACCTCCGGCCGCCGGCTGGCCGCCACCGCAGGGCGGATCGCGCCCACGTAGTTGCCCAGATGCGGCGTGCCGGTGGTGGTGATGCCGGTAAGGACTCGGGTGTTCATGCTGCGCCGGGCAAGTAAAGATTTTCAGTTTACGTCATCGCCCCGCCAAGGCAATCCGGCAGGCTTCACGCGGTGGCCATGTGCGATCGCGATCGGCACCGCCTCAGCGGATCAGTGTCGACTTGCCGAACAGCGACTCGATCAGGTCCACCGCCAGCTTGGCGGTGGCGTTGCGGCGGTCGAAGGCGGGGTTGAGTTCGACCAGGTCCAGCGAGGCCAGCCGGCCGCTGTCGGAGATCATCTCCATGCACAGCTGCGCCTCGCGATAGCCGGGGCCGCCGCGCACGGTGGTGCCCACGCCGGGGGCGATGCTGGGGTCGAGGAAGTCGACGTCGAAACTCACGTGCAGGTGAGTGTTCTCGTCCATGCCGTCCAGCGCCTGCTCCATCACCCGCTTCATGCCGTCCTCGTCGATCCGGCGCATGTCGAAGATGCCCACGTTGGCCTCGCGCACGAGCTGCTTCTCGCCGTAATCCACCGAGCGGATGCCGATCTGGCGGATCACGTCCGGGGTGATCGCCGGGGTGGTGCTGCCGATGTGGGTGAGTACCTGCGGGCCGCGGCCGCACAGGCACGCCACCGGCATGCCGTGGATGTTGCCCGACGGCGTCGCTTCGGCAGTGTTGAAATCCGAATGCGCGTCGAGCCACAGCACGCGCAGCTGCTTGCCGGTTTCGCGGCAGTGGTCGGCCACGGCGCTGATCGAGCCGATCGCCAGGCAGTGGTCGCCACCGAGCATGATCGGCAGGCGGCCGGACTGCAGTTCCTGATGAACGGCCGTATAGACGGCCGTATTCCACGCGGCCACTTCGTCCAGGTGGCGATAGCCGTCGACCGGCGGCAGCCACGGATTGAGCGGCCCCTGCAGGTTGCCGCGGTCGATCACCTGCAAGCCGCGCTGTTCGAGCTTGGCGGCCAGGTTGGCCACGCGCATGGCCTCTGGCCCCATCGAGGCGCCACGATGGCCGGCGCCGATGTCGGTGGGAACGCCGATCAGTGAAACGGTTTGTGTGGTCATGAAGTTCTTGCCTGCGGTGGAGTCCGGCACGCGCGCTGAAGCGATGCACCGGCACGGTGGATCATGCGGCGTCCATGGCGCTTTGCCGGAACCTCGCGCAACAGGATGCGCGGTCGTGGACGCAGGAATGCATGCGCGGTGATGACTGCCGCGCTTGGTGCAAGTCTAACGGATCATGCCGCGGGGGCCGATTACGCGTGCCCGCGGTCGATCACGCACTGACGGGGCGGTGGCTCGCGGCGACAACGAACACCGCCACCCGTGCACTGCCATGGCGAAGCCGTGGCCCTCGCGGCGGCGTCGCATCACAAACGGGCGATCTGGGCCTTCGCCGGGCAGACGAGAGGAGCAGAGGACGTGTCGAGGCCGGCCACGCGGTGCCCCGCCTGTGCCTTGACGCTGTGGGCGTCAAGCACGGATCGGCTGCGGAAGACAGGGCGACTTCGCCGGAACGACGAGCCAGCAAGCGAGTCAGCACGCCGTCAAGGCGAAGGTGCGGCGTCGCGCCTGCGTTCGAGTTCATCCTCGCGGCGCGATCGCGCGCCAGCCCGCCACGTCACCAGATCACCCGCCGGACGCACTGTCGCGCCCGCGGTGGCTGGTTTGGCCGCCTTCCCCCACAGCATCCCTGCAAACAGCTGCAAGCCGCGCCGGAGGGCGGGTTGCACATACGGTGTTTGCATGTCGATCACTCCCGGCTACCCCTGCGTAGCCGTTGACGTGATCGTAACAAATTGCGCGGCGCACGCACGCCGCGCCGCAACGTACCGCCCGGCTTCGGGATCAGGACGCGGCGGTCATCGAGGAGTGGCGTTCCTCGGCGTACTGCACCAGCGGGATGCTGAAATCGTTGCAGATCATCTCCACCCGGGCGGCGGTACCGGAACTGGCGTGTTCCTCCCGCGCCAAGCCGCGGCCCAGACGGATCGCATGGGCAAAACGCAGGCGATCGAACAGGACGTCCTGGCCGCTGCAGATACGCCACAGGCCATGGCGGCTTTCCTTGATGGTCAGGACCACGCTCATGGGCGAACCCTCGGCCGGAGAAAGAGACCGATGCGCGCAGGAGCGCACCGCAGCTCGCCAAGGATGCGTCGAGGCTTGGTGCAGGGTCTGTCAGTGCAGGCCTACAGTCGCCGTGGGAATTCGGCGCGCCGCGCCGCGGGTAGCGCGGCGGAAGCCATGCAGGCGGGTGGTGCCGGCACCAGGAATCGAACCCGGGACCTGCTGATTACAAATCAGCTGCTCTACCAACTGAGCTATGCCGGCGCAAGCGGGGGATTCTAGCAGTGGGTTGGCGCGCACGCTCAGAAGCAGCGGATGTCGTGCGTGTCGAGGTCGCTGGCGCCCAGATACTGGCGCCAGTCGAAGGGTTGGGCGGCGGCGATGGCGAGATCGAGCCAGTATTCGGGGACGCTTTCGCTGCGCTCGCTCATGCGCGCCGGAAAGCCGGCGGCCACCACCTGGTTCAGGCGCTTGCGTGCATTGGCCGGGTCGCGGAACAGGCCGAGCGACACGGTGTTGGCCTGGTCGCCGGAGCCGACCACGAAATAGTCGTTGATGTTCTTCGCGGTGAGCTGGCGGGCTTCCTGCAGCGCCTGCGCGCGGCTGGCGACGGCGGGCAGGTAGACCCACCACGCGCTGGGCTGGGTGGCCTGTTGCTGGCGCGAGCGCATGCGCGCGACGTGCCCATCCAGCGCCAGGCGCGCGCTGCGCAGGTCCTGCGGCGTGTCGAACGGTCCCAGTGCCATGCAGCGGAAGCCTTGCGAGGCATCCACGGCCGCGGCCGGCGCTTCGGGCATGGCGATCGTGCCTTCCGCCGCGGGCAGTTCGGACAACAGTTGCAATGGCGCCACGCCCGGATCGGTGGCATCGCCGACGTGCCGGTAGGGCTGGCCCAGCAGCAACCAGGCTCCGACCGCGATATTCAGCGCGCTCAACAGGACAAACAGCAGACGCAGGAACATCGAACCCCCATCAAGGTCGCCGGCCGACCATTCTAGTGGCTGGCCGGCGTCGCCATGTGCGCATCCGCCCACACTGCCAGGCCACGCAGCACGCTGTCCTGGCCGGCCTGCACCGGCAGCGAGAGCAGCGGTGCCAGCCGCGGCGCGTCGCCGCCGTCGAGGATCAGCGTCGGTTCGCCACCCAGGCGCGGGCGCATGTGCGCGTGGAAGCGCTCGATCAATGCGGCGGCCGCCTGCCAGCAACCGGAGGTCACCGCATCGGCGGTGTTGTCGGCCAGTTGCAGGATGTCGCCAGGCCGTTGCGGACGCACCTGCGCGGTCGCGTCCAGCAGTGAGCGCTGCATTAGCTGCACGCCCGGCGCGATCAACCCGCCGAGGTGCCGGCCATCGGCGGTCAGCGCATCGACCACCAGCGCGGTGCCGGCGCTGGCGAGCACGCACGGTGCGCGATGACTGGCATGGGCGGCGACCATGGCGAGGAAGCGATCCACGCCCAAGCGCTGAGGTTCGGCATACGCATTGCGCACGCCGCAGGCGCTGGCCGGGGTACGCAGCCATTCGGGCGCGCTGCCGAACGCCTGCCGCACGACGGCCGCGACGCGCTGCTCGCGTGCGTCGTCGACCACCGACGCGCCGACCACCCGGGTCGATCGCGGAAAGCCCGCCCAGGCCGCACCCGCCAGCGTGGCCAGATCCTCGCGCCACTCCAGCACGCCCTGCGCCAGCCATGCCGGCGCCGGCCCCTGCAGCGCCCACTTCAGGCGGGAATTGCCCAGATCCAGCAGCAGTCTCATCCGCGGCGCACCGTGACGTCGGCGCTGTCGATGCGCCGTTCGCTGCCGTCGTGCAGTTGCACCCGAAGCGCACCACGCGCGTCGATGCCTGCGCCAAGCGCCTCGAACGTACCGAGCGCACCGCTCAATTGCAATGGCTGGCCGCGCAACAGGTCGTGGCGCGCGTAGTCGGCGGCAAAGGCGTGGAAGCCTTCGCGCTCGAACTCGGCCAGGCCTTGCGCCAATGCGGTGATCAGCGCCGCGGCCACGCGGTTGCGATCCGGCGGCGTACCCGCGCACAGGCTGGCCAGGTCGGCAGCCGGCTGGCCGGCCTGGCGTCGCAAGGCAGGAGTCAGGCGCAGGTTGAGGCCGATGCCGACGATCGCCGAACACGGCCCCTGGAATTCGCCGCTGAGCTCGACCAGGATGCCCGCCAGCTTGCCGCTGCCATCGCTGGCCAGGACATCGTTCGGCCATTTCAACCCGGCACCGGCGACGCCCAGTTCATCCAGCGCGCGCAGCACGATCACGCCGATCGCCAGCGACAGGCCGCCCAGCGCGGCGAAGCCGGAGCCGAATCGTTTCAGGCAGGAGAGATAGACATTCAGCCCCGGCGGCGACAGCCAGTCGCGCCCACGCCGGCCGCGTCCGGCACTCTGCGATTCGGCCAGCACCACGGAAAGATCCGCGGCATCGGCAAGCCGCCGCAGCAGTTCGCTGGAAGTCGAGTCGAGCTCGTCGTGCACTTCCAGCGCACCCAGCGCGCGGGCGACATCGACGGGCAAGGCAGCGCGGATGCGCTGCGCATCGAGCATCTGCAGCGGCCACGGCAGGCAATAGCCGGCCCGGCCGCGGGACTGCACCGGCACGCCTCGCGCGCGCAACGCCTCGACCTGCTTCCAGATCGCCGCCCGGGTCACCCCGCTGCGCTCGGCCAGCGCCGCGCCGGAAAGCGGCGCGCCGGAAGCCAGCAAGGCCAGCAATTGCAGCGACTGCATCAGCGAACCCGACGCGCCGCAGCGGCAGCGCAAGGTGGCGGAAAGGCGAAGAAAAGGACCATCGCGCCATTCTAGCCTGCCGCACCTTGCACTGCGGTACGCGCGGACCCCGCTTGCACTGGCAGCAGCGCCCGGATTCTGCGACGATCGGACTCTTCGCTTGCGGCTTGGGGAGTTTCGCTGCCATGCACGCCACCCATCGGATCATCGCTTGCATTCTGTGCCTCGCCTTCGCCGGCGCGACAGCAGCGGCCAGCCTCGACAGCCAGAGCGTGGACAGCGGCAGCCGCACCGCAAGCAGCGCACCATCGCACGATGGCGAAGACGGCATCGCCGGCGACATGCTGGGCATGAACCGCGACAACAGCAGCCCCGGCAGCAGCAGCACCAGCGGCACCGCGCGCAGCAGCAACGACCGTTCCGGCGCGGCCTCGCCGGCACCGGCTCCTGCGCCCCGGCCACATCTGGGTTGGCAATCGCTGCTGCCTGGGTCGATCCAGTAAGCGTTCGGCGGCATGCCGCGCCGTTGGTGGACATCCCTGCGGGCACACTTTGAACCTGCACCGATCGCCGATCCGCTGTGGCGGCGCGCGTTGGCGGCCTGTCCACTGGCGCGCCGGCTGGATCCCGCGCGACAACTGCAATTGCGCCAGCTTGCCGGCATCTTCCTTGCGCGCAAGCGCTTCCACGCGCTGGCCGGCGCGGTACTGGACGACTACTGGCGATTGCTGATCGCCATGCAGGCCTGCCTGCCGGCGCTGCAGCAGGGCGCCACCAGCCTGCGCGGCTGGCGCGACGTGCTGATCTACCCCGGCGAATTCAAGGTGCGCCGCAGCCATCACGACGATCACACCGGCGTGGTCACGGAGGGCGACGAAATCCTGATCGGCGAAGCCTGGGAGCACGGTCCGCTGGTGCTGTCGCTGGCCGACGTGCAGCTGGACCTGGAACAGCCGTGGGATGGCTACAACGTGGTCGTGCACGAGATGGCGCACAAGCTGGACATGCTCGACGGGCCGCCCGACGGCGTGCCGCCGTTGCGCGAGATTCCCCGGCGACGCTGGATCGGGGAGTTCCAGCGTGCCTACGACCGCCTGGTCGCCGCCGACCCCGGCCATTTGCCGATCGACCACTACGCCACCGAAAGCGCCGGCGAGTATTTCGCCGTGGTCAGCGAGCTGCACTACTCCCAGCCCACCCTGCTGCGCGATGCCGAACCGGCCGTGGCCGAGTTGCTGCAGGCGTTCTACGGCCCCTCGCCCGCCGATGGCGAGGAACTCGCTGGCGGCTGCCGTCGCTGAGGCTCGGTAACCGCGCCCAACGGGCGGCTCAGCTCGCCGCCAGCCGCACGCTGAAGCGCGCGCCACCCAGTTCGGGTGAGCAGTCGACCACCAGTTCGCCCCGGTAGGCGTGCACGATGTCCTGCACGATCGACAACCCGATGCCGTGGCCCTGCACGCGCTCGTCGCCGCGTACGCCGCGCTGCAGGACTTTTTCGATCTTGTCCTCGGCGATGCCGGGACCGTCGTCTTCCACGCTGACGTACAGGCCCGGCCGCTTGCGCCCGTGCTCGGGCTGCGCCTTGACCTCCAGCAGCACGCGGTGGGAGGCCCACTTGAAGGCGTTCTCCAGCAGGTTGCCGAGCAGTTCGAGCAGGTCGCCCTGCTCGCCGTAGAACGCCGCACCGTCCTCGATGTCGAACTCGCACAGCACGTTTTTGGCTGCGTAGACCTTCTCCAGGCCCTGTACCAGATCCTCGGCGGCGCCCGCGATCGGTACCGCGCTGGCGAAAGTCTGCCGGCCCGAGGTGGCTGCGCGAGCCAGCTGGTAGGCGACCAGTTCGTCCATCCGGCGCACCTGGTCGAGCACCGCCGTGCTGCGCCCGGCCTGCACGTCGCCAGTGGTGGATTCCAGCTGCGAGCGGATCACCGCCAGCGGGGTCTTCAGGCTGTGCGCGAGATCGGCCAGCGTGTGCCGGTAGCGCGTGCGCTGTTCGCGCTCGTTGGTGATGAAGGCGTTGATGCGCTCGGTCAGGCCGGTCAGCTCCAGCGGGTACTGGCTGTCCAGCTGCTCGCTGTCGCCGCGCTCGACCCGGCTCATGTCGCTGGCCACCTTGCGCAGCGGAGTGAGGCTCCAGCGCAGCAGCAGGAGCTGCAGCACCATCAGCATCACGCCCAGCACCGACAGCCAGATCACCAGCGCGCGCCGGTAGGCCATGTTGCCGCCTTCGAGCTGGTCCTCGGTCTGCGCCACCATCACGGTGAAGCGCACCGACTTGCCCGCCTCGGTGTCCCAGGCCACGCCGTAGCTGTAGTAGTAGAGGCGGCCCATGCGCGTGTCGATCGGGCCGACGAAGCGGCTTGCGCCCGGTTCCAGCGGCACCAGGAAACTGAAGTCGCGGCCGATCGCGGAGGGCGATTCCCAGCGGAAGTCCTTGTCGCCCATCGCCACCGCGTAGAGGCCGGAACCCGGTCGCGAGAAATTCGGGTCGGGCGAGGTGTCCGGCGGCAGGATGCGGCCGTAGCGGTTCACGTCGAAATTGGTGATGTATGCGATGGCGAAATTCTGCAGCCGGTCGTGCAGCGCGCTGAGCGCACGCTCCTTGTTCGCCTGCGACAGGGTCAGCCCGACCAGGCCGAGGAAGCCGGCCAGCACGAACCCGGTGGCAATCGCCGCGCGCGCCGCCAGCGACAGCGGGCGGCGCGCGCGCGATGGCTCATTCGTCGTCGCCGTCGGTGCGCGGGATGGCAAAGCGGTATCCGCGTCCACGTACCGTCTCGATGGGTTTCAGGGTGCCTTCCGGATCCAGCTTGCGGCGCAGGCGGCCGATGAAGACCTCCAGCACGTTCGAGTCGCGGTCGAAATCCTGCTGGTAGATGTGCTCGGTGAGGTCGGCCTTGGAGACCAGCTCGCCCGCGTGCAGCATGAGGTATTCGAGCACCTTGTACTCGTAGCTGGTGAGGTCGACCAGCTTGCCCTCCACCGTCACCGTCTGCGCGGTGGTGTCGAGCTTGATCACGCCGCAGGCCAGGATCGGCTTGGACCAGCCGCTGGCCCGCCGCACCAGCGCGTTGATGCGCGCCAGCAGTTCCTCGACGTGGAACGGCTTGACCAGGTAGTCGTCGGCGCCGTACTTGAGCCCCTCGACCTTGTCCTGCCAGCTGCCGCGCGCGGTGAGGATCAGGATCGGATAGCGCTGGCCCGCCTCGCGCAGCGCCTTGACCAGGTCCATGCCGGACATCTTGGGCAGGCCCAGGTCGATGATGGCCAGGTCGAACGGCACCTCGCGGCCGAGATAGATGCCCTCCTCGCCGTCCTGCGCCGCATCGACGGCAAAGCCGTCGCGTTTCAGCCGGGCCGCCAGCGTCTCGCGCAACGGCGCCTCGTCTTCCACCAACAGGATGCGCATGTCAATGTTTCTCCTTGCTGCCCGCATTCCGCCCGGGCGGGTTCTTGGTCGACTGGGCCGACCCCGGATTCTTGCTCGCTTCGGAGGAAATCGCCATCACCTTCACGTGGCCGTTCGGGGTGAGCACCTTGATGCGGTACTCCATCCGGCGGCCGACACCGCGCGATTCCGCCGACAACACCTTGCCACCGGTTTCCTGCTGCACCTGGAGCACCGCCTGATCCAGCGTCACCGCCGGCTTGCCCGTCTGTGCCGCCGCCGCGCCCGCGAACGGGACCAATGCGGCCAGCAGCATGCTCTTGTACCTGATCATGCGTGAATATCCCGTCCGGCGTTGAACGAACGCCCAGCCTAGGCGATCAGGCCTGAATGCTGACCGGATGGGTGGTGCCTGTCACGCTGCCGCCGCACACGGCGCCATCGCCTGTTCCAGCAATGCCCAACCCGCCCCCGGCAGATGCGCGCCCTCGCTGAGCGTGCGGCGAAACGCCCGCGCGCCGGGCTCGCCCTGGTACAACCCCAGCAGGTGGCGCGTGATGTGCTTGAGCGCGGTGCCGCGCGCCAGCTCGGCCTCGACGTACGGCCGCATGCGCCGCAGCACGTCCTCGCGCGCGGGCAGCGGTTCGCCGTGCAGCGCGTGCTCGACCTGCGCCAGCAGGTACGGATCGTGGTACGCCGCCCGACCCAGCATCACCCCGTCCAGCCGGGCCAGGTGCGCGCGCACCTGTTCGACCGTGGTGATGCCGCCGTTGATCGCCACCACCAGCTCGGGAAACTCGCGCTTGAGCCGGTACACGCGCTCGTAGTCGAGCGGCGGGATCTCGCGGTTCTCCTTCGGCGACAGGCCCTTGAGCCAGGCCTTGCGCGCATGCACCACCAGTACCTCGGTGCCGGCCTCCAGCATCAGCTCGGTGAAGTGCTGCAGGTCGGCGTAGTCGTCCTGGTCGTCCACGCCGATGCGGCACTTCACCGTCACCGGGATGCCGACCGCATCCCGCATCGCCTTCACGCAGTCGGCGACCAGCGCAGGCTCATACATCAGGCAGGCGCCGAAGCGGCCCGACTGCACGCGGTCGGAGGGACAGCCCACGTTGAGGTTGATCTCGTCGTAGCCGGCCTCGGCGCCGAAGCGCGCGGCCTGCGCCAGCTCCCGCGGATCACTGCCGCCCAGCTGCAGCGCCAGCGGGTGTTCCTGCTGACTGTGCTCGAGCAGGCGCAACTGCTTGCCGCGCACCAGCGCCGCACTGGTCACCATCTCGGTGTACAGCCGCGCCCGCGGCGACAGCAGCCGGTGGAAGTAACGGCAGTGGCGGTCGGTCCAGTCCATCATGGGCGCGACGCTGAGGTGCCACGGCGAGGCGGCGACGGAATCGTTCATGCGCGTAGTGTAAAGGCAGCAGTGTCCCCCGCCTCCGCGCAACGAGGCGAATCACCGGCTCGCGCCGATCGCCGCCTCGGCCAGTTCGGCCGCCACGGCCACGCGGGCCACGCTCAGGCGCAGCTGCCCCTTGAAGCCTTTCGGCGAGGACAGCGGGATCAGGTAGTCCTCGCCGTCGCGCGCAGCCAGCGTGCCCAGCGACTCGCTGGAGCGATCGTCGACGAACACGTAACGCAGGTTCCAACCTTCGGCGGTCTGGGTGGCACGGATCACCACGGTGTTGCGGAACAGGTATTCGCCTTCGACGTGCTGGTCGAGCCACAGCTTGTTGTCGACGGTGTAACCGGTGGTGGACACCGCCAGGTCCACGCTGAACACCATGGTGCGGCCCACGGTGATCTTGCTGGTGTCGAGGAAGGCCGAGAACAACACCGGCGAACGCGGCGCCGTGCGGCCGAGGTTTTCCGGCCGCAGCAGTTCGTCGAAACTGCGCAGCACCGCGCTGAAGGTCTCGCGGCGCCGCTCGGTGAGCTTGTAGTTGGCCGCGCCGCGCGGCGCCACGGTGGCCTCGAAGTAGTAGGAGGCCCGCACCTGCTTGCCGCTGTCCTTGGCCTTCTGGATCGACGCCGGCAACGGCAGAGCGTCGACTTCCAGCGTGCCGTCCGCGCGCACGTCGCCGAACAGGAAGCGCACCAGGTTCTGGTAGCCGTCCTCCGAATTGACCACGCCATAGGTGCCGCTGTGGCTGCGGTAGGAGAACGCGCGCGGCGCCTCCTGCACGGTGGCGTTCTCGATCCGCACCAGGCCATCGCTCATCTCGCCGGCAAGCCTGCGGCTGAGCCCGAGCGCCACCTCGTAGTCGCGCTGGTTGGTGCCGACGAAACAGAAGAATCGCCGCGGGTCGAACTTGCCGTCCAGCGTGTCCACCCGATCCGGCGTGCCCTGCAGGCCGAGGTAGCCGGCCATGGTCTTGCGGTTGAAGTTGTTCATGTCCCACAGGCCCAGCACCGCGGGCACGTTGAAGCCGGCCATCTCGATGCCGTTGTGCGGCGTGGCGTAGGTGAATACCTTGTCGACCATGGCGCGGTCTTGTGCCGTGCTGATCGCGTCGTTCTGCAGGAAACTGCGGCACACCAGGCCGCCCATCGAGTGCGCTACCAGGTGCACGCGGAAGGCCTGCTGGCGTTCGGCATCGTCGCCGCAGACCTGGTCGCGCACCTGGTGCAGGAGTGCCTTCAGGCCCTGCGCCGCCTCGACGATGGACAGCGCCTTGCCGCTGCCGAGATCGCTGTCGGCCGGGTCGTAATAGCGGTAGATCACCACGCTGCGCGTCGGGATCTCGCCGCTGATCTCGACGCCGTTGGAGTAGGTATCGCGATAGCCGTAATCCTTCATCAGCCGTACCAGCGGCGACTCGAACACGTGCCGCAGCACGGTGCCGTCCCACGCCTGGCGCACCTTGGTCGAGCCGAGGTTGAAGCCCATGTAGGGCGTGGCGACGGTGGCCGCGATCTCGCTCGGCGTCATCGCGTAGCCGCGGACGTAGATGATCGGGAAGTACGGGGCGGTCAGGGGATCCATGGGCCGTTTCCTCGTTGACAGGCTTGGGCAAAGAGACTTCGATGCGACGATGTTCAGGCCGGGCTGGCGGGTTTCGCCGGCTTGCGGGTCCGCTTGCGCTTGACGCTGCCCGCCGCTGCGGACTTGGCCGTACTGGCCGCGGGTGCAGCGAACAATTTGTGCATGGACGTGCCGGGCGAAGCCTTGGCCGAGGCACGCAGCAGCTCGCACAGGCTGGCGAAGCGGCAGCAGCATTCATCGTAATTGCCGTCGCCGCTGACGCCGAGTGCCGCGCAATGGTGCAGGCCGCGTGGCGGAAGAGCCGCGGGCGTGCCGTTCGCCGACGGCCAGTCGAGCTGGCCGTCGCCGGCCACGCGCGCGGGAATCAGCCAGTAGTCGCCGGTGGCGTAGACGCCGCCGGGCTCGAAGGTGATCTCGATGCCGTTCTCCAGCGCGATCGCGTCGCCTTCGGCCACCGCCAGCACGCCCTGGGCGTCCACCGCTGCGCGCTGGTCCCAGCGGCGCAGCAGCGGATGCTGGCGCGGATCGTCGGACAGCGGCCACGGCGTGGTGTTCTTCGGCACGTTCAGGGTGACGCTGGCGTTCGCCGGATCGATCGCGAGCACCTGCAGCAGCGGGTACGCGCGCTGGCCCAGCGTGTAGCGGTCGTCGACCAGTTCGACCCAGTCGTTCGCCGCCAGCCCGAGCCGGGCATCGCGGCCGAGCGTGGCCAGCGTCACCGTCAGCGGCGCGCTGCCGTCGTCCGCCACTGCGCCGAGGTCGCTGCGGGTGATCGCGAACACCACCGAACCGTTCTCGCGCGACCACTTGAAGCTGGCCGCGCCGGCCGGCCCGCCCTGGTGGATCTCGACCCGGTACAGCTGGTTTTCCATGCCGCGGTAGCGCGCGTCGGCGGCGATCACGCAGGGATCGTCGTCGGCTTCGTGCGGACCCAGCTCCGCGCGCAGCCGTGGCAGCGCATAGGTCGCGCGCGCATCGAGCAGCTGGCGCACGGTCTCGCACGGCGAGGCGTTGGCCTGGCCGCCGCCGTCGAGGCTCTTGCGCAATGTGGCCAGCTCGGCGAGCTGCTGCTTGATCGTGGCGGCGTCGGCGGAATTGTTGGCCGCCTGCCGGCGCGTCTTCAACGCCGTGGTGATGTCGTCGAGCTGCTGCTGCGCGCGCGGCTGGTCGAGCACCCGCAGCTGCCACACGACCTGCGCGCGCGTGGCGGTATCCACGCCGTCCAGCGCCACGTCGGCGATGCCCGGCGCCTCCACTGCGCACAGGTGCCGCTCCCACACGTCCAGCCACAGCGCATAGCCCTTCGGCGGATTCTCGAAGCCGCTCTTGCCGTCGGCCACGCCGTAGTCGGGCGTCGGCGCGTTGGGCTGCTGCGCCAGCGTGCACGCGGCCTCGTTCACGCACAGGATGCCGTCGACGTAGAAGTGACCCGGCGCCAGTTGCCAGTCGGTCAGCGGCAGCGGCTTGTTGCTGCCGTCGGCGTTGGTGGTGCTGACGGTGATGGCGAAGCCGCTGCCGGCGGCCCAGCACGGGCCGACCAGGTCACGCACCAGGGTGCGCAGCAGCTGCAACTGGATCTGCCCCTGTTCGTTCCAGTCCGCCTCCAGCAGCACGCGGCCCTGCTGCTGGAACACCTGGCTGTAATGCAGGGCCGGATCGAAGCTGACGCGTGCGAAGTCGCCTTTCATGGTCGATCTCCTAACTCGCAAAGAGGATGCCGGCGTCCGTGCCCGCCGGAACGTATTCGGCCAGCCGCGCCGCGAGGTTCGCCTCGCGCTGCGGTTCGTACAGGTCGTGCCACACGCCCATTACCGAACGGTCGGAGGCGCCGCGGCTGATTTCATCACAGCAGTCGTCGGCCAGGCGCAGATAGTTGGGCGAGCCGTAACGTCGGCTGCGGAACAGCGGCACCACGCGCAGCGTTTCGTGTGCGCGTCGCGTGGCATCGACCGCGGCCAGCGCCAGATCCGGCTGGCAGTGGAAGCGCGGCGGCGTGCGCGAGCCGTCGGCCACGTAGCAGAAGCGCATGCAACCCTGCTGCCGGCGCAGCACGCGCAGCGGGCTGGCGAAGATCGAATCCTCGGCCAGCGCGATGCCGTGCGCCTGCACCGCGCCGATCACCGTGCAGCGGCGGAAGCTGGCCTCGACGTAGGCCACCGCCTCGTCCGGCGCGCCCAGCGCCACGCGCTCGGCGGCGGTGGCGTCGAGGATGCTGTCGCACAGCTCCAGCGCCAGCGGCTCGCCGCGATGCTCCGGGCTGATCACCGCGATGGCGCCGAGGATGCTGTGCTCGACGCGCAGCGCGGCACGGGTGCCGTCGAGGGTGATGCTGGGCTCGCCGGGACGCTTCGGGTCGCAGTCGCATTGCAGCGCCCAGCCCGGCACCAGGGTGCAGTGGCGGATCAGCAGCTCGCACAAATCGCCGTCCGCGGCGGCCTCGTCGTCCGGCCCGTGCACCTCGATGCCGCGGCCCACGATCAGCAAGCCGTCCAGCAGCACGCGGCTGCCGGCGCGACCGCCGATGCCGAGCGCGTCCGGCTGGCTGGCGCGCACGTCGAGCAGGCGCAGCACCGGTCGCGTGCGTTCGGCCGCACGCAGCTGGATCGCCTCGCCAGCGTCGAGCTGCAGTTCGACGCTGCCTTCGTACACGCCGCTCTCCGCCAGCTCGATCACCACCGCGCGCAGCGCCGGCGTGGCCGCCTTGGCCTGCGCCCACGCCGCCAGCGCGTCGGCGATGCTGCTGAAGTGGCCAACCGGCCAGCCGACGTTCGCCGCGCGATCCGGCCGCGCGGCGTGCACCACGTAGCGCGTGGCGCCTTCCAGCTCCGGCGTGACCCGCGCGTATTCGCCGCCGCCGAGATCGCCAGCGAAGCCGTACTGGTAGCTCACCCATACGCCGCGCTTCGGCCGCTGGTTGGCAGGAAACAGCAGCCGGCCGCGCTCGGGGTCGACCGCCACGCGCCCGCGCTTCACCTGCCCGCGCCAGCCGGACAGGTCGGCCGGAATCAGTGCCTCGCGCGGCACCGGCAGGCCCTGGCCTTTCGCCGGCCAGTCCGGCGCCCACAACTGCACGCTGCGGCCGTCGCCATAGAACTCGTCCGCCACACTGGCGTAATCGGCCAGCGGGCCGCGCTCGGCGAAACGCCAGCGGCGCAGCGGCAATGGCAGGTTGCGCTCGTCGGCGATGTGGGTGGGTTCGGTTTCCGCGACCGGACGCTGGAACAGCGGCGTGTCATTGCCCAGCACGCTGAAGCTGAAACACTGCGGCCCGCGTTCCTCGATGCAGTACGCCGGCGTGCACGTCACCGGATAGCTGCGCAGGCGGCAGGCGAACACGCCCACCGCGGGGACGTGGTGGCGGCCGCGCCGCTGCGCGCTGCCCAGGCGCCGCACGTCCACGCTGTGCGCAAACGGGTCGAACGCGCCGTCGGCCCAGCCGATGCGTTGCAGTCGGCCCGGATCGCGCAGGTCGGCGGTGCCGCCGCGGCGCGGGTGTTGGTGATCCAGATGCTGCATCCAGCCGAGCCAGCGGTAGAACTCCACCGCGCGCGCCGGCCAGCCGGCGGCGTCGCGGGACAGGTCCTCCAGCAGCGACAGCGTGCCCTTGCGCCGCCGCGCGTCGATGGTGTTGGCCACGTCGGCGCGCGGCGCCAGCACGCGGCCGAGGCCGGCGTCGCGACAGCCGTCCGCGCCCAGCGTGGCCGACTCCGGCAGCAACGTATAACCGAGCAGGTCGCCGAGGTACGGCACCACCCAATCGTCGCAGGTTTCAATGAATGCGTTGTCGTACAGCCGCGCGATGTCCTGCTCCAGCACGTCGGCCTGGCGCGCCAGCACGCGCAGGAGATCGCGCAGCGGATAGCCCTGCTCCGCATCGCGCATGCGGTAGACCACCGGCAGCAGGTCGTACAGGCGATCGGGACGCGCAGTCATGGCGTCGCCTCCTGCAGCAGCAAGGTGTCGGGAACGTTCGGCGGCAGATAGGCGAGCTGCGCCGGACGCAGCATGCCGTGCTCGTCATAGCGGGCCGGCCGCACCGGCACGCGCGGCGGCACCGCCGCCACGCCCGCGGCAGTGGCACGGCTCATCAACACGGCGCCATCATTCTGCTTGTCGCCGCCCACACCGAAGCCGGCCAGCAAGGTGGCCTCGTCGAGGCTGCCGAATGCGTCCACGTCCACCCAGGCCACGCCGCGCACGGCCTGCATGCAGGCGACCAGTTCGCTGAGGTACACGCTCTGCGCCAGCGCGCGCCGCTCGAAGCCGAACACGTCGAGCAGCGCCGCGCGCACGGTCGGCTCGACCGACTCCCAGGCGAAATCCGGCAGCAGCCCCACCTTCGCGCTCACGGTCAGCGCCAGCAGTTCGCGCACGTCCAGCCGCACCGGCAGCGACGGATCGCCGTAGCGCCGCAGCGCCAGCAGCAGGTTGCGGTAGAGGTCGGAGGTGGCATCGATCGGCGCATCGGCGGCGCCGGCAATGGTCACCTGCACCAGGCCGCCCAGCTTGACCGCCGCCGCCTTGCCGACGCCGCCGAAGCTGCGCGCGAAGTCGGCGTAGTCCGCCACCGAGACCAGCCGGTCCAGCGCCAGTACCGCCAGCGGCACGTTGCGGCGCGCCTGGTCGCGCGTCTCCGCGTCGGCCCCGCCGGAGGCGCGCAGCGGGTTGACTACTTCCTTGACGCCCAGCGGCCGCGTCGCCAGCAGGCTGACCTGTCCCGCGCGCACGTTGCCCGGCGCGCCGATGCCGTTGCGGTACGTGGCGACGACGTTCTCAATGCCGGTGGGCAGGCGCGCGCCGTGCACGCCGTCGCCGAACTGCACGGTGGTCTTGCCGTCGTCGTCGGTGGCAGTGACGAAGCGGCGGTCGGCCGCGCCGACGAAGGCGAGATTGCGCGTCTCGTGCCATTGCAGGTCGTTGACGCGCAGCGTGAGCGTGCTCTGCACGCCATCCACCGTGGCCGCCGACACCCAGGTCAGCGGCGGCTGCTTCAGCACGAAGGCCTGCATCGACGCCGCGCCGCTGCCGCTGCCCAGCACCTCGCGGCGGCTCTCGCCGTGGGTGGCGCGCACCACGTTGGCGCGCACCGTCACGCTGTCACGCACGTAGCGATAGGCCAGCCCCGCGTTGGCGAACACCAGGGTGCTGTGCACGGTGTCGCCGGGCAGGTTCGCGTCCACGCCCTGCTCCACCGCGGACAGCATCACCAGCTCGGCGGCGCTCACCGCGTCGGTGCCCGGCACGTCGCTGCGCCGGCCTTCCACGATCACCCAGCGGCCGGCCTTGAGGCCATCCACCGCGCCATCGAGAGTGAGCCGGGTGGCGCTGTCGCCGGTGCTGCGCGGGCTGCCGTCGGCGGCGAGCGCGCCGACCTCGTCGCCGATCACCAGCTCGGCCAGCGGCAACGATTCGCTTTGTGCGTGGACCTGCGTGGTACGCAGGGTCGACATGCTCGGCGCCTGCCACACGGACGTGTCCGCATCCGGCTTGACCAATTCGATCCCGGTGGTCTTGCCGCTGATGCCGTAGGCACTGCGCGGATGCACCTGTACGCGCCTAGCCTGCGCGACGACCGGCGGCCCGTAGCGCCCCGACTGGATCAGCAGGAAGCTGCCCGCCTGCACGCCGTCGTAGGCGTTGTCGAGCTGCACGAGGTCGTCCTCCTCGCCGCCGTCCGCGATGGCATCCCAGTCGCCGTCGGGTTTGGAGACGTAGGGCACGGTGCCCTTGGTGGCGGGGTCGTCATTCAGTCCCAGCCCCATGATGCGCGGCGCGTTGTAGCCGAACAACGGCGAGGCCAGGCGCAGCGCGTACACGCCGTTCAGGGCCGGCGAAGGCTCGCCCTGCGGCACGCTGGCCCACGCGCGGTAGAAGGTGTCGTGCAGCTGCGGCGCGAATTTCAGCAGCAGCTGCGGTCGCGCATCGCTGGCTTTGCCCAAGGCCGCGGCGACGCTTCGTTGCAGGCGCAAGCTGTTGGCTGGCTGCAGCGTGGCTTGCCGCGTCAACGCGCCGAACAGCGCACCGAAACCGCCTGCCGGCGACGGGCTGACGGCACCGTCGCCGCCAAAAGCCTTCACCACCGCCAGCAAGAATGCCTGTGCCGCCGCCGGGCCTCCGGCAAGGGTCCCCACCTCCAGGCCGAAGCTTCCCAGCAGCCTGTTGGCGCTGCCGACATCACCGCCGCCGAGCAGCAGGCCGCGGTAGAGCCTTTCGATCCTGTCACGCAATGACGTTCCGCCGGACAACGCGGCGACCGCCACTTTCGCCGCCGCCACGATCTGCCCCTGCAATGCGCCGAACGGCTGCAGCAGCAGCCTGCTGCGCCCGCTCTGCTGCTGTACTTCGATCGACTGCACCTGACGAACCACCGGCACGCCGGCGGGAAGCTCGCCGAACAGGAACAGCAGCCGATCGTTCGGCTTCAGGCCGGTGGCCGTGCTGGCCACCCACAGCGCGTCCAGTGTGGCCACGTTGTCCAGCGTGATGTCCTGCGGCCGCGTCAGCCGCGGCCTGAGCGCGTTCCACTCGTAACGCGCCTCCAGCGGTTCGGCGGTCTCGAAGGTCTGCATCTGTTCGCCGGGCGCGGGCACCGACTGCGCGCGCGCGCCGACAGGAATCGTCACCGGCGGCGAATCCTTCTCCACCGTATAGGCGAGGTACACGCTGGCGGCCACGCCGGGACGCAGCCGGTAGTCGACCAGCCGCGCCAGTTCCAGCACCGAACGACGCTCGGTGGCGGTGCGCAGGTAGGCCTCGTTGGCAATGCGCTCGGTGTAGAAGCTCAGCACGTCGGCGCCTACCGCCCAGGCGTCGAGCAGGGCCATCGCCGGGTCGTCCGTCTCGCGCGTGCGCAACCCGGCCAGTGCCGGCAACGTCGCGTCGCTGAGACCGGCCTGCATGGTGGCGCGGAAATCGGCGTAGCGGCCGACGCGGTAAGCCAGTGCGTCCAGTCCCGGCCGGTTGGCCAGCGGCAACGGCGTGCCGGCGATCGCGCCGCAACCGCAGGCGCAGGCATGTTTGCCACAGGCGCTGCAACAGCTCATCGGCCACCTCCCAGCGTGAAGCGGATGCTGCCGTGATCGGGATGGTCCGGATCGTTGTCGACGCGCGCGATGTCGCGCGCGGCCAGGTGCAGCACGCCGTCGGCGGGCACGCCGTCGGCCGGGTCGTCGGCGCGCGCCAGGCACGACACTTCGACGTGGGCCACGCCGGTGATCGCCTGCGCCTCGGCCAGCAGCGCGCTGACGAACACCGGCGCACCCAGCTTCAGCCGGTCCGGATGGAAGAAGCCCGGCGTGCCGTCGCGGCGCAGGCCCGAACTGAAGCGGTCGCGCAGCGCGGCCTCGACGTGGGCGACGAGGAAGTCCGGCCGCACGCAGACGTTCAGCGCGATGCGCAGCGGCACGTAGCCGGCGGCATGCACCTCGACGTCGTGACCGATGCGGCGGTAGCGCTCCAGTTGTGCGCGGATGCGCCGCGCCAAGCCCCCCGCCAGGTCTTCGCGGCCCAGTGGATCGACCGCCACGTCGGCGGCGTACCAGCTGCCGCTCCATTCCAGCGCGGCGGCGGCGCCCTGCAGCTGCGGCGCGCGCGCGGCGAAGCTCGCGTAGTCGTCGGCGACGACCGCACGCAGCGGCTTCGCGCGGAACGCGCCGGGCGCATGCAGCTTCACCTCGGCCAGGCTTTCCGGCACGGTGCCGCCGCTGGCCGGCAGCGGATTGCGCGGCACCAGGTCGGCGGACAGCACGCCCGATTTCAGCGCCAGCCACACGATGCTGTCGCGCCCGACGTTGCCGGCCGGGCCATTGCCGATGCGCGAGGCGGCGCGGAAGAAGTCGCCGGCCAGCGGCTGCGCGCCGAGCACGCCGTCGCCGAAGCGCAGGTGCGCGGCGCCGTCGTCGTCAATCTCGACCACGAAGTGGCGATCGTCCGGGCCGCTTTCCAGCAGGTCGTAGCACGGCTGCCAGCGCCAGCGCGGGTCGGGCGTGCCGGCCACAAGCACGTCGGCCAGCGCGCCGCCGTGTACGGCGAGCTGCGGCAGCGCGAGGCGCGGGTCGCGCGCCAGCAGCTTGCAGGCTGGTGCGCGCGGCGGCAGCGGCTCGGCCCAGGTCAGCGGCGCATCCGGCAGCACGTGGCCAGTATCGGATGGCGGACGGCGCACGTCCGCCACCGCGCCATCGCAACGGCAGCAGCCATACTGCGTGTCGCCTGGCACCAGCCAGCAATCCTCGGCCAGCGTGCCGCAGCGGTCGCAGGCGTCCGGCATTGCGGCGAGCGTGGCGGCGAGCCCGGGGTAGTCGCCATCTTCACCGCTCGGCGTGCAGATGGCGCTGGACGTGCATTGCCCGCGCACGTGTTCGCCGTGGTCGACCAGCAGCACGTTGCCGCGCGCGAGGCTGACGTCGTGCAGCCACGCGCAGTCGGGCGAGGGCGTGCGCACCGACAGGCACAGGTCGAACGGCAGCGCGTCGCAGGCATCCCACGCCACCTCCAGCAGCAAGGTGCCGTCCAGCGGATCGACGGACGTCTGGACGGCCGTGAGGCGAACCGCATAGCGATGTGCGGGATCGGCATCGGCCGGATTGCCGGTCTGCGGGCCCAGCACTTCCTCGAAGATCAGCAGGTCGCCGACAGCCAGTTTCAGCGCGCGCGCCGGCGCGCTTGCGGTATCCGTTGCCGCCAACAGCACGGCGGGCGCCTCCGGCGCCGGCGGCGGCGTGTCGACCAGGGTCGCCCGTGTGCTGCCGCGCGGCAGGCAGCACAGCTCGTCGCCCCAGCTGTGCAGGCGGATCGCGCTGTGCGCGGCGACCACGTCGAAGCGAGTCATGCCATCCAGCGGCATCGGCTCGTAGATCAGCGCGCCCGCCGCCCGCGCCGCCGCGAGCTGGGCCGCGTCGATGATGCCCGGCGGCGGCTGCGCCGGCCCCGGCGGCGGCACCAGCAACAGCAGGTTGTCCAGTTCCAGACTCAGGTCGTTGCTGCACGCCAGCGTGACGAAGGCGCGCGCATTGCAGCCTTCGTGCATGCGGTAATCGACCAGCCGCGCATGCCGGCGCACCGAGATGCGCTTGCGCGCGGTGCCCAGGTAGGCCTCGGTGGCGACCGCGTCCTGGTAGTAGCTGAGCTGGTCGGCGGTGTACGCCAGCGTCTCCACCAGTGCGATGCCGAGGTCCGGCACGTGGCGCTCCTGCCATGCCGGCATGCCCAGCGCGAGGCGGTCGAGGAACAGCTGGCGGAAGCTGGCATAGTCCTTCGCCAGGTAGTTGATCTCCGGCGCGGACGACGGTGGCGACACGCACGGCGCCTCGTCGGCGCAGTCCAGCGTCTTCGCGCAGTCGAGGCGGAAGTGCAGCGTGGCGCAGGCGTAGCGCGGATCGAAGCCGGGATAGGCCTGCCAGCTCGCCGGGTCGTTGCCGGAGGCCGCCTCCACCAGGCACAGACAGTACGCGGTGTGGTCGCCTTCGCGGTCGAGCACCACGCGCAGGCAGGCGTCGTCGTGCAGCTCCGGTTCCAGCTCGGGGTTCACGCCGAGCACGCGCAGGCCGGTGATGCGCTCGCCGCCGCTGATGCGCACGTTGGCCACGCCGAGGCCTTGCGGAATCTCGCCGAACAGGTGCACGCACAGGCTCACGCCGTCGTCGCCGACCTCGACGTAGTCGATGCCGTTGAGCGTGCCGGCCAGCCGCAACTTGTCGCGCCGCGCCGGCACGCTGCAGGCCGGCAGCGGCGCGCAGCCGATCGTGCCGAGGCTCGCATGGACGTTCGCGCGGTTCATGGCAGGCTCCGCACGAAGCTGTCGCTGCGCGTGTCGCCGCTGGCGCGCACGGTATAGCTGAGGTCGACGCGCAGGGTGGCATCCTCGCTGCTGACTTCGAGCTTGCCCACGTCGATCACGTCGCCCAGCCAGCGCTGCAATGCCGCCTGCAAGGTGAACTGCAGCGCGGCGGCCAGCTCCGGGCTGTTCGGCGCGAACACCAGCTGCAGCAGGCCGCTGCCGAAGTCGGGCCGGTTCACCCGCTCGCCGGGGCTGGTGAACAGCAACTGCTCGATCATGTCGCGCACATGGTCGTCGTCGCCGGCCTCGGCGGTGCGCCCGCGCGGATCGAAGTGGAACGGATAGTCGATGTTCATGGGCGTCCTCACATCGCGGTGACGCGCGTCTGGCTGGCGACGATCAGCAGCGGCGTGCCGGTCGGCGCGCAGATCGCCTGGCTGTCGATGAGCAGCAGCGGTTGGCCGTTCGACGTCAACCGGGTAGCGGCAGTGACGAACTGCGCGCTGATGCAGGGCCCGTTCGCCGCCGTGGGCGGCGGCAGCGTGCAGCCGGCGACCAGCCACGGCGCGGCGATGGTCACCGTCGGCTGGCCGCTCACGCTGACGCGCGGATTGGGGGCGGTGGCCTGCGCCTGGCCGCCGTGCGAGCAAAGCACGCTGGCGCCGACATGGATGAGGAAGCCCGGCATCGCATGCCCCCTAGGTGACCACCAGCGCGCCGTTGTTCACCGTCACCGTCGGCCCCGCGAGCACGATGGTGGCGCCCTGGCCGTTGGAGATCGTGATGCCGACCTCGTTGACCATGATCATCGCGCCGGTGACGCTCTTCAGCAGGATGCCGCCGGCCGGCCCCGGCGCGTCGCTGATCGCGATGGCGTTCTGCAGCCCCGACTGCAGCACCACGCTGGGACTGGCCGGATTGCCGGCCAGCGCCAGCGCCGGCACCTCCGCCGCGCTGCCCCAGAAACCGCCGACCCAGACCGGATAATCCGGATCGCCCTGCTCGAACTCGATCCATACGCCGGCGCCGATCTGCGGCACCGCGTAGACGCCGCTCTGCTTGCCGGCGATCGGCACGCACGGCATCGCCCAGCTCGACGGGATCAGCCCGGACACGTCCGGCACCATCACCTGGATGCGCCCACGCTGTTCCGGGTCCACGTTCTGCACCACGGTGCCGCGGTACTTGCCGAAGAACTTGCTCATGGCGGCACCAGCGGCACGGTGGAAAGCAGCCCCTTGCGCGACAGCTGGAAGCTCTGCCGGTACTCGCCGCGCTTGATCGTGTGGCGCACCTGGCTGACGTAGTGCAGGCCGTCGAACGCAGGGCCGACGCCGCGCACGCCGACCAGCTGGCGCGGCTTCAGTACGCGGCCGTAGCGCACCACGTCGAGGCTGCCGCGGCCGGTGACGGTGTCGGCGGATTTCGCCGCTTCGGCTATGCCCAGCAGCAGCGCGCGCTGCGGCGAATACTTCGCGGTCTCGGGCAGCGGGCGGAACTGCTGCGGTGGCGGATCGATCAGGCCCAGCGGTGGATTCAGCGGCCCGATGTCGGGAATCGCCAGCGGCAGCGGCACCTTGGTCTGCTCGTTCTGCACGTAGACCACCGGCGGCTGCCGCGCGTTGCCGTCGTAGCTGAAGCTGAGCTCGTCGACGTTGCTGGCCGCATCCATGTCCGCGTTCAGCGCCGGCTGCGGCACGCCCACCTTGATCTTCGGCCCCCAGTACGCGGTGCTCATGCCGGGCAGCGGACCGGGCTCCAGATAGAACACGTAGCCGACGCGCTCGGCCAGCAGGCGGATGTATTCCAGGTCGCTGCCCTGCTGGGTGGGGATGCGGTTGGTCGGGATCGGCACGTCGATCGCAATGCTGGGGATCACCAGCGGCACGATGCCGAGGAAGGCGTACTTCGCCAGCAGCAGCGCCACGATCGCCTCGGCCGGCATCGCCGGGTACGGCGTCCCGGGCAGCCCGGAGAATTCCAGTTTGGTCATCACCGTGCTGAGGTCGTCACCGGTGACCTGCAGCGTGGTGTGGCGCTGGTCCGCGCCGGGCAGCACTTCGGTGCGGGTCACCACGCCGTCGATCAGCACCTGCGGCATGCCGTTCACGGTGACCGCCACGATCACCCGCAGCAGCGGCACCACGCCGCCGCCGGAGAGCAGGAACAGCGTGTGCAGCGGCGAGCGCACGCTCAAGCTGAACTGCAGGGTGAACGCGCCCGCGCCCTCGTCCGGCGCATTCACCTCGACCTGGGTGAGCGCGTCCAGCACGAGCTGCGGCACCGGCACCGGCACCACCGGACCGACGAGCAGGGTCAGATGCACACCCTCAAGCACTTGGCACCCCCGGGATGCCCTCGGGCAAGGTGATGCGCAGTTTTCTGCCAATCGTGTCGGTCAGCTCCTCCGGCCGCAGCGCGCGGTTCGCGTCGCACAGGCGCCAGAACTGCTCGGGATCGCCCAGGTACTGCGCCGCGATGTTGTCCAGCCGCTCGCCCTGCACCACGCGGTGCCACTGCAGCAGCGCGAAGTGCTCCGGCGCCGGCACGAAGCGGCGCTTCAGGTAGGTCACCATGCTGCCGTCGGCGCGCACCAGGCTGGTGGTGGGGGTCAGCGCGTAGCGGCTGGTGGGCGGGAAATTCGAGGTCATGGAGGTTCTCCGTCGCGGGCGCGTCGAACGGCGTCAGGCGTACACCGCCTCGCCGCGATCCTTGCGCGAGCGCAGTTCGGCCAGCATCAGCGACTCGCTCTCGTCGGCCGCCCAGGTCGGCCGCAGCTGGAAATGCGGCTGGTCGACGATGGTCTTCCAGTTGCCGCCCCATTCCAGGCCCAGGTCCATGCCCAGCGCGCCGACCGCCTTGTACTTCGGCGACTCCGGCAGGTACTTGTTTCCCTCGAACACGCCGACGTCGAAGGCGATGCCGAAGTTGTGGTTGGAGTAGCCGGCGCGGGCGTTGGTCACCTTCTTGCCCGGCGCCGTGCGTCCCTGCGCATACAGCGCCGCCTGCTCCTCGTAGCTGCGCAGGCCACTGATCACGCGGATGGTGATGCCGGCGCTGGCCGCCTTCTGCACCAGGGCGCGCGCGATCGGACGCAATGGCGGCAGCAGCGTGGCGATCACCTTTTCACTGCGATCGTCCACCGGCGAAACGGCGTCGGCCGGCTCCATCCGGTCGATCTTCTTGCCGACCAGCCGCGCATAGATCGCGCCCCAGGTCTGCGGGCCGGCCTTGCCGTCCACCTCCACGCCGAGCGCCTGCTGGACGGCGGCAATCATTTCCTCGATACGCATGTCGCTCTCCGTTTCTGGTCGATGCCCGGCTTCCGGCGGGCGCAACTACGATCCCCGCATCCCGCTCACGGCACGCCGCTCAAGCCGAGCGCGGACAACTGGCCGCCTGCTCCACCGGCCAGGCGCTCCTTCTGCTGCAGGTAGCTCATGAACAGGCTGGCCGCCTTGTGCCCGGAGGGCACGTCGTTCACCGACAGCACGCGCAACCCCAGGCTGACCTTGGCGCGGATCGGGTTCAGCGCGGTGTCGAACGCTTCCTCGGTGATGCCGAACTCGGTGACGCGCACCGGCAGGATGCGCGAGCGGCTCCACACGAACAGCGCCAGCGGCGTCTCCATCGGCACGATCTCCAGCGTGCCGATCCGCGCCAGCGCGTCGTTCGCGCGCAGCTGGCCGCTGCTCGGGTAGACCATGGTTTCCAGCGCCGCCAGCTGGGCGAAGATGCCGGACTGGGTGACGCCGCCGTTCTGTTCCGGAAACTCCAGCTGGTCGGTGGCGTCGATCTCCGCCTCCAGCTTCAGCGTCTCCACCGGCGGCCCCTTCAGCCGCAGCGCCTCGGAACGGTCGGCGCCGTCCGCACTCATTCCCTGCACCTGCAGCGAGCGCGTGAGCGAATCCGGGTTGTACTGCAGCGCGATCACCCGCCGCACCGCCGAGCTGGCCGCATCGATCAGCACGATGCCGCCCTTGAGGATGCGCGGGGAACCGGGGAAGGCGCTCATGGCAGCCTCATGCTCGTGCCGGAGGGCCGTGTGCGCGAACGTGGCGGAGGCGTCCTACGACGGGACGGTGGGGCGGTCGGAATCAGTGCATTAGGCAATCCTGCCGCGATGTTGGCCACCCAGCTGGCCTGCGCCGAAGCAATGCAGCCATGATGGGTTTGTGCGTCATAAAGGTCTTGCACGACACGCACAGCTCGCAGCACTGCAGGGCGGGTAAATGTGGACAGCGGCGTGCCGTCCCTGATCGCATCGTTGAAGCGGCGGGCCATCTTGCAAGCGATGTCCAGATGCCCCTGCTCGTGTGCAAGCAACCTTGGCTGATCGGCTACAGCGTTGGCCGTGCATTGCGTTACAAGCGCCGCGCAGTCGCCGCGCGTGGCAGCCGTGATCGTCGGTGCCGCGGCCGCGGGACACGAGCCGTCACTGCTCCAGGTGAAGGATCCAGGCACCATGCCCCGAGGCATACGCCGGGTGAAATTGCGGTTGCACAGTCGGCCGGCGCGCGCGCACCCGTTCTCGTTCGGATTGTTGGCCCGAGCCACCGAACGTATGACGTGGCTGCGACGCGGCAGGAATATGCCTTGGAAAACATGTGTCTGGTCGGCCGTCCATCCGAGGATCGTCTGCATGCAGGTAGCCGCCACTGGGTCCATCGCCAGAGGGACCACATCCGATCCGGTGACAGCAGCAAAACCACCTAGCGAGCGGACCTCGCTGAAGTCCGCGAGCGTCAATGGAGCATGCGGGCAATCGTTCGGGATATCGCGGGTACCGCGAAGGCATGCGGCAAGTCGGCTATCGGTCTGGCCCGTGAAGTCCGCACCAGGCCCGGCTTCATCCAGGCCTTCGAACGCCGGGCGGCGGTGTGGCTGGCGCTGCATCGAGACAGGCGCGGCGATCCCTGGCGACGCGTAGCTACCGGCAACCACGCGATCCGCCGCCTGATCGGCGTCACGCTCGGCGGGATCATCATGCGATCCGATCATCAGGCTTGCCAGGGATTTTCGCATTAGCCCACCGGCACCCTGTTGCACGACGTGGGCCAGTTCGTGCGCGATAAGGTGACGCCCCCACCGGGTTCCCGGTGCATAGCTCCCCGCGCCGAAGACGACATGCGACCCCACCGTATAGGCGGCGGCATCGACCGTGGCCGCCGAATGCGCGGCAGCCGCATCGTTGTGCACCCGGACATGGCTGAAATCGTGGCCGAATCCGCGTTCCATCGGCGCGCGGACGGCCGGCGCCAGAGGTGAACCCGGCGTCGCCAGCACGGCGTGGACGCTCGGCGGCGCGACACCTGCTGACTGCCCCGGTTCCGGATGGCGTTGCACGCGTTGAATTTTCTTTGTGCACTCTGTGCATGTGCCACTACCTGATGCATGCGTCCCGCAGGCGCACTTGCGCTGCAGCAACAGGCCGGGCGGCGTGGCACTCGTGACCGGCCTGCTTGTTCGCGTGGCGGTGTGTGCGTCCATCGGCATCACTTGAACAGGTCGGTGTCGATGAAATCGGCGCGTACCAGTGACCAGAAGTCGCTGGCCAGGCCGGCTTCGACGTAGGCGTAGGGCATCCAGCCGTAGCCGTTCTCGCCCCAAGCCGTGCCCCAGGAGTTGCGGATCAGCAACGCACCACGGTTGCTTCCGATCCTGCGTTTGTCGTCATAGCCCACCGCATCGATGGCATGGCCACCCAGCACGGTGTCGCCGACCGCGGGGAACGGGATGTCGCCCGTGCCGGCGCCAACGCCGGGGAAGGAGCTGTACACGGTGAAACCGAACATGCAGGGCAGGCCCGCAGCCAGGTACTGCTTGATGTACTTGAGTGCGGCCGATTTCGGCGCGCCGGCGGGATCGAGCCGGTAGTAGACGATCGACTGGTAGTTCTGCGCGAACGCGTACAGGAAGGCCCGCGGCTCATCGTCAAAACGCGCGATGACGTAGGGGCAGTACGACTCCGGCGGTACGCCGAACAAGGCCATGGCCTTCATCGCAGTGCGCAGATAGGCGCCGGTGTCGCCGGTCCAGCCGAGCAGGTTGCGGCTGGCCTTGTATAGGAACAGCCGCGAGCCGTCGAGATGCTTGCCGAACGCGCGCCGCTCGTAATACTCCAGCAGGCCCACGCCCGCATTCGCGGTGCACGAACCGAGATTGCCCTGATCCTCGATCGGCGAACACCAGGCCCGCAGGTCGACGCTGGCCGGCGCCGCCTTCGCCACCGCTTTCAGCGGCTTGGACTTGGCCAGCAGCTTTTCGACCTGCGGCTCCTCGGGGGTGTAGTCGCGAATGTCCGGCAGGTCGGGCCGCCAGCCCATGCCGCCGATCGTTCCGTTGTTTGCACATGTGTTCACGGGATCACCTCGCCCTTCGTTCGTTGTTGCCCATCCGAAGCCGACGTTCGGCGCGCGCCGCGGTCGGGTGCCCCGCGCTGGCCTCGATACCCAGGCCGGCGCCGACCGCCGCCGCGATGCGTGCAGCCAGCGGCCCGCTTTTCTGCCGCGCCGGCGCCAACTGCAGCGACGGCAGGCCATCCACCGCCCCCAGATTTGCCAGCGCCTCGTGCGCACCGGGCGCGGCCAGCCAGCGCGTCAGCTCCCGCTGCAGGGAGGCGCGCACGTCGACGCCGCGCTCACCGCCGAGCGCCGCCTCGTCGATCACCAACCGCTCGATGTGCAGCGTGATGCTCACGACCGGCCTCCGGCGCTTTCCAGCCAGCGGAAATCGGCTTCGTTGATCGGCTTGTCCAGCTTGCGGTATTCGCCGCGCACCGCGTCGAGCAGCAGCGACATGCCGATCTCCACGCCGGCCTTGGCGGCCATGAAGGCCGCGTTCAGCGCGATGCCCTGGATGCTGCCGCCGGTGAGCGGCAGTCGCGCCAGCCGGTCGAAGTCCAGCGCACCCACGGCGGCCTGCGCGGGGAACACCGAGGCCCAGATCGCGCGGCGTTCGGCCGCGCCGGGGAACGGGAAGTGGATGACGAAGCGCAACCGGCGCAGGAACGCGCCGTCCAGCGCGCCCTTCATGTTGGTGGCCAGGATCGCCAGACCGCCGAACGACTCCAGCCGCTGCAGCAGGTAGTTCACCTCGATGTTGGCGTAGCGGTCATGGCTGTCCTTCACCTCGCTGCGCTTGCCGAACAAGGCGTCGGCCTCGTCGAAGAACAGGATCGCGCCGCCGCCCTCGGCCGCATCGAACAGCTTGCGCAGGTTCTTCTCGGTCTCGCCGATGTACTTGCTGACCACGGCGGAAAGGTCGATGCGGTACAGCGACAGGCCCAGCTCGCGCGCCAGCACTTCGGCGGCCATGGTCTTGCCGGTGCCGCTCTCGCCGGTGAACAGCGCGCTGATCGACAGCCCGCGGTTCATGCGCGCGCGAAAGCCCCAGTCGTCGTAGACGGTGCTGCGCCGGGCGACCTGGTCGGCGATCTGGCGCAGCAGGGCTTGTTCGTTCTCGGGCAGCTTGAGGTCGTCCCAGCCGGCCTTCGGCTCGATCCGCCGGGCGAGCCGGTCCAATGCGGGCCGCGTGTGCGCCAGCGCGCTCTGCCACAGGGCCTGCGCCAGCGCGGCTGGCTTGTCCTCGGTCGCCGCCAGCGCCCACTGCGCGATCTGCTCGATCTTGCCAAGGTTGAAATCGAAATGACCGGCCAGCTGCTGCGGCTGCGCGCCGGCGGCGTCGCCAAGCAGGCGCTGCCACAGCGACCGCTGCTCGACCGCGGCGGGTTTGGCCACGTCGACGCTGAGCGCCTGCACCGCCGGCCACGGCTCGCGCGCGTCGACGAAGACGAGGCCGCTGCTGCGCGCGAGGAAACGCCTGACTGCGGTGGCCGCGGTCTCGGCGCCTTCGAGTTCGCCCGCATCGAGGTACAGCGCCAGCGGCAGCAGCTGGCTCTCGCGCTGCCACAGCCGCAGCAGGGTTTCCTGCTCGGCGACCGTGGCCGGCAGCAGCTCGGCCGCGAGCCGATAGGCCTGCGCGCCGAAGGCGGCGGCGACGGCCTGCGCGATCGCCTGCTTGCTCGCGCTGTCGCTGCCGAGCAGTTGCACCGGCGGCGGCGGCTCGTCCGGCGGCACGTGGCGCAGCTGGTCCAGCAGCCGGTCGGCCACCGCCTGCTGCGACGGCGGCAGGGACGCCGGGGACAACGCGGTGAGCAGCGGTCCGAGGCGGTCGTCCAGGTAGTTCATGCCCTTGACGAAGTTCACCACCCGCTCGTCGGCGGCGAGCGCCGCACCGATCAGCGGCAGCGCGCCGGGTTGATGGATCTCCAGCAGGCGCCAGTAGCGCAGCGGCCGCTGCGGCGACAACGCATCCCAGCTGGGCGCGTCGAGCACCGAGAAGGCCAGCGCAAAGGTGGGGTACGGCTTGGCCGGATCGTGCTGGGCCTGTGCGCACAGCGCCGGAAAGCGCGTGTCCAGCTCCATGCCGACGCACAGCAGCAGCAGGTCGCGCTCGAACGCGAACAGGCCGAGCCGGTCCGCCAGCACGACCAGCGCCGGTGTGTGGTTCGCGCCTTCGCTGCCTGCGCCGGAGGGCGTTGCCGCCGCAGCAACGGCCGCATCGGCATCGGCCTGTCCGGCGACGATCGGCTGCGTCGCGGGTGAATCCGCGGCAGCATCGCCGGCCGGCTTCGACGCCGCCGCCCGCGGCGCCTTGAACATCCGCGCCAGCCAGGATGGCTTCGGCGCGGCGGCCGCGCTCACCGTCGGCGCGGATTCCATCAGTGCCGTCGCCGGGCCCGGCGGTGCGGCGGCCGTATCGTGCCGCTGCGCCGCACGCTCCAGCCGTTCGCGCAGATCTCCCAGCGCGGCGGCCAGATACTGGTCATTCGCTTCCAGCCATTGCGCGTAGTCGTTCATGCCACCACCACCTGCTGGTCCGCGGCAAACGCGGGCACGGCGCCGCTGAAGTCGACCGGGATGCTGTCGGCGCCGTCCACACGCAGGCGCACGGTGTAGGTGCCCGCCGCCACGCCGGTGAGCTGGAACGTCAGCGCGGTGGGCTGCTGCGGGTCGGCCGGATTGCCGAGACTGGTCGGCGCGAACACGCGATCGCCGAACAGCAGGAACACGCGCTGGCCGTCGCGGATACGCGGCGTGCAGGCGATGCTCAGGCTGAAATCGCCGGCGGCGGCGGCAAGCGCGCCGAGCGCGATGCGCGGCGCCAGCACCAGCGGCAATTCGTTGCTGAGCAGCGGCGGCAACTCCGGCGGCTGCACCCGCAAGGCCACGGTGTAGATGCCCGGCGCCCAGCGCGCGATGGCGTTCGCATCGTCGGCGGCGTCGGCCAGATGCACGCGCAACGTGCCGGCGGCATCGCCGGCCTGCGGCGCGACGTCGATCGGCGCATCGAGGCGCAGGCTGCTGAAACGCGCCACCGCGTGCTGCGTGCCGAGCTGGCGGCCGCGCAGCACGAGGTCCTCGCCCAGGCGCACGGCCGTCTGGTGGCGCGGATAGTCCAGCGCGTCCAGCACCGCCGCGGCGGATGCGCTGGCGAGCACGCCGCGATCCTGCGGGCCGCGCCGCAGCACCGGCAGCGGCGCGCGCGTGGCCGCCTGGGTGTCGATCAGCACCACCGCTGCCTCGTAGGCGGCGGAGGTGCGGTAGTTGGTCTGGAACGCGGTCCACAGCCGGGACAGCTCGTCCACCGTCTGCGGCAGCGGCGTCACGCGCACGCGCTCGATCTGGCTGGCCAGGTCGTTGTCCGCCAGCGCGTTGCGGATGTCGTTGCCGTCGAGCACGCCGCGGTCGTGCAGGGTGCTCATCGCCGCGGCCAGCACGCGGTGACTGATCGCATCGTTGTCGTCCTCGCCGCGGCCCCAGGCGGTGAGCACGTAATGCAGGTTCAGCGCCAGCGGCGGCGGTGCGGTCTCGCCCGGTCGCACCTGGCCGGGCAGGTCCAGGTTGCGCCAGGCGGCGTTGGCGACCACCTGGTATAGGAACACGTTGAGCTGCGCCTTGCTTATGCCCTTGCGCGCCACGTCCGGCGGCTGCAGGGTCACCTCCAGGTCGGCCAGCTCCGCGTCCAGCGCGGGCACCTGCGCCAGCAGCAGGTTGCGCAGCGTGCGCGTGGTCGCGGCGATCGCCAGCACGTTGCTCATGGCGAAGCCTTGCCGCGCTGGCGCAGGTAGTCGTTGAGGCTGCTCGGCCGCGCTTCCTCGCGCCGGCGCGGCGGCGCCGCGGCGGCCGGCGCGGCGCGCACTTCGAGCCGGCCGATGCTGACGTGCACCACCGGTTCGCTGCCGGCCCGGTTCCCGTGGTCGGCCTGCGCGTTGCGCGTGCTGTGCATCGCGGCTGCGTGGCCAGGGCGCACCGGTGCGGGTGTGCCGCCCGTCGTGGCGAACACCGGTATCGGCGCAGGCAGCAAGGCACCGCCCGGCGCCGGCGTGCGCGCCGCTTCCTGCCGAGCGGGCGCGACACGCGACTGCCGCGGCGACACGGATGGCGAACTGGCCGCTGCGCGTTCGGGCGCGGAAGCCGCACGCGCAGGTTCGGCGCTCATCGCACGTACCGGCACCGCGGCGCGCGGCGGTGGTGGCATCGGCGCGCGCGGCGCATCCGCGGCGACGCGCTCCGGCATCGGCAAGGGTGCGGGCTCTGCCGGCGTATTGCGCGCGATTCGTGGCGCGATCGACTCGGGCACGGGCGCCAGCGCGCGCGGTGGCGGTGCGGCATTCGGCGCGACCGGTAGCGCCGGGCTCGCATCGCGGGGACGCGCCGGCGCCGCGCGCTCGTCCAGTGACGGCATGATCGGCGCGCGCGGCAGCGGTTCGAACAGCGACGGCAGCCGCGGCGCCAGCGTGGCGTCGCTGCCGATCGCGCGTGCCGCCAGGCGGTCGAGGAAATCGCTCATGGCGCGCACAGCTCCAGGTAGGCCTGGCGGCGGCGCGGGCTCAGCGCGAGGATGTCGGCCTCGGCCCAGTGGTAGCTGGCGGCCAGCGTGTCCACCTCGCGCAGCATGTGCAGCGCCCAGGCGTGCAGTTCCTGCCACAGGAAACGGGCGACGTCGAACAGCGGCTGCCACTCGTGGCCGCACTCCGGGCAGCGCAACGCGAGTTGCAGGTCGGCCTGCGGATCGGCCTGCGCCATCGCCTGCGCGATCTGCACCTGCAACTCGGGCGGCAGGCTGCGCGCGTCGTGCGACTGCTCGCCGCACTGCGCCGCGAGCACGCAACGGTCGAGCAGCAGGCCGCGCGCGGCTTCGGCGTCACCACAGTGTTCCAGCGCCAGCAGGTCGCGGCTGTCGGGCAGGCGGAACTGCACGCGCACGCCGTGCGCGGCATGTTCCAGCGTGGCGGCGACGGCGCCCGCCTCCGGCAGCCGCAAGTCGTCGCAGCGGAACGTCGCCTCGACCGCCGTCGCACATTGCGGGCAGCTCGCCACCGCCTCGATCGCACTGCCGAACAGCCGCTCGCGCAACTCCAGCAGCCGCGCGTCGCGCCGGCCCAGCGGCAGTGCGGCCAGTTCATCGAGGGCGGCTTCGTCGTCGCAGCTGCAGCCGAGCAGCAACAGTCCGCGTGCCGCGGCGGACGGGTCGCCCCCGCGTTCCCATACCTGCAGCAGCTGCGCGGGCGTGGGTGTGTGCATGGCGCTCAGGCAGGCACGCTGAAGCTGGGCTCGGCCGGTTCGCTCACGCCGGTGTCGCGCTCCCAGCCCTCGTTCTCCAGCTTCAGGTGCTGGATCGCCACCGCGTTCGCGTTGGCGTCCAGATCGGGCAGCGCCTGGTATTCGGAGACCCAGCAGCGGTAGACCTTGTAGGCCAGCGCGAGCTGGCCGGCCTCGTTGTAGACCTCGATGATCAGGTCCTTGCGGAAGTCCTTCAGCGAGACCTCCGCGCCGAGCCCGGCGCCGAAGTTCCACACCTTGTTCGCCCACTTCTCGAACTCGGCGTCGTGGGTGACGCCGCGCTCGACGGTGATCGCCTCGTATTCGGTGCGCCCGGGCGACTTGCGCGTGCTGCTGGGGTCGCCGCCCTCGCGGTGCTTGACCACCTCGGTGGTGCGCTTCAGGCCCGACACCTTGCTGACGCCGGCCACGTAGCGGCCGTCCCACTTCACCCGGAACTTGAAGTTCTTGTACGGATCGAAGCGCTGCGCATTGACGCTGAACTGAGCCATGTGCTTTTCCTCAGGTCTGGATCTGGCCGGCCATCTGCTGCAGCTGGATGACCACGAATTCGGCGGGCTTGAGCGGCGCGAAGCCGACCACGATGTTGACGATGCCGAGGTTGATGTCGTTCTGCGTGGTGGTTTCCTTGTCGCACTTGACGAAGTACGCATCGCTCGGAGTCCTGCCCTGGAACGCGCCCTGACGGAACAGGTTCTGCATGAAGGCGCCCACGTTGAGCCGGATCTGCGCCCACAGCGGCTCGTCGTTCGGCTCGAACACCACCCATTGGGTGCCGCGGAACAGGCTTTCCTCGATGTACAGCGCGAGCCGGCGCACCGGCACGTACTTGTATTCGTCGGCGAGCAGGTCGGCGCCGCGCAGCGTGCGCGAACCCCATACCACCGGGCCGACCAGCGGGAAGCTGCGCAGGCAGTTCACGCCGAGCGGATTGAGCATGCCGTTCTCGGCGTCGTTGAGCGCCACGGCGAGGCCCTGCACGCCGTTCAGTGCCGCGTCGATGCCGGCCGGCGCCTTCCACACGCCGCGCTGGGTGTCGGTGCGTGCCATCACGCCGGCGACGATGCCGCAGGGCACGAAGGTGTCGCTCTGGCCCTGGCGCTTGGGGTCCGACTCGATCACCCGCGGGAAGTACAGCGCGGCGTTGCGCGCGGCCGTGCCGGCGAGGCCGAACGCGGCCAGCACCGCCGGGGTGACCGCGCCGGCGCTGCCCCACTCGGCCGGCGCATCGACCAGCAGCAGCGCGCGCCGTTCCACGCACAGCGCCATCGCGTTCTGGTAGACCGACTTGGACGTGTTGCCGCCGCGCAGGTCCGGCGGAATGCACAGCAGGTTGAACAGGTCGGCCTTCTTCAGCGCGTAGATGCCGGTCTTGGCGTCCGCGCTGCCGAGGTAGGCGTTGTCGTCCAGCGCGGCGCTGTCCACGGCCTGGTCGGCCGCGGCGACGCCGGTGGAAGACTTGTCCTGCTCCCACACGGTCTTGCCGGCGTCCGCGTCGAGGTGCGCGGCGGGCACGGCAGTGGCGGGCAAGGTCAGCGACGACGCCACGCGCAGCAGCGCGGAGCCCGCCTTCAGCACGCGGTCGACCCGGCGCGGGCTTTCCTTCACGCTGAGGTTGAGGAAGCTCTCCTGGGCGCCGCTGGCCATGTCGCGCACGGTCAGGTTGAACAGGTCGCCGACCGCCAGCCCGAAGCCGGCGGCGATGTCGGCCGATACATTGCTGTCGACGCGTACGCGCAACCGGTTGCCCCAGCTGCCGGCCGTGGCCGCTTCCAGCGGCAGGTTGGCGATCGCCACGGCCGCCTTCGCCGGCTTGCCGTCGGTGCCCTTGTACAGCCGCACGATCGCCGCCTGCGCGCCGCCGTTGAGGTAGAAGTCGCGCACGGCGTAGCCCATCGGGTAGAGCGGGTCGAGGCTGCCGAACTGGCGTTCGAAGTCGCCGTAGCTGTTGATGATCACCGGGCTTTCCGCGTCGGCGTCGAGCGGCCCGCGCGCGGCGCGGCCGACGAAGGCGGTGATCGAGGTGGCCACCCCGGTGATGGTGCGCACGCCACTGGGAATTTCCTCGACGTAGACGCCCGGATAGGTAAGCGCAGATGGCATGGGTTCGATCCTCCGGAAGTGAAAAAGCCCTGTGGCGATCAATTCGGCGGCGGTCGCCGATGTTCGTTCAACGCGTACAACACCTCGCCGTCGGGCAGCCGGTCGCGATGCAACAAGCCTTCCGCCACCAGCGCTGCCAACACCTTCTCGATGCGCTGGCGACTGTTCTCATAGCGCTGCTGCGGCAACCACCAGTTGACGACGCCGCGCAAGGTGTCCGCGGCGCGCGGGTGGTCTTGCAGATACGCCAGCACCGAATGGCGAATCTCGTCGTCATCGCTTGCCGGGGACCCGCTAGTCGAGGGCTTGGTCATGGCGACATCCCGCATCTGCGTCGACCGTGGCAACGAGCGTGCCAGCGCCCGCTGGCGGCGAAACGGCATGGCGCCGGGCCCAGGCCCCGTCGGCGGCGGTGCGACCGGGTCAGGACTGACCCGGCCCCGAGGCGCAGCGCGAACGATTGCACCCGGTCTACCGCGTTGCTTCTGCCGCGACGCTTGCCACGGGGCGGACACGGCGCGGGCTTCGGTCTGGCGCGGAGGGCGGCCACGGCGAGTTCAATGCGCGGTGCCGAAACCGGCGAAGTATTTCTTGAACGCGCCGATCTCCATCGCGAACACGCCATCGGTGGTCTTCAGGGTGACCGGCCGCCACCAGCTCACGTCGTACATGGAGATGGTGGCGTCCAGCACGCTGGCGGTAGCCTCGGTGTTGCCCCAGGGATTGCGCAGCACGATCCAGCGCCGGCACTGGCGATAGGCCCAGCCGAGCACGGTGTAGCAGTGCGAGCCCACCACGTGGGCGCTGGCGTAGTCGACATGGTCGGGGGCGGCGTCGCCGGAGGAATACGTCCACGCGGTCATCGGGTTGAAGGTGCGATACGACAGGCAGTTCGAGCGCAGCAGTTGCCACAGCTCGTCGACGCTGTGATCGGCGGTGTTGTAGTAGTGCCGCGTGCCGCCGTTGAGCTGGGCAGTTGCCCACACGCAATCGCCCCAGGCGGTCTGGGTGATGTCGGGCATGTCGGTGCTGGTGCCGGTCTTGAGCTTGGCATAGGCCTTCTCGTAGATGGCAGGCCAGCTCTCGCCGCTTTCGCTGGAGCGGCAGTAGATCGGGTAGCCGCTGGCGGTCAGCGGCACCGCTTCGGATACCTGGATCGCGCGGTCCAGCGTGCCGCCGGAGTCCGGCGTGCAGAAACTGATCTGGTCGTTGAACTGCGCCTGGCTCGGCCCGGTGGCGCGAGTCTGGTGCGCCAGCCGGAACGGCGTGGCCCAGGCGACCGCCGACAACGCCGCGATGTAATAGCAGTTGGCCACGGCCCCCTGCACCGGATCGAAGAACTCGGCGGTCTCGTTGAAGAAGTCGCCCGACGCGGCCCAGTGCGCGCCCGGCGGTGTCCAGCCGGCGGCAACCACCTGCTTGACGAGGTTGGTGTCGACGGTGATCGCTCGCACCACGTCGGCGGACAACGCGTTGCCCAGTTGCAAGTCGCGCAGCGCCGGCGGCAATCGCAGCACCAGCTGCAGCCGCGTGAAGCGCGACAGGTCGGCGCACAGGATCGGCCAGTCCAGGAGGGATTTCAGCACACCCGTCCTGGCCAGCTCGGCCAGCGTGGCGTGCAGATCGATGCTTTCCAGACCGCCGCCGGCGGCGTCGTCGCCTTCCCGGCGCGGTTGCAGGTCGAGCAGCGGCGAGCGCTGCGGCACCAGCTTGAGGTTCGCGTCCAGCGCCATGCCGACGTAGAGCGGTCCGCCGAACTTGGGATCGAACAACTCCTCGTACGGCGTGGCCAGCACCTGTTCCAGTACGCGGTGCGGATCGGGCAGTTCGTTCCACGGAATCGGCTGGCCCGCGACCAGTTCGGCCAGCGCGTACGGGTTGATCACCGCGCAGTTCTGCCCTTGTCCGCCGGTGGCCGCGGCCGTGTGTGCGCGGGCCGATGCCGGCCGCGCGGCGGACCGGCTGGAGGCCGTTTTCGACTTGCTGGTTTTCGACGTTGCCATCTCGTTCTCCCTGGCCAGGTGGCGCGCCGTGGGCGACCGGAGGGCCACGATCGCGACGCGGGACCGGCTCGGCGGGATTCGTCACGCCCCGCGGCGTCAGTCCATTGCTGGACTGGCAACAGGCATGCCATGAAACAGGGGAGCGGAAATGGCGCGACGGCTGGGTGCGAACGATCCCACGGCTCGATGCCGGGGCAGCCCTGACCCGTTCCACGCACGCCATGGGTAACGGCGCACCCGCGGCTGCGGTGGGCTCAGGAATTCACTGGCGCGTGCGGAAGGCCTTGATGCCGATGCCGTGCTTGACCAGCAGCTTGCCGAGCTGGCGACGCTCGGTGCCGGACAGCCGCGCGGCGGCGCTGATGTTGCCGCTGGCACGTTGCATCAGCTGCACCAGGTAGTCGTGCT